>ERZ1673746.1-NODE-1-length-492886-cov-76.325223_pt1 | contig 492886 bp, 480 predicted proteins | sample MGYA00580205_ERZ1673746 | MGnify/ENA primary metagenome ERZ1673746 (study PRJEB41218, sample SAMN15661771) | gut metagenome | host: Homo sapiens | place: Canada: London | collected 2015-08-20/2019-03-30 | study: EMG produced TPA metagenomics assembly of...
CGCTCACATCCAGCTCGCCGTCCTGGTTCACCACCGCGTTATTACCCGCGATTTCGGTACCGGTCGAGCCCTGTCCGTCAACGGTGGTATTGCCACTGTTGTTGGCCGTCGCATCATCACCCGTAATGCGGGTTCCGGTGCCGCCATCAAGGATCGTGCTGTCGCCGTCGTTGTTGACGATGGCTTTGTCACCGTTTATCTCGGTGCCCGTGGAATCCTTGCCGTCAACGGTGGTGCTGCCGTTATTGTTCACGGTGGCTTCGTCGCCGTTAACCTGCGTGCCGGTGCCGCCGTTGCTGATGGCGTTGTCACCGTCGTTATTGACAACCGCCTTGTCGCCGTCGATCTGAATACCGATGGAATCCGGATCGGTGACAGTCATGCCGCCTTTGTTGTCCACCGTTGCGCTGTCGCCGGTGATATCAATACCGTGACCGCCGCCGCTCACATCCAGCTCGCCGTCCTGGTTCACCACCGCGTTATTACCCGCGATTTCAGTTCCGGTGGCGCCTTTGCCGTCGACGATGGTTTTTCCAGTGTTGTTTACTGTGGTATTGTCGCCCGTAATAACGAGCTCACCGTTGTGATTATATTGCCACTTCGTTGCACCATCTGCGCTCATCCCTTCAAGGGCAACCGTGTTATTCGTTTCATCAATCTGCCAAAGATTAATAGTCGCCTTACGCCCATTGCTATCTTGCAGAGAAATAGTCCCGTCAGCATTCTCGGTATAAGTAAAAACTGAATCGCGAATAGTTAACGTTTTTTCTGTTTTATCGAGGATAACGTCATTATTAAACGAAATCGGTTTGGGAGGCGTCGGGGTATCATCCGGACCATCGTCTGGTATTATCTCATCTCCGCCAGGAGTTGGAGGAACTGGAGTGTCGTCTGAATCATCATCAGGTGGAGTTGGTGGAAGTGGAGAATTATTGCGATGATGATCATCATCGTCGTTTAGTTCCACTATGGCTAAGGTTGTGATTAACGCAGTAGCAGCACCTGTGACAAGCCATGGCATCAGGTTCTGTTCGACTACAGAGGAGCATTCAGAGGGTAAGCGTTTAAGCTCTTCTGGACTGAGTTTTCCAGGATCTGCTGGACAAGTCACATTGGTATTTTTCTTTTCACCTGTGGTGGTTTCTATTTCTGTAATATCTGCCGCCCAACCCTGACCACTCAGAGCTAATGCAATACAGGCCGACAATAGAGTTTTCCTTTGCATAATAAATCCTTCTGGCGAATATAAAGAAGGTCGGATACCCTGACCCGACCAATTGATTATTTAAAACATAGAGGACGTCCAATATTGCCAGTAGATTGTTACCTAATCAAACATATTCTCTGACAATCTGGATTTATAATACAGAGAAATAAATAAACCCGCGAAACATACAAATTATGTATATTATATAAATTATAAATTCAAATGCGTCACATAGATATTTATTTAATGAAAAAAGGGTATAAAATCAATACTCGAATAAATAAATTAGAGCGGAAACATAACTCATCCTTATAATTAAAAGAGCAAAATGTTTCCGGAAAATAGATTAATCGTCTTCTCCTGTAGCGTTATCCCGATATTGCGGTTTTGCTATTAAAATTTTCGCACCCATTTACCGTTTATCCCTTGTACATATTCCCCGGGTTTGGCCCGTTCTACAAGCTTTTGCCCGGCGAGTTTCGCGATATCATCCACCGACACATTATTCTGCTTTGCCAGTTGTTGATAGCTCGCTTTACGTTCGGCATTGATGTCGGTTACTAATTTCTCAGTTTCAGCATCTGTTTTCAGCGCAACCAGATAACCATAAAATGTTTCCCCTACCCGCCCCTGAGTTCTGGCTTCATCCAGAGTCAATGCCATTACATTGCTGCTTACCAAGCCAACAAGAAATGCACAAAGAAGTAATGTTCTTTTCATCATCACCTCAAAAAAGATCGCTACGGGTCTCAAGCAGCTCTTCGACATCTTTGTCTGCCTTGATGATGATCTCATGCTCAATTTTAACGTTCATATTGATAGTGATCGGTTCCTTAGGTGCAGCGACTTCAATGCGAGGCGTACAGCCAACCAGCATAAAAGATGACGTCAACGCAGCCAGTAAAATTTTCATTGTTTATCCTCACACTCTTTTCCTTGCGGACAGTCATTTCCCGGTAGACGCGCGTTCTGCTCCAGCCATGCCTGGAGATTATCGCCAAAGCGTAAACTGCGCCACAGCGTAAAAATATTCTCTTCATGATGGTAATTAAGATTTACCGTACCGCTTTTACCATCAACGCGACTGGTACCTGTAATATTGGCCTGCATGGTTAATAAACCGAGATTATCTAAATTAATTTTTGTCGATGAACGGCTAATTTCCATATAGCGCAACCAGTTAATTGCTGAACCCGCGGTCATATTGTCTTTCACCACCGCATCTGCGGTGTCTTTATCCAGCCGCAAGGTCATCGGCCCGCTATTTGCCAGCCAGCCGTCTTTCACTATCCATTTTTCGTTGTTTAGCCATAACGGCAATGCACCACTAAATGCCCCGGACATGGCGAATTGTTTCGGATTGACGGCGCTAACCAGTTCGCTGGAGGAAAGATTATTCAGCCGCAACAGCGCCGGGTCATGTTGCGGCATACGTAATTGTTTCATCAGCACGTTACCGCCTAACACATCGACGCTAACATCAGTCAACAGCAATGGTTCTTCTTCAGTCCACGGATAACGACCTTGCAAATCAGCCGTAATATTTTTCGCTGTCACCAGATTAATCACTTCGGCAATTCGCAACGTAACGGGGCCGCGAGTCCCCAGATGCCAGGCTCCATCGGCAAAACGGAAAGGCAGGACAAAATCGACACCGTTAACCTGATTATCTGGCATCCAGGCACTACCGCCTTTCAACACGCCGTGCCCTCCCGCGCGGAATCCTTGTTCAGGCGCAGCTGAAAATGCAACCTGAGCATACAGTTCACCATCGCGTAAGTTCATCTTCCAGTCGGGTGGCACCAGCGGCTGGAATACAGTCAGTGATTGTTTAGGCCACCAGGCGTTACCGCGCAGACGAATACCGTCCCAGCGACCATTTACCCGAACCGGGCCAATCTCACCAGCATGTAAATCGCCTTTAAAGAGGAAATACGTCGGATCGCGCCCATCGACGCTAAATTTTAAGGTTGATGGCGGTAACACACTGCCGCCAGTGAACAGCGTTTGCCCGGCGTCCAGTGACAGCGCGCCGCTGAAGGAGGGATGCTGTGCGTCACGTACCCAGACGACGGGCTTGTCGAGAATTAATCTCGGCTTTACTACCGTCATCGTACCGTATTGTAACTGGTCGAAACCGGTGGAGAGATCGGTCAGCGTAATCGTGCTGTCATGCCACTCACCTTTTCCTGCGACATCCCAGGTGGCATTCATCGGTGTAAAACTCCCTTTTCCCCAGTAGCGCCACTGCCAGCGGCCAGCGTCAGGGAGAAAATCATTCGCCAGCCCATCCATATGCAGCACGAAATCGCCCAGTTCATTTTCATGCGCCTGCAAAATGGCCTGCAAACGTCCGTCAACACCACGTTGGGTGACTTTTACACCCGCTAAAGGCCAGCGGATTTCATCGATGTCCAGCGAATCAATGACTCTTCCCTTTGAACGAAGTAACGCGCCAGGCTCAAAGGTCAGCGTTGGGTCAGACAGACTTCCACTTAGCTGCGCAGGTAAACGGGCATATAAAATGAGGTCCGCCTGTTTCGCTTCACCGGTCAGCTGCAGAGGCAGCTGGCTGTTATCCATGCTTAATTTTCCTGGGCCAAAATTTAACACCGCGTTGCCTTTACCCGCTTGCCCCTGGGTCAGCACGCTCAGTCGCCCGCTGACCAGAGCGTTCTCGAGCCCTGCCTGCCAGTTGTCGACTTTGACACCCAGTCGGCCACTCAAAGGAAAACCTGCATACGGCCAGCTCCAGCGACCATCGCTTACGGTCAATTGTTGACGAGTAATTTGCCACGGCAAATCGAGCAACGGATCGCCGTTATCCCGTGCCAGCACAATCAATTGCCCGCTATTTTCCTGCCAGTCCAGCTCGGCATCCACCAGTGACGGTTCCTGCGGCAAGTTTAACGTCGCAGTAGCATGACCACTTACCGGAAGTCCATCCGGCACGAGCGGCATAGTAAATTCCCCCACCAGTTTTACCGGCGGCTGATTTTCAAACGCGGCGACATCCAGTTCGCTGACTGTAAGTTGTTGCCCTTTCAGCTGGCCTTGAAATTTAACTTTTTCGCCCTGATAACGCAGTTGCTGGATATCGGAGGTTAATGCGAGAGAGAGTTTTCCCTGCCATTCCTGCCAGGGAGAAAAAATCAGTTTATCGATATTGATCCAGGTGTTAGGCAACATGGCCTGCCACTGCGCGAGGGTTTTGGGAGCGGCTGGCGATTGCTCCGTCTGCGGCAATTTCGCCAGACAAGCAGAATCAAGTTCTACCGTGCCGACGTTCAATAACCAGCGGCTGGGATGTGAAAGGCTGGCGTTGGTGATATGCGCAAGCTGACAATCTCCCACCAGATAACGGAGATCGGGAATGATTAAACCTTTACGCGTAATGCGTGGGCTTTCATCTAATGCAATACGTGTCCCGAGCGGTAGCCAGATGCCCGCCAGCGTGGGAACCCACAGCCCGAGCGTCATCAGCAGCGTCAACGGCACAAGAATAATCAGTAATAACAGCGCGAGAACGGCTTTATATTTACCCAGCATGGGTAGTTAATATCCTGATTTAGCGAAAAATTAAGCATTCAATACGGGTATTGTGGCATGTTTAACCGTTCAGTTGAAGGTTGCGCCTACACTAAGCATAGTTGTTGATGAATTTTTCAATATCGCCATATCTTTCAATTATATTTGAAATTTTGTAAAATATTTTTAGTAGCTTAAATGTGATTCAACATCACTGGAGAAAGTCTTATGAAACTCGCCGTTTATAGCACAAAACAGTACGACAAGAAGTACCTGCAACAGGTGAACGAGTCCTTTGGCTTTGAGCTGGAATTTTTTGACTTTCTGCTGACGGAAAAAACCGCTAAAACTGCCAATGGCTGCGAAGCGGTATGTATTTTCGTAAACGATGACGGCAGCCGCCCGGTGCTGGAAGAGCTGAAAAAGCACGGCGTTAAATATATCGCCTTGCGCTGTGCCGGTTTCAATAACGTCGACCTTGACGCGGCAAAAGAACTGGGGCTCAAAGTAGTCCGTGTTCCAGCCTATGATCCAGAGGCCGTTGCTGAACACGCCATCGGTATGATGATGACGCTGAACCGCCGTATTCACCGCGCGTATCAGCGTACCCGTGACGCTAACTTCTCTCTGGAAGGTCTGACCGGCTTTACTATGTATGGCAAAACGGCAGGCGTTATCGGTACCGGTAAAATCGGTGTGGCGATGCTGCGCATTCTGAAAGGTTTTGGTATGCGTCTGCTGGCGTTCGATCCGTATCCAAGTGCGGCGGCGCTGGAACTCGGTGTGGAGTATGTCGATCTGCCAACCCTGTTCTCTGAATCAGACGTTATCTCTCTGCACTGCCCGCTGACACCGGAAAACTACCATCTGTTGAACGAAGCCGCCTTCGATCAGATGAAAAATGGCGTGATGATCGTCAATACCAGTCGCGGTGCATTGATTGATTCTCAGGCGGCAATTGAAGCGCTGAAAAATCAGAAAATTGGTTCGTTGGGTATGGACGTGTATGAGAACGAACGCGATCTGTTCTTTGAAGATAAATCCAACGACGTGATCCAGGATGACGTATTCCGTCGCTTGTCTGCCTGCCACAACGTGCTGTTTACCGGGCACCAGGCATTCCTGACAGCAGAAGCTCTGACCAGTATTTCTCAGACTACGCTGCAAAACTTAAGCAATCTGGAAAAAGGCGAAACCTGCCCGAACGAACTGGTTTAATCTTGCCGCTCCCCTGCATTCCAGGGGAGCTTATTCAGATAATCCCCAAAGACCTTTCATCCTCTATTCTTAAAATAGTCCTGAATCAGAAACAGTAATTGAGAACCACAATGAAGAAAGTAGCCGCGCTTGTTGCGCTAAGCCTGCTGATGGCGGGATGTGTAAGTAGTGACAAAATTGCTGTAACGCCAGAACAGCTACAGCATCATCGCTTTGTGCTGGAAAGCGTAAACGGTAAGCCCGTGACCAGCGATAAAAATCCGCCAGAAATCAGCTTTGGTGAAAAGATGATGATTTCCGGCAGCATGTGTAACCGCTTTAGCGGTGAAGGCAAACTGTCTAATGGTGAACTGACCGCCAAAGGGCTGGCAATGACCCGTATGATGTGCGTTAACCCGCAGCTTAATGAACTCGATAACACCATTAGCGAAATGCTGAAAGAAGGTGCACAAGTGGATCTGACCGCGAACCAGTTAACGCTGGCGACCGCGAAACAGACATTAACTTATAAGCTGGCGGATTTAATGAATTAATAGCTGCCACAGCTCCCGGCGGCAAGTGACTGTTCGCTACAGCGTTTGCCGTTGGGTAATGCACACATCCCAATCGCCGTACCATCCAGTTGGCGGGCAACAGAAAGCGAACCGCCGATCATTGCACAATTTGCTTCTCCACTACTGGACATCGACGCTTTTAAACCTGGCGCTACGTGCGCCGCAGTCGCCTGCTGAACAGGTTCACTACTACACGCCGACAACAATAAAGCGGCACACCCTACCCAAAACGCTGCTCGCATCTTTTCTTCCTCTGATCTTCAAGCCAAACGACACCGCCATAAATAATAGGCAGCACAGAGGGCGGCGTCGAGAGCTGTCCTGCGCGTTGCCCCGCATTTTTACTTTTTTATGGCTATTTTTTTGCCCTCTGTTTGATCAAAACATTCATTACGCTGATGTGGGGGACACAAAAGCGAAAATGCAGAAGAAAGCCATTTGCTAAAATTGAACGATTACTACTGGGCGCGCAGCAATTTCGTGCGCCCCTCATTTGCGCAATGTAAGGGTGTCATATGATTACTATTGACGGTAATGGCGCGGTTGCTTCGGTGGCGTTTCGCACCAGTGAAGTTATCGCCATCTACCCTATTACCCCCAGTTCCACGATGGCAGAACAGGCTGATGCATGGGCCGGAAACGGCTTGAAAAACGTTTGGGGAGACACACCACGCGTAGTTGAAATGCAGTCGGAAGCGGGTGCTATCGCTACCGTGCATGGTGCTTTGCAAACTGGTGCCCTCTCAACATCGTTTACGTCATCGCAGGGTTTGCTGCTGATGATCCCAACGCTGTACAAACTGGCAGGCGAACTGACGCCGTTTGTCCTGCATGTTGCGGCACGTACCGTTGCCACACATGCACTCTCTATTTTTGGCGATCATTCCGACGTTATGGCGGTGCGCCAGACGGGTTGCGCGATGTTGTGTGCAGCAAGCGTCCAGGAAGCGCAAGACTTTGCTCTCATTTCGCACATCGCGACGCTGAAAAGCCGCGTGCCATTTATTCATTTCTTTGATGGTTTCCGCACATCTCACGAAATCAATAAAATTGTCCCGCTGGCCGATGACACGATTCTTGAACTGATGCCGCAGGCAGAAATTGATGCTCATCGCGCCCGGGCACTCAACCCGGAACATCCGGTGATCCGCGGTACGTCCGCCAATCCTGACACTTATTTCCAGTCTCGCGAAGCCACCAACCCATGGTACAACGCGGTCTATGACCATGTTGAACAGGCGATGAATGATTTCGCTGCCGCGACAGGTCGTCAGTATCAGCCGTTTGAGTATTACGGGCATCCGCAAGCGGAACGGGTAATTATCCTGATGGGCTCAGCCATTGGCACATGTGAAGAAGTGGTTGATGAATTGCTGACCCGTGGCGAAAAAGTCGGCGTGCTGAAAGTTCGCCTGTACCGCCCCTTCTCCGCCAAACACTTGCTGCAAGCATTGCCGGACTCTGTTCGGATAGTGGCGGTGCTGGATCGCACCAAAGAGCCAGGTGCGCAAGCGGAACCCCTGTACCTGGATGTGATGACCGCACTGGCAGAAGCCTTTAATAATGGCGAGCGTGAAACCCTGCCCCGTGTCATTGGTGGGCGCTATGGTCTTTCATCCAAAGAATTTGGCCCGGACTGTGTACTGGCGGTATTTGCCGAGCTCAACGCGGCTAAACCGAAAGCGCGCTTTACGGTTGGTATTTACGATGATGTAACCAATCTGTCACTGCCGTTGCCGGAAAACACCCTACCAAACTCGGCGAAACTGGAAGCCTTGTTTTATGGCCTTGGTAGTGATGGCAGCGTTTCCGCGACCAAAAACAATATCAAGATTATCGGAAATTCCACGCCGTGGTACGCACAGGGCTATTTTGTTTACGACTCCAAAAAGGCGGGCGGCCTGACGGTTTCTCACCTTCGCGTGAGCGAACAGCCGATTCGTTCCGCTTATCTCATTTCCCAGGCTGATTTTGTTGGCTGCCACCAGTTGCAGTTTATCGATAAATATCAGATGGCTGAGCGTTTAAAACCTGGCGGCATTTTCCTGCTCAACACGCCGTACAGCGCAGCTGAAGTGTGGTCGCGCTTGCCGCAGGAAGTTCAGGCCGTGCTAAACCAGAAAAAAGCGCGCTTCTATGTGATTAACGCGGCGAAAATCGCCCGCGAATGTGGCCTGGCGGCCCGTATTAATACCGTCATGCAGATGGTTTTTTTCCATCTGACGCAGATTCTGCCTGGCGATAGCGCCCTGGCAGAATTGCAGGGTGCGATTGCCAAAAGTTACAGTAGCAAAGGCCAGGATCTGGTGGAACGCAACTGGCAGGCTCTGGCGCTGGCACGTGAATCCGTAGAAGAAGTTCCACTGCAGCCAGTTAATCCGCATAGCGCCAATCGACCGCCAGTGGTTTCCGATGCCGCTCCTGATTTCGTGAAAACCGTAACCGCTGCGATGCTCGCCGGGCTTGGCGACGCCCTCCCCGTTTCGGCGCTGCCGCCAGACGGCACCTGGCCGATGGGCACCACGCGCTGGGAAAAACGCAATATCGCCGAAGAGATCCCCATCTGGAAAGAGGAACTCTGTACCCAATGTAACCACTGTGTCGCCGCTTGCCCACACTCAGCTATTCGCGCAAAAGTGGTACCGCCTGAAGCGATGGAAAACGCCCCTGCCAGCCTGCATTCGCTGGATGTGAAATCGCGTGATATGCGCGGGCAGAAATATGTCTTGCAGGTGGCTCCGGAAGATTGCACCGGTTGTAACCTGTGCGTCGAAGTTTGCCCGGCGAAAGACCGTCAGAATCCAGAGATTAAAGCCATCAATATGATGTCGCGCCTGGAACATGTCGAAGAAGAGAAAATCAATTACGATTTCTTCCTCAACCTGCCAGAAATCGACCGTAGCAAACTGGAACGTATTGATATTCGTACATCGCAGCTAATCACGCCGCTGTTTGAATATTCCGGTGCTTGCTCCGGTTGTGGCGAGACGCCGTATATTAAATTGCTGACTCAGCTCTATGGCGACCGGATGTTGATCGCTAATGCCACTGGCTGTTCTTCAATATACGGCGGTAACCTGCCTTCAACACCATATACCACCGATGCCAACGGTCGTGGACCGGCATGGGCGAACTCGCTGTTTGAAGATAACGCCGAATTTGGCCTTGGTTTCCGCCTGACGGTCGATCAACACCGTGTCCGCGTGCTGCGTCTGCTCGATCAATTTGCCGATAAAATCCCGACGGAATTACTGACTGCGTTGAAATCAGACGCCACGCCAGAGGTTCGTCGTGAACAGGTAGCAGCTTTACGCCAGCAACTCAACGATGTTGCCGAAGCACATGAACTGCTGCGTGACGCAGATGCACTGGTGGAAAAATCAATCTGGCTGATTGGTGGCGATGGCTGGGCTTACGATATCGGCTTTGGCGGTCTGGATCATGTATTGAGTTTGACGGAAAACGTCAACATTCTGGTGCTGGATACGCAATGCTATTCCAACACCGGAGGTCAGGCATCGAAAGCGACACCGCTGGGTGCAGTAACTAAGTTTGGCGAGCATGGCAAACGTAAAGCGCGTAAAGATCTTGGCGTCAGTATGATGATGTACGGTCATGTTTATGTGGCGCAGATTTCTCTCGGCGCGCAGCTGAACCAGACGGTGAAAGCGATTCAGGAAGCGGAAGCGTATCCGGGGCCATCGCTGATCATCGCTTATAGCCCGTGTGAAGAGCATGGTTACGATCTGGCACTCAGCCACGATCAGATGCGCCAACTCACTGCTACCGGCTTCTGGCCGTTATATCGCTTCGATCCTCGTCGTGCCGATGAAGGCAAACTGCCGCTAGCGCTGGATTCACGCCCGCCGTCAGAAGCACTTGAAGAAACGTTACTTCACGAGCAGCGTTTCCGTCGTCTGAATTCGCAGCAGCCAGAAGTGGCAGAACAGTTATGGAAAGATGCTGCAGCTGATTTGCAAAAACGCTATGACTTCCTGGCACAAATGGCCGGAAAAGCGGAAAAAAGCAACACCGATTAAATGCTCTGGATAAGGATTATCCAATTCTAAAAAAAAGCCCGGACGACTGTTCGGGCTTGTCTTCTTATGTGTTGGAAAATCAGTAGCAATGCAATGGCCCAACAGAAAATAAAATCTGTGACAATAAAGGCATATAACCCGCGCAGAATAACGTATAGAAAATTAAAAGTATAATTTTTATTTTGTATATGTTATCTCCAATACATTCACCAGACTTATTATCATTTCAGAAGAATTATTTAATTAAGGTTTTACTTAAGGCGTAACAAATGATATTTATCGGCTAACTGAACTTCTCCTTTAGGATGTTTTCACTCCCCGAAATGGGGATGAAAGGCAAATAAAATAACTAAAGGATTTATTCAATGAAAAGCAAAGTACTGGCACTCTTAATTCCTACCCTGCTCGCTGCAGGTGCTGCACATGCAGCCGAAGTTTATAATAAAGACGGCAACAAATTGGATCTGTATGGCAAAGTTGATGGCCTGCATTATTTTTCTGATAATTCAGCGAAAGATGGCGACCAGAGCTATGCTCGTCTGGGTTTTAAAGGCGAAACCCAAATTAACGATCAACTCACTGGCTACGGTCAATGGGAATACAATATTCAGGCAAACAACACCGAATCTTCAACAAACCAGTCATGGACCCGTCTGGCATTTGCCGGACTGAAATTTGCAGATTACGGTTCTTTCGATTACGGACGTAATTATGGCGTAATGTACGACATCGAAGGCTGGACTGATATGCTACCTGAATTTGGCGGTGACTCTTATACCAATGCAGACAACTTTATGACTGGTCGTGCCAATGGCGTCGCGACTTATCGTAATACTGATTTCTTCGGTCTGGTAAATGGTCTGAACTTCGCGGTGCAGTATCAAGGTAACAACGAAGGTGCCAGTAATGGTCAGGAAGGCACCAACAACGGACGTGATGTTCGCCATGAAAACGGTGACGGCTGGGGTCTTTCCACAACATATGATTTAGGCATGGGCTTTAGCGCTGGTGCGGCATACACCTCTTCTGACCGCACCAATGACCAGGTTAACCATACTGCGGCGGGTGGTGATAAAGCAGACGCGTGGACTGCTGGGCTAAAATACGATGCTAACAATATTTACCTGGCAACCATGTATTCAGAAACGCGTAATATGACCCCGTTTGGCGACAGCGATTATGCTGTTGCAAACAAAACCCAGAACTTTGAAGTCACTGCACAGTACCAGTTTGATTTTGGTCTGCGTCCGGCAGTCTCTTTCCTGATGTCTAAAGGCCGTGACCTGCACGCTGCCGGTGGTGCAGACAACCCGGCAGGTGTTGATGATAAAGATCTGGTTAAATACGCCGATGTTGGCGCGACTTACTACTTCAATAAAAACATGTCCACCTATGTTGACTATAAAATCAACCTGTTGGATGAAGATGACAGTTTCTACGCTGCCAACGGCATCTCTACCGATGATATTGTCGCTTTAGGTCTGGTTTATCAGTTCTAAATCCTCCTGCCCGCTGTTTTGGCGGGCTTTTTCTGCCTATTCATCCTCCTTTGATCTAAATTAAAAATGTGAACTCCTTCATTACACAAAAAGTGTCATCTGGCGTTACACTTTATGCGGATACTAAAACAGGAGGTTTTATGAACAGAACGATTCTTGTCCCTATCGATATTTCCGATTCAGAATTAACTCAACGCGTGATTAGCCACGTTGAGGCAGAGGCAAAGATTGATGATGCAGAGGTTCATTTCCTGACGGTAATACCTTCGCTGCCCTACTATGCCTCTCTGGGTTTAGCGTATTCCGCAGAATTACCGGCAATGGATGACCTGAAAGCGGAAGCCAAATCGCAACTGGAAGAGATCATTAAAAAATTTAAACTGCCAACCGACAGAGTGCATGTCCATGTTGAGGAAGGCTCGCCCAAAGACCGCATTCTGGAATTGGCGAAGAAGATCCCCGCTCATATGATCATCATTGCTTCCCATCGACCGGATATCACCACTTATCTGCTCGGTTCTAACGCCGCAGCTGTAGTGCGTCACGCAGAGTGCTCCGTGCTGGTTGTGCGCTGACACTAACGCCCGCACATTGCTGCGGGCTTTTTGATTCATTTCGCAAATGTGCTGACATTTTCCCCTCTAATCATTACAATTTAAATTTATGAATTATGCATTGATAATCGCTATTATAATATCGTTCCCTGTGCATTATTATCAGTTTTTCTGGTATTAAAAGTCTGGGCGCTAATAGGAGATGCAATGAGCCACGCAATGTTTCCTGGCATAGTTCTAGCCTGGATTATAGGTATGCCGCTGGGAATTGGTGCATTTATTGTAGGACTGTCTTGTGCAATTGCAACTGGCTATCTGAAAGATAATAGCATCATAAAGAAAGATACCATTATAGGTATCGTTTTTTCAGGAATTTTTGTCTTGACTATCAACAGGCACAAGTCAGCGGATTACAGATATCATTATTACATTACGGTTTACTCTGCATGGTATCGCCTACCATTTTTGCCACATTAAAAGCAGTCGGAATTATTCTGTCTATATACTATTAATAGCTCCAGGGTCTATTGCTGTCCTCATCATGCATCGCTTTCATAAGGCATTACTTATCGCCGTAACGATACCAATAACAATATCAGGCGTATGGTTATTATATTTTCTCAACAGAGCCCCAGCGCCGACAATCGTCCTCTTATTTGCTGTAGCATTTCTTTTCGCGCTGATAATAATCAATTTTCGGAAACAATAATCTCAACAGTAGAATAAAGAGGCAAATCAATCATTACATATATAAGATGGTGCTAATATTGTACCGCCTTTAAATTGAACTTTATCCTTTCACCCTTACACAATTTAAGGAATGCAGATGACTATTTTATCAGCCCCCAGCCTTTTTCCTGGTAATCGAAAACTTGAAAATCATTAACTCTAAGAAGTTCTGCCAAATCGTTGAAATTACTTTAAATTAGACTCGAACAAATCAATCCCTGATGGGGCTTTTACTTATCAATTTAATCGGGTAGATATCGACCTCCATCTGCCCGCCTCAGATTCGTACCTGGTGGAGGTCTTTTTTCGTTACCTCTTTCCCCCTTTAGTTCAGTATAAAATCATCAAACTAATGCTGTTCACACTATTTACCTCCAGCATTCTATATAAATAATAGAAATAAAAACCCCAATACATAGTGCATTGGCATGACCAAACATCAATGCCATTATACTCGCCTCTGTTAAATACTCGCTAGTTAATATGATAGGCACGCATGATATAACAATCCATATGCTAATACATAAATACATCAGTATTTTTCTCATAGTCAGTCCCTGTGATTAACAATCAAGGCATAGTTAAGCATATTTCACATTCAAACGTAAACATTATTAATAACATTATGTCAATCGAACTGACATCACGATTCAAGCCCTCTTCAGACTGAAGGTTAGAGCAGCGTAGAACATTTCAAAACAATACACTAAAAAAATACCTGAACAAAAAACTTAATTCTTTTTTATTGTGAACTTTAGTAATTTTGTCATGCAACTCTTTATTACATTTAGGCCTATCTTATTTCATGGCAACGCAGATACAGGACCATTTCTTGTGCTATGGATAAGTAATAAGCTAGTTACATCTTATTAAGAGAACCATTTTTACATATCAAGATATCATCACCACCCACAATGAATTAAGTATTTTTCTTATTCTTTAGATTAGATACGTAATGAATCCCTAACTCCATTCGGGTGTCATGGTTCTTTCATTTGAAATACATTCATATCCAATGTAATATTTCTATGCGCAAATATAACTACCGACCATACTCATCATTTATTACAGAGAATTATTTTATTCACCGAAAAGTTTCACAAAATATCCCCTGATAGAAAACTAAAAAACACTGCATAATATCGCTATTCTGGCACTTGCGAAAAATTATATTCTGCACCTGTTGTAGCGTTCTATTTCTCCGCCTGGCAACGAATGCACAATGTCCGCCACAGTTTCTGTTCTAATTTCTTCCTGTGTTACCGCATCCTGTACGGGTAGCGCAACACCAGCATGCTAAGCAAGGCTTTCCCATCAGATTTCACTACGACTATTTGGGAGCGAGATGGAATGCAGCAGTAAAACGTGCTGGTATTCGCCGCCGTAATCCGTACCATACGCGACATACTTTTGCCTGCTGGCTGTTGACGGCAGGAGCGAACCCGGCATTTATAGCCAGCCAGATGGGGCATGAAACTGCGCAAATGGTGTATGAAATTTACGGTATGTGGATTGATGACATGAACGACGAACAGGTAGCTATGTTGAATGCGCGGTTATCGTAGTTGCAAAGTTTGCCCCCAATTTGCCCCATTTAGTACCAGAGAACTGAAATAATGCAAGAAAATCAAAAGAATACGAAGAAAGAGATATACAACCTGAACAAATTACAAAAACGTCTGCGTCGTAACGTGGGCGAAGCCATTGCTGACTTCAATATGATTGAAGAAGGCGATCGCATCATGGTTTGCCTCTCCGGGGGTAAAGACAGCTATACCATGCTGGAGATTCTGCGCAATTTGCAGCAAAGCGCGCCAATCAATTTTTCGCTGGTGGCTGTTAACCTCGATCAAAAGCAACCGGGCTTCCCGGAACACGTTCTGCCCGAGTATCTTGAAACGCTGGGCGTTGAGTACAAGATTGTTGAAGAGAACACTTACGGTATCGTGAAAGAGAAGATTCCGGAGGGCAAAACCACTTGCTCACTGTGTTCTCGTCTTCGTCGCGGTATCCTTTATCGCACCGCAACGGAACTGGGGGCGACGAAGATCGCGCTGGGTCACCATCGTGACGATATCCTGCAAACGCTGTTCTTAAATATGTTCTACGGTGGCAAGATGAAAGGTATGCCTCCGAAACTGATGAGCGATGATGGCAAACATATCGTGATTCGCCCGCTGGCCTACTGCCGCGAGAAAGATATTCAGCGCTTTGCCGATGCAAAAGCGTTCCCGATTATTCCGTGCAACCTGTGCGGTTCACAGCCTAACCTGCAACGTCAGGTAATTGCTGACATGTTGCGTGACTGGGATAAACGTTATCCGGGGCGTATCGAGACGATGTTCAGCGCGATGCAGAATGTGGTGCCGTCGCATCTGTGCGATACCAACCTGTTCGATTTCAAAGGCATTACCCACGGTTCTGAAGTGGTTAACGGGGGTGATCTGGCGTTTGATCGCGAAGAGATCCCACTACAACCAGCGGGCTGGCAGCCTGAAGAAGATGAAAATCAGTTGGATGAGTTACGGCTGAATGTGGTTGAAGTGAAATAACCCGGATAGCGCCCGATGCGCAAGCGTATCGGGCTACTCTTATGGAGGCCGGATAAGACGCGGCCAGCGTCACATCCGGCAATCCCGAAGAAGATGTTTACTCTTGCACCCTGCAATTCAACATTTCATTATTTTAATAACCGCACCCGGCACGTTTTTCCTTTAATCTTCCCGCCCTGTAGCTGTTTCCATGCTTTATGAGCAACAGCCTGACGCACCGCGACATAAACATGCGCCGGATGCACGGCGATTTTGCCAATATCTGCGCCATCAAGCCCGATGTCTCCTGTCAGCGCACCTAATACATCACCCGGGCGCATTTTGGCTTTTTTCCCGCCATCGATACACAACGTTGCCATTTCTGCTTCCAGCGGCACAATGGAACTATTCGCTGGCGGCGTTTGCCAGTTAAGTTTTATCTGCAACATGTCAGAAATGATATTGGCCCGCTGTGCTTCTTCCGGGGCACAGAAACTGATCGCCAGACCGCTATTTCCTGCACGAGCTGTACGACCGATGCGATGTACATGAACTTCAGGGTCCCACGCCAGCTCAAAGTTCACCACCAGCTCAAGCGATTTTATATCCAGACCACGCGCAGCAACATCAGTCGCGACCAGTACACGGGCGCTACCGTTAGCAAAACGTACCAGGGTCTGATCGCGATCGCGTTGCTCCAGATCGCCGTGTAACGACAATGCACTTTGCCCTACTTCATTCAGCGCGTCGCAGACAGACTGGCAATCTTTTTTGGTATTGCAAAACACCACGCAAGAGGATGGCTGATGCAAGCTTAATAACCGTTGCAACAGAGGAATTTTGCCTTTGCTGGATGTCTCATAAAATTGTTGTTCAATAGGTGGCAGAGCATCTGTTGAGTCAATTTCAATCGCTAAAGGATCGCGTTGCACTCTTCCGCTGATTGCGGCAATGGCTTCCGGCCAGGTTGCCGAAAACAGAAGTGTCTGCCGAGATGCTGGCGCAAAACGGATGACATCATCAATGGCGTCACTAAATCCCATATCCAGCATGCGGTCAGCCTCATCCATCACCAGCGTATTCAACGCATCCAGTGATACAGTGCCTTTTTGCAGGTGATCCAGCAAACGGCCCGGCGTTGCCACGATAATATGCGGCGCATGTTGTAACGAATCACGCTGCATACCGAACGGTTGACCACCGCACAACGTCAAAATTTTGGTATTTGACAGAAAACGCGCCAGCCGACGCAATTCACCTGCCACCTGATCCGCCAGTTCACGCGTAGGACACAGCACTAAACCCTGGGTTTGAAATAGCGACACATCAATTTGCTGTAACAAGCCGAGGCCAAAAGCCGCCGTTTTGCCGCTGCCGGTTTTCGCCTGCACGCGAACATCTTTTCCGGCAAGGATCGCCGGAAGCGCGGCGGCCTGCACCGGCGTCATGGTTAAATAACCCAACTCATTAAGGTTTGTGAGTTGGGCGGAAGGCAAAACATTCAGGGTAGAAAAAGCGGTCACAATCTATTCTCGTGGTCATCGACGCAAAGTCAGCAGGCGCGTATCCTCGCAGATCTACGCTCACGATGCGACAATTTAATCGGTTCTTCATCGGGTGGTGGGTCAGGCATGGGTTGCGGGCGAGGGATCGGATCAGGTACTGGAACAGGATCGCCAGGAATCGGTTCAGGGACAGGAATTTGCAAATAAATAAGTGTCGTCATATTTCCCTCCGGTCATTGGGTGGACTCTTAAAGGGTAGACGCTGATAAATAACAGGCAAAAAAAAGCCGACTCATCAAAGTCGGCGTCGTACGAATCAATTGTGCTATGCAGTAATTCAAAAAAGGAAGTAAGACAATATGGAGCGCAACGCCCATCGCTTGACGTTGCATTCACCTGCAAGAGAGATATTGCCCTGAATGGGTAGAGAGTTTATTGACTTCGCTCAAACTTTACGGCGTTTTTGTATACAGATAGCCGGAAAAATTGCTTTTGTTACAACCATTTACTACGATGCAACCATAAAGCAACACCACCAATAAGAACAACTAACAGAATACAAAAAATTGAAAATCCGAATTGCCATCCACCGCCAGGGATCCCACCAAGGTTGACGCCAAATAACCCTGTCAGAAACGTACTGGGTAAAAAGACCATTGCCATCAACGACATTGTATAGGTACGACGAGCTAAATTTTCCTGCATCACCTGAGCGATTTCATCCGCCATCACGCCAGTCCGTGCTATACAGGCGTCGATTTCGTCAAGACCGCGCCCAAGGCGATCGGCAATATCCTGCATCCGACGGCGTTGGTCATCGCTCATCCACGGCAAACGTTCACTGGCAAGACGAGCATAAACATCACGTTGCGGTGCCATATAGCGACGCATCACAATTAATTGTTTGCGCAGCAGAGCCAGGAATCCACGCGGTGGAATTTGCTGATCGAGAAGATTATCTTCGAGGTCGATAATTTTATCGTGCAGCTGCTCGATAAATTCGCTGGAATGATCGGTCAACGCATCGCACACATCCACCAGCCACCCCCCGCAATCGGTCGGACCAGTGCCCTCTTCAAGATCGCTCACCACATCGTCCAGCGCCAGCACTTTGCGTTGTCGGGTCGAAACAATTAACCGCCCGTCCATATATACACGCATAGCGACCAGTTGATCGGGGCGTTCATCGGTGCTGCCGTTTATACAGCGCAATGTAATCAGCGTGCCTTCACCGAGACGGCTGACTCGGGGCCGTGTGCTCTCGCCCGCCAGCGCATCACGTACGTTATTGGGAAGCAGCGGTGTTGTCGCCAGCCATTGGGCGCTATCATGGTGTACATAATTAAGGTGGAGCCAGCAGGGATGCGCTTCATCAATCACATCTGTATTTTCCAGCGGTTTAACGCCGCCTCTACCATCCAGCATCCAGGCAAATACTGCATCCGGGACATTAACGTCCGATCCCTTAATCGCTTCCACAGTGCCTCCATCATCAACGCATTATTTTGTAGTCTAGCCTTCTGGCCCTGTTACGCAACATCTCATCACCCCATTACCCTGAAATGATTAATAAAATTCTGTCTAAATTGAATACAAAAAGCAAAATGCTTTTCCGTAAACAAACCGTGTGAAGTGTTAAATAGCGTCTATCATTATCAGAATTATCTGATCATATGACGTGGCTTTTTTGCGATCGGATAGCAACAAAAATTGATAAAAATAATGGGATCTCAATGATTACACACAACTTCAATACCCTGGACTTACTCACCAGTCCTGTCTGGATCGTTTCGCCCTTTGAGGAACAGTTAATTTATGCCAACAGCGCGGCGCGACTGTTGATGCAAGACCTCACGTTTAGTCAGCTACGAACCGGTCCCTATTCCGTCTCCTCACAAAAAGAACTGCCGAAATACCTCTCCGATCTGCAAAATCAACACGATATTATCGAAATCCTCACCGTTCAGCGTAAAGAAGAGGAAACAGCATTAAGCTGTCGGCTTGTTTTGCGAGAGCTGACAGAAACAGAACCGGTGATTATTTTCGAAGGTATCGAAGCACCGGCAACGCTGGGTTTAAAAGCCAGTCGCTCGGCAAATTATCAGCGCAAAAAACAAGGTTTTTATGCGCGCTTTTTTCTGACTAACTCTGCACCAATGTTGTTGATTGACCCCTCCCGAGATGGCCAAATCGTCGATGCTAACCTCGCCGCGCTCAATTTCTATGGTTATAACCATGAAACGATGTGCCAGAAACATACCTGGGAAATTAATATGCTCGGGCGTCGCGTCATGCCTATCATGCATGAAATCTCGCATTTACCCGGTGGTCATAAACCTTTGAATTTTATTCATAAACTGGCGGATGGTTCGACTCGTCATGTGCAGACCTATGCCGGGCCGATTGAAATTTATGGCGACAAGCTCATGTTATGTATTGTGCATGATATTACTGAGCAAAAACGGCTGGAGGAGCAGCTGGAACATGCTGCCCACCATGATGCGATGACAGGATTACTGAATCGGCGACAGTTTTATCACATTACCGAGCCAGGCCAAATGCAGCACCTCGCCATCGCTCAGGATTACAGCTTGTTGCTCATCGACACCGATCGTTTTAAACACATTAACGATCTCTATGGGCATTCTAAAGGTGATGAGGTGTTATGCGCCCTTGCCCGCACTCTCGAAAGTTGCGCTCGCAAAGGCGATTTGGTGTTTCGTTGGGGAGGCGAAGAGTTTGTCTTATTGCTACCAAGAACCCCACTGGATACCGCGCTTTCGCTGGCTGAAACTATCCGCGTAAGCGTGGCAAAAGTGAGTATTTCGAGCTTACCACGCTTTACTGTCAGCATTGGTGTGGCGCATCACGAAGGAAATGAAAGCATCGATGAACTGTTTAAACGCGTTGATGATGCTTTGTATCGAGCGAAAAATGATGGACGCAACCGCGTGCTGGCGGCATAAGCCGCGGATGCGTCTCGAGATCAACGACTGCGCTTAGCGTGGCGCTCCCAGTTTTCTTGCTTCGCCTGCGCCGTTTTACGTAGTGCGACGTAACACGCCCCGCTGCCGCCATGATGCGGTAGCGCGGTGCAATATGCCTGAACATCATCAAATTCGGTCAGCCAGCGCGCCACATAGCTGCGGACAATATTGGCATGCGATTTATCTTCCCGCCCTTTACCATGAATAATCAGCACGTTACGCAAACCATCCGCCATGGCTTGTTGAATGAAACTGAACATCATTTTGCGGCACTCTTCCACCGGCTGGCGCAAAAGATTCAGGCTCGCCTGTTGCGGATATTTACCACTGCGCAGCTTATCCAGCACCCCGTGTTGCAACCCTTCCCGCCGAAACTCCAGCGGCTGACTTAGCGGGATGATGTCGAGAAATCCGGTGGTGAGGAAATTATCAAGTTGCAGCGTGTCGATACGCTGCGGCGCACGTTGGTTACGCGTTGGATGCCAGTGGACATCTGTAGCACGTTTCAGCGGCTGGACATCTTCCATGGCGTCAAGAAACAGCGATTTGTCGTCAAGGTTCATGTAACCTCCTATGCACCTTCACACGTCGTGATTCAGACGGGTTAATTGTTCATACTTACTGCATCGTTCCCTTCACAGATTGAAACAATACTCTACTTCATACCTGTGAGTATCTGCGCAGGCGGGGCATTTTATACTAGCCTGTTAGCAGTATCGAACAGTTTAGCCCGAGTTTAATTCAGCACAGGCTCCGATCAGGATGATTTATTCATAGCAGGAACCAACAAAAATGCGATAAATAACAGACCACTGATTAGCAGAAAGGTATCCGAAAATGCCATAGTTTGCGCCTCCCTCAGCATCAATTGACTCAATAATTTGGTTGAAGCCAGTATTTCCGATGTCTGGTCACTTCCACTGCGATTAAAAAACAAAGCACTTCTGGAAATGAAGTCATTCACCGTATGGGGAACAGAAACCATTTTTTCACCCATTCTCGAAAAATGAAAATTAGTTCGATTATTGAGAATAGAGCCACACAGGGCAATACCACTTGCGCCCCCAAGATTACGTGTTAAATTAAATACACCAGAGGCTAACTTCAGCCGTTCTTTTGGAATTCCCCCCAGCGTTAATGTTACGATGGGGGCCATCGCAAACTGCTGCGAAATCCCTCTAATCTGGCGACATTTGCACGATAATCCCGATCATCGAGACGCAGGATAATATCGCCTTTTTTTACACTCTGATTATCGCGCACCTCTATAGCAGAAATATAACCAGAAACTTTACTTGCCACCGTGGTGATATTACCACCAATGTAAGTATCATCCGTCGTCTGTATAAATCTTCCTTTGCTTACCCACCAGATAAAAAAGACAACGCCAGCCAAAAGAATACCGATCGCTACCACCCCAATAAGCTGTTTTTTAGAAATTATCATCACTCTTTACACCGTATATATCCGGAAACTTGCATACGTCATATTTAAAATTTAACATGGCTTATTTGATGATTTCTGACAAAATACCTACTGTAAATGACAATCACACTGCAACCCAAAGCATCACATTATCGGACTGGATTCGGAACATCTGAATGGAGGCACAGTTCCCTGGCATAAACATCTCTATGCCCAGTTGCTTTACCCGGCTGAAGGAGTCGTTCGTATATGGGCTGGAGAAAGCGTCTGGCTAGTGCATGCCAGCAGCGCGCTTTGGCTGCCCCCACAAATGCCGCATAAGTTTGTTGCGACAGGCAACGTACTTTTAAAAACCGTACTGGTTTCAGAAGCGGAAAGTGAAACGCTGGGAAAAGTTTGCTTCATGACGGGTATTTCACCCCTGTTAAGAGAATTACTAATTGCAATTAACCAACTTCCACCGTCGCAAAGTACCACAGATAAACAACAGTTACGTTTTTCAGCCCTCGAGACACTGATACTTCAGGAAATAAAAATGGGGGTGAAAATGTCACTTGAACTCCCTTGGCCAAATGATGAGCGGCTACAGCAGCTTTGTGAGAATTTGCTAAACAACCAAGGGTATCTGCCAACACTGGATAATCTAGCGGATAAAATTAACGTCAGTAGCCGTACACTCATGCGCTTATTTGTTAAAGAGACGGGATTAACATTTCGCCACTGGGTTCAGCAAATGCACGTTATTTCTGCAGTGACGCTTCTTGATGATGGATATTCGTTGACCAAAATTGCCCATCGTCTGGGCTATGCCTCAGCTGAATCGTTCGGCAATATGTTTAAGCGTCGAACGGGCTACTCGCCCGGTAAATTTACTCGTCGATTAACGATGCATGATTATGCAATCACAAGACAAATGATTTAACTTATATTTTCGTGAAATCTGTCACTGAAGAAAATTGGCAACGGATGGGTAAAACCGTTATAACACTGTCACCGGTCACCAGGACCCCAGGCCGGATTTAAGACGAGGATGCACTGTTGTGTGTACTGTAGAGTCTGGTGGATGTCGACAGGCTCTATTTTTTTATTCATTTTTTAGCTCTGTAAATAACCACATTCTCGCCGGGATTGGGGAATGAGTGACGAGATCAGTGGTGTCTGGCGGCTATCACGCCACAGAATCAAATAACGGATAGCCTACGGTAAAATTTCGCTGACTGGAATTATCCCACCCTCGATCCATGTGATGGCTTGCCCTCATTTCTTCAGGCAGAAAAATCAAAAAATCGCTTTATGCTTGAATACTGCGACAAACCAGACGCGAAACTGGGTACTTACTTTTTGTTAGTATTAATCTTTTTGGTGGTATGGCTGCTGATGTTGCTGGCGTGGTATCTTGTTGGCTTGCCGATAGGTCCGGGTATTTACCCACGTTTGTCTTAAGAGAGAACGGATGCTGAGATTACTTGAAGAAAAAATTGCCACGCCACTGGGTCCACTGTGGGTGATTTGCGATGAGCAATTTCGCCTGCGGGCGGTTGAATGGGAAGAGTACAGCGAACGCATGGTGCAGCTGCTGGACATCCATTATCGCAAAGAAAGCTATGAGCGCATTTCTGCCACCAACCCAGGTGGTTTAAGCGACAAGCTTCGTGAATATTTCGCCGGTAATCTTAGCATTATTGATACGCTTCCCACTGCCACGGGGGGGACGCCATTTCAGCGCGAAGTCTGGAAAACACTGCGCACTATCCCCTGCGGGCAGGTAATGCATTATGGCCAACTGGCTGAACAATTAGGCCGCCCTGGCGCGGCGCGTGCCGTTGGTGCGGCAAACGGATCGAATCCCATCAGCATCGTCGTACCTTGCCATCGGGTTATTGGCCGAAACGGCACCATGACCGGATATGCAGGCGGAGTTCAGCGAAAAGAGTGGTTATTGCGCCACGAAGGTTATCTTTTGCTGTAAACATTAAACAATTTGTGCCAGCTTGTTCACACTTTTATGTAAAGTCACCCTTAACAACTTAAGGGTTTTCAAATAGATAGACATATATTTACATCTAATATCGGAATTCTCTGCTGTTAAGGTTTGCTTAGACTTACTTGCTCCCTAAAAAGATGTTAAAATTGACAAATATCAATTACGGCTTGAGCAGACCTATGATCCCGGAAAAGCGAATTATACGGCGCATTCAGTCTGGCGGTTGTGCTATCCATTGCCAGGATTGCAGCATCAGCCAGCTTTGCATCCCGTTCACACTCAACGAACATGAGCTTGATCAGCTTGATAATATCATTGAGCGGAAGAAGCCTATTCAGAAAGGCCAGACGCTGTTTAAGGCTGGAGATGAACTAAAATCGCTTTATGCCATCCGCTCCGGTACGATTAAAAGTTATACCATCACTGAGCAAGGCGACGAGCAAATCACTGGTTTCCATTTAGCAGGCGATCTGGTGGGATTTGATGCCATCGGCAGCGGTCATCACCCGAGTTTCGCGCAGGCGCTGGAAACCTCGATGGTATGTGAAATCCCGTTCGAAACGCTGGACGATTTGTCTGGTAAAATGCCGAATCTGCGTCAGCAGATGATGCGTCTGATGAGCGGTGAAATCAAAGGCGATCAGGACATGATCCTGCTGTTGTCGAAGAAAAATGCCGAGGAACGTCTGGCTGCATTCATCTACAACCTGTCCCGTCGTTTTGCCCAACGCGGCTTCTCCCCTCGTGAATTCCGCCTGACGATGACTCGTGGTGATATCGGTAACTATCTGGGCCTGACGGTTGAAACCATCAGCCGTCTGCTGGGTCGCTTCCAGAAAAGCGGTATGCTGGCAGTCAAAGGTAAATACATCACTATCGAAAATAACGATGCGCTGGCCCAGCTTGCTGGTCATACGCGTAACGTTGCCTGATTCTTCCGCATAACTCACTATCCTTCTGTCATATCATTAAATTTTTCTGATTTATTGATCTGACAGAAGGTTCATCACTGTTTCATTCACCAGATATGGGTTAATCTTTTAATTACAAACTGCGTTGACAGTTGTTGTAAGGAGACCCTGTATGGCTATGTATCAGAACATGCTCGTTGTTATCGATCCTAACCAGGACGACCAACCAGCATTGCGGCGAGCTGTTTATTTACATCAACGGATTGGTGGCAAAATTAAAGCCTTTTTGCCGATCTATGACTTCTCATACGAAATGACCACCCTGCTCTCTCCGGACGAACGTACCGCTATGCGTCAGGGCGTCATCAGCCAGCGTACAGCCTGGATCCACGAGCAGGCAAAATATTATCTCAATGCTGGCGTTCCCATTGAAATTAAAGTGGTCTGGCATAACCGTCCTTTCGAAGCCATCATTCAGGAAGTGATCAGCGGCGGGCACGATTTGGTGCTAAAAATGGCGCACCAACATGACCGTCTGGAAGCGGTGATTTTTACGCCAACGGACTGGCATCTGTTACGCAAATGCCCAAGCCCGGTGTGGATGGTGAAAGACCAGCCGTGGCCGGAAGGGGGTAAGGCGCTGGTGGCGGTGAATCTCGCCAGTGAAGAGCCGTACCATAATGCGCTCAATGAAAAACTGGTCAAAGAGACGATCGAACTGGCAGAACAAGTCAACCATACCGAAGTTCATCTGGTTGACGCTTATCCGGTAACGCCAATTAATATCGCGATTGAACTGCCGGAATTTGACCCGAGCGTTTATAACGATGCCATTCGTGGGCAACATTTGCTGGCAATGAAAGCTCTGCGGCAGAAATTCGGCATTAATGAAAACATGACGCACGTAGAAAAAGGTCTGCCCGAAGAGGTGATTCCTGATTTGGCGGAGCACTTACAGGCGGGGATTGTGGTTCTGGGCACGGTCGGACGCACCGGTATTTCAGCAGCATTCCTTGGCAACACGGCGGAACAGGTGATTGATCATCTTCGCTGCGACCTGCTGGTCATAAAACCTGACCAGTATCAGACACCCGTTGAACTGGATGACGAAGAAGACGATTAACGACTCTTCAATAACTGACAAGGCCCGAGTTATCGGGCCTATTTTTTACTTACTGCTCTTCGCCGCCAAGGAAATAAATTCCCAACGGGATTGCCAGCAACACAGTAAAGACCAGGCTATAAACAAAAATCATCGATGACTGAATCACATACATTGATGTCGTCCACTCAGACAGCGGAATATTGTACTGTTCTATAACGCCGCCGATGGTCGCGCGAGTCACAACCGACGCCGCAATAATGAAAACCGCCAACAAACCAAAGAGAAATTTCTTCCCTTTCGCTGACTTCAGTTTCGCCATAATCATGATGTAATCCTTGTGCAGATAAATTTCTTGTTACCTAAACGTAACAATACCATGACATTTCACCGTTGTCTGCTCTGAAAATCTCACCTCTTAGCTGGATTTACAATCAACGCATTGATTAGTTAGCTAATGTTGCTACTTCCTTCCCTGACTATTGATGATCTGAATGAATTGTCGCGGTAAAATAGTCCCGCCAGGGGTTTCCGGCATGACGACAATTATCTGGAGGAGCCTGATAAAACAATGATCGCTGAACTGTTTACAAATAATGCGCTTAATCTGGTCATTATTTTCGGTAGCTGCGCAGCATTGATTCTGATGAGCTTTTGGTTTCGCCGTGGAGATCGTAAAAGAAAAGGATTTTTATTCCATGCGGTGCAATTTTTAATCTACACCATAATTATTAGTGCTGTTGGTAGCATCATTAACTATGTTATAGAAAACTATAAACTCAAATTTATCACCCCAGGCGTTATCGATTTTATCTGTACGTCCCTGATTGCGGTTATTCTGACGATTAAGCTATTTCTGCTGATTAATCAGTTTGAAAAACAGCAGATTAAAAAAGGTCGTGATATCACCAGTGCGCGGATCATGTCGCGCATTATCAAAATCACCATTATTGTGGTGCTTGTTCTGCTTTATGGCGAACATTTCGGCATGAGCCTTTCTGGCTTGTTGACCTTTGGTGGTATTGGTGGTCTGGCTGTCGGTATGGCCGGTAAAGATATTCTGAGTAACTTCTTTTCCGGGATTATGCTCTATTTCGACCGTCCTTTCAGTATTGGCGACTGGATCCGTTCACCGGACAGAAATATCGAAGGTACAGTAACGGAAATTGGCTGGCGAATTACCAAAATTAAGACCTTTGATAATCGTCCATTGTACGTACCGAACTCGCTGTTTTCGTCGATCAGCGTAGAAAATCCTGGACGAATGACCAACCGGCGCATTACCACGACCATTGGTTTACGTTATGAGGATGCGGCAAAAGTGGGCGTTATTGTCGAAGCCGTACGTGAGATGCTGAAAAATCACCCGGCCATCGACCAGCGACAAACCTTACTGGTTTATTTCAACCAGTTTGCTGATTCGTCATTAAATATTATGGTTTATTGCTTTACCAAAACCACGGTATGGGCTGAGTGGCTTGCCGCACAGCAAGACGTTTATTTGAAGATTATCGATATTGTACAGTCACACGGCGCGGACTTTGCCTTCCCCAGCCAGACGCTGTATATGGATAACATTACACCGCCGGACCAGGGTCGCTAAATCAGACATCACTGGCGTTATCCACAAGGGTAACGCCAGTTCCCATCACATTAATGCTTCACAATATACATAGTCCGACTGTACGCCACATCTTCAGGGTTATTAATGGGATAACCTTTCAGCCACGGCTTGATTAATCGTCCATTGGTATATTGATAAATTGGTGCAATCGGTGCTTGCTCCATGAGGATTTTTTCTGCCGCGTTGTAATCGGCATTACGCGCTTTAACGGTATTTTCCGTCGATGCCTGGGCCAGAACTTTGTCATATGCCGGATTGTTAAAGCGTGAAATATTCCCGGAATGCGTTGACGTTAATAATGTCAGGAAAGTGGAGGGTTCATTATAATCCCCTACCCACGAGGCGCGGATAACATCAAAATTGCCGGTATTACGGCTATCGATATAGGTTTTCCATTCCTGGTTTTGCAATTTAACATCTACGCCCAGGTTCTTTTTCCACATCGATGCTACAGCAATCGCAATTTTTTGATGGTTTTCTGAAGTGTTATACAAAAGCGTCAGCTTCAGCGGTTTTTGCGGACCATAACCAGCGGCGCTCAACAAAGTTTTTGCCTGCGCATTCAGTTCTTCCTGACTCATTTGTTCAAACGGCGAAGGTTCCGGCGTAAATCCCGCGGTAACATCTGGTGTAAAATGCCACGCTGGCTTTTCGCCCGTCCCCAACACTTTTTCGGTCATCAGGCGGCGATCTATCGTCATACTTAATGCCAGGCGAACGCGCTGATCTGCCGTCGGCCCTTTTTGCGTGTTAAACGCATAATAATAGGTCCCGAGCTGTGGCGGCGTATAAACCTGCCCCGGAATATCCTTCAACAACTTCTGATACATATTTTTCGGGAAGGATTCGGTGATATCAATATCCCCCGCGAGATAACGCTTAGTGGCTGCGGATTCCTGATTAATTGGCAGGAAGGTCACTTTTTGCAGTACCGTTTTGGCGTTATCCCAATAATGGGTATTCGGCACTACGACCAGTTTTTCATTGACTACGCGCTCTTTAAGAACATAAGCGCCATTGCCGATCAGATTTCCGGGTTTCGTCCACTCTTTACTGCTTTCTACGTTGGCTTTTTGCACCGGGAAGAAGGCAAAGTTAGCGGTTAAATTCACAAACCACGGCAATGGTTTATCAAGCTGGATTTTCAAAGTATGGGCATCAACTGCGGTGACGCCAAGCTGGTCAGGCGCGGCTTTACCATCAATAATCGCCTGTGCGTTGTTGATTCCCGCCAGCGCGGCAAACCATGCAAATGGCGATAGCGTTTTCGGGTCCACCAGACGTTGCCAGCTGTAGACAAAATCTTGCGCCGTTACCGGTGTGCCATCCGCCCATTTTGCGTTATCGCGCAGGGTAAAAGTCCAGATACGGTTGTCATTACTTTTCCACTGAGTCGCAACGCCGGGGACAATCTCCCCTTTCTCGTTCTGATTCACCAGTCCTTCAAACAGATCGCGAATGACCTGAATCTCCGGCAGGCCCACGGCTTTAGCGGGATCCAGCGACGCTGGCTCATCTTTAATGTGGCGCACCAGCTCCTGCTTCTCTGCCAGTACTGTGCCGCTCGGAACTTCAGCAGCATACGAAAGAGAAATGCTGCTGACCAACAGCGCACAACACGTGACTGAAACAGAGTGCTTCATAAGTTTCCCTCTAACCGACATTAAAATTGATGCGTAATTATTTGTTTCGCTTTAAAGAAATGCAAACAACTTCCATCAAAAAAGTGACAAAGGAAGCATCAAATGTTTTAAGTATCAATATATCAAATCAGATTTAGTGTAAATAATAGTCTCCAAAATGCGGTAAAGCACATAGAACTCCGAACACTACGTTCGGGCTTCGCACATTCAAACCCGTTTTCGGTATCATAATCAGCATCTGTCGCCATTGTGCGAAGAATAAAAAATAACCAAAACGTTGAAAGGAACTGAGAATACGTTAAGAGAAGAATTAAATTAATGTATCAGCAAGTAGTGCTAAACAGCACCTTTATACTTCAGCCTATCTATAAATAATGAGAATGCCGAGCCAGCATGTCGACGGTGTGGATAGTACAGGTGATAACCGGGTAAATCTGGTGTGAATTTATCCAAAACACGTATCAGTTTTTTTTCTTTAATAGCCCGCTCAACCTGATCATAAGGTAGATACGCCAATCCATGCCCATCAATTGCAGCATCAATGATCAGGTCTATCGTATTCAGTAAAAGCTGACCTTCCATGCGAACACGAACTTCACGTCCACCGCGTATTAATCTCCAGCGATTTGCTGTACCCGATGTGGGAAGATACAAATTAATTGCCTGATGATCTATTAATTGTGACACTGACGTTGGAGCACTTCGACGAGAAAAATAATCCGGTGAGCCAACAATAGCCATTGGTATGTCTGGCCCGATTCGAATGGCGATCATATCTTTATCCATCTCCCCACCCAGACGGACGCCTGCATCAAAACGTTCAGAAACGACATCGGTCAAACCATAATCAATGGTAAGCTGAATATCAATTTCAGAATGCGATTTCAGGAATGTGCGCATAGCTGGTAACAATATCGTTTTTGCTGCATGTTCTACAGTAGTAATACGTATTGTCCCGGATGGGCGGTTCTGCAGATCGCTCAGGGATGTCAGGGCAGAATCTATGTCATGCAACATAGGGCCAAGAACAGACAAAAGATGCTCGCCCGCTTCAGTGGGTACAACGCTGCGCGTGGTTCGCGTCAGAAGCCGCAATCCCAATCGTTCTTCTATACGGCGCACTATCTGGCTTAAAGCTGACTGCGCCATGCTCAGGCGGGCTGCTGCGCGAGTGAAGCTACGCTCCTCTGCAACAACGACAAACGCCATCAGATCAGCGATTTCTTCACGCTTCATTCAGTATCTCCATACAATCTATTAATCATTTAAATGATAGGTCTAATCATGATTTTGGGTCTAATCAACTTAATGATCAATATCTATAGTGATATCACCAACCGTTAAAACGAACCGACAACTCCATGAGGAACGGAATGATGAATAATAAAGTCAGCTTCACTAACAGCAATAATCCAACCATCTCTTTGTCTGCAGTGATCTATTTCCCTCCAAAATTTGATGAAACCCGTCAGTATCCGGCAATTGTGGTATCTCACCCAGGTGGGGGCGTTAAAGAGCAAACGGCCGGAACCTATGCCGAAAAACTGGCGGAAAAGGGATTTGTCACTATTGCTTATGACGCATCTTATCAAGGTGAAAGCGGCGGCGAGCCGCGTCAGTTAGAAAACCCATACATTCGTACTGAAGACGTCAGTGCCGTGATTGATTACCTGACAACGCTTTCTTATGTCGACAATACCCGAATTGGTGCGATGGGAATTTGTGCCGGTGCAGGATATACAGCCAATGCTGCAATTCAGGATCGCCGCATCAAGGCCATCGGTACTGTTAGTGCGGTCAATATTGGTTCGATGTTCCGTAATGGTTGGGAAAACAATGTGAAATCTATTGATGCCCTACCATACGTTGACGCGGGTTCAAACGCCCGAACCAGCGATATTAGCAGCGGAGAATACGCCACTATGCCACTGGCACCAATGAAGGAGTCCGATGCGCCGAACGAAGAACTGCGTCAGGCCTGGGAGTATTACCACACCCCTCGCGCGCAGTATCCAACAGCACCGGGTTACGCTACTTTGCGCAGCCTTAACCAGATTATTACCTATGATGCTTACCATATGGCGGAAGTGTACCTGACTCAGCCGATACAGATTGTGGCGGGCAGCCAGGCTGGGAGCAAATGGATGAGTGACGACCTGTACGATCGAGCATCAAGCCAGGATAAACGCTATCACATTGTTGAAGGCGCAAACCATATGGATCTTTATGATGGCAAAGTCTATGTGGCTGAAGCAATTTCAGTATTAGCTCCGTTCTTTGAGGAAACTCTGTAATGAAACATATTCAAATCCGTAATAGTGATATGGCCTGGCATATTGCTGCCAATAATCTGGGAAAAGTTTCATGAAAAATGTACTGATTCTTGGTGCTGGCGGTCAGATAGCCCGCCATGTGATTAATCAACTGGCAGATAAACAAACCATTAAACAAACTTTATTTGCCCGTCAGCCAGCAAAAATCCACAAACCCTATCCAACTAATAGCAAGATTATTATGGGGGATGTACTGAATCATGCAGCACTGAAGCAGGCCATGCAGGGACAGGATGTTGTGTATGCCAACCTTACGGGGGAAGATTTAGATATTCAGGCAAATTCAGTGATCGCTGCGATGAAAGCCTGTGATGTTAAACGTCTGATCTTTGTTCTTTCCCTCGGTATTTATAATGAAGTTCCAGGAAAATTTGGCGAATGGAATAATGCAGTTATTGGTGAACCCCTAAAACCATTCCGCAGGGCTGCGGATGCAATTGAGGCTTCTGGACTGGAATATACAATTCTTCGCCCTGCCTGGCTGACTGATGAAGATATTATTGATTATGAGCTTACCTCACGCAATGAACCATTCAAAGGTACGATCGTATCACGTAAGAGTGTCGCAGCATTAATCACAGATATCATCAATAAACCTGAGAAACACATTGGTGAGAATATAGGCATCAATCAACCCGGGACTGATGGTGATAAGCCCTTCTTCATGTAAATCAATTATATAGCTACCATCGTACTGTACTATGTGCAGTACGATTTATTAAACTTATTAAGGTGAACTGATCAATCAGATGCGATTAACATGTGTAGAACCAGTAAGAATAAAATACGCCATGTATATAACATTACGACAATTCTAATATCTGCACATCAATGAAAATACAAACAACTTCCGGCAAAAAAGTGATACAAGATCGATGGCATAGCGTTGAAGAAAAGGATTTGATAATCCGCAAAATTTGCACAACACTGCCTGTAATACTTCCTGAACCAGAGACGATCATGACCGTAACTCGCCCACGCGCCGAACGCGGCGCATTTCCGCCCGGAACAGAACATTACGGACGTTCATTATTGGGCGCGCCGTTAATCTGGTTTCCGGCCCCAGCCGCCAGTCACGAAAGTGGTTTGATTCTGGCTGGCACTCACGGTGATGAAAACTCTTCGATCGTCACGCTCTCCTGTGCTCTGCGGACTTTGACACCGTCTTTGCGCCGCCATCATGTGGTGCTGTGTGTGAATCCTGACGGCTGCCAGTTAGGGTTACGGGCCAATGCTAATGGTGTGGATTTAAACCGAAACTTTCCGGCAGCGAACTGGAAGGAAGGTGAAACAGTTTATCGCTGGAACAGCGCCGCTGAAGAACGTGATGTCGTTTTACTGACAGGTGACAAACCTGGCTCCGAACCTGAAACCCAGGCGCTGTGCCAACTTATACACCGCATTCAACCTGCCTGGGTGGTCTCATTCCACGATCCGCTGGCCTGTATTGAAGATCCCAGACACAGCGAATTAGGTGAATGGCTGGCCCAGGCGTTTGAATTGCCTCTGGTAACCAGCGTCGGTTATGAAACGCCTGGCTCTTTCGGCAGTTGGTGTGCAGATCTCAACTTGCATTGCATCACCGCAGAGTTTCCACCCATCTCCTCCGACGAAGCCAGCGAAAAATATCTCTTTGCGATGGCAAACTTGCTGCGCTGGCATCCTAAAGATGCAATTCGCCCGTCGTGAACTGAAGCGCCGGTTCCACATCTACCGCCAGCCAGGTCGGTCCGTCAAGATCGGCGAAACTGACCTGCGGCACCAGCGGTAAAGCGGCGCTAATGGCCCGAGAGGTACACAACATGCAGCCCAGCATCAGACGAAAACCTTGTGCACGCGCTTCAGTCGCCAGCGCCAGCGCTTCCGTCAGACCACCGGTTTTATCAAGCTTAATGTTAACCATCTCATAGCGCCCTTTCAGCGCCTTCAGATTGCTACGAGTATGACAACTTTCATCAGCACAAATCGGTAACGGATGAATAAAATTCTCCAGCGCCGCATCGTCCTGCGCAGGAAGCGGTTGTTCAAGCATCGCAACGCCTAAATCTGCCAATAGCTGGCAACGCGCCGCCAACCCTTCTGCACGCCAGGATTCATTTGCATCAACGATCAGCGTCGCATCGGGCACAGCTGTGCGAATTGCCACCATCCGCTCACTGATAAGATGGTTATCCAGCTTCACTTTCAGTAATTTCGCGCCTGCCTGCCAGAGTGTTGATGCACTATTGGCCATCTGATCAGGCGTACCGATGACTATCGTCTGTGCCGTGGTGACTGTCTCGGGAAGCGTTATGCCGATCAAATCAGCCAGCGATTGCTGCTGTTTTCGCGCCGCCAGATCCCACAATGCACAATCCAGCGCATTACGTGCTGCGCCGGCAGGGAGGATTTTTTGCAACTCCGCCCGTGTCAGCCCTTTCTCTAATTGCGGCACGACGCTCATAATTTGCGCCATTACCGAGGCATCACTTTCTCCATAACGCGGATACGGCGTGCATTCACCGGAGCCTTTAATACCTTCTTCTTCCAGTTCAACCACCACCACGCGCGCTTCACTGCGACTTCCCCGAGCAATCACAAACGGGGTATGTAAGGGCCAGGCCTCCTCAAATACCTTAACGGTTCTCATCTTTACTCCTTGTTGTCGCGGTGGTCTGCGGATTAAGCGCAAATAGCGTTTGCTGTGTTATTGACAGTTAGCATAAACTAGGTGTGACGTTAACTATATGTAAACAGGAAAGATAATCATGTCACAAACCGTTCATTTCCAGGGCAACCCGGTTACAGTCGCCAATTCCATCCCGCAGGCAGGTAGCAAAGCGCAGACTTTTACTCTCGTGGCAAAAGATCTGTCTGACGTCACCCTCGGTCAGTTTGCGGGTAAACGCAAAGTGCTGAACATTTTCCCGAGTATTGATACCGGTGTTTGCGCCGCATCAGTACGTAAGTTTAACCAACTGGCAACCGAGATCGACAACACCGTTGTGCTGTGTATCTCTGCCGATCTGCCGTTCGCCCAGTCTCGTTTCTGCGGCGCAGAAGGTCTGAACAACGTTATCACCCTCTCCACTTTCCGTAACGCTGAATTCCTGCAAGCCTACGGTGTGGCAATTGCTGATGGCCCACTGAAAGGTCTGGCAGCGCGTGCCGTTGTGGTTATTGATGAAAATGACAATGTGATTTTCAGCCAGCTGGTGGATGAAATCACCACCGAGCCGGATTACGAAGCAGCTCTGGCTGTACTGAAAGCATAAGTTAATATGCCTGATGGTGTTGCACCATCAGGCATATTCACGCTTACTCTTCGTTCTTCTTCTGACTCAGACCATATTCCCGCAACTTATTGGCAATCGCGGTATGTGAAACGCCGAGACGTTTTGCCAGTTTGCGCGTGCTGGGATAATTGCGATAAAGCTGGGTTAATACCGAGCGTTCAAAACGGCTGGTGATTTCGTCCAGCGAACCTTCCATCGCATCTTCGCCCACGGCTACCGTTGCGGCGTCATAATCCGGCAACAAAATATCCTGTGGACGCAGCTCATAACCGTCCAGTTGTGTCAGTGCGCGATAGATAGCGTTCTTTAACTGCCGCACATTTCCCGGCCACGCATAACGCGTAAGTACAGTATTCAGATCAGCGGCCAGTTTCGGACGCGGCACGCCCTGCTCGTCGGCAAAGCGGGCGACGAACAGCTCGGTTAACGGCATGATGTCCTGCGGACAGTCACGTAGCGGCGGCAGATTGAGCGTCAACACGTTCAGACGATAATAGAGATCTTCACGGAACACGCCTTTTTGCACCAGTTCGACCAGATTCTTCTGCGTAGCACAAATCACCCGCACATCGACATGCACCTCATGGTCTTCGCCAACCCGACGGAAGGTGCCATCATTAAGGAAACGCAGTAATTTCGCCTGCATCCGTGGTGACATCTCACCTATTTCATCCAACAGCACCGAACCACCGTTCGCCTGCTCAAAGAACCCTTTCTTCCCTTCCGGAGCATGACCAAACAGTTCACTCTCGACCGCATCTTCCGGTATAGACGCACAGTTCAGCGCCAGGTAAGGTTTGCTCGCTCTGGGGCTTGCCTGATGACAGGCATACGCAAAGAGATCTTTTCCGGTGCCGGTATCACCCGTAATCAGCAGCGGCGCGCTTAGCATCGCCAGTTTCTGCGCCTGTTCGACAACATGCTTCATTTTCGGGCTGACAGCGACAATTTGACTGAAGGCGCTGACATCCTGGGCGGCGACATTTTGCAACTGACGGCCCATACGAATCGTTGATCGCAGCATCACCACCGCACCGGTCAGGACGTGTTGATCATTTTCATCCTGAAGATAAACAGGCGTAATCTCCATCAGGAAATTCTGCCCATTAATAACGACATGCTCGTTATGCGAATCTTGCGGTTCGCTTTCCAGCCAGCGTAAAAAATTAAAGCCGTTAATCAATTGCGCGGCGGTATGGTTGCGCAGGCGATCCAATTTTTGCCCAAAAAGCTGACAGCTCGCCGGGTTCGCCATATCCACTTTGCTTTTCATATCGACAGAGAGCACAGGTTCAGGCAACGCCTCCAGTAACGCGCTCAACGCCAGATGCTCACGTTCGGAAGGCATCCACGGGACAGTACGCACATCGGTAACACCTGCAATACGGCGTATTTCGGCCATCAGAGTGCTGAAACTCTCAAACTCCAGTTCAGCAAAATTGAGGTAGATTCGCCCAATGGGGTCAATCTCAATACCGCGTAAATCAATGCCTCTTAGCACGAGTAGATCGAGTAATTCGCGGGTCAGACCGAGTCGGTCTTCACAAAAGACTTCCAGACGCATGGGAACCTTCACCTGAAAAAAGAACAATTAATATGATGATATGACACTATTTGGATAGCAGGAAGGTTTCTGTCAACAATCATTGACACAAAGACGGAAAAACGGGCACTTCGGCGTAAAGATATCCGGTCAGCACCCGATATTGCATTATTTTTCGCTGGGCGTTTTGCCTTTTTGCAGCGTCTCTTTCACCTGACCGATAAGCTGACGACGGAAATCCCCGAGGCGAGGTTTGTCATCGTCAATCCACGGCAGCGGGCGGCAAAGCTCCATAGCTTTAATCCCCAGTCGTGCCGTCAGAAGTCCAGCACCAATCCCCTGAGCTGCCCGGGTAGACAAACGCGCAGCGAGATCTTGCGACATCCAGTCCATCCCCACTTCGCGCACCAGTTCGCTGGCTCCGGCAAAAGCAATATTCAGCAATACCAGCTTAAACAGGCGCAAACGGCTGTAATATCCCAGTTCAATGCCATACAGCGTGGCGATGCGATTAATCAAACGCAGATTGCGCCAGGCGATAAACGCCATATCCACCAGCGCCAGTGGGCTAACGGCAATCATTAACGTTGATTCCGCTGCCGAACGGCTGATTTCGCGCCGCGCCTGGGCATCTAAAACTGGCTGGACCAGGTGAGCATACAGGCTGACCACTTCACGATCGTTCTGCGTTTCATGGATTGAGGCATACCAGCGCTGCAGCGCCGGATGTGACTGATCAATACCCGCCTGCTGCGCCAGTTTTTCGCAGAATGCACGGCCTTTACCCGTGCCGTGACTGTGCAACAAATCGCGCGCTTCGTCGCGTTCATGGGCGCGCTGTCGCAAGCGCCATAAGCGCCGCCACTCTGTTACCACAGAACCTACGCCAGCGCCGATAATCAATGCCCCAGCGGCACATCCACCCAGCGCCACCCAGTCCTGGGTTTGCCAGGCGTTCATTGTCCACTGCACGCCCTGCCCGACAACGCTTGCGCCAAACAGAGCCAGCCCGCCCATCACCATTTTGCGCCACAGGCTGCGTTTCGGACGCAACGCTGCGTCCATCACCGCTTCAACTTGCCCCTCTTCTTCCTGCGCTTCATCGAGCGTGGCTGGGGCAAAATTTTGCGCCTGATTTTCGTCAAAGGTCTGCTGCGCCCTGAATTTTGGATTCTGATCGACCTCCAGTGGACCGTCGAAATCAATACGTGGTTTTAACGGTTCGGTCATCGCAATTTATCTCCTATTAAAAATTCCAGCGCAGCATCAAGACGAATATGCGGTAGCGGTTTGTCGACATCCATCACCTGCGGACGAAACGCCTCAAACTGGAAGCCTTGCTTATCCCAGAACGCCTGACCTGGCAAACGTGCGGGAACTTCGCCAGGATAAACAGTGAGCGGTGCGCCATCGCTGAGTCGATTACCGCGCAGCGCCGGGATTTTCTCACCGTTAACATCAATAATTCCGCTGGTGGTCGCCTGAACAGACGCCAGCCCCAGGCAGTCCATACTGATCCCTTCGAACGCCGCATTTTGCCAGGCATCCTGAATCAGTTGTTGCAGCAATGAAACCATATTAGCGTGCTGATCGATGGTCACATGGTCCGCTTTAGTGGCAGCAAACAATAGCTTATCGATAACCGGCGAAAACAAACGCCGGAACAGGGTACGCTGCCCGTAGTGGAAACTTTGCATCAGCTGCGTCAGCGCCAGACGCATATCATTAAATGCCTGTGGTCCACTGTTGAGCGGTTGCAGGCAGTCCACCAGCACAATCTGGCGGTCAAAACGCAGGAAGTGATTTTTATAGAATCCTTTCACCACCTTCTCGCAGTAATAATTAAAACGCTCGCGCAACATTCCGGCATTGGTGTGCTTATCGGCCTGCGCCAGTTTGGACTCGCCCCAGGCATCGACATCTGGCCATGGGAAGAATTGCAGCGCGGGCGCTCCTGCCATATCGCCAGGCAAAACAAAGCGTCCTGGCTGAATAAAGTGCAGCCCCTGCTGTTTGCAGTGATGGAGATAATCGGTCCACGCGGCGGCAATGTCTGCCAGCCGGTTTTCGTCGGCAGGCGCTAGCGGGTCCAGCCCTTCGCACATCATTCGCCATTTCGCCGACCATTCGCCGCGCTGACCATTGAGTAAGCCCGTCATCTGGCGCGACCAGCTTAAATAGTCCTGCGCCAGCATCGGCAGGTCGAGCAACCATTCGCCGGGGTAATCCACAATCTCCAGATACAGCGTGGAGGTGTCCTTAAAGTGGCGCAGCAGCGAATCGTTCGATTTAAAACGTAACGCCAGGCGAATTTCACTGACGCCGCGCGTAGGCGTCGGCCAGGCGGGAGGATCGCCATATAACTGCGCCAACCCTTCATCATAGGTGAAGCGCGGAATGCCAAAGTCACGCTGAGGAATGCGTTTTACGCCCAGCAGGCGTTCTTCACGCACCGCACTTAATAGCGGCAAACGTGCTCCGGCATGAATACTGAGCAACTGATTAACCATCGCGGTGATAAACGCTGTTTTGCCGCTGCGGCTAAGTCCGGTTACAGCGAGGCGCAGATGTCTGTCGACACCCCGATTCACCAGCGCATTGAGTTCATTTTTAAGTCGCTTCATTGCTGTCCTGTGCTGCTCTGAAGACCAGAAAAAAAATCGTTCGTAAGGATATGAATGTGGGGGCCAGGCCATTGATTATCAACTACCCGTGTTGTCATCGACGGGCGAACTCCATAAGATGTGCAGCATTCACGTTCGGACGGAGTTCCTGACCTATGTCCCCTACTATTTATGATATTGCCAGGGTTGCAGGCGTATCAAAATCCACCGTATCACGCGTGCTGAATAAGCAAACCAATATCTCCCCGGAAGCGCGCGAAAAAGTGTTACGGGCCATTGAAGAATTACAGTATCAACCAAACAAGCTGGCCCGCGCGCTGACCTCTTCGGGTTTTGATGCCATTATGGTGATTTCTACCCGTTCGACCAAAACTACGGCGGGTAATCCGTTTTTCTCTGAAGTTTTGCATGCCATCACCGCCAAAGCGGAAGAAGAAGGTTTCGACGTGATATTACAAACGTCGCACAATCCAGCAGAAGATCTGCAAAAATGCGAAAGCAAAATTAAGCAGAAAATGATTAAAGGCATTATTATGCTAAGTTCGCCTGCCGATGAATCCTTCTTTGCACAACTCGACAAATACGAGATCCCGGTGGTGGTGATCGGTAAAGTTGAAGGTCAATACAGCCATGTTTATTCCGTCGATACCGATAATTATGGCGACAGTATTGCGCTAACCGATGCGTTAATTGAAAGCGGGCATAAGAATATTGCATGCCTGCATGCGCCGCTTGATGTTCATGTTTCAGTGGATCGGGTAAATGGTTATAAGCAAAGCCTGGCTACGCATAATATTGCAGTGCGTGATGAATGGATTGTTGACGGCGGTTATACCCATGAGACAGCATTAAAAGCAGCACGGGAATTATTAAGCCAGTCACCGTTGCCTGAGGCAGTGTTTGCTACTGACAGCCTGAAATTAATGAGTATTTATCGTGCGGCGGCAGAGAAAAACATTGCTATTCCGCAGCAGTTAGCGGTGGTGGGTTATAGTAATGAAACGCTGTCGTTTATATTAACGCCTGCACCAGGCGGCATCGATGTTCCGACGCAGGAGTTAGGTCAACAAAGCTGCGAGTTATTATTCCAGCTAATTGCCGGAAAACCGTCACCACAAAATATTACCGTTGCTACGCATATGTCGTTGAAATAAATATATGCCGGATTTGGCGCTCGCCCCGCATCCGGCAATTTAGCACATTATCAGAACGAGTAATTCACCCCAACACCCGCATAATGGAATTTATCGCTGTCGCCTTCGTCGTGATCCTGCCACTCAAACGCGTATTCCAGCGAAACGGAAAGACCATTCTGGAAATCATAACCGTAAAATAAACCCACACGGTTAAAATCATGGCCTTCACGTTCAATATCATCCTGCCAGTCCCAGTTACTCCAGCGATCCAGCCCAATGCGCGTATACGGCGTCACCGAGTGGTTGCCGAGCGTCAGCGGCAAATAGGCGCGAATTTCTTGCGTGGAAAACTCACCGTTATTGCGGCTATCATCCATATTGAAACCGCGCTCGAGATAATAGTTCACTCGCAAGGCAACCGTTTCGTTGAAGGTATATTGCAGACCCGTTTCCGTTTCGACACGGGTATCAGCATAACCGGTCGTATTCAGATCGTTGGCAAATTTATACATCGACAGCCAACCGTTGAAACGTAAATCGTCAGTCAGTTTCACATCCCAGTCTGGCGCAATTTTCCAGCGCTGCATATTCGCCGTGTCTTTACCCGGTTCATCAACGTAGTGATAACCATAATTACGGAAACCACCAGTCAGACCGAAACTGAAATCATCGCTTTCGAGGAACTGATAATGTACCTCCAGCTCCGGGCGATCAAACCACGTTCCACGTTTACCCGCGCTATAATCTACCGGCCCTTCCTGATAATAGGCCAGAGAAATTCTCCACGGCCCGTTGGCGGCATTAAAATAGACAGAAGGCTCCGCCAGCCCATCCATATCTTCGCCATAACCCTCGACGTTTTCTATTTCGTACATCGCGCCGATATTAAAGTGCCAGTCGTTCTTTTCCTCGGCCTGTGCGCAGGCCATTCCCGCACACATCACCAGTGCGGTACAGGGTAATAATTTTTTCATTATTGTTCCTTGTATTATCCTGGGGGAATGCCTTCCCCCTGTATTTAGCGAATTGCTATTTCCGTTTCTGCATCAAAGAAATGACATTTAGTCATATCAAAATGAATAGTGATATTTTCTCCTGCATGATAATCATTTAACGCACCAGCACGGACCACCAGTTCGTGCCCCCCAACCGTGGTGTAGAGCATAAATTCAGCACCGGTTAATTCTGCCACGCTAATTTTGGCGGAAATGTTATTTTCCTCTTGCGCTTGCGGCTGAATATCTTCCGGGCGTATTCCCATCACAATGGGCTTATGCAAACTTTCCTGTGTTTTCAGAACCGCTAATTTCTCCTCGGAAATGGTTAATTTAAGCGTTTCCGTAACGAATTTATCGCCATCAATCGTGCCGCGAATAAAATTCATCGCCGGTGATCCTATAAATCCGGCAACAAACATATTCGCCGGTTGGTTATAAACCGTTTTCGGCGCACCTACTTGCTGAACAATCCCATCCTTCATAATCACAATCCGCGTCGCCATGGTCATCGCTTCGGTCTGATCGTGGGTCACGTAGATCATGGTGGTGTTCAGTTTCTGATGCAGCTTGCTGATCTCTGCGCGCATTTGCACGCGCAGCTTGGCATCCAGGTTAGAGAGCGGTTCATCCATTAAAAACACGCCCGCTTCGCGCACAATCGCCCGCCCGAGCGCCACTCGCTGACGTTGCCCGCCGGAAAGCGCCCCCGGCTTGCGTTTCAGGTACTCACGCAGGCCGAGAATTTGCGCCGCCCAGTTCACCCGCTCATCAATCACCTCGTTGGCGATTTTTTGCATCTTCAGGCCAAACGCCATGTTGTCGTAGACCGTCATATGCGGATACAGCGCGTAGTTCTGGAACACCATCGCGATATTGCGCTCTTTAGCCGGAACGTCATTCATTCGTTTGCCGTCGATCAACAGATCGCCGCCGCTGATCTCCTCAAGCCCGGCAATCATGCGCAGCGTAGTCGATTTACCGCAGCCTGACGGACCGACAAAGACAATGAACTCTTTATCGGCAATTTCCAGGTTGAAGTCCTTCACCACATGCACCTGGTTATCGTAGATTTTTTGAATATGTTGTAACGAAAGCTGAGCCATGTTGATTCCTTTGCTATACGTTTTGCCAGAAGGCCGATAACCGCGGCCAGGTCAGGGAGTCCGTTGAGGGCAACAATAATTGCGCCCCGGTTAAGCCCGCGCCGATCCCCACCGAGCGCATACCGCTGGCGTTAATGGCGTCAATGCCCGCCTGCGCATCTTCAATGCCGATACATGCCTGCGGCGGCACGCCCAGTCCGGCACAGGCGGCGAGAAAGATTTCCGGGTCCGGTTTCGAGTTTTTAAGTTGGGAAGCGTCCGCGCAGAAGGTGAAAAACTCGCGCAGCTCCAGCGCTGCTAAAATCGTCGGCGCATTCAGGGAGACAGAAGCCAGCCCTATAGGGATCTGCTGTGCACGGAGATCTGCCAGCAAATTGCGAATGCCGGGCAGCACAGCATTAACCGTCAGTTCGCGCAGTGAGTGGACGTAGAGCAGATTTTTGCGATACGCCAGTTGCGCCCTCTCCTGCGGGTTAAAGTCGCCCTCTTTGCCCCCGTGTTGCAGAATGCGCCGCAGAGACTCATCGCGGCTGATCCCTTTTAGGGATTCGTTAAACTGCGCATCAATGCTGATGCCAATTTCAGCGGCAATCTGCTGCCACGCCTGGAAATGCAGATGTGCGCTATCTGTGATTACTCCATCCAGATCGAAAATTACCCCTTGCAGTTTCATTCACCCTCCTGATACGTGGTAGCGGTCCCATTGAAGGGCAAAATAAAATCCCCCAAACAGAAAACAGATTCTTCAGCCACAGATATAAGCTGACCGTTCAAGCGCAGTGAAACGGGCGCAGAAGTTCGAATCGCAATACGCTGCGCGTCGAGAGTGACCTGTAATTCGCAGCCCTGCCAGAACAGAGGGAAAGACAACTGTTGCCACTGCTCAGGTAACGCCGGATTGAGATGTAATTCACCGTCACGCACGCTCACCCCGGCAAAACCCTGAATCGCCCCCAGCCAGATAGCGCCAGTTGCGGCAGCGTGGATACCGTCATCACAGCTATGTGGATCAGCACCAAGATCGATTTCAGTCCCCTCGCGCCAGAACTGATAACTTTGGGTCAGCAGGCCACAGCGTGCGGCAACAATGCCGTGGATTGCTTTACTTAATGACGAGTCGTGAATAGTGCGCGGTTCATAAAATTGCAGATTGGCAAGACACGATGCCGCTGAGAACTGCTCCGGCAGCATGTAATTGAGCATCACCACATCAGCTTGTTTGAGGATCTGCATCTCGTTCACTTCTGCGCGTGAATAATCCAGCAGAATGGTTTGCTTCCCCGCCGCCGCTTTGTATTTCGCCAGATTAATCGCTGGTTTCGCCATAAACGAATCATCCTGCGGCAAAACGCCGTCGGGCTGAATTTCTGGCAGCCGCAGTTCTTTGAGGTACATTTCTGCACGATGAATAAACGCGTCGTCGCTACAGCCAAACTGACGAGCGATATTCAGCGCCTGCTGGACGTTGTAATACGCCATATAGCTGGTGAAGGCGTTATTATTGACATGTTCGGTATATTCGTCTGGCCCAATAACATCATGAATTTCCAGACGGTCGTTAACCCTCACCGCGCGGCTAATCCAGAACTTTGCCGTCTCCAGAAGTAGCGCCATGCCTTCATGAGCAATGAAACTTTCATCCCCCGTGGTCCGCCAGTATTGAATAACCGCCCAGGCGATATCGGCCACCAGATGATGTTCCGCCTGCGCAGAGGCCACTTTTTGCCGCAACCCGGTACGAATGTTAATGGCAGCAAATTCCGGCGTCTCTTCTTCGCCGCTACGCGCGCTTTCCCACGGAAACAGAGCGCCCTGCCAGCCGTTGCGTCGCGCTTTCTCCTGCGCGCCAGGCAAGTTGTGCCAGCGATAACGCAGTAAACTTCGGGCAACCGTCGGATCGCTAAACAGATGGAACGGTAGCAAAAATACTTCTGTATCCCAGAAAACGTGGCCTTTGTAGCCTTCGCCGGTTAAACCTTTCGCCGCAATGCTGCTGCGCTCATCGTGGGCAGGCGTCATGATGCGCAGGTGATAAAGCGCATAATCTAACGCTTGCTGATCGTGCGCATCGCCGCCGTTTACCGTGATACGACGTTTCTGCCACCATTGACGCCAGTTTTCTGTTGATGCTGCAAGAAGTTGGTCGTAACTCTGCTGCGCGCACATTTCAAGCTGGCGAAGCGACGCGCTGCCCCACTCGTCTAAAACGGCTTGTCTGTCGTCCCGCCAGTCGATCCACACCAGTTTTTGCAGCGTCAGCGTCTCACCTGCGTGAAGCTGCGCGCAGGTATGTTGCAGTAAACGGCGCTCTTTGGCGGTATAGCATTGCTGCACATCACCGCTCACCTTACAGCAACAGCTGATGGCCACATCACTGCGCCCATCCTGGGTGGTGTAGATCCCCTGCATCAGATGCTGACCAAACACCCGCACCTGGGTTTCGTCGAGATGTTGGCGACCGTGGTTGGTTTGCGTGGCGTCAATGCCTGTTGAAATCAGCACTAACGCGTCGGCGTCCAGTGGCGTAATAGTGATTTCCAGCGCAATGAGCGGCAGTTGGTCTGCCGAAACAAAGCGACGGCTGGTGATGGTGTAACCTGCGCCGTTGCTGGTACGCCAGACAACGTTGCGGCGTAATTCGCCACTGGCAAAGTTAAGCTCACGCTGCCATGCTTCGCGGGATAACGAGAAAATCTCACCATTTATGGCAATCTCCATCCCCACGACATCAGGCAGGTTCACCAGTTCGTTGATTTCACCTTTACCCGCCCGATGATAAAGCCCTGCCAGATACATGCCGCGCGTCTGGCGCGTGTAATCTTCTTCATGGCTGGCGCGAAGCCCAAGATAGCCGTTCCCCTGCGCCATCAGCGAAGCATACTTGTTCAGGGTATGCTGGCTGAAATGGGGTTCCGTTAACGTTACTGGCCTGATCATAATTCCACACGCGTCCCTGTTTCTGCGGATTGATAAAGCGCCGCCACCAGTTGCTGGATGATGTATCCCTGCTCGGCGTCGGCTATCATCACGGGCTTACCTTGTACGTGGTTGATAAAGGCTTCCATACTGCGCAGATGACGGTTGTCGTCTGCCATTTCCCGTTGCATCAGCGTCATTAACTCACCGTTGTTATCGGTGTAGATATGTGCTGGAAACAGCGTCGCCCCGGCTTTATCACCACAAAAGCTGACGTTCATAATCGACTGTTCGCGGATGTTGAGTGCAAATGAGGTCTCAAGCCACAGAATGCCGCCGTTATGAAATTCAATGGTGCCAAACAGCGAATCTTCGACGCTGTAGGTTGCCGGGTCCCACTCGCCAAATTGACCGCAGCTCTTTTGCGTGCCGATCTTTTGAAAGCTATGCGCAGTCACGCTTTTCACCGCTGGAAAACCCAGCACATACATCGCCGCATCCAGCATATGAATGCCGATGTCGATCAGCGGGCCTCCGCCCTGCAATTCTTTATTAGTAAAGACACCCCAGCCGGGAACACCGCAACGACGCAGGGCGCGGGCGGTGGTAACGTAAATCTCTCCCAAAACGCCGTTGGTCACCTGTTCACGCAGCTGTTGCGTATCGAGTGCAAAACGATGGTGAAAGTCGTAGGCCAGCACCTTGCCCTGTTTGCGCGCGGTATCGCACATTTCCCGCGCCTGTTCTGCCGTCATGGCGGGCGGTTTTTCGCACATCACATGGCAGCCCGCTTCCAGCGCCATCAGGGTATGTTCGTAATGAAAACGGTTAGGTGAGCAGACGCTAACCACATCAGGTTTCACCGCCAGCAGCATGGCCTGCGGATCGTCCCACACGGATGCATTCCCGTATTTTTCTGCCAGCGCCTGCGCCTGGGAAAGGCGGCTGTCACAGACAGCCACCAGTTCCAGATCGTTGCGGGTGCAGTAGTACGAAGCATGAACCTTATCCGCCACCTGGCCTGCGCCGATTATCGCGACCCGCAGTGGAGAGCTTGTCATTGCACTTTTCACAAAGACCTCTTAGCAGGTACGCAACCAGGCCAAAGAATCACGGTACGCCTGGGCAGGATTTTCTGCCCGGATACGCCCTTCATACACCACATAGCCCTGATAGTTATCGGCGCGCAGCTGTTCAAACAGCGCGTGGAAATCGAGGGTGCCGCTGCCCGGCTGGTAGCGATGGTTATCGGCAATATGCACATGACCGAGCAAGTCGCGGTTGTCGTGCAACGCCTGCGCCAGGTTATCTTCTTCGATATTCATGTGATAGAAATCGCCGATAATCTGTACATGTTTAAGATCGTTTTCGACGATGTAACGACGAGCATCGGCGAGGGTGTTGATCATGTGATCCTGATAGCGGTTTAACGGTTCGAGATACACCACAGTTCCAGTCCGCGCGGCGACCTGTTCCAGTACGCGCAGGGAATCACTCACCATTTTACGATCGCCGTCAAGGCTGCGCGGCGAGGTCATCGGCGGTAAGCGGAAGGTAAACATGCCCCACGCAGCCGGAACGACGATACCTTTACCGCCCACTTCTGCCAGCGCTTCAAGAATGCGTTCGATCTGCTTTAAGCCATTAAGTCGACGCTCTTCGATAAAGTCGCCAATCCAACCGTCATAGCCACCGCAGGCGGTGGTCACCGGTAAACCGGTTTCTTTGATTGCTGCTTTGACTTCTTCGAGATTGTTGACCAGCAGTTTGCCGTCAATCTCAAAACCATCGAAACCCATCTCTTTGATATAACGAAATTTCTCCAGAATGTTTTCCGGAAAGAACGCCTGATTCTGTGTGCCGATTTTCATTCTTTTCATTCCTTTGAATTAAAACGTGACGCCCATTTTGATGCTCTGTTCCGGATGCTGGTCGACATACTGCATGTAGCTTTCCGGGCTGTTGGCAAAGGTCACCACCGGATCGATTAAATCTTCGCAATTGAGATAACCGTTCATCAGCAGTTCCCAGCAGGTTTCTTCAATACGCTTACGGCTCCAGCGCGGATAATCCGGGTTCGGCTCGCTGCACGCACGGGAGAAAACAATTTTGGCGTTATTGAAATGGGCTTCGCGTCCGAGGTTAAAACCTTCGGCAAACGGTTTGGCAAACGCGACATAGGAGATGGTGCCGCCATAGGCCAGACCGCGGAGTGCCGATTGCAGCGCGTCGGCATAGCCACTGGTTTCGATAATCACATCGGCACCCTGCTTGCCGGTCAGCGTTTTGATCTCTTTACCTACGTCAGCGCCAATGGGGTTAAGACAGAAATCCGCACCGTGGCGACGGGCAATATCACAGCGATGAGCGATAGGATCGACACCAATCACCACCGACGCGCCAGCGCGTTTTGCCAGTTGGATGGCAATTTGACCGATCGCGCCAAGCCCTACCACCACGACAAAATCCCCTACGCGTACGTTGGCATCGCGCACGCCGCTCATGGCAAACTGCGCCGGGTCGTAACAGACGGCGTTTTTCCAGGAGCTGCCTTGCGGCATTTTGCGCAGCTTGTAGTTATTCACTGCGTTAATGATGACCGTCTCGGAGAGCGGGCCGTAGCCGCATACGCTGTCGCCCACCGCGTAGTCGGTAACGTCGCTGCCGCACTCGATAATGTCGCCAACCACCATGTTGCCAAGCTGGAATTTGCCAAACTCAATACCGCGCGGCGCATCTGCCGGACGCGGGGTGAACATCTGCCATTCGCCATTAAAGTCGTCATTAATAAACGGGCTGGCGGCGCGGAAATCAACCACTTCCGTCCCGTGTTTCGGCGCGCCGAATCGCACGCGGATCTTCACTTCATTGGCTGAAATCGCCCGATCTTCATACTCAACCAGCGCAGCAACGCGCGGTGCTGTGGCTACTAACTTTTTCATGTAAAACTCCTTGTAAAGAAACTGGCCGCTTTAGCCCTTCACGCCACCGGCGGTCAAACCACTCTTAATAAAACGTTCAGAAAGCGCGTACATAATCACCACCGGCAATGCGGTCACCAGCGAGGCCGCCATCATCCGTCCCCAGATGTAATCTGGCGTACTGAACAGCGCGTTCAGGCCTACCGGTAAAGTGAAATTGCTGGCGCTGGAGAGGAAAATCGACGCAAAGAGATAGTCGTTCCACGCCACCATAAAGCAGTAGACGAACACGGAGATCAGCCCCGACATCGCCAACGGCACGGTGATACGGAAGATAATTTGCAGACGATTGAGGCCATCCATCATTGCCGCTTCTTCGATTTCATCGGGGATGGTGTCGAAGTAGCTTTTCAGCATAAACACGGCGGTAGGCAGAGTTTGCGTCACCATGGTGATGATCAGCGCCATCTCAGTGTCGTAAATGCCAAGCGCGGTGATGATTTTGAACAGCGGCACCACCAGCAAAATGCCGGAGAACATGTACACCGTGTAAAAGCTGGCGTTGATGGTCATCCGCCCTTTAAAGCGCAGGCGGGAAAGCGCGTAAGCCCCAAGAATGCCGAGAAATACCGCCACCACGGATGAAACCACCGACACCACCATGCTGTTACGGAAGTAGTCGATAAACGGGAAAATCACCGGATTAAAAATGTCGACGTAATGCTCCAGCGTCCACTGCTGTGGCAGCAGCGTAGGATGCAGCGAGATCGCCTCTTTTGCGCTCTTGAACGAGGTCATCAGCATCACAAAAAATGGAAACAGCGTGATGATGAGAAACAGCGCCAGCCCGCAGTAAAAACCGATTCGACTGAGTGTGCGTTTATTTGTTGCCATTGAGGTTCACCCGTTTCCTGGTCAGCAGAATGACAGCGAAAATAATGATGAAAAGCACCACCGAGATCGCCGCCGCTTTCCCTAAGTCATTAAAGGCAAAGGCGGTTTTGTAGAGATAGACACCGAGAATATCGACCTTGGTCGTCAGCAGATAAACATCCGCGAACATGTAGAACATCCAGATAGTGCGCAGGGTCACCACCGTCGCTAGGACCGGCATAATCGCGGGCAGCGTGACGATGCGAAACCGCTGCCAGGCATTCGCGCCATCCATCTCTGCCGCTTCGTACAGCGATTTGTCGATGGTCTGCAAAATCGCCAGAAACGAGATAAAGGCATACGGGAAGTAGCGCCAGATAGCGAACAACACCACCAGCACAAAGCTGCTGCCCGGGTTATCGAACCACAGCGGCGCCTGCTCATAGAGATGCAGAAGATCGACGCCGAGGTAGTTCACAATGCCGTAGCCGTTGTTGAACATGTATTTCCAGGCGAACACCAGCGAAATAGACGGCGTTACGTAGGAAAGGATCACCAGCGAACGCGCGGTTTTGCGCAGGCGGAACTCGCGGTTGAAAAACATCGCCACGGCCAGCCCGAGCACGGTGCTGCCCGCCACCACAAGCGCGGTATACCAGACCGTCATCCACAGCGAGTGCCAGAAGCCCGGATCGGAGAGAATACGCACATAGTTGCTCACCCCAACAAATGTTGCCTCGATATTGGGATTGAGCGGCAGACGTAAAAAACTGATTTCGATATTCGACACCATCGGCCACGCCACCAGACCGCCCAGCAGTAATAAGCTGGGCGCGAGAAGCAGCAGTGCAAAAGGCATATCGGAACGACCTGAAAAAAGCCTGTTCATTGCGGATTCCTGTCCTGGGTTTAGTGCTGTTCGATCAGTTCATCCAGCTTTTTCTGGCTCGCTTGCAGCGTGCCAGGGAGATCGGCTTTACCCACGGTGACGTTATGCACCATTGAACTCACCACGCCAGACCCCGTCACATCGCCCATGCGGGTAAAGTTTTTATCCCCTACTGCGCCAAAGACCTGAATATTTGGCAGTTCGCTGATTAGCTGATTCGGCAATTCTCCCAGCGCCTTAATAACGTCGTTGTCTTTCCAGGTGGCGGTAGTCACCACCGCTTTGTTCACCGGCAGCGCCGCGCCTGGTGACATCATCACCCAGTCGGCAATGTTGTCCGCCTGCTCCATAAAGGTGACAAATTTTTCAGCCGCTTCCGTCTCTTCAGTCTTTTGCCCGGCGGTAATGGTCAGCGAGGTCAACATGCCGTAGACCGCAGAATTTTTCTCGGTTGGCACCACGAAACCAACGTTTTTCGGATCGTCTTCTTTAATCACAGCCGGAAGGATATAGGTGGAGTAAATCGCCATCGGCGCGGTGCCGTTCATAAAAGCGTCTTTCACTTCCATGATGTCGTTAGAACCTGGCATGGTGTTGGCAGCAAGGTTGCGGTAATAGGTCAGCGCCTGCATCATCTCTGGTGTATCAAGGGTGATTTTGCCTTCGGCGTTAAAGACGTTAGCCTGATTGGATAACGCAAACTGGGAGAAAGACTGTTCCGTCAACACGCTTTCTGCTGTAGGCAGCGCAATACCGTATTTTTTATTCGCCGGGTCATTCAGTTTCTGTGCAACGTCCAGCAATTGCTGCCAGTTTTTTGGCTCCTCCAGCCCAGCTTTTGCCAGCACATCTTTGCGATACCAGATCCCGCCAATCCATGCGCTGACAGGAACACCGGTCCAGGCGCTGCCATCTTCGGTGCGCACAATCCGCAGTACGCCATCGTAGAACGCGCCTTCACCGACGTTGCTGATGACCGTGGCAACCGCCTGGCGATCGATAAGCTGCTCTTTGTCCATCACTTTGGCGTAGTCATGGCTGGTTTCGATCACTTCCGGCAGCGAACCGCTACGTGAAAGGGTAATGACTTTGGTGTTATAGGCGTCTTCTTCCACGGGCACTTGTTTTACGGTGATACCTGGGTTTTCTTTTTCAAAACGGGCAATCAATTTGCTGATGACGGCCTGGCGCTCCTGCTCCACCGAAGAATGCATAAATTCGATGGATACATTATTTTTATTTTCTTCTTTACAGCCTGAAATCAGGGCGCAGGAAACCAGTGCTGATAACAGCACGATTTTTGATTTAATCATGAAATGTTCCTTTTTATTTAATCCACATAACCTGCCAGGGATGCAGTGTTATTTCATTACCCAATATATCAACTTCACTAATCAGATCCCGACCGTGCAGGTCAGTAATATTTATATGCTGAATATTTTCACTGACATTAAACAATCCCGTCAGGCAATCGCCATCCGCATTGCTTCTTTGAATTCGCATTACAAATGAATTAATCGCATCAATGGTGAAATTATTATCCGGATGAAACTCTTTATGACTGCGACGAAGTGTAATTAAATGCGACAACTTATAATATATCGAATACCTTAATGTCGCTTTATTGTTCAGTTCTGTCGTTATCTCTTTACTAGAGTATTTTTTACGGTTAATCGCGCGATTATATCCAAGTTTTTCGACACCTGCGTAATCATTACGCGACCCCAGAATGCTTTGAATATATATCGCTGGCACACCGGGAAAACTTAACAAAATCGCATGGGCGAGAATAAACCTGGCACACCGTTCTTCGTCGCTACACTCACGGCGGCTCAACGCATCCATATAGGTGACATTCATTTCATAGGGGCTACGCGTACCGTCGGGATTATTTTTCCAGTTTACTAATGCCCCTTCCTGCTGTAACACCTCGACCAGCGCTAATATTTCGTTTTCGGGCAACAACCCCCGCAGTGGGTTAAGCCCGATGCCATCGTGAGAGGCAAGGAAGTTAAACCAGGTGGTGTTGCTGGAAGGTAGTGTCAGGTTTTGCGCCCACGCACAAAGTGCCTCAACGTTCTGTTTTTGCACCGCATGCAGCACCAGCGGCGGCATCGAGAACTGGTACACCATATGCGCTTCGTCATCGCCTTCGCCAAAGTAAGCAATGTTGTCTTTATGCGGAACATTGGTCTCGGTAATGATCACTGTGCCTGGCGCGACGTTATCAATAATCGACCGTAACAGTTTGATAATCAGATGTGTTTTTTCCAGATGGATGCAGCTTGTTCCCGGCTCTTTCCACATAAAGCCAACGGCATCCAGACGGACATACTCTGCGCCCTTTTCCAGGTAGCACAGCAATACATCCACCATCGCCAGCAACACTTCAGGGCTACGGTAATTGAGGTCAATTTGATCGTCGCTAAAGGTGGTCCATAAATGGCGCATTGAATGATCGCGCATCTGGAATGGCGTTAATAACGGTAACGCACGCGGGCGAGTGACGGCGCTGAGATCGGTTTTCGGATCAATGGCAATAAAAAAATCTTCAAAACCTGGCTGCTGTTGTAAATAGTTTTTAAACCATTCACTTTTTGCCGACATATGGTTGCAGACAAAATCAAACATTAAATGGCTGCATTCACCGAGTTGCTGAATATCCTGCCACTCCCCCGCTTCACTGGCGACCTGATGATAATCAATTACCGAAAATCCATCATCAGATGACCATGGATAAAAAGGTAATAAATGAACATGTGAAAAAATTCTTTGCAGCCATTGAGGGTAAAACTGATTAAATGTGGGTAGTGGCTTTAAATCATTACTGTGAAATTGATCGGCATAGGTAATTAACACGACATCACTTTCATCCCAGTGTTTTTTACGTCGCTGTGTAATTAATCGTTTCGCACTCTCAAGACGCGTTACAAGTTTCTGTAAATGAGTCGCGGTAAATGTTCCACCGTAGATTTCGTCCAGGTAATCCGTAATTTTCTGTTTCATGTTGCCTTTCCGTGGTAGCGGTCCCATGAAACGAGAGACTACTCCGCATAAAATAAACTGTCAATTGAGCTCAAGGGGTTTAGTCACGCAGGAAATCTTTTTTTACCTGGGAAAAAGCGTATTTGTGAGCTGACGCAAATAATCTATGGGGATGTAAATAAGGTGTGACAGAAAAAGTAAACGGCGCATAAGCGCCGCTTAGGGTGGATTCTTTTAACCTTTGACCTTCGGCATTGCGATGTCTTTCAGGCCGCCGGCGTTCTCAACGTGGGTATATCCCATCTCGCTAAGGATGTCTTTTGCCTGCCCTGACTGGCGTCCGGCATTGCAATACACTTTCACGGTGTCGTTTTTATCCGGAACGGCGGTGGCAATGCGCTCTTTCACTTCCTTCAGGGGAATATTGATGGCTCCCTGAACGTGCTCTTGCTGATACTGCTCTGGAACACGAACATCGATCCAGTGTTCAGCGGCGAAAACGGGCAGTGAAAACACCAGTGTCAGAGCAAGTAAGCCTTTTTTAAACATGTAAGCGTCCTTCTATGGATGAAAATTGCCATCCATAATACGCCTTAGCTTTAACCATTTTTGCGAAATTCCCCTCACCTTTTATAACGCCGCGCCAGTTTATTGGCAGCCCGACTTAACAGCGGTTCCAGCGCCACAGCCAGCAACATTTTCAGTGGTCGGCGAGCAACTGATTTTATCGCCCAGCCAGCTACACCCGCCGGGCCATAGCGCAGCGCGGTAAGAAGTACCAGCTTGCCTGCTAATTTGAAACCAGGCTTCACCTTTTGCCCGGCCTGTTGCCAGCGAGTATTCATAACTTTCCTCACAGTTGACGGAAACGGCTACGTAACGTGAAAGTATCGGAAGTGACATAACGTTCCATCTCGCGTAAACGCGTTTCACTTGCCGCCAGTTCACGGTCGACTTCATCCAGCAATTCACTGCTGGAAGGTAGCTGCTCACCAAAGGCCATGTTGTCCGGCATTGGATCAAGCGCAAATGACAAAATGATGTAAGCAACCAGGGTAAACAGCGCCAGACCGAAGAAAATCGACAGCACCACCAGGATACGCACCAGTTTTACTGGTACATCAAAATAGTTGGCAATCCCGGCGCAGACGCCACGGACCATGCCCTGCTGTGGAATACGCCATAATTTTTTATTGAGATTAATGCCCGCCATTAGCGATCCCTCCAGTTCGGATGTTCTGCATCAAGAATGGATTCCAGCGCCTGAATACGTTCGCGCATCCGTTTTGCTTCATCAGCCAGTTGCGCTAATCGCTGCTGCTCACTTTGCGACAATTCACTGCGACCAGAACGATTGCTGTAATGCAGCCATAACCAGATCGGTAAAACAAACAGCACAAAAATGGTTAACGGAATAGCCAGAAATAGCGCGCTCATAAGGACTCCTTAGACGATGAGCGGCGGCGCGTTCGGACGCCGCCTGGATGTTATTATTGATTGTCTTGCTTCATTTTGGCTTTTAATTGTGCCAGTTGCTCGCTGATTGCATCATCGGCTTTCAGTTCGGCAAACTGATCGTCCAGCGATTTTTGTTTACCGAAGCTGTGGCTTTCTGCTTCCGCTTCCATCTGGTCGATACGGCGTTCGAAAGATTCGAAACGAGCCATTGCTTCATCCAGTTTGCCACTGTCCAGCTGACGACGCACATCGCGCGACGAGTTTGCCGCCTGATGGCGTAACATCAATGCCTGCTGGCGAGCGCGTGTTTCGCTCAATTTGTTTTCCAGCTCGCCGATCTCTTTCTTCATACGCACTAGCGTATCGTCCACCAGCGTCACTTCATGTTCCAGGCTCTTAATCAGATCGGTCAGTTTCTGTTTTTCAATTAACGCCGCACGCGCCAGATCCTCTCTATCTTTCAGCAGTGCCAGTTCCGCTTTTTCCTGCCATTCAATTTCACGCGCCGACGCTTGTTCAATACGACGAGTCAGCTGTTTCTTTTCTGCCAGCGCACGCGCCGAAGTAGAACGTACTTCAACCAATGTATCTTCCATCTCCTGGATCATCAGACGCACCAGTTTCTGTGGATCTTCCGCTTTCTCTAACAGAGCGTTGATGTTGGCATTCACGATGTCGGCAAAGCGAGAAAAAATACCCATAATGTTGTCCTCTTGATTTCTGCGTTCAGGATTGTCCTGCTGAACTGTTAATACAATTTGCGTGCCAATTTTTATCTTTTTGATTTATAAAGATCTGATTGAAGAATCAACAGCAACATGCCAGGATGAATTAGCGAATTACACTAACAAGTGGCGAATTTCATCATGGCAGAATACAAAGATAATTTACTCGGTGAGGCGAACAGCTTTCTCGAAGTGCTGGAACAGGTTTCGCATCTCGCACCGCTGGACAAACCGGTGCTCATCATCGGCGAGCGCGGCACCGGTAAAGAGCTGATCGCCAGCCGCCTGCATTATCTCTCCTCCCGTTGGCAAGGGCCGTTTATTTCCCTTAACTGCGCGGCGTTAAATGAAAATCTGTTGGATTCCGAACTGTTTGGTCACGAAGCGGGGGCGTTTACCGGTGCGCAAAAACGTCATCCAGGGAGATTTGAACGTGCCGACGGCGGTACGCTATTTCTTGATGAACTCGCTACGGCACCGATGATGGTGCAGGAAAAATTATTGCGTGTGATTGAGTACGGTGAACTGGAGCGCGTCGGCGGCAGCCAGCCATTGCAGGTGAATGTGCGGTTGGTATGCGCGACGAATGCCGATCTCCCGGCGATGGTCAATGAAGGTACTTTTCGCGCTGACCTGCTCGACCGGCTGGCTTTCGATGTAGTGCAACTGCCACCACTGCGCGAGCGTGAAAGCGACATTATGTTGATGGCAGAACACTTTGCCATCCAGATGTGTCGGGAAATCAAGCTGCCTCTGTTCCCGGGTTTTACCGAGCACGCCAGAGAAACATTACTGAATTATCGCTGGCCGGGAAATATACGTGAATTGAAAAACGTGGTGGAACGTTCAGTGTATCGCCACGGCACCAGCGATTATCCGCTTGATGACATCATTATTGATCCCTTTAAACGCCGTCCATCTGAAGAAGCCATCGCCGTTTCAGAAAACACTTCGCTTCCGACGCTGCCACTGGATTTACGCGAGTTTCAGATGCAGCAGGAAAAAGAACTGCTTCAGGTCAGCTTGGAACAAGGGAAGTATAACCAGAAGCGCGCCGCTGAATTGCTGGGGTTAACCTATCATCAGTTCCGCGCGTTGTTGAAAAAGCACCAGATTTAGCTAAGTTGGGCAATACAACTTGCCGGATGCAGCGTGAACGCTTTATCCGGCATACATAATCAATACGTCGTTTGCAGGCCTGATAAGCGCTGCGCATCAGGCATTATTGCGTTAACCCTGCTTCTGCGTATTAATCTCTCAGCGCATCCTGCAAAATTTGCATTGCCGCATCGAATTGCGCAACCGGGATGGTATGGGCTTCGTTAGGCGGCGCATATTTGTGGTATTTGATCCGCCGCTATCGCAAAGTGCCGTTGTATGATGGCGACAGAACGCCGGTGAGCGAAACGTAATAGTCGAATGCGCGGCGCATTATCCTGCCTGAGGGTAATGCACCGCGCCATTAACTATAAAAATATGTATGACCCGGATCACGAGTGCTATCATCCGCCTTTATGCTTAGCGCATTAACCCCAGGGGCAAATAATGAACCACGATATCCCGCTAAAATATTTTGATATTGCCGATGAGTACGCGACCGAATGCGCAGAGCCTGTCGCAGACGCTGAACGCACACCACTGGCCCACTACTTCCAGTTACTGCTCACCCGTTTGATGAACAATGAAGAGATCAGTGAAGAAGCCCAACATGAAATGGCTGCTGAAGCGGGGATTAATCCCGTACGCATTGATGAGATCGCAGAGTTTTTGAATCAATGGGGTAATGAGTAATTATTTAATTGCAGACGATCGGTCAGTATCGTTGCCCGGATAAAGCGTTCGCGCCGCATCCGGCTAAAAATGACACGCACAGCAGCGTGCTTTAATGGGTTTCTCACGATCGTACCGCTCTGCTCCTCGCTAAGTTGTTCTGTGAGTTATAGTTATAAAGAAATCACGGGTACGAATGTTGAACTGATGGCGACGCCACCTGTTCAATGACCAACCACACGGCCCTCATTACGACCTCTGAACACAAACGGTAATGGCAAATGTCATTAAATATTAGTAAGATAGCCTCTTTACATAAAATCCCTTAATATTATGCGCCAGGTATTATCGTCTCTTTTGGTGATTGCTGGACTTGTGAGTGGTCAGGCAATCGCCGCGCCTGAATCCCCCCCGCATGCTGATATCCGCGACAGCGGTTTTGTCTATTGCGTCAGCGGGCAAGTCAACACCTTTAACCCATCCAAAGCGAGCAGTGGGTTAATTGTCGATACCCTTGCCGCCCAGTTTTATGATCGACTGCTGGATGTCGATCCCTATACCTATCGCCTGATGCCGGAACTTGCCGAAAGCTGGGAAGTACTCGACAACGGCGCGACCTATCGCTTCCACCTGCGTCGCGATGTTCCGTTTCAAAAAACCGACTGGTTTACTCCCACTCGTAAAATGAATGCCGATGATGTGGTGTTTACCTTCCAACGGATTTTTGACCGCAACAACCCGTGGCATAACGTCAACGGCAGTAACTTCCCCTATTTCGACAGTCTGCAATTTGCCGATAACGTGAAAAGCGTCCGCAAGCTGGATAATCATACCGTTGAGTTCCGTCTCGCCCAGCCGGATGCTTCTTTTTTGTGGCACCTGGCGACCCATTATGCTTCGGTCATGTCGGCAGAATATGCAGGGAAGTTAGAGAAAGAAGATCGCCAGGAGCAACTCGACCGTCAACCGGTCGGCACCGGTCCGTATCAGTTGTCGGAATACCGCGCCGGGCAATATATTCGCTTACAACGTCATGATGATTTCTGGCGTGGTAAGCCGTTGATGCCACAAGTGGTGGTGGATTTAGGCTCTGGCGGTACAGGACGATTGTCGAAACTCCTGACCGGGGAGTGCGACGTTCTGGCCTGGCCTGCTGCCAGTCAGCTATCCATTTTGCGTGACGACCCACGCTTGCGTTTAACGCTGCGCCCGGGGATGAACGTCGCCTATCTGGCGTTTAACACCGCTAAACCGCCGCTAAATAATCCCGCTGTCCGCCATGCGCTGGCACTGGCAATTAATAACCAGCGCCTGATGCAATCCATCTATTATGGTACGGCTGAAACGGCGGCCTCTATTTTACCGCGAGCCTCGTGGGCCTATGACAACGAGGCTAAAATTACTGAATACAATCCGGCAAAATCGCGCGAACAGTTGAAGGCGTTGGGGCTGGAAAACTTAACGCTGAAACTGTGGGTGCCAACACGTTCGCAGGCGTGGAACCCCAGCCCACTGAAAACCGCCGAACTAATTCAGGCGGATATGGCACAGGTTGGCGTAAAAGTGGTGATTGTGCCGGTAGAAGGTCGCTTTCAGGAGGCGCGGTTGATGGATATGAGCCATGATCTGACGTTATCCGGTTGGGCGACAGACAGTAACGATCCGGACAGTTTCTTTCGTCCGCTACTGAGCTGCGCAGCAATACATTCCCAGACCAACCTCGCCCACTGGTGCGATCCGAAATTCGACAGCGTGTTGCGTAAGGCGCTCTCCTCGCAGCAGCTGGCGGCGCGTATTGAAGCCTATGACGAAGCGCAAAGTATTCTGGCGCAGGAATTACCTATTCTGCCGCTGGCGTCGTCATTGCGTTTGCAGGCCTATCGGTACGATATCAAAGGTCTGGTACTTAGCCCGTTTGGTAACGCCTCCTTTGCTGGGGTGTATCGCGAGAAACAGGATGAGGTGAAAAAGCCATGATTATCTTCACCTTACGCCGCATTTTGTTATTGATTGTCACCTTGTTCCTGCTGACCTTCGTTGGCTTCAGCTTGAGCTATTTCACCCCACATGCGCCGTTACAAGGCGCGTCACTGTGGAATGCCTGGGTGTTCTGGTTTAACGGCCTGATCCACTGGGATTTTGGTGTTTCCAGCATTAACGGTCAACCGATTGCCGAACAGTTAAAAGAGGTCTTCCCGGCGACGATGGAACTGTGCATCCTCGCCTTCGGTTTTGCGCTGATTGTTGGCATCCCCGTGGGGATGATTGCCGGGATTACGCGCCATAAGTGGCAGGATAACTTGATCAACGCCATCGCCTTACTGGGCTTTTCAATCCCGGTGTTCTGGCTGGCGCTTCTGCTGACGCTGTTTTGTTCACTCACGCTAGGTTGGTTGCCCGTTTCTGGGCGTTTCGATTTGCTCTACGAAGTGAAACCGATTACCGGTTTTGCGTTGATTGATGCCTGGCTTTCGGACTCACCGTGGCGGGATGAAATGGTCATGAGCGCAATCCGTCATATGGTATTGCCCGTGCTCACCCTGTCGGTTGCGCCAACAACTGAAGTGATCCGACTGATGCGTATCAGCACTATCGAAGTGTATGACCAGAACTATGTTAAAGCAGCGGCAACCCGCGGTTTGTCGCGCTTTACTATTTTGCGTCGCCACGTTCTGCATAACGCGTTACCTCCGGTTATTCCTCGCCTGGGCTTACAGTTTTCCACCATGCTGACGCTGGCGATGATCACCGAAATGGTTTTTAGCTGGCCGGGTTTAGGGCGCTGGTTAATTAACGCCATCCGCCAGCAGGATTACGCAGCCATTTCCGCCGGAGTGATGGTGTGTGGCTCACTGGTCATTATTGTTAACGTGATTTCTGATATTTTGGGTGCCATGGCTAACCCTCTGAAACATAAGGAATGGTATGCCTTACGATAGCGTATACAGCGAAAAGCGCCCGCCGGGCACGCTGCGTACCGCCTGGCGCAAATTTTATAGTGACGCCTCTGCGATGGTCGGCCTGTACGGCTGTGCGGGGCTGGCTGTACTGTGTATTTTTGGCGGCTGGTTTGCGCCTTACGGCATTGACCAGCAATTTCTCGGTTATCAATTATTGCCGCCGTCATGGTCGCGCTATGGCGAAGTTTCTTTCTTCCTGGGGACTGACGACCTCGGACGCGATGTTTTAAGCCGTTTACTGAGCGGAGCTGCGCCAACCGTAGGTGGCGCATTTGTGGTGACGCTTGCCGCGACGATCTGTGGCCTGGTACTGGGCACCTTCGCCGGGGCGACCCACGGCCTACGCTCAGCGGTGCTTAACCATATTCTGGATACCTTACTGGCGATCCCTTCGCTGCTGCTGGCAATTATCGTTGTAGCGTTTGCCGGACCGAGTTTGTCTCACGCCATGTTTGCTGTCTGGCTGGCGCTGCTGCCGCGTATGGTACGTTCGATTTACAGCATGGTGCATGACGAACTGGAAAAAGAGTACGTTATCGCCGCCCGTCTGGATGGCGCATCAACGCTGAATATTCTCTGGTTTGCTGTGATGCCCAACATCACCGCCGGGCTGGTCACCGAGATCACCCGCGCACTGTCGATGGCAATTCTCGATATCGCCGCGCTGGGCTTTCTTGACCTCGGCGCACAACTCCCCTCGCCTGAATGGGGCGCGATGCTCGGTGATGCGCTGGAACTGATTTATGTCGCCCCATGGACTGTCATGCTGCCAGGTGCGGCAATTATGATTAGCGTGCTGTTGGTTAACCTCCTTGGCGACGGTGTCCGTCGTGCAATTATTGCGGGGGTGGAATAATGCCATTACTCGATATTCGTAACCTGACCATTGAATTTAAAACCGGTGATGAGTGGGTTAAAGCCGTCGACCGCGTAAGTATGACCTTAACCGAAGGTGAAATCCGCGGTCTTGTTGGCGAATCCGGTTCCGGCAAAAGTTTGATTGCTAAAGCGATTTGTGGGGTGAATAAAGATAACTGGCGTGTTACTGCTGACCGTATGCGTTTTGATGATATCGATTTGCTGCGTCTCTCCGCACGCGAACGGCGCAAGCTGGTTGGTCACAACGTGTCGATGATTTTCCAGGAACCACAGTCGTGTCTTGACCCTTCAGAACGTGTGGGTCGCCAGTTGATGCAAAACATCCCTGCCTGGACCTATAAAGGCCGTTGGTGGCAGCGTTTTGGCTGGCGCAAACGCCGTGCCATTGAACTGCTGCACCGCGTGGGGATTAAAGATCACAAAGATGCGATGCGCAGTTTTCCCTATGAGTTGACCGAAGGTGAATGTCAGAAAGTGATGATAGCCATTGCACTGGCGAATCAACCACGTCTGCTAATTGCTGACGAACCGACCAACTCAATGGAGCCAACAACCCAGGCGCAAATCTTTCGCCTGCTGACGCGTCTCAACCAAAACAGCAATACCACTATTTTGCTTATCAGCCATGACTTACAAATGCTTAGCCAATGGGCGGATAAAATTAACGTGCTTTACTGCGGTCAAACGGTGGAAACCGCGCCGAGTAAGGAGTTGGTGACGATGCCACACCATCCTTATACCCAGGCGCTGATCCGCGCGATACCAGACTTCGGCAGCGCGATGCCGCATAAAAGTCGCCTCAATACGCTGCCCGGCGCTATCCCACTGCTGGAACAGTTACCGATTGGTTGTCGTCTGGGGCCTCGTTGCCCGTATGCACAACGAGAATGCATTGTGACGCCACGTTTGACGGGGGCGAAAAATCATCTCTATGCCTGTCATTTCCCACTGAACATGGAGAAAGAGTGAGATGATCGAAACGCTACTTGAAGTGCGCAATTTAAGTAAAACGTTCCGCTACCGGACCGGCTGGTTTCGTCGTCAGACCGTAGAAGCGGTAAAACCCTTGAGCTTTACGCTACGTGAAGGCCAGACACTGGCGATTATCGGCGAGAATGGTTCGGGTAAATCCACGCTGGCAAAAATGCTGGCGGGAATGATAGAACCGACCAGCGGCGAGTTATTGATTGACGATCATCCGCTGCATTTTGGCGATTATTCCTTCCGCAGTCAGCGTATTCGCATGATTTTTCAGGATCCTTCGACCTCGTTGAATCCCCGTCAACGTATCTCGCAAATTCTGGATTTTCCACTGCGCCTGAACACCGACCTGGAACCGGAACAGCGTCGCAAACAGATTATTGAAACGATGCGTATGGTTGGGCTGCTACCGGATCACGTCAGTTACTATCCGCATATGTTAGCACCCGGGCAAAAACAGCGTCTGGGTCTGGCACGCGCGCTGATATTGCGCCCAAAAGTCATTATTGCCGATGAAGCCCTCGCCTCACTGGATATGTCGATGCGTTCGCAGTTGATTAATCTGATGCTGGAGTTACAGGAAAAACAGGGCATTTCGTATATTTATGTTACCCAGCATATCGGAATGATGAAGCACATTAGCGACCAGGTGCTGGTGATGCATCAGGGCGAGGTTGTCGAGCGAGGCAGCACCGCAGATGTGCTGGCATCGCCGCTGCATGAACTCACCAAACGGCTGATCGCCGGTCATTTTGGCGAAGCATTGACGGCGGATGCGTGGCGTAAGGACCGTTAGTGTTTTGCACCTCATCCTGACAGGCCCCCCTCAGGATGAGGTGTTCATTACTTTTGATTGTCGATTCTGGTGAGAGCAACCAGCAATGCCAGCGTATAACACACCGTAATTGCCAGACTCATTTTTAACAGTGTTTCTCCGCCAATTCCCGACAATGGCGCGGCTATACCGCCGAAGACAAACATGCTCATCCCCATCAACGCAGACGCCGTTCCAGATTCCTGCGTCCCTACTGCACTCATAGCCTCTGCCCCGCCAACAGTGCCGATGCCGCTACAAAATGCGATGGTGAAAAATAATGCCACCAGTGCCGGAATGGGCAATTGTACCCATGCGCATAAGACCGTGAGCAATGCACACAAAATTGCCGCTATCAGGCCACCTCGCAACAATATCATCGCGTTAATCCGTCGCGCCAGGCGCGAGAAGATCCATGAAGCAATGATAAGTCCGATGCCGTTAAGGCCAAACACCAGGCTAAATTGCATTGGACTAAAGCCAAATTCCTTCTGCAACACGAACGACGAAGAGCCGATATATGCAAACAAACCAGCCAGCATAAAACTTTGAATCAGGCAAAAGCGCATAAAACGGCGGTTCTGCACCACGCTTCGTCCGGTTAATAGCAATGATGAGCCCCTTTTATTTTCTGGCAAGGTCTCATTAATAAATAACAGGCAGCCCAGCAACAGTACGGTGCTAATTTCAGCCATTACCCAGAATAAAGTGCGCCAGTCAAAAGTGCTAACAATGTACCCGCCCAGCACTGGCGACAACACCGGTGCCAGGCCATTCACCGTCATTAACAGCGCAAAAAACTGGGTCAACGTTACTCCCTGATATTTGTCACGAGCAATAGAACGAGAGAGCACCGAACCACCCGCCCCCGCGATCCCTTGAATAAAACGCCAGACCACCAGCCAGTAAATATTGTTCGTTGTCGCGCACAAAATGGAAGAAACAATAAACAATAGCAACGACAAGATTAACGGACGTTTACGCCCTATTTTGTCGCTCAGAGGGCCAAATAACAGTTGTCCGACGCCAAGACCAATCAGTGATGCAGTCAGGGTTAATTGCGTTATGGTCGTGGTTGCCGCCAGTTGCTCAGACATCTCCGGCAAAGCCGGCAAATAAAGATCGGTACACATCGGGCCGATACCGGCTAAAAGACCAAGAATCAATGCCCATGAAAGAGAGACTCTAGCCATATTATTCCTTACTTGAGTGATGACATGCCGCCGCCCAGCGACTGCCAGAGCGTGATTCGGTTTGTAAAATCAGTCAGTTGCAGTGCCAGCAGCTCCTGCTGTGCACTCCACAAGCTGCGCTGCGCCGTCAACACGGTCAGGTAATCACCAACACCCGCCTGATAGCGACGCAAGCCAACATCGACCGTTTGTTGCTCAGCTTTAACATACTGGCGCTGTGCATCCAGTTGCTCTTCAAGCGTGGTCCGCCGCGCCAGTGCGTTAGCGACATCTTTAAATGCGCTCTGAACGGTTTTTTCATAGGTGGCAATGAGCCCACGCTTTTGTGCTTCTGCGTAACGAAGCTGCGCCAGATTACTTCCGCCAGTGAACAGCGGTAATGTGACCGATGGCGCAAATGACCAGATCTGCATTCCGTGGCTGAACAACGACGACAATGCGTCACTGCCAACACCGGCACTGGCAGTCAGCGAAATCGTCGGGAAAAAGTTAGCCCGCGCCGCGCCAATATCTGCATTGGCGCTCTTCAAATTATGTTCCGCTTCCTGGATATCCGGGCGACGCAGCAGAACATCAGATGATACTCCCGCAGGAACCAGACTTATCATTTGTTCCGGCAGGCTTTCCAGTGTTCCCGGTAGCAGATTTTCCGCAAGCGTTGTACCTGCCAGTAAGTTCAGCGCATTTTTATCCTGCATCACTTGTGTCTGATAGCTGGCAACGCTGGCGCGCGCTTGCTGATAAACACTCATCGCCTCACTGACATCTGTCGCTGCCGCCGTGCCAACCTGTTGCTGGCGCTGGATAATTTTCAATGAGTTTTCTGCACTGGCCATCGTTTCTTTTGCCAGGGCCAGGTTGCTGTTATCGGCCGCCAGTGTCAGCCAGGCGGTGCTGATTTCAGCAATCAGCGTTAAACGAGTGTTCTGGGCTGTAAATTCACTGGCAAGCCAGGTTTCCCGCGCCGCCCGAGATAAACTCTGATTACGACCAAACAGATCTAGCGTATAACTGGACACCGTGCCGTCAGCCTCGGCAGTTGTTCCCGTACCATTCGCCAGCGAACGACTGCGAGTCGAACTTAAGGCCGCATTCACCGTCGGAAATAACGACGCATTAGTTTGCCCATAGAGCGCCCGTGCTGAGTCAATATCAGCAATCGCTTTTTGCACATCGCGGTTACTGTTCAGTGCAATGGTTACTACCTGCTGCAATCGGGGATCGTGGATCACCTGCTGCCAATCATGGCTGATTGCCTTCCCCTGGCCCTGTGCTCCCGGCAAGGTCGCCGGGATTGGGGATTCAGGCGTACTGTAGTGAGGATCGAGCGAGACACATCCCGCACTCAACAACACCAGAAAAATAAGAGAACGACGCAACATAACTTACTCCTGACGGCGCGGTTTACCGGCAAACAAACGTTTCACCAGTACAAAAAACAGAGGAACGAAGAAAATGGCCAGTAATGTAGCGGTCAGCGTGCCGCCAATAATGCCCGTACCAATGGCGATGCGGCTGTTCGCCCCTGCGCCGGTTGCTATCGCCAGCGGCATTACCCCCGCAATAAACGCCAGCGAGGTCATGATGATTGGGCGTAAACGAGTCTGCGCCGCGCGTAATGCCGCACGACTCAAGGAATAGCCCTCTGCAACCGCCGCTTCAGCAAATTCCACAATCAGAATGGCGTTTTTCGACGACAAGCCGATAGTAGTTAATAGCGCTACCTGGAAGTAAACGTCGTTGTTTAAATCACGCATCCAGGCCGCCAGCGCCGCGCCAAGAAGCCCCAGAGGGATCACCAGAATGACCGAGAACGGGACTGACCAGCTTTCGTACAGTGCTGCAAGGCAGAGGAAAACCACCAGAATAGAAACTGCATACAGACTTAATGCCTGACCGCTGGCCAGTTTCTCCTGCAATGACAAACCACTCCAGGCCCAGGTTGTTCCCGCAGGAAGACTGTTTGCCAGTTCCTCCATTTTTGTCATTGCATCGCCGGAACTAAAGCCAGTCGCGTTTTCGCCCTGAATTTCATAGGCTGCCGAGCCGTTGTAGCGCACCAGTCTTTCCGGTCCATACAGCCAGCGGGTGGTCGCAAAAGCAGAGAATGGTGTCATGGCGTTATCGCTACCGCGCACAAACCATTTACCTAAGTCTGACGGCGCGGAACGAAATTCGCTGTCGCCCTGAATGTAGACTTTTTTCACACGACCACGGTCAATAAAGTCATTCACATAAGTACCGCCCCACGCACTGGACAGGGTGTCGGTGACATCATTCAAACTCAACCCTAATGACACCGCTTTATTACTATCAATATCTACCTGCAATTGCGGCATTTGTGGCAAATCATTGGCGCGTACAGAATGTAACTCCGGACTTTGATTCGCTTTTTCTATCAACTGATTACGCATTTGCAGCAGTGTTTCACGATCGGTTCCACCGTTAGCTAACAATTCAAACGTAAAACCATTGCTTTGCCCCAGCCCATCAACGGCTGGCGGCGTCATCGCAAATACCGTGGCATCACGAATTGTGCCCAGCTCTTTGGTTGCCCGTAGGGCGATAGCCTGGGCGGTGTTTTCTGCCCCTTTACGTTGAGACCAGTTTTTCAACGAAACAAACGCCATCCCGGTGTTCTGTCCGCTGCCGCTAAAACTGAAACCATCAACGGTAAAGATGACATCGGTATTTGCTTTCTCGTTAATCAGGAACCAGTCAACAATCTGGCGATTCACTTCTGCTGTACGGGCAGCGGTTGCACCGGCCGGCAGCGTGTACTGCACCATGATTTCGCCCTGGTCTTCAGTGGGTAAGAAACTGCCCGGCAGTTTCCACATCATCAGGGCCATTCCACCACCCAGCACGACATAAAGCCCCATCGTTCGGGCTGCACGGCGCAGGACATAAATTACGCCTCGCTGATATTTATCTTCAGTACGGCGGTAAAAGCGGTTAAATGCGCCGAAAAAGCCTTTTTTATGTGGTGGAACATGCTGGAGGACGGAACCGCACAGGGCGGGAGTCAAGGTCAATGCCACCACCACGGAAAGCAGCATTGCGGAGATGATGGTGATGGAGAACTGACGATAAATTACGCCCGTAGATCCCCCAAAGAAGGCCATCGGCAGGAATACGGCTGACAACACCAGCGCAATGGCAACCAGTGCGCCAGAAATCTCGCCCATTGATTTTTCCGTGGCTTCACGCGCGGGCAACCCTTCGTCACGCATAATGCGTTCGACGTTCTCTACCACCACAATGGCATCGTCCACCAGCAAGCCGATCGCCAGCACCATTGCAAACAACGTCAGGGTATTAATCGAATAGCCAAACAACGCAAGAACGCCGAATGTGCCCAGCAAAACGACGGGGACAGCTAACGCCGGAATCAGTGTGGCACGCAGGTTTTGCAGGAATAAATACATCACGCAAACCACCAATACGATGGCTTCAAACAGCGTCTGAATTACGTCCTCTACGGAGATTTTAATAAATTCAGTGCTGTCTTTCGGGTATGCGATGTCGTATCCCTGCGGCATGTTCCGCTGGAATTCGGCAATCTTATCCTTGACCAGCGTCGCCGTATTCAGCGCATTCGCACCGGGCGAAAGCATTACAGCAACCCCGGCAGACGGGTGACCGTTAAGTTTGCCAATAGCGGTATAATCTTCACTGCCCATCTCAACGCGAGCCACATCTTTTATACGAACAACTGCGCCGTCTGACTGGCTTTTCACGATAATATTTTTGAACTGATCCACCGTCTGCAAGCGAGACTGCGCACGTACCGTTGCGGTCAGTTGCTGAGTATTCGGTGAAGGCAATGCCCCTATTTTCCCGGCAGTAACCTGCACGTTTTGCGCTTCAATAGCACTTTGCACGTCTGAAGGCATCAGCGAGTAAGACGCCAGTTTGGCCGGGTCGAGCCAGATGCGCATGGCGTATTCCGCGCCAAAGACTTGCAGACTCCCCACACCTTCAACACGCGCCAGGGGGTCCTGAACGTTACTGACCAGCCAGTCGGCGATATCCGAACTGGAGGCTTTGTCAGTGGTGTCATACACGGCAGCAATCAGCAAAAAGTTGCTTTGTGATTTCTCCACCGTAACACCCGTTTGCTGCACTTCGCTGGGTAGGCGCGACTCCGCCTGCTGAATTTTATTCTGCACCTGAACCTGTGCAGTATCTGGATCGGTACCTTGTTCAAAGGTCACATTAATACTGACCGAACCATCAGAGCTACTGGTTGAGCTGAAATAGAGTAAATTATCAAGCCCAGTGAGTTGTTGCTCGATAACCTGAGTCACGCTGTTCTCCAGCGTTTCGGCAGAAGCACCAGTATAAGTGGCTGAAATTTTAATGGTCGGCGGTGCAACGTCAGGATATTGCGCGACGGGCAATGTGCGAATAGCCAGAATCCCCGCCAACATAATCAAAATGGCGATAACCCAGGCAAAGACCGGGCGGCGAACAAAAAAGCGCGAAAACATCAGGCGTTGCCTCCATTAGCCTGAACTTCAACAGCCTTGACGGTCTGCCCTGAAGTGACTTTGGCAGAACCTTCAACAATCAGTCGGTCGCCGTTGTGCAGGCCGTTCAGCACCAGCCATTTATCACCATACGTTTCTCCCGTTTCGAGCGTTCGCTGCTCTACTTTATTGTCTTTATTCACCACCAGCGCAGTTGCATTGCCTTTAGCATCGCGCGTAACGCCCTGTTGAGGCGCGAGAATAGCGTCTTCCCTCACGCCTTCATCGACACGAGCGCGAACAAACATTCCCGGTAATAACTGCTGTTGTGGATTGGGGAAAATTGCCCGTAATGTCACCGAACCGGTAGACTCATCCACCGCGACTTCGGTGAGTTCCAGACGCCCTTTTTCGCTGTAGGTTGTGCCATCTTCCAGAATAAGTGAGACGCTCATGGTGTCACTGTTGGTCGCCAGTGACTGTTTACGCAGACGTAATAAATCGACACTGGAGCGAGTGAGGTCGACATACATTGTATCCAGACCACGAATAGTCGTTAACGCTGTATCCTGCGACGCGGTCACCAGTGCGCCAGGGGTTACCGACGAAATACCAATACGCCCCGAAATCGGTGCGGTTACCGTGGTCCAGTCAAGATTAATGCGCGCAGTTTCCAGTGCGGCTTTTTTCGCCTCTACACTGGCTTTATCTTGTGCACAGGTAGACTGAGCATCATCAGCATCCTGTTGTGAAACACCGTTCTCTTTCACCAGTCGGGCATAACGCTGCGCTTTCTGGCAATCGGCTTTTACCAGTGCCTGTGCTTGTTGTAATGCTGCCCGGGCTTCATTCCATGCAGCCTGATAACTGGCCGCATCAATCTGGTAGAGAGGCTGTCCAGCCTTGACCAGATCACCTTCCTTAAATAAGCGTTTCTGGATAATTCCCCCAACCTGCGGACGTACTTCAGCACTGAGCGCAGCACTGGTACGTCCGGTTAATTCACTGACTACCGAAACCGGTTGAGATTTGAGCGTAACAACGCCGACTTCTGTTTCTGACGGGGATGAATTGTTACTTTGCGTATTATCACAACCCGATAAGAGCAGCATTGCCACTACAGATGTTGCTATATACTTCATTATTTTCTCCAGGGTGAGAAATACCCTCCTCATTGAAATTAATGAGGATATGTCAGGGATATTCAGTTATAACGAACCCGCATCGCGAAATGAATTTCGCAATGAAATAAGGGGGATTAATATCCCCCGCTATTGGTTAATTCTGTTCTTATTTATTTATCAACATACTAACAATATCCTGATATATTTCCTGCAGATGTTGTGGATCGCTTTTTTGCGGTGTTAAACGACGATAAACCGTACCTTCCATCATGGTAGCAAACACTTCAACGCAGCAACGAATGTGCTCGTCGCTAAGATGGGGATGCATTCTTTTCATATGTGCACAACCGTTAGCGAACATTCTGGCGTCAGCTTCTTCAAGCATTGCCATAACCCGCGGGTTGCGTGTGGCTTCTGCAGCCACTTCCAGCATCAGCGCGTCGTCGTCCTCATTTAAGGATTTACGCAAGGCAAGGACTTCCGGGAAGTGATCGGTACGCGCGTCAATGTCCATTTGGGCAATACGAAAGTCGATGATACGGCGAACCATCTCTTCAATAATGGCGTCTTTGTTGGCGAAGTAACGATATATCTGACCCACGCTAAGCTGAGCTTCGCTGGCAATTTGCGACATACTGGCGGCATGAAATCCGCAGCGACGAAAACACCGACGGGCGGCGTTAATGATTTCATCCTGACGCTGTTTGTGGCGTATCTCCAGCTTGCTGGTCATTTCTGTCTCCTGGCCTATCACTTGGTGAGAATGATCATTCTCATTTTTGCTAATTATACGTTTCTCCAAAGTAATGGAAAGTATTTTTATCTTATTCATGATGCATATTCTGATAATGAAGAGATTGTGGAGATTCTGTGAAGATAGTTGACAATATTAAGTTGGAGTCAATTCATCAGAAAGACAGCGACTTGTTGTCGCCAGTTCTGTTTTCATCATCAAACTTATCGGAGCTAATACGAATAGTTTCAAAGTCAGATTCTATAAGATATTTCCCCAACCTCCCCCTTGCAGGCGTCAGGAGTAGATAACGCAAAATGCTCTGTACCGCAGCTTCTCTCCGCTACAGAAAGCGCAACTATAGCCACCCACAGCCAGGTTGATTATAATAACCGTTTATCTGTTCGTACTGTTTACTAAAACGACGAATCGCCTGATTTTCAGGCACAACAAGCATCAACAATAAGGATTAAAGCTATGGGTTTTCTTTCCGGTAAGCGCATTCTGGTAACCGGTGTTGCCAGCAAACTGTCCATCGCCTACGGTATCGCTCAGGCGATGCACCGCGAAGGAGCTGAACTGGCATTCACCTACCAGAACGACAAACTGAAAGGCCGCGTAGAAGAATTTGCCGCTCAATTGGGTTCTGACATCGTTCTGCAGTGCGATGTTGCCGAAGATACCAGCATCGACACCATGTTCGCTGAACTGGGGAAAGTTTGGCCGAAATTTGACGGTTTCGTACACTCTATTGGTTTTGCACCTGGCGATCAGCTAGATGGTGACTATGTTAACGCCGTTACTCGTGAAGGCTTCAAAATTGCCCACGACATCAGCTCCTACAGCTTCGTTGCAATGGCAAAAGCTTGCCGCTCCATGCTGAATCCGGGTTCTGCCCTGCTGACCCTTTCCTACCTTGGCGCTGAGCGCGCTATCCCGAACTACAACGTTATGGGTCTGGCAAAAGCGTCTCTGGAAGCGAACGTGCGCTATATGGCGAACGCGATGGGTCCGGAAGGTGTGCGTGTTAACGCCATCTCTGCTGGTCCGATCCGTACTCTGGCGGCTTCCGGTATCAAAGACTTCCGCAAAATGCTGGCTCATTGCGAAGCCGTTACCCCGATTCGCCGTACCGTTACTATTGAAGATGTGGGTAACTCCGCGGCATTCCTGTGCTCCGATCTCTCTGCCGGTATCTCCGGTGAAGTGGTCCACGTTGACGGCGGTTTCAGCATCGCTGCAATGAACGAACTCGAACTGAAATAATCGTTCTGTTGGTAAATATTGGGCGGCGTTCTGCCGCCCGTTATCTCTGTTATACCTTTCTGATATTTGTTATCGCCGATCCGTCTTTCTCCCCTTCCCGCCTTGCGTCAGGATAACGATTTCCTTTACGACCAAGGAGCGCCCATGGAACAACGCCACATCACCGGCAAAAGCCACTGGTATCATGAAACGCAATCCAGTACTGCGGAGTATGACGTTCTGCCTCTGGTCCCGGAAGCCGCAAAGGTCAGCGATCCCTTTCTGCTCGACGTGATCCTTGATGAAGAAACGCTGGCACCCTTCCTTTCATGGCTGGTCCCTGCGCGCGTTCTTGCAGTAGAGTTGTTCCCTGACCCGCTTACCGTGACCCGTTCACAGACCTTCACCGCTTATGAACGCTTGTCGACGGCCCTGACGGTTGCTCAGGTTTGCGGCGTCCAACGTTTATGTAACTACTATTCGGCGCGACTTACGCCGCTCCCCGGGCCTGATTCCTCCAGGGAAAGTAATCATCGGTTGGCACAAATCACGCAATATGCCCGCCAACTGGCTAGCTCGCCTTCTATTATCGACAACCGATCGCGCCAGCATCTGAATGACGTTGGTCTTACTGTCTGTGACTGTGTGATCATTAACCAAATCATTGGTTTTATTGGCTTTCAGGCGCGGACAATTGCGACATTTCAGGCTTATCTCGGGCATCCGGTACGCTGGTTACCCGGTCTGGAGATACAAAACTACGCCGACGCGTCACTGTTTGCTGATGAATCAATACGCTGGCGAAGCAGCTATGAGGTGGAAAAACTCCCTGAAGAGCACACAAAAAGTTCAACTGCAGAACTTTGCCAACTGGCCAACACACTCTCTCTCCACCCTATTTCACTTTTCCTTCTCGAAAAGTTGTTAAACAGCACACGGGTCAATACACAGCCGGATAATCAGCTTGCGGCGTTGTTATGCGCGCGGATAAATGGCAGTCCTGCTTGTTTTGCCGCCTGTATGAATTCATCAAATGAATATAAAAAAATCAGCCCCCTTCTGCGCAAGGGCGAAAATGAAATTAACCGATGGGCTGACCGTCATTCTGTTGAGCGCGCTACCGTTCAGGCGATACAATGGCTGACCCGAGCACCCGATCGCTTTAGCGCCGCCCAGTTCAGCCCATTACTCGAACACGAAAAATCATCAACGCAGATTATTAATCTGCTGGTATGGAGCGGGCTGTGTGGCTGGATAAATCGCTTAAAAATCGCGTTGGGTGAGACATATTAACCTTGCCGCGTCAGACAGATTCGCGTAAAACTGTCAGCCGCTCTAATGGCCACCAAAATAGACAATTATGTTTCAGGACAACCCGCTGCTAGCGCAGCTTAAACAGCAACTGCATTCCCAGACGCCACGCGCTGAAGGGGTGGTAAAAGCCACAGAAAAAGGCTTTGGCTTCCTGGAAGTCGACGCGCAAAAAAGTTATTTCATTCCGCCGCCGCAGATGAAAAAAGTCATGCATGGCGACCGAATTATCGCGGTGATCCACAGTGAAAAAGAACGTGAATCCGCAGAGCCAGAAGAACTGGTTGAACCGTTCCTGACTCGTTTCGTGGGTAAAGTTCAGGGCAAAAATGACCGTCTGGCCATCGTTCCTGATCATCCACTCTTAAAAGACGCCATTCCTTGCCGCGCAGCCCGTGGCCTGAACCACGAGTTTAAAGAAGGCGACTGGGCGGTTGCCGAAATGCGCCGTCATCCGCTGAAAGGCGATCGTTCTTTCTATGCTGAACTGACACAATACATCACTTTTGGTGACGATCACTTTGTACCGTGGTGGGTTACCCTTGCGCGTCATAATCTGGAAAAAGAAGCACCAGACGGCGTCGCTACCGAAATGCTCGATGAAGGTCTGGTTCGTGAAGATCTGACTGCGCTGGATTTTGTCACCATCGACAGTGCCAGCACAGAAGATATGGATGACGCCCTTTTCGCCAAGGCGTTACCGGATGGCAAACTTCAGCTGATTGTGGCGATTGCCGATCCAACCGCGTGGATTGCTGAAGGCAGCAAGCTGGACAAAGCCGCGAAAATTCGCGCATTCACCAACTATCTGCCTGGCTTCAACATCCCTATGCTGCCTCGCGAGCTTTCTGACGATCTCTGCTCACTGCGCGCCAATGAAGTCCGCCCGGTACTGGCATGCCGCATGACGCTCTCCACTGATGGCACCATTGAAGATAATATCGAATTCTTTGCCGCCACCATCGAATCCAAAGCGAAGCTGGTGTATGACCAGGTTTCTGACTGGCTGGAAAATACCGGTGACTGGCAGCCTGAAAGCGAAGCAATTGCCGAACAAGTCCGTTTGCTAGCACAAATTTGCCAACGCCGCGGCGAGTGGCGTCATAACCACGCACTGGTGTTTAAAGATCGCCCGGATTACCGCTTTATTCTCGGTGAAAAAGGTGAAGTGCTGGATATCGTTGCCGAGCCTCGTCGCATTGCCAACCGTATCGTCGAAGAAGCGATGATTGCCGCTAACATTTGTGCGGCCCGCGTACTGCGCGATAAGCTCGGTTTTGGCATCTATAACGTGCATATGGGCTTTGATCCGGCGAATGCCGACGCGCTGGCAGCGTTGCTGAAAACGCACGGTCTGCATGTCGATGCTGAAGAAGTGCTCACGCTGGACGGTTTCTGCAAACTGCGTCGTGAACTGGATGCGCAACCAACTGGTTTCCTCGACAGCCGCATTCGTCGCTTCCAGTCATTTGCTGAAATTAGCACTGAACCCGGTCCTCACTTTGGCCTCGGTCTGGAAGCATACGCCACCTGGACTTCGCCGATCCGTAAATATGGCGACATGATCAACCACCGTCTGCTGAAAGCGGTTATCAAAGGCGAAACAGCGACGCGTCCACAGGATGAAATCACTGTCCAAATGGCCGAGCGTCGCCGTCTCAACCGGATGGCAGAACGTGATGTTGGCGACTGGTTATACGCACGCTTCCTGAAAGACAAAGCCGGGACCGACACCCGTTTCGCGGCGGAAATTGTCGATATCAGCCGTGGCGGCATGCGTGTTCGTTTGGTTGATAACGGCGCTATCGCCTTTATTCCAGCACCTTTCTTACACGCTGTGCGCGATGAACTGGTTTGCAGCCAGGAAAACGGCACTGTACAAATTAAAGGTGAAACGGCTTACAAAGTGACTGACGTTATTGACGTCACCATTGCCGAAGTCCGCATGGAAACCCGCAGCATTATTGCGCGCCCAGTCGCGTAATCTCCTTTCACGGCCCATTCCTCATGGATGGGCCGTTTATTTCCCCGCTCAACCTTCGTCATATCCCGGCAGATTTTTAACTGACTTTCGTTTGAAAACTGGCGTTTTTCCAAAACTGGATTACAAATAAATATATAAAAAAACAATGTGTTTAGCCGCCGTTAATTTCATGTAAGTCATGTTGTTCCTTTTATTTAACTGCGGACTCCGCTGTTAACCGGAGGATATGCATCATGAAAACCGTTAGGGAGTCCACAACGTTGTACAACTTTCTCGGATCGCACAATCCATACTGGCGGTTGACGGAAAGCAGCGATGTTTTGCGCTTTTCTACCACCGAAATCACAGAACCCGATCGTATTTTGCAACTATCTGCCGAACAGGCTGCTCGCATCAGGGAAATGACGGTCATCACCTCCAGCCTGATGATGAGTCTGACCGTCGATGAAAGCGATCTTTCTGTGCATCTGGTAGGACGAAAAATCAATAAACGAGAATGGGGAGGCAACGCGTCTGCATGGCATGACACACCGGCGGTTGCTCGTGATTTATCACATGGGCTTTCCTTTGCTGAGCAGGTAGTTTCTGAAGCACATTCCGCAATAGTGATTCTCGACAGCCGGGGGAATATCCAGCGCTTCAATCGGTTATGTGAAGATTACACGGGGTTGAAAGAACACGACGTCATTGGGCAAAGCGTGTTTAAACTGTTTATGAGTCGTCGTGAAGCTGCGGCATCCAGGCGCAATAACCGTGTATTTTTTCGAAGCGGCAATGCATATGAAGTCGAACTATGGATACCAACACGTAAAGGCCAGCGGCTGTTTCTGTTTCGCAATAAATTTGTCCACAGCGGCAGTGGCAAAAACGAGATTTTTTTAATCTGTTCCGGCACCGACATTACCGAAGAGCGCCGCGCTCAGGAGCGACTGCGTATTCTGGCAAATACCGACAGTATCACCGGACTGCCGAATCGTAACGCGATGCAGGAGTTAATCGATCACGCTATTAATCAGGCAGATAACAATAAAGTTGGGGTTGTGTATCTTGATTTGGATAATTTTAAAAAGGTCAACGACGCCTATGGGCATTTGTTTGGTGACCAGTTATTACGCGACGTGTCATTGGCTATTTTAAGCTGTCTCGAACATGACCAGGTATTGGCGCGTCCAGGTGGCGATGAGTTTCTGGTACTGGCATCCAATACCTCACAAAGCGCGCTGGAAGCATTGGCATCACGAATTTTGACCCGCTTACGACTCCCCTTTCGCATTGGTTTAATTGAAGTTTATACCAGCTGTTCAGTAGGTATTTCACTCTCTCCCGAACATGGTTCGGACAGCGCGGCTATTATTCGTCACGCCGACACAGCAATGTACACAGCGAAGGAAGGCGGACGAGGACAATTTTGCGTTTTTACCCCAGAAATGAATCAGCGGGTATTTGAATATCTCTGGCTGGATACCAACTTGCGTAAAGCACTGGAAAACGATCAGTTGGTTATTCACTATCAACCGAAAATCACCTGGCGTGGCGAAGTGCGCAGTCTGGAAGCACTAGTACGTTGGCAGTCACCTGAACGTGGGTTGATTCCACCGTTGGACTTCATTTCCTACGCCGAAGAATCAGGGCTAATTGTGCCTTTAGGCCGTTGGGTGATTCTCGATGTCGTACGCCAGGTAGCGAAGTGGCGGGATAAAGGCATTAACCTGCGAGTGGCGGTAAATATTTCTGCACGTCAGCTCGCCGATCAAACCATTTTCACCGCCCTGAAACAGGTTCTCCAGGAACTCAATTTTGAATACTGCCCTATAGATGTTGAACTGACGGAGAGCTGCCTGATTGAGAATGATGAACTGGCACTGTCTGTTATTCAACAATTTAGCCGATTAGGTGCGCAAGTTCATCTGGACGATTTTGGTACCGGCTACTCTTCACTTTCGCAACTGGCGCGCTTTCCGATCGATGCCATCAAACTTGACCAGGTTTTTGTTCGGGATATTCACAAACAGCCTGTCTCGCAATCACTGGTCCGGGCGATCGTCGCTGTGGCCCAGGCATTGAATCTTCAGGTGATCGCCGAAGGTGTAGAAAGTGCAAAGGAAGATGCTTTTTTAACCAAGAACGGGATCAATGAGCGACAAGGATTTTTGTTTGCCAAACCGATGCCCGCCGTTGCCTTCGAACGCTGGTATAAACGCTACCTGAAGCGCACATAAGTAGATGAATATATATACTTAGCGCTATATTCCGTCATTATATATCGTATTCCCGGATGATAATTAGCCGTTGCTGTTAAACACTTCTCTTTTAGCGGCAATTTTTGCATTATTCATTTTTCCCCTTTTGCTATAAGGATGTCCTTGATGTCTGAATTTGATGCCCAGCGCGTTGCCGAACGTATTGATATTGTGTTAGATATCCTTGTGGCAGGCGATTACCACTCTGCGATCCATAATCTCGAGATACTTAAAGCAGAACTCTTGCGCCAGGTTGCTGAATCTACGCCAGACATCCCGAAGGCACCGTGGGAGATCTAACAATCGTGCCTTCAGGTTTTCCTATTTGAGGATGCCCGGCGCGTCAGTATTTTTTTATTTAGTATTATAACGTTATAAGAATTACAGCGATGAATTCCCGACAACAAACTATTCTACAGATGGTCATTGACCAGGGTCAGGTTAGCGTAACCGATCTGGCAAAAGCCACTGGAGTTTCTGAAGTTACCATTCGCCAGGATCTCAACACCCTCGAAAAACTGAGTTACCTCCGACGTGCACATGGTTTTGCAGTTTCGCTTGATAGTGATGACGTCGAAACCCGTATGATGAGCAACTATACGCTGAAGCGTGAACTCGCCGAGTTTGCCGCGTCACTGGTTCAACCGGGCGAAACCATCTTTATCGAAAATGGTAGCAGCAATGCCCTGCTCGCCAGGACTCTGGGCGAGCAGAAGAAAAATGTCACTATCATCACGGTCAGCAGCTACATCGCGCATTTGCTGAAAGACGCGCCTTGTGAAGTCATTTTGCTCGGTGGCGTGTACCAGAAAAAAAGCGAAAGTATGGTTGGCCCTTTGACACGCCAGTGCATCCAACAGGTGCATTTCAGCAAAGCATTTATTGGTATTGATGGCTGGCAACCTGAAACTGGGTTTACCGGTCGCGATATGATGCGTACCGATGTGGTCAATGCCGTGCTGGAAAAAGAGTGCGAGGCGATAGTCCTGACTGACAGCTCGAAATTTGGTGCTGTACATTCATACTCCATCGGCCCCGTTGAGCGATTCAATCGTGTGATTACCGATTCGAAAATACGCGCCAGCGATCTGATGCATCTTGAACACAGTAAACTCACCGTTCACGTCGTTGACATTTAACCATTTCCCTTCTCTACGGATGATTTGCAGTTTGGCAAATCATCCGCTCTAAGATGATTCCTGGTTGATAATTAAGACTATTTACCTGTTATTAACACTCTCAAGATATAAAATTATTATCAGCGATATAACAGGAAGTCATTATCACCTGCGTGATATAACCCTGCGCGCGAGCGGATTTCACGGAATAATTTCACCAGGCTTATTCTTAGCTATTATAGTTATAGAGAGCTTACTTCCGTGAATCATAAATTCAGGAGAGAGTATTATGTTTGTAACGAGCAAAAAAATGACCGCGGCTGTTCTGGCAATTATCCTGGCAATGTCTCTGAGTGCCTGTTCTAACTGGTCTAAACGGGACCGCAACACCGCAATCGGCGCAGGTGCAGGGGCATTAGGCGGTGCAGTACTGACCGATGGCAGTACGTTGGGTACATTAGGTGGTGCAGCCGTCGGTGGTGTTATTGGTCACCAGGTCGGTAAATAATCGTAAATAAATGTCGATTATCGACTCGCAATTATAATACGCTTGATTCTGTTCAGTACGAAATAACTGAATAATACACACAGTAAAATATTCGAAAGCCACGGATATATCCGTGGCTTTTTATGTTAGCCGCCTGCGAGTTTTACCTTCATCCCTTTCGCTTCAAGCAGTGATTTTAATAAATCACGCTTATCGCCCTGGATTTCAATAATTCCATCTTTAACTGCTCCGCCGCAGCCGCATTTTTTCTTCAGTTCCGCTGCCAGTTTCGTCAGTTCGGCATCATCGAGAGCGACACCGGTAATCAGGCAAACGCCCTTACCTTTACGTCCACTGGTCTGACGCTGAATACGCACCACACCGTCGCCTTTAGGGCGTACAGGGGCCGCTTTTGGCTCATCAATACGTCCGGTTTCCGTTGAGTAGACCAGACGGCTGTTGGAATCACTCATCATGCACTCCGCTGTAAAGAGGCGTTGATCGCTTTCAGCGTCTGCGCTGGATCTACCGATTGCGTTACCGGGCGACCAATCACCATATAATCAACACCAGCCGCCAACGCCTGTTCTGGCGTCATAATGCGACGCTGGTCACCAGCATCACTCCCCTGCGGACGAATGCCCGGCGTAACCAGTTTGAACTCCTGGCCGAATACCTGTTTAAAGCGCACAGCTTCCTGAGCAGAACACACCACACCATCAAGGCCACATTTTTGCGTCAGTGCCGCCAGACGTTCTGCATAATCTGCAGGTGACAGTGTCACGCCAAGATCGGCCAGGTCGCTGGCTTCCATGCTGGTCAACACTGTCACAGCAATCAAAAGCGGTGCATCTTTGCCAAACGGAACCAGTGCCTCACGCGCTGCGGCCATCATACGCGCCCCACCGGAGGCATGAACATTCACCATCCACACGCCTAAGTCAGCCGCAGCAGCGACAGCGTGTGCTGCAGTGTTGGGAATATCGTGGAATTTCAGGTCAAGAAAGATATCAAAACCACGCTGTTGAAGTTCGCTCACAAACTGTGGCCCAAACAATGTAAACATCTCTTTGCCGACCTTCAGACGACAATCGCGTGGGTCGATCTTGTCGACAAAGGCCATCGCGGCATCGCGATTATGATAATCAAGGGCAACAACTACAGGAGAATTCGTAACAGCGCGGGAAGAAGATGAAGCAGTTAACGTCATGACCAGACCTTCTTGATGATGGGCACCGGAAGTGGCGCGAAACAGGTAAACGGCGAGCATTCTACCCGTGGAAATAAAAAATTAACAGTTGCGATTTCTCCTCTGGCAGGCTTTTCCGCGCCGTCGGTGCCGGAGCACAATAGAACATCAATAATTAGTATGTTGTAACTAAAGTCGGATTTTTTTAAAAATTACAGGCCATCAAGACCGCGAATTGGTTTAATGGTTGACCAGGCCCGACAAGACGGACAATGCCAGTAGAGGGTGTATGCGGTAAAACCACATTTCTGGCAGCGATAACGGGGCTTACTACGTACCTTCTCGCCAACCATGTCACGCAGCACCATCAGACTCTCTTTGGCACGCCCTTCTTCTGCTTCATTTAAGTGGTAATCCATTAACTTATGGAACACACGCATGGTCGGATGACGCTGAAGCTGGCGCGTAATATAGACCTGTGCGGCCTCACTACCGTCGCGCGCTTCGATGATATCCGCAAGCATCAATTCAGCATCGGCACCGGTGTTCTCTTCCACCGCGCGCTGCAGGAATTCTGCCCATTCGGCAGTTTTACCCAACTGCTGATAGCATGTTTGCAGCATTTCCAGCGTTTCGCTGACCAGTTCTCTGTCCTGGGATATGACACGTTGCAAACTTTCGACGGCTTTGGCGTATTCTCCTTTCGCCATAAACACGCGTCCCATCATGATGGATACGCGGGCGCTGTTTTTATCTGCCGCCGCACCTTTTTTTAGCAAAGTCATGGCACGATCGAGATCGTCGCTGGCCATATGCTGCAGAGCTAACTCACAGTAGAAATGGGCAATTTCGACGCGCTGTTTATCTTTACCCAGCTTCACCAGGCGTTCGGCAACATCAATTGCTTTCTGCCACTCGCTGGTAGCCTGGTAAATTTGTAGCAGTTGTTGCAGCGCGCCAATGCGGAAGTCAGTTTCATCTGTCAGCTGATTGAACATGTCTTCCGCGCGGTCGTATAACCCGGCAGCCATGTAATCACGCCCCAATTGTTGAATCGCCAAAAGCCGCTGTTCATAGGTCAGCGAGGCGCTTTCCATTAGGGTCTGATGGATGCGAATAGCGCGATCAACTTCGCCACGCGAACGGAACAGGTTTCCGAGCGTAAGGTGGGCTTCAACGGTACCTGTATCCTCTTTAAGCATATCGAGAAACAGGTCTACCGCTTTATCCTGTTGATTACTAAGCAGGAAGTTAACCCCCGCTACGTAATCACGCGACAAGCGGTTGGCTTCATCTTGCTTGTTTTGTTGCGCACTTCTGCGGCCCATATACCAGCCATAGGCAGCGGCTACAGGCAAAAGCAGAAACAACAACTCCAGCATAGAAAGTTATTCCTTCGACGCAGACGAGTGCGGCGCTACAGCCACGTCAGTCGCGGGTGAAAGCTGGTTTTCCAGTCGCTTTATTTTACGTTCAGCGCGCGCCAGGGAAACACGAACTCGCAGCCAGAACAGGCCACAAATCAACCAACCGATAGCAAACCCCGCAGCAAACAATACCGCCAGCAATGTGGAAATACGGTACTCCCCTTGCGCTAACAGATAATTAAACGTCACCTGTTGATCGTTCTGCGCACCCAACGTGACCGAAATCACGAAGATCGCTAACACCAGTAAGAAAATGAGTAAATATTTCACATTACTTCCCGTTATGTGGTTAGAGCGAATAAATTATGGTCAACTTACCGCAATAGCCCTTTAAAGTACCATTTTCGCGCCGTCTGCGAAATGGCATCCACGCGCATTGTTAATGATTTAAGGGCTAAATTCGGAAAATCAACCAGCGTTAACTTTCTTGTTCTCGTTGTGCAATTTCGCGATTTTCTTCCGCAGGTGGTGTTAATGGCCCACAAATTCGTTGCGCAAGCCACGTTGCCACCGCCACCAGCGCCCACGAAATCAACGTAGCTACAACCAGATCGCGTGGCCAATGCATCCCGAGCAGCAGGCGGCTTCCCATGACTCCCGTTGCCCAGACCAACAAGATAGCAATGGTTAACGTTCGCCGACGCGGCCACAGCAAACCAACGGCCAGCAGTGCCCAACTGGCAGCAAACATCGTGTGACCGGAAGGAAAGGCAAACCCCGTCTCTTTCTGCCAGTGTGAACGCAAATATTGTGGGATATTTTTCTCTTCTGCCAACTGTTCTTTCACCAGATTTCCGCGTTCTGCTCGCTTTAAAGTGTAGAACTCATCAACCGGAATATGATGTGTTTTTTCCAGCCAGATAACAAAAGGTCGTGGTTCCTGGACTTTGTCTTTGATCCAGGATTTAACGCCTTGTCCCATAAGGATTGCCGCCGCCAGAATGGCAAATAACATAATGGCAGCCTTAATGCGAAAACGCAGACACCAGAGAAACCAGCCGAATAAAATCAAATGTGTAATGACGCCCCAGGGCTGGGTGACAGTTTCAGTAACCCAAAAAGCCGCTTTTAGTAACCAACTTTGTTCTCCAGGTTGCCAACGCCAGCCAGAAAGCCATACGGCTACTGGCATGACAAGCAATAGTGCAGCTCCCACTGCGGTACGTCTGGCAATCGAACGCATGGCCTCTCCTTTTTGATAAGTCCCACAATCATAACTGAAAATGCCAGTTCCAGGAAAAATTGACAGATTTGTGCCATTCCGTGAACGATCGACGCGTCGTGATTAGGTGAACCCCTTCTCGTTATGGCAAAATAAGCCAATACAGAACCAGCATTATCTGGAGAATTTCATGCAGCTTAAACGTGTGGCAGAAGCCAAACTGCCAACCCCATGGGGCGATTTCCTGATGGTGGGATTTGAAGAACTGGCAACCGGACACGATCATGTCGCGCTAGTCTATGGCGATATTTCCGGGCATACCCCGGTACTTGCGCGCGTCCATTCCGAATGTCTGACCGGTGACGCCCTGTTCAGCTTGCGCTGCGATTGTGGCTTCCAGCTCGAAGCGGCATTGACGCAAATTGCCGAGGAAGGCCGTGGTATTTTGCTGTATCACCGTCAGGAAGGTCGTAACATTGGTCTGCTGAATAAAATCCGCGCTTACGCACTGCAGGATCAAGGTTACGATACTGTAGAGGCTAACCACCAGTTAGGCTTCGCCGCTGATGAGCGCGACTTCACTCTTTGCGCTGATATGTTCAAACTCCTTGGCGTCAATGAAGTCCGCTTGTTAACCAATAACCCGAAAAAAGTCGAAATTCTGACCGAAGCAGGGATTAATATTATTGAACGCGTACCGTTGATTGTAGGTCGTAACCCCAATAACGAACATTATCTCGATACCAAAGCCGAGAAAATGGGTCATTTGCTGAACAAATAACCCTCTTGCATTGTGTAATTAATTTGCTTGCCGGAAGCAAAATAACCGGCAAGCAAATACTCGTTACTTCAACATATTACGAATGACATAATGCAAAATGCCGTCGTTCTGGTAGTAGGTCAACTCCGTCGCGGTGTCGATACGACAACGGCAGGGTACGACTTCCTGGCTACCATCCGCGCGCGTAAGCGTCACCGGAACCGTCGCGCCGGGTTGTAGATTTTGCAGATCACCAATATCAATCTTCTCTTCCCCGGTAAGCTCTAACGTTTTACGCGTCACACCTTGTGGAAATTCCAGCGGCAGGATGCCCATGCCAATTAAATTCGAACGGTGAATTCGTTCAAACGATTCGGCAATCACAACACGAATACCAAGCAGACGCGGACCTTTTGCCGCCCAGTCACGGCTGGAGCCTGATCCATACTCTTTCCCGGCAATCACCGCCAGCGGCGTTTGCTCCTGCTTATAGCGCATTGCGGCATCATAAATAGAGACGACATCGCTGTCAGGTAAATGGCGCGTCATCCCCCCTTCAACGCCAGGCACCATTTCATTACGGATGCGAATATTGGCGAAGGTGCCGCGCATCATCACTTCATGGTTACCACGCCGCGAACCATAGGAGTTAAAGTCTTTCCGCTCAACACCCCGACCTTGTAGATATCGACCCGCCGGGCTGTCGGGCTTAATACTGCCCGCCGGAGAGATATGGTCAGTGGTGACTGAATCCCCCAGCATTGCGAGGATCCGCGCACCGTGAATATCTTCCACAGGTGCTGGTGTTGCCTGCATTTCATCAAAGAAAGGCGATAAGCGAATATAGGTTGAATCCTCCTGCCAACCGTAGGTATCGGATCGTGTGACGTTAATTTCCTTCCACTCGGCTGTGCCTTCAAAAACTTCTGCGTACTCTTTGCGGAACATTTCTGTGGAGACTTGGTCTACCGCACGGGCAATTTCTTGTGCCGATGGCCAGATATCTTTCAGATATACCGGCTCGCCTTTGCGATCATGGCCGATAGGCTCAGAAGCCAGGTTGATATTCATATTTCCCGCCAGCGCATAGGCAACCACCAGCGGCGGCGAGGCCAGCCAGTTGGTTTTAACCAGCGGATGGATACGGCCTTCAAAGTTACGGTTGCCGGACAGCACTGCACCGACGGTTAAATCGCCTTTTTTGATTGCCGTTTCGATAGGATCGGGCAACGGTCCAGAGTTACCAATACAGGTGGTACAACCGTATCCCACAAGGTTAAATCCCAGTTCATCGAGATACGGTGTCAGTTTCGCTTTTGCCAGATAATCAGAAACGACTTTCGAACCCGGTGCCAGCGACGCTTTGACCCACGGTTGCCGCTTGAGGCCCAGAGTTACGGCTTTTTTCGCCAGCAAGCCTGCGGCCATCAACACACTTGGGTTAGAGGTGTTGGTGCACGACGTTATCGCAGCAATGACAACAGCGCCATCAGGTAACTGATACTGATGTCCGTTCATAACATAATCGACCGGCTGACGATCTTTATGCGTGGCATTCACTTCCAGTTCGCTACTGGCAGCAAATGCTTTTGGTACATCGGGCAGTGCAACGCGATCCTGCGGGCGTTTTGGCCCTGCAAGGCTCGCTTCAACGTCATTCATATCCAGTTCTAACACACTGGTAAAAATTGGTTCATCGCCCGGATTACGCCACATGCCCTGCGCTTTGGCATATTTTTCGACCAACTCGACCTGATCTTCACTGCGCCCGCTTAAACGCATGTAATCGAGGGTGACAGCATCGATTGGGAAGAAGCCACAGGTGGCACCATATTCTGGCGACATATTGGCAATGGTGGCGCGATCCGCCAGCGGTAGTGAATCCAGCCCATCACCATAAAATTCGACGAATTTCCCCACCACGCCATGTTTGCGCAACATTTGGGTAACAGTGAGAACCAGGTCTGTGGCGGTAATACCTTCACGTAATTTTCCGGTAAGTTTAAAGCCCACTACGTCCGGGATAAGCATGGAAACCGGCTGGCCTAACATTGCGGCTTCTGCTTCGATGCCACCAACGCCCCACCCCAGCACGCCAAGGCCGTTGATCATGGTGGTGTGCGAGTCAGTACCAACGAGTGTATCCGGATAAGCAATCCATTCACCGTCCTGCAATTCGCTCCACACTGCTTTGCCGAGATATTCGAGGTTAACCTGATGGCAAATGCCTGTGCCTGGCGGCACGACGCTAAACCGACTGAACGCCTGCTTTCCCCATTTCAGGAACACATAACGTTCGTGGTTGCGCTCCATTTCCAGGCGTACGTTTTCTTCAAATGCCTCATCATCACCAAAACGATCGACGGTCACCGAGTGGTCAATGACCAGGTCGACCGGTGAGAGTGGGTTAACCTTTGCAGTATCGCCGCCGAGGCGTTTAACCGCTTCGCGCATTGCCGCCAGATCAACAACGGCAGGTACGCCGGTAAAGTCCTGCATCAGCACTCTTGCCGGGCGGTAGGCAATTTCACGGTCAGCATGGGCATTTTTCAGCCATCCCGCCAGCGCGTGGATATCCTCTTCGGTAACCGATTTACCATCCTGCCAACGCAGCAGGTTTTCGAGCAAAACTTTGAGTGACTTGGGTAGACGGGTGATATCGCCCAGTGATTTGGCAGCAAGCGGCAAGCTGTAGTAGTGGTAAGTTTTATCTTTGGCCTGCAACGTGTCCTTACTGGCTTCTCGTAGGGTTGACGACATAGCTCCTCCTTAATGACAGGGTTGCGAAGCCCTGATTCTCTTCAGGGTGAATATTAAAGATAACACAAACATCGCGTAACGATTTGATAACAACCCAAATTGATAAAAGAGGAGAAACCTTGAGGCAAAGCAAACAGCGGGGTCAGGGATCAGTGAGTAATGATCCAGAGGAGTTCAGCCCAGAAGAGCATCGACAGAGAAAATGCGCCCATCCAGGACCAATATTTCATATTTGTGTTGATCATAGGCTACACCCTTAACGGTTATTACTTTGTGTTGAGATAACTCAACCTGTTATTGCTGCGGTGTATTAAAAGCCCTGTAATTCATTAAAAATGGGTAATAAGAATGATGATAATTATTGTTTCGGCTGATCATCTTCAGCAAACAGTTCTATAAAGGCTTGTTGCTGCGATGTTAGTTGCCAGTCGTCTGGAATAACGACGGAACATTCCCGTTTTGCTTCTGGTTCATTGTCACTATGCTGACATAATGGTGACGACTCCAGTTGCTCCTGACCGACCATAGTTATCCCCACAATTTCCAAATAAACAGTGCGACAACCACCCAGAAAAGTGCAGAACCAAGAAAAACCGCCAGCCAGGCTTTACGTTTTAATTCAGGATTGCGGCGGGGTTCCTGATTTCCAGAAGGCATTGCTAACCTCATATAATCGCCATCACTTATCAGCAAGACGTTGAACGATTGGTGTAATTAATCATACGATGAGACAAATCCTAAAGAAACTTTAGTCAAAAATCCAGCGAATTTACGAATCGTCTCCAGTGAATAATTCAATCTTTTGACCTGAAATAGATATTTGAAAACTGGAGTTTGCGAGGTGTGTAATTAGACACTACTTTACAGGTAATTTACCCTATAAATATGAGGGATAAAAATATTGTGCACCGGATACAAATAAGTAACAAAGGAGAATATATTCCGGCACCTTCGCTACATAAAAGGTGCCGAAAATAACGCAAGAAATTATTTTTCCGGCAGTTTTATATCTTTAAACATGACCTCAATTTCTTCATTAGAGCGCAATGCGACAGCCGCATCAACGACATCACGCGTTAAATGCGGTGCAAAACGCTGAATGAAATCATACATATAACTACGCAAAAAAGTACTACGGCGAAAACCAATTTTGGTTGTACTGTGGCTGAAGATGTCGTGAGCATCAACACGCACAAGGTCGGGATCGGCGACCGGATCCACCGCCATGCTGGCAATGACCCCTACCCCCAGCCCTAACCGGACGTAAGTTTTAATGACGTCAGCATCCGTTGCCGTGAAGACGATACGCGGCGTTAACCCTGCGCGGTTAAAGGCAGTATCCAGTTCTGAACGTCCGGTAAAGCCGAAGGTATATGTCACCAACGGATATTGCGCCAGTTCTTCAATGGTAATGGCTTTTTTACCTGCCAGCGGGTGATCCGGAGTGACTACTATAGCCCGATTCCAGTGGTAGCACGGTAGCATCACTAAATCTTCATACAGATGCAGCGCTTCCGTGGCGATAGCGAAATCGGCATTGCCTTTAGAGACGGCATCAGCAATTTGTGTCGGCGAGCCCTGGTGCATATGCAAAGAAACGCGAGGATAACGCTCAATAAAGCCTTTGATAACGTTTGGTAACGCATAGCGTGCCTGAGTATGCGTGGTGGCGATATACAGCGAGCCTTTATCCGGCCAGGTGTGCTCTCCGGCGACCGATTTTATGGCATCGACTTTCGACAGAACTTCACGAGCGATACGAATTATTTCTTGTCCTGCTGGCGTTACCTGCGTCAGGTGCTTGCCGCTTCGGGAAAAAATTTGAATGCCCAGCTCGTCTTCCAGCATTCTGACTTGTTTACTGATCCCGGGTTGTGATGTGTAAAGTCCTTCCGCCGTTGATGAGACATTCAGGTTATGATTGACCACCTCAACAATATAGCGAAGTTGTTGTAATTTCATGTTAAACCATCCACTTAGACGCCATCAGAACATCGTTTTTTCGCCACACCAGGCGGGTGACTAATACGATTTAATAATAAAAAAGGTGCTAACTATAACCACTATATCATTTATAGCCTTAGTGTATAGGTGTGAAGAAAAAATAATATGCAATAAAAAAGGGCCGCTTTCGCGACCCTTTGTTTATAAAAACCAGACGGAATTAAAGGTTATTTTTTCCCTTCAACCCATTTGCCATCAACATAAAATGCTGACCAACCAGTCGCCTTTCCGTCTTTTTCCGAAGAGACATATTGCTGTTTGGTTTTACGGCTAAAGCGAACCATGGTCTTATTACCTTCCGGATCCTGCTGTGGCGCATCGGCCAGATAACGCAGTTTTTCCGGCAGACGGTCGCGGAAGCGATAAAGCTCCTCCACCAGAGGCGCACGCGTTTCACGCGATTTCGGGAAGGTATTGGCCGCCAGGAACACACCGGCAGCACCGTCACGCAACACGAAATAGGCATCTGATTTTTCGCACGGCAGCTCCGGTAATGGCACCGGATCTTCTTTCGGTGGTGCCACTTCGCCGTTACGTAAAATCTTACGTGTGTTTTTACACTCTTCGTTGGTGCAGGCCATGTATTTACCGAAACGCCCCATTTTCAGGTGCATTTCAGAGCCACATTTTTCACACTCAACGATCGGGCCGTCATAACCTTTAATGCGGAATTCACCCTCTTCGATCTCGTAACCGTCGCAGGTTGGGTTATTACCACAGACATGCAACTTACGTTTCGGATCGATGAGATAGCTGTCCATCGCCGTACCGCATTTCGGGCAACGACGTTTTGCGCGCAACGCATTGGTTTCAGCGTCTTCGCCTTCCAGCATGTTCAGCACTTCGTTTTCCGGCACCAGGTTAATGGTGGTTTTGCAACGCTCTTTCGGCGGCAGCGCATAGCCAGAACAGCCAAGGAATACCCCGGTGCTCGCTGTGCGAATCCCCATTTTGCGACCACAAGTCGGGCAGTCAATGCTGGTCAGAACCATCTGGTTCGGGCGCATACCACCCTCTTCCGGATCTTTTTCAGCTTTATCTAACTGCTGGGTGAAATCCGAGAAGAAGTGATCCAGTACAGCTTTCCACTCTGCTTCGTGATTTGCCACCTGGTCGAGGCTGTTTTCCATCTGCGCGGTGAAGTCGTAGTTCATTAACTCGCGGAAATTCTCTTCCAGGCGATCGGTGACGATTTCGCCCATTTTTTCCGCATAGAAACGACGATTTTCTACTCGCACATAGCCACGATCCTGAATGGTCGAAATGATCGACGCATAGGTAGAAGGACGACCGATACCGCGTTTTTCCAGCTCTTTGACCAGCGATGCTTCACTGAAACGGGCTGGAGGCTTGGTAAAGTGCTGGGCTGGTGTCAGTTCAACGAGCGTCAGAGCATCGCCTTTATCGACTGCCGGTAAGATACGATCTTCATCGCCTTTACGCAGTGCAGGCATCACTTTCGTCCAGCCATCAAAGCGCAAAATACGACCGCGTGCTTTCAGGCGAAAATCGCCCGCACCAACGGTCAGCGTCGTGGAGTCATATTTCGCTGGGGTCATCTGGCAGGCTACGAACTGACGCCAGATTAACTGGTACAGTTTCTGCGCATCTGCTTCCATATCCTTCAACGATTCCGCCATCACATTGACGTCAGAAGGACGAATCGCTTCGTGCGCTTCCTGTGAGTTTTCTTTGCTGGCGTACTGATTCGGACTTTCCGGCAGATATTTCTTACCAAAATTATCGCTGATATAACCGCGAACCATATTTACCGCGTCCTGACTCAGGTTGGTGGAGTCGGTACGCATGTAAGTGATATAGCCTGCTTCATACAAACGCTGCGCCATCATCATGGTTTTTTTCACGCCAAAACCAAGACGGGTGCTGGCAGCTTGTTGCAGCGTAGAGGTAATAAAAGGAGCGCCAGGTTTACTGGTTGTCGGTTTGTCTTCACGTTCCAGCACGCTGTAGCGCGCTTTTTCCAGCAGACTTACCGCAGCCTGAGTTTGTTCTTTGTTGACCGGACGGAACGGTTTGTCGTTCTGATGAGTCACCTGCAACGCCAACGCTTCACCAGATGGCGTGGTCGTGCTGGCATCGACTTCCCAGAACTCTTCCGGTACGAACGCTTTAATTTCACGCTCACGCTCGACCACCAGGCGGACCGCCACCGACTGCACACGACCGGCAGACAGACCACGAGCGATCTTTTTCCATAGAAGCGGCGAAACCATATACCCCACCACGCGGTCCATAAAGCGACGCGCCTGCTGGGCATTAACACGATCAATATTCAGCTCACCCGGTTTGTTAAATGCCTGGCGGATCGCGTTTTTAGTAATTTCGTTAAACACCACTCGGCTATAGCGCGCATCATCACCACCAATCACTTCCCGCAGGTGCCATGCAATGGCTTCCCCTTCGCGGTCAAGGTCGGTTGCGAGATAGATGTGGTCGGCTTTTTCAGCCAGTTGTTTCAGTTCAGAGACGACCTTCTCTTTACCAGGCAACACTTCATAGTGCGCCTCCCAATTGTGCCACGGGTCAACCCCCATACGGTTGACGAGAGCGCCACGTTCATCCTTTTTAGGCTTTTTAGCCGTCTTGGTGGAGGTAGAGTCGGCACTCTTTTTGGCAGTTGAGCCACTGGTCGGCAAATCGCGGATGTGACCGACGCTGGATTTCACCACGTAGTCACTACCCAGATACTTGTTGATCGTTTTGGCTTTTGCCGGGGACTCAACGATGACAAGAGCTTTACCCATATTCACCTTACCTAATTTGATTCTTCCAGGAATGCGTCGCACGTTGATAAACCTTCCACTGGCAACGAGTTACCGATATGGACTCGCTCTCTGCGGATATCAACCCCTTGTCGTGACTCTGCTCACGAAAATTCAGGTGACTGAGTTAACAGGTCTTGGCCTACAGGCGCTATAGCACGACGGAATTTTGGTCGAATGTCAAGCAAATCTATTGCCAGATTGACGAAAGCGTCACACTGTACCTGATAAAATCCGATACGCAACTTTATTAGCATGCAAAATCCAAAGTTGCCAGTAAGGCGCTCTTGCCACCAGCGTGGTATATTTGTCTGCAAGCCATGCCTGGCGTAGACTAATGTCCTTGTTTAAGGAGTAAATAATGAACAAAGAGACACAACCCATCGACCGCGAAACGCTGTTGAAAGAGGCCAACAAAATCATTCGTGAGCATGAGGATACGCTCGCAGGGATTGAAGCCACCGGCGTCACGCAGCGTAATGGCGTGCTGGTATTTACCGGCGACTACTTTTTAGATGAACAAGGATTACCAACTGCCAAAAGCACCGCGGTGTTTAATATGTTCAAACACCTGGCCCATGTGCTTTCAGAAAAATATCATCTGGTTGATTAAAGCAAAACGCGAGGTCTTACCCTCGCGTTTGTCTTTTACATCAATGGCTTTTGTCCACGCTGCCACCAGCGTAACAACAATCGATCGGCGCTCTCTGCCGCGCTGCCGGTGAATCGATCAATGAGTCGTTTACGCTGCATATAGCGTACATTGACCACTTCCCGGCCTTCCATCAGGCTAAGAATAACTTCATCACTGGTGTTGATTTCATCAACCAGGCCTTTCTCTACTGCCTGTTGTCCGTACCAGTGTTCACCCGTTGCCACCTGTTCAATATCCAGAGACGGACGCATACGCTTCACAAAATCTTTAAATAACTGATGCGTTTCGTTCAACTCTTCGCGGAATTTCTCCCGCCCTTCTTCGGTATTTTCACCCAGCAACGTCAGCGTGCGCTTATACTGCCCGGCGGTGTGCAGTTCGATATCAATATCTTTGCTTTTCAGGAAGCGGTTAAAGTTGGGCATTTGCGCCACCACCCCAATGGAACCCACAATAGCAAACGGTGCGGAAACAATTTTGTCCGCCACACAGGCCATCATGTAACCGCCGCTGGCAGCGACTTTGTCTACCGTAACAGTTAAAGGAATGTTTTTATCACGCAGACGCTGCAACTGCGAAGCCGCCAACCCGTAACCATGCACCATGCCACCTGGGCTTTCCAGACGGAGCACAACCTGATCCTGCGGTTTGAATGCTGCGAGTACCGCCGTTATCTCTTCACGTAGCGAGTTCACTTCATGGGCGTCCATGCTGCCTTTAAAATCCAGCACCCAGACGCGGGGTTTACTGTCAGTTACCACCTCGCCCAGTTTAGCTTTCGCTTTTGCGGCTTTCGCTTCTTGCTTGTGCTTTTTCTTCTGCGCTTTGTGCCACTGTTTTTGCTGATGAGTGTCCATCAGCGCCGCGGCCAGTTCTTCTTTCATCTCCTTATACTGTTCGCTGAGATTGTTGACTCGTAACTCGCCACGCTGGCGTTTATTACGTTGAGCAACATTGACAATAATGGCGGCAATCGCCGCAATCGCTAGCACAACGGTAACGATTTTCGCCAAAAACAAACCATATTCAGACAACAATTCCACGAGTCCCCACCTTGGTTAAACAACGCTTTGGCTCACAGTTTACAACAGGCATGTTTAGCCGTCTCGCAGAGATGTTATTGCAGCGAAAGTATGACAAAGTATCCATTTTGCGGTGTTATCGCCCCAGGCTGATTGAAATGCCCTTCTGTTTCAGGCATAAAGCCCCAAAGTCATAAAGTACACTGGCAGCGCGACAGACAACGTCGTTGAGGAGTAGCCATGCATTACCAGCCAAAACAAGATTTACTCAATGATCGCATTATCCTGGTGACGGGAGCCAGCGATGGAATTGGTCGTGAAGCAGCGATGACGTATGCACGCTATGGTGCGACAGTGATTCTTTTGGGCCGTAATGAAGAAAAATTACGTCAGGTAGCCAGCCACATAAACGAAGAAATTGGACGTCAGCCACAGTGGTTTATTCTCGATTTGCTAACCTGCACGTCCGAAGATTGCCAACAACTGGCACAGCGCATTGCCGTTAATTATCCGCGTCTGGATGGTGTTTTGCATAATGCCGGATTGCTCGGCGATGTTTGCCCAATGAGCGAACAAGATCCGCAGGTCTGGCAGGACGTCATGCAGGTCAACGTTAATGCCACCTTTATGCTCACACAGGCACTGCTTCCTTTATTACTCAAATCGGATGCCGGTTCACTGGTCTTTACCTCATCAAGCGTTGGACGTCAGGGGCGTGCAAACTGGGGCGCATATGCAGCGTCGAAATTTGCCACCGAAGGGATGATGCAGGTACTGGCCGATGAATATCAGCAGCGCCTGCGCGTCAACTGCATTAACCCAGGCGGTACGCGCACCGCAATGCGGGCCAGCGCCTTCCCGACCGAAGATCCACAGAAACTTAAAACCCCCGCTGATATCATGCCGCTCTACCTCTGGCTGATGGGCGATGACAGCCGCCGTAAAACCGGCATGACCTTTGACGCCCAACCGGGCCGTAAACCAGGAATTTCCCAATGAGTGATGAACGCTACCAACAGCGTCAGCAGCGAGTGAAAGAAAAAGTAGATGCTCGTGTGGCCCAGGCCCAGGATGAACGCGGTATTATCATCGTCTTTACCGGCAATGGAAAAGGCAAAACCACCGCGGCATTTGGTACGGCAACACGCGCAGTTGGTCACGGAAAAAAAGTGGGCGTCGTGCAGTTTATTAAAGGCACCTGGCCTAATGGTGAACGAAATCTGCTGGAGCCACACGGCGTTGAGTTTCAGGTAATGGCAACGGGCTTTACCTGGGATACACAAAACCGAGAGTCTGATACCGCCGCCTGCCGCGAAGTCTGGCAACATGCAAAGCGGATGCTGGCTGATTCCTCACTGGATATGGTTTTGCTCGATGAACTGACGTATATGGTGGCGTATGACTATTTGCCACTGGAAGAAGTGGTGCAGGCGTTAAATGAACGTCCGCATCAACAGACGGTGATTATCACAGGTCGTGGTTGTCATCGGGATATTCTTGAACTGGCGGATACGGTAAGTGAATTACGCCCCGTCAAACATGCGTTTGATGCCGGTGTAAAAGCGCAGATAGGGATTGATTACTAATCTGTAAAAATGCCGGATATGACGTCCGGCATACTTTGATTAACCGTTATTATTACGTCCGCCAGAACGACGACCGCCGCTCACCTGACTGTGACGTTTCACCGCACGACGAATCTGATTCGCCTTCATACGACGACGGTCTTTTTCTACAGCGACTTTAGAGCTGGTTTCTGGCGGTAGCTCCACCAGTTCGCGCAGATAGTTAGTCTGGGCGAGGTCCAGCTCCGTCCAGCCACCGCGTGGCAGACCTTTTGGCAGTGGGATATCACCGTAACGAACACGAATCAGGCGGCTCACCTGCACACCAACCGCTTCCCAAAGACGACGAACTTCACGGTTACGGCCTTCGGTCAGAGTAACGTTGTACCACTGGTTGATCCCTTCGCCGCCGCTGAACTTGATGGTTTTAAAGGCTGCCGGACCATCTTCCAGCTGCACGCCACGACTCAAATCACGCAGTTTCGCGTCGTCAACCTGACCAAATACACGCACGGCATATTCACGTTCAACTTCACGGCTTGGATGCATTAAACGGTTTGCCAGTTCACCGTCGGTGGTGAACAGCAACAGACCACAGGTGTTAACGTCCAGACGACCTACGGCAATCCAGCGTGCGCCACGCAGTTTTGGCAGACGGTCAAACACCGTTGGACGCCCTTCCGGATCGTTACGGGTACACAACTCACCTTCCGGTTTGTAATAGGCCAGAACGCGACAAATTTGTTCAGCGGACTCACGTACCGAAATCAGATGACCATCGATACGGATTTTCAGTCCAGGGGTAATTTCAACGCGATCGCCGAGTTTAGCAATTTTGCCATCAACACTCACACGACCGGCTTCAATAATAGATTCGATTTCACGGCGAGAACCGTGGCCGGCACGCGCCAGCACTTTCTGTAGCTTTTCGCTCATAGAGCTTCCTTTTGGTGTCGCCTTCCCAGGCGTCTGATATGCTTTTGTGCAACAATGAGTCAGAACTTACATCTGACTCACTGATAGTAAAGTCTGTTTGAACTCTTCAGGCCTTAAGTAAACGACTCGACGTTTTAACTTGCCTGGCTTTGAGGCGCAACATACTACACTATCTTTATGGTTAAAGCTTGTTTCGATTAACATCAGCTTGATTACCAGCCACCACCGCCTCCGCCACCAGCGCCAGAACCACCACCAGAATAGCTCCGCCCCAACAAACTGGTATAGGCCCCGCAACTCAGGTGCGTCTGTAATGAGAATAAAACGCCGTTACGGGCAATCTCTGGAGCGCAAATCGCCGAAGAAAGCGAAGGGGCGATGCGTAACGCCCATTCCCTCCCCAAATTTGCCGATATAGCCCAACCTAACAACGCGTAATCCAGTTTCCGTGTTTCCCCTTTCCTCCGCCGCCCACTGTGTGTTGCTGCCTCTTTACGCGCAAGATAGTTAACGATAGCTTCACCGTGGGCATAACGTTGCTGCCCAGTTTGGGTAAACTTTGGCAGAAAAATATACCCCATGCCAGTGAGATAACCGGTCAGGAAAACAGCGCTAAAATAACCCGCTGGCATATACCAGTAAAAGAATACATCTCCGACATTGATGTAGAGAGAGTAAAAAGCCACACCTGAACAAATCAGTGGTAAAAACAAAGTGATGATGACACGATTAACGCAAGGCTTGTCATCATCGCGGGCAAACAAAAGCTCAAGGGAACAAAATAAAAAAGGAAGAAGCCAGCAGATCATAATAAACATATCGCCCACCAGACTCATTCCTTCCCAGCCTACGGGACTCAGGTTACCGTAGAGAATGACCGCCAATATTGCCATTCCGCCCCATTGCAAAAACGCATCAGGTCGGTAAAACGAAGACTTTTTACGCGGCAGATAAAATTTCTGCATCCGTAAAAATGCCTTGCGTAAGACTCTGTTGCGTCTCCCCGTAAGAACGACCTTATCGCCTTTACGAAATAACGCTTCCAGTAATAACTGCTCTGCGGGCAGTAATACCGCATTATTTCTGGTCGCGCCTTCATTAACACGAATCAGGATTTGCTGGTTCTTGTCATAATGATCTTCCAGATGAATTTTTTCTTTCACAATCAGATTTACGATATCGGCGCAAAAACCTTTATCGTCGTAAACCAGTTTCGCATCAAGACGTAACATGCCGGGCGTGTAATCTGGCGGAATGACATCGGTTTCAATCACATCTACCGGCGTAAATTGCGGCCTGCGCTTCCAGAGATATAACCATCCACACGCCAGGAACAGACTCGGAAAGCAAATTAACAACGATGACGTTGAGGGTAAAAGAAGATGACTGAAAATATTCGTCGTTTGTGGAGCCGGGGCATTACCAAGTAATGCGTGAGGCCAGCGGTAGAGGACCGTGAAATCTTCACGATAAAACGGATCGCGAGATTCAATTCTTCCGTCCTCAAGGATGCGGCCATTTCGATATGTGTCGCCCTCTTCTCCAGTAAAGAGATCGATTTCGCTAAATGGATTACCCGCAATATCAGGCAACTTGAGTGAAAATAGGGTCTTATAAATTTCAAACGGCCAGTGGTTACCGGTCACGTTCCAGATTAGCAGATCAGAATCCCCCTCACGCAGGATAGCATTTTTAACCTGATAATGAATTTGATAATGATAGTCGCCTTGAGGCAAGAAACGTTGTTTATCGCCCACGACAATACTCATTAACCCGATATGCCAGTCAAGATGCCAGGGTTCAGGAATACCATCACGGATGACGCCAACAATATGATAGTTCAGCAGTGCAGCGTCCCCATCAGGCTGCATCCAGAGTCGCGGTAAATCACGATAAAATCCGTGCTTAATCTGCTGATTTCGCGCCTGAAAATGAATGTTCTCTTTGATGTCGAGCACCCCATTCGGTTGCAGAATGGCTTCAACATCAAAGAGCGAGATCCCTTCTTCATAAGAAGGGATCTCCGTGTTTTTCGCATAACTCAACGAAGAGAAAAAAAGCCCAACTATCAACAGCAAAATGCAGCGATATATCCCTGCCATCATCTTCCATCCGTGGAACGCAATTTGTTATAAGAAAGGCTTCACATCACCTACGCCTTCACGCACCACGACCGGCGTATCATCGGTGAGATCAATAACCGTTGTTGGTTTCTGCCCGAGATAGCCGCCGTGAATAATCAAATCCACCTGTTTTTCCAGACGGTCTTTAATTTCTTCCGGATCGGATTCGGTAAATTCACTGCCTGGCAGCATTAGCGAAGTGGAAAGCATCGGTTCGCCCAATGCTTCAAGCAGCGCCTGCGCAATCGGGTTAGACGGCACGCGCATACCGATGGTTTTGCGTTTTTCCTGCAACAGACGGCGTGGCACCTCCTTCGTCCCCTTCAGGATGAAGGTATAGTTGCCTGGCGTGTTGTTTTTCATCAAACGAAACGCAACGTTATCGACAAATGAATAGGTCGAGAGTTCAGAAAGATCGCGACACATCAGGGTAAAGTTGTGACCGTCCGGCAGCTGGCGAATACGACAAATACGCTCCATCGCGTTTTTATCTTCAATTTTACAGCCGAGCGCATAGCCGGAATCAGTTGGATAAACAATCACCCCGCCTTTACGCACGATCTCCACCGCCTGGTTGATCAGGCGTTGCTGCGGGTTATCAGGATGAATATAAAAAAACTGGCTCATAATTCCCTCTCTGTGGTGTTCTGCGGCTGTTCCCATAGCTGCCAGACGCCTTCAACGCCTGCGGGCAGCCAGAGTTTACGACCCAGTTCGATCCACGGGCATGGCTGATGAAAATCAGATCCTTGTGATGCCCATAAATGATGCTGACGCGCAAGTGTCGCCAGCTGGGTGCGTTCATTGGGCGATTGCTGGCACTGCGCGACTTCCATCGCGTCGCCGTGGTGTTCGGCAAAATGCGCAACCAATCTTTTCAGCCATTTAGCACTAAGATTGTACCGCCCAGGATGAGCTAGCACCGCCTTACCGCCAGAATGATGAATGACATCAATAGCTTGTTCTATTGTACACCACTGTGGCGGAACGTATCCGGTTTTCCCGCGCGCCAGATACTTTTTAAAGACATCCGCCATTGAACTGGCTTTGCCGCACTCCACAAGGAAACGCGCAAAATGACCGCGCGTCACCGCGCCGCCCTGAGCCAGTCGTTGCGCACCTTCCAGCGCCCCAGATATTTGCGCTTTTTCAAGTCTTTCGGCAATGAGCTGCGCCCGCTGATTGCGCCGTTCTGTCTGCTGCGCGAGGAACTCGCACATTAGCGGATGAGTAATATCAATATTCAGCCCGACAATATGAATTTCATGATTTTCCCAGACCGTGGAAATTTCCACACCAGGAATAAGATTCAGCGCCAGTCCCGAACGTGAAATTTCCTCTCTTGCTGGTGCAATTGCGGCTGTGGTGTCATGGTCGGTGATCGCCAGGGTGCCGACGCGCATCTCGACTGCACGGTGCACCAATGCTTCTGGCGTCAGGCAGCCATCGGAAGCTGTGGTATGGCTGTGCAGGTCGTAAATCACTGCGTAATTCGTGTCGCTCAAGGCGCACTCCCGTTCTGGATAATGTTTTTTGCGCCGACATCATAACGGTTCTGGCAAATATTCTGAAATGAGCTGTTGACAATTAATCATCGAACTAGTTAACTAGTACGCAAGTTCACGTAAAAAGGGTATCGACAATGAAAGCAATTTTCGTATTGAAAGGTTGGTGGCGCACTTCCTGAAACGGGCAGTGTATTCACCATGCGTAAAGCAATCAGATACCCAGCCCGCCTAATGAGCGGGCTTTTTTTTGAACAAAATTAGAGAATAACAATGCAAACACAAAAACCGACTCTCGAACTGCTAACCTGCGAAGGCGCTTATCGCGACAATCCCACCGCGCTTTTTCACCAGTTGTGTGGGGATCGTCCGGCAACGCTGCTGCTGGAATCCGCAGATATCGACAGCAAAGATGATTTAAAAAGCCTGCTACTGGTAGACAGTGCGCTGCGCATTACAGCATTAGGTGACACCGTCACAATCCAGGCACTTTCCGGCAATGGCGAAGCCCTGCTGGCACTACTGGATAACGCCTTGCCTGCGGGTGTGGAAAATGAACAATCACCAAACTGCCGCGTACTGCGCTTCCCGCCTGTCAGTCCACTGCTGGATGAAGACGCCCGCTTATGCTCCCTTTCGGTTTTTGACGCTTTCCGCTTATTACAGAATCTGTTGAATGTACCGAAGGAAGAACGAGAAGCAATGTTCTTCGGCGGCCTGTTCTCTTATGACCTTGTGGCGGGATTTGAAAATTTACCGCAACTGTCAGCGGAAAATAGCTGCCCTGATTTCTGTTTTTATCTCGCTGAAACGCTGATGGTGATTGACCATCAGAAAAAAAGCACCCGTATTCAGGCCAGCCTGTTTGCTCCGAATGAAGAAGAAAAACAACGTCTCACTGCTCGCCTTAACGAACTACGTCAGCAACTGACCGAAGCCGCGCCGCCGCTGCCGGTGGTTTCCGTGCCGCATATGCGTTGTGAATGTAACCAGAGCGATGAAGAGTTCGGTGGCGTAGTGCGTTTGTTGCAAAAAGCGATTCGCGCCGGAGAAATTTTCCAGGTGGTGCCATCTCGCCGTTTCTCTCTGCCCTGCCCGTCACCGCTGGCGGCCTATTACGTGCTGAAAAAGAGTAATCCCAGCCCGTACATGTTTTTTATGCAGGATAATGATTTCACCCTGTTTGGCGCGTCGCCGGAAAGTTCGCTCAAGTATGACGCCACCAGCCGCCAGATTGAGATTTACCCGATTGCCGGAACACGTCCACGCGGTCGTCGTGCCGATGGTTCGCTGGACAGAGACCTCGACAGCCGCATCGAACTGGAGATGCGTACCGATCATAAAGAGCTTTCTGAACATCTGATGCTGGTGGATCTCGCCCGTAATGACCTGGCTCGCATTTGCACACCCGGCAGCCGCTACGTCGCCGATCTCACCAAAGTTGACCGTTACTCTTACGTGATGCACCTGGTCTCCCGCGTTGTTGGTGAGCTGCGCCACGATCTCGACGCCCTGCACGCTTACCGCGCCTGTATGAATATGGGGACGTTAAGCGGTGCACCGAAAGTACGCGCTATGCAGTTAATTGCCGAAGCAGAAGGTCGTCGACGCGGCAGCTACGGCGGCGCGGTAGGTTATTTTACCGCGCATGGCGATCTCGACACCTGCATTGTGATCCGCTCGGCGCTGGTGGAAAACGGTATCGCCACCGTGCAAGCCGGTGCTGGCGTAGTCCTTGATTCTGTTCCGCAGTCGGAAGCCGACGAAACTCGTAATAAAGCCCGCGCTGTACTGCGCGCTATTGCCACCGCGCATCATGCACAGGAGACGTTCTAATGGCTGACATTCTGCTGCTCGATAATATCGACTCTTTTACGTACAACCTGGCAGATCAGTTGCGCAGCAATGGTCATAACGTGGTGATTTACCGCAACCATATTCCGGCGCAGACCTTAATTGAACGCCTGGCGACGATGAGCAATCCGGTGCTGATGCTTTCTCCTGGCCCCGGTGTGCCGAGCGAAGCCGGTTGTATGCCGGAACTCCTCACCCGCTTGCGTGGCAAGCTGCCAATTATTGGCATTTGCCTCGGACATCAGGCGATTGTCGAAGCTTACGGGGGCTATGTCGGTCAGGCGGGCGAAATTCTTCACGGTAAAGCGTCGAGCATTGAACATGACGGTCAGGCGATGTTTGCCGGATTAACAAACCCGCTGCCAGTGGCGCGTTATCACTCGCTGGTTGGCAGTAATATTCCGGCCGGTTTAACCATCAACGCCCATTTTAATGGCATGGTGATGGCGGTGCGTCATGATGCGGATCGCGTTTGTGGATTCCAGTTCCATCCGGAATCCATTCTTACTACCCAGGGCGCTCGCCTGCTGGAACAAACGCTGGCCTGGGCGCAGCAGAAACTTGAGCCAACCAACACGCTGCAACCGATTCTGGAAAAACTGTATCAGGCGCAGACCCTTAGCCAACAAGAAAGCCACCAGCTGTTTTCAGCGGTGGTACGTGGCGAGCTGAAACCAGAACAACTGGCGGCGGCGCTGGTGAGCATGAAAATTCGCGGTGAGCACCCGAACGAGATCGCCGGGGCGGCAACCGCGCTACTGGAAAACGCCGCGCCGTTCCCGCGCCCGGATTATCTGTTTGCCGATATCGTCGGCACCGGCGGTGACGGCAGTAATAGCATCAATATTTCTACCGCCAGTGCGTTTGTCGCCGCGGCCTGCGGGCTGAAAGTGGCGAAACACGGCAACCGTAGCGTCTCCAGTAAATCCGGCTCGTCGGATCTGCTGGCGGCGTTCGGTATTAATCTTGATATGAACGCCGATAAATCGCGCCAGGCGCTGGATGAGTTAGGCGTCTGTTTCCTCTTTGCACCGAAATATCACACCGGATTCCGCCATGCAATGCCGGTTCGCCAGCAACTAAAAACCCGCACACTGTTCAATGTGCTGGGGCCATTGATTAACCCGGCGCATCCGCCGCTGGCGTTAATTGGTGTTTATAGTCCGGAACTGGTGCTGCCGATTGCCGAAACCTTGCGCGTGCTGGGGTATCAACGCGCGGCGGTGGTGCACAGCGGCGGGATGGATGAAGTTTCATTACACGCGCCGACAATCGTTGCCGAACTGCATGACGGCGAAATTAAGAGCTATCAATTGACCGCTGAAGATTTTGGCCTGACACCCTACCACCAGGAGCAACTGGCAGGCGGAACACCGGAAGAAAACCGTGACATTTTAACACGCTTGTTACAAGGTAAAGGCGACGCCGCTCACGAAGCAGCCGTCGCGGCGAATGTCGCCATGTTAATGCGCCTGCATGGCCATGAAGATCTGCAAGCCAATGCGCAAACCGTTCTTGAGGTACTGCGCAGTGGTTCCGCTTACGACAGAGTCACCGCACTGGCGGCACGAGGGTAAATAATGCAAACCGTTTTAGCGAAAATCGTCGCAGACAAGGCGATTTGGGTAGAAGCCCGCAAACAGCAGCAACCGCTGGCCAGTTTTCAGAATGAGATTCAGCCGAGCACACGACATTTTTATGATGCGCTACAGGGGGCACGCACGGCGTTTATTCTGGAGTGCAAAAAAGCGTCGCCGTCAAAAGGCGTGATCCGTGATGATTTCGATCCGGCACGCATTGCTGCCATTTATAAACATTACGCTTCGGCAATTTCAGTGCTGACTGATGAGAAATATTTTCAGGGGAGCTTTGATTTCCTCCCCATCGTCAGCCAAATCGCCCCGCAGCCGATTTTATGTAAAGACTTCATTATCGATCCTTACCAGATCTATCTGGCGCGCTATTACCAGGCCGATGCCTGCTTATTAATGCTTTCAGTACTGGATGACGAACAATATCGCCAGCTTGCAGCCGTCGCCCACAGTCTGGAGATGGGTGTGCTGACCGAAGTCAGTAATGAAGAGGAACTGGAGTGCGCCATTGCATTGGGGGCAAAGGTCGTTGGCATCAACAACCGCGATCTGCGCGATTTGTCGATTGATCTCAACCGTACCCGCGAGCTTGCACCGAAACTGGGGCACAACGTGACGGTAATCAGCGAATCCGGCATCAATACTTACGCTCAGGTGCGCGAGTTAAGCCACTTCGCTAACGGCTTTCTGATTGGTTCGGCGTTGATGGCCCATGACGATTTGAACGCCGCCGTGCGTCGGGTGTTGCTGGGTGAGAATAAAGTATGTGGCCTGACACGTGGGCAAGATGCTAAAGCAGCTTATGACGCGGGCGCGATTTACGGTGGTTTGATTTTTGTTGCGACATCACCGCGTTGCGTCAACGTTGAACAGGCGCAGGAAGTGATGGCTGCGGCACCGTTGCAGTATGTTGGCGTGTTCCGCAATCACGATATTGCCGATGTGGTGGACAAAGCTAAGGTGTTATCGCTGGCGGCAGTGCAACTGCATGGTAATGAAGATCAGCTGTATATCGACAATCTGCGTGAGGCTCTGCCAGCACACGTCGCCATCTGGAAGGCTTTAAGTGTCGGTGAAACTCTTCCCGCGCGCGATTTTCAGCACATCGATAAATATGTATTCGACAACGGTCAGGGCGGGAGCGGACAACGTTTCGACTGGTCACTATTAAATGGTCAATCGCTTGGCAACGTTCTGCTGGCGGGGGGCTTAGGCGCAGATAACTGCGTGGAAGCGGCACAAACCGGCTGCGCCGGGCTTGATTTTAATTCTGCTGTAGAGTCGCAACCGGGTATCAAAGACGCACGTCTTTTGGCCTCGGTTTTCCAGACGCTGCGCGCATATTAAGGAAAGGAACAATGACAACATTACTTAACCCCTATTTTGGTGAGTTTGGCGGCATGTACGTGCCACAAATCCTGATGCCTGCTCTGCGCCAGCTGGAAGAAGCTTTTGTTAGCGCGCAAAAAGATCCTGAATTTCAGGCTCAGCTCAACGACCTGCTGAAAAACTATGCCGGGCGTCCAACCGCGCTGACCAAATGCCAGAACATTACAGCCGGGACGAACACCACGCTGTATCTGAAGCGCGAAGATTTGCTGCACGGCGGCGCGCATAAAACTAACCAGGTACTCGGTCAGGCTTTACTGGCGAAGCGGATGGGTAAAACTGAAATTATTGCCGAAACCGGTGCCGGTCAGCATGGCGTGGCGTCGGCCCTTGCCAGCGCCCTGCTCGGCCTGAAATGCCGTATTTATATGGGTGCCAAAGACGTTGAACGCCAGTCGCCTAACGTTTTCCGGATGCGCTTAATGGGTGCGGAAGTGATCCCGGTGCATAGCGGTTCCGCGACCCTGAAAGATGCCTGTAATGAGGCGCTACGCGACTGGTCCGGCAGTTATGAAACCGCGCACTATATGCTGGGTACCGCAGCTGGCCCGCATCCTTACCCGACCATTGTGCGTGAGTTTCAGCGGATGATTGGCGAAGAAACGAAAGCGCAGATTCTGGAAAGAGAAGGTCGCCTGCCGGATGCCGTTATCGCCTGTGTTGGCGGTGGTTCGAATGCCATCGGTATGTTTGCAGATTTCATCAACGAAACCGACGTCGGCCTGATTGGTGTGGAGCCTGGCGGCCACGGTATCGAAACTGGCGAGCACGGCGCACCGTTAAAACATGGTCGCGTGGGCATCTATTTCGGTATGAAAGCGCCGATGATGCAAACCGAAGACGGGCAAATTGAAGAGTCTTACTCCATTTCTGCCGGGCTGGATTTCCCGTCCGTCGGCCCGCAACATGCGTATCTCAACAGCACTGGACGCGCTGATTACGTGTCTATTACCGACGATGAAGCCCTGGAAGCCTTTAAAACGCTTTGCCTGCATGAAGGGATCATCCCGGCGCTGGAATCCTCCCACGCCCTGGCCCATGCGCTGAAAATGATGCGCGAAAATCCGGAAAAAGAGCAGCTACTGGTGGTTAACCTTTCCGGTCGCGGCGATAAAGACATCTTCACCGTTCACGATATTTTGAAAGCACGAGGGGAAATCTGATGGAACGCTACGAATCTCTGTTTGCCCAGTTGAAGGAGCGCAAAGAAGGCGCATTCGTTCCTTTCGTCACCCTCGGTGATCCGGGCATTGAGCAGTCGTTGAAAATTATCGATACGCTAATTGAAGCCGGTGCTGACGCGCTGGAGTTAGGCATCCCCTTCTCCGACCCACTGGCGGATGGCCCGACGATTCAAAACGCCACACTGCGTGCTTTTGCGGCGGGAGTAACCCCGGCGCAGTGCTTTGAGGTGCTGGCACTCATTCGCCAGAAGCACCCGACCATTCCCATCGGCCTTTTGATGTATGCCAACCTGGTGTTTAACAAAGGCATTGATGAGTTTTATGCCGAGTGCGAGAAAGTCGGCGTCGATTCGGTGCTGGTTGCCGATGTGCCAGTGGAAGAGTCCGCTCCCTTCCGCCAGGCCGCGTTGCGTCATAATGTCGCACCTATCTTTATTTGCCCGCCGAATGCCGACGATGATTTGCTGCGCCAGATAGCCTCCTACGGTCGTGGATACACCTATTTATTGTCACGTGCGGGCGTGACCGGCGCAGAAAACCGCGCCGCGTTACCCCTCAATCATCTGGTCACGAAGCTGAAAGAGTACAATGCTGCGCCTCCATTGCAGGGCTTTGGTATTTCCGCCCCGGATCAGGTAAAAGCAGCGATTGATGCAGGAGCTGCGGGCGCGATTTCTGGTTCGGCCATAGTTAAAATCATCGAGCAACATATTAATGAGCCAGAGAAAATGCTGGCGGCACTGAAAGCTTTTGTACAACCGATGAAAGCGGCGACGCGCAGTTAATCCCACAGCCGCCAGTTCCGCTGGCGGCATTTTAACTTTCTTTAACGAAGCCGGAAAAATCCTAAATTCATTTTATATTTATCTTTTTACCGTTTCGCTTACCCCTGTCGAACGTCAACTTACGTTATTTTTCCGCCCAACAGTAATATAATCAAACAAATTAATCCCGCAACATAACACCAGTAAAATAAATAATTTTCTCTAAGTCACTTATTCCTCAGGCAATTGTTAATATATCCAGAACGTTCCTCATAATATATTTTCCCACTTTCTTCTCGTTACGCTTAATTTGACTAATTCTCATTAGCGACTAATTTTAATGAGTGTCGACACACAACACTCATATTAATCAAACAATGCAACGCAACGGGAGAAATAACATGGCCGAACATCGTGGTGGTTCAGGAAATTTCGCCGAAGACCGTGAGAAGGCATCCGACGCAGGCCGTAAAGGCGGTCAGCATAGCGGCGGTAATTTTAAAAATGATCCGCAACGCGCATCTGAAGCGGGTAAAAAAGGCGGTCAACAAAGCGGTGGTAATAAATCAGGAAAATCCTGATTCACCGTTAATTATTAATATCAGCTGATAAAGATAATTGCATCTGCGGGCCGTATGGCTCGCAGTGATTTCACTGGAGAAAAATATGAATATGAAGACCATTGAAGATGTATTTATTCACCTGCTTTCAGATACCTACAGCGCAGAAAAACAATTAACCCGGGCACTGGCAAAACTCGCAAGAGCAACATCAAACGAAAAATTAAGTCAGGCTTTTCATGCGCACCTCGAGGAAACACATGGACAGATTGAACGTATTGATCAAGTTGTGGAATCAGAATCGAATCTGAAAATTAAGCGCATGAAATGTGTGGCAATGGAAGGTCTTATTGAAGAAGCTAATGAGGTCATCGAAAGTACCGAGAAAAACGAAGTGCGTGATGCCGCACTGATTGCCGCAGCACAGAAAGTCGAGCATTATGAGATTGCCAGTTACGGGACATTAGCGACGCTGGCTGAACAATTAGGTTATCGTAAAGCAGCGAAGCTTCTGAAAGAGACCCTGGAAGAAGAAAAGGCCACCGACATCAAATTGACTGATCTGGCCCTTAATAACGTAAATAAGAAAGCCGAAAATAAAGCCTGAAATATGATCTTTAACTTTTAGTCATTTTATAAAGAGGACATTTTCATGAATCGTATTGAACATTATCATGACTGGTTACGTGACGCCCACGCAATGGAAAAGCAAGCCGAATCTATGCTTGAATCCATGGCCAGCCGTATAGATAATTATCCTGAACTATGCGCTCGTATTGAACAACATCTTAATGAAACCAAAAACCAGATTGTTCAACTGGAAACTATTCTTGATCGTAATGACATTTCACGTTCAGTCATTAAAGATTCCATGAGTAAAATGGCTGCGCTTGGGCAGTCAATCGGTGGTATATTCCCTTCTGATGAAATAGTCAAAGGCTCTATTAGCGGATATGTCTTCGAGCAATTTGAAATCGCCTGTTATACCTCACTCTTAGCAGCAGCAAAAAATGCCGGTGATACAGCCTCAATTCCGATTATCGAAGCGATTTTAAATGATGAAAAGCACATGGCCGACTGGCTAATTCAGCATATTCCGCAAACAACTGAGAAATTCTTAATTCGCTCTGAAACTGATGGCGTAGAAGCGAAGAAATAATACCCTTTATACCATGTCCTTATTGACCCCGTAATTACGGGGTCATTTTTGTGCGGAATTAAAAACGATATCCTGCTGAGAACATAAACACCCACGGATCGAGGCGTACGCTATCGTGTTGCTGTGCACCGCCCAGTTTATAATTGGCAGTCGTATCAATATCCATGTACCAGACTGACATGTTAACCAACCAGTCACGGTTAATCAGATAATCAACCCCCACCTGCCCGGCAGCTCCCCAGGAGTCTTTCAGACTGAGATCGGAAAGCCCCGCCTCTTTGCCATGATCGTTAAATCCATTATCAAAGAAGGTGGTGTAGTTAATACCTGCACCAACGTAAGGACGGAATTTGCTGCTGGCATCACCAAAATACCACTGCGCCATCAGTGTTGGCGGCAGATGATGAACGGTTGCAATATCGCCGGTCGCCCGGGTGCCGATTTTATGGCGGAACGGCGTTGCTGCCAGTAATTCCACACCAATGTTGTCGGTCGCCATATAAGTAAACGTCAGGCCCAGTTGAGTGTTATTGGTCACGCTGAATCCACCCAAACTTCCTAACGTACCACCAGCACCTTCTGTTGGACGTACGGTTGCAGAACCTGCACGCATAAAAAATTCGCCGGCTTCATGCGCAAAGGCACTGCCAGAGAGAAGAGTTGCTACTGCCAAAGCCGCCACTGTTAACTTTTTCATATCCGCTCCGTCGTTATGGTTATAAAAACGTGACGAATATACCCACATTGGGGTAACAAATGATCCTACACAGATCACATTACATATGGTAATTCACCCTTTATTGATCTGGATTAATTTAGAAGTTGCATTGAAAATCCTGGTTAATGTGATTTAAATCAATTTTTATATATTTCGCTACGCAAATATTAACTCGCTCGCCACTTGCAGCGGTTTGCCCACGCCTGAAGGCCAGCAATTACCTCCGCTTTACAAAGATATGCTTTTCCATACAAGACCTGATGCTGCCACCCGAGGCTTAACCAGGGTACAATTGCCCGCTAATTAACACCTGCATAAAACTCAAGGAGAGTGCATGTCTATCACGGCGCAGTCCGTATACCGTGACACCGGAAATTTCTTCCGTAATCAATTTATGACCATTCTGTTGGTATCGTTGCTATGTGCGTTTATCACAGTGGTGTTAGGGCATGTGTTCTCACCCAGTGATGCACAGCTTGCGCAGCTCAATGACGGCGTGCCCGTTAGCGGCAGTAGTGGGTTGTTCGACCTGGTTCAGAATATGTCACCGGAACAGCAACAAATTTTGCTGCAGGCTTCAGCGGCGTCCACTTTTTCAGGATTAATCGGTAACGCCATTCTCGCCGGAGGCGTAATATTAATTATCCAGCTGGTGTCTGCGGGTCAGAGAGTCAGTGCGCTGCGAGCTATTGGTGCCAGTGCGCCGATATTGCCCAAGTTATTTATTCTGATTTTTCTGACTACCCTTTTAGTACAGATTGGCATCATGCTGGTGGTCGTTCCGGGAATTATCATGGCCATTTTATTGGCCCTGGCACCGGTGATGTTGGTACAGGACAAAATGGGCGTTTTTGCCTCGATGCGTAGCAGTATGCGGCTGACTTGGGCGAATATGCGTCTGGTGGCACCCGCAGTACTGAGCTGGTTGCTGGCAAAAACACTGTTGCTGCTTTTTGCCTCTTCTTTTGCCGCATTAACCCCGGAAATTGGTGCCGTACTGGCGAACACCTTGAGCAACCTGATTTCAGCCGTACTGCTCATCTATCTGTTCCGCCTGTATATGTTGATTCGCCAATAACCTTAAGCATTTGATTACGGAATCGTAAAATGAAGCAGTTTCTTGATTTTTTACCGCTGGTTGTCTTTTTCGCGTTTTACAAGATTTATGACATCTATGCGGCTACTGCGGCGCTGATCGTCGCCACGGCGATTGTGCTTATGTATAGCTGGGTTCGCTTTCGTAAGGTTGAGAAGATGGCCCTGATCACTTTTGTTCTGGTGGTCGTCTTCGGTGGCTTGACCCTGTTCTTCCACAATGATGAGTTTATTAAATGGAAGGTTACTGTCATTTATGCCCTGTTTGCAGGTGCCCTGTTAGTCAGCCAATGGGTGATGAAAAAGCCGCTAATTCAGCGGATGCTGGGTAAAGAACTCACGCTGCCGCAACCGGTATGGTCGAAGCTGAATCTGGCCTGGGCTGTTTTCTTTATCCTTTGCGGTCTGGCAAACATCTACATCGCATTCTGGCTGCCGCAAAATATTTGGGTCAACTTTAAAGTGTTTGGCCTGACCGCTCTTACCTTAATCTTCACATTGTTAAGCGGTATCTATATCTACCGCCACATGCCGCAGGAAGATAAATCCTAACCAGACTGCCAGTCCTTCGGGGCTGGCGCTGTATCTCCTCTGTTCTCCTCAGGAAAATCATAGTAGCATCGCGCCTGTGATTTTCCTTTTAAGTCGGTTTTACCATGTCTACAACACATAACGTCCCTCAGGGCGATCTTGTTTTACGTACTTTAGCCATGCCCGCCGATACCAATGCCAATGGTGACATCTTTGGTGGTTGGTTAATGTCACAAATGGATATTGGCGGCGCTATTCTGGCGAAAGAAATTGCCCACGGTCGCGTAGTGACTGTGCGGGTTGAAGGAATGACTTTCTTACGACCGGTTGCGGTCGGCGATGTGGTGTGCTGCTATGCACGCTGTGTCCAGAAAGGGACGACATCGGTCAGCATTAATATTGAAGTATGGGTGAAAAAAGTAGCGTCTGAACCCATCGGGCAACGTTATAAAGCGACAGAAGCATTATTTAAGTATGTCGCGGTTGATCCTGAAGGAAAACCTCGCGCCTTACCTGTTGAGTAATAGTCAAAAGCCTCCGGTCGGAGGCTTTTGACTTTCTGCTTACTGAATTTCGGTGGTGCCGTTAATTTTAAACAGGATATTCACCACAATCCCACTGCCTGGCTTACCCGGCTCATAACGCCATCTGCGCATCGCATTTTTCACCTCACGCTCAAACATGTTCGCAGGCTTGGCTGAGAGGATTTGCACGTTATCCACGCGACCATCTGGCGTGACATCAAATTTAACTTTAACCTGCCCTTCAATGCGCAATGCCTGTGCTCGTGCCGGATACTGCGGCTGATTGCGGCTTAATGCGCGTGGTCCTGAAGCCACACTGGTAACCGGCTTGCTGGTTGCAGCCGTTGCCGTACTTGATGTCGGGCGCGCGGGTGCCGTATTTTCAAACGGTGATGCCGGACGCGACTCTACGGGTTTGACATCGCGTTTTGGCTGCTCCTGTACCTTTTTCACCGGCTTCGGTTTTGGCTTAGGTTTCGGCTTCGGCTTTTCAATGACCACCGGTGCTTCTTTTGGCGGTTCGGGGATCAGCTCAGGTTCCGGTTCTGGCTCTACCACCGGCTCCGGTGGCGGCTGAACGGCTTGTGGCGGTTCGAGATCCGCAGGCGCAACCATCGTGACAGAGATTGGCTGCGCAGGCGCAGGTAGTTCAATAACCTGATGTACCGAGGTATAGAGCAGACCCGCCACAACAGCACCATGAATGCAGACCGAAAGTAACGTCGGCCAGGGGAAGCGGCGAGGTAAATCAAGGGTCATTGTATTGTAGCTATTCGGCATTGTAGCATTAGCCATAACGGTTATAAGCTTATCTTTAAATGAGAATCAATTGCATGGGAGTTTATCACCATGAGGAGCGTAATTACATACCTTCGGTACAGTTCAGCCATACAAGGCGCTGAAGGTGCAGATTCAACCAGACGACAAAACGACCTGTTCAAGCAGTGGCTGAAGAAGAATGGCGATGCTCAAATAGTAGCGTCTTTCAGTGATGAAGGGTTGAGTGGTTACAAAGGTAAACACCTTACTGGTCAGTTTGGTGACATGTTAGCCCGTATTGAGGCTGGGGAGTTTCCAGAAGGTACAATTCTGCTAGTTGAGAGTATCGACCGTATAGGCCGATTAGAGCATCTTGAAACAGAAGCCTTGATGAACCGCATCTTAGGCAACGGGATAGAGATTCACACATTGCAAGATGGCCTTATCTACACAAAGGATGCTTTAGCCGATGACCTTGGCATAAGCATCATCCAGCGTGTCAAAGCCTACATAGCGCATCAGGAATCTAAGCAGAAGTCTTTCCGTGTTTCTCAGAAATGGGGGCAACGTGCAAAACTTGCCCTTGCTGGTGAACAACGTCTTACAAAGATGGTTCCCGGATGGATTGACCCTGAGACTTTTAAACTCAATGAACACGCTGAGACTGTGAGATTGATATTCAAACTGCTGCTAGATGGTGAAAGTCTGCATAACATTGCACGTCACCTTCAAAGCAACGGTATAAAGTCGTTTAGTCGCCGTAAAGATGCTAATGGGTTCTCTGTTCACTCTGTACGCACCATTCTAAGGTCAGAGACAACAATAGGCACGTTACCAGCATCACAACGTAATGACCGCCCCGCTATACCGAACTACTACGAAGGTGTTGTAGATATACCAACGTTCAATAAAGCTCAAGAGATTCTCGACAAGAATCGTAAAGGCCGTACACCTGCAAGTGATAACCCATTAACGATTAACATCTTCAAAGGTCTGTTTAGGTGTCAGTGTGGGGCTAGTGTCCATCCTACCGGAACCAAGAATAAGTATGCGGGGGTCTACAGGTGTAATAACCATCTTGACGGTCGCTGTGATGTTCAACCGTTGAAGCGTAAACCGTTTGATAAGTGGGTGCTTGAAAATTTTCTAGGAATGATTGACGTGGGGAATGATGGAGAATCAGAGAGGAAGATTGCAGCGTTACAGCATGAGGTTGAAATTGTCACAGCCAGAATCAAGAAAGCTACCGCCCTACTTCTTGAGATGGATGATATTACAGAGTTGAAAACACAGGTGAAGGGACTTAACCAGAAGCGTACAGAAATACAAACTACTATCGACACTCTGAAGCGTAAAACCTCACTCAGTGACAAAGGATTACCCCAACTTAAAGATATTGACCTTATGACTAAAGCGGGTCGTGTCGAGTGTCAGTTGATTTTGTCCAAGCATCTAAAAGGGCTTACATTGGGTAAGGATTCGGTAACTGTAACGCTACAGAACGACACTGAAATCACCATACCTACAAACCCGTTACCGCTAAATGATGGGTCACCAATCTTTGAAATTGCTGATAAAGAGCTACTGGATATTGACGCTTATCAACTGTAATTTTCAGGGGCTATGAAGCCCCTTTTTATGTCTCAATAAGTGCCCTTCTTGTTAGGGTTCACAGAGTACTTTCGCAGAGCATTACCCGGCTTAAGCACCTTTGAAGCTTGCTCATTAGCGGCATCTGAGAAGGTGCTCTCACCATTTTTAACGCTAACGCTCTTAGAGCACGTTACACGGGCTTTTAGCGCTTCATCTGATAACTCACTTGCCGAATAGCTAAAAAGCTCTTTACAGGTCAGCATAGGGCTTCCAAGGCTCGTTGTAGTGTTTCCGGTGTTCTTTTTACTGGTAGCACCGCCATCATTCGTGGTAGCGGTCTTTCCAGTTGCAGATGAAATATCAGTTTGCCCTACGATAGCTTTAAAGTTAATTCCCTGAAAAGTTAGCTGGATTCTTAGGCCATTAGAAATTCCAACATCTTTAGAGGCTTTAAAACTCGTAATAATGGAATCGTCAATTTTAATTCCGTCTCGACAGATGACCGAAATAATTTGCTTCTGGTCACGCCAGCTTTCCAGAGTGTCGATGAAGTTTTCCACCAGCTTATTATCTCTTGAGATGAGGATACTACCGGATTCACCAACCACAACCACACCACTGATTGAAATAGTTCTGGGTGAACGCATTACATTATCTGTGACAGCCTGCCCTGATTGCATATTTTGAGTGGTAACCATCATAGGGCTATCAAATTCCATGTTCTCAGTAGCTGATAGTGACAAGAAATTATCTGGTTGGCCTTGTAGATGGAAGTAAACACCATCTTTGCCACTGTAACGAAGCTGATTAGTGTAAATCATTAAATTCTCCTTTGATTTCAAAGGCTTAGTGTATTTTAACTATTTTTAACTAATCCTTTGATATATAAGTGTTTTCTCTGTTAAGCGTGAGCTACGTGAAAAATAATTTTTTAGTGTGGGTATTAACTTTGCTTTATTCACGTAGCATTCGACTATTATCAATCATCTTCTGGGAATGATGAACTTAATAGCGTAGCTTCTGCGTATTGGTCGTAGATATTACCGCTAAAGGTCATAAAGCTGGTTTCATCTGGTTTAATGGCAACTTCACCACCAGGTGAAACTTTCACAGGCTCCTGAATACGTTTACTCAAAGCGGAGATTTCATCTCTCAGGCTTTGGATATCTGCACTCGTTAATGCTGAATCTTGCTTAATGTTGTTTAATTCTGGATGCTGGAAGTTAGCAAGATTCATGGCAGCACTATTAAACCACCCTTTAACATCATCCATAGTGAAAGCGGGTTTAAGTCCAGACTCTTTAGCTAGCTCTGGTAATTTAGCTTGTGCTTCCATTCGTTCAGGCGTAGAAGCTAATCTCTCATAACCTGCATAGATTGCACTACCAGTTAATAGCATATTCCCAAGATTAAACCTTGATGGTTTCCCGTTCTTTTTATTTACGTTATCTGCTGTAGTATCAGCGACCTGACCTAATCTTGTGATAGCAGTCATAAGCCCGTAAATACTTCTAGTTACACCAACAACTTTATTTACAGCAATAACACCAGCCAAGACTTTTAAACTATTAATCAAGCCAGAACCCAAAGCATCAACAACTTTCTTTTGTTCATCGGTTAAACCACGATAAGCTAATGTCACCTCATCAAAGAACGCTCTCACCCTGTAACTAATATAAGTCAGGTTATCGATACCATGTGACATATCACTCATCAAGTTACCAAGACTTTCACCTAATGTTTTACCACTTCCATCTAAACTATTTAAAAGCGTTGTTAAGCTTCGTGTAAAATCTTGCAGACCATTTTCAGAACCTTTGAAAATATCCGTTAATGAGTTATTCCAGGTATTCTTTAAGTTCCCTAACATTGTCTGCGTAGAGTCCTGAATAGCTTTCCAGCCACCTCTTGAATTAATCTGTGCACCAAGTTCTTTAGCAAACTTAGGGAGTGCATCAGAGACTTTAACATCACCATTTTTCATCTTATCGAAAAGCTGTTTTTCAGTCAGACCTAAAGCCTTTGCAAATGCCTGAGTAGCACCCGGTAAAGCTTCAGATAATTGCCCCTTCAACTCCTCAGACATCACCTGCCCCTTAGAAGCCATCTGCGATACTGCGGTTAATGCTCTTTGAATCTGCTCATCTGAACGCCCCATTAGACGGGCATATCCAGTTAAGTTTTTAAATAATTCCTCTGAGCCTTCAAGACCCATCGTATTCTTTGCAGATGCACCGAATGAGGCAAACTGAGCTTGTGTTTCGGTCGTGTCCATACCCGTGACTTGAGTTAAATCCTGAATGAACTTTTTAACCTGTGTACTTTGGTCACCGAATACGAAATCAATACTTCTTTCCGATGATGCACGCTGTAAACCAACTTCCATAATCTTCTGATAACTGGCTAATACAGCTTGCATTGAGATAAATGCACCTGCTGTTTTAACTGCTGCTGAAGACAGGTTATCAAGACTATTAGCTGCTCTGTCACCATTAATGCTGGTGGATGTATGACCTCTGGCTTTAGCAATTGCTTCTCGTACACTTGAATTTAGTTTAGCAAGGGCTTCATTAAACTTGGTGTTATCCATCTGACCAGCTTTACTACTTAATGCGTAAAACTGGCTCTTAATGTATTTCTCGACAATTGGGTTAAGACCTTTCAGTTTGGTCATACTCGCTGAATAAGCTGCTGTGATTGCTCTGCTTCCGCTAATTCGTGGTTGCCTTGATTGTCTAAGTGGCTTTAAAGTATCCTCAATTTCCGTTTTAATCTTAAACGCTTTAGTGTTTTTAAGACGCTGCTCAATCTTGGAAACAGTTTTATCGACATTTCTTTCCATGACCTTGAGAGAATCATTTAAAGGCGTAGGATTAACTCTGAATGCTTTATTTAGTCGTTTTTCAATTCTTGATGCGATTTGCATCGTTTGTTTCTCGGCTTTTTCCAAGCCTTTTAAAACTTTCTGAGAGTTAAAACTTAACTCAATCAGGAAGTCATCAACTTTAAACTGTGCCATTATTCATATTCACCTCATACAAAAAAGGGGAGGACCAACCAATTAAGGTTAATCTCTCCCCGTATTTACCCAACCAATTCTTTTTTAATGTCGGACAAGATAATGTAGTTCCGTTTCACCTATAATTTGAGCATCAGAAGGAATACGGTCAATACACCACTTTGGAATCTTGCGTGTTTTTGGTTTGTGTGAGGTGATGTAATGACGGTTATTCTTAATTCGTAGCTTTTGTCTATTTGGTTGTAGCTGGAGTCTTTCGCAAACAGACCGAATAGTCTCTAAACGTTCTTCAAACATTAATCACCTCACATATTGCATAATCAAACAGCCTTGCTAAATTCTCGTGGAACACTCAGAAAATCATTGAAGCTGATAATCTGTGCCAACTCTTGACGGTACTCCTTAGCCAGCGCTTGATGGTCACTAATCAGCTTAGCCAGTCTTGATTTCAGCAAATTAATCTCATTTTCTCTTGCTTTCATCAGTTTCTCTTTGGCAATTTCTTCAAGCTCAGCTTGTGATTTATCAGCAACAATTAGAGACAGTCGATGTGGCGCTCTAATGGCTCTTTCTGTACGAACAACTCTTTGACCTTCTGGTAAATCTGCAATCACTTTACCAATCTCTACAGGGTCATACCCCCAACCGTCACGGTCTAGTCGAGAGAAATAAGCATAAGGATTGGTTTGAAGCTCCATCAAAATAGCCATTTCGTCAATTTCGTCTTCAAGCTTGGACTGAATTTTCTCGTAAACACTTCTCATTGCTTCTTGAGAGTCTTTAATAGCTTGGAAATATCGGCGTTGTAGCTTCAACTTCAAATCAAGTTCACACCGTTCGTTCATAGAAAAATCAATTTCAACTCTTGGAATCTCGAGTGGTTCTGGTGGAATATATGGACCTTTATTTACTTCGTGTGATTCCCGCCAAGCTCTATCAAAAGATTCACGCAAACTTAATTCGTAAATATCAAGTGCGCTTGGTTTGTGTTCGATAATCATTTCATGTTCATCACGGATAGACATTATTTTTCACCTCTTTAGTGTAATTGCTTATTTTCAAATTCGTAGAAGCACACTCAGCAATCAGAGGTGAAGAGTCCGACTGAACAAGAACCTGCCAAGTGTGCTTTTATGAATTGGGAAAAAGCCCTAAACATAATCTGTGAAGGGCTTTGGAGGTTTGCTTTATAACGTTAACGAAGTTTCAGGAAAAACTTTCTTTAAAAGTTCTGTTTGAAAACTCTTAAAGAAACGCCCTAATCATGAGTTAGGGCAAAGCTGTAAAGGATTCAATAATGAATGAACAAGAGTACTTTTTGAGATGACCTCTCTTATATAACTTGAGGGGTCATGACGAAAAGCATTGCACCTTTCAGAATAACTATCCCTAGATGTAGATGGAATTGTTGAAAGAAATAAGAGAGAATCGCTCTCCCATAATTAAAATTATGGCATATTTAAGGTTATTTGTCAACAGCTTTTTAACAGATTGGTAACATCAATTCTTATTTACCGTATTACTTACCCAGCAACCAACAAATAACCCTAACAGCGTCCATAATACAATTAACGTCATTAGTGAATCCTCACAGAATCCATAATCGGAATATTGCCAGCATACAAGATTATCACAGCACCTTTCAGAAATTGCTCTGGGGAAATGTTGTATCTGTTCGTTTCTTCAATAACCAATCGCTTCATGTCGCTGTCTGCAATTGGTAACATCATTCGAGGCTCGTTAAACTCCACCGACTGAATAAAGTCAGAAATGTTTTCTGCATTATCAACCATCAAAGCTAACAACCTGTCAAAGTCAATGTCAATACCTGCATCAATGAAGTGTTGAAGCATATTTACCGTGTCGTTATCAACGAAAATCTGTAATGGAAAATTATTCATTTTTAAAACCTCCTTTTTACCAGACCTCCTCAATCGCTCTGTAACGAGCTAAACAGCCTTTTTCAGGGGTAGCCTGTACAGTGGTATTACCCACCCTAAAATAAGATAGTTTTTTGCGTTAGAATGCGATTGAGAGCGTCTGAGAAGCTGTTTTTCTAATTTCTCTTAAAGTCTCGGACCTGCATAAGATTTTTTGGTCTGGTATCGGCTCTGTTACCATTTCGATGGATAATTTGCTTATTGGATTGATAGCCATGATAAAGAAACCAGACAACATATTTCACGTAGAAAGTATATCGGCCTATATTAAATGTTTTGTTGCCGTAGTTGTCGGTATTTATCGTGACTGACTCTCCATCAGACCAGCACAGGGAATCACTGGATTCATCATAGATAAGGTGTTCTGTAAAATATCGTCTAACATCTTCATACCAAGGTTTTATAAAACCTCCTCACCCCAATAACCTAATTCAATCTTGTGACGCTCAAACCATTCCGCTGTAACTGCTGTTTTCAGTGCTTCACTTGGGCCAATGGCTTTAATGAAAATATCTTTTGAGTTATGGATGTCACCGAATCCGTTTCCTTCAATCAGGAGGTCGGAGATGTAGCGAATCATTTTATCTGTGTGGCATTCAAAGGTAACGCATAGCATTAAACCTCCATCGCTAACTTGTGAATCTTGATACTTAGTAACCTTGCTAAATCCAGTCCAAAAGCATTTAAAGATTTCAGACTATCAAGGTCATCTTGCTTAATCCTGATATGGTGTCTTGCAGCCTCTAAGCGACTATTAAGCAAATCCTGTTCATTAATATCACGGTTAATTGCAAGTTTCATCACTGCTGAGTGTGGCAGACCTGTAATGTTTTTGATTCGGTTAAGTTCGTCAAAGGCTGTCTTTGTAATACGGGTTAAAGTGTGTTTGTTTTTCATTTTAAAATTCCTCTGCTTGTGCGTATACGTCAAATTCAAAGTCTGGCTCACTAATCGTAAGGCTGATATTACCAACCTCAACATGATGATTGATTGTCTCGATAACTTTATTGCAAATGGTAGTTAAATTAGCGCAATACCCATCAGACGGTAATTCGTAGCTAAGTCTGGTTGCTTGTCTTTGAAGATGGCTCGTCACTGTGCTTGAGTTAATCTCATCAAGACTTCGCAGTAAATAGAAAACTTTCCGGTGATAATTATCTCTTCCAAGACTGCGACAAGTGCCGATAATTAAATCTTCAATTTTTGATGGTAGTTGCTCGTAAGAATCAAAGCTCATCAAGAAAGTTTTTAAAGTATTCTCTGTTGTTTTACGTGTTGGCATAAATCTGTCTCGTGGCGTAATGCTACGAATGACCGATTCAATGTTTCTACGTTCGGATTTGCTAAAGGCTGGCAGTTCGTAGCTGGCGGGGGTGTTTGTGTAAGCGTAGGAGTTGTGCTTGTTACGTTCTTTTGATGCCTGAAGCATCGCTCTAAATTCTGCATCTCTCATTCATAAGCTAGTCCTTATAATTGTTAATTCTCTGTTAACCCATATACACAATACTAGCAGTTTCAAAGACTAATGTCAAGTATTTTTTAACAATCTCGTAACATCTGTGGTATAATGGGTTTATGGGGAGAGTAAAATATGAGGCGTGGCTATAGAGAATGGCCACATGGTTATTGCATTGCACACAGACCTCTTCAATCGCTCTGTAACGAGTTAAATGGCCTCTTCAGGTCAACTCTAAGGTCAGGTGCTTTTTTGTGCCAGAATGCGATTGAGAGCGTCCTACAAGGAAAGCTAATGGTAAATCTCCCTGAGCTGGGGTCACCTGATGTATGGGCTGGTGGAGGTATTGGACTGATTGCAGGTCTGCTACTCCGCTATTTCATCGTCAGAGTGTTTATCGTGTTCAGATTGTTTGGTCGTGAATGGTCATTTGACCTCAAGGACAGGACCCGAACAGACAACCACACAGAACCCCGTTAAACTCCCTTCAAAACCCCTGTACGAGATGACAGATAGAAGTCTATGTTATAGGGGTATCTTTAGCATTTTGTGCCATCTATTAAAAAATAGCTTGACAGAACCGAAAAAGCTGCATCTACCAAGCATTCACTTCTCTGACAGTGATTTCTAAAAACGCTTATATTTCAATAAGTTGTAATCACCCAATATAATAGCTGTTCAGCTTCTTCACAGGGAAACTTCAGAGGCATTCTTAACCGTCCACTAAGCGGGAGAAGAGCGACATCCCAGAAAGGGAAACTCCTTTCTAATTGGTATTGTTACCAATCCCTAAACCGACTTCTTAACCCACCCTTACGTTATTCGTTCACAGTGTCGATAAGTGGTTTTGCCCTCTGTTTCTGTTATCATCGGGCTTACCTTGTCAGGGCTTTGAAATGTCCCTGTAACTCCCTCTTAACGGGAGAGAAAGAACATAGTGACCCCAAGCGAAGCGCCCCTCTAAAAAGATTTTTTAGCTATTTTGTTTAAAGGCACATCAAACGATACATTTTGTTGATTTGTGTCAAAGACAAAAGCATTGACAAAATGGTAAGATTGTTCACATGACCTTACTTAACAGACTTTTAAGAGCTTTTGAAACAGCCTGTTTAACAAGGTCACTACCTACGGTTCTTCGTTTCCCTTCTTTCTAGGTAGTCATCTGTTAAGTATCTTTTCAGGTATCTCTTACAGTCACTGTTAAGATGTAACTCACCTTCGGTATATCGTTACTTTCTCTCCCGTTAAATATCCCTTCACAGTTAGACTAAATAACACCTGTGTAGTTTCTTGGTAGAATCTTTCAAGGTAACTTAGCTCTGAGTTTATGAAGTTGACCTATGAGATAGAATCTACCGAATCTGTTAGTCAATTGTTGCTTAGCTGCTGCTAAGGCTTACTTAGTGGGAAGAGAGGGAATATGTGACCATAGGACCCCCTCCTGTTAAAAGTTTCTTGACGTTACTATCTCGATATGTATAATGGCTTACTGTACTAGGTTTACTTCCAAAGCAACCAAGCACACTCTCTATGGCAGTGTCCGGCGAGGTAAGGTCGTGTAGGGTGCGGTTCGGTGGGGTAAGGTTTGGTGCGGTATGGGTGGATGGTAGTAGCCACATTAAAAATCTACCTGATGAGGACTCCTTCACCGGAGTCCTTTTTTGTTTGTATAAAATTTGCACGGCTAATATCCAGCTTCTAATTTTTTATAAAATCGATTAGACCCTCTTCGAGTTCCCTTTCCCGACAATCTTCAAAAATATCTGCGACAGGTCTATACCCGTTTAGTAGCCCAGATTCACGATATAGCCCCCCCCCTTTGCAAAAGGAAATAAAATATCTGTCATATCCTTATGACTGTCTAAATAATCACTTCGCTAATCGGTAATAAGTTGCTTTAGAAATTCCTAACTCTTCCTGAATCTGTAACCGTGTCTTACCTTGTGAAATAAGCGTCTGTACAGCCTTTGAAGAAGCTTTTACGGGTCTTCCCATGTGAACCCCTTCAGCTTTAGCACGCTCAATACCAGCCTTTCTGCGCTCTGCTATCAAGCTTCTCTCAAGCTGTGCCAACGTTGACATAATGCCTAACATTGCTTCACCAATTGGTGTAGACAGGTCGAACCCTTCACGCAACGAAACAACCCGCACACCTTTAGCCTGTAGAGCTTTAACGGTTGATAACACATCGATTGTGTCGCGTCCGAGACGGTCTACAGCCACCACCACCACGGTGTCACCTTCTCGTGCATAAGCTAATAGTCTGCTGAAACCATCTCTTGAAGAAGCTTTGACAGAACCACTGACAGCCTCATCAGTGAACCATTTAGCAATGTTGTACCCTGCCTCTTCAATTTGCATTTGTTGGTTAGCGATAGACTGGTCATCTGTACTCACCCTGCAATAACCGATTGTCTCCATACATCCCCCCCTAAGAAGTCTCAAAAGTTAGTCTCATAAGTTTAGCTGTCTCATAATCCAAAAACAATCTTTTGAGACTACTTGAGGGTGCATTCTACCGTTACGTTGAAAGTGTCTCAAAAGGAAGTCCTTTTAAGACTGGTTTATGGATTGGTAACAATACCAATTAGAGGATGATTCATTGAACATCCGAATCATTTAAGAGGGAGCTATGAAGATTTAGGAGGGTAACTGTGACCATCGCTTCCTAACTTTCATGTAGGAAATCGTTAAGCAGTTTGATAGTCACTTTAAGGGAGTATTGATGGTGACCAACTGCATAGATAGCGTTATATATTCCTGTAAATAACGCTTTTCAAAGTGTCTGGAGAGGAACGACTAACACCCTGCATAGTTTCCTGAAAAGAGGCTTTACATATTATTTATATATTTCAATAAGTTATACCCAAAAGGAACTATGTCGATACTGTATAGAATCTGTGTAGGATTGCATAGATACTTGGAAAAATATCGTTAAATTGCATAGGTACTAACCTGTTTATGTCCTGTTTTTACCTGTTCTGGCGATAAGCGATTTCAGCCTCGTTATTACTGACTGCATAGTAGTTTCATGTAGGTAAAAATCTTTAAAACTGATTTCTTTTAACTTAAAAGATATTCTTACAGGTTCATCCATACTGGTAAGGATAGCCATGTAATCGCCGTTCACATAGCCTCGCGTATGTGGGATGTTCTCTTCAGTTATACCTGCCCTTATAACCTTCCAAACTGAGTCATTGAAGTTCATCACATCATTACAGAATCGTCCATGTGCTTCCATCATATCACTAACCAGTGAAGCCGATTTAGGGCTAAGTTTGTTACCCATTGCATCCATCATTTGTAGTGACGATGCCAGATAATCTAGTTCAGCGATGATTTTGTAAGAGTTCGATTTAACCTCCCATTGCAATGACTTGTCTTTAGGTTCAGATATTGGCGAATGCAACCCATACTGACTATCAAATATTCTTCTTGAATCCTCAACGTATTGGATAGCTGAATAGTAACGTTTATGGAGATTGTGTACTTCTTTATAGAAGTTTTCAGCACTCTCAAGACGCTTGGTTTTAAACCAGTCATTAGCTTTGAATGCAGCCCAGACAGCGGTAGTAGCCATAACTATGTTGGCTATCATGCTTCCCCAATCAGTAGTGTTGCTCATCCTTTCATACCCTGAAAACTCAATCAGTTAACTATCTTAACGCTCTAGGGAGATGTAAGGAACATCACTTGAAGATTATGTGAGGCGAACATCTAAAGAAAACCGAATAGACTTTATTCAAGGGTCATTGAAGTCATAATCATTTCAGTAGAAAAACCAGGCCTCGATTTTAAATGCAAATAGCAATCATATTCAATAAGGCAAGACGATCAGGATCAGTGAAAATGTCATTTTTGGCGTAATTGACCTTACTTTTTAAATGGTCTTAACAAAGACATCATCTTTCCGTTGCAGATCTTCGCCCTTTCAAATAACGTACTTTACAACTTTCCCGAACAAGGAGTTGTGCCCGTGTTGTATGTTATTTACGCTCAAGACAAAGCTGATAGCCTCGAAAAACGCCTTTCCGTTCGTCCGGCACATTTAGCACGTTTACAGTTACTGCATGATGAAGGTCGATTGTTGACCGCCGGTCCAATGCCAGCAGTAGACAGTAACGATCCAGGGGCTGCGGGATTTACTGGCTCAACCGTTATTGCTGAATTTGAATCGCTGGAAGCAGCTCAGGCCTGGGCCGATGCTGACCCGTACGTAGCGGCAGGTGTCTATGAACACGTTTCAGTGAAACCATTTAAGAAAGTGTTCTGAATAGAGATTCAATATTTAAGGGCACGGTTTTTGCAACCGTGTTCTTGTTTGGCCTTTCCTTATAGGTCAGTCATTGCATTTACCACCACAAGCAGATAATAACTTTATCTGTATTTCTTTATATGATGTGAGCATATTCAGGAAAAATGCCCTTTCCTGACGCAGAGTTGCTCACTCAAAACCTTTGATTACTGCGGATAAAGTCATCTACTATTGTTTAACACATTCACGCGCTGCATGTATGTTCAGAAAATGTGCACGCTAAGATAATTAAGCAAAATTGTGGTTACAGAGGTATCAGTGAGTCACTGGGCTACATTCAAACAAACAGCAACAAATTTATGGGTGACCCTACGGCACGACATTCTCGCGCTGGCCGTCTTTTTAAATGGATTGCTTATTTTTAAAACAATCTATGGTATGTCGGTCAATTTGCTTGATATTTTCCATATCAAAGCATTTTCAGAGTTGGATCTCTCCTTGCTGGCAAACGCCCCACTATTTATGCTCGGCGTCTTTCTTGTCCTGAACTCCATTGGCTTACTGTTCCGGGCAAAGCTCGCATGGGCAATCAGTATCATTTTGTTGTTGATAGCGCTAATTTACACCCTGCATTTTTATCCCTGGCTGAAATTTAGTATTGGATTTTGCATTTTTACGCTGGTGTTTTTGCTGATACTGCGCAAAGACTTCTCCCACAGTAGCGCCGCAGCCGGGACAATTTTCGCATTTATTAGTTTCACGACGTTACTGTTTTACTCCACCTACGGTGCGCTTTATTTAAGCGAAGGTTTTAATCCGCGAATAGAAAGTTTGATGACCGCGTTCTATTTTTCGATAGAAACCATGTCAACCGTCGGCTATGGCGATATTGTCCCTGTTTCTGAATCAGCACGATTGTTCACTATTTCGGTCATTATTTCCGGCATTACCGTTTTTGCCACCTCTATGACCTCAATTTTTGGTCCGCTTATCCGCGGGGGATTCAACAAACTTGTAAAAGGAAACAATCATACAATGCATCGTAAAGATCATTTTATTGTTTGCGGACATTCGATTCTCGCCATCAATACGATCCTGCAACTGAATCAACGCGGACAAAACGTAACGGTTATCAGCAACTTGCCTGAAGATGATATCAAGCAACTTGAGCAACGCTTAGGCGATAACGCTGATGTTATCCCCGGTGACAGTAATGACAGTTCAGTCTTAAAGAAAGCGGGAATCGATCGTTGCCGGGCCATTCTGGCGCTGAGTGATAACGATGCAGATAACGCGTTTGTTGTACTCTCGGCAAAAGATATGAGCAGTGATGTCAAAACAGTTCTCGCCGTCAGTGATAGCAAAAACCTGAATAAGATTAAGATGGTACATCCGGATATCATTCTCTCGCCGCAACTGTTTGGCAGCGAAATTCTGGCGCGAGTTTTAAATGGTGAAGAGATTAATAATGATATGCTCGTTTCAATGTTGTTGAACTCCGGTCATGGCATTTTCAGCGATAACGATGAACAAGAAACGAAAGCTGACAGTAAAGAATCGGCGCAAAAATAGAGTTTAAAGACGGAAGAGTAAACTTATTGGGCACCGCAATGGTGCCCAGTACATTTAGATATTGTAGATCGCAAACAATAACGAGTTACGCTGTTTGTTTAGAATGCACTTCCTGATGCTGTGGATACGCATATTTCGGCGCGACTGCCCCTCAAGCCAACGCGATTTACGTCGGCTAGCCTGACGCTGCATGCGCCAGCGCCCCACTTCCGTTCTACTCCGCTTCATGTTAACTACTCTATGCAACAACAGAATGGTCATTATACCCCCGCCCCTGACGCTGACCAGTGCTTTTCCCGCGTTTTTATTTGCCAGATGAATCCATATGCGTAAACTCATAACAATGCGCTTTCAAAAGGATTTCTAATCTATGACAACCGTTTATACGTTGGTGAGTTGGTTGGCCATTCTGGGATACTGGTTGCTCATTGCAGGCGTAACTTTACGCATTCTAATGAAACGACGCGCAGTTCCCTCCGCGATGGCCTGGCTGTTGATTATTTACATTCTGCCGTTAGTCGGAATTATTGCCTATCTTGCCGTTGGCGAGCTCCATTTAGGCAAACGCCGCGCTGAGCGCGCCAGAGCGATGTGGCCTTCCACCGCAAAATGGCTTAACGACCTTAAAGCCTGTAAGCATATCTTCGCCGAAGAAAATAGCAGTGTCGCTGCGCCATTATTCAAGCTTTGCGAGCGTCGTCAGGGGATCGCTGGGGTCAAAGGGAATCAGCTACAACTGATGACCGAGTCAGATGATGTGATGCAGGCGTTAATCCGCGACATCCAGCTCGCGCGCCATAATATTGAGATGGTGTTTTATATCTGGCAGCCCGGCGGCATGGCGGACCAGGTGGCTGAATCATTAATGGCCGCTGCACGGCGTGGTATTCATTGCCGATTGATGCTCGACTCCGCCGGGAGTGTGGCTTTTTTCCGCAGCCCGTGGCCCGAGCTAATGCGTAATGCCGGTATTGAAGTTGTCGAAGCCTTAAAGGTCAATCTGATGCGTGTGTTTTTACGCCGTATGGACCTGCGCCAACATCGCAAGATGATCATGATCGATAATTACATCGCGTACACCGGCAGCATGAATATGGTCGACCCTCGCTACTTCAAACAAGATGCGGGCGTAGGGCAATGGATTGATCTGATGGCGCGTATGGAAGGCCCCATCGCCACCGCGATGGGGATTATTTATTCCTGCGACTGGGAGATTGAAACCGGGAAACGTATTCTGCCGCCGCCACCAGATGTCAATATTATGCCGTTTGAGCAGGCCAGCGGTCACACCATTCACACAATTGCTTCTGGCCCCGGCTTTCCGGAAGATCTCATTCACCAGGCATTATTGACTGCTGCTTATTCGGCTCGTGAATATTTGATCATGACAACGCCCTATTTTGTGCCAAGCGATGATTTACTTCATGCGATTTGCACGGCGGCGCAGCGCGGGGTGGATGTCAGTATTATCCTTCCGCGAAAAAATGACTCGATGCTGGTCGGCTGGGCCAGTCGCGCATTCTTTACAGAACTGCTGGCTGCTGGGGTTAAAATTTATCAGTTTGAAGGCGGGTTACTGCATACCAAGAGCGTGCTGGTCGATGGAGAACTAAGTCTGGTTGGCACCGTTAACCTTGATATGCGTAGTCTGTGGCTAAATTTCGAGATTACCCTGGCAATCGACGATAAAGGTTTTGGTGCAGACCTCGCCGCCGTTCAGGACGATTATATTTCGCGTTCTCGTCTGCTCGATGCCCGTTTATGGCTAAAACGTCCATTATGGCAACGTGTCGCCGAGCGACTGTTTTACTTCTTCAGCCCGTTGCTGTAAAACGTCGCCAACAGAGGTTAAACAGGTAGTGACTATGGATATGGATCTAAACAATCGCCTGACTGAAGATGAAACGCTTGAGCAGGCCTACGATATTTTTCTCGAACTGGCTGCCGACAATCTCGATCCAGCTGATGTTCTGCTGTTCAATCTTCAGTTTGAAGAGCGCGGCGGCGCGGAGTTATTCGATCCGGCGGAAGACTGGCAGGAACATGTTGATTTCGATTTGAACCCGGACTTTTTTGCCGAAGTGGTGATTGGTCTGGCGGACAGTGAAGATGGTGAAATCAACGATGTTTTCGCGCGTATTCTGTTATGCCGCGAAAAAGATCACAAACTTTGCCATATCATCTGGCGGGAATAAATAATCGCTTTTGGCGTGAAAAAGGGCTGACAACTGTCAGCCCTTATTGTGTTTAAAGCGGATCGACTTTCAGGCAAGAAACGGCGTGTCTGAAACTCCCCTCCAGCACAGGACGTGTTTTGGCACACTCCGGACCGGCAATCGGACAACGGGTACGGAAAACACAACCGGAAGGCGGGTTGATCGGCGACGGTAATTCCCCTTCCAGTAACTGGATGGTTTTGTTCTTCTCCAGATCCGGATCAGGTATGGGGACTGCCGACATCAATGCCCTGGTGTAAGGATGTAGTGGATTGTGGTAGACCTCATCATAGGTCCCCAGTTCTACCGCATGGCCGAGATACATCACTAACACACGATCGGAAATGTGTTTTACCACGGCCAGGTCATGAGCGATAAAAATTAATGACAATCCCATCTCACGTTGCAGCTGCTGGAGCAGGTTGACCACCTGCGCCTGAATTGACACGTCCAGCGCCGAAACCGGCTCATCGCAGATAATCAGCTTCGGTTCAAGAATAAGAGCACGAGCAATCCCGATACGCTGGCACTGCCCACCGGAGAACTCATGCGGATAGCGGTTAATCAGGTTAGGCAATAACCCGACTTTCAGCATCATCGCCTTCACGCGCTCGCGAACTTCCTGGCGTGACATTTTCGGATGATAAGTACGCAGTGGTTCAGCGATGATCTCGCCGATGGTCATACGCGGGTTCAGCGATGCCAACGGATCCTGGAAAATCATCTGAATATCACTGCGAACGGCACGCCATTCATCGGGCTTCATGCCCAGCAACTCTTTACCTAACCAGGCAACATGACCGTCGGTCGCCTTGACCAAACCGATGATGGCGCGAGCAAAGGTGGACTTACCGCATCCCGATTCCCCTACCACACCTAATGTTTCCCCTTCATACAGGCGAAGAGTGACACCATCGACGGCTTTGAGCGTTTTCGGCGGTTGCCAGAACCACTGTTTGCCATCTTTGATTTCAAAGTGCACTTTCAGATCGGCGATTTCAAGGAGGACTTTTCTTCCTTCAGTTACAGCATTCATAACAGTTCCTCCACCGGTTTAAAGCAAGCACGCAGACGGCCAGGCGTAAACTCTTCCAGCGGCGGTGCGCTACTACAAATTTCCATCGCATGTGGACAACGTGGCTGGAACGGGCAACCTTTCGGTAATCGCAGCAAGTTTGGCGGATTACCCGGGATGGTCAACATTGTTTCACCTTCCGCATCGAGACGCGGCACCGCGTTGAGCAAACCGATAGAATAAGGATGAACGGGTTGATAAAAGACATCGCGCGCATTGCCATATTCCATCGTGCGCCCGGCGTACATTACCAGCACTTTGTCGCAGATCCCCGCCACCACGCCAAGATCGTGGGTGATCATAATGATGGCGGTATTAAATTCCCGCTTCAGTTCATTTAATAGCGTCATGATCTGCGCCTGTACGGTGACGTCCAGCGCAGTAGTGGGTTCATCCGCAATCAGCAGCTTAGGTCGACATAGCAATGCCATCGCAATCATGACTCGCTGACGCATGCCACCAGAAAATTCATGCGGGTACATTTTCATGCGTTTACGTGCTTCCGGCATTTTTACCGCATCGAGCATCCGCACCGACTCTTCAAACGCCTCAGCTTTGCTCATGTTCTTATGCAGCATCAGCACTTCCATCAACTGCTCACCGACGCGCATATAGGGATTCAACGAAGTCATTGGGTCCTGAAAAATCATTGAGATTTGTTCAGCGCGCAGTTTATTGAGTTCACGCTCTGGCAAATTGAGGATTTCACGCCCATTGAAGGTTGCCGATCCGCCAATACGTCCGTTGGCAGCCAACAGGCCCATCAACGCAAATGCAGTTTGCGATTTACCCGAACCAGACTCACCTACGATGCCCAGCGTTTCTCCGGCACGTAGCGAAAAATTCAAATCATTGACCGCCGTGACGTCGCCATCCGGGGTACTAAAGGTGACACGCAAATCTTTCACGTTCAGCAGTGCGTTAGCCTGTTGTTGTGCGAGCGGCACAGTTGCAGTTTCAATTACGCTCATGGCTGCACTCCTTAACGATCTTTCGGGTCGAGGGCATCACGCAAGCCATCGCCGATAAAGTTGAAACAAAACAGCGTTACCACGAGGAATCCCGCAGGGAACAACAGTAACCATGGAGAGACTTCCATCGAGTTCGCGCCATCACTCAGCAATGCACCCCAGCTGCTTAACGGCTCTTGCGTACCTAATCCCAGGAAGCTAAGGAAAGATTCAAAGAGGATCATGCTGGGCACCAGAAGCGACGCATAGACCACCACCACACCGAGTACGTTCGGCACAATGTGGCGAATAACAATGCCCGGCGTCGATACACCGCCAACTTGTGCCGCCTCAATAAACTCTTTGCGCTTCAGACTCAGGGTTTGCCCACGCACAATACGAGCCATATCCAGCCAGGAAACCATGCCAATCGCCACGAAAATCAGCAGGATGTTTTGACCGAAAAAGGTCACCAGCAAAATGACGAAGAACATGAATGGGAAGGAGTTGAGGATTTCCAGCAGACGCATCATTACCGAATCCACTTTACCGCCCAGATAACCGGAAAGCGAACCATAAAGTGTCCCCACGACCACTGCCACCAGTGCCGCAGCAACACCGACCATGAGTGAGATACGCCCGCCAATCGCAACGCGCACAAGCAGGTCGCGACCGGATGAGTCAGTACCAAAGTAGTGACCGGACTCCATATCCGGGGCGCTGGACATCATCGCCCAGTCAGTATCGTCATAGGCAAACTGCGAAAGCATCGGTGCCAGGATTACAAATAACGCGATCAGCACCAGCACTATCAGACTGGCAACCGCCGCACGGTTATGCATAAAACGTCGACGTGCGTCCTGCCACAAGCTGCGCCCTTCGACCTCCAGCTTTTCACTGAAATTTTCCAGCGTCTCGCTGTTTTTCTTACTTAACATCATCGCGAGCTCCAGTATCAGTAACGGATTTTCGGGTCGATAACCGCATATAGCACATCGACAATGGCATTAAACAAAATGGTTAACGCGCCAACCAGAATGGTCAGACTTAACACTAAGGAATAGTCACGGTTCAATGCGCCATTAACGAACAATTGCCCAATCCCCGGTAAACCATAAATGGTTTCGATGACCATCGAACCGGTAATAATGCCGACAAATGCGGGCCCCATATAGGAGAGCACGGGTAACAGAGCAGGTTTTAATGCGTGGCGTAAAATGATCCGCCGCATAGGTAACCCTTTCGCCCGGGCAGTACGAATAAAGTTGGAGTGTAAAACCTCAATCATAGAGCCACGGGTAATACGCGCAATACTGGCGATATAGGCGAGTGATAACGCCACCATTGGCAATATCATGAATTTAAGCGCTCCACCATTCCAGCCACCGCCCGGCAGCCAATGCAAAATGATCGCAAATATCATGACTAATAATGGCGCAACCACAAAACTGGGGATAACAACCCCGGTCATTGCCAGCCCCATCACGGTATAGTCCCATTTGGTGTTTTGCTTTAATGCGGCAATAACGCCAGCACTAACACCCAGTATTACCGCAAGAAAAAATGCTGCGGCTCCCAGTTTGGCAGAAACGGGAAAACTGGATGCAACCAGGTCATTGACCGAATAATCTTTATATTTAAACGATGGACCGAAATCGCCATGCGCCAGTTGTTTCAGGTAGCTGAAATACTGTGTCATGATCGGATCATTAAGATGATATTTCGCTTCGATATTGGCCATCACTTCCGGTGGTAAAGTACGTTCGCCGGTAAAAGGACTGCCCGGAGCGAGGCGCATCATAAAGAACGAAATAGTAATAAGAATAAATAGCGTCGGAATCGCTTCCAGACAGCGACGTAGAATAAATTTTAACATTGCCCTACCTTCTGGCCTGTGCCTTCTGTAATGCGATAAAAATCAGACACCGTGGAGCAGGACACTCCTGCCCCACGTATTGCCATTAGTGCTTCACAATGTACATATTCCGGGTGTAGGTATTATCCAGCGGATCTTTGCCGGTATAGCCACCAACCCACGGTTTCACCAAACGCGCATTCACGTAGTAATAAACAGGAACAATGGCCGAATCCTTATCCAGCTGTTGTTCTGCTTTAGTGTACAGAGCTGTACGCTGCGCCTCGTCAGTCACTTTCAGCGTTTCCGCCATAATGCTGTCAAAGGCCGGGCTCTTATAATGCGCGGTATTCATTGAGCTGTTCGACAGCATGGTGTTCAGGAAGGAAGTTGGTTCGTTGTAGTCTGCACACCAGCCTGCACGGGCCACATCAAAAGTGCCCTGGTGACGGGTGTCGAGGAACGTTTTCCACTCCTGGTTAACCAGTTTGACGTTTACACCAATGTTTTTCTTCCACAATGAAGAGGCAGCAATCGCCAGCTTTTTATGCAGATCGGAGGTGTTATACAACAGGTTGATGGTCAACGGTTTGTCTGCGGTATAACCCGCTTCAGCCAGCAGTTTTTTCGCTTCTTCGTTACGTTTTTCCTGGCTCCAACCAAACCATTCCGGCTGAGTCAATTTTGCGCCATCAGTATATGGTGGAGTGTAACCATAGGCGGGCATGTCGCCCTGCGCTTTCACTTTATTAACAATGATATCGCGGTCCATACCCAATTTCAGTGCGGTACGCACACGCACGTCATTAAATGGCGGTTTCTGGTTGTTAATTTCGTAATAGTAAGTGCACAGGTATGGATCAACGTGAACTTCGTCCGGGATCTCTTTTTTCAGCTTCTGGAACAATTCGATCGGCATGTTGTTATAAGTCATGTCGATTTCACCACTACGGTAGCGGTTGACATCGGTAACTTCAGAAGCAATAGGCAAATAGGTTACCTGGTTAATAACGGTTTTCGCGTTGTTCCAGTAGGTCGGGCTGCGTTCAAGAACGATTCGTTCGTTTACGACCCAATCTTTTAAGGTATAGGCACCGTTGGTGACGATATTACCAGGCTGGGTCCATTTTTCGCCGAATTTCTCGATAGCGGCTTTTGGCACCGGTGAAGTTGATGGGTGAACAAGTAATTTATAGAAGTACGGAACAGGTTCACTTAAGGTGACTTCTAATGTGTGATCATCAATAGCTTTCACGCCGAGATCGGTAATCGGTTTTTTCCCTTCAAGAATTTCATCAATACCGGCGATATGCCCATATTGCAGATAACTGGCATACGGAGAAGCAGTGTTTGGATCAACAGAACGTTGCCAGCTATACACAAAGTCTTGTGCTGTAACTGGCGTGCCATCAGACCATTTCGCATCTTTACGCAAATGGAAGGTCCAGACTTTCGCGTCTTTATTATCCCATGATTCAGCGACGCCAGGTGCCGGATGACCGTCAAGATCGCTGACCAGTAAGCCTTCAAACAGGTCTCGGCTGATATTAGACTCCGGAACACCTTCAATTTTGTGCGGATCTAATGACTGAACTTCTGAACCATTGTTACGTACCAGCGTTTGTTTTTCCGCCAGTGTGACACCTGCGGGTACATCAGCTGCCAGCGCGACATTCCCTGCCATAAGCGCAGCCAAAACGCCAGCTGCTACTAAACTTCTCTTGGTGATGTTGGTCATTGTTTTTTGGACTCCCTCATTATAATTACTGGTATTAACCAGCATGTGTAATCCCGGATTGGGACCCTGCACAGGCTCGGAGACTTTCTGCTGTCAGGTTACTTTATCGTTACGTATTACTATCACCGACTTTATTTATTCTGGTGATTCAGACGATCACCTTATGTCGATTCGTACTGTGTCTCCCCTGTCGAGACACATTATTCTTTCGCGACGATCTTTAATTGTTAATTATTCTCATTACCAATAAAGAATCGCCTGGCGGTTGCCCGGAAAGTACCAAATGCGGTTCTTACTCGCCAATACATTTTGCAAAATTGTTAAGCAATTCTCTTTTATTGACCGAACCAGAATCTATAGCTTGCATCCATGCCTTAACAAACATCTTTCAATTCAATCAAATAGAGGTTGGTTAAGCATGTCTCTCTTTTCTGATTACAGTTCCAGTAGTGAAATGCACAATAATTTAACAATTGATTATTATTTAGCACTTTCCTCTACCAAAGGCAGTGGAATTACTAATATCATTTCAATTATTCTTCAGCAAGCCCAGGATTATGATGTGGCGAAAATAACATGATGGTGAGGAGAAGCAGTTAAGGAAATCCTTATAACTAACTGTAATTTGAGAAGAATATTTTTACCTATTCCTTTTGCTTTTGATAACTGCGCAGGAACAAAGTAAAAATAATGACGAAGTAAACGGAGCATGACAGCTCCGTTTCATTTGAAAGGAATTAATTAAGCAGGCCGGGGAAAATCCCCTTAATACCAGTAACGATAAATTCAATCCCCAATGCCATCAGCAATAGCCCCATAATACGCGTAATCACGTTGATGCCGGTCTGGCGTAAAACTCGTACCAGCCACGGTGCCATGCGGAACAATCCCCAGCAACATAAAGCGAACAATGCAATAGCCACAAAGAAACCAAACAGATAGCTAATGCTGTGATAACGCGTACCCCAGACGATGGTAGAACTGATCGCCCCTGGCCCCGCCATCAACGGCAACGCCAATGGCACCACACCAATGCTTTCACGTACCGCGGTTTCTGATTTTTCTTGCTTGTTCTGTTTATCCTCACCAAGCTTGCCGCTGATCATCGACATCGCTATTGTCACCACCAGGATGCCACCGGCGATACGGAATGAATCAATTGATATACCAAAAAGTTGTAGAATCGTGTCGCCGAGAAAAAGCGAGATCCACAAGATAATGGCCACAGACAGGTTGGCTGTAAGGTTAGTTTTGTTTCGCGCTGCCGCTGTCTGATAACTGGTCATGCTGATAAAGACGGGAATAATCCCTACCGGGTTGACCAGCGCAAATAACCCGATGAAAAATTTGAAGTAAACGGGAAAATCAAAAAGGGTCTGAATCACGGTTAGCTCCGAAGCAAAAGCCGGATAATGTTAGCCATAAATAAGGTTGAAAAGACGCGCTGACAATACGCCTTTTGACAGCATTTTTCACCTCCTAACTACTTAAAATTGCTATCATTCGTTATTGTTATCTAGTTGTGCAAAACATGCTAATGTAGCCAACAAATCATACTACAATTTATTAACTGTTAGCTATAATGGCGAAAAGCCATGCTGAAAGGTGTCAGCTTTGCAAAAATTTGATTTGGATCACGTAATCAGTACCCAGAAGTGAGTAATCTTGCTTACGCCACCTGGAAGTGACGCATTAGAGATAATAACTCTAATGTTTAAACTCTTTTAGTAAATCACAGTGAGTGTGAGCGCGAGTAAGCTTTTGATTTCCATCGGTTAAGCAAATCATCACCGCACTGACTATACTCTCGTATTCGAGCAGATGATTTACTAAAAAAGTTTAACATTATCAGGAGAGCATTATGGCTGTTACTAATGTCGCTGAACTTAACGCACTCGTAGAGCGTGTAAAAAAAGCCCAGCGTGAATATGCCAGTTTCACTCAAGAGCAAGTAGACAAAATCTTCCGCGCCGCCGCTCTGGCTGCTGCAGATGCTCGAATCCCACTCGCGAAAATGGCCGTTGCCGAATCCGGCATGGGTATCGTCGAAGATAAAGTGATCAAAAACCACTTTGCTTCTGAATATATCTACAACGCTTATAAAGATGAAAAAACCTGTGGTGTTCTGTCTGAAGACGACACTTTTGGTACCATCACTATCGCTGAACCCATCGGTATTATTTGCGGTATCGTTCCGACCACTAACCCGACTTCAACTGCTATCTTCAAATCGCTGATCAGCCTGAAGACCCGTAACGCCATTATCTTCTCCCCGCACCCGCGTGCAAAAGATGCAACCAACAAAGCGGCTGATATCGTTCTACAGGCTGCTATCGCTGCCGGTGCTCCGAAAGATCTGATCGGCTGGATCGATCAACCTTCTGTTGAGCTGTCTAACGCACTGATGCACCACCCAGACATCAACCTGATCCTCGCGACTGGTGGTCCGGGCATGGTTAAAGCCGCATACAGCTCCGGTAAACCAGCTATCGGCGTAGGCGCGGGCAACACTCCGGTTGTTATCGATGAAACTGCTGATATCAAACGTGCAGTTGCATCTGTACTGATGTCCAAAACCTTCGACAACGGTGTAATCTGTGCTTCTGAACAGTCTGTTGTTGTTGTTGACTCTGTTTATGACGCAGTACGTGAACGTTTCGCAACCCACGGCGGCTATCTGTTGCAGGGTAAAGAGCTGAAAGCTGTTCAGGACGTTATCCTGAAAAACGGTGCGCTGAACGCGGCTATCGTTGGTCAGCCAGCCTATAAAATTGCTGAACTGGCAGGCTTCTCTGTACCAGAAAACACCAAGATTCTGATCGGTGAAGTGACCGTTGTTGATGAAAGCGAACCGTTCGCACATGAAAAACTGTCCCCGACTCTGGCAATGTACCGTGCTAAAGATTTCGAAGACGCGGTAGAAAAAGCAGAGAAACTGGTTGCTATGGGCGGTATCGGTCATACCTCTTGCTTGTACACTGACCAGGATAACCAACCGGCTCGCGTTTCTTACTTCGGTCAGAAAATGAAAACGGCTCGTATCCTGATTAACACCCCGGCTTCTCAGGGTGGTATCGGTGACCTGTATAACTTCAAACTCGCACCTTCCCTGACTCTGGGTTGTGGTTCCTGGGGTGGTAACTCCATCTCTGAAAACGTTGGTCCGAAACACCTGATCAACAAGAAAACCGTTGCTAAGCGAGCTGAAAACATGTTGTGGCACAAACTTCCGAAATCTATCTACTTCCGCCGTGGCTCCCTGCCAATCGCGCTGGATGAAGTGATTACTGATGGCCACAAACGTGCGCTCATCGTGACTGACCGCTTCCTGTTCAACAATGGTTATGCTGATCAGATCACTTCCGTATTGAAAGCAGCAGGCGTTGAAACTGAAGTCTTCTTCGAAGTAGAAGCTGACCCGACCCTGAGCATCGTTCGTAAAGGTGCAGAACTGGCAAACTCCTTCAAACCAGACGTGATTATCGCGCTGGGTGGAGGTTCCCCGATGGACGCTGCGAAGATCATGTGGGTTATGTACGAACATCCGGAAACTCACTTCGAAGAACTGGCGCTGCGCTTTATGGATATCCGTAAACGTATCTACAAGTTCCCGAAAATGGGTGTGAAAGCGAAAATGATCGCTGTCACCACCACTTCTGGTACAGGTTCTGAAGTCACTCCGTTTGCGGTTGTAACTGACGACACTACTGGTCAGAAATATCCGCTGGCAGACTATGCACTGACCCCGGATATGGCGATTGTCGACGCCAACCTTGTTATGGACATGCCGAAGTCCCTGTGTGCTTTCGGTGGTCTGGACGCAGTAACTCACGCCATGGAAGCTTATGTTTCTGTACTGGCATCTGAGTTCTCTGATGGTCAGGCTCTGCAGGCACTGAAACTGCTGAAAGAATATCTGCCAGCGTCCTACCACGAAGGGTCTAAAAATCCGGTAGCGCGTGAACGTGTTCACAGTGCAGCGACTATCGCGGGTATCGCGTTTGCGAACGCCTTCCTGGGTGTATGTCACTCAATGGCGCACAAACTGGGTTCCCAGTTCCATATTCCGCACGGTCTGGCAAACGCCCTGCTGATTTGTAACGTTATTCGCTACAACGCGAATGACAACCCGACCAAGCAGACTGCATTCAGCCAGTATGACCGTCCGCAGGCTCGCCGTCGTTATGCTGAAATTGCTGACCACCTGGGTCTGAGCGCACCGGGCGACCGTACTGCAGCTAAGATCGAGAAACTGCTGGCATGGCTGGAAACGCTGAAAGCTGAACTGGGTATTCCGAAATCTATCCGTGAAGCTGGCGTTCAGGAAGCAGACTTCCTGGCGAACGTGGATAAACTGTCTGAAGATGCATTCGATGACCAGTGCACCGGCGCTAACCCGCGTTACCCGCTGATCTCCGAGCTGAAACAGATTCTGCTGGATACCTACTACGGTCGTGATTATGTAGAAGGCGAAACTGCAGCGAAGAAAGAAGCTGCTCCGGCTAAAGCTGAGAAAAAAGCGAAAAAATCCGCTTAATCAGTAGCGCTGTCTGGCAACATAAACGGCCCCAGAAGGGGTAATGCCAGTCAGTTAAGGATCAGTTGACCGATCCAGTGGCTGTGTAAGAATCCGGAAACGCTCACTCGTTTCCGGATTTTTTTATGCTCATTGGACAGGCCCTTGATTTGGTATCCCGTTACGATTCTCTGCGTAACCCACTGACTTCTCTGGGGGATTACCTCGCCCCCGAACTCATCTCTCGTTGCCTTGCCGAATCAGGTACTGTAACGCTACACAAGCGCCGTCTTCCCCTCGAAATGATGGTCTGGTGTATTGTTGGCATGGCGCTTGAGCGTAAAGAACCTCTTCACCAGATTGCGAATCGCCTGGACATCATGCTGCCGGGCAATCGCCCCTTCGTTGCCCCCAGTGCCGTTATTCAGACCCGCCAGCGTCTGGGAATTGAGGCTGTCCGCCGCGTGTTCACGAAAACAGCGCAGCTCTGGCATAACGCCACGCCGCATCCGCACTGGTGCGGCCTGACCCTGCTGGCCATCGATGGTGTGTTCTGGCGCACACCGGATACACCAGAGAACGATGCAGCCTTCCCCCGCCAGACACATGCCGGGAACTCGGCGCTCTACCCGCAGGTCAAAATGGTCTGCCAGATGGAACTGACCAGCCATCTGCTGACGACTGCAGCCTTCGGCACGATGAAGAACAGCGAAAATGAGCTTGCTGAGCAACTTATAGAACAAACCGGCGATAACACTCTGACGTTAATGGATAAAGGTTATTACTCACTGGGACTGTTAAATACCTGGAGCCTGGCGGGAGAACACCGCCACTGGATGATCCCTCTCAGAAAGGGAGCGCAATATGAAGAGATCAGAAAACTGGGTAAAGGCGATCATCTGGTGAAGCTGAACATCAGCCCGCAGGCACGAAAAAAGTGGCCGGGACTGGGAAATGAGGTGACAGCCCGCCTGCTGACCGTGACGCGCAAAGGAAAAGTCTGCCATCTGCTGACGTCGATGACGGACGCCATACGCTTCCCCGGAGGAGAAATGGCGGATCTGTACAGTCATCGCTGGGAAATCGAACTGGGATACAGGGAGATAAAACAGACGATGCAACTGAGCAGGCTGACGCTGAGAAGTAAAAAGCCGGAGCTTGTGGAGCAAGAGCTGTGGGGTGTCTTACTGGCTTATAATCTGGTGAGATATCAGATGATTAAAATGGCGGAACATCTGAAAGGTTACTGGCCGAATCAACTGAGTTTCTCAGAATCATGCGGAATGGTGATGAGAATGCTGATGACATTCCAGGGCGCTTCCCCGGGACGTATACCGGAGCTGATGCGCGATCTTGCAAGTATGGGACAACCAGTGAAATTACCGACAAGAAGGGAAAGGGCCTTCCCGAGAGTGGTAAAGGAGAGGCCCTGGAAATACCCCACAGCCCCGAAAAAGAGCCAGTCAGTTGCTTAACTGACTGGCATTACCCCTTCTGGGGCCGTTTTTTGTTTTCCCAAAACAACTTTTCCATAAACCGGCAGCATTGTCCTTCATCATATTTGCGACGATGTATAACGCCTACACACAGCGATATTGTACTTTACAGGTTACAAGTCAATGTCGGTGTATAAGCGCTCTGTGAGGCGTATAGCGGCGTTAAAAAACTGCCGAGAAGGGTGTATAGCCCGGAAGAAGTGCGTAAAACGAACTGACAGGATAAAAGCGCCCTGCTCACCCTGTCAGTAAAGAAATTCTTATTAATCGTGGCGATGCCTTTCCTGAATAGCCGTTAATGAGCCGACTTCTAACGCTTCTTTATAGTGTTTACGGCATACAGAAACGTAGCGTTCATTACCACCAATAACCACCTGCTCACCTTCGTTATAAGGTCTGCCTGCTTGATCAAGACGCAGCACCATGCTTGCTTTACGGCCACAAAAACAGATGGTTTTTAATTCAACCAGTTTGTCGGACCATGCCAGTAAGTATTGACTGCCAATAAATAATTCACCTCGAAAATCGGTACGTAAACCATAACAAAGTACGGGTATATCGAGTTGATCGACAACCTCCGATAATTCATATACTTGTTGTCTGGTTAAAAACTGGCATTCATCAACCAGTACGCAATGAATTGCCTGCTGTTCATGTTCCGCACGAATCTCATCAAATAATGATGAATTTTGGTTAAATAATTTTGCAGGCGATGACAAACCTATACGCGAACTGACTTTCCCGGCACCAAAGCGATCATCAATTTCTGCCGTATATACGACAGTGCGCATGCCGCGTTCCTGGTAATTGTATGAAGATTGCAACAATGCTGTAGACTTACCCGCATTCATTGCGGAATAGTAGAAATATAGCTGTGCCATCAGCCACAGGCCCTCAATGATATGAAATAAAGTTGGCTGGAGTTTATCATAATTCGTCAGTTTTTCAGCTCAACAGTATGCACAGAAGTGGTATATGCGTTCTCCCTTACGAAGCCTTGCATAATCCTTCTGAGCTATCATTACAACTGCCTCGCTTGTTATAAGCGGGTAAATGACTGCCGGTAACTATTCACAATCTTTAACCTGTTGCGCATGTAATAGCCCTCTGTTGACCTCCAGGAGATAGTGCAATACTAAGTCCCTGCTCTTATTGCGACTGTTCTACTTTTCATCATTCGCTTAATAGGGAATTCTCGTAAACACGGCTAATACAGAAGACTGAAAGGTCGTCAGCCTACGATTATCTCCCCATAAAATGTGACATGAATCAGGAAGTTTTAACCTCACGTGCTGCGAAATCATCGGTGCAAATAGGGCTATATGCCGCGTCTTTTCTGGCTAATTTTATGAAAAGATATTTATTGGCGGCACAAAATAAAGAACAATTTTGAATTCCTTACATTCCTGGCTATTGCACAACTGAATTTAAGGCTCTATTATTACCTCAACAAACCACCCCAATATAAGTTTGAGATTACTACAATGAGCGAAGCACTTAAAATTCTGAACAACATCCGTACTCTTCGTGCGCAGGCAAGAGAATGTACACTTGAAACGCTGGAAGAAATGCTGGAAAAATTAGAAGTTGTTGTTAACGAACGTCGCGAAGAAGAAAGCGCGGCTGCTGCTGAAGTTGAAGAGCGCACTCGTAAACTGCAGCAATATCGCGAAATGCTGATTGCTGACGGTATTGACCCGAACGAACTGCTGAATAGCCTTGCTGCCGTTAAATCTGGCACCAAAGCTAAGCGTGCTCAGCGTCCGGCAAAATATAGCTACGTTGACGAAAACGGCGAAACTAAAACCTGGACTGGCCAGGGCCGTACTCCAGCTGTAATCAAAAAAGCAATGGATGAGCAAGGTAAATCCCTCGACGATTTCCTGATCAAGCAATAATCTTTTGTAGATTGCACATGCTAAAAATCCCGCCATCGGCGGGATTTTTTATTGTCCGGTTTAAGACAATATAATAAGAATAAGCTATAAAAAAACGGCGTCGATTGCTCAACGCCGTTTCGTGGAAAACACCGATACGGATGTTACTTCTTAATGCCCATCTCTTCTTCAAGCCAGGCTTTAAATTCCGTGCCAAGGGTGTTATGACGAATACCGTATTCAACGAAGGCCTGCATGTAACCTAATTTATTACCGCAGTCATGGCTCTTCCCTTTCATATGATAGGCTTCAACCGTTTCTTTTTCGATCAGCATATCAATTGCGTCGGTGAGCTGAATTTCATCACCAGCTCCAGGAGGGGTTTTTGCCAGCAACGGCCAAATATCCGCGCTAAGTACGTAACGACCCACAATAGCGAGATTAGACGGCGCAACATCCGCTTTTGGTTTTTCAACCACGCCAACCATCGGTACGCTTTCACCCGGCGCTAATTCAACGCCTTTGCAATCCACAACGCCATATGCGGTCACATCAGCAACCGGTTCAACCATGATCTGGCTATGACCCGTTTCATCAAAGCGGCGGATCATCTCTGCCAGGTTATCCTGTGATAAATCGGATTCATATTCATCCAGAATAACGTCAGGCAAAATAACAGCTACCGGTTCATCACCCACTACCGGGTGAGCACACAATACCGCGTGTCCCAGGCCTTTCGCCAGCCCCTGACGAACTTGCATAATAGTCACGTGTGGCGGACAAATAGACTGCACTTCATCAAGCAGTTGACGTTTTACACGTTTTTCCAGCATTGCTTCCAGTTCAAAACTGGTATCAAAGTGGTTTTCAATAGAGTTTTTAGATGAGTGAGTAACCAGCACAATTTCAGTAATGCCAGCCGCAATACATTCATTCACGACGTATTGAATTAATGGCTTATCGACAAGTGGCAGCATCTCTTTCGGGATGGCTTTCGTCGCCGGCAACATCCTGGTTCCTAATCCCGCTACGGGGATAACGGCTTTTTTGACTTTCGTATTAATGGCAGCCATTTAAATTCTCCTGGACTGTTCGTGTTTTGAACGTGTTCATATTTCTGTATCGCATCCCAGTATATCAGCACCCCGAAGGGGCTAAGTTCTGAAAAGGAGGCGAGTTAGCATAATTAAGACAATTACTTATACGAATAGCGACGATAGTACCACCAGCCGACATTAGCAGGTAATGCAAATTTAGCCCGTGTTATCGTTTGCTCATTCTGCAGACAACATCAAGCGCAGCCGACCACCGGTTCCCCATATTTGGCATTGCCAGGCATCGCATCGCTGGCTCAATTGATTCAAATAAGCGTTACCTAAAGTGCCTAACGGAACACCATTACTGATTTGCACCTGATGTTCGCCGGTATTTAACGTCGCATTCAGACCCGCAGAAACCAGAATGAGATTTTTCAGTTCGCGATGATAATAGCCAACTAATAGCGGAAACTGCCCCGGCAGATTGGCCTGACGGAGTAAATGGTTTACCTGCTTCAATAACGCGCCCAACTCTGGCAACCGTTGATTTTGATGTGCAAGCTGTTCCTGTAATAATCCGTTAAACAATGCGCGTAATAACAAGGCAGCAAGTACGCCATTATGCCCAGCTCTGGTGACATCAAGGCAATAAAATGCCAGATCGTTTTCCGAAAGTGCGGCAATATCAAGCACCAGGCCGGGTTTGTCCGCGGCAACCAATTGACGATAATTAACCCGGCAATGGGAAATCACCTGCTGAACCGGCGGTTGCAATTCCTGTAATAATTTCGCCGCTGCGGCAGGGTTATCAACCATTGCATCCCAGTCGCGAAAAAGCCTCTCCTCTTCCTCAACGCGGGAATTAAACATGCTGGGATAGAGACAGGCAAAAACCATCTCGCGCAAGCGATTCAGATCTTTAACTGGTTTCAGCAAAACATCTTCAACGCCCAGACGTAACGCTTTGGCAATATCTGCCATATTTTCAGTGGCAGATATCACCAGAACCGGTGTCTGGTCACCTCTGTTGCGTATATGTTCCAGCAGTTTAAGCCCGTTCATTCGTGGCATCGCGATATCACATATCATCAGGTCTGGAGTGAAACCTCCCAGCAACTCAAGGGCATCCACCCCATCAGCCGCCAGTACCGTTGTCGCTCCCAATGAGGAAAACCACGAATCCAGAAGCGAGCGAAATACCTGCTCATCTTCAACAATGAGAATCTGTTTTCCGACCAATGGCTGCGTCATGTTCTCTCCCCTGACTGGCTTTACTCAATAGTGGCATGCTATTGCCACCTGCGCCTGTCAGAATTAACTTAAGTGTAGATAAAAATTCTGGTCAAATGTTGGTGCGTACCAACGGCAAAAGTTCGTCCATTTTCTTTTCCACTGCCAGCTGTCCGGCCGCAATGGCAGCGTGCGCGCGATGGAAATCAAGCGTAGATATTTGCGGGCAAACAGGTTGAATCAGAATATCGGGCGGATCACCTGCCATGCGGTTCCTTTTAAGGCGGTTCTCCAGCACCTGGATAGAAGTGGTCATAATCTCTGTTGCCGTTGGCGCTGTCACCGCCCGACGTGTCGTTATGTTGCCTAACCTTTCTTTCAGACGCGCATGCCACGGCAGAGAATCACCATTCTCGCTATTTTCTTCACTGACATTAAAGGAGAGCAAATCTTGTTGCATCAAATGAGCATCGTGCTGCAGGTCGACCGCTATCACAATATCAGCCCCCAATGCACGCGTGAGGGAAATAGGAATTGGGTTAACTACAGCGCCATCAACCAGCCAGTAGCCGTTATGCGCAACGGGTGCCATTAGTCCTGGAATACTGCATGATGCACGAATAGCAAGATGGAGATCGCCTTCAGTAAACCATAATTCACGCCCAGTACTTAAATTGGTGGCAACAGCCGCGAAGCGACGGGAACAATTTTCGATCTCTGTTTCCGGCATTATTTCGCGATATTGATTGAAGACACGCTCGCCGCGCAGTAACCCACCGCGCTGCCAGGAGAGATCCATCAGGCGTAAAACATCCCAATAACTGAAAGAGGTCACCCAATCTTCCAGCGCAGATAATCGATCGCATGCATAGGCAGCGCCCACCAGCGAACCAATTGAACATCCTGCAACGATATCAATTTCAATACCCACTTTTTTTAGCGCATTAATTACGCCAATATGCGACCAACCTCTTGCCGCGCCAGATCCCAGCGCCAGCCCTATTTTTATCTTTCTCATTATTCCCGCAAGATTCCCCTGGAATGCAATCGTAGCCACATCGCTACTGCTCGGTTAACATAGTGCTACTCAGGCGGTTAATACGCCGTTATTGTTTCCAGGGAGATTATTTGTGTCTCAGCTTTGTCCCTGTGGTAGTGCTGTCGAGTATAGCCTATGTTGCCACCCTTATGTGTCTGGTGAAAAGGTTGCACCTGATCCAGAACATCTCATGCGTTCGCGTTACTGCGCTTTTGTGATGCAAGACGCAGATTATTTAATAAAGACCTGGCATCCATCTTGTGGAGCAGCGGCGTTACGAGCCGAATTGATTGCCGGATTTGCGCATACTGAATGGTTGGGATTGACCGTATTTGAACATTGCTGGCAGGACGGCGGCAATATCGGATTTGTCAGTTTTGTTGCTCGATTTACCGAGGGTGGCAAAACAGGTGCAATAATTGAACGTTCGCGATTTTTGAAAGAAAACGGTCAATGGTACTATATTGACGGTACACGTCCGCAGTTTGGCCGCAACGATCCCTGCCCTTGTGGTTCAGGTAAAAAATTTAAAAAGTGCTGCGGCCAATAATGGTTGACGGTACGGTTTAGCAAACACTCTCAACAAGGTTTTTCCAGCAATGCATTCACTCCAACGTAAAGTTCTGCGTACTATTTGTCCGGACCAAAAAGGTCTGATCGCACGTATTACCAATATTTGCTACAAGCACGAGTTAAATATCGTGCAGAACAATGAATTTGTAGATCATCGTACCGGGCGCTTTTTTATGCGCACGGAACTGGAAGGGATTTTTAATGATTCCACCCTGCTGGCGGATCTCGATAGCGCATTGCCAGAAGGCTCCGTGCGCGAGCTGAATCCTGCCGGTCGTCGCCGGATAGTGATTCTGGTCACTAAAGAAGCGCATTGCCTTGGCGATTTGTTGATGAAAGCCAATTACGGCGGCCTGGATGTCGAAATCGCGGCAGTTATTGGTAACCACGATACTTTACGTTCTCTGGTTGAGCGGTTTGATATTCCGTTTGAGCTGGTAAGCCATGAAGGGTTAAGCCGCAACGAGCACGATCAAAAGATGGCGGATGCCATTGATGCTTATCAACCTGACTATGTGGTGCTGGCGAAGTATATGCGGGTATTAACGCCGGAATTTGTGGCACGCTTCCCGAATAAGATCATCAATATTCACCATTCATTCCTGCCAGCGTTTATCGGCGCACGTCCTTATCACCAGGCCTATGAGCGTGGCGTGAAGATTATTGGCGCAACCGCTCACTATGTGAATGACAATCTGGACGAAGGCCCAATCATCATGCAGGACGTTATTCATGTCGATCATACCTACACAGCTGAAGATATGATGCGCGCAGGTCGTGACGTCGAGAAAAACGTCTTAAGTCGTGCGCTATACAAAGTACTGGCGCAGCGCGTCTTTGTTTACGGTAATCGGACGATTATTCTTTAATCGCCAGCAAAAATAACTGGTTAGCTTTAATCCGTTACGGATGAAAATTACGCAACCAGTTCATTTTTCTCAACGTAACACTTTACAGCGGCGCGTCATTTGATATGATGCGCCCCGCTTCCCGATAAGGGAGCAGGCCAGTAAAAAGCATTACCCCGTGGTGGGGTTCCCGAGCGGCCAAAGGGAGCAGACTGTAAATCTGCCGTCATCGACTTCGAAGGTTCGAATCCTTCCCCCACCACCATCGCTTTCAAAAGCCCCTGAATTCTCAAACGAATCCGCAATTGAATATTCTGCCCATGCGGGGAAGGATGAGAAGCTTCGACCAAGGTTCGACTCGAGCGCCAGCGAGAGAGCGTTGCCGCAGGCAACGACCCGTAGGGCGAAGCGCGCAGCGCTGAGTAATCCTTCCCCCACCACCATTTCTTCCTGAAATACTCAAAACCTGTTACTCCGAGCTAATTCTGCCCAATGGCACCGCGTTTACCGGACCTAAAATATCCTCCCCTGTAGGTCGGATAAGCGAAGCGCATCCGACAACTCCCCCCGCACCGTGCCCATAAAAAAAACCCGCCGGAGCGCTGAGGAATCCCCAGTAATGGGCGGGTAAAAAAAGACAGGCATAGAGTTTTGTGATCTACTGACTTGTGCAACCAATTCAATGAGATCTCCTCTATGCCTGCTCGCCAAGTATGTCAGAATTTTTTCCGCGGTGCTTTAGCACCATTTCACAAATACCGACAAAATGCTTTGTTGGATGCCACTATCGCACTAATCAATGGCGCATCTCTGACGCTGACCAGCATCGGACGTTATTTACCCGGTAATGCTCAGGTCAAAAATAAAATAAAACGTGTTGATCGTCTGCTCGGTAATGAGTCTCTTCATCACGACATCCCCCTGATTTTCAGAAACATTATTTCCATGCTGACGAGCAAGCTGTCACTGTGTGTCATCGCCGTTGACTGGAGTGGATACCCCTCTCAGGAGTATCACGTAGATTTGCGATGGACATTCGATTCCATTGCTGAGTTGGATAGTTCCTTCGGAAAAACAGCAAAATGCAAAGATACAGCAAGCCTTTCTTAATACTCTTTCCGAAGCGGTAAACCCAAAAGCAAGGGTAATCATCGTCACGGATGCAGGGTTCCAGAATGCCTGGTTTCGGCACATAAAATCACTCGGCTGGGATTTTATTGGCCGGATACGAGGCAATAAACAACTGCATCTGGCGAGAAAAGGGGAATGCTGGTTCAGGCGTCAGGAATTACAGGCCAGTAACAAACCTGAATATCTGGGGCCGGGGACGCTTTCCCGGGCGGAATACGCCCGTTGCGATGGTCATTTTTATTTGCACAAAAAAGAGCCGAAAGGCCGGAGAAATAAACATTCGCGTTGTGGTATAGCCAGACCATCACAGATAAAAGATGCCAGGTCGGCGGCAAAAGACCATGGTTAATATTCAGCAGCACAGATGACTTTAAACCGCGAGAAATCATGAAGTTATACAGCCGCCGAATGCAGATTGAGCAAAACTTCAGGGATGAAAAAAGTGAGCGTTTTGGGTTCGGTCTGCGAGCCAGTTACAGCTGTTCGGCAGGAAGAATGCTGGTACTGAGCCTGCTGGCAACACTGAGCACAATAGTGCTGTGGCTTATTGGCTATCACGCTGAAAATCAAGGGTTACATCTTAGATATCAGGCCAACAGCATTAAAACGCGGCGGGTAATCTCGTATCTGACGTTAGCGGAGAATGTCTTACGACACTCCCCGCTAATTTTAAAACGAACGGTGCTAAGCACCATTCTTAATCACCTCACCAGAACCTACCAGAATATGGTGTTGGTTTATTATCGCTGATTTATGGGGATCCCTCAGCGCCGAAGCAGGGTCTATGTGAACTAAAATTCGCTTAGTGACGAGCGCGCACCAGCTGATACTTACGCGTCAGATACTCCACCGGGACGCTCCAGATGTGCACCAGACGCGAGAACGGAAACAGCAGGAATAACGTCATCCCCAACACCAGGTGCAGACGGAAGATAAACGCCACGCCATCAAGATGTTGAGAAGCGCCACCGTGGAAGGTAACTACCGACTGCGCCCAGCCAACCAGTTTCATCATCTCGCTACCGTCCATATGCTGAGCAGAGAACGGAATGGTCAGCAGGCCCAGCGCGCACTGGATAACGAGCAGCGACAGGATCAGGATATCCGCTCCGGTAGTCGTTGCACGCACGCGTGGACTGAACAGACGACGTTTCAACAACAGCACGCCGCCAATCAGACACAGTACGCCGCTGGCACCACCAGCAAACATCGCCATTTTCTGTTTTACTTCAATCGGCAGCCAGGCTTCATACATCCAGTGCGGCGTAAGCATACCGAAGAAGTGACCGACAAAAATCCCCAGAATACCGATATGGAACAGGTTCGACGCCAGATTCATCCCTTTGCGATCCAGCATCTGGCTGGACGCCGCACGCCATGTGTACTGCCCGTAGTCATAACGCAGCCAGCTACCAATCAGGAAGACCGCCCCGGCTATGTACGGGTAGATATCAAAGAAGAACATATTCAGGAATTGCATTAGTGCTGTCCTCCGGTGGTGATATTCAGATATTGCGGCGCGACGGCACCGGCAAAGCGACGCTGATGAGCAGTGATTGCTGAATCACCGCAGCCTTTTTCAGCAAAGAATTTAACCTGCTCTTCTTCCCAGACTGCATCCAGCGCCTGCGGCGTATCGTCGCGCGCTTCATCGGCAATTTTTTCCGCCACTTTGTCGCTGTCGATTGCGGTATTCGCCAGTTTCAGCAGCAGATCAAACAGCACGGCATAACGGCTTTCACGCTGTTGCAGACGCGCGCTCAGCAATGCCAGAATCGGCGCAATATCTTTCAAACCCTCCACGGCTTCGCTTTGCGGCAGCTGCGCCAGGTACTCCAGATACAGCGGCAGATGGTCGGGCAATTCGCGGCTGTTTAACTGCAAGCCGTGCTGCTCGTACTGCGCCAGCAGATCCACCATCGCCTGGCCGCGGTCACGGGATTCACCGTGAACATGTTCAAATAGCAACAGTGACGTGGCGCGGCCACGGTCGAACAGTTCGCTGTACTGCGCCTGGGCATCGAGCGGATCCATCGTCGTTAAATCGCGCAGGAAAATGCCCAGCGCATGGGCATCCTCTTTTGGCAGATTTTTCGACGCGGCAATCGCCTCAAACATCTCTTGTTGATGCTGCCATAAGGCAGCATCCGGATATTCAAGGAGACGCGATACAATCACGAGTTCGATCATGGGTGCGGCTCCGTTTTGCTGGTTACATCGATGGCATCGATACGGCGGCTGTTGAACAGATTGAATTTGGTATCTGAACCGTGGCAGCCATCACCAAAGGTAAAGCCGCAGCCATTTTTCTCCGGGAAGGCTTCCCGCGCCAGTTCACGATGACTGCTCGGCACCACAAAGCGATCTTCGTAGTTGGCAATAGCCAGATAACGATACATCTCCTGTGCCTGGGCTTCGGTCAGACCGACCTCTTCCAGCGCACGGGTATCGACTTTACCGTCAACGGTTTCAGCACGTTTGTAATGACGCATCGCCAGCATACGTTTCAGCGCGCGCAGTACCGGTTTGGTATCACCGGCGGTCAGCAGATTCGCCAGATACTGTACCGGAATACGCAGGCTTTCGACGTCTGGCAGAATGCCGTTGCTGCCCAGTTCACCCGCGTCTGCCGCAGACTGAATCGGCGACAGAGGCGGCACGTACCAGACCATCGGCAGTGTGCGATATTCCGGATGCAGCGGCAGCGCCAGTTTCCATTCCATCGCCATTTTATAAACTGGCGACTGCTGCGCAGCCTCAATAACGCTCAGCGGAATACCGTCTTTAATCGCCTGCTCGATGACTTTCGGATCGTTCGGATCGAGGAACACATCCAGCTGACGCTGGTAGAGATCTTTCTCGTTCTCGGTACTTGCCGCACGTTCAATCGCGTCGGCATCGTACAGCAGCACGCCAAGATAACGGATACGACCGACACAGGTTTCTGAACATATTGTCGGCTGGCCGGCTTCAATACGCGGATAGCAGAAGATGCACTTCTCAGACTTACCGCTCTTCCAGTTGAAGTAGATTTTTTTGTACGGGCATCCGGTGATGCACATACGCCAGCCACGGCATTTATCCTGGTCGATCAGGACGATGCCATCTTCTTCACGCTTGTAAATCGCACCGCTCGGGCAGGTCGCCACACATGCCGGGTTCAGACAGTGTTCGCACAGGCGCGGCAAATACATCATGAAGGTGTTTTCGAACTGGCTATACATCGCCTTCTGGATGTTGTCGAAGTTCTTGTCTTTCGCCAGCTTGTCAAACTCACCGCCCAGGTCATCTTCCCAGTTCGGCCCTTTTTCGATTTTCGCCATCCGTTCGCCGGTAATCAGTGAACGCGGACGGGCAATCGGCTGTGATTTGCTGCCTTCCGGCGCGGTATGCAGGTTCTGATAATCAAAATCGAACGGCTCGTAATAATCGTCGATCCCCGGCAGATGCGGGTTAGCGAAGATTTTACCCAGCAGCATGGCACGGTTACCCATGCGCGGCTGCAGTTTGCCGTTGATTTTACGGATCCAGCCGCCTTTGTATTTTTCCTGGTTTTCCCAGTCAGTCGGGAAGCCCTGGCCCGGCTTGGTTTCCACGTTGTTGAACCACGCGTATTCCACGCCTTCACGGCTGGTCCAGACGTTTTTACAGGTCACTGAACAGGTGTGGCAGCCGATGCACTTATCGAGATTCAGCACCATGCCGACTTGTGAACGAATTTTCATTTTACGCTCTCCTGTACCTGGTCATTGCCTTCGCCATCTAACCAGTCAATGTTCTTCATCTTACGCACTACAACAAACTCATCGCGGTTAGAACCTACGGTGCCGTAGTAGTTAAAGCCATATGCCAGATGGGCATAGCCGCCGATCATATGCGTCGGTTTCGGCGTGATACGGGTGACCGAGTTATGGATACCACCACGCTGTTGGGTAATTTCCGAACCAGGCAGGTTAACGATACGTTCCTGCGCGTGGTACATCATGGTCATCCCTGCCGGAACACGCTGGCTGACAACCGCACGGGCAGTCAGTGCACCGTTGCTGTTGAAGACTTCAATCCAGTCGTTATCGGCGATACCCAGCTCTTTGGCATCGGCTTCACTCAGCCAGACCACCGGACCACCGCGACCTAAAGTCAGCATCAGCAGGTTGTCGCTGTAGGTGGAGTGGATACCCCACTTCTGGTGTGGCGTCAGGAAGTTGAGCGCTTTTTCCGGGTTGCCATTGGATTTCTGGCCCATCACTTCTTTCACCGAACGGGTGTCGATCGGCGGACGATAAACCAGCAGGCTTTCACCGAAATCACGCATCCATTGGTGATCCTGATACAGCTGCTGACGGCCAGAGAGCGTACGCCACGGGATCAGCTCGTGAACGTTGGTGTAACCGGCGTTGTAAGAAACGTGTTCATCTTCAAGGCCAGACCATGTCGGGCTGGAGATGATTTTGCGCGGCTGTGCCTGAATATCGCGGAAGCGAATCTTCTCGTCTTCTTTATTCAGCGCCAGATGCGTATGGTCACGGCCGGTAAACTCGCTCAGGGCAGCCCAGGCTTTTACAGCTACCTGACCATTGGTTTCCGGTGCCAGCGTCAGGATCATCTCTGCCGCATCAATTGCGGTATTGAGCATCGGCTGGCCTTTTGCCGGACCTTCCGCTTTGGTGTAGTTGAGCTTACGCAGGAGATCCATCTCGCTCTGGGTGTTCCAGGCAATCCCTTTACCGCCGTTACCGATTTTCTCCATCAGCGGGCCGATAGAGGTAAAGCGTTCGTAAGTTGCTGGATAATCGCGCTCTACGACCATAATGTGCGGTGCAGTTTTACCTGGGATCAGGTCGCATTCGCCTTTTTTCCAGTCTTTCACATCCAGCGGTTGCGCCAGTTCAGCGGCAGAGTCGTGCTGGATAGGCAGCGTGACGATGTCAGTTTCTTTACCCAGATGACCAACGCACACTTCGGAGAATTTCTTCGCGATGGCTTTGTAGATTTCCCAGTCGCTTTTCGCTTCCCAGGCCGGATCGACCGCCGCAGACAGCGGGTGAATAAACGGATGCATATCCGAAGTATTCATGTCGTCTTTTTCGTACCAGGTCGCCGTCGGCAAAATGATGTCGGAATAGAGACAGGTGCTCGACAGACGGAAGTCCAGCGTCACCACCAGATCCAGCTTGCCTTCCAGACCGTTGTCCTGCCAGTCCACTTCTTCCGGCTTCACGCCGCCCTGCTGACCCAGGTCTTTGCCCTGGATACCGTGCTCCGTCCCCAGCAGGTACTTGAGCATAAACTCATGACCTTTACCGGAAGAACCGAGCAGGTTAGAACGCCAGATGAACAGGTTACGCGGGTGGTTTTTACCGTTTTCCGGCTGTTCCGCAGCGAAACGGATAGAACCCTCTTTCAGGGATTTCACCGTATAGTCCACCGGATTCATCCCGGCTTTTTCTGCTTCGCGAGCGATAGTCAGCGGGTTAGTGCCTAACTGCGGCGCAGACGGCAGCCAGCCCATGCGTTCTGCACGGACGTTAAAGTCGATCAAGTGTCCGGTATAGCGAGATTTATCCGCCATCGGCGACAGCAGTTCTTCCGCAGTCACGGTTTCATAACGCCACTGGCTGGAGTGGTTATAGAAATAAGAGGTACTGTTCATGTGACGCGCCGGACGCTGCCAGTCGAGGGCAAACGCCAGCGGCTGCCAGCCGGTTTGCGGACGCAGTTTTTCCTGACCTACATAGTGCGCCCAGCCACCGCCGCTCTGACCGACACAGCCGCAGAAAATCAGCATGTTGATCAGACCACGATAGTTCATGTCCAGGTGATACCAGTGGTTCAGCCCAGCGCCGACGATAATCATCGAACGACCGTGCGTTTTATCAGCGTTATCGGCAAATTCACGGGCGATGCGAATAATCTGGCTGCGAGAAACGCCGGTAATCTGCTCTGCCCAGGCAGGGGTGTAAGCTTTCACATCGTCATAGCTGGTTGCACAGTTAACGTCGTTCAGGCCACGTTCCAGACCGTAGTTTGCCAGCGTCAGATCATAAACGGTGGTCACCAGGGCGGTGCTGCCATCAGCCAGTTGCAGGCGTTTCACCGGCAGCTTATGCAGCAGCACGTTTTCCAGTTCCACTTTGTTGAAGTGTTCCGTGCCATCGCCACCAAAGTACGGGAAGCCCACCTCAGCGATCTCATCCTGGCTACCCAGCAGGCTCAGTTGCAGCTCGGTTTCTTCGCCAGTTTTGCCGTCGCGCTGCTCAAGATTCCATTTGCCCTTCTCGCCCCAGCGGAAGCCAATAGAACCGTTCGGCGCAACCATTTCACCATTGGTATTAAAGGCGACAGTTTTCCATTCCGGATTGTTTTCCTGGCCCAGTGCATCCACCAGATCAGCAGCGCGCAGCATACGACCCGCAGCGTAGTAACCGTCGCGCTCTTCCAGCATCACCAGCATCGGCATGTCGGTGTAGCGGCGCACATAGTCGGTGAAATACTGGCTTGGGTTGTCGAGGTGGAATTCACGCAGCATTACGTGACCCATTGCCAGCGCCATTGCCGCATCGGTGCCCTGTTTCGGTGCCAGCCACAGATCGCACAGTTTGGCGATTTCAGCGTAGTCTGGTGTGACGGCAACAGTTTTGGTTCCTTTGTAACGCACTTCAGTAAAGAAGTGAGCATCCGGGGTACGCGTCTGCGGCACGTTTGAACCCCAGGCGATGATGTAGCTGGAGTTGTACCAGTCAGCAGATTCCGGTACGTCAGTTTGCTCACCCCAGGTTTGCGGAGACGCAGGAGGCAGGTCGCAGTACCAGTCGTAGAAGCTTAAGCAAGTACCGCCAATCAGTGAGAGATAGCGCGCACCCGATGCGTAAGAAACCATCGACATTGCCGGAATTGGCGAGAAGCCAGCGACACGGTCCGGGCCGTAATTTTTGATGGTGTAAACGTTAGATGCGGCGATCAGTTCGTTCACTTCCTGCCAGGAAGAACGAACAAAACCACCGCGTCCACGCGCCTGCTTAAAGCTTTTCGCTTTATCGGCGTCTTCAATGATAGAAGCCCATGCCTCAACCGGATCGCTATGCAGCGCCTTCGCTTCACGCCACATTTTCATCAGGCGTTTGCGCATCATCGGGTATTTCAGGCGGTTAGCGCTGTAAAGATACCAGGAGTAGCTGGCACCGCGCGGGCAGCCGCGAGGTTCATGGTTTGGCAGGTCCGGGCGAGTTCGCGGATAGTCAGTCTGCTGGGTTTCCCAGGTGACCAGACCGTTTTTGACGTAGATTTTCCAGCTGCAGGAGCCGGTGCAGTTTACCCCGTGGGTAGAGCGGACGATTTTGTCATGCTGCCAACGCTGGCGATATCCATCCTCCCAGTCACGGTTGGTATTGAGAAGCTGGCCATGCCCATCGGCAAAAGTTTCACCCTTCTGTTTGAAGTAGCGAAACCGGTCCAGGAATTTACTCATCGGTTTTCTCCTGTGGGAGCCTGTCGGCCCTCTGATAAATCGACATTGCTAATGTTTAAGGGCAAGGTAACGCTCTGAAACAGCGTGGGAATTGATAACGATCAAGAGTGATGGGGATGAAAAATAAAGTAAATTCCTGGAATACCCCTTTAGGATAATTAACATTTATAGCATAACAGACTGTAAATTAAGACGTTTTACACCTGTAGTTATTTAAACCATTAAGATTTTTATGCAGATGGGTATTAAGGAGTATTCCCCATGGGTAACATATTAATGACTCTTAATGAAATCCAGCGAAATAAGCCATACAACATTAGTATGTTGTAACTAAATGACGCATAAAAAAAGCGCGACATCATGCCGCGCAAAGGATAATCAAATATTACGATTTATTTTTTAGAATGCCGACCATATACCGCCCAGGTAATCACCACGCAGGCGATATAGAAAATCAAAAATACTTTCATTGCGCCGACTGGCGAACCCGTTAATGCCAGCGAGCTACCAAACGCTTTCGGGATAAAGAAGCCACCAATCGCGCCAATCGCAGAGATGAAACCCAGCGCCGCCGCCGTGTCGGTTGCCGCTTCACGCATCGCACGTTCGTCAGAACCCCCTTCTGCTTTCACACGATCCATTGTCAGTTTACGGAAGATCACGGAAATCATCTGGAAAGTGGAACCACTACCCAGCCCAGCGGTCAGGAACAGCGCCAGGAAGACTGCGAAGAACGCCATGAAGCTTCCGCCCTGTCCGTCAGTCGGTAAGGTCAGGAACAGCATGCCGCTGAAAATCGCCATCAGGATAAAGTTCACCAGAGTGACACGAGTTCCGCCCAGACGGTCAGATAATGCACCACCTGCAGAACGCGCCAGCGCACCAATAAACGGCCCGAAGAAAGCGTATTGCAGAATCTGAACATCCGGGAACTGCGTTTTTGACAGCATCGCAAAGCCCGCGGAGAAGCCGATGAAGGAGCCGAAGGTTGCCAGATACAGCAGGCTCATAATCCACAGATGACCCCGTTTGAGTACCGGCAACTGCTCCTTGATGGAGGCTTTCGAGGTAGCAAGATCGTTCATGCCAAACCACGCCGCAATGGTGAAGATGGCAAGGAACGGCACCCATATCCAGGACGCATTCGCCAGATACAGCTCAGTCCCATCCGGCTGTTTGACGCCCTGGCTACCAAATACTGCGAAAATCGACAGTGATACCACCAGCGGAGCAACCAACTGCATGACGCTGACGCCCATGTTGCCCAGACCACCATTCAGACCCAGCGCGCCACCCTGCTTCTGTTTCGGAAAGAAGAAGCTGATGTTTGCCATACTGGATGCGAAGTTCGCGCCAGCAAAGCCGCACAGCAGAGAAATGATGATGAAGACGCTATAAGGCGTGGAGGTATCCTGCACGGCAAAACCCAGCCAGACGCAAGGAATAATCAGAATACCGGTGCTGAACGCCGTCCAGCGACGACCACCAAAGATAGGAACCATAAAGGAGTATGGAACACGTAATAACGCGCCAGAAACCGAAGGCAGCGCAGTCAACATAAATAGCTGATCGGTCGTAAAATTAAAACCGACTTTCGGTAAGTTCACCGCAACAGCGCTGAACAACATCCATACGCAAAACGCCAGCAGCAGACAGGGAACGGAAATCCACAGGTTGCGGCTGGCAATACGTTGACCGCGTTGTTGCCAGAACGCAGGATCTTCCGGTCGCCAATCTGTAATGACAGCTCCAGTAGCCCTTTCGGGGGCGGATGAGTGACTCATAGACACCTCTGATACTCGTTTCGATGTCTGCCACCTTAGTGTCTGTAGCTAAAGGCAATTTGATATAAATCAAACGATAAGATAACTTTATCTATCATTGATATTTATCATTATCCATAGTGAGTACAGTGATTTCATAAAAATTATGAGATTTTTCACGGTACTGTAAAATCCCTACCCTTACCGTTGTAAAGCGACTAACCACACGGCAAATAAGGAGTAACTCTTTCCGGGTATGGGTATACTTCGGCCAATAGCCGAGAATACTGCCATTCCAGAATGTATCATCACATTCATTAAGGTTATTGCTCATTTAAAGCCTGAAGGAAGAGGTTTACATGCTTAAACGTTGTCTCTCTCCGCTCACCCTGGTTAATCAGGTTGCGCTTATTGTGTTGCTTTCTACTGCTATTGGACTGGCAGGGATGGCGGTTTCTGGCTGGCTGGTGCAAGGCGTTCAGGGCAGCGCCCATGCGATCAACAAAGCGGGATCGCTGCGCATGCAAAGTTACCGTCTGTTGGCAGCAGTGCCATTAAGCGAGAAAGACAAGCCCTTAATTAAAGAGATGGAACAAACAGCATTTAGCGCCGAGTTGACTCGAGCAGCAGAACGAGACGGGCAACTGGCGCAATTACAGGGTTTACAAGATTACTGGCGTAATGAACTGATCCCTGCACTGATACGTGCACAAAACCGCGAAACGGTGTCAGCGGATGTCAGCCAGTTTGTTGCCGGGCTTGATCAGCTGGTATCTGGTTTTGATCGCACCACGGAAATGCGCATTGAGACAGTGGTGCTGGTCCATCGGGTAATGGCGGTATTTATGGCACTTTTACTGGTATTCACTATTATCTGGTTGCGGGCGAGATTGCTACAACCGTGGCGGCAACTGCTGGCAATGGCGAGTGCCGTCAGCCATCGCGATTTTACCCAACGCGCAAACATCAGCGGGCGCAACGAAATGGCGATGCTTGGAACTGCGTTGAACAATATGTCTGCAGAACTGGCGGAAAGTTATGCCGTACTTGAGCAGCGGGTTCAGGAGAAAACCGCCGGGCTGGAGCATAAAAATCAGATCCTCTCTTTTTTATGGCAGGCTAACCGCCGTTTGCATTCCCGCGCCCCGCTGTGTGAACGCCTGTCACCTGTACTCAACGGATTACAGAATTTAACCCTGCTACGTGATATCGAACTGCGGGTGTATGACACTGATGATGAAGAGAATCATCAGGAGTTTACCTGCCAGCCAGATATGACTTGTGATGATAAAGGCTGCCAGCTCTGCCCGCGCGGCGTATTACCCGTTGGCGATCGCGGCACAACCCTGAAGTGGCGGCTGGCTGACACTCATACGCAGTACGGTATTTTGCTGGCGACCCTGCCGCAGGGGCGTCATCTTAGCCATGATCAACAACAACTGGTGGATACCCTGGTTGAACAACTCACCGCCACGCTGGCGCTGGATCGCCATCAGGGACGTCAGCAACAGTTGATCGTGATGGAAGAGCGTGCCACCATTGCGCGCGAACTGCATGATTCTATTGCCCAATCTCTCTCTTGCATGAAGATGCAGGTGAGTTGCTTACAGATGCAGGGCGATGCGCTGCCAGAAAGCAGCCGCGAACTGTTAAGTCAGATCCGTAACGAACTGAATGCATCCTGGGTGCAGTTGCGTGAATTGCTCACCACATTCCGTTTGCAGCTCACCGAGCCTGGATTACGTCCGGCGCTGGAAGCGAGTTGCGAAGAGTACAGCGCCAAATTTGGCTTCCCGGTGAAGCTGGATTATCAATTGCCGCCTCGTCTGGTGCCTTCGCATCAGGCAATCCACTTGTTGCAAATTGCCCGTGAGGCATTAAGTAACGCCCTCAAACATTCGCAAGCGAGTGAGGTCGTGGTGACGGTGGCGCAAAACGATAATCAGGTCAAACTGACCGTCCAGGATAACGGCTGCGGCGTGCCTGAAAATGCCATCCGCAGCAATCACTACGGCATGATAATAATGCGCGACCGTGCGCAAAGTTTACGAGGCGATTGCCGCGTCCGCCGTCGTGAATCAGGTGGCACCGAAGTGGTGGTCACCTTTATTCCCGAAAAAACTTTCACAGACGTCCAAGGAGATACCCATGAGTAATCAGGAACCGGCTACTATCCTGCTGATCGACGATCACCCGATGTTGCGAACTGGCGTAAAACAGCTTATCAGTATGGCACCAGATATCACTGTGGTTGGCGAAGCGAGTAATGGCGAACAGGGTATTGAACTGGCGGAATCTCTTGATCCCGATCTGATCCTGTTAGATCTCAATATGCCCGGCATGAACGGTCTGGAAACGCTGGATAAACTGCGCGAAAAGTCCCTCTCCGGGCGCATTGTGGTATTCAGCGTCTCTAACCATGAAGAAGATGTGGTCACCGCACTGAAACGGGGCGCGGATGGCTATCTGTTAAAAGATATGGAACCGGAAGATCTGCTGAAAGCGTTACATCAGGCAGCTGCTGGCGAAATGGTATTAAGCGAAGCATTAACGCCTGTTCTGGCCGCCAGCTTGCGCGCTAACCGTGCCACTACTGAGCGCGATGTTAACCAGTTAACCCCACGAGAGCGCGATATACTCAAGCTAATTGCCCAGGGTTTGCCGAACAAGATGATTGCCCGCCGCCTGGACATCACCGAAAGCACAGTAAAAGTTCACGTCAAGCACATGCTGAAGAAAATGAAGCTAAAGTCTCGCGTGGAAGCTGCGGTATGGGTGCATCAGGAGCGCATTTTCTGATTACGGTTCCCAGCGCAGTTCGTCGTTTGACAATGCGTCGAACGGTTCGACAAGCGTTAGCGTGATCTCATTGGAGGAGACACGCTGCCCCTGGTTATCTTCCACCACCACTGACAATCGCCAGTGATTGCTTGCGCCTTCCCCGTTTTGCCAGTCAGGCATGATCAGCGTCCAGCCCTCCTCACTGTTGGCTTGTGCGCCCGGCGTCAAACTTAATATCTGCGTATCGCCCTGCCAAATCAGTTGCCGAATACCGTAACGACTGCGGATTTGTAATTTCAGCGGCACTGTTTCGCCAGGTTTTAGATCCCACGGCGGTGTCGCCAGAAACACCGTTAACGTTTTTCGCTGTCGGTACTCAAGAGTCGGAAGATTATTTCGCTGCGGATTGTCATAGCGACTACCACGTAACGACTGACTTTCGACAACCTCGCCCGCAGAAAGTTGTTTTTTGAGCGGTACACCAAAGCGGTAGTTAAGATTCAGCCCGAGGTTATTTTGATTCTCGCCACTTTCACCCTGTTTATGCTGGGCCGTCACAGTGACTAAGGGCACAGGGGTGTAATTTAATCCCAGACTCAACGCGACGGGATTGTGATAACCCGTACCAGAGTTAAACAAATCGACACGATCACCAAAATACTGTTCTACGCTGACACTGGTATTGAGGTGTTGATAGAACGGCATGCGCATCCGGGCTGTCAGGTCGTACCCGCGCGCCATCCGTTGTTCCTGCGTGGCTGTCTGTTCATGCCATGCAGCAAACGGCTGATAAAAGTTTGCCGATAGTCGCAAATATTCGCCCCACGCTTCAGCGCCAAAGCCCGCTCGCTGAAGATTTTCGTCCAGCAAGTTGTCATAAAAAGTGTTATAACCCACCAGCCAGCTGCCGCGCGCCCAGCGTTGCCCAACGCCCACATTGCTCACCAGCCCATCATCCTGCTGAGTAAGACCAAGCTGGCTCCAGGTGAGATAACGATCATTATCTTGTAACGGCACAAACCAGCTTCCACGACTGCCGGTGAAATGTCCTTCGTTATCCACTTTGACGTCAACACTGGCATTTCCCCACGGTGATAGCCAGGACTCTACGTGCTGATTAACCTGTTGACTAAGCGCGTCGCGGACCTTTCCCAATGCGAAAGCTTTTGCCTGCTCGCCAGTATCAAGCCCGTTATCATTCATACTGGTTTCGCCGAAATCTTTCACAATTTCAGCAAAGTGTTTTTCCCCATCATGATTTTCAGGTGCCATGCCTAAATCCGGCAGACCATCATTGTTATTATCAAAGGGATTTGCCGCTTTTTGCTCGAAGGTAGATTGTGCGTTAGCTGTACCGCCTGCCGCCAGCAAGAGTAAATAAAACGGAATAATGCGAGGAATGAAACGGCTCAAAACGTCGGTAACTTCCGGTAAAAATGAAAAACCATAGCCTTAAAGAATAACGATTACTGGCACCTTTTGTCGTATTTTCTCGCGCTTTCAGGAAAATCCTTAAAAATGTGACCGATTGGTCAGACGCTGCAGAAGCAGTAAGATAGAAGATGAGTGTCTAATTCCCTGAATACAGGAGTAAATAATGCAAAAAATCGTGATCGTTGCCAATGGCGCACCTTACGGGAGCGAATCCTTGTTTAACAGCTTGCGGCTGGCCATTGCGTTACGAGAGCAGGAGAACAATCTGGATCTGCGTCTGTTCCTGATGTCTGATGCGGTCACAGCCGGGTTGCGCGGGCAAAAACCAGGGGAAGGCTACAACATTCAGCAAATGCTGGAGATCCTTACCGCTCAGAATGTACCGGTGAAATTGTGCAAAACCTGTACCGACGGGCGCGGGATTAGTACACTTCCTCTGATTGATGGGGTGGAAATCGGTACTCTTGTTGAACTGGCGCAATGGACGCTGTCAGCCGATAAAGTGCTCACATTTTAATGTTTGAGGGGGCGTCTGACGCCCCACTATGAGGAAAGTTTACTCAGGCGAATCCCGGCCGTAACACACCATCCGGATAATTCTCCGCCAGCAGTTTTTTTACCGATACCAGCAATTCATTCAGCCCATCGTCCTGCATTCCCAGTTTGATAAGCTCCTGTTCCAGTGAAAACAGGTATTGTGCATTGGTTCCCAGCGGACCGCTCGCCGCCGCAATCAACGGCGCTATGACCTGAGCGCGAGTGTCAGATTCATATTCTGGATGTCGCGGGTCCATAATAAACACAATGGCGCTTACTGTGCGTCCATCATCAAGATCAAGCTGACACCAGGTTGGCAGATAACAGCCGGTAATCATCTCGCGCTTCCACAGCAGGGTTAGTTCCTGCTCCAGTGTCTCTTCTGGCAGTCGATAGGCGACGCCTGTGGTGCGTCCGCCCTCTTTCAGTGCAAGCATTCGTCCCGGCTGGTGCGCAGTCCCGCGCCCGGCGGTCAGGCGCAGGCAAAACGCGCGATGCCATCCAACCAGTGTACCGGTGCACGACTCGGTAAACTCCAGTGCCGGATTCCACATCAACGATCCATAACCGAAGATCCACACCGGTCCCTCATCAGGTCGACAAGCCAGCGTCGCCGCCAGCGAAGCCGCCCGTTGTTCTGCTGACCATAAGAGTGATTCTTCAATGGCACCAAATGCCGTTTTACAATCGGCATTCATCAAGAAATCACGCGTTATCACCTTACACCTCCGCCACTGCATACTTCCCTGCGACAACTTTTTGGTGTCTTCCGGACATTTTTACTGCTCATTTTGAAACCACTAACGGGACAATATGCAATCCACGGACCACTTGCAAGGCAACACCGCACGAATAGCTTTAACTAAGCTACCGGTTTTACGATTTTTTATGCCATTTATCATCATCCCCTTTGGCATATTCATGCTTCACAGCAGCCCAGGCCACTTTATGCGCTGTTTCTTCGCGACTGGCGTCATCACGCCGATCTTCTTTATCTTTATATTGATCCCATGCGCTGTTGAACGCTTCTTTATAGATATCCTGGACATGAGACGGAAGCACGTGCTTTACGCTTTCCGGCAGATCGTTTTTCGTTTTATACGGCATCGTTGACTCCTTTTACAAAGTTGAACATTAAGTGTGGTCAACAATATCTACTCTTGCCAAAACATAAGAATTTTCATGTCAGACTCTTCTTAAGAAGTGCTAAAACAAACATTGTCTAAACGTATTACTTATTTTTATGCCCAAATGAGTAAAAAATCGACAGCGGGGTAAAAATTCGTAAAATGTTACCGATATCCAGACACTTTCTGTTATTTTTCCTACCTATTTTTTACATTTTCGATAAATTCATCTGCAAAGGGATAACCATAATGTCAAATGCTCAAGAGGCGGTAAAAACCCGCCACAAGGAGACTTCGCTTATTTTCCCGGTTCTGGCGCTGGTAGTGCTGTTCCTGTGGGGAAGCAGCCAGACACTACCAGTGGTCATTGCCATCAATCTTCTTGCGCTTATTGGTATTTTAAGTAGCGCCTTTAGTGTTGTCCGTCATGCGGACGTATTAGCCCATCGCCTGGGAGAACCTTACGGTTCGCTTATTCTTAGCCTTTCAGTGGTTATTCTTGAAGTCAGTTTGATTTCAGCTTTAATGGCAACCGGCGACGCCGCGCCAACGCTAATGCGTGATACGCTCTATTCAATCATTATGATTGTTACAGGTGGGCTGGTTGGCTTTTCATTATTGTTGGGCGGACGTAAGTTTGCCACCCAATATATGAATCTGTTTGGTATCAAGCAGTATTTAATTGCGCTGTTCCCCCTTGCGATAATCGTACTGGTATTTCCAATGGCGCTGCCTGCGGCGAATTTTTCAACAGGTCAGGCGTTACTGGTAGCATTAATTTCTGCGGCAATGTATGGCGTATTTTTGCTGATCCAGACCAAAACGCATCAAAGTTTGTTTGTCTACGAGCACGAAGATGACAGTGATGATGACGACCCGCACCACGGTAAACCGTCTGCCCATAGCAGCCTGTGGCATGCCATCTGGTTGATTGTCCATCTGATTGCCGTTATTGCAGTCACCAAAATGAACGCCAGCCCGCTGGAGACATTGCTCGACAGCATGAATGCGCCTGTCGCCTTTACTGGCTTCCTGGTGGCTCTGTTGATTCTGTCGCCGGAAGGTTTAGGTGCGTTAAAAGCAGTGTTGAATAACCAGGTCCAGCGCGCGATGAATCTGTTCTTTGGTTCAGTGTTGGCAACCATTTCGCTTACCGTACCTGTCGTCACGCTAATTGCCTTTATGACGGGTAACGAATTGCAGTTTGCACTTGGTGCGCCAGAAATGGTGGTGATGGTGGCCTCTTTAGTACTGTGCCATATCTCCTTCTCCACCGGACGAACTAACGTGCTCAATGGCGCGGCGCATCTGGCACTGTTTGCAGCTTATTTAATGACAATATTTGCCTGACATTTATATCTCCTCCGATGGCGGAAATCGGAGGAGATAATAAAAATTATCTGCTTATAGTATTTCTTCATACTACCTGAACAGATTGTTAATCAGATTTGCGAGCCTGTACCACAACCTGCACGAAACCACTGCAACAGCTGATGAAAAGCCGGAACGCGTACAGCATTGCGCACATTTCAGGGATGAAGTGAATATAAATTGAGACGTAGTATCGACACCAAGCCGGCGTTATCCGGTGAGGCGCAATGTTGTGGGGGCTTTATCCCTGGCGGCATTGGTTGCTGGAAAGAGAAAACCCCCGCACGTTGAGAGGTCAAACCTGACAACAGAACGGGGGCTAATCTTGAACCATCAACAATTCAAGAATAGCCGCAAAATGTTGTCATTACAACAAAAAGGCGGCTATATGACGCTCGCGCAGTTTGCCGTGATTTTCTGGCACGACCTGGCAGCACCGATCCTTGCGGGAATTATTACCGCAGCGATTGTCGGCTGGTGGCGTAACCGGAAGTAAGGTGAAAACGGGCGTCAGGCTGCCGTGATGGCAATATGCGCCCGAAACCGGCCGCAGGGATAACAGCCTGCGGCCTTTTTTGTATCCGGCACCCATGAAAAAAGTCTTAACGCAGAACGCTAAGACTTTATTTTTCAGGCAAAAAAGATTACTTGCTGGTATCCAGTTCTTCGAAACCTTTCACCAGATCATCAATCGCTTTCATTTGCTTGAGGAACGGTTCCAGTTTAGCCAGCGGCAGCGCGGATGGACCATCACATTTCGCATGTTCCGGATCCGGATGCGCTTCAATAAACAGCCCCGCCAGACCTACCGCCATACCGGCTCTTGCCAGCTCAGCCACCTGAGCACGGCGACCGCCGGAAGCTGCGCCAAATGGATCGCGACATTGCAGTGCGTGGGTAACGTCGAAAATCACCGGCGAATTACCAGACACTTTCTTCATGATGCTGAAGCCCAGCATATCAACAACCAGGTTGTCATAGCCGAAGTTAGCACCGCGATCGCAAAGAATCACTTTTTCGTTGCCGCCTTCTTTGAATTTATCAACGATATTACCCATCTGTCCCGGGCTGACAAACTGCGGTTTCTTGACGTTAATTACCGCACCGGTTTTCGCCATGGCTTCAACCAGGTCAGTCTGGCGAGCAAGAAACGCCGGCAACTGAATCACATCTACAACATCAGCAACGGGCTGTGCCTGGCTTGGTTCGTGAACGTCGGTGATAATTTTCACGCCAAAAGTCTGCTTCAACTCCTGGAAGATTTTCATCCCTTCTTCCAGGCCCGGTCCACGATAAGAGTGGATGGAGGAGCGGTTGGCTTTGTCAAAAGAGGCTTTGAACACGTAAGGGATACCCAGTTTCTGGGTCACGGTTACGTAGTGCTCGCAAATGCGCATCGCCAGATCGCGAGATTCCAACACGTTCATACCGCCAAACAGTACGAACGGCAGGTCATTTGCTACGTTGATGTCGCCAATGCTAACCACTTTTTGTTTCATAGGATCGCCTTAATCTTGAGTAAAATGTCGATTAATTAATGCAGCACAATATGTTTATGCGCGATGTTATTTATTTGCGCACGGATCATTTCGCTGATCGGGTCTTCCGGACACTGTTCAACGAAATAACTTAAATCGTTCAACGCAACGTGTTCGCAATCCAGTTGCGCATAAATCAACCCGCGATCGCGAATTTCATAGGGATCTTCCGGGTTGAATTGTAATAAAGCTTCGCTGGTGCGTAACGCCAGCTCCATCTGATTTTCTTCCATCAACGAAGCTTTGAGTGTATCCAGCAATTTGCGGATTACCTCAATGTTATCAGCTTCATCAAGGTCTTCATAAAACAGTTCCGCCGACGGGCTGATATTTCCCTTTAACCACACATCCAGCATATGTTCGCTTAACGATTCACCGTTAAAAGGATTAATCAGCCAAATTTCGCCATCCGGACATTCAATGCGCAATATCAGCTGCGTAGGGAAAATCACCGGCAGCAGCGGCAAATCGAGACGATTCGCGACCCATAATAAAACCGCACCTAATGATACCGCACTGCCCTGTCGATTCTTTAACACCTGGTCCAGCCATAATGCATCGGAAAGACGATAAACGCCGCGTGAGGCTTTAAACCCCCATTCGCCGTAAAACAGCGCGATTAATTTTTCTAGCTGCTCTTCTAATGGCAGAAGCTGGCTAATTTCTTCCTTCGCCAGACTAACGAGACGCTCCAGTTCGTCGTAAACATCTTGCGAGGGAAAATCGCGGCGGATTGCTTCGCAAGCCAGGATCATGCCTTCGCACAATGGCGCTTTATTAAATTCGAAATCAGCTAACGATCTCATGACTTACCCCAGTAACGGTACTTTTGTGGTGGCGAGTTTAATGATGATGTACAGCACCACCAACGCCAGCGGGAAGGCAATAATGCGCGCCTGCTGACTGTGCATACGACGATAATCGAGTGCAATAAAACCCAAAACAATATAAATGATAACTCCAAACAGCTTTTCAGTCAGCCACTGTGCCTGCCCGGAAAATGGCTGGATGTGCGCTTTAGCCATCAACGCAATGCCGCTTAACAATAACAGCGTATCGACAACCGGCGGCACAATGCGCGTCCAGCGAGCAAATGCCTGTGGATGCTTCTGATAACGTAGCCAGAAACGTAAGGTCAATAGCCCAACAGAAAGCGCGATACTAATGAGATGAACGCTAAGCAACGTAGAAAAACTTGTCATTGATAATAGCGGCCGAGCGTTACGCGCTCGTTATCCCCATAGTCACGGCAGGTTTCGACGTCATGATACCCCGCGAGGATAAATGCCTGTCGCACCGCTTCACCCTGCTGCCAGCCATGCTCCAGAAGCAGAAAGCCGCCGGATACCAGCGCGTTACGCGACTGTTCGATGATATGCACGATGTCTGCCATTCCACTGTCTGCCGCAACCAGCGCAGTGAGCGGCTCAAAGCGGACATCGCCTTGTTGAAGATGTGGGTCCTGCTCGTCAATATACGGCGGATTGCTGACAATCATCGCAAACTGCTGCCCGGCTAGCGCGCTAAACCAGTCGCTTTGCAGAATGTGGATATTTTTGATAGCCAGATGCTGGGCATTACGTTGCGCCAGAGAGACAGCATCTGGCATACGATCTACAGCGGTAATTTCGCAGTCCGGACGCTCGCTGGCCAGCGCCAGCGCAATCGCCCCGGTACCCGTCCCGAGATCGAGAATACGGCAAGGTTGTTCAGGCAACCGCGCCAGTGCCTGCTCCACCAGACACTCCGTATCCGGGCGCGGAATTAAGGTCGCTGGCGAAACAAATAACGGCAACGACCAGAATTCTCGCACCCCGGTTAAATGAGCAATGGGTTCACCATCGCGACGACGCGTCAGTAGCGCATCAAGTTGCTGACATTGTTCGTCAGTCAGCTGCGTTTCACCAAAGGCGAGAATAAAAGTACGCCCTCTGCCGGTAACATGCTCCAGCAGGATTTCAGCATCACGCCGCGGGCTTTCGCTCGCCTGAAGTTGGCTTATTGCTTCACGTAACCAGTGTTGATATTCCATTATTCCTGCTCGGACAACGCCGCCAGTTGGTCGGCCTGATGTTCCTGGATAATCGGTTCAATCAGCATATCCAGCTTACCTTCCATCACTTCATCCAGGCGGTAGAGCGTCAGGTTGATGCGGTGATCGGTAACGCGCCCCTGCGGGAAGTTGTAAGTACGGTTACGGTCGCTGCGATCGCCACTCCCCAGCAGGTTACGACGGGTAGACGCTTCGGCCTGTTGCCGTTTTGCCATTTCAGCAGCGTGGATGCGAGCACCGAGTACAGAAAGTGCTTTAGCTTTGTTTTTATGTTGTGAACGTTCGTCCTGACATTCAACAACAATCCCGGTCGGCAAGTGAGTAATACGAATTGCCGAATCGGTGGTGTTAACGTGCTGACCACCCGCCCCTGACGAGCGGAAAGTATCAATGCGTAAATCTGCTGGGTTGATGTCCGGCAGTTCTGCATCAGGCAGTTCTGGCATTACCGCAACGGTACAAGCAGAAGTATGAATACGACCCTGCGATTCCGTAGCAGGAACACGCTGCACGCGATGACCGCCAGATTCGAATTTCAAACGACCATATACACCATCACCGCTAATTTTGGCGATGATCTCTTTATAACCACCATGTTCACCCTCGCTGGCGCTCATGATTTCTACACGCCAGCGGCGGGCTTCGGCGTAACGGCTGTACATACGGAACAGATCGCCAGCGAACAGCGCCGCTTCGTCGCCGCCGGTTCCGGCACGGACTTCGAGGAAGGCGTTACGTTCGTCATCAGGATCTTTTGGTAGTAACAGAACCTGTAATTGCTGTTCCAGTTGCTCGCTTTTTTCTTTAGCTTCGCGCAGTTCATCCTGCGCCATCTCACGCATTTCAGGATCGTCGAGCATCATCTGTGCGGTTTCGATATCTTCCTGAACCTGTTGCCAGTCGGTAAAACAGCGCGAAACATCACTTAACTGCGCATATTCACGAGATAATGCGCGAAAACGTTCCTGGTCAGCGATGGTTTGCGCATCACCCAGCAGCGCCTGAACTTCTTCATGGCGTTCATGCAGGGCTTCCAGTTTGGCAACGATAGAAGGCTTCATAGGCGTAAATGCACCCTGTAAAAAAAGAAAATGATGTACTGCTACTCCAGCCCGAGGCTGTCGCGCAGAATATTCAGGCGTTCGTTATCCCCGTCACGGGCGGCCTGTTGAAGTGATTTTGTTGGTGCATGGATCAGGCGGTTAGTCAGTTTCCATGCCAGATCCTGCATAATGGTTTGCGCATCGCCGCCCTGTTCAAGGGCCGCTAACGCTTTAGCAGTTAACTCATCACGAACCTGCTCTGCCTGGCTACGATAATCGCGAATAGTTTCGCTGGCGCTTTGTGCTCGAAGCCATGCCATAAATTCACTGGCCTCCTGGGCGACGATAGTTTCCGCCTCCACAGCAGCAGCTTTCCGTTGCGCCAGGTTGTGCGAAATAATGCTTTGCAGATCGTCAACGCTATAAAGATAAGCATTCGCCAGTTTACCAACTTCCGGCTCAACATCGCGCGGAACGGCAATATCCACCAGCAGCATTGGTTGATTGCGACGGCTTTTTAATGCGCGCTCCACCATGCCTTTACCGATAATCGGCAACGGGCTGGCGGTGGAACTGATGATGATATCGGCTTCGCGCAGACGTTCGTCGATATCGCTCAGGGCAATCACTTCCGCGCCAACCTCATCTGCCAGAATTTGGGCACGTTCGCGAGTGCGATTGGCGATAATCATCTTCTGTACTTTGTGTTCGCGCAGATGACGCGCCACCAGCTCGATGGTTTCGCCCGCGCCAACCAGCAGTACCGTCACCGTAGAGAGCGATTCAAAGATCTGCCGCGCCAGCGTACAAGCCGCAAAAGCGACAGACACAGCACTGGCACCGATATCTGTTTCAGTGCGAACGCGTTTCGCCACAGAGAAAGATTTCTGAAACATGCGTTCCAGTTCGCTGGCCTTCATATGACCTTTTTGCGAATCGGCAAACGCTTTTTTCACCTGACCGAAGATCTGCGGCTCGCCAAGGACGAGAGAATCAAGCCCACTGGCAACGCGCATTAAATGACTGACCGCATCGTTATCCTGATGCCAGTAGAGGCTATTACGCAGATCGTCTTCGTTGAGATTATGGTAATCACACAACCAGCGAATGAGCGCCTCTTGCAGGTCATCCCGTTCTTCAACGCTGAGATAAAGTTCTGTGCGGTTACACGTCGACAGCACCACACCGCCCTGCACCATCGGCTGCGCAAGCAGGCTGTCAAGCGCCTGATCGAGCTTATCCGGCGAAAACGATACACGTTCTCGCAGCGATACAGGTGCCGTTTTATGGTTGATACCGAGTGCTAAAAGGGTCATGTCTGCGGGAAATAATACCAACGTTGATAGGGTTAGTCTGCTTGCATCATACAGGATGCGTAAGATCAATAAAAGAGAGCGCCCCCTTTTGGAGTAATTGCCGAAAGCCGTTAGATTCTGGCAATTAAGACAACGTGAACATAGACGATGGCTAACGGTAACGCTAGCATTAAGGGTTATAACTGCAACGTATCTCAAGGACTTGTCATTATTATGCCCCTGCCCGATTTTCGCTTTATCCGCCTGCTACCGCTGGCTGCTCTTGTGCTCACTGCCTGTTCCGTTACCACGCCCAAAGGTCCTGGCAAAAGCCCGGATTCGCCACAATGGCGTCAGCATCAGCAAGACGTGCGCAATCTTAATCAGTATCAAACTCGCGGCGCGTTCGCTTATATTTCTGACCAACAAAAAGTGTACGCCCGTTTCTTCTGGCAACAAACTGGCCAGGATCGCTACCGTCTGCTGCTGACTAACCCATTGGGCAGCACGGAACTGGAGCTGAATGCTCAACCGGGTAACGTGCAGTTAGTCGACAATAAAGGTCAGCGTTATACCTCCGATGACGCCGAAGAGATGATTGGCAAATTGACCGGAATGCCAATTCCGCTCAACAGCTTGCGCCAGTGGATTTTAGGTTTACCGGGTGATGCGACTGACTACAAACTTGACGACCAGTACCGCCTGAGTGAAATCACCTACAGCCAGAATGGCAAAAACTGGAAAGTTGTTTACGGTGGTTATGACACAAAAACTCAACCTGCGATGCCAGCCAATATGGAACTCACCGACGGTGGTCAACGCATCAAGTTAAAAATGGATAACTGGATAGTGAAATAATGCGGACACAGTGGCCCTCTCCGGCAAAACTTAATCTGTTTTTATACATTACCGGTCAGCGTGCGGATGGTTACCACACGCTGCAAACGCTGTTTCAGTTTCTTGATTACGGCGACACCATCAGCATTGAGCTTCGTGACGATGGGGATATTCGTCTGTTAACGCCCGTTGAAGGCGTGGAACATGAAGATAACCTGATCGTTCGCGCAGCGAGGTTGTTGATGAAAACTGCGGCAGACAGCGGGCGTCTTTCGACGGGAAGCGGTGCGAATATCAGCATTGACAAGCGTTTGCCGATGGGCGGCGGTCTCGGCGGTGGTTCATCCAATGCCGCGACGGTTCTGGTGGCGTTAAATCATCTCTGGCAATGCGGGCTAAGCATGAATCAGCTGGCGGAAATGGGGCTGACGCTGGGCGCAGATGTTCCTGTCTTTGTTCGTGGTCATGCCGCGTTTGCCGAAGGCGTTGGTGAAATACTAATGCCGGTGGATCCGCCAGAGAAGTGGTATCTGGTGGCGCACCCTGGTGTAAGTATTCCAACACCGGTGATTTTTAAAGATCCTGAACTCCCGCGCAATACGCCAAAAAGGTCAATAGAAACGTTGCTAAAATGTGAATTCAGCAATGATTGCGAGGTTATCGCAAGAAAACGTTTTCGCGAGGTTGATGCGGTGCTTTCCTGGCTGTTAGAATACGCCCCGTCGCGCCTGACTGGGACAGGGGCCTGTGTCTTTGCTGAATTTGATACAGAGTCTGAAGCCCGCCAGGTGCTAGAGCAAGCCCCGGAATGGCTCAATGGCTTTGTGGCGAAAGGCGTTAATCTTTCCCCATTGCACAGAGCCATGCTTTAAGCCGGGCAAGCTGAGTTTCGGTGACAACGTCACCTTGTTCCAGACGTTGCATCGCGCTCTTTAATACACCGCCTGGAAAGAATCATGCCTGGCCCGCACAGTTTTCGGCAGATTCTTTCCACCAATGGACGCATGCCTGAGGTTCTTCTCGTGCCTGATATGAAGCTTTTTGCTGGTAACGCCACCCCGGAACTAGCACAACGTATTGCCAACCGCCTGTACACTTCACTCGGCGACGCCGCTGTAGGTCGCTTTAGCGACGGCGAAGTCAGTGTACAAATTAATGAAAATGTACGCGGTGGTGATATTTTCATCATCCAGTCCACTTGTGCCCCTACTAACGACAACCTGATGGAATTAGTCGTTATGGTTGATGCCCTGCGTCGTGCTTCCGCAGGTCGTATCACCGCTGTTATCCCCTACTTTGGCTATGCGCGCCAGGACCGTCGCGTCCGTTCCGCTCGTGTACCAATCACTGCGAAAGTGGTTGCAGACTTCCTCTCCAGCGTCGGTGTTGACCGTGTGCTGACAGTGGATCTGCACGCTGAACAGATTCAGGGTTTCTTCGACGTTCCGGTTGATAACGTATTTGGTAGCCCGATCCTGCTGGAAGACATGCTGCAGCTGAATCTGGATAACCCAATTGTGGTTTCTCCGGACATCGGCGGCGTTGTGCGTGCCCGCGCTATCGCTAAGCTGCTGAACGATACCGATATGGCAATCATCGACAAACGTCGTCCGCGTGCGAACGTTTCCCAGGTGATGCATATCATCGGTGACGTTGCAGGTCGTGACTGCGTACTGGTCGATGATATGATCGACACTGGCGGTACGCTGTGTAAAGCTGCTGAAGCTCTGAAAGAACGTGGGGCTAAACGTGTATTTGCGTACGCGACTCACCCGATCTTCTCTGGCAACGCGGCGAACAACCTGCGTAACTCTGTAATTGATGAAGTCGTTGTCTGCGATACCATTCCGCTGAGCGATGAAATCAAATCACTGCCGAACGTGCGTACTCTGACCCTGTCAGGTATGCTGGCCGAAGCGATTCGTCGTATCAGCAACGAAGAATCGATCTCTGCCATGTTCGAACACTAATCGAACCCGGCTCAAAGACCCGCTGCGGCGGGTTTTTTTGTCTGTAATATCCATTTGTATGACCTATGCCTCCTTCACCTGCCATTTAGTTGACAGATGATGCGCTCACGGATGAAACATTATTGTGAACAAAATATTTTCCTCACATGTGATGCCTTTCCGCGCTCTGATCGACGCTTGCTGGAAAGAAAAATATACTGCCGCACGGTTTACCCGTGACCTGATTGCCGGGATAACCGTCGGGATTATTGCTATCCCGCTGGCGATGGCGTTGGCTATTGGTAGTGGTGTGGCCCCCCAGTACGGTTTATATACCGCAGCTGTTGCGGGGATTGTCATTGCTCTGACGGGGGGGTCACGCTTTAGCGTTTCCGGTCCGACTGCGGCATTTGTGGTAATTCTCTATCCCGTTTCGCAACAGTTTGGACTGGCAGGACTGCTGGTTGCGACCTTGCTGTCGGGAATCTTTTTGATTCTGATGGGGCTGGCACGCTTTGGTCGCCTGATTGAGTATATTCCGGTTTCCGTCACCTTAGGTTTCACCTCGGGTATCGGGATCACCATCGGTACCATGCAGATTAAAGATTTTCTCGGTCTGCAAATGGCCCATGTCCCGGAACATTATCTACAAAAAGTCGGCGCATTATTTATGGCGCTGCCGACCATTAATGTGGGTGATGCAGCCATTGGCATTGTGACGCTTGGCATTCTGGTTTTCTGGCCGCGTCTGGGCATACGTTTACCCGGCCACCTTCCGGCCTTGCTGGCTGGTTGCGCGGTGATGGGGATTGTTAACCTGCTCGGCGGACATGTTGCTACCATCGGTTCGCAATTCCACTACGTCCTGGCCGATGGTTCTCAGGGTAACGGTATTCCGCAACTGCTGCCGCAACTGGTGCTGCCGTGGGATCTGCCTAATTCAGAATTCACGCTAACCTGGGATTCTATTCGCACCCTGCTGCCTGCGGCATTCTCAATGGCAATGCTCGGCGCAATCGAATCTCTGCTCTGCGCCGTGGTGCTGGATGGTATGACCGGGACGAAACACAAGGCGAACAGCGAACTGGTTGGACAGGGACTGGGGAATATTATCGCTCCGTTCTTTGGTGGTATTACCGCTACAGCTGCCATCGCGCGTTCTGCCGCTAACGTCCGTGCCGGGGCAACTTCCCCTATCTCGGCGGTGATCCACTCTATTCTGGTTATTCTTGCCCTGCTGGTACTGGCACCGCTGCTCTCCTGGCTGCCGCTTTCCGCCATGGCAGCCCTGCTGTTGATGGTGGCGTGGAACATGAGTGAAGCGCACAAAGTGGTCGACTTGCTGCGTCATGCACCGAAAGATGACATCATCGTCATGCTGCTGTGCATGTCGCTGACCGTGCTGTTCGATATGGTTATTGCCATCAGCGTGGGGATCGTGCTGGCATCGCTGCTGTTTATGCGTCGTATCGCACGTATGACTCGCCTGGCACCGGTAGTCGTAGACGTTCCAGACGATGTCCTGGTTCTGCGCGTTATTGGCCCGCTGTTTTTTGCTGCCGCAGAAGGCTTATTCACGGACCTGGAGTCACGTCTTGAAGGCAAACGGATTGTGATTCTGAAGTGGGATGCCGTTCCGGTACTTGATGCTGGTGGTCTTGATGCGTTCCAGCGTTTTGTGAAGCGTCTGCCCGAAGGATGTGAACTGCGCGTGTGCAACCTGGAATTCCAGCCACTGCGCACTATGGCTCGCGCAGGCATTCAACCGATCCCGGGACGCCTCGCATTCTTCCCGAATCGTCGCGCGGCGATGGCGGATTTATAAGTACGAGATTGACCAGTCAGCGCAAACTGACTGGTCAGCAAACTGCATTATTTGTTAGCTATGACGGCGATTGTCGCTACGGCGGCAACGTTTGTCATAGTGGCGAACCCACCAGTAACGGTCGCACACCTGTTCATGCCCGCCAACACGGGCACCCGCCAGCCAGAGAATCGCACCGACGAAAATACTTAGCACAGCACCATGTGCGAAATACTGGGGCATATTAAACTGTGGTAACTGGTTGAGGATTGAATACCCCACGCCGACCACCATTACCACCAGACCCAACCCCATGAGCACGTTACCGAGTAACGAAGCGTTTTTGCGTTTCATATGTCACCTCCGGAACTTTCTGGGTTGTAACAGGGAATACCCCTCTTCCTTATGTGTAAAGTATAGACAACACCCTGTAGGTTATGTGCGGGTGTGATCACAATTACACCCCTTATTTCAACAAAACTTTACAAATAAACGCCTGAACACCTTGACTTTCTAATAGTCCACTCAGGCAATAATTGCATTATCTGCATTTGATACGCAGTTTTTTGTCAAGCGGGGCCGCAACCAGTAAACTACGCGCCAGTTATGTACACACTCAGGACAAAAAAACGTGACGATTAAATTGATTGTCGGCCTGGCGAACCCCGGTGCTGAATACGCCGCAACGCGACATAATGCTGGTGCCTGGTTCGTTGACTTACTGGCAGAGCGATTGCGCGCTCCGCTGCGCGAAGAGGCTAAATTCTTTGGTTATACTTCGCGAGTCACCCTTGGAGGCGAAGATGTCCGCCTGTTAGTCCCGACTACATTTATGAATCTCAGCGGCAAAGCCGTTGCGGCGATGGCCAGTTTTTTCCGCATTAATCCGGACGAAATTCTGGTGGCCCACGACGAACTGGATCTGCCTCCTGGCGTCGCCAAATTTAAGTTGGGTGGCGGTCATGGTGGTCACAATGGACTGAAAGACATCATCAGTAAATTGGGTAATAACCCTAACTTTCACCGTTTACGCATCGGAATCGGTCATCCGGGCGATAAAAATAAAGTTGTCGGTTTTGTGTTAGGCAAACCGCCTGTTAGTGAACAGAAGTTAATTGATGAAGCCATCGACGAAGCGGCGCGTTGTACTGAAATGTGGTTTACAGATGGCTTGACCAAAGCAACGAACCGATTGCACGCCTTTAAAGCGCAATAAGTCGTTGTCTGCGGCATTTTTGCCGAGTGCCGTGTATAATAGGCAAAGTTATTTCCATTTCTGCAATCTGTTAGCAATAACAGGTTGATTATTAAGATATTAAGGTGATTTAAATCATGGGATTCAAATGCGGTATCGTCGGTTTGCCCAACGTCGGGAAATCTACCCTGTTCAACGCGCTGACCAAAGCCGGTATTGAAGCGGCCAACTTTCCATTCTGCACCATCGAGCCGAACACGGGCGTCGTACCAATGCCTGACCCTCGCCTGGATCAACTGGCTGAAATCGTAAAACCGCAGCGTACACTTCCCACGACCATGGAATTTGTCGATATCGCCGGTCTGGTAAAAGGCGCATCGAAAGGCGAAGGTCTGGGTAACCAGTTCCTGACCAACATCCGTGAAACCGAAGCGATCGGTCACGTTGTTCGCTGCTTTGAAAATGACAACATCATTCACGTTTCCGGCAAAGTTAACCCGGCGGATGATATTGAAGTTATCAACACCGAACTGGCGCTGGCGGATCTCGACACCTGTGAACGTGCGATTCATCGCGTACAGAAGAAAGCCAAAGGTGGCGATAAAGACGCGAAAGCCGAGCTGGCGGTACTGGAAAAATGCCTGCCCCAGCTGGAAAACGCAGGTATGCTGCGTGCGCTGGATTTAAGCGCTGAAGAGAAAGCGGCTGTTCGTTACCTGAGCTTCCTGACGCTAAAACCAACAATGTACATCGCCAACGTCAACGAAGACGGTTTTGAAAACAACCCGTATCTTGACCAGGTGCGTGAAATCGCAGCGAAAGAAGGTTCTGTTGTAGTTCCGGTTTGTGCTGCTGTTGAAGCAGACATTGCCGAACTGGACGACGAAGAGCGTGACGAGTTTATGCAGGAGCTTGGGCTGGAAGAGCCGGGCCTGAACCGTGTGATCCGTGCCGGTTATAAGCTGCTGAACCTGCAAACTTACTTCACCGCTGGGGTGAAAGAAGTGCGTGCATGGACCATTCCGGTTGGTGCAACCGCGCCGCAGGCAGCGGGCAAAATCCATACTGATTTTGAAAAAGGCTTTATCCGTGCACAAACCATCTCGTTTGAAGATTTCATCACTTACAAAGGTGAACAAGGCGCGAAAGAAGCAGGCAAAATGCGTGCAGAAGGCAAAGATTACATCGTTAAAGATGGCGATGTGATGAACTTCCTGTTCAACGTCTAATTCCGCTAATACTACCCTGGCGGTTAATAACGAGCCATTATGTGAGTTGCACGTAATGGCTTTTTTACGCCTGCTACGCATCTTCTTTCAATTCTGAGTTACCAAAACTCATAATCAGACTCCTGACAATATTAACAATGCAGCTTTTATGTGATAACAATCACAGTGCATTAACCGTTCAAGAGTTTGTCATGAAAAAAACATTTACCTTCAGCCTGTTAGCAATTGTCTTTGCAAGCCTGTTGAGTGCTTGTGTTCCCCACCATCATCACCGCCACAGCGATGGCCCTCGTGGTCCTGCGCCCTCAGGTAAGCCAATGCCACCTTCAAATGGTGGACCAAATCACGGCAGTCATGGTCGCTATTAATTAGCAATTCATAGCGGGAAAGTACATACTCTCCCGCTATCCACGGCGCTTAAACTGCCCTGCATCAATGCCATGTTGCTTCATTTTCCGCCACAGCGTAGTGCGGCCGATTCCAAGTAAAGCCGACATTTCCTGAATGCGACCGCCTGTGACCTGGGCTGCGTTAATAATTGCCTCTTTTTCAACTTCCGCAAATGACAGACTGGTGGAAAGGCGAGTGGCGCTGACATCATCTGTCGCCTGCTCGGTAAACAGATGTTCAGGTAAATCACTGACGCGAATGCGCCCGTTATCACTACTCAGAGCAAGATTCTCGATGACGCTGTAAAGTTCAAAATCGTTGCCTGGCCATGCACAAGAAACCAGGCGAGCGAGGGCATCGTCATCAATTTTCAGCCGCGTAGAGAAGCGTTTTTCAAGGCTGCGTAATTTGTTATTCACCAGCGCCGGAATGCTGCCACGCCGCATACGCAGAGGCGGGATGGTAATTTCAAATGCATGCAGCGCGTAATACAGCTGGCGACTAAAGCGATTTTGTTCCACCAGCATTGCCAGGTCCGCGGTCGTTGTGGCAATCACTTTGACATCAATGGGTATTAAACGCCGCGCATCCAGTCGCGTGATAACACCCTGCTTGATAACCTGAAGCAAAGCAGACTGTAACTCCACCGCCAGATATTCAATCTTTTCAAGAAACAGCGTGCCGCCGTGCGCCAGTTCCAGCCGACTCAGACGGCCATTTTCATTATCCGTGCGATCGCCACCAATAAATTCTTCCGCCAGCGCCGCATCACCATATAACTCACAATTGACGGCGATATAAGGCCCCGCTGCACGCTCGCTTTCATTATGAATTGCCTGACTTAGCAGTGCCTTGCCCACGCCCTCTTCTCCACAAAGCAGGACAGGAAAGCTACTGCGCGCCGCCTGGCGACCAAAATGAATCAAGCGGCGGGTTTGCGGATCGTCCTGTGGCATATGAGCGAAGGTATGGCTGACTTTTCCTAATTGACTGGTCATTAACTGCCGCATCTGTTCCACAGGATGGAGCAATAAAATAAAGCTGGTTCCCTGCGTTTCTATTATCGGTTTAAGGGTTATCACCGCATCAATAAACTGATGCTGACTTTCAAAGGTTGCTTCTACGTGTTTGAGCGGATGTGCCTGTTTTATTGCTTGTTGCAATACGGCGGGTAACGTTAAGAGTTCAGTGATCGCCCTTCCCTGACTTGCCGTCGCGTCAAGGCGCAAGACCCGCGCCGCCTGGGCATTGATAAATTGCAAATTACCCTGCTCGTCCCAGCTAATCACGCCATCATCCATACTTTCTAACAGGGCATTAAGTTGATTTAAATGGCGGTTAGTTTCAGCGAGCAAACTGTCCGTCAGCAGTAAATTTCCGACCTCGCGTGCGATTGCCAACGTCAACGGCAAATCAGCTGCGGTAGTTTGCTCAACCGGACACGCCAGCGCTATTGTTCCCGTCAATCGGCCCTTGCTGTCAAACAACGGCGTTGCACAAAAGGCCCAGTTCCAGAGTGCCTGTTTGAAATGTTGATCGGCCATCGTTTTCACGGCCTGACCAGAGATAGCCGCTAATGATAGCGCACAAGTACCAATAATTCCCTCGGCGCAATACGTGCCGTCATTGAATCCCAGTGCACTTAGCTGCTGCAAGGTTTGCGGATCGCCATTACGGCTGAGAATGCAGGCGGTTTCATCGAGGATAAGCAGCGCACACGCTCGCGGTGCCATGTATTCCCAGGCATCTTCCAGCGCAGCCTGCCCGAGCGTCAGCATCGCTTTCTTACGCCGATAAATAGAAGCAAATGTCACGCCCTGGGCCTGGTGTGGTACGTTCCATGTCTCCCGTTTCATCAGCTTAATGCATCGCTCCCAGGAGGTTGCAATTAAGGGAGATATGTCCCGACCATCGTTGTTAAAAGCGCCACTCATATCCCGCATCCCTTATGACAAAAGGTGTTCCGGCTCGCAATTTTAAGTATTAATACACGTAAAAGTTTCAATATGGAACATTCATTAAAGAATATGTTTCACTATGAAACATAATTTGGGCTAATTTTCTTTTCCCTTGCCTGATGCACAATGGATTCATCGGCAGTCAGTGGTCGCCGTGTCGTTGAACATCATCCATGCCCTACCGTAATTGCTGGAGCAAAATAATGAAAAAATTGATCAATGATGTGCAAGACGTACTGGACGAACAACTGGCAGGACTGGCGAAAGCGCATCCATCGCTGACACTGCACCAGGATCCGGTGTATGTCACCCGAGCTGATGCCCCCGTTGCAGGTAAAGTCGCCCTGCTGTCGGGTGGCGGCAGCGGACACGAGCCGATGCACTGTGGCTATATCGGTCAGGGGATGCTTTCGGGAGCCTGTCCGGGCGAAATTTTCACCTCACCGACGCCCGATAAAATCTTTGAATGCGCCATGCAAATTGATGGCGGCGAAGGTGTACTGTTGATTATCAAAAATTACACCGGCGATATTCTTAACTTCGAAACAGCAACCGAGTTACTGCACGATAGCGGCGTAAAAGTGACCACTGTGGTCATTGATGACGACGTTGCAGTAAAAGACAGTCTTTATACCGCCGGGCGGCGCGGCGTTGCCAACACCGTATTAATTGAAAAACTCGTAGGTGCAGCGGCGGAGCGTGGCGACTCACTGGACGCCTGTGCGGAACTGGGGCGTAAGTTGAATAATCAAGGCCATTCAATAGGTATCGCTCTCGGTGCCTGTACCGTTCCTGCCGCGGGCAAACCTTCTTTTACCCTGGCGGATAATGAGATGGAGTTTGGCGTCGGCATTCATGGTGAGCCAGGTATTGACCGCCGCCCCTTCTCTTCCCTTGATCAAACCGTCGATGAAATGTTCGACACCCTGCTGGACAATGGCTCATACCATCGCACTTTGCGTTTATGGGATTATCAACAAGGCAGCTGGCAGGAAGAACCACAAACCAAACAACCGCTCCAGTCTGGCGATCGGGTGATTGCGCTGGTTAACAATCTTGGCGCAACTCCGCTTTCTGAGCTGTACGGCGTCTATAACCGCCTGACCACACGTTGCCAGCAAGCGGGATTGACTATCGAACGTAATTTAATTGGCGCGTACTGCACCTCACTGGATATGACCGGTTTCTCAATCACCTTACTGAAAGTTGATGACGAAACGCTGGCACTCTGGGACGCCCCTGTCCACACCCCGGCCCTTAACTGGGGTAAATAAGGAGAAAGCAATGTCACTGAGCAGAACTCAAATTGTTAACTGGCTCACTCGTTGTGGCGATATTTTCAGCACCGAGAGCGAGTATCTTACTGGACTGGATCGCGAGATTGGCGACGCTGACCACGGGCTAAATATGAATCGAGGCTTTAGCAAAGTGGTGGAAAAACTCCCTGCTATCGCAGATAAAGATATCGGTTTCATTCTCAAGAATACCGGCATGACGCTACTTTCCAGCGTCGGAGGTGCCAGTGGTCCGCTGTTCGGTACCTTCTTTATCCGCGCCGCACAGACAACCCAGGCACGGCAAAGCCTGACGCTGGAAGAGCTTTATCAGATGTTCCGCGATGGCGCGGACGGCGTAATCAGTCGCGGGAAAGCCGAACCTGGCGATAAAACCATGTGTGATGTGTGGGTGCCGGTGGTGGAATCGTTACGTCAGTCCTGCGAGCAAAATCTCCCTGTTCCGGCGGCGCTCGACGCTGCCAGTAGCATCGCCGAATCCGCTGCACAAAGTACGATTACGATGCAAGCCCGCAAAGGCCGCGCCAGTTATCTCGGTGAACGCAGTATTGGTCACCAGGATCCCGGCGCGACCTCGGTGATGTTTATGATGCAAATGTTGGCGTTAGCCGCAAAAGAGTAAGGAATTGGTGATGGTAAACCTGGTCATAGTTTCACATAGCAGCCGACTGGGAGAAGGTGTCGGTGAATTAGCCCGTCAGATGTTAATGAGTGATAATTGTAAAATCGCCATTGCCGCGGGAATTGACGATCCACAAAATCCCATTGGTACCGATGCCGTCAAAGTGATGGAGGCCATCGAATCTGTTGCCGATGCCGACCATGTGCTGGTCATGATGGATATGGGTAGCGCATTATTGAGTGCTGAAACTGCGCTGGAATTGCTGGCTCCCGAGATCGCCGCAAAAGTACGTTTGTGTGCTGCGCCGTTGGTCGAAGGTACACTGGCAGCAACGGTCAGCGCGGCCTCGGGGGCGGATATCGACAAAGTTATCTTTGACGCCATGCATGCGCTGGAAGCCAAACGTGAACAACTGGGTTTACCGTCCTCTGACACTGAAATCTCTGGCACATGTCCTCCGTACGATGAAGAAGCCCGTTCTCTGTCGGTGGTCATAAAAAACCGTAACGGCCTGCATGTACGTCCGGCCTCCCGGCTGGTTTATACCTTATCGACATTTAATGCCGATATGTTGCTGGAGAAAAACGGCAAATGCGTTACACCGGAGAGTATTAACCAGATTGCGTTACTACAAGTTCGCTATAACGATACGCTGCGCCTGATTGCGAAAGGACCAGAAGCTGAAGAGGCACTGATCGCTTTCCGTCAGCTGGCTGAAGATAACTTTGGTGAAACGGAGGAAGTTGCTCCACCTACTCTGCGTCCCGTTCCGCCTGTTTCGGGTAAAGCCTTTTATTATCAACCTGTTTTATGTACGGTACAGGCAAAATCAACCCTGACCGTGGAAGAAGAACAAGAACGATTACGCCAGGCCATTGACTTCACGTTATTAGATCTGATGACGTTAACAGCGAAAGCAGAAACCAGTGGGCTTGACGATATTGCCGCAATCTTTTCTGGTCACCATACACTGTTAGATGATCCGGAACTGCAGGCGGCGGCAAGCGAACTCCTTCAGCATGAACATTGCACGGCGGAATATGCCTGGCAGCAAGTTCTTAAAGAACTTAGCCAGCAATACCAACAGCTGGATGATGAATATCTACAGGCTCGCTATATCGATGTGGACGATCTTCTGCATCGCACCCTGGTCCACCTGACCCAAACGAAAGAAGAACTCCCGCAGTTTAACTCGCCAACTATTCTACTGGCGGAGAACATTTATCCCTCCACAGTACTGCAACTGGATCCAGCGGTTGTAAAAGGTATCTGCCTTAGCGCCGGAAGTCCGCTATCCCACAGTGCCCTAATCGCCCGTGAACTGGGAATTGGCTGGATTTGCCAGCAGGGTGAGAAACTGTATGCGATACAACCAGAAGAAACGCTAACGCTGGACGTTAAAACGCAACGTTTCAACCATCAGGGTTAAACCACCGTTCGGATGGCATCATTCTGATGTCATCCGGCAATTTACTCTGCACTGATGTTTTTAACTACCTGTTATATTTTTCACCAAATTATGATGATTTTTCTTCGCTAATCGCAAACCCAACGTCGCTGGCTGACTAATAAACAGATGTTATTTTATCACTCTATTTCGCCGTTATTTATCTCTTTAATTCCCTTTTCTAAAATGTCTGTCAGTTCGCAGAATGTGATTTCGATCATGCAGCTAGTGCGATCCTGAACTAAGGTTTTCTGATACTTGAATACCGTTTTATTCGGTTTCGCCAAAGGAGAATGACTGATGAAATCCCCCGCACCTTCTCGCCCGCAAAAAATGGCGTTAATTCCAGCCTGCATCTTTTTGTGTTTCGCTGCGCTATCGGTGCAGGCAGAAGAAACATCGGTAACACCACAACCGCCTGATATTTTATTAGGGCCGCTGTTTAATGATGTGCAAAACGCCAAACTTTTTCCGGACCAAAAAACCTTTGCCGATGCCGTGCCGAACAGCGATCCGCTGATGATCCTTGCTGATTATCGGATGCAGCAAAACCAGAGCGGATTTGATCTACGCCATTTCGTTAACGTCAATTTCACCCTGCCGAAAGAGGGCGAGAAATATGTTCCGCCAGAGGGGCAATCACTGCGCGAACATATTGACGGACTTTGGCCGGTATTAACGCGTTCTACCGAAAACACCGAAAAATGGGATTCTCTATTACCGCTGCCAAAACCTTATGTCGTGCCCGGCGGACGTTTTCGCGAGGTATATTACTGGGACAGTTACTTCACCATGTTAGGACTTGCCGAAAGCGGTCACTGGGATAAAGTCGCGGATATGGTAGCCAATTTTGCTCATGAAATAGACACTTACGGTCATATTCCCAACGGCAACCGCAGTTACTATTTAAGCCGCTCGCAGCCGCCCTTCTTTGCCCTGATGGTAGAGTTACTGGCGCAGCATGAAGGCGACGCCGCGTTGAAACAATACCTGCCGCAAATGCAAAAAGAATATGCTTACTGGATGGACGGTGTTGAAAACCTGCAAGCCGGACAACAGGAAAAACGCGTTGTAAAACTTCAGGATGGTACCCTTCTCAACCGCTACTGGGACGATCGCGATACGCCACGACCAGAGTCATGGGTGGAAGATATTGCCACTGCCAAAAGCAATCCGAATCGACCTGCCACTGAAATTTACCGCGACCTGCGCTCTGCCGCTGCGTCTGGATGGGATTTCAGCTCGCGCTGGATGGACAATCCGCAGCAGTTAAACACCTTACGCACCACCAGCATCGTACCGGTCGATCTGAACAGCTTGATGTTCAAAATGGAAAAAATCCTCTCCCGCGCCAGCAAAGCTGCCGGAGATAACGCGATGGCAAACCAGTACGAAACGCTGGCAAATGCCCGTCAAAAAGGGATCGAAAAATACCTGTGGAACGATCAACAAGGCTGGTATGCCGATTACGACCTGAAAAGTCATAAAGTGCGCAATCAGTTAACCGCGGCCGCCCTGTTCCCGCTGTACGTCAATGCGGCAGCGAAAGATCGCGCCAGCAAAATGGCGACGGCGACGAAAACACATCTGCTGCAACCAGGCGGCCTGAACACCACGTCGGTGAAAAGTGGGCAACAATGGGATGCGCCAAACGGCTGGGCACCGTTGCAGTGGGTCGCGACAGAAGGATTACAAAACTACGGGCAAAAAGAGGTAGCGATGGACATTAGCTGGCACTTCCTGACCAATGTTCAGCACACCTATGACCGGGAGAAAAAGCTGGTGGAAAAATATGATGTCAGCACCACCGGAACAGGGGGCGGCGGTGGCGAATATCCATTACAGGATGGCTTTGGCTGGACCAATGGCGTGACGCTGAAAATGCTGGATTTGATCTGCCCGAAAGAGCAACCGTGTGACAATGTTCCGGCGACGCGTCCACTCAGTGAATCAACAACACAGCCGCTAAAACAAAAAGAGGCGGAACCTACGCCTTAACTTTACTGTATATCGAGCAATGCCATTACGTGCATAAAATTGGCATTGCTCTTTCTTCATCACGAAATACCAAATACCACTCTTTCTACGGTCTATGCCTTTATTTTCTTTTATTAGAGAAGAGTTTAATTTTATTTTATCAACTTGTTAATCATTACACCTCTATTTATATTTTCCCCCACTCCCCATTCTCCCTGACAATTTTCTTGTGGAACAAAGTGTTATTTAAGCAACAAGCAAATCATTCTGTCTCTTTAGACAAATTTTGACATCAAACATGATCTTTTTCGCTATATGTGTAAGTATATAGCGGTTTTAATTATCAGGATATTACTTATGTCACTAACCAGACGGAGGTTTACACAGATTCTTGCGTCGACATTGTTCCTGCATCATCTGCCGTCCTTTGCACAATCAGTCAAATTCTGGGCCTCACGGACGCTTCCCGAAGCCCAAAACATTACACGCATCGTCAGCGCAGGCGCGCCCGCCGATTTACTATTGCTGGCTGTCGCGCCAGAAAAAATGGTCGGTTTTTCCTCTTTTGATTTTGCCCGTCAGGCATTAATTCCATTGCCAGAGCACATTCGCCAGTTCCCCAGGCTGGGACGACTCGCCGGGCGCGCCAGCACACTCTCGCTGGAAGGGCTTATGGCGTTACATCCCGATTTGGTCGTTGATTGCGGCAATACGGATGAAACCTGGATCTCCCAGGCACGGCAGGTTAGCGAACAGACACAAATACCCTGGTTATTGCTTAACGGGAAACTGGAACAATCAGCAGAACAGTTAACAACGCTTGGCAAAACGTTAGGCGAAGAGCACCGCGCCGCAGAACAAGCCAATCTCGCCAGCCGCTTCGTTGGTGAAGCTCAGGCATTCGCCACCTCACCCGCCGCTAACCTCAGCTTTTATGCTGCGCGCGGTCCTCGAGGGCTGGAAACGGGCTTACAGGGTTCGTTGCATACCGAGGCGGCGGAATTATTAGGTTTACATAACGTCGCGCAAATAGCCGATCGCCACGGTCTGACACAGGTTTCCATGGAAAATCTCCTGCGCTGGCAGCCGGATATTATTCTGGTTCAGGAGGCCGTTACTGCAGATTTTATTCGTCGTGATCCTCTCTGGCAGGGCGTGAAAGCGGTTGCGGAACAACGCATCTTATTTTTAAGTGGCCTGCCCTTTGGCTGGCTGGATGCCCCGCCGGGAATCAACCGTCTTCTGGGATTACGCAGACTTCACGCCTGGCTGGATCCCGCCATCAATCGCCAGTTTAAAAGTGACATGCAGCATTACGCCCAACTGTTCTGGCATTGTTCACTCAGTGACGCCGACTATCAAAAATTGGTGGCGAGCTAATGAGAACCGTAAACGGATGTATTTTGCTGCTGGCAGCTATCAGTATCACTTTTGCCGCCGTAAGTGGGGCTTATCATCTCGATATGCAGCAACTGCTGGCGCTCATTCTTCGTCAAGAAAATGTTCCTGTGCAAGAACAAATTGTCTTCTGGCAAATCCGCGTGCCGCGTATTCTTGCTGCGCTGTTTCTGGGCGCGGCGCTGGCAGGGGCCGGAACCACCTATCAGGGAATGTTCCGTAATCCCTTAGTGTCACCGGATATTTTAGGCGTCTCCGCCGGTGCCGGACTTGGTGCCTGCGCGGCAATCCTGTGGGGATTATCCATTGTTTACATCCAGCTGTACGCATTTTGCGGCGGGCTGATGGTGGTCGCGGGCGTCTGGTTGATTACGCGTCGGGTGACCCGCCACGATCCGATCTTAACCCTGGTGCTGGTAGGCATTGCGTTAGGAACGTTGTGCGGAGCGGGGATATCGCTAATAAAAACGCTGGCCGATCCTTACACCCAGTTACCGTCAATTACCTTCTGGTTGCTGGGGGGGCTGTCCACCGTGACCTTACGCGATCTCTGCTATGCTGCACCGATCATTCTCATAGGCTCCTTGCCCCTGTTTTTTCTCCGCTGGCGCATGAATTTACTCACGCTTTCCGACGACGAAGCCCGTTCGCTGGGACTGAACGTGACACGTCTGCGCTTTGGATTGATTGTCTGCGCCACACTCATCACCGCCAGCACGGTAGCAATAGCAGGCATAATTGGTTGGGTCGGCCTGGTCGTTCCGCACATTGCCCGCTTGTTGACCGGTCATAACCATCAGCAGCTGTTGCCCATGGCAATGTGTACTGGCGCGATTCTGCTCCTGCTTACCGATACGCTGGCACGCAGCATTGGAACAACAGAAATCCCACTTGGCATTCTGACCGCTTTTGTTGGTGCACCGTTTTTCCTGTTTTTGTTGTTACGCGGAGGTCGCCAGTGACTTTGCTTGCCGTCCGTCATGCGTCTCTGGGTTACTCCCGCCATCCGGTGCTACGCGACGTGTCCTTCACCCTGTCGCAAGGAACAATTTGTTGTCTGTTAGGAGCCAATGGTTGCGGCAAAACCACACTCATGCGCTCCATTCTTGGCGTTATACCGTTATTAAAAGGCGAGATCTTACTGGATAGCCTCTCTGTGCAGACACTCAGCCATCGCCAGCGCGCGCAGGCTATTGCCTGGGTGCCGCAGGCGCACGACGGCATTTTTGCTTTTAGTGTGCTGGATATGGTGTTGATGGGCCTGGCCCCCACCATAGGCGCTTTTTCCGTTCCCGGTAAGCAAGAACGCCTGAAAGCAACGGAGCAACTGGAAAAGCTGGGCATTTTGCATCTGGCGGCACGACGCTGGAATACGCTTAGCGGCGGTGAACGTCAGCTGGCTTTAATCGCCCGTGCACTCGTCCAGCAACCGCGCTTGTTATTACTGGATGAGCCTGCCTCCAGCCTCGATTTCGGTCATCAGATCCAACTTCTGGACACGCTGGCGCAGCTCAAAAATAACGGCATGACAATGTTAATGTCGACTCATCATCCGCTCCATGCCAACGCCATTGCCGACAGCATTATCCAGGTAGAGCCAGATGGACGAGTAACACAAGGCTTACCGACCGAACAGTTAACAACGAAAAAACTGGCTGCCCTGTACCGGGTTTCTGCCGACCAGATTCACCATCACCTCTCTGCAATTAAGCACTAAGGAAAAATCATGCTCATTGACGATATTGATTTTGCAGACCTTTACCTTCAGCAACTCAGGCTGGCCCATCGCACAGAAAAAACGCCGGATCACTGGGATCAACGGGCGGAAAAAATGGCGGAAAATTGCGCCTCGCCTACGGACAGCTACCTGCAACAACTGACCTCAAAAATTGACCTGCAAGGCGCGCAAACCTTATTCGATATGGGCTGCGGACCGGGTACCGTATCGCTGGCGCTGGCGGACAAACTCACGACGATTTATGGCGTTGATTACAGTCAGGGGATGCTGAACGTTGCCGCCCGTCGCGCCGCCGCGCTAAAGGCAGACAATGTCCACTGGATCCAGCGCGCCTGGGAAGAGGACTGGAGTGACCTGCCACGCTGCGATATTGCCGTGGCTTCCCGCTCCACTCTGGTGGCTGATATGCGCCAGGCAATGAGCAAACTGAATAATCAGGCACGGCTTCGCGTCTATACGACTCATCTGGTCAGCACCTCGTTCGTCTCTCCAGCCATTCAGCGGGCGGCTGGTCGGGAAGTGATCGAATTACCCAACTATATCTTTGCACTCAACGTCCTGTATCAGATGGGAATTTATGCTCACGTTGATTTTATCCGTGGACAAAATTGCCAACAGGATAACAGCACCTGGGAACGTTTTGAGCAGAACGTCAGCTGGAGTCTGGGCGCGCTTAACGACGATGAGCGTGAGCGGTTATATCGCTGGTATCAACAACAAGATGCTCGTGCCCTCGCCCCTGCCAGCCGCGACTGGGCGCTCATCTGGTGGGATAGCGTACCGCAGGAGACACTGCGATGATTTTCCTTTCTCAGGCACAAATCGATGCGTTACTTCTGGAAGATATCCAGGGCGGTGACCTGACCACGCGAGCATTAAATATTGGACACCAGCATGGCTATATAGAGTTTTTTCTCCGTCAGGGCGGCTGCGTCAGCGGAATTTCTGTCGCGTGTAAGATGTTAACTACGCTGGGATTAACTATTGATGACGCGGTCAGCGACGGTTCACAAGCGAACGCGGGTCAGCGGCTAATCCGTGCGCAAGGTAATGCCGCAGCACTTCATCAGGGATGGAAGGCAGTCCAGAATGTGCTGGAGTGGAGTTGCGGTGTTTCTGATTATCTCGCTCAAATGCTGGCGTTACTTCGTGAACGTTACCCTGATGGCAATATCGCCTGCACCCGAAAAGCAATTCCGGGCACCCGCTTACTGGCCTCGCAGGCAATTCTGGCTGCCGGAGGACTGATTCATCGTGCCGGATGTGCGGAAACCATATTATTGTTTGCCAACCACCGCCATTTTCTTCATGACAATCAGGACTGGTCAGGCGCAATCAATCAGTTACGTCGCCACGCACCCGAGAAGAAAATAGTTGTTGAAGCCGACACGCCGAAAGAGGCAATCGCCGCGTTACGCGCGCAACCAGACGTACTTCAGCTCGACAAATTTAGTCCGCAACAGGCAACTGAAATTGCGCAAATAGCACCGTCGCTGGCTCCCCACTGCACGCTGGCTCTGACCGGCGGAATTAATCTGACAACACTCAAAAATTACCTCGACTGCGGCATTCGCCTTTTTATTACCTCCGCGCCTTATTACGCGGCACCTGCTGACATTAAAGTCAGTCTGCAACCCGCAGCCTCTATTTAATTCTTTGTTAAACGGAATTTATTCTATGAGACTCAAAAAACGTTATCTCTGCACAGTATTATCACTTGCCTTTACCCAGCAGGCCGTAGCGGCTCAGGAGAGCGACACGCTGACCGTATGGTCCAGTCCGGTATCATCAACGACGACCACCGTTCTCGATCAACCCACCATGAAGGCCCTGGATAAACAGAATGTCGCTCAGGCATTAAGTGTCGTCCCCGGCGTGGTGCTGCAAAAGTCAGGTAGCCGCAACGAAGAACAGGTCAAAGTTCGTGGCTTTGATAGTCGTCAGGTGCCGGTCTATTTCGACGGTGTGCCCATTTATGTTCCCTATGACGGCAACCTCGATCTGGCGCGGATTCTGACCAACAATTTGGGGGCAGTTGAAGTTTCCAAAGGGTATTCGTCGCTGCTTCAGGGGCCTAATCAGATGGGCGGAGCCATTAATATCACCACCCAGAAGCCAACAAAACCTCTGGAAGCAAATCTGGGATATCGCCAGGGATGGAGCCGTAGCCATGACAATGCCTACGATATGCATGCTTCATTTGCCGCCAGCAGCGATCTGGGGTATTTGCAAGTCAGCGGTAGCCAGCTAAAGCAGGATTTTCTCGGCCTGCCGCATGGTGTAAATAATGATATTGCAGGCAAACACGGCAAGATGATTAATTCATCGGCTGATGATAAACGCGGCATTGTGAAGCTCGGTTTTACACCACGCGAAAACGATGAATACACATTGACTTACATTAAGCAGGATGGTGAAAAAGATAACCCGCCATACAGTGGAAATAGTGGTCAGAAATCACGCTACTGGCAGTGGCCAGAGTATGACAAAGAAAGTTTTTATTATCAGGGAACGACCCAACTAAACGATCGTTTTACCCTGAAAAGTCGGCTGTATCGCGACACCTTTGAAAATACGCTAATGATGTACAACTCGCTGGCTGATTTGAAAAATAAAAAAGGCAGCTACAGCCATTATTCCGATTACAGCGACGGTGCCGGGTTACAACTGGCAGCCGATGTGCGTGAAAACGATCTGCTGTCGTTTGCCGTTAACTGGAAAGATGACGTACACCGGGAAAAAGGTGCGCCGCACGCCGCTTACGATCGCTATGAAGATCGTACCTGGTCGCTCGCCAGTGAATATCAATGGGCTGCTGCCGATAATGTCGATGTCGTGGCTGGAATCAGCTATGACTGGCGCGATAGCGTAGAAGCGAAAAAACATGAGAAAGATGGCAGTATCACCCATTATGACGACAACAATCAGTCAGCTTTTAACTGGCAGGTGATGGGGAAATACCACTTTGCCAATGAAGACACGCTGGCGCTTTCGTACTATGACCGCACACGCTTTCCGACGCTGAAAGAACGCTATACCACGTCCAAACCTGCGTATAACCAGATAGCGATTGTTAACCCGCAGCTCAAGCCGGAACGCGCGCGCGGGGTGGATTTAACCTGGAATGGTGCCTTCACGCACGACTGGGGATTTGAGGTCAGCGTTTACTATAACCGGGTGAGTGATGCCATCCTCTCGCACAATATCGATGCCGATACCATTCAAAATCAGAACAGCGGCACGGTGGATTACAGCGGTCTGGATGCCGGTATTAAGGGGAAAATCAGCAATATACTGGATGTAGGATTGAGCTACGCCCTGATCCACGCTGATGCCAAACGTAAAGACATCGGCAAGATAACCGATCTGCCAACGCAGACAATGACCGCATGGATGACTCTCAAACCGTGGGAGCCGTTAAGCGTAACGCTGTCGGAAGAGGCGCGTTCCTCCAGCTACAGCAACAGTGACGGTTCACAAAAAGCCGCCGGTTTTGCGGTGACCCACATTCGAGCCGATTACACCTTAGGTCATGGCTTCAGCGTTAATGCGTCGGTCAATAACCTGTTTGATACCAAATATGCCTACAGTGAAGGGTTTATTGAAGAAGGTCGCAATTTCTGGGCTGGTATCGAGTATACGTTCTGATGTGAAAGCGGATAGCGGCATCTGTATCGCTATCCGCCTTATGAAAATCTTATTCTCTTCGCAGGAGGCGGAATACGCCCAGCACCAGGATAGCGCCCACCACCGCCACCAGGAAGCTGTGCAAATTAAAACCGCTGATGGAGCCGCCAATGCCAAACATGGTCGCCAGCCAGCCGCCGACCACCGCACCGACTATCCCAAGAATACAGGTCAGGAAAAATCCACCACCATCACGCCCCGGCATGATTAGCTTGGCGATAATACCGGCTATCAGGCCAAAAATAATCCAGGCAATAATTCCCATGTTCAGGCCCTCGTTTCGATGAATCGGACGCAAGAAATGCTTACGTCAACGCTCTAAGTATAGGCAAGGGCGGGATCGATGCTGGGCGTATGTCGGCTGATTTAAGAACAACATGTAAAAAATATTCGCGCATTTGTATTAAGTTTTGTTAACTGCGACCGATAAACCAAAGACAGTTTGTCAGTCAGGAGTTTTTCCGCGTGAGTCATTACCATGAGCAGTTCCTGAAACAAAATCCGTTAGCCGTCCTGGGCGTGTTACGCGATTTGCACAAAGCCGCAATTCCTTTGCGTATCAGCTGGAATGGCGGGCAGCTGATCAGCAAAATACTGGCAATAACTCCGGATAAACTGGTGCTGGATTTCGGCAGCCAGGCCGAAGACAACATCGCCGTGCTAAAGGCGCAGCACATTACCATTACCGCCGAAACTCAGGGTGCGAAAGTCGAGTTTACTGTTGAACAACTACAGCAGAGTGAATACTTGCAGCTTCCGGCATTTATTACCGTACCGCCTCCCACCTTATGGTTTGTACAACGACGCCGATATTTCCGCATCACCGCCCCACTCCATCCGCCTTATTTTTGCCAGACCAAACTGGCGGATAACAGTACGTTACGTTTCCGCCTGTATGATTTGTCGTTAGGCGGCATGGGCGCATTACTGGAAACAGCAAAGCCTGCCGAATTACACGAAGGCATGCGCTTCGCTCAGATTGAAGTCAACATGGGGCAATGGGGTGTTTTTCACTTTGACGCCCAGTTAATCTCCATCAGCGAGCGCAAAGTGATTGATGGCAAAAATGAAACCATCACCACTCCCCGTCTGAGCTTCCGTTTTCTTAACGTCAGCCCGACGGTGGAGCGGCAATTACAGCGGATTATTTTCTCTCTCGAGCGAGAAGCCCGGAAAAAAGCGGACAATGTGCGCGACTGATTTACATCGCGTCCAGTGCCTGCTCAAGTTTGTAGATATAGCGCGGAGCCTGCGGCGCAGGATGATTTCGCGCTACGTGATCGAGGAACTCATCAGCATCCAGATCGTTGATTTTGCTGATCGCCTTTTTCCGATCTGACGAGAAAGTCCGTAGCAGCGCACCTGCCCCGTTAGCGTATGACACCACCAGCGCATATTGCAGTACCTTCGGATCTTCAATGCCTGCCAGCGGGCCGGTTTCCAGAATATTCAGGTAAGCCGCCCCCATTGAAATATTACGCTCCGGATTTTTCAGCTCGCTGGTCGTCGGCTCACCGCTCCAGCCCATACGACGATATACATCACGTCCGGAGGTTGAAGCTTTTATCTGCATCAAACCAATGGCATTCGATTTACTCACCGCGTTCGGATTACCACCCGATTCGATAGCGATAATCGCCGTGATCAATTGTGGATCGACGCCCCAGGCTGCACCGGCTTTCTGGCTTATTGGCATCCACTGCATCGCACGTTGCACCGGAACTTTCGCGTTCCACGGCGGGTTCGTATAGTCATGCTTTGATGAACAACCCGCTAATAACACAATCAAAAAGGCAAACCATCTCAATTTCACTTCTTCTATCCTTATAGCCTGGAATCGCCGTTGAGGTGACAACGGCACACCTAAGCGGCATGATATACATTTCGTTTCTGTTGTCAGCAAGGAATTGCCATGTCTCTGTTTCACTTAATTGCCCCATCGGGTTACTGCATTAAACAGCACGCCGCGCTGCGTGGTATCCAGCGCCTTACCGACGCGGGGCATCAGGTCAATAACGTCGAGGTTATTGCCCGTCGTTGTGAGCGTTTTGCGGGTACGGAAACGGAGCGTCTGGAAGATCTCAATTCTCTTGCCAGACTGACTACCCCCAACACCATCGTGCTGTCTGTACGCGGCGGTTACGGTGCCAGTCGTTTACTGGCAGATATTGACTGGCAGGCACTGGTGGCTCGCCAACAACATGACCCGTTACTCATTTGCGGACATAGCGATTTTACCGCCATTCAGTGCGGTCTTCTGGCGCAAGGCAATGTCATCACCTTTAGCGGCCCCATGCTGGTAGCAAACTTTGGCGCGGATGAACTAAATGCCTTTACCGAGCACCACTTCTGGCTGGCGTTACGCAATAAAACGTTCACCATTGAATGGCAAGGGGAAGGCCCGACATGTCAGACCGAAGGCACGCTGTGGGGAGGCAATCTTGCGATGCTGATTTCACTGATTGGTACACCGTGGATGCCAAAAATTGAGAACGGTATTCTGGTGCTGGAAGATATTAACGAGCACCCTTTCCGCGTCGAACGTATGCTGTTGCAGCTCTATCATGCTGGAATTTTGCCACGTCAGAAGGCGATTATTCTCGGTAGCTTTAGCGGCAGCACGCCTAATGATTATGACGCAGGTTACAACCTGGAGTCAGTGTACGCGTTTTTGCGTTCCCGCCTGTCGATTCCACTCATTACCGGCCTCGATTTTGGTCATGAACAACGCACGGTTACGCTGCCGTTGGGCGCACATGCCATTCTGAATAACACCCAGGAAGGCACTCAGTTGACCATTAGCGGTCATCCTGTTCTTAAAATGTAAAAAAATCACGCTTCAGGGCTAAGTAAAACGCTGTCTCTGCCGCTAATATGGTAGGGTTTATATAAGAGACAGCGTAATCAGGAGTAACCGACCGTTGGATGCCACAACAATAATTAGCCTTTTCATCTTAGGATCCATCCTTGTCACCAGCAGTATTTTACTTAGTTCATTTTCTTCCCGTCTTGGCATTCCCATTCTGGTTATTTTTCTGGCGATCGGCATGCTGGCGGGGGTTGATGGCGTCGGCGGTATCCCGTTTGATAATTATCCCTTCGCCTACATGGTAAGTAACCTGGCGCTGGCGATTATTTTGCTCGACGGCGGGATGCGCACTCAGGCCAGTTCCTTTCGTGTGGCGTTAGGACCGGCACTGTCGCTGGCGACGCTGGGCGTGCTTATCACCTCTGGTTTAACCGGCATGATGGCGGCGTGGCTGTTTAATCTTGATTTGATTGAAGGATTATTAATCGGCGCTATCGTCGGCTCCACCGATGCTGCAGCGGTCTTTTCTCTGCTGGGTGGTAAGGGGCTTAACGAACGTGTTGGCTCGACGCTGGAAATTGAATCCGGCAGTAATGATCCAATGGCGGTCTTTCTGACGATTACCCTGATTGCGATGATCCAGCAGCATGAAAGCAGTGTCAGCTGGATGTTCGTGGTCGATATTCTGCAGCAATTTGGCCTCGGGATTGTCATCGGGCTTGGCGGTGGTTATTTACTGCTGCAAATGATTAATCGCATCGCCCTGCCCGCCGGATTATATCCATTGCTGGCATTAAGCGGCGGTATTTTAATTTTTGCTTTAACCACGGCGCTGGAAGGCAGCGGTATTCTGGCTGTTTATCTGTGCGGTTTTCTGCTGGGTAATCGGCCGATTCGCAACCGCTACGGCATCCTGCAAAATTTCGACGGCCTCGCCTGGCTGGCGCAAATCGCCATGTTCCTGGTGCTGGGGCTATTGGTTAACCCAAGCGATCTGCTGCCCATTGCCATTCCGGCGCTCATTTTGTCCGCATGGATGATTTTCTTCGCCCGTCCTCTTTCGGTATTTGCCGGATTGCTACCGTTCCGTGGCTTCAATCTGCGTGAGCGCGTGTTTATCAGCTGGGTAGGATTACGCGGCGCGGTGCCGATTATTCTGGCTGTGTTCCCGATGATGGCGGGGCTGGAGAATGCGCGACTGTTCTTTAATGTCGCCTTCTTTGTGGTCCTGGTTTCACTGCTATTGCAGGGAACATCACTCTCGTGGGCGGCGAAAAAAGCCAAAGTGGTCGTTCCGCCAGTGGGACGTCCGGTGTCACGCGTTGGCCTGGATATTCATCCGGAAAATCCGTGGGAGCAGTTTGTTTATCAATTGAGTGCCGATAAATGGTGCGTGGGCGCGGCACTGCGTGATTTGCATATGCCAAAAGAGACGCGTATTGCGGCACTGTTTCGTGATAACCAGTTGCTTCATCCCACCGGCAGCACCCGACTGCGCGAAGGCGATGTGTTGTGTGTAATTGGTCGGGAACGCGATCTCCCGGCGCTCGGTAAACTGTTCAGCCAGTCGCCGCCGGTCGCGCTGGATCAACGCTTCTTTGGTGACTTCATTCTCGAAGCCAGCGCCAAATATGCTGATGTGGCGCTGATATATGGTCTGGAAGACGGGCGAGAATATCGCGATAAGCAGCAAACGCTGGGTGAAATCGTCCAGCAGTTGTTAGGCGCAGCACCGGTTGTCGGTGACCAGGTAGAGTTTGCCGGGATGATCTGGACGGTGGCCGAGAAAGAAGATAATGAAGTGTTGAAGATTGGTGTTCGGGTAGCGGAGGAAGAAGCCGAATCTTAAGTTTAATGTGTTTTATAACGCTGGATACGACGCTGGTCGCATCCAGCGATAACAAGTTACACCGTCACAACCGGGACGCGTAACGCCAGCGCGCACATCAACTCATAGCCTACCGTTCCGGCAGCGGCGGCGACATCATCAATTTTGATCTCCTTGCCCCACAGCTCAACTGGCGTACCAATACCCGCTTGCGGGCAAGGCGTTAAATCGACCGCCAGCATATCCATCGAGACTGTCCCCACCGTCATGGTGAGAACGCCGTCCACTAAAACAGGGGTACCGGTAGGCGCGTGGCGCGGATAACCGTCGGCGTATCCTGCGGCGACAATGCCGATTCGCTGTTCATCGCGCGCAGTATAGCGACCGCCGTAGCCCACACGCTCGCCCGCTTTTAGCGTCTGGACACCAATAATCTCACTGCTTAGCGTCATCACCGGACGTAATCCGGTATTGGCGATATCACGCCACTGACCGGACGGCGAAGCGCCATACAAAATAATACCAGGCCGAACCCAGTCAAAATGCGCTTCCTGGTGCCACAGAGTCGCCGCCGAATTGGCCAACGAACGCCGACACTCCAGCCCTTCCGCCGCCTGCTCAATACGCGCCATCGCGCTGGAAATTCCATCAGGATGTTCCGCTTCGGCAAAATGCGACATCAGGGTCATTTCGCCAACATTCGCCATCGCCCGCAACTGCTGCCAGACGGTAAGCACGCGATCGGGCTGGAAGCCCAACCGATTCATCCCACTGTTCACTTTAAGATAAATATCCAACGGTGCTTTTAGCCGCGCATTTTGCAGTGCTTTGAGCTGCCAGTTGCTGTGTACGCAGGTGGTCAGGCGGTGCTGGTCATAAATCTCCAGATCCTGAGCATGGAAAAATCCTTCCAGCATCAGGATCGGTCCTTTCCAGCCGCGCTCACGTAACGTTATTGCCTCTTCCAGATTAAGCAATGCAAAGCCATCGGTGGCCCCGAGCGCGCTCCAGATACGCTCAATACCGTGCCCGTAAGCGTTCGCTTTTACCACCGACCAGACGCGCGCGTACGGCGCGGCCTGGCGGACAATGGACAGATTCTGTTTTAATGCCTGCAGATCGAGGCTGGCCTGTATCGGACGGGTCATCTCGTTTCCTTAGCTGTGTGCGCCATGTAAATGGCCCGGGCGTGATGGCGTAAATCCACGGCTGTAGCGCGCTACGCTTAGATCTTCATACGGGATCGCTGGCGTGCGCCCCGAGAGCAGATCGCTTAACAACTGACCGGAACCGCAAGCCATCGTCCAGCCGAGCGTGCCGTGACCGGTATTCAGCCACAGATTTTTAAAGCGTGTACGCCCGACAACCGGCGTGCCGTCTGGCGTCATCGGGCGCAGGCCAGTCCAGAAAGTCGCCTGCTCAACATGACCGCCGCGTGGATAGAGATCGCGAACCACCATCTCCAGCGTTTCACGACGCGGTTGCAACAGCTCGGTGTTAAAGCCAACAATTTCCGCCATTCCGCCAACACGAATGCGGTTATCGAAACGGGTAATGGCGATTTTGTAGGTTTCATCAAGGATAGTAGACACCGGCGCACCATCTTCCTGCGCAATCGGAATAGTCAGCGAGTAGCCTTTCAGCGGATACACCGGAATATCAACAATGCCTTTGAGCATCGCCGTCGAGTAAGAACCAAACGCCATCACATACGCATCGGCCTTAATCACTTCATCACCACACTTCACGCCGTAAATTTGCTCGCCGTCGCAAAGCAGTTGGTCAACGGGCGTATTAAAGCGGAATTTAACCCCCGCCTGCTCCGCCATCCGCGCCAGATTCTGGGTAAACAGCTGGCAGTCTCCGGTTTCATCATTGGGCAGTTGCAGGCCGCCCGTCAGTTTGTGCGCCACTTCTGCCAGCGCGGGCTCCACTTCCGCCAGGCGGCTGGATTCCAGCAGCTGATACGGTACGCCAGCATCTTCCAGCACGGCGATATCGCGGGTCGCGTTTTCATACTGTTGTTCAGTACGGAACAGTTGCAGCGTCCCACCCTGACGCCCTTCATACTGAATATTGGTTTCGGCGCGCAATGCTTTCAGGCAATCACGGCTGTATTCCGCCAGACGCACCATCCGCCCTTTGTTTTCCATATAGTGGCTGGTGTCGCAGTTACGTAACATTTGCCACATCCATTTCAACTGGAACTGCGTACCGTCGAGACGAACCGCCAGCGGCGCATGGCGCTGGAACATCCATTTAATCGCTTTTAAAGGCACACCTGGTGCCGCCCACGGTGCAGCATATCCGGGGGAGATTTGCCCGGCATTCGCGGCACTGGTTTCCAGGGCGGCCCCCGGCTCCCGATCAATGACGGTGACCTCATGTCCTGCCTGATTTAAGTACCAGGCGCTGGCAACGCCTACCACACCACTTCCCAGTATGACAACTCGCATAGCCACTCCGATAACGGTAGATACAGTAAAAGAACAATAATCTAATTACATCTTGATAACTCAGTTGAAAATATTATTCAACATACAGCTTTTTTATGGTGAGCTGGCTCACATCTCCCTGACTCTGCGGCAATATGGCGTCTTTAGTATCTCCTGCTGAACGCCCTTTTTATCCAGCATAAAATTCCGTTCAGAAGCGGATTAGTGGCACTCTGATAATAAGAAATCGCAAAGAAAAAAATTCTCCGGCGACGCGGTTTTTAACAGGTGTTCTATGCTTGAAATGAGGTGCTCCACACAGAGAGCGCCGACAACAATGAGGTGCGCGTATGGCGACGATCGATTCTATGAATAAGGACACCACACGTTTGAGCGATGGACCCGACTGGACGTTCGACCTGCTGGATGTTTATCTGGCAGAGATAGACCGGGTGGCGAAACTCTACCGGCTGGATACCTACCCGCACCAGATTGAAGTGATAACCTCAGAACAGATGATGGATGCCTACTCCAGCGTCGGCATGCCAATTAACTATCCGCACTGGTCATTCGGTAAAAAGTTTATCGAGACTGAACGGCTGTATAAGCACGGTCAGCAAGGACTGGCCTATGAAATCGTCATTAACTCTAACCCGTGTATCGCTTACCTGATGGAAGAGAACACCATTACCATGCAAGCGCTGGTGATGGCTCATGCCTGCTATGGGCATAACTCTTTCTTCAAAAACAATTACTTATTCCGTAGCTGGACCGACGCCAGTTCGATTGTCGATTATCTGATTTTTGCCCGTAAATATATTACCGAGTGCGAAGAGCGTTATGGCGTTGATGAAGTAGAACGGCTTCTGGACTCGTGCCACGCGCTGATGAACTACGGCGTGGACCGGTACAAACGCCCGCAAAAAATCTCGCTGCAAGAAGAGAAAGCCCGGCAGAAGAGTCGCGAAGAGTATCTGCAAAGTCAGGTCAATATGCTCTGGCGTACCCTGCCGAAGCGCGAGGAAGAGAAAACGGTTGCTGAAGCGCGCCGCTATCCGTCCGAACCACAAGAAAACCTGCTCTATTTTATGGAGAAAAATGCGCCACTGCTGGAATCATGGCAGCGTGAAATCCTGCGTATTGTGCGTAAGGTGAGCCAGTATTTTTATCCGCAAAAACAGACTCAGGTGATGAACGAAGGCTGGGCGACCTTCTGGCACTACACCATCCTTAACCATCTGTATGATGAAGGGAAAGTAACGGAACGTTTTATGCTGGAGTTTTTGCACAGCCACACCAATGTGGTCTTCCAGCCGCCCTATAACAGCCCGTGGTACAGCGGCATCAACCCGTATGCCCTCGGGTTTGCCATGTTCCAGGATATTAAACGGATTTGTCAGTCGCCAACGGAAGAAGACAAATACTGGTTCCCGGATATCGCCGGTTCCGACTGGCTGGAAACGCTGCATTTCGCGATGCGTGATTTCAAAGATGAGAGTTTTATCAGCCAGTTCCTGTCACCGAAAGTGATGCGTGATTTCCGCTTCTTCACCGTGCTGGATGATGATCGGCATAATTATCTGGAGATTTCCGCTATTCATAATGAAGAAGGTTATCGGGAAATCCGTAACCGGTTATCGTCGCAATATAACTTAAGTAATCTGGAGCCGAATATTCAGATCTGGAACGTGGATTTGCGCGGCGACCGTTCGCTGACGCTGCGTTACATTCCACATAATCGCGCACCGCTGGATCGGGGGCGCAAAGAAGTGCTGAAGCATGTGCATCGCCTGTGGGGATTTGATGTGATGCTGGAACAGCAAAACGAAGACGGCAGCGTCGAGTTGCTGGAACGTTGCCCGCCGAGAATGGGAAATCTGTAAATAGTCCTCCTCGTTTGAGGAGGACTCATTTTTGCCGGATGCGGCGTAAATGCCTTATCCGGCCTACAAAGTATCGCAAATTCAATACATTGCAAAAAAACACGTAGGCCTGATAAGCGTAGCGCATCAGGCAATTATACGTTTGTCATCCGTCTGGAAGGATTATCGTCCCTGAATGGCTAAATCACCCGGCAGATTTTTCTGCATCCGGTGCCAAATCTCGCCACTCTCATGCCCATAGCGACGCACTGTTTCATATACCTGATCGTGTGCGCCTTCACTGCACAACGCCGACAGTTTGTGATAGAAGCCCAGCGCCAGACTGCGCGCTTCCGGATTGGCGAAATAGTGACGACCAATGCGCGTATACAGCCCTTTCATCCCGTTAAGGATCAGACCGTAAATCGGGTTGCCGGAAGCAAACGCCAGGCCGCGGAAAATGTTGTAATCCAGCTCGGCAAAGGCGTCGGCGTGATCGGCCACTTCATTAGCGGTTGCCAGCACTTCCTGCGCTTTATCGGGATGTTGACGAAACGCGGTGCGAATAAAAATAGTTGAAATATTGGTACGCACCGACAGCAAATTATCAATAAGCTGCGGCACACTTTCGTGGTCCAGTCGCGCCAGTGTTTCAAGGATATTTAAACCAGAGGTTTCCCAGAAATTATTCACCTTCGTCGGCTTGCCGTGTTGAATGGTCAACCAGCCATCTCGTGCCAGACGTTGTAACACTTCACGTAACGTAGTACGCGTTACGCCAATTAATTCTGAAAGTTCACGTTCTGCGGGCAAAATAGTCCCGGGAGGGAAGCGGTTATTCCAGATACTTTCAATAATGTACTCTTCCGCGAAACCCGCCGGGCTTTGCGCCTTAATGACCATAGTGAGATTTCCATAACACAGCAAAACAAAGTTGGACTCATCATACCAGAGGGCTAACTACGCTGATAGAAGACAAAAAGAAGAAAAAAGGGATCAAGGCTTCATTTTCTGCATCTCTTTCCCCTTGACTATCAAGACTTGCCTCACTCCTGTCTGACCGTTAAGCTTTGCGTTTAAACATAAAAACATCATTGATTATTTCTAAGGTAAGGGAAACCATCATGGAGATCTCCTGGGGCCGCGCACTATGGCGCAATTTTTTGGGCCAGTCCCCCGACTGGTACAAACTCGCCCTCATCATTTTCTTAATCGTAAATCCGTTAATTTTCCTCATCAGCCCTTTCGTCGCTGGCTGGTTGCTGGTAGCGGAATTTATTTTCACTCTGGCTATGGCCCTGAAATGCTACCCGCTGCTCCCCGGTGGTTTGTTGGCTATTGAAGCAGTATTCATCGGCATGACCAGCGCGGAACACGTCCGTGAAGAGGTGGCGGCAAATCTTGAAGTCTTGCTGTTACTGATGTTTATGGTGGCGGGTATCTATTTTATGAAACAGCTGTTGCTGTTCATATTTACCCGTTTGCTGTTAAGTATTCGCTCCAAAATGCTGCTGTCGCTCTCTTTTTGCGTGGCGGCGGCGTTCCTCTCCGCGTTCCTCGATGCCTTAACCGTCGTGGCGGTGGTGATCAGCGTTGCAGTCGGTTTTTATGGTATTTATCATCGCGTAGCCTCTTCCCGTGCCGAAGATACCGACCTGCAAGACGATAGTCATATCGACAAGCATTACAAAGTGGTTCTGGAACAGTTCCGTGGCTTTCTGCGTAGTCTGATGATGCATGCCGGTGTCGGCACCGCATTAGGCGGCGTGATGACCATGGTGGGCGAACCACAGAACCTGATCATCGCTAAAGCGGCTGGCTGGCATTTTGGCGATTTCTTCCTGCGCATGTCGCCGGTGACCGTCCCGGTTCTGATTTGTGGCCTGTTAACCTGCCTGCTGGTAGAGAAGCTGCGTTGGTTTGGCTACGGTGAAACGCTGCCGGAGAAAGTCCGCGAAGTACTGCAACAGTTTGACGATCAAAGCCGCAACCAGCGTACCCGTCAGGATAAAATCCGTCTGATTGTCCAGGCGATTATCGGCGTCTGGCTGGTGACTGCGCTGGCACTGCATCTGGCGGAAGTTGGTTTGATTGGTTTGTCAGTCATTATTCTGGCGACATCATTGACCGGTGTTACCGATGAACATGCTATCGGTAAAGCCTTCACCGAATCTCTGCCATTCACCGCACTGTTGACAGTGTTTTTCTCAGTAGTCGCGGTGATTATCGACCAACAACTGTTTTCGCCGATTATTCAGTTTGTGTTGCAGGCATCTGAACATGCTCAGCTGTCGTTGTTCTATATTTTCAACGGTCTGCTGTCATCCATTTCGGATAACGTCTTCGTGGGGACGATTTATATCAACGAAGCGAAAGCGGCAATGGAAAGTGGCGCTATCACGTTGAAGCAATATGAGCTGCTGGCGGTCGCCATTAATACCGGTACCAATCTGCCCTCCGTCGCTACGCCGAACGGTCAGGCTGCGTTCCTGTTCCTGCTGACCTCTGCACTCGCGCCATTGATTCGTCTCTCTTATGGCCGCATGGTGTGGATGGCCCTGCCTTACACCCTCGTCCTGACACTCGTCGGGCTGCTCTGCGTCGAGTTTACGCTTGCTCCTGTAACCGAATGGTTTATGCAAATGGGCTGGATAGCAACGCTTTGATAACAACTTACCGGGCATATAAATGCCCGGTTTGCCTTTTCGCCCGATAATTGTCCAATTGCGTCCTATTTTTGCTGCCTCCTGGTGGCGCAGCGAATGAATTGGTTTAAACTGCGCACTCTATGCATATTGCAGGGAAATGATTATGTTGCGATTTTTGAACCAATGTTCACAAGGCCGGGGCGCATGGCTGTTGATGGCGTTTACTGCTCTGGCACTGGAACTGACGGCGCTGTGGTTCCAGCATGTGATGTTACTGAAACCTTGCGTGCTCTGTATTTATGAACGCTGCGCGTTATTCGGCGTTCTGGGTGCTGCGCTGATTGGCGCGATCGCCCCGAAAACTCCGCTGCGTTATGTAGCGATGGTTATCTGGTTGTATAGTGCGTTCCGCGGTGTGCAGTTAACTTACGAGCACACCATGCTTCAGCTCTATCCTTCGCCGTTTGCGACCTGTGATTTTATGGCTCGTTTCCCGGAATGGCTGCCGCTGGATAAATGGGTGCCGCAAGTGTTTGTCGCCTCTGGCGATTGCGCCGAGCGTCAGTGGGAATTTTTAGGTCTGGAAATGCCGCAGTGGCTGCTCGGTATTTTTATCGCTTACCTGATTGTCGCGGTGCTGGTGGTGATTTCCCAGCCGTTTAAAGCGAAAAAACGTGACCTGTTCGGTCGCTAATCCATTCGGCGCTCCTGCGGGAGCGCTTTTTCCTGCCGCTATGTTTATTTGACCCGCAGTAAATCAGAACTTCGCGTTGTATAACATGGTGAAAGCATGGCACGCTTCATCTGCCATTGTTGCTGGATCCCCTGCCCGGCAAAATAGAGTGTTCCTCTGCCCTCTTTAGCATTCAGCGTATCCATTACCGCCATCAATTGCTCACTCCCGGGGCGCGGTGCGTTGTCATCGAATAAATTGAGCTGCGCGACTCCCTGACTGAAGAAATCCCCCAGCATCACGCCCGCTTTTTGGTAGCGATGGCCCGCTTGCCAGATGGCATCCAGAGATCGCGTAGCGGCGTTAATGATATCCCTGCTGTCCTGAGTGGGCGTCAGCAGTTTTACCGATGCGCTATTGCCGTAATAAGGTTCATTGAACGCAAATGGTGACGTCTTAATAAACGTGGAGATAAACCGACAATATTGATGCTCGCTGCGAAGTTTTTCCGCCGCCCGGGCAGCGTAACTACAAATGGCCTGCCGCATCGACGGATAATCCGTGATGCGTTCACCAAACGAGCGGGAACAGATAATTTCCTGCTTCGTCGGTGCAAACTCTTCCAGTTGCAAACAGGGTTCACCGCGCAGTTCACGCACCGTTCTTTCGAGCACGACATTAAAATGTTTACGGATAAACCGGATATCTGAATCCGCCAAATCGAGAACGGTTTTGATCCCCATCGCGTCCAGTTTTTTGCTGATCCGCCGTCCAATCCCCCAGACTTCATCCACGGGAAGAGCAGACATTAATTTACGCTGGCGTTCCAGATTTGATAAATCCACCACCCCGCCCGTCTGCCGCTGCCATTTTTTTGCCGCATGATTGGCAAGCTTAGCCAGCGTTTTGGTCTGGGCGATCCCCACACCAACAGTAAGATGGGTACGTTGTAGCACCGTTGCGCGAATTTCTCTGCCAAAATCAGTCAGATCGCGACAATTATGCACACCTGTCAGATCGCAGAATGCCTCATCAATACTGTAAATCTCGACGCGGGGCGATAGTTCTTCCAGCGTCGACATCACCCGATTACTCATGTCTGCGTAAAGCTCATAATTGCTGCTAAAGCAAACCACGCCACAGCGACGAAACAGATCTTTTTGTTTGAACCAGGGATCGCCCATTTTAACGCCCAGCGCCTTTGCCTCAGCGTTTCGGGCGATAACGCAACCGTCATTATTCGATAGCACAACCACCGGTTTACCCCATAAATCAGGGCGAAACACCGTCTCACAGCTGGCATAAAACGCGTTTACATCACAGAGGGCAAACATCAGCGCATCGCCTTAACGACGTGGATCACCACACCAAAGACATCCAGCGTATCTTCGCTACTGATGGTAATGGGCGAGTACGCACTGTTCATAGGAGTAAGCTGTACCGTCGGGCGTAGTTGCAATTTTTTCACCGTAAACTCACCGTCAACAGCAGCGATGACAATATCACCATGGCTGGCGGTAATAGCGCTATCGACAATCAGTAAATCACCGTCACTAATCCCACCATCAATCATAGAATCACCACTTGCTTTGACGAAATAAGTCGCGCTGGGATGCTGGATCAACAGTTGATTCAGATCGATGCGCTGTTCAACGTAATCTGCGGCCGGTGAAGGAAAGCCACACTGAACAAGATCGCTAAATAGCGGAAAAGTCACAATTTCGCGGAGATCCGCAGGCTTGATAAACAACATAATAATCTGCCTGAAGTTATACTGTTTTTATATACAGTAGTCTGTTCTTGTCAGCAGATCAATACTGATTCAGGCTATCAATATTTGTCGCTGCATAGACTGCTGATTTTTCGTTCTCTTATCCTGTGCTCACGCGGCCTTCTGGCGACAGCGTCCATCCAGCAGAAAGGAAAAATATCACCTGGTTTAAAATAGAATCGAAGCATTCGCCCAGAAAGGCATTCTCATTAAGGTACTGGATGACGGCATCAAGAAACTGTGTTCTATTGCTGCGGGCGTAGTTGAAGGGAAACTGATTCCAGAATTGAAGAACAAGTTAAAATCTGCGCAGAGTTTCTTTACCACCCTGTCTAACACGGTTAAACAAGCGAATAAAGATATCGATGCCGCCAAATTGAAATTAACTACCGAAATAGCCGCCATCGGGGAGATAAAAACGGAAACTGAAACAACCAGATTCTACGTTGATTATGATGATTTAATGCTTTCTTTACTAAAAGAAGCGGCCAAAAAAATAATTAACACCTGTAATGAGTATCAGAAAAGACACGGTAAGAAGACACTCTTTGAGGTATCTGAAGTCTGATAAGCGATTATTCTCTCTATGTACTCAAGGTATAAAGTTTATCACATTTAAAAATACAGACGTTTTTTAAAGATTGAGAGTTACCTGTTGATAATAAGGTATCGAGTAACTCTCATTATGACAGAGCGCTTTCAAAAACAGGGCTACGAAATGGCGAGCATCCAGACGTGAATTAAGAAAGCCCCCATCAACATCTATTAAATTTATCACTGCGCCCAGTCAGGTTTATTTAAGATATGATCCTGCCAGTCAATCACTTCTGATTCTTTTACTGCGATATGACGCACAGAGATACGTTCACCATGCATTGCCGCTTTCGAACCAGTAAGTAGCGGATGCCACGCAGGTAAACCTTTACCTTCCGCCAGCAAACGATAAGCGCAGGTCATTGGCAGCCATTCGAATGTTGGCAGATTTTCACGGGTTAATTTAATGCAGTCGGGTTCAAACTCGAAACGACGTTCGTAGTTCCGACATTGACAGGTTTTAATATTGAGCTGGCGACAGGCGACGTTAGTGAAGTAGATTTCGTCGGTGTCTTCATCCATCAGTTTATGCAGGCAACACTGACCGCAACCATCACACAACGACTCCCATTCCGCATCGCTCATTTCGTCCAGGGTTTTACTTTGCCAGAAAGGTACATCGCTCATCAGGTGTTCCGCCATTACGTTAAAACGCACCTTATAACCAGTCTGGCACAGCGATGCAAGTTTTGCCGCCGCTTTCAGGCGGCAAAAAGTATTACAAAACGCGAGTTGTCAAAGAATGCCCATCGAAAGTGACTGTCAGCTCATCACCGCTTTGCAACGGGCCGACACCATCAGGCGTGCCTGTCAGCACAACGTCACCGGCCTTGAGGGTAAAAAACTTGCTCATATAAGCGATCAGCGGAACGATTTTATGGATCATGTCCGCAGTCGTACCTTGCTGGCGTTGCTCGCCGTTTACGCTCAGGCCCAGCGTTGTATTTTGCGGGTCGCCGGTAAACTCCGCCGCGGGAATAAACCCGGAAAGCGGACAAGAGTTATCAAACGCTTTGGCCTTTTCCCACGGCTGCCCGGCTTTCTTCATTTTTCCCTGAACATCACGCAATGTCAGATCGAGCGCCACGCCGTAACCGGCAATGGCTTTGCGGACATGCTCTTCCGTAGCCTGACGCAGCGTCGCGCCAATCAACACCGCCAGTTCGACTTCATGATGAACTGAACCGAAATCGGATGGGATCGCCAATGGCTGCCGCAGATCGCACAGTGCCGTTTCTGGTTTAATAAACAGCACTGGCTCTTCGGGTACTGCGCTGCCCATCTCTTTAATATGTTTGGCATAGTTACTGCCAACACAGACTACTTTACTCACCGGATAATCCAGCAGCGCACCTTGCCAGTTGTGATGTTGATACATAACGTTCCCCTCACCTTATCGTGGATATGAAAACCCGCGCCGACAAAGATAATGCCACCGCCGGATATCGGTTATTTGTTCGTGTCGTCTGTTTTCTGCCCCATGACGGAAAGATGTTGCTTCAGCAAATCTTCGGGTGGTGGCGGTAACTGCAAATAGTAACCTTGCTCGGTTAATGCCTGTTTAACCTTTTCAATATCGGCATTGACCAGTTTCTTCCGCCCATCCAGCGGAAGAATCATCGCTAACTGAGGCTGACCAAAACCTTTCATCAGTTCCTCAGGAACACGCGAAAAATCGTCTTTTTTTTCGACATATAAATAGGTCTGGTCACGCTTGCTGCTTCGATAAATCACACAAAACATACTTTTACTCTTTAAGATGCCAGGTTTTGGCATAAGCTAACATCAATGAAACCCGCGCCACAAGCCAGCCAGCTGTAGATTTCTACGGTTTGTTCAGTCCATGCCCCCTTTATAAGTAATCCCCCCGGCAAAAATGCCGCGCCGGGATTTAACCGAACACAGGAAAGCCACTGGAATTCTCCCGTGAAGGATTGTTATATTATAACAGTTCATCGTACTCATTCTGAACAGGAGACTACCAATGAAAATTAAGGGCATCAGTAAGGCTGTATTGTTGCTTGCACTGCTAACCTCCACGAGCTTTGCTGCGGGTAAGAATGTCAATGTTGAGTTCAGAAAAGGCCATAGCAGCGCTCAGTACTCCGGCGAAATAAAGGGATACGATTACGATACATATACCTTCTATGCCAAAAAAGGTCAGAAAGTGCACGTGAGTATCTCTAACGAAGGCGCTGATACTTACCTCTTCGGGCCAGGAATCGATGATTCTGTTGATTTATCCAGATATTCCCCAGAACTCGATAGTCACGGACAATACTCACTCCCTGCTTCTGGCAAATATGAGCTGCGAGTGCTGCAAACCCGAAACGACGCCCGTAAAAACAAAACTAAAAAATATAACGTCGATATTCAAATTAAGTAAATATCAACCGACGGGGACTCTCCCCGTCATAAACGTTAACGCCCCACTCCTCTCTGTCGCTTAAGAGGTTAATGACGAATAGAACATAATGTAAATAAGACATCACTCACGACACATAAATAACATCTTTGTGGTGGTTTGATTGATTTTTCCACTCCGCTTACCATTCACACCAAAATAACGATCATCACGACATAATTTTTCTTTAACATCGCAAAATACACCGTTAGAGAATGTAAATTCGCTGGGATCGTAACCTTGTACTGATTGTAAGTTTTCAGCGGCTTTTTCGCCGAGATATTTCCTTGTTAACTCTGGGGAAATGCCATCTGAGTTAACACAAATATACGGGTCGCAAACAACGCCGCACGCCGGAGATTGAAGTCCGCCAGCGTCATTTCCAGACGCCATTGATGAGAACATCATCCCCACACCTGACAATCCGATATAAAAAATACGCATCATATTCATAGCACATCCTGATAATCCAACCGTACAACACTTATGCTCATTTCATCATCAATCCGTAATCAAAACCGCTGACCTGGACGAGTTACGATGACCTGACAGAAGTATCAGACGTCTTCTGCGGTTTCTATGATAGAGCAATTCTGTGGCGGATATTAAGATAACGGGTATCTGTTCTTTAATGATGCTGCAAAAAATGGAAAGTTAAGAAAGCCTGGCGTGGTGAAAAAATACACTCGCCTCAACACTGGATATTTAAACAGGCCTGAAGATGCTGTCACGATTAGGGTGCGGAAAAAGGAAGCGTAAATAAGAACAATCAAAAGTACGACGGCAATGGGTTGATTGACAAGGGTATTTTTTAAGCTATGAATCAGCGCCATTTATCACAGAATAGACTTTTACTCTGAATAAATGGGAGGGTGACTTGCCTCAATATAATCCAGACTATAACATGCCTTATAGTCTTCGGAACATCATCGCGCGCTGGCGATGATTAATAGCTAATTGAGTAAGGCCAGGATGTCAAACACGCCAATCGAGCTTAAAGGCAGTAGCTTCACTTTATCTGTGGTTCATCTGCATGAGGCAGAACCTAAGGTTATCCATCAGGCGCTGGAAGACAAAATCGCTCAGGCCCCCGCATTTTTAAAACATGCCCCCGTTGTACTCAACGTCAGTGCACTGGAAGCCCCGGTAAACTGGTCAGCGATGCATAAGGCGGTTTCGGCAACCGGTTTGCGGGTTATTGGCGTAAGTGGCTGCAAAGATGCGCAACTTAAAGCCGAAATTGAAAAGATGGGGCTGCCTATCCTGACGGAAGGAAAGGAAAAAGCGCCGCGTCCAGCTCCCGCACCGCAGGCTCCAGCGCAAAATACAACGCCGGTCACAAAAACGCGTTTAATTGATACCCCAGTGCGTTCCGGTCAGCGTATTTATGCTCCACAATGTGATCTGATTGTTACAAGCCACGTTAGCGCAGGGGCCGAATTGATTGCCGATGGTAACATTCATGTCTATGGCATGATGCGCGGTCGTGCGCTGGCAGGGGCAAGTGGTGACCGGGAAACGCAAATATTTTGTACGAACCTGATGGCGGAACTGGTGTCCATCGCAGGTGAATACTGGCTGAGTGATCAAATCCCAGCAGAATTTTATGGCAAAGCGGCACGACTGCAGTTAGTCGAAAACGCTTTGACCGTTCAACCGTTAAATTGATCCCTTTTTAACAAGGAATTTCTATGGCACGCATTATTGTTGTTACTTCGGGCAAAGGGGGTGTTGGTAAGACAACCTCCAGCGCGGCCATCGCCACTGGTTTGGCCCAGAAGGGAAAGAAAACTGTCGTGATAGATTTTGATATCGGCCTGCGTAATCTCGACCTGATTATGGGTTGTGAACGCCGGGTCGTTTACGATTTCGTCAACGTCATTCAGGGCGATGCAACGCTAAACCAGGCGTTAATTAAAGATAAACGTACTGAAAATCTCTATATTCTTCCGGCATCGCAAACTCGCGATAAAGATGCCCTCACTCGTGAAGGGGTCGCCAAAGTTCTTGATGATCTGAAAGCGATGGATTTTGAATTTATCGTTTGTGACTCCCCGGCAGGGATTGAAACCGGTGCGTTAATGGCACTCTATTTTGCAGACGAAGCCATTATTACCACCAACCCGGAAGTCTCCTCAGTACGCGACTCTGACCGTATTTTAGGCATTCTGGCGTCGAAATCACGCCGCGCAGAAAATGGCGAAGAGCCGATTAAAGAGCACCTGCTGTTAACGCGCTATAACCCAGGCCGCGTAAGCAGAGGTGACATGCTGAGCATGGAAGATGTGCTGGAGATCCTGCGCATCAAACTCGTCGGCGTGATCCCAGAGGATCAATCAGTATTGCGCGCCTCTAACCAGGGTGAACCGGTCATTCTCGACATTAACGCCGATGCGGGTAAAGCCTACGCAGATACCGTAGAACGTCTGTTGGGAGAAGAACGTCCTTTCCGCTTCATTGAAGAAGAGAAGAAAGGCTTCCTCAAACGCTTGTTCGGAGGATAAATTATGGCATTACTCGATTTCTTTCTCTCGCGGAAGAAAAACACAGCCAACATTGCAAAAGAACGGTTGCAGATTATTGTTGCTGAACGCCGTCGCAGCGATGCAGAACCGCATTATCTGCCGCAGTTGCGTAAAGATATTCTTGAGGTCATTTGTAAATATGTACAAATTGATCCTGAGATGGTAACCGTACAGCTTGAGCAAAAAGATGGCGATATTTCTATTCTTGAGCTGAACGTGACCTTACCGGAAGCAGAAGAGCTGAAATAAGCCCGCTGTAAAAGCGCATTTATCTTCAAGGCAGAGTCATCTCTGCCTTGAGTTTTTCATCCCTCTCATCCACGTTGTGGTAAAGCGGCGAGTATTCTTGCTGATACTATTCATTGCTATTTCCCCCTCCCCCTTTACACCTTAAGGCTGTTCCCACGCACAGAACAAAATGTTTACGCCTGGTTGAGTAAATAACCTTATCGTTAGCATGGGTATTCTGGGAGATGATAACCCCGCAATTTCATTATTCATTGTTCTCCCATAGGATGAGGTTTCCCGCCGTAACTGACGGGCTTTTTTTTTGCCCCAGAATTTTCCCTTTTAGCACCCGGTAAACAAAAACAGCGCCGAAACGCAGTTTAATCGTTGATGGTCAGAACGACCAGTTCACACCGGCCACCGCATTCCACGGGGACTCCACACCGGCACCACGGTTATACCCACCCCGAGATGCCCGCTTAACGTACTGCTGAATGAGGCTTTAATACCTGCCTGGTATATTCCACGTCTGCCCGACAAATCATTGACAAAATTACCGTCACTATTCACCTTCACCCGGTTATCATCGACAAATTCTTTGCGCATAGCCGCCTTCAGCCAGGGTTCAATTTCCATACCGTTCCCCAGACGCATGTTGTAACTCAGCGTTGCGCCCAGTTCACGATATATACTGCGGGTATCGACTGATTTCGATTCCATGCATTGGATAAATGATAGTAGCGTCTAAGTGACCTTAGCTCTGCTGCAACATCAGTCCGCAGGCACCAGACCAGGGGCTTCATCCTGAAGAGACAGCGCAAATGTATTGTGTTCACCGCTCATCAAAGACATCATGATGAAATGATGATATCCCGTATAAGAAAGAGGCATTTTTTAAACGCAGTGCGCTGAAGTGTTGTTGGATAAAAAATCACTCTTTTCTGATAATACTGTCGTACGCTTATTTTTCGACAATGAGGCCGTCCACAAAATAAAATGACTAATGTAATCGTTGCTAATGAATATCTTCTGCTCACATAACAATCACACAATAATATTGATAAATCAGATTATCTTACCTTTACAACATTGTATTAACAGCCAATGACACTTCTTGAATAAAAATATTGTCAATCAATGAGTTATTTCTCATTTGAGATTATTCTCATTCCCGTAAAAAACATAATTCCTATCATCACAGTCACGCTCATTTTGAATTATCTGAATAATAGCGAGCGTTCTTTAGTTAAGCAGATCTTAATTGAAGACGAAATTATTGTGTGTGCAACTTACTTAATACCGGACAACTAAGTTGAAGAAAAAAATACTCGCCTTCGGGCTTATCTCAGCATTGTTCTGCTCCACGCCAGCAATGGCGGATATGAATCGCACCACGAAAGGTGCATTGCTAGGTGCAGGCGTTGGTTTACTTACTGGCAATGGTGTTAATGGCGTACTGAAAGGTGCAGCTGTTGGCGCTGGTGTTGGTGCAGTAACAGAAAAAGGCCGCGACGGTAAAAATGCGCGTAAAGGTGCAAAAGTGGGTGCCGCCGTTGGTGCTGTCACTGGCGTTCTGACCGGCAATGGCCTCGAAGGGGCGATTAAAGGTGCCGTGATTGGCGGTACGGGTGGTGCAATTCTGGGTAAAATGAAATAAGGAATGATGATGAAAAAATTTGCTTTACTGGCGGGTCTGTTTGTTTTCGCACCAATGACCTGGGCGCAGGACTACAATATTAAGAACGGTTTGCCATCAGAAACCTATATTACTTGCGCAGAAGCCAACGAAATGGCAAAAACTGACAGCGCACAGGTTGCAGAAATTGTTGCGGTAATGGGTAATGCCAGCGTTGCCAGCCGTGATTTAAAAATTGAGCAATCTCCGGAACTGAGCGCCAAAGTGGTAGAAAAACTGAATCAGGTTTGCGCTAAAGATCCGCAAATGCTGTTGATCACGGCAATTGATGACACCATGCGTGCTATCGGCAAAAAATAATATTTCATATGTTACCGCGTCGATGAATTCGACGCGGTTTTTTAGCTAACGGGCAGGATCAGAACTTATATTTCAGGCCCACCATCATTGCGGTGTCATTGTAGCCATTATCACCCAGCTGCACGCCCACATTACCCCAGACGCTGGCCGCCGGATTCAGATTGCCATTTACGCCATGTTTCATTTCCCCCAGATTACGCGCCCCGTCTTGTTCAACTTTCACACCGTTTATTGAGACAGCAAAATCTTTACTGTTATGGATCCCGTTCATTTCAACAAAAGGTTCAAAGTCGTCACCGTGCGGACCGCTGTTTTCTCCTGAGTACGAATAAAGGTGTGGAAACCAAGTCGGCTCTGGATATTGTTATTTGCGTCATTCTCAATACGTGAGCCATTGGCTTCCGTGTGCACATTATGATCGACGCCCATCCAGATGGCCTGTGCCGAGGTCGTTCTCAACTGTCCGTTGCTGTCACGCCAGGCATTATGCCCGCCAATTTGACGTAGCCAAAATCGGCTTGAACGCTCCTGTTCAGTTACAGGATCGATGTAACGCGTTTCACCTGCACGATCGTTCAGACGCATAACAAAAAGAGTGTTAGCGGCTGCCAGGTTGGCGACGTAACTGCCAGCTTCGGGTCGCAGGACGGGGGTAGACGTTTCTGTTGATTCTGAAGTGACATTGGAAAAAAATAACTCTCTACCATTGTATATTTTTGCAATGGGGGCTTTAGTGCCATTTGTTGTAATAGAACTTTTTTATATCAATGTTACCTTGTCAAATAGCAATTGCATAACTTCCATCAGCCACAGTTTCAAGTACCACATAATCTAAATTAATATATGCTTTTTTCCCCATTAGCATAAGCACCATAGCTATTAATACCATTAGTTGTTATGGAACCACCATTCATTTTTAAATCAGCACGGCTAATAACTTCGTAACTGTTAGAATCACAAACTTCATCATCTACAGCATCGACACATGTTCGAGACTCTCCAGGACTTGAACATGCAAGAACTCCTACTGCATTTTTCCCATAGGTAACAATGTTCGTTTTATCTGTGGTTTCAAGACTGGTGTTATTTTCCACAGTCTCAGAATCATTAACCTGACTTAAAAGTCCCGCTGAATATGCCCCCTCGTCTCGACTGAATTATCACCATTCATAACGATGGTGCAACCAAATTCACTGACTACTGCGCTGGCTGTTATCCCTCCATTTTCTTTGTCAGATACGCTTTCAGAGCGTCTTAATATTGCTATCGCTTATATATAATACTTTGTTTTGGCTATCAACAGAAATACCATAAGATCCATCACCACTAGTCATCACACTGGCATTATGTATATATCCAGTTACACCGTCATCCACTTTCACAGCATGGCTTTCGTCTTAAGTGATTAGATACTCCCCATTACTTGTAGAAGTATTATTTTTGATTTCAATCGGTGATTCTTCATCGGTTATATAGGAAATTATACTATAAATATCCAACAATTGTGTTACATATGCATTACCCACCGCCAGAGCAATAAGTCCTAAACTAAATCCGGGGAGTTTTTTCAGTTTCATAGATTAACCATCCATTCATTGGATTAACAAACATTCCTGGTCAAATAACCTATGAGTTCAGATTACCAAAACGGAAGGCAAAGATAAAAACAAAAGCACAAGAAATTTAAATAGATAAACAGCGACAATATTTAAATGATAAATAAGCCAGCATTATCATTTTTAGCTTATTTTCATGACATTGATCACTTTGGGGTAACTATTTTGTTTAACAAATAACTCTTCGACATCAAAATTATCAACAGTTGCCATGGAAATTATTTCACTGATATATAAAACAACTGTGATAACACCAGGGTTGACAACTATTTGTGCAATAATTCCTTTCCTTCAATGATCCAGGGGTTCACTGCCAGCAACCCATTCAGCCGCATACTGGCAGTGAGAAACTGAAAGATTAGTGCTGATCCCTGTGGCTGACGAGTCTTTCCCTTAATCGATTAACCAGATTGATCGCCAGCCAAACCAGGGCATTAAGCAAATTTATCGTCACAAGCACTTCTCCCAGCCCGGTGCTGGGTTTTGCAATAAGGATGACCAGGAGAGTGATCAGCATAAATGCAATGGAAAAGATGATATAGAGAGTGAAATAATCCAGATTATTACTATTGTTCATGCTACTAATGGCAATCCAGTCAAAACTTTCACACAATTATAGCAAACAAAAGAATGAACAATAGTAACAAGAGGCAACGAGCTAATTAGCTGTCTATAATTACACCGCACCATGGCCTTGCTGATCAATTTTCACTCAACCACAATCTTCACCTTCGGTTTAGAAAGGATAATCTTGACCAGGTCGATGTATGTAACAGGTTTATAGAAATAATAACCCTGCTGAAATGTGATATTATTTTGGTTCAGATAGTCAAATTGTTCTTTCGTTTCGACATCTTCAGCGACGATACTGATCGAAAGTTTACGCGCCAGATCCAATACACAATCCAGAATTCGGGTTGATGCTGGGTCTGCGTTGACGCGGCCAACGAAACTGTGATCAATTTTGATATAATCAATATGCAGGTCATGCAGATAAGAAAGCCCTGAGTAACCAGTACCGAAATCATCCAGCGCGATGACAAAACCATTTTCATGCAGAATGTTCAACCGCTGAACCAGACTTTCATCAACATTTAATGGCTCACGCTCGGTGACTTCCAGAACAAGGTTTAAATCGCGGCGGGTAAAACTGTCACGGTAATTTAAGCACTCGTCGACAAACGTCGGCAAAATAATATGCGAGGCGCTAAAATTAATCCCAATATGAAAACCTTCCGGCAGTTTACTCGCGATAGCGTTCATCTGTCTGGCAACCTGATTCATCAGGCTTTGCGTAAGCGGAACGATTAATCTGCATTTTTCAGCAAGTGGAATAAATGCCGCGGGTGATATATATCCACCGTGAGGTTGTTTTCAGCGGGCTAACACCTCAACTCCCCGCAATGTCCCTTCCCGACCATTTACCACAGGTTGGTAAAAAGGGACGATCTCCCCATTATTTATAGCCCGTCGCAGGATCTCTTCAGGCGTTGCGCTTTTATTGAAATACCTATCAAGCAGGAAGGCAGCGGCGCAGGCGATTAACAGAATAAATATCAAAATCCCAAAGCCTTTATCGATAAGTCTGTAGAAGCTAAAGAGACGTTCATTCGCTCGCGCTGGGGTCTACAGAGAGCATGGTAGAGAGCATCACAAATATCCACGCCGAAGATAAAATTTTCTCCAACTTCATCTAGCCTATTAATTTTTTAGCACAATGTAGGCAGAATTAAACAAATTAGGCGGGATATCAGGCGTCAAGAATGGAAAACGAGCGCTCTCCATTCCTGTTTGCCCTCTGATATTGCGGATATATTAAGAAAGCATAACGCCTGAAATGCTCACTTTGCATCAGCATAGTGATACAGCTGATGTTTATTCAAAAACCTTACTCAAGTTTTAAGAGAGCACAGATTCCCTGTCATTAATAATGATATCCGTTAGTGTAGTCTTATGCATTTCAATGTACTGCAAGATTTGCAGATAGAGATCAGAAAGAATAACACTGGTCTCATCTTTTAAACGCAAGCGTAAAGCCTGAGCAATAATATGACTATCAACATATCCATGTGTCATGAACACCTCCCTCTCGAGATTTTTAAACAAAGCACATTGAAAAATAAATCTCTCTGGGATTGAATTATTCATGTCAGCCTCGCAGGAATAGTGATCCAATAAAATTATGCTGTGTATAGTCTAAAGCGACAGACAAAAATAAGATGAATGAGTTTTCTATAAACTTATACTTTATAATTAAAAGTTACATATCATCAGCTGTGTATCGCAACACGATTTCCAGTGTTTTTCTAATCACATCAGCTTTGAGAATATCACTTGTTGTTTCCAGGGAGTGTATCAGACTTAAGATAATATTTTTATTATTAACATTATCGCCTGAAAGCATTAAATTGGTCACAGCCTGCCCTAACACAGCAGACTCTTCTTCTAACAAATTACCTGAACTACGAAAGTAACTTGATAACGCTTTATCAGATATTGCATTATGAATAGTAGTATCTTCAAGCATGGTAACCTCTCATCTTACTTATGAAATTTTAATGTATTCTGTTTATTTTCTTACCAGTGAACATACTTTTATTGTCAGCTATCGCTGTTCTTCGGTTTGGCCCTCCTGTATCACTGTTGCTAAAATCACGAATTATGCTGTCAATTAAATCTCGTCGGAAAGTATTTTCCTCAGCCGATTTCATTACGAGTAATTGCTTAATAAGAGTCTGCAACGAAAAATTTATCTTCATGCGCAGTATCTGGAGCACCGCCTGGCCAGTAATTTCATATTTTATACTTTCATTATCAGATGTCTTCATAACGACTTCATAGCTAACCTGTTAAATAATCAGGCTGTTGCATTATTCAAAAAGCAACCCAATTAGTGCATTATAATGTTTCTGTTCCTCTTCCCCTGTCGCTTGTTCCAGCCGGCAAAGAAGTTTGGCACAAAGCGACTTTCGACTCAGATTACGTCCATCTTTCAAAATCTCAGTCACAATTTCCCCGAGAGTTTCCTGCTGAGTAGGCAAGTTAGCTTTTGCAAAGTAACGAGTGATTGCTCCTGCAGAATCTGAAGTCACTGAATTTTGATGCATGCTACGCCTCTGTTAAAAATGTTAATCAATGTTAAGTGAGGTAACAATAGCAAACTTGTACGAAATATGTGTACAGAATGATAAATTAATTTTTCGCAATTAGTGCTAATTCATATAAAACAATGCATTACGATAAAACATATTGCATCATTTAAATGACAACCTATACAGGTTTTTTCGCCAAACCGTCTTCAACCTTTTCCACTTTTTATCAATGTAAAGAAACGGTTATGTTTTGGTATTAAAAGAAAGACACAAGAAGATATGTCTGTTACCGTCTTACTCTCGCCTCGCCCATTACCCTGGATTGTTAATGCTTACCACCCTTATTTATCGTAGCCATATACGTGGCGACGAACCTGTCAAAAAAATTGAAGAAATGGTTTCGATAGCAAATCGCAGGAACATGCGGTCTGACGTAACAGGGATCTTACTGTTTAATGGTTCTCATTTTTTCCAGCTTCTGGAAGGTCCGGAAGAACAGGTTCAAATGATATATCGGGCCATATGCCAGGATCCACGGCACTATAATATTGTTGAACTGTTGTGCGATTACGCGCCTGCTCGCCGTTTTGGCAAAGCAGGAATGGAATTATTTGATTTACGCCTGCACGAGCGAGATGACGTTTTACAGGCCGTATTCGACAAAGGCACATCAAAATTTCAGCTAACTTATGATGACAGAGCGCTACAATTTTTTCGTACTTTTGTCCTTGCAACTGAACAATCAACCTATTTCGAGATTCCTGCTGAAGACTCCTGGCTTTTTATCGCTGACGGATCTGATAAAGAACTTGATTCTTGTACCCTTTCATCAAATATAAACGACCACTTTGCCTTTCATCCTATTGTCGACCCTTTATCGCGGCGGATAATCGCTTTTGAAGCCATTGTGCAAAAAAATGAAGACAGCCCGTCAGCTATAGCGGTTGGGCAGCGTAAAGACGAGGAAATCTACACAGCGGATCTCAAAAGTAAGGCGCTTGCATTTGCGATGGCACACGCACTTAAGCTCGGTGATAAAATGATTTCAATCAATCTATTACCTATGACCCTGGTTAACAAACCTGACGCAGTCTCTTTTTTACTTGATGAAATAAAGGCCAATGCTCTGGTACCTGAACAAATCATCGTTGAATTTACTGAAAGTGAAGTCATATCTCGGTTTGATGAGTTTGCCGAAGCGGTTAAATCGCTAAAGGCGGCCGGTATCAGTGTAGCAATTGATCATTTTGGCGCAGGTTTTGCTGGTTTGTTACTCCTGTCACGCTTCCAGCCTGACAGAATTAAAATCAGTCAGGAATTGATTACCAATGTTCATAAAAGCGGACCACGGCAGGCAATTATTCAGGCGATCATGAAATGCTGTACATCACTTGAAATTCAAGTCTCTGCTATGGGCGTGGCAACACCAGAAGAGTGGATGTGGCTTGAATCTGCAGGAATTGAGATGTTTCAGGGAGATCTGTTTTCCAAAGCTAAATTGAATGGTATCCCTTCAGTTGCGTGGCCGGAGAAAAAATAATTTTCAGCACATTATTTCGCATGATTTCTGGAAATCATCGTGAAAATGAATACGTTATGTTTTAATTTAATCCACATTAAAAATAATGTTTCATCCAATTTAGCTGAAATCTTATTTATACTTTGTACAATTTCAGCGTATATTGTACAAAGTATTATTGGGTCGTGTAGAGGCGACGGAGATTTATGACCGCAAGGAGGAATTGTGGCTTATTACAGCATTGGTGATGTTGCTGAACGTTGCGGGATTAATCCTGTCACTCTCCGGGCCTGGCAACGCCGCTACGGTTTGTTAAAACCACAGCGCAGTGAAGGCGGACACCGACTCTTTGATGAAGAAGACATACAACGCATCGAAGAGATCAAGCGTTGGATAAGTAATGGCGTTCCTGTAGGCAAAGTTAAAGCATTACTGGAAACTACCAGCCAGGATACGCAAGATGACTGGAGCCGCCTGCAAGAAGAGATGATGTCAATTCTTCGTATGGCTAATCCAGCCAAACTACGCGCGCGAATTATTTCACTGGGTCGAGAGTACCCAGTAGATCAATTGATTAATCATGTTTACCTTCCTGTTCGCCAGCGTCTCGTGCTTGATCACAACACCTCCCGCATTATGAGCAGTATGTTTGACGGCGCATTAATTGAATACGCAGCGGCCTTACTTTTCGAAATGCGCCGTAAGCCCGGTAAAGAGGCCATTCTGATGGCGTGGAATGTTGAAGAGAGAGCACGATTGTGGCTGGAAGCATGGCGTTTATCATTGTCAGGATGGCACATTTCTGTTCTTGCTGATCCCATTGAATCGCCGCGCCCGGAACTGTTCCCAACGCAAACATTGATTGTCTGGACAGGCATGGCACCAACGAGAAGGCAAAACGAACTTTTACAACACTGGGGTGAGCAAGGTTATAAAGTCATCTTTCATGCCCCCTAAATTCACCTTTATCCCGCCCCTTAGACAGAATGTTATAATCTGAACCCACACCAGCGTTTGTAGCGGAGCTGGTCCGTTGCAAAATGCCCACCGGGAGAATTCAGGTAATCCCCCTTTCACACTTTGTACATATCACAGCCAAAGGACAGACCAGATTGAAGTGGTAAAACCGATCGTGCACACTACGCAGTCTCACACCTAACAAGAGGTTATTATCCTGATGGATCAGGTCGTTGTTTTTCAAAAGATGTTTGAGCAAGTGAGAAAAGAGCAAAACTTCTCCTGGTTTTATTCAGAATTAAAACATCACCGTATTGCACATTACATTTATTATCTGGCTACGGATAACATCAGAATTATTACTCACGATGACACGGTTTTGTTATTAAGAGGAACCAGGAACCTGTTAAAAGTTAGTACGACCAAGAACCCAGCTAAAATAAAAGAGGCCGCATTGCTTCATATTCGCGGAAAATCTACATTTCGGGAATACTGTTCAACACTGGCAGGCGCTGGCGTTTTCCGGTGGGTTACTGATGTTAATCATAACAAACGCAGTTACTACGCCATTGATAATACGCTTTTATATATTGAAGATGTAGAAAATAATAAACCATTAATCTAGCTAAAGTTGGGAGCTTAAAAAATGCTTCATAATTCAGTAAGGCATTAGCATAATGGAAATAAAAGTGCAGAGACTATCCCTATGGATGATTAATACTGTCTTTTTATTGCTCCCCATAAATAATCACCAGACCAATACGATCAAATTGATATTTGAAATGTGTTCACTTGACTTTTGATACGTTATTTTATAACGGTTAACATATTTATAAAAACAACGGGCGTGTTATACGCCCGTTTCAATATTTAACACATGTAGTGATTACATATTCTTGATGATCGCATCACCAAACTCTGAACATTTCAGCAGTTTAGCGCCTTCCATCAGACGTTCGAAGTCATAGGTTACGGTCTTCGCATTGATTGCGCCTTCCATACCTTTAACAATCAGGTCTGCGGCTTCAGTCCAACCCATGTGGCGCAGCAGTATATAAAAATTATGTATTCAACTCGCTGATATTTAATCATAAATATTATTTTCTTGTCTTTGTATTAGCCAAAATCAACTTTATTCAACCGTTTGATTTCATTGACGTTCGTTTTTATTTTGGGGAAAGATTTTCTCTACCATTTATATCAAAATTACAAGTCTACATTTTATTAACATCTCAATACATGTGTGGCCTTGCAAGCCATTGCGAGGCCTTATGTGTCTCAGTTTTGTCCCGCCTTGTATTACGACTTGCATAGCCAATGAAGATAAACGTGACGACAAACAAAGCAGCTGTCTTCTTTTCTTTCACACTTTCCCCACTCAGCAGCATGCATACCTTCTACTATAACTGTAGTGAATGTCTATTATGAGCGAACTGCGGACATCGTGGAGACAACATGCTGCTGGGTGCGGATATCCCATGGCACGTCATATCGCTCGCCGTATTACTTGTTATTTTTTTGAAACGAGAAGTTGATACAATTCCTTCAGGGATAAGGCTAATAACTCATTCTTCCTGATGAGATCTTTATCAGCGTCTATACCCTCTGCGCATGATTCATTTAAATAGTTCAGTGTTTCCTGATCATCATCCAAGCATTCATAGCTGCCTGAATAAAATTCATCGCAACTTGCTTTGTTATTTTTGTCAATGTAACCAATGCATTGAATCACGCCTTTAACAACTTTAGCAGCAGAAAAAACAAAGTAACTGCAGTCATTTATATAGCGTTCAATATCAAAAATCATATAAAAATAGTGCATAGAGTGTTTTTCAATTTCAAACTCACTTGAAATCATAGCTATTTCACATTCAAGGTCTTTCAGACCATCTAACATTATGGAAAGTTTACATTGTTTTTCTTGCACAGTTTCATACTTAAATGACTCTCTCCCCTTTGCCCTGACATTTATTCTTTCTTCAATTGCATAAATATAAGCAGGATATACACGCGACCACACTTGGTTTATTTTTAGGATTAACCGGCCTCTTTTCAGCCTTTCTTTTGTAGCTATAAATTCTGCATATAGCGCAGCATCCTCTTCGCACCATACATCAACTTTTCGTTTATAACCCAACTTTAATTCTTTCCCTACGCATTCAGGAAACAAAGGATCAAAGTCCTTTAAGTATTCAAACTCACTTAGATAGAATCCTGTCTCATAACGATTAAATAATTTCCTAAACTCTTTCCCACTTAAGGTTTTCATTGTATCAATCACTCTGTTTTCATAAAAGCAAAGTCAACAAGATAAAACAATAAAAACTCTTACACAACCAGCTGATGTTTTTAAAATAGAGGATAATATAAGACAAGCATAACCTCGTTCACTTCAATGCTACTCCTATCGTTCTTTTGCGTCACAGAGCGCCTGCCGGACAACTGCATCATAGACCAAACGGAACTGCTTCCGTCGATTAATCAGATGGCAGCGCATAAACACGCTCAACAACCCGTTTGACTGCTTCAATTTTAAGCTCTTCGGAATAACGCTTACCGTGTAAGTCTCCCTGCAAAACGAGCTATCAACTTTTAAGGAGTCTCTGGCCCCCCTGCTTCCGCTCCTGGCACACAGCAGCCCTAGAGACAGTGGAGTAAAGTCATGGAGGCTCGGTGGGGGGAGGTGCAAATCCTCCCATACAAAAAATACGAAAATCAGTAACGGCTAGAAATCATTCAATACATGCACTCTCGAAATTGCATCAGCCAACCGCAAAACGTTATTTCAAAGCCTACTAGCTGCCTTACTTTTTTCCTCAATAACGCGTCGCCAGCAGGAAACAACCTAATCCCTGTTTTGGGCCTCAAAGCTGCTAATGATAATCATTTTCATTTTGTATAGGCTGTGCTATAAAACATAGCCGTTGCTATGTTTGTTCTAATTTTGCTCACTATAGGTACTAAATTATGCACTCGATAAAAAAAGTAACCATGCTCTTGGGGGGGCTCGCACTCACCTGCTCGATCGCATTTCAGGCAAGTGCAACTGAAAAATTCAAGGTCATTACAACATTTACCATCATCGCGGATATGGCCAAAAACGTGGCGGGAGATGCTGCAGAAGTCTCATCCATAACCAAGCCTGGTGCAGAAATTCATGAGTATCAGCCTACCCCTGGCGATATTAAACGTGCGCAGGGGGCACAACTGATTCTCGCCAATGGTATGAATCTGGAATTGTGGTTCCAACGCTTTTACCAGCATCTCAATGGGGTTCCAGAAGTAATTGTCTCTTCGGGTGTGACGCCTGTAGGGATCACCGAAGGACCCTATGAGGGCAAACCTAACCCCCATGCATGGATGTCGCCAGATAATGCTCTGATTTACGTCGATAATATTCGTGATGCGTTGATAAAATACGATCCGGCAAATGCACAAACCTACCAACGCAATGCCGATACTTATAAAGCCAAGATTACCCAAACCCTTGCCCCCCTGCGTAAGCAGATTACGGAACTCCCTGAGAATCAGCGATGGATGGTCACCAGTGAAGGGGCTTTTTCTTATCTCGCACGCGATTTGGGGCTAAAAGAGCTTTATCTGTGGCCGATTAATGCCGATCAACAAGGAACACCGCAGCAGGTACGTAAGGTTGTTGATATAGTTAAGAAAAATCATATCCCGGCAGTCTTTAGCGAGAGTACGATTTCCGATAAACCAGCGCGTCAGGTTGCGCGTGAAACCGGCGCACACTACGGCGGTGTGCTCTATGTCGATTCCCTGAGCACAGAAAACGGCCCGGTACCGACGTATATCGACCTTCTTAAGGTTACTACCAGTACGCTGGTACAGGGAATTAAAGCTGGGAAAAGGGAGAAATAATGATGCAATCTGCAGGCATTGTCGTTAATGATGTTACTGTCACCTGGCGTAACGGGCACACAGCACTGCGCGATGCATCCTTCACAGTACCAAGTGGATCTATTGCCGCTCTGGTTGGGGTAAACGGTTCCGGAAAATCGACGTTGTTTAAAGCGATTATGGGATTTGTGCGTCTGACCAGCGGAAAGATATCTGTTCTGGGTATTCCCACGCGACAGGCGTTACAGAAAAACCTGGTTGCCTACGTCCCTCAGTCAGAAGATGTTGACTGGTCATTTCCTGTACTGGTGGAAGATGTGGTGATGATGGGCCGCTATGGGCATATGGGTATGTTGCGTATCGCCAAAAAGAGGGATCGTCAAATTGTCACCGATGCGCTGGAACGTGTCGATATGGTGAATTTTCGCCATCGACAAATCGGCGAGCTTTCCGGTGGACAAAAGAAACGCGTCTTTCTGGCGAGAGCGATTGCACAGCAGGGTGATGTGATCCTGCTGGATGAACCTTTTACTGGCGTTGATGTGAAAACCGAAGCCAAAATCATCAGCCTGTTGAGGGAGTTACGCGCGGAAGGCAAAACGATGCTTGTCTCAACACACAATCTCGGATCCGTCACGACATTTTGCGATTATACGGTCATGGTCAAAGGCACCGTCCTAGCAAGCGGGCCGACAGACACCACTTTTACAGCCGAGAACCTAGAGCTGGCTTTTAGCGGCGTACTGCGCCATGTCACACTTAACGGCTCGGAAGAAAGCATTATTACTGACGATGAACGCCCTTTTGTGGCTCATCGACCGTCAGCGGTGCAGAGGGAAGAAAGATGAACGTGCTACTGGAACCCTTCAGCTATGAATATATGCTCAATGCGATGTGGGTCTCGGCGATGGTCGGCGGTCTCTGCGCTTTCCTGTCATGCTATCTGATGCTAAAAGGCTGGTCGCTGATTGGCGATGCGTTGTCGCACTCTATTGTCCCGGGTGTTGCGGGGGCATATATGCTGGGGCTTCCGTTTTCTCTGGGAGCCTTCTTTTCCGGCGGACTGGCTGCGGGCAGCATGCTGTTTCTTAACCAACGCACCCGCTTAAAAGAAGATGCCATCATCGGTCTGATCTTCTCGTCCTTTTTTGGCCTGGGGCTGTTTATGGTGTCATTGAACCCGACATCTGTGAACATTCAGACCATCGTCCTGGGCAATATTCTGGCAATCGATCCGGCGGATATCCTGCAACTCACTATCATTGGCATTCTCTCGATCATCGTGCTTTTTTTCAAATGGAAAGATCTTATGGTGACCTTTTTCGACGAGAATCACGCCCGTGCTATTGGATTGCATCCGGGCAGATTAAAACTCCTCTTCTTCACCCTGCTGTCGGTTTCGACCGTTGCGGCGCTGCAAACGGTTGGTGCCTTTCTGGTGATCTGTCTGGTGGTGACTCCCGGTGCAACAGCATGGTTGTTAACCGATCGTTTTCCCCGCCTGCTCATGATTGCTGTAACTATTGGCAGTGTAACCAGTTTCCTCGGCGCGTGGGTCAGTTACTTTCTGGACGGCGCGACAGGTGGAATCATCGTGGTGGCGCAGACACTGCTGTTTCTTTTAGCATTTGTCTTTGCGCCCACCCATGGGCTTTTGGCAAATCGTCGGCGTGCGCATAAGGCGCTGGAGGATCGCTCATGATGGCATTATTACTGGAGCCACTGCAGTTCACCTTTATGAGTCACGCACTGCTGATTTCACTGGTAGTTTCCATACCCTGTGCGCTGCTGTCGGTCTTTCTGGTCCTGAAAGGTTGGGCACTGATGGGTGACGCGATGAGTCATGCGGTTTTTCCTGGCATCGTGCTTGCCTGGATTCTGGGGTTACCTTTGGCTACAGGGGCATTCGTCGCCGGAGTATTCTGCGCGGTGGCGACGGGATACCTGAAAGACAACAGCCGAATCAAGCAAGATACAGTGATGGGGATTGTTTTTTCTGGCATGTTTGCCGCAGGTCTGATCTTGTATATTGCAGTCAAACCAGACGTACATCTTGACCATATTCTTTTCGGCGACATGCTCGGGATAACCATCGGCGATATAATCCAGACGATGATTATTGCCGGGCTGGTTACACTTGTTATTAGCGTAAAATGGCGGGATTTTTTGCTGTTCAGCTTTGATTATCAACAGGCGCAGGTAAGCGGTTTGCATACGAGATGGCTGCATTATGGGCTGCTGTGCATGGTCTCTCTGACCATTGTGGCGACGCTGAAAGCGGTAGGTATCATTCTCTCCATTTCTCTGCTCATTGCGCCTGGCGCCATTGCGGTACTCCTGACACAACGCTTTCATATTGCGCTCCTACTGGCGACTGGCATATCGGTAATAGTGTCAATGACTGGTGTCTGGTTGTCCTTTTTTATCGACAGCGCACCAGCTCCGACGATTGTCGTCTTATTCGCGGTTTTGTTCATCATGACGTTTGCCGTTACCAGCATCAACGCACGCAAAAAGGGAAACTCCCATACACAGGATCTGTTATCACCCAATTAGCACAACATCCGAGGACAGCAACACCCGATACTTTTTCCTGGCTTCCAGCAACGGGGTTTCTTCCTCCGTTGCATATACAGCTCACCTTTTTTCACCCACGATTAACCAACAGCCAGACCAGCAGACACGCCACCACCGGCACAGCAAAATCCATCAGGCTTGCCACATCCCAAGCTCGCGGATCAAAACCGCCCCACCACGGCATATTCATTCGCTTGCCATGCCCGAACATTTCAATCCAGCGATATTCTGCCTGGGTATGTTCACGCGCAATGAAGAACGTACAACCGGCTATCGCTCCGTAAGCCCAGTTTCCGGTAAAAAGACCAACCAGTATCTGCGCAGCCACAGCACAAAGTGCATGAAGTAAGGGGCTTATATCCATTATTTCCTCCTTTCAGCTCCATTCCCGAAGCGGTGTTTCCAGCTCCACGACATAATCAGAGAATACAGAAACATCAAACAAGTCATCAAGAATGCGAATGTTGACAAAATAACCATCATTCCGGATACAGACAGGTTCTCCCTCTTCTGTTACCCCTGTTTCTGTGTAGGTGAAACCAATTTCATCAACTAACAGTTTATTCTGGAGGTCTTCATCTTCCGCCCAGCCAAGAGATGACAGGAAGGCCTTAAACTGCAGTTTGTCATGAAACTTCAAAGTTAAATCTTTCATACGACCTCTTTTAATTGCCTGTCATTTAATTCTTTATGCCATATGCGGAAATTGCGAATATGGCCAAACAGATGTCGTTCTCCAGTATTCGTCTGCCCTCCAAATCGGATATTTTTATCAGCGGTCACGCCATTATATTCACAATAAACTTCATTAACCGCTTTACCATTTGTCACCACATGAAAGTGACCATCAGCTTTTGCAATACATCCAAATGTGGTTTTCTCTGCAAATACATCTGTCGCTGCGCTATTAACATACGAGCCTGAAGGGTTTGACAGACTCATATATAACTTACCACTACCTCTGTTGATTGCTGCAATTGCTGATTGCCCGGTATTGGCTGCTGCTATATCCCACACGCGGGGTGCGGCGTTTGGTGCAATATCCCAGTTTTTATGAATCTCAAGTAAAAAAGTAAATGGTAACTTATAAAGATTATTTCTGGTGGGGATACTAACCAAATCACTGGCTCTTGTCGTTGCGCTGCCTCCTGAAATAATAAATGATGATACACACGGCCCATTCTCTACTTGTGGGGTGGCAAGATAAATATAGTCACCAGATACTGTTGCCCCACCCTGCCCAGGAGAATACTGTATCTGAGAGCCTATTTTTAACTCACCATCAATTGCCTGAATCGTTGCCTCTGCAAAAATCCAGCCCGTGGTCTTATCCTTCCTGACTCGTGCCGTAATTCTGCCGGCAGCACCACCTGTCATACTAATTTCAAGCGTTTGCGTATCAATGTACGCATCGCCAAGAAAAGTTGTTGCACTACCATCATACTTATCAAACCGTATACGTAACCTTACCTGTCGTTCTGTTTTAAAACGGCATGAGGTTGTCACGTACTTGTTATCGCCTGAGACATCAACTGACTTTGTTGCAGCAATTGATGCCATATTAATAGCCGAAGTTTGCCCAACCAGAGAATCGTTGCAGACAAACTTTCCATAAGTAAAACCAAAACTATCCGTCCCGGTTTCGGGCACATCCATGTTTGATGACTTCCCCCAGCTGGCTGGACTTTCCGAATTGAGCATGTAGTTCGTTCTTTGTCCCTCAATAAGCAGGCCATCACACTCAAATCGCGGCTCATTAATTTCCGCCGTTTTCAGTTCGCCAGATTTGTTGATATATGTTGCCGTTGATGCGCGACTGAAATTAACCTGTTTATCACTGGCGACCTGAACCACATCGTCACCAATAGCTATTTTTTTATAGCCCGGAGAAAAACCCGCAATCATATCCAGTGAATCGTTAAACGGTATCCACACATCAGGCAGCGGCGGCACTATATTCGCACAGGGCTCTGCAGTCACTTCCGCTGCGGCTTCTGCGCGGTCTGCCGCCTTTTCAGCTCGTGTCGCTGCCGACAGAGCCTCATCCTTTTTCTGCCCGGCCTTTGTTGCGTCTGCTGCGGCCTCCCGCGCTTTTGTGGTGGCGACTCCGGCATTTTCAGCGGCTGACTCTGCATTACGGCGGGAAGCCTCTTCACTGTCTGCGGAGGCTTCTTCTGACGCACGGGCATTTGTCTCTGAACGTTCTGCCGCTGTTGCTGCGTTTTGTGCGGCTGTTTTTGAAGAAGCTGCCGCTTTCGCGCTGTTACCTGCATTCGTCTCTGATGTTTTCGCCGCGTTCCTGGACGATGCCGCTGCTGTTTCTGATTTCTTTGCTGCCGCTGCGCTCTGAGAGGCGGCTTCAGCGTTGCGTGCCGCCTCTTCCACCATCTTTTCAAAACGATACAGTGCCTCCGGACAAACATCATCTTCTGTTGCAGCGCCCAGAAAATCATTCAATGTCCCCGGCTTAGAATCCTCATACACGGTGATGGTCCCGGCATGTGAAGGCGGAAAACCTTCAACCAGCAGGGCGACGCTGTACTGGCCATACTCAACATCCATGCTGTAACGTCCGGCTTCATCCGGATTTTCTGAGGCCACCGTGTTCACCACAACTGTGGTGCTGTTACGTTTTGCTTTCAGCTGGATTGTGCAGTTCTGTACCGGTTTTCCTGTGCCGTCTTTCAGTACACCTGAAATCTTTACTGCCATATTCACCCCACAAAAAAGCCCGCCTGAACCGGCGGGCTGTCATAACACTGTGTTACCTGGCTAATCAGAACTTATAACCGACACCCACGATGAAACCGTCAGTGCGCCAGTCGCCACTGCCGGAGCCTTCATAAGCAATATCAATGGCCACGGATTCGGTCGGGTTAAACTGCACGCCAGCTCCCCACGCCAGAGACGTGTTGCTGTGGCGACCGTCATCACTTCCGGTCAGCACGTCGTGCGTTTTCCCCTTGTTGTCAGTTACGCGGAGATAATCCCCGGAGAAAGTCGACACACGGCTGTAAGCCATACCCGCCATCGCATACGCGCTGAACCATTCATTCACGCGCACAGACGGCCCCACCATCACGCTGAACCAGCGGTTACGCACGGAATCTTCATGCCAGCGGGTATCGCTGTAACGGGTAAGCTGGCGATTCTTGTCTCCTGCATAGCTGAATGACGTCACCAGCCCCAGTGTGTCCGTAAACTCATAACGGTATTTCACGTTAATCCCGTTAAGATCATCGCTGCCGGGAACGTTCGTCGAGGCATGAAGATACCCCGCGCTCAGCGTGGACTGATGTTCAGATGCCCATGCAGGCGCACCGGATACGGCCAGACAAATGGCTGCGGACAAAATGGCGGCATAAAGTTTACGCATAATTACCTCTCGCTTTTCTGCAATAAAAAAGGCACCATTTCTGGTGCCCTTATATGGGTTATAACAATTTCAACGAATACTGATGCCGGAAGCGGCTTTTTTGGTCACAATCACCGTACAGTCGGTGATATTACCTGCCCACTGATTGCCTTTATGGAAAACCTTAAACTCCAGAGTGACGCTTCCCCTGCCACTCGGCATATCAATAACCGCACTGTAGCTACCGGGAATGGCCCCTTTAGTTTCTCTGGATGCGATTAATACACCGTTTTTGCGAACTTCAAAACCATAACCCGTGTATCTTGTACCTCCCGGGTTATTACCACTTCCCGGATCGCTATACGCTATTCCGTTAAAGATAATGGGCGGAATAATGATTTGACGGTCAAAGTTATGATCATCGCTGATGGTGACTGTAACCGTCCCGTTTGGTGTTTCCGTGTTACCCCACGTACCAGCCTGTTTCGGAAATGATTTGGATACAGCTTTAACGAAGTCACCTCTGACCTGAGTCGCCTCCAGCATGCCCTTAATCGTACAGTTTTCATTTACCGTGACATTGTTGAGCGTCCCGGCGTTCGCATTCACACTGCCACTGATATCCGCATTTTTAGCGGTCAGCTTTCCGTCTGATGTCAGGGAAAATACCGGAGGACTGCCACCACTGGTAATGGTGGGGGCCGTCAGGCGCTTCAGGAACACGTCGTTCATGAATATCTGATTGCCCTGCGCCACAAACATCGGCGTTTCATTCCCGTTTGCCGGGTCAATAAATGCGATACGGTTAGCGGCAACCAGAAACTGACTCAGTTTGCCTTCCTCCGTGTCCTCCATGCTGAGGCCAATACCCGCGACATAATGTTTGCCGTCTTTGGTCTGCTCAATTTTGACGCCCCACATGGCATTCCACTTATCGTTGGCGTCCTTCCACTCTTTCGAAAACTCCTCCAGTCTGCTGGCGTTATCCTCCGTCAGCTCGACTTTTTCCAGCAGCTCCTTGCCGAGATGGGATTCGGTTATCTTGCCTTTGAAAAAATCCAGGTAACCTTCCGCATCATCGCTCGCCCGACCGACGGCCTCCACGAATGCCGATTTGCCAACGGTGTTCACACTGCGGATATAAAAGTAATAATCATGGCCCGGTTTGATATTGATACTGGCGGCTATCCAGTACAGCGCCGTACCAAGATAGCGGGCTGTGGTTTCAACCTGCCTGATATCGGTAATCCGCTTTTCCGAGAACCAGAACTCAAACTGTACCGTCGGGTCATAAACGGCAAGATGCGGCGTGGCGGTTATCTGAAAATAGCCCGGCGTCAGCTCAATCCTCGACGGTGCTGCCGGTGCGGCAATCCGGAACGATACCGACGCCGGATCGCCCTGCTGCCCCCACGCATTTACCGCCCGGACTGTCAGCCTGTAGTTCCCCAGCGCCAGTTGCCTGAAGCGGTATGTGGTTTCCGTCGTCCGGGCCGTGCTGACCAGCCGCTCACTGCCGTCATCCGCTGTTACGGTCAGACGGAGCAGGAAGCTCACGCCCTTCACCACCTTCGGCGTGTCCCAGCGCGCCAGCACCTGATATTCCCCGCTGTCTGCGGTGACTTCGGCGGTCAGGTGCTGCACCGCTGGCGGCGTGACACCATTCACCGTGCCGCTCTGGTCGCCGTCAAAGTACGCCCCGTTATCCACGATGGCCTCTTTTTCCGGTACATGCTGCACGGCGGTGATGGCATACGTGCCGTCGTCGTTCTCACGGATACTCACGCAGCGGAACAGGCGCTGGCGCAGCGTCGGCAGCTTCAGCCCCCACACGCTGTATTCAGCAACACCGTCAGGAACACGGCTCACTTTCACCTTCACGCCGTCGGTGACGGACTGAACCTCCACGCTGATCGGATTGCCACTTCCGTCAACCAGGCTTATCAGCGTGGTACCGGAGGATGGCAGCGTGATTTCACGGTCGAGCGTCAGCGTCCGGGTCTGGCTGTTTACCGCCAGCACGCGCCCGCCGATGCTGATACCGGCATAGTCATCATCACAGATTTCAATGACATCGCCCGGTACATGGCGAAGCCCTTCTGCGCCCACGCAGAAGTCCACGGTCTGCGTTTCCAGCAGTTCTGTTTTAATCAGCCACAGCCCGGCGCGGTGTGCCTGCCCCCGGCTGGTACAGCCAAAAGCATCCATCTTCGTGACGTTACGACCGTAACGGGCAATGGCCTGCGTATCCTCCACAAGCTCTGTCGCCGTCTCCCAGCCGTTGTTCGGGTCAATCCAGTTCACCTCAACGGCATTATGGCGGTCTTTCAGGGCGCTGAAACTGTAGCGGAACGGCGCGCCATCATCCGGCATCACCACATTACTGCGGTTATAGGTCCACACCTTATCCGACGGTCGGTCCTGCACGAACGTCAGCGTCTGCCCGTTCCATACCGGCATACAGCGCATCGCCGAGCAGAAATCACTGAGCACATCCCACGCCTTGCGCTGTGTGGTCAGGTACGCATTACAGGTGATGCGCGGCTCCGTGCCGCCAAAGCCGTCCGGCACTGACTGGTCGCAGTACTGGCCGATGACATACAGCGCCCATTTGTCCACATCCGCCGCACCAAGACGTTTCCCCATGCCGTAGCGTGGATGGGTCAGCATATCCCACAGACACCAGGCCATGTTATTGCTGTATGCTGGCTTAAACGTTCCGTCCCAGATACCGCTGTATTGCCGCGTCTGCGGGTTATAGTTCGACGGCACCTGCAGAATACGCCCGCGCAGATGATAATTACGGCTCACCTGCTGGCTGCCGAACTGCTCCGAATCCACCTGTACGCCGACCAGTGCCGTGTTCGGGTAGCACTGTTTCACATCGATGATTTCGGTGTATGACGACCAGAGCGTTTTGTTCTGCAGCTGGTCTGTGGTGCTGTCCGGCGTCATCCTGCGCATCCGGATATTGAACGGGCGCGGCGGCAGGTTACCCACCACCACCGAGGCCAGATACTGTGAGGTGGTTTTGCCTTTAATGGTGATGTCTTTTTCCGTCACCCAGCCACCGTTACGCTGTATCTGAACCAGCAGGCGGACTTCCGACGGATTCCGGTCCCCCTTTGAGGTGGTTTCCACCAGTGCCTGCACACCGAAGGTAAAGCGCAGACGGTCGATGTTTGCAGACGTGATGGTCCGGGTAATCGGCGTGTCGTACTTCACTTCCGTACCCAGCACCGTCTCGGAGCCGGAGGATTCAAATCCCTCCGGCGGTGTCTGCTCCTGCTCACCTGCCCGGAAAACCACCGTGACACCGGAGATATTGGTATTCCCCTCACTGTCCAGCACTGGCGTACTGTTCAGCAGCACACTTTTTAATCCGTCCACCGGACCTTCAATCGGCCCTTCACTGATGGCGTCTATCACGCTCAGCATCTGGGATGATTTCAGGTTGTCCTTCGCTTCGCGCGGGGTATGCCCCTTACTGCTGCCTTTACCCATTCCTCACGCTCCAGAAACGACAAAACCGCCCTGAGGCGGTTTCACATAAAACGTTTTTCATCAACGACCAATCACCACAACCTGACCACCGTCCCCCTCGTCTGCCGTGCTGATCTCCTGAGAAGCCACCCGCGACCCCACGCGCATTTCACCGTACAGAACAGGCAGAACATTGCCCTGGGCAACCATGTTATCCAGTGAGGAGAAATAGGTGTTCTGCTTACCGTTATCCGTTGTCTGTGTACGGGGAGTTCTAGCTTTCGGTGCCAGCATCTGCGCCACACCACCAAGTACCATACTGGCACCGAGAGAAAACAGGATACCGGTCATACCACCGGCCCCAATGGCTGCCCCCCATGCTGCAAGGGTGGCTCCGGCAGTAAAGAATGATCCGGCAATGGCGGTAGCCCCCAGAACAATCTGGAATACGCCCCCTGACTTGGCCCCGGCGACTCTGGGAACAATATGAATCACAGCGCCGTCAGGCAGAACCTCATGTAACTGCGCCGTCAATCCGGACGTGCTGACGTCCCGCCCGGCAATCCGTACCTGATACCAGCCGTCGCTCAGTTTCTGACGAAACGCCGGGAGCTGTGTGGCCAGCGCCCGGATGGCTTCAGCCCCCGTTTTCACACGAAGGTCGATGCGGCGGCCAAATCGTTGTAAATCCCCGTAAAGGCAGATGCGCGCCATGCCCGGTGACGCCAGAGGGAGTGTGTGCGTCGCTGCCATTTGTCGGTATACCTCTCTCGTTTGCTCAGTTGTTCAGGAATATGGTGCAGCAGCTCGCCATCACCACAGTAAATGGCGGCATGATTCGGCACCGATGAACCAAAACAGCACAGCAGCACATCGCCCGGTTGTGCTGATGACAACGGCACCTGATACAGCCCTGTGGCCTCCAGATTATCCAGATAGAGATTCTGACCGTGACGCCACCAGTCATCCCCGCGATGAAAATCCGGCATCTCAATCCCCGCCAGATGATAAGCATCCCGGAACAGCGTGTAACAGTCCGTCACCCCGTGCTCAAAGCGCCGCCCGGTAAGATGCGGCACACAGCGGAATTTATGAATCTCACCCCGGCAGACCAGCCACCACGGCAAATCGCTCTGCACCTGCAGCCGCCTGTCAGCCTCACTCAGCCAGGGCAGACCACCGGGGTGGCTGTGGACCAGCGCCACAATCTCACCCTGCATCTCTGCCCGCAGCCAGTCCTCCGGCGACATCCGGAAATACGCCTCCGGCTCACCGGAGATATTCACGCAGGGAAAATATCTTTCCCCCTTCGGCGTTCTCACCACGAAGCCACACGACTCCGCTGGCGCACATCGCCGGGCGTGCGCCAGAATCGCTGATTCTGTCTGTGTCATGGGATTACTGCGAAAGTTTGTTAATGGAAAGGAAGCCGCCAAAGTTGCCGACGTTATTGCGGAACTTACAACCGCTCAGGCATTTGCTGCATTTATCCTTCGTGATATCGGACGTTGGCTGGTCATATTCATCCGCGACAGCCGGACCGCTATAACCGCACTCGTCACCGCGATAGGTCCAGGTGCAGGTGTTGGCCAGCATGATACGTCCCGGAAAAACAGCGCCATCCGTTTCCGTCGGCGTGGACAGTACAAAGGAGGCACTCACCGCGCTCAGTTCGCTGCACTGCTCAATGCGCCAGCGGCTGATCACCTCCTGCTCCGGATCGGCATAACTGTTTCCGTTGACGAAGTTCACCGCATCCAGAAAACGGGCGTAAACCTTACGCCGGACCACCGTTCCGCCGACCAGACTCTGCAGATCTTCCGCCATCCCGGTGACCATACCGTACAGGTTAGAAACCGTCAGCGTGGGGCGCGTACTGGTGCCTTTGCCATTCAGTTCAAAACCGCTCCCCTGAATGGGATACGGCTGATACTGTCGCCCCTGCCAGGTGACCGGCTCACCTTTTTCGTTCTGCTCATTACAGAAAAAATAACGTTCTCCACCGACCTCTGTCAGGTCGATTTCCCAGAGCACCACGCTGGCCGACTGCTCCGCACGGGTGCATTCATTCAGTGTTTCCTGCCGGATATCCTGCATCAGTTCACCACCTGTTCAAACTCTGCGCTGAACTCAACACGCAGCATACTGACCCGCGACGACCATTTTGCGCAGGTCACCTTTATCTGCCGCCACTCATAAGGCGGCGTCCACAGAAAGGATTTCCAGCCCCCGTGCTCTTCCAGAAACGACTCCAGTACCGTGGCCTCCTCACGGGGGACAGAAAGCGTCACGCTGTACGTTTTCAGGTTGGCATTCAGCCCGGCAGGCGCTCGCTGAGAATAGCCATCACCAAAGCGCACCTTTCTTACAGAAGGGACCGAAGCCACATCCATACCGGGTTTCACTTTCCAGCGGAAGGTCTTCATCGTCCACCTCCGGAGAACAGGCCACCATCACGCATCTGTGTCTGAATTTCATCACGGGCACCCTTGCGGGCCATGTCATACACCGCCTTCAGAGCAGCCGGACCTATCTGCCCGTTCGTGCCGTCGTTGTTAATCACCACATGGTTATTCTGCTCAAACGTCCCGGACGCCTGCGACCGGCTGTCTGCCATGCTGCCCGGTGTACCGACATAACCGCCGGTGGCATAGCCGCGCATCAGCCGGTAAAGATTCCCCACGCCAATCCGGCTGGTTGCCTCCTTCGTGAAGACAAACTCACCACGGTGAACAATCCCCGCTGGCTCATATTTGCCGCCGGTTCCCGTAAATCCTCCGGTTGCAAAATGGAATTTCGCCGCAGCGGCCTGAATGGCTGTACCGCCTGACGCGGATGCGCCGCCACCAACAGCCCCGCCAATGGCGCTGCCGATACTCCCGACAATCCCCACCATTGCCTGCTTAAGCAGAATTTCTGTCATCATGGACAGCACGGAACGGGTGAAGCTGCGCCAGTTCTGCTCACTGCCGGTCAGCATCGCCGCCATATTCTGTGCAATACCATCAAAGGTCTGCGTGGCTGCACTTTTTACCTGCGACATACTGTCCGTGGCGCTCTCTTCCCACTCACTCCAGCCGGACTTCAGGCCTGCCATCCAGTTCCCGCGAAGCTGGTCTTCAGCCGCCCAGGTCTTTTTCTGCTCTGACATGACGTTATTCAGCGCCAGCGGATTATCGCCATACTGTTCCTTCAGGCGCTGTTCCGTGGCTTCCCGTTCTGCCTGCCGGTCAGTCAGCCCCCGGCTTTTCGCATCAATGGCGGCCCGTTTTGCCCGTTGCTGCTGTGCGAATTTATCCGCCTGCTGCGCCAGCGCGTTCAGGCGCTCCTGATACGTAACCTTGTCGCCAAGTGCAGCCAGCTGGCGTTTGTACTCCAGCGTCTCATCTTTATGCGCCAGCAGGGATTTCTCCTGTGCAGACAGCTGGCGACGTTGCGCCGCCTCCTCCAGTACCGCGAACTGACTCTCCGCCTTCCACAAATCCCGGCGCTGCTGGCTGATTTTCTCATTTGCTCCGGCATGCTTCTCCAGCGTCCGGAGTTCAGCCTGAAGCGTCAGCAGGGCAGCATGAGCACTGTCTTCCTGACGATCGCCCGCAGACACCTTCACGCCGGACTGCTTCGGCTTTTTCAGTGTCGTTTCATAGTCCTTTTTCGCTGCCGCCATCAGCGTGTTGTAATCTGCCTGCAGGATTTTTCCGTCTTTCAGGGCCTTATTCAGTTCTTCCTGACGGGCGGCATATTTCTCCAGCGGCGTCTGCAGCCGTTCGTAAGCCTTCTGCGCCTCTTCGGTATATTTCAGCCGTGACGCTTCGGTATCGCTCTGCTGCTGCGCATTTTTGTCCTGTTGACTCTGCTGTTCAGCCTTCTTTCGGGCGGCTTCAAGCGCAAGACGGGCCTTTTCACGATCATCCCAGTAACGCGCCCGCGCTTCATCGTTAACAAAATAATCATCCTTGCGCAGATTCCAGATGTCGTCTGCTTTCTTAAACGCAGCCTCTGCCTTAATCAGCATCTCCTGCGCGGTATCAGGACGACCAATATCCAGCACCGCATCCCACATGGATTTGAATGCCCGCGCAGTCCTGTCTGCCCAGGTCTCCAGCGTGCCCATGTTCTCTTTCAGGCGGCGGGTCTGGTCATCAAACCCTTTCGTTGCGGCCTCGTTCGCTGCCTGCAATGCCCCGGCCTCATCGCCGGAACGCTGCAACTGAGCAACATACGCAATTTGCTCCGCCGTCACGTTATGGAACTGGCGCGCCATCGCCGTCAGCCCCGACGTCGGGTCAGTGGTCAGCTTCCCGAAGGCTTCAGCGACCTTGTCCACCTCCACGCCGGATGCAGAGGAGAAACGCGCCACACTCTGGCTGATGGACGCAATCTGAGCCTCACCGCTTACCCCCGCCTTAACCAGTGCACTGAGTGACTCGCTGGTCTGGTTAAACGTCAGCCCTGCCGCCTGCCCGGCTCTGGACAGGACCAGCATACGATCTGCCGTCAGACCCGACTGATTACCGGAAAGGACCAGCGTTTTGTTGAAATCGGACAGGGTTGAGTTACCCTGATACCAGGCATACGCCAGCGCACCGGTCGCCACCGCCAGCGAGGTGGCCCCGACCATCGGCAGGGTGATCGCACCGGCAAGCCCCCGGAACATGGGGATCATCCCGCCGAAGGAGTCCTTAACCTGACCACCCTGTTGCAGCAGGATCAGCCACGGACTTTGCCCGCCTGCAAGCTGCGTGGCCACGTCGGTGAACTGCGCAGGCAGCATACGCATGGCAGCTTTATACTGCCCGACGGAAATCCCCGCTTTCTGTGCAGCCAGCGCCTGCCGGTTCATCGACTGTTCAACGACTGCCGCTGTTTTTTTCGCATCAGTTTCCGTACCGGAAAAATGACGCCTGACTCTGGCCATCTGCTCGTCAAATCTGGCCGCATCCAGACTTAAATCAACGACCAGATCGCCTACCGGTTCAGCCATACCGGACTCCTCCTGCGATCCCTTCTGATACTGTCATCAGCATTACGTCATCCTCCGTCATGCCCGTCACATCCGGGGAAGCGGGGATAACTTCATTCCCGTCCGGGTCAAAGCGGACGCCTCCGGCAAGCCCTGCCGCTTTCTGCATCAGCACATCATCTTCAGGCTCTTCGTCAGCCTCACGCCGGTTCAGCAGACTGAAATCCAGCGGATGCATATCCGGATCGCTGAAAAACAGGCTGAGTACGGTGTACGTCAGCCCGGAAAAGTGCATATCCAGCAGAACATCATGAAAATAGTGGGTACTGTAAAAGCGGTGCCAGTCGGCATACTCCGTGGATGACATCCCGGCAAGCATGGCGCGCCAGTCGGGTCGCCCCATCTCACGCGCCAGTTTCAGGGCAAAACTCAGCTCACCGTCGAACACTTTCCCGCAGAAACAGGCTCTGCAGGCCCGGCGTCCTCTGCCTGTTCAGGGGCATTATTCACCACAAACTCAGACATACCGGACAGCCGGTACACCACGTTTTCAGCATGAGAAATTGCCTCTGTGGGCCAGGTGGTAAGCACTTCCTGCTCAATCTGTTTAACGGCCTCATTCATGGACGGCATCTGCGTCTTCTTCGGATGGTTATGCCACAGGGACATCGCCACCACAAAAGCACCGGTTCTGATGACGTCTTCCACAGTAACCTGCCGGTTGCTGTCTGACTCCGCCTGTTCTGCCTGCCGTTTCATCAGGGCAAGATGCTCAATACGCTGCAGGGCTGACAGTTCAGAAAGCGTGACGGTCACGCCGTTATGTTCAAATGATTCGGTTTTCAGGAACATCGCTGACTCTCCGGATTAACTGGCGGTGACGGTGATTTCTGCAACCGCAGCAAACTCACCATTACCGGATACAACCGGAATGTTGACCCTGCCTGCAGCAACGCCGTTCACGGTGATGGTCATACCACTGACCGACACGGTGGCTTTTGTTTTATCCGCAGACACCGCACGGAAGCTCTTGTCGGTTGCGCCTTCCGGCTGGAATGCCACGGTCAGCGTCGTGCTCTGCCCTTTCACCACCGAGGTGCTGGCAGGCGTCACGGTCATGCCGGTTGCCGCTGTGACCGTGCTGCGATCTTCTGCCATCGACGGGCGTCCCACATTGGTGACCTTCACCGTGCGGGTGATCACTTCCTTCGCCGTCACCGCTTTACCGATACTGCTGACCCAGCCACGGAACACATCGACCGTGCCGTTCGGGAAGCGGATTTTATAGGCACGGGTATCACCTTCATTAAACCACGCCAGCAGCGCCTGCTGCCCCTGTTCTCCGGGCATCCACGCCAGCGTGAAGCTGGTATCTCCGGCTGATTTCTGCCCCTGCCCGGTCGCAGTCCAGTCCGCATCTTCATCATCGAGATAGCTGTCGTCATAGGACTCAGCGGTCAGTTCGCCGGGCGTCAGGTCTTTAACTTTTGCCAGACGCGACCAGTCCACGTCTGAAAGCGGGTTCGCATAAGGGTCACCGTTCCCCTTATAAACCCACAGTGTGGTCCCGGCACCTTTCACCGGCATTGTAGGATTTGGTACAGGCATATCGTCCTCACATTTCATAGGTAATGACATAAGTCAGATCGGCTGAACTCCACAGGCCCGCATCATCGTCGCGTCGGTAGTCATAGCCACTGGCCACCATACTGGTGATCAAATCTGACAGTGCCGGGATATCGCTCATCACCGGATAAATCCGGGACTCCATCCACGAATCCAGCGCTGAATCCGGCACCTGAGCAGGCAGGAAAACTTCAATATGCAGCTCCGCCTGCCAGGTATCGCTGTCCAGCTCTTCGCCCGTGTATTCAGCGCCGGTGAGATAAACGGCAATTGCCGGAAAATCCGCCTCATCAAAAACAGCGGGGCGACCATCAAAAAGCGTCGCCCCGGTGTCATATTTTTCCAGTGCATCCAGTACGGCTGCACGGAGTTCAGTATGTTTCATCGCTTTATTACCATCCTCAGTTGATGCTGCAGCGCATAGCCCAGCTCTTTCGGAAGACGCTCACGCCGTATCCGCTCAATATTCTGTTTAAACGCCGTGGTCAGCGGCACCGCCATCGGAATTTTCACCACATCAATGGGGTAACGGTTTTTCCCGGCCACACGCTGCATGACATGCCAGCGGCCATTTTTCAGTTGCTGAATAAACGCGCCGGGAATACGACGGTTTCCCACCACAAGCACGCTGCCGCCACCTTTCAGGGATGAACGCTGCCCCTTTTTACGACGCCTGCGTCGGGACAGGACAACCCGCGCGTTACCCAGCCTGATTACGGGCAAATCCCCCCGGTTAACTTTGATTCTGGCCTGCGGATTTTTGACTGTGGCCCTTTTCAGCCTGGCCCTTTCCTTTACCAGTTTCCGGCGTACCTTTGTCTCACGGGCAACCTGTGCCACCGACTGCGATATCGCGGATGAAGCAACGCGGTTAATGGCCATTGCGGCGGCACCGGGCACCGCCGTTCTGCTGATACGGCTGAGGTTTTCAACGGCCTGCTCAAGACCTTTTATGGCCATACATCCCCCTTTCAGCGGCGACGGTTAACGGCAGGCGGTACGCCCCGCCCAAGCCAGAGATGACAGCTTCCGCCATCATCCGGCGAAATCCGGTCTATCCAGAAGTTTTCCTCACCGATGGTCAGCGTGTCGCCGCGCCGCAGCTGCCGCACATCATCAGTCCGGACAAACAGGGACGGGCTGGAGCCTTCAACGCGCACGCCCTGTCCGGCATAGCTGATATTTTCAGGGTCATCAAAAACACCACGTATCACAGCACCGGACTGCTCACCGGATGTCATGGTGGCTGACGTTCCCATGTACCCGCGTATCGTTTCATCGGCGCAGGCAATGGCAGCATCGAACAGGTTATCGAAATCAGCCACAGCGCCTCCCGTTATTGTATTCTGGCCAGGCCGCGCTCTGTCATTTCAGCTGCCACACCGGCAGAGACACGGAACGCCGTTCCCGGCAGCACAAATGCCACAGCCTCATCCCGCGTGGCGTGAAGTGCATCAGTATGCAGCGTCACCAGTGCCACAACCGTGACCAGATCAGCCGTATCAGTCACGGTATCCGGCTGCGCTGATACAACCTCATTTTCATGTCCGGTCAGCACATTTTCCGGGCTGAGAGGGATATCCTGACCGGCAGTGTCGCCCGTGTCATCAAGCTCTTCTTCCAGTTCTGCCACACGGAGCGCCAGTTCTTCTTTCGTCCCCGTCAGGCTGATATCACGGTTCAGTTGTTCACCCAGCGAGCGGAGACGGGCAATCAGTTCATCTTTCGTCATGGACTCCTCCACAGAGAAACAATGGCCCCGAAGGGCCATGATTACGCCAGTTGTACAGACACGAACTCATCAGGGTCAGCCAGCAGCATCAGCGGTGCTGACTGAATCATGGTGAACTCACGCGCCGGGTCGCCGGTGGTCACCCAGTTTTTCGGGTAACGGGCAGAGGCGTTAATGCCTTCGCGCTGTGCGTCCGCATCCTGAATGCAACCATAGGTGCGCAGACCGCGTGCCTGAGTGTTCCCCAGCACCATCGTGTTGTCCGGCAGGAAGTTCTTTTTGACGCCGTTTTCCACGTACTGTCCGGAATACACGACGATGGCCACATCGCCATACATTCCCTTATAAGACACCGCTTTGCCCAGGTCTTTTACCGCTGTCTCCAGCTCGGAATGAGAGCCGCGACGGGTATCCAGCTTCTCCTTGACGGCTTTGAAGGAACGGAACAGCGCCCAGCCTTTCGGATCAAACACGATGATATTCACCACACCGCTGGCGTTCAGCGCGTAGGCTTCGATATCGTCGGTCGGGTCATACGTGGACTTGTCACGCTTGCTCCACTCCGTGCCGCCGGACTGCGTGATGTTATTCGCCTCACTGCGGCCCATATCCACCTCAACCGGATCGAAGGCTTCACCGGTCATGGTATATTTGCCCTTAAGCACGGCAGAAACTGCCTGCATCTCTTCGACCTGGGCAATCGCCAGATTTTCATCCAGCATATTCTGCCGAATAATACGGCGACGACGGTAAGCCGGGTCAGCCAGGTTCTGCGGATCTTCATCCGGCAGGCGACGCAGGGTCATCTGCGGATTCACCTCATGCTTGGGTTTGACATAACCCGGCGTAAATTCAGAGGTGGAGCCGCCACGGGATCGGATAACCTCACCGGAAACAATCGGCGAAACGTACAGCGCCATGTTTACCAGTCCCGGAATTTGTGAGAGATAGACTTTTTCCGTGGTGAAAGGATAGGTTTCACGGAAAAACAGGCGCAGAAACAGCGGATCGAACTTAAAGTGATGCTGGGTCGATGCCAGTAATTCTGCAGTTGTATATACAGACATAAATTATTTCCATAAAAAAAGCCGCACAGGCGGCCTTTGTTGATGAAGGGGAAGATTAAACGATGCTGATTGCCGTTCCGGCAAACGCGGTCCGTTTTTTCGTCTCGTCGCTGGCAGCCTCCGGCCAGAGCACATCCTCATAACGGAACGAGCCGGACTTGTAGAACGTCAGTGTGGTGCTGGTCTGGTCAGCAGCAACCGCAAGAATGCCAACGGCTGCACCGTCGGTGGTGCCATCCCACACAACCAGCTTACGGGTAGTGCCATCCAGCATCAGTGGGGTCATTGCAGGCGTTTTCGCACTCAATCCGCCAGGCGCAATTGCTGTATGAGCCGGATCACTGTTACCCAGCGGCTGGTAATGGTTAAACTCTTCTTTTGTCGCCATAACTGCCTCTTATACCGGTAAAGCTTCAGGTGTATTAAGTAATTCTTTATTGGTATCAGATGCCAGGTTACCTGCAGCCAGCGGTGCCGGTGCACCCTGCATCAGACGATCCAGCGCAGTGTCACTGCGCGCCTGTGCACTCTGTGGTGCTGCGGCCAGAATGCGGCGGGCCGTTTCCACGGTCATTCCGGGGGTTTCTGCCAGAACGCGCGCCTGTTCTTCGCGTCCGTGAGCCTCCTCACAGTTGAGGATCCCCATAATGCGGCTGTTTTCTGCCGCAACCGCTGCGGTGATCTGTGCGTTCACATCCGGCTGCGCCGCGCTGGCGTTTTCGCCCTCCTTCGCAGGCTCCACGGTGGTGATGTCAGCCTGCGAAGCAGTGGCTGAAACAGTTGTTGATTGAGTCTCTTTGGTCATTCGCCCTCCTGAGAGACGGGATTTACGTGCATCCAGTGCATCACGCATGACGGTGATCGCATCGCTGCTGTTAACAAGTTCATCAGCCAGTCCGGCATCAATGGCCTCCTGACCGCTGTACACTGCAGCCTCGGTATCCAGCACAGCCTGCACAGACAGGCCGGTATATGCCGACACCTTCTGCGCAAACATCTGGCGGGTTGCGTCCATCCGGGACTGCAGTGTCTCCCGGACGTCATCCGGAAGATGGCTGTAGGGATTGCCATCCACCTTATGGCTGCCGCTGTAAATCAGCGTGATTTCCACACCCTGTTTCTCCAGGACAGCACCGTAATTACTGTGAGCCATCATGACGCCGATGGAGCCTGTCCGGGCGGTCTGCGTGACCAGACGCCGGGAGGCGGCACTGGCAAGCAGCTGACCTGCACTGCAGTTCATGTCGTTGGCCAGCGCCCATACCGGTTTTATGTCACGCACACGGGCGATGATGTCAGCGCAGTCAAATGCCCCCGCCACCATTCCGCCTGGCGTGTCCATATCGAGCAGAATGCCGTCCACCATCGGGTCGCTGGCAGCCTGTTGCAGACGGGCGATAATGCCGTTGTAACCGGTCATCCCCGAGTACGGCTGCAGCGCCCGCGTCCGGCTGACCAGCGTGCCGGACACCGGCAGCACGGCGATGCCGTTCATGACCTGATAACTCCGGGCCTGTCGTGGTCCGTCATCATCACCGGATAATGCCAGCGTCGCGAGTGCCTCCTGGGCAGTCAGGCTGTCGCCGGACACCGCATCCGTCAGGCGGCTGATCCCAAGCTGGCCTGCAAGCGCACAAAAGAAAACCCGCGCATAGGCGGGTTCAAGCATCAGCGGCTCATTAAAGGCCATGCTGGCAATATGCGGGAGATTACGCAGCTCTGCTGTCACTCTTCTCCTCCTCTGTTGATTGTCGCAGCCCGGATTCAAATGCCGCAGCCGCCCAGGCGGGTGGTTTAAGACCGGCTGCACGACGCTCCATCGTTTCACGGACCTGCTGGGCAAAAATTTCCTGATAGTCATCGCCGCGTTTTGCACACTCTTTCTCGTAGGTACTCAGCCCGGCTTCTATCAGCATCACCGCTTCCTGAACTTCTTTCAGACCATCGATGGCCATACGACCGGAGCCTATCCAGTCGCAGTTCCCCCAGGCACTGCGGGCTTCCTGAAAACTGAAGCGCGCTTTTGAAGGTAACGTCACCACGCGGCGGGCGATGGCCTCTTCCAGCCAGCACAGAAACATCTGGCTCGCCTGACGGGATGCGACGAATTTTCGCCGCCCCATAAAGTGCGCCCACGACTCGTTCGCGCTGGCCCGTGCCGTGGAGTAGCTCATCTGGGCGTAATTCCGGGAAAGCTGCTCATACGAGACACCCAGTCCGGCAGCGATATACCGCAGCAGTGACTGCTCAAACACGGAGTAGCCGTTATCCGTGTCCTGAGCCGTCTGCAGGTTCAGTGAGTCACCCGGCATCAGGTGCGGCACTTTTGCGCCTCCCAGACGGACCGGTGCTGCGGCGTAATACGCGGCAATTTCACCAATCCAGCCGGTCAGCCTTTCCCGCTGCTCCTGACTGTTCGCGCCCAGAATAAAATCCATCGCTGACTGCGTATCCAGCTCACTCTCAATGGTGGCGGCATACATCGCCTTCACAATGGCGCTCTGCAGCTGCGTGTTCTGCAGCGTGTCGAGCATCTTCATCTGCTCCATCACGCTGTAAAACACATTTGCACCGCGGGTCTGCCCGTCCTCCACGGGTTCAAAAACGTGAATGAACGAGGCGCGCCCGCCGGGTAACTCACGGGGTATCCATGTCCATTTCTGCGGCATCCAGCCAGGATAGCCGTCCTCGCTGACGTAATATCCCAGCGCCGCACCGCTGTCATTAATCTGCACACCGGCACGGCAGTTCCGGCTGTCGCCGGTATTGTTCGGGTTGCTGATGCGCTTCGGGCTGACCATCCGGAACTGTGTCCGGAAAAGCCGCGACGAACTGGTATCCCAGGTGGCCTGAACGAACAGTTCACCGTTAAAGGCGTGCATGGCCACACCTTCCCGAATCATCATGGTAAACGTGCGTTTTCGCTCAACGTCAATGCAGCAGCAGTCATCCTCGGCAAACTCTTTCCATGCCGCTTCAACCTCGCGGGAAAAGGCACGGGCTTCTTCCTCCCCGATGCCCAGATAGCGCCAGCTTGGGCGATGACTGAGCCGGAAAAAAGACCCGACGATATGATCCTGATGCAGCTGGATGGCGTTGGCAGCATAGCCGTTATTGCGTACCAGATCGTCCGCGCGGGCATTGCCACGGGTAAAGTTGGGCAGCAGGGCTGCATCCACACTTTCACTCGGTGGATTCCACGCCCGCAACTGCCCACCAAATCCGCTGCCACCGCCGTGATAACCGGCATATTCACGCAGTGATGTCATGCCGTCCGGCCCCAGAAGGGTGGGAATGGTGGACGTTTTCATACATAAAATCCTGCAGGTCCCCTGCGTCGCTGTGTCATGCCGGTCTGCACTTCCAGCTCCGCAATGTATTTTTTCAGGTCAGACACGGAAGTGGCCGTAAACTCCACTCTCCGTCCGTCTTTCTGTACCGTTGCCACCCGTTTTCCTGTCATCAGGTCATGCAGTGCCGCACGGGCAGCGGCAAGTTCTTCCTGTCGCGTCATTCATCCTCTCCGGATAAGGCACGGGCGTAATCTGCCAGTGTTTTCTTGTTGGTTGCTGCACCATCCTCTTCCTGCAGGCTCGCCAGCAGCGCACTGAGATCCAGCTGCCAGCGGGAAATACTGATGCGCAGCGCCGCCAGCGCATAAACGAAGCAGTCGAGTGCCTCATTGCGTCGCTTTTTGCTGTCCCACAGTATTTTTTTCCTGCCATCCACCCATTTTTCGACCTGCTCTTCAGCAGTCAGCTGCTGCGCTTCGGTCAGATCAAAAATATCCGGGTTATTCGGGAAGTGAACGGCACCGGGAAGCGGTTCATCCCCTTCCGGCGTCAGTGTGAAGCGGTTATAAATTTGCTCTTTCGCGGTATCCGTACCGATTTCGGTAAGGTAAACCCCGTTTTTGTTTCGCTTACGTGGCATGCTGGCCACCGGCTTTCCGTATACGGATGCACCTTTAATGGGGATCACCCTGAACAGCCCATGTTTTTTCGAGCGTTCATACACAATGGTCGGGTCAATCCCGCCAGTATCCCAGCAGATACGGGATACCGACATTTCTGCACCATTCCGGCGGGTGTAGGTTTTATTGATGGCCTCATCCACACGCAGCAGCGTCTGCTCGTCGTCGTGGCGGCCCATAATAATCTGCCGGTCAATCAGCCAGCTTTCCTCACCCGGCCCCCATCCCCATACGCGCATTTCGTAGCGATCCAGCTGGGAGTCGATACCGGCGGTCAGGTAAGCCACACGGTCAGGAACGGGCGCTGAATAATGCTCTTTCCGTTCTGCCATCACTTCAGCATCCGGACGTTCGCCGATTTTCGCCTCCCACGTCTCACCGAGCGTGGTGTTCACGAAGGTTTTACGTTTTCCCGTATCCCCTTTCGTTTTCATCCAGTCTTTGACAATCTGCACCCAGGTGGTGAACGGGCTGTACGCTGTCCAGATGTGAAAGGTCACACTGTCAGGCGGCTCAATCTCTTCACCGGATGACGAAAACCAGAGAATGCCATCACGGGTCCAGATCCCGGTCTTTTCGCAGATATAACGGGCATCAGTAAAGTCCAGATCCTGCTGGCGGATGACGCAGGCATTATGCTCGCAGAGATAAAACACGCTGGAGGGATCATCCGGCGTCCATTTGAGGCCAAACGGCGTCTCTTTATCGCCAAATTTAAGATACTGCTCCTCCCCGCAGTGCGGGCAGGCAACATGAAAACGCATAAAATGCGGGGATTCACTGGCAGCACGCTCAATCTGGCAGGTGCCTCTCACTTTAGGCGTCGAGCCACGGATGGACTTTGGCCAGACCGAGCCTTCAATACGCTTGTCGCCCAGGAACGTCGGGGAGCCTTCCTGTTCAATATCATCATCAAAGGCAGCAAGTTCATCATAACCCGCCACATCCACCGACTTTTCACGGTAGTTTTTTGCCGCTTTACCGCCCAGGCACCAGAAGCCACGACCATTGGTGAAACGCTTCATGGTGAGCGTGTTATCCCGGTGCTTTTTGCCATACCACGGAGCCAGCGCCAGCAGCGATGGAATATCACGGATGGTCGGCTCGACGTGGGTTTTCATAAAGTTCTCGGCATCACCATCCGTCGGCAACCAGATAAGTGTGTTGCGCTGCTTATGCTCTATGAAGTAGGCATAAACACCCAACAGCATTTTGGAATAACCAACACGGGCAGACTTCACCACATTCACCTCGCGGATGTAGTCGCTGCCCATCGCATTCATGATGGCCCGCTGAAAGGGCAGTGTTTCCCAGCGCCCTTCCTGGTATGCGGATTCTTTCGGGAGATAGTAATTGGCATCCGCCCATTCAACGGCGGTCTGTGGCTCCGGCCTGAACAGTGAGCGAAGCCCGGCGCGGACAAAATGCCGCAGCCTGTTAACCTGACTGTTCGATATATTCACTCAGCAACCCCGGTATCAGTTCATCCAGCGCGGCTGCTTTGTTCATGGCTTTGATGATATCCCGTTTCAGGAAATCAACATGTCGGTTTTCCAGTTCCGGAAAACGCCGCTGCACCGACAGGGGGAGCCCGTCGAGAATACTGGCAATTTCACCTGCGATCCGCGACAACACGAAAGTACAGAATGCGGTTTCCACCACTTCAGCGGAGTCTCTGGCATTCTTCAGTTCCTGTGCGTCGGCCTGCGCACGCGTAAGTCGATGGCGTTCGTACTCAATAGTCCCTGGCTGGAGATCTGCCTCGCTGGCCTGCCGCAGTTCTTCAACCTCCCGGCGCAGCTTTTCGTTCTCAATTTCAGCATCCCTTTCGGCATACCATTTTATGACGGCGGCAGAGTCATAAAGCACCTCATTACCCTTCCCACCACCTCGCAGAACGGGCATTCCCTGCTCCTGCCAGTTCTGAATGGTACGGATACTCGCACCGAAAATGTCAGCCAGCTGCTTTTTGTTGACTTCCATTGTTCATTCCACGGACAAAAACAGAGAAAGGAAACGACAGAGGCTAAAAAGCCCGTTTTCAGCACCTGTCGTTTCCTTTCTTTTCAGGGGGTGTTTTAAATAAAAACATTAGGTTACGGCGAAGAAGAACGGAAACGCCTTAAACCGGAAAATTTTCATAAATAGCGAAAACCCGCGAGGTCGCCGCCCCGTAACCTGTTGGATCGACGGAAAGGACCCGAAAACGAGAATAATTATCACTTACAGCAAGAATCGAATCTGATCTATTATGGTGCTTGCTATTATGTGCCGGCACAAGTGCGTCGTTTACCGTCATTTCACACAGAGGCATCATCAAATGAAAATCAGAAATATTCTCGCTATCTCCCTTGCGACATCATCCTTCAGTTGCCTGGCATTTAAATCCTCGCCCAATGTGCTACCAGGACCAACGAATCAACTAACTGCGGTAGAAAGTAAAATTATCGGACATTTTTATGCCCCACACAGTACATTACCCGGAACAACCATCACAGGGACATGTGACGCCTCCCCCGTCCCGGGATGCACCTGTCCGTTTTGTACTATGCTGCGTAGCCAAAACCGATAACATCCGCATTTACCTGGTATTCCATGATGAGTTCACGCAGCGACTGATAGAGGAAGGAAAGATGGTTAGTAAAAGCAAGGCGCATTGCCGCCGCATGCTGCAGGCATTGCAACAGACGAGAGCAGGTATTTTTGACCAGTTGGAAAACTGCCAGCATACTTTGCCCGAGTATATCGCCATCTCATCGGAAACCAGTGCAACTCTTATTCATCGGGTTCCACCAGAGAAAAAGAAGAAATGAACAGTGAGGCGTTGTGTGGCATACAACGCCTTCTTCCATCATTCCTCGTCAGCCATGACAAAAATATAACCGCTGGCTCTTTCATTTTTCTCCTGCTTCCAGCCCCTCTCTACCTGGAAGCATCAAGGACGTGACGGCGTAAAGATAAATTGTCTCTTCACTCCCTGACAGGGGCGATTCTTTTCAAATCGCCATTTCGCCATGGCCTTCACCACTTCATCACGAAACAAATTATGAGGCTCTGAGCGGAGAAAAACGATCCGTGTCACAGTCCCATCAGCACCAATATCGAACTTAACCTCAACCAGCCCCTTGATATAATTTGCTGCAGCATATTCCGGATATCGTGGATACACCGTCACTAATTGCCGGGGCTCATCAGCTTTTTGCTGCGAGCATCCCACTGCCAGGACAGATAACAGAAAAAGTAGTAAAAGGCGTCTTTTCATTTTTATTCCTACGGGTCTTATTCTGACAATATATCCTGTGTTCCAGACTGCCACATCACCACATCCTGTGCCATTATCTGACTCACATTACATACATCGCATCGGGATACAGTAGTAGCACTTTCTGTAATACAGCTTCCTGTTTCTTCCACCATCGCACCGGGATAAACCCGCGAATCATTAACGCGGTAAAAACCCGGTGTGCATCGTTTTTAATTATTCCCGCACACTCACGCAGAAGGAATTCCCCGTCGGGCTACGGTCATGGTTAATGCGGGAATACGGCGACGATACAGCGCAGCTAAAAGGGTAATGGACGGATAGACCGGTTTATTTCATTCCACAGGATTCTGAGTGTCCCCAACTTCCTCCAATAGTCTGAGCCCACCTGTGTAGTTTTAATTTTCATCAATCCATTTAACTATCGTTTAATTGTTGTCACATAGGATTCTGCCGTTTTTAACAATGCAGGATAATAAGATGAAAAAAATGTTGTTTTCTGCCGCTCTGGCAATGCTTATTACAGGATGTGCTCAACAGACGTTTACTGTTGGAAACAAACCTACAGCAGTAACACCAAAGGAAACCATCACCCATCATTTCTTCGTTTCGGGAATTGGGCAGAAGAAAACTGTCGATGCAGCAAAAATTTGTGGTGGTGCAGAAAATGTTGTTAAAACAGAAACCCAGCAAACATTCGTAAATGGATTGCTCGGTTTTATTACTTTAGGCATTTATACTCCGCTGGAAGCGCGTGTGTATTGCTCACAATAATTGCATGAGTTGCCCATCGATATGGGCAGCTCTATCTGCACTGCTCATTAATATACTTCTGGGTTCCTTCCAGTTGTTTTTGCATAGTGATCAGCCTCTCTCTGAGGGTGAAATAATCCCGTTCAGCGGTGTCTGCCAGTCGGGGGGAGGCTGCATTATCCACGCCGGAGGCGGTGGTGGCTTCACGCACTGACTGACAGACTGCTTTGATGTGCAACCGACGACGACCAGCGGCAACATCATCACGCAGAGCATCATTTTCAGCTTTCGCATCAGCTAACTCCTTCGTGTATTTTGCATCGAGCGCAGCAACATCACGCTGACGCATCTGTATGTCAGTAATTGCCGCGTTCGCCAGCGTCAGTTCTCTGGCATTTTTGTCGCGCTGGGCTTTGTAGGTAATCGCGTTATCGCGGTAATGATTAACAGCCCAAGACAGGCAGACGATGATGCAGATAACCAGAGCGGAGATAATCGCGGCAACTCTTCTCACTGATCTATCCCCCAACAGGCTAATGCGCTTTCCTGGTCACGACGAATAACCTGTCCGTAGCAGTTATTTGAACGTGTGCGGCAATCACGCCCACCGTCCTTAATCCACCAGCGAATCGACTCACAGGCACCTTTACGATCACCGGCATTAAGCCGCTTATAAAACGTCGACGGGAAACACTTACCGGGGCCAATGTTATAGGGGCAAAATGACGCGATACCTGCTTTTTGTGGCTCGGTCAGTGGAACTTTTATATTACGCTCCACCCATGCCAGCGCCTTATCCCGCTCAATGGCGTTAACCTGGGCGCATTTTTCCTTCGACAGTTTCATGCCCGGAATAACAGGTTTACCATCCACCACCGTGGCACCCCGGCAAATGGTCCATATGCCGGAACCATCGCGGTATGCCTTTGTGTGGTTACCCTCTTTTTCGTCCAGAAACTGGTCAAGTATCTGAGGAGCAGACGCGCCTGCGGCAATCAGCGCCAGAACAGCAGCCGACAGGCCGTATCTGATTTTTACGTTCATGGATATTTATCAGGATTTATCGGTTTCTGAACCCTGGATATGTTAAGCATTCAGCCCGTCAGTGGTAGGACACTGGCGCTCTGGTTAAGGATTATGGGGGATGCTGGCTGAGCTACCCCATCTGAGGATTTGATATGCAAAAAGAAGTTTTTATCAATATTACAGCTGACTGCTCATCTCCTGCATCAACAGCAAAAGAAATTGAAGCTCTTAAATATATGATTACAGTAATATTTTCCGTATTGGACCAGAATGAAAAAAATGGAATCATTCATCAATTAAATGAACATGTAAATAATCCATATATCAAAAGCAATCTGGAAATGCTGCTACCAATGAAAGATATTGGAAAACCAACTGAAACAAAAGGCTAACAACCAGTAATCGAGTTATCTGAACTGTTAATTTTTATGGTATACCGCGCCTCTGAACAGGGGCGCGTTTCTGGCAACAGCTCGTCCCCTTCACATAACCCGGCAGCAACATCCAGGAAGACCTGTCTGATGCTCCTTCTGGCTGCAGCCTCATAAAACTCCAGCGCGGCACCTTCAACACGGTCCAGCGAGATGTCCAGGTCAAAAATTTCACCGTCAAAGCGTTTTTTGTCCCGTAACGCTAAAGTTACCGTAACTTTATTCTCAAAATTGCGGATCCCTTTCACAATCAGTTCATAGTTTTGAGTCATTGAATTACTCTCCCCGTGCAGCCTTACGCTTATCTTCTTTAATCTTGAAATAAAGGTTTGTCAGGTACGTCAGCAGGCCAAATACCAGGCTACCCAGCACACCTATTGCCGCCCACTGTGAGGGCGTGACTTTATCGAGCAACTGTAAAAACCAGTACCCGGCACTACCTGCTGAGGTGCCATAGGCGACACCCGTTGTTAACTTATCCATGGATTTCATAACCCCACCTCGCAGACAAAGCGGGTGTAAATTAAGGGGATACTACGTATCGCAATAAAGGCAGAAACGTAACAGATTCGGAGTCAGTGAATAACTCAGGTATTGGGTTATCAGCTAATATCGAGACTCAAAAAATGGAAAAACCCGCTCGACGGCGGGTTTAAGCTGTGTGACGAAGTAACCACTCTTAACAGCATAACCAATTTTTTACGTACGTAAACTACTAAATGATATTTGTGAGAATGCCACCGAGTGTTCAAAACACCACCACAAATACATAAGAAAACTTCAACAAATAACCAATGAATAATTTCCGATGTTATTTTTAGTTTGTTTAAATTAAGCTAAAGAATTATAGAGTGCTTATAAATAAGTGCCATTAATATAAATTAGCTAATAGATTTATTTTCGTTCAAACAAGAGCCATGAATAGGATTAGATAGAAAAGGTTCAGATAAAAATAGAGATCTACTTCACAAATTAAATGAGAAACTAAAACTTACATCTTGAAATAATCGCATTGATTAGATGAATATTTATCGCGCAGTGACATCATTTTTTAATAATAGTTCAAAAAAAAGGGCGTACAATGAAAAAATTAACAGTGGCAATTTCTGCTGTAGCTGCATCAGTACTGATGGCGATGTCTGCTCAGGCAGCAGAGATTTACAATAAAGACAGTAACAAGCTGGATCTGTACGGAAAAGTTAATGCTAAGCACTACTTCTCTTCTAACGATGCAGATGATGGCGACACAACTTATGTTCGTCTGGGCTTCAAAGGCGAAACTCAAATCAACGATCAACTGACTGGTTTCGGTCAGTGGGAATATGAATTCAAAGGCAACCGTGCTGAATCTCAAGGTTCTTCCAAAGATAAAACCCGTCTTGCCTTCGCTGGCCTGAAATTCGGTGACTACGGCTCCATCGATTATGGCCGTAACTACGGTGTAGCATACGATATCGGTGCATGGACCGACGTTCTGCCAGAATTCGGTGGCGATACCTGGACCCAAACAGATGTGTTCATGACTGGTCGCACCACAGGTGTTGCAACCTATCGTAACAACGACTTCTTTGGTCTGGTTGATGGTCTGAACTTTGCTGCTCAGTATCAGGGTAAAAATGACCGCACTGACGTAACTGAAGCCAATGGTGATGGTTTCGGTTTCTCCACTACTTATGAGTATGAAGGATTCGGCGTGGGTGCAACCTATGCTAAATCAGATCGCACTGACGGTCAGGTCGCCTATGGTAAGAGCAAATTCAATGCCTCCGGCAAAAATGCGGAAGTATGGGCTGCAGGCCTGAAATATGATGCGAACAATATCTATCTGGCTACCACATATTCTGAAACTCAGAATATGACCGTTTTTGGTAATAACCATATTGCAAACAAAGCACAAAACTTTGAAGCAGTAGCACAATATCAGTTTGACTTCGGTCTGCGACCATCTGTTGCTTACCTTCAGTCAAAAGGTAAAGACCTTGGTGTTCATGGTGACCGAGACTTAGTCAAGTATGTCGATGTCGGTGCTACTTACTACTTTAATAAAAACATGTCCACTTTTGTTGATTACAAAATCAACTTAATTGACGATAGTAAGTTTACCAAAACAGCTGGTATTGATACCGACGACATCGTCGCTGTAGGTCTGGTTTATCAGTTCTAATCTGACTTACGAAAAAGATATGTTGCGGGAGGCTTTGCCTCCGCAACATATAAGTGGAGCCCTCAAGCCACTTCCTTTAGAAGCACTACCTTGCTTCTTACTATATAAACCTTCTGTTATATATTACCCTTTATTTTGGGGGCGTTTCCACGCCCCATTTTTAATAACTTTTAGTAAACAATTGCATATCAATTAGAATTATTAGCAACGATATCCATATCTAACCGGATATCTAATGCCATTAACATCCCTTCAATTATGCCCTCAGCCTTCTGTAACCTTTTCCCGATATAACCATCCGAGCAGCAATGCTTACTTGCCAGTGACATGAATGTCATACCACATACATAATAATCTACTAATAAATCGTGTAAATCGCTGTTGTTCTTTTTCAGACGGGCCATGCACCCGCAAATGATCATCGCGTCATCGTCACAACATTGCGGGCGAGATTTTACTTTTGAAGGAATTAATCCCTTAAAACCGGCGGCAACGGACGACCAGGTCACATCTTCATGATTATTAGCCGCCCACGCTCCCCAACGCTCAAGAACCATCTGAATATCACGCATCAACTTACTCCACAAAAATCAGACCAGAACGCCAATTACAAGCAAAAATCAACAAAACAGTATTAGTTGATTGTTATCTCTGACTTCATACTCCTGCTCCTGTCAGGGTTTTGGCGTAATTCTTCAGTATTCGGTAATCGGTCAAAACAGAACCAGGAAAACGATATAAGCGCAGGCGCACCCAGCGGCGGCGAAGACGCTCTGCCATATAAGACTCAAACATCATTCATCTCCCAGTTCAGTGATAGTCAGCTCCAGCTTCCCACCTTTGGTAACGGGCATCTTCACAACGCGGTAATCAACGACCTGAGCATCATCCAGCCAGAAACCTGCTTTGGTGAGTGCGTCAAAAGCGGCCTTTTGCAGATTATCAAGGTCACGGCGACGGCGATCCGGCATGTGGCACTCAATGCTGATTTTCACAGGAATAGCCAGGCCGATATCCAGCATTGCGTTTTTAATGATTCGGGCGACATTATCGCGGTATGCCTGCCCCTCTGCGCTGATATGCGTGCGTCCGCGATTATGGCGGTAATAGCGATTATTGCTCGGCGGCCAGGGTAATGTGATGCTGTAGGTATTCACGCCTCAATAACCCCCTCTTTCAACCAGATAACCTGTGTTCTCGCCATACCTTCCAGCGCGCATTCTTTTGCATATCCAGCGTCAACAAAATGCGTGCGACGGTCGATCTCATCGTGACAGGCAGAACATGCAATGGTGGCAATCAGGTCTGGCGGTTTGGTACCGGTGCCACACAATCCAGCCAGCCGGATATGTGCCAGTACAGACGTTTCAGAATTGCCATTACATACGCCAGGGATTCTTACCTGGCATTCCCGACCACGCGCTGCTTTTCTCAAATCAGCCATGATTCCTCCTTGCTGCCAGTCGCAACCATTTTTTATCAACCAGGCTGGCGGTATATCCGAGCAGAGTTGGTATTTCGGATGGCTTCAGCTCAGGTTTACGCTTACGACGATTTGGTACTTTGTAGATGTGTCCGTTCATGACACGAATAAGCGGTGTAGCCATTACGCCTCCTGCTTGTCGCGCAGCAGCTGGAACTCGCAGCTCTGCGGAATAGTCAGGTGGCAGCCAATATTCATCGCCCAGGCTTCAACCTTACACAGGAAGACATACATCTCTCCGGTATCAAGATCGGAGGTATGGCGTAACGACTGGATAGTAGTGATTTCGCCGGTTACGACATCAACCAGGTCCTTGGTTTCATAACCGAGGTATGTGTGTTTGAGAGCATCTTTTACCCATGCTGCGGTAGCGAACGATTTCCCCCTGCTGATGAGGTATTCACTGATTTCGCTGTACCACATATGGCTGAGTGCATTCTGGGAAAGACTGCGTTTCTCACGCCACGGTTTAAGCACCATGCGAAAGCATTTTCCGTCCTCCAGATAAGGCTGGATCTGCTGGCCGATAGCGATGAAGTTACCGCGATGCAGTTTGATGCCATCTTGTGGTAGGTTCACGCTTCACCTCCACAGAGGTCAGACGCTGGATGCAAAAAAACGCAGGTGCATTTCTGCATCTGTGAAGGGAGAAGAGAGTTTGGATTGTGTGTGCGCATAAACGTCCCCGTTTAGCGCAGAAGTCACCGGAGTTGTTCAGGCTCCGGTGATACAATTATGGCGAATTGATTATTCATAATCAAACAAGATAAGGTCTCAAACTTCATGCAAGCCAAGATTTATTTCTGACAGAATTATACAAAGAAGCTATTGGTCAGAATCTACTCGGACTGTAAAACATACGCATAACCTTAAGCTCTCACTTTAAGCATTGTTGAAATAATAGCCGTCAAGTACAACCTTAACCACGACTGGGATATTTCTCTGGCTACCACGAGTTGTACGGCTATTAAACTGCCGTTAAATTCAGTAAGAGAATTTCATCCGATAAGTCAAGGCATGTAAAACATGAAAATTAACAAGATATTATCATCTGCAACACTATTGTATGGTATGTCAATGGCCATGTCGGTCGGGAGTTGTGCAACACCTGTCCAGACTAATCTTCCTGGTTACACCCCGGGTGCAGATATCATTAGTGTTTCACCGACCAGAAACCAGGTCGATCTCATTGGTGATGTTGTTTATTCCCAGATAAAAGGAACTCGTTCTGTCAGACAGCTTCACATGTCAGTTCTTGTCCCGCGAACAAATGATTTAAAACCAGCCATTATTTATTATCCCGGCGGCGGATTCATGTCTTCTGAACATGACAAATTTATTGAAATGAGAATGGCTCTGGCAGAAGCTGGTTTTGTTGTGGCCGCTGTAGAATACAGAACAATTCCTGATACATTTCCAGCACCAGTTGAGGATGGAAAAGCTGCAATACGTTACCTGAGAGAGCATGCCAGCAATTATGGGATTGATCCTCAAAGAATCGGAGTTCTGGGTGACTCTGCCGGTGGATGGCTTGCCCAGATGATGGGAACTACAAATGGTGACAAAACCTTTGATAAAGGTGACTTTCTTCAGCAATCCTCAGATGTTCAGGCAGTTGCCACACTTTATGGGATTTCTGACTTGTTGAATATTGGCGAGGGGTTCCCTGAATCAGTGCAGGAGGTTCATCGCTCTCCTGCCGTAACCGAAGCCTTAATGATCAATGGCCCTGCATTCAGAAATTTTGCGGGAGCCCCCATCACAGCGTCAAAAGAAAAAGCGCTAAACGCCAGTCCAATCGGACATATGAAAGGAGTAAAACCCCCATTTCTTATTATGCATGGTAGCAAAGACACTCTGGTTTCACCTGAGCAAAGCGCCAAACTATTCAGGATGTTGAAGAAGAACGGTGATAACGCTGAGTACGTGCTGGTAGAAGGGGCCGAGCATGGCGATAATACATGGTATCAGCCAATTATTATAAACAGAGTTGTTGAGTGGTTTACTAAAAACCTGGGAACCCCCATAAAAAACGCTACCCAACAACAAAAAACAAACGCTGACCTGTAAAAAGCAGCCCGCACTTATGCGGGCTAACCTATTTCACTCGATTCAAAAGAAATTATTTTTAATGGGGGCGTGACCAGCCTCTCGGTGCTCAGATACTTAATGAAGTGGAGTGGCATTCTGGCAAGAGGTTAACATCACCTGTTCGCCATAACCAAGCACGTGCACAAAGTTTGTTATCAGTGAATTGTTTTGTGATTGGGTATTGTTGAGCTACTAGAGCAAGAATGCCAACATCCAGTGACAGTGCCTATAGTAAAACTATAGCTCAGGGCGCTTCGTTCAAGATAGTTAATATCATATTAGTTACTTTACTTTCATACCATAGCACGGTTGAAAAAGTGATTATTACTCAAAAATAAACCTCACCATCAACCATATATTTAAGAGTACTTATCGCCTGCTGGGCGGATATTACTTTCATTAAAGGATAGTGTTTAAAAACAATGCCATTCATAAAATAGATATCACAGGTTTTATTATCTGTATTAATTATAATTTTTTCGAATATTTTATAGGCAAGTGTACGACATAGCTCTCGCCCATTTTTACTGGTTAAATCAATAGCATGAAAATCACCAAGTGAACTCACCCCTTTACTCTTCAAAGTTTTTAATGATACCGAAGCCCTTCGTAATTCCTTATCTAATAGTCTTATTTTCTCTGCTATAGCGGTAACTTCAGGCGCGACAGACAATGCAACGATTAAATTATTAATTTTCATCTGAAGCTCAATAATTTTTAACTCTAAAGTTTCATTAGCATCTTTCTTGTTTTCAACTGGTTGAATTTTGCTACAATTAAAAAGCAATTCATTAATGATATTATAATCAACCAAATCTCTTTTTATTGATGGCCTGTCACATCGATGTAATCTTCTCATCGGACAAACATAATAGCCATGCAAACGTCCAGATACCGCATGAACAATCATGGTATTACCACAAGCCTCACACTTCATAACTGTTCGAAGTAGATTTATTAGCATAGGATTCTTGCTACTATTGCTAATACCAAAAGGTGCCAACCGAATTTCCTGTACAGCGTAAAACAAATCATCTGATATGACTCTGGGATAATAGCCAGCGATTTCACTTATCCCTTTCCCTCTTGCACGATATGAAGGTACGCATATACCTATCAGAGCTTTATTCGCTAATAATTTTTCAATTACAGAAGGCCCCCATGCACTTTCTTTTCCTGAAAAATTTTTTACAGCATGATCATTTAAATACTTAGCTATTGCATTCAATGATCGCCTTTCCATCCTGAGTTTAAAAATTAGCTCAATCGTTTTCACCCTGTCGGGGTCTGGAATAAAAGCTGTTCTTTTGTCATCCAATGAGAGCCATCTCGGACAAGACGCCGTCATAATCGTGCCTGATTCCAGTGCATCCTGCCGTTTTTTCTTCCATGATAATTTAACCCGACTTGACTTTATCTCGCTTTCTTCATTTGCCCTTTGTGCTATAAGTATGGCTTTTATTAATGAATATGGCTCATTCAATGAGTCTATATTATAGACTGTATTATCGCAAAGAGTTATAACATCAATACCGTGATTCAAAATCAATTTCAGACGCTCAATCGCTTCACCGACTTTTTCTCTTGAAAGTCTGTCCAGACTTTCAACTAACAATGTAGTCCCTGGCAATATGTAACCATGTTCTATAGCATCTAAAAATTCCGAAAAAGCTCCTGATTGTGCATGCTTTCCATTGAATGCGCTTAACCCCAAATCTTCATACGTTACGGTATCAAGGTAATAATCACTATTTACCTTTAGCCATTCAGTAATAAGCCTTCTCTGGCGGTTTAATGAATCACCAGACATCTGACCTGGTGATGAAAATCGCATATATGCTATGGCTTTTTTCATGGTGACACCTGCTAAAGTATGCTTTTATAAACCTTAGTGGTGAGATATGATTTTTGTTTAATTTTTATTTAAAAAGACAATTAAGGTCACATTATCTTGAATATACAACAATAATCGTATTGCAATTTTCTTACACCATGATCTTGAAAGATCAAAAGAATGAATAAAAACTAAAGACATTAACAAAAAGCATAAAACGAGGCCCATACAAATATACGAACCTCCATATTTTAGTCGTTTAAAAATAAATTATTTTTAATGTGGTGTGCTTCGTGACAATAAATTAATAACCAACACACCGGCACAAATCAACATCATGCCTATAATGGCTGGCAGGTCCAACCGTTGGCCGAAAAATCCCCATGATAGTAAGCTAATCAGGACAATACCGACTCCTGACCAGATAGCATAAGCAATCCCTGTAGGTATATAAGCCAGCGTCTGAGCTAATAACCAGAATGATGCACAATAACAAATAATTGTACCAACAGATGGCCATAACCGTGTAAAACCTTCTGAAAACTTCATTAAGGTTGTACCAATGACCTCTGCAAGTATTGCACCACCAAGATAAATATAAGGGTTCATAGCATATTCTTTCCTGTTCAAACTGGAGAGAATTGTACTACAGTTTGAACTCAACTCACCTGTTTCATCATTGTGTACCCATTGATGTTCTTTTATATACCCTCAATACCCGTTTCATCGCGGCACTCTGGCGACACTCCTTAAAAATCAAATTCGCGCTCACCTTTCCTTCCCGTTCTTCTCTGGTAGCGAACCGATAATACACCGTTCGCCAGACCTTACCATCAACGACCAGGATTCCTGCCCGCGCCATTTTAGCCACAGCCTGATTTATGCTGGTTACGGTTGCGCCTGTTACCGCGGCAACGTCCTGTGCACAGAAGCTCTTATGCGTCCCCAGGTAATGAATAATTGCCTCTTTGCCCGTCATACACTTGCTCCTTTCAGTCCGAACTTAGCTTTGATTTCTGCGATCTTCGCCAGAGCCTGTGCACGATTTAGAGGTCTACCGCCCATGACAGGAAGTTGTTTTACTGGTTCAGGGATCGCCTCACCACGGTTAATTCTCGCAGTCATATGGACAAGCTCATCTGCGGCCTTACGGCGTAATTCCGCATCAGTAAGCGCATTGGCCCGCATGTTCTGATACAGGTTGGTAACCAGCCAGTAGTGCGCGTTTGATTTCCACGGATAAGACTCCGCATCCGGATACAGGCCTCGCTTCCGGCAATACTCGTAAACCATATCAACCAGCTCGCTGACGTTTGGCAGTCCGGCGATAACGGATGCTTCTTCCCGGCACCATGCAACAAACTGCCCGGGTGATGGCAGAAATGGTCGATTCTGCCGACGGGCTACGCGCATTCCTGCGTTAACCTGTTCCATTGTGGTGATCCCGTTTTCCCGGAAAGCCAGAACCCACTGGCGGCGGATTTCATTCAGTTCGTTCTGGTCACGGTTAGCCAGACTCGCCGGGAAAGTTGCCAGTAACTGGCTGAACACACCGTTGATGATCTGCGCTACCTGCTGTACCTGCGGCTTTTCGTCGTACTGTTCCGGCATGTTGTTGGCGATCCGGCGCATCTGCTCACGGTCAAAGTTAACCATCTGTGCGGCGATGTTTTTCATAAATCCACCCCGTAAATCCAGTCAGTGTTTGTCAGGTCGAGTTTTGATTTTCCGGCTGTCACGCCAGCCTGTTGCTTGTTACGGTTGATTTCGAGTTGAGTCCACTTGTCGCGGAGTTTGGCCGGACTCAGCACGTTACCGGACCAGAAGTTGTCCTGGCATGCCCAGCGGAACAGCACGCACATGTCGCGGTGGTTACGTCCGTCACGTTCACGCATCAGGCGGATATCGTTAGCCCACCCTGCAAAATTTGGTTTTCTGGCTGATGGCGCGATGGTCTTCACCATGTCAAACATCCACTCTGCGGCGGTCAGGTCTTCTGCTGTCCCCCACTTGCTGCCGCTCTGAATTGCAGCATCCGGTTTCACCACAGGAAGATCGTTTTCTGGCTGGTCAGAGGATTCGTCAGAATTCTCGGACGAAAAAGGTTTTATATTGTCTTTTGTTAGTTTGTCTTTTGTGTTTACCTGATTCGGGTAAACGCCTTTACCTGATTTGGGTAAACTTTTCTTACCTGATTCAGGTAAATTTACCTCTTTCAGGTAAACTTTATTTTTCTTACCTGATTCGGGTAATGTTGACCATTCACTGACCACATTATTAATGCCGATATTCCGCCCGCTCTGAATAAGAATCCCACGCTTTACCAGAACGCTTTTTGCAGCAGAACACTTGTGCGGCAATATCCCGGTCAATTCGGAAAGTTGCTCGTTGCTCACCCAATCCAGTCTTTTATTAAAGCCATATGTTTTGCGCATGACAGCCAGGAAGACCAGAAGCTGGTGCTGTGTTAATCCGGCCAGCATCACAGCTTCCAGCAACTCATTTGCAATGCGCGTATAACCATCATCGAGATCTGCCACGCGCGGCTCCTTTTGTGCCACATCCGGCACTGGAAAATTGAATATCTCAGCAGTGTTTGCCATAATTCCTCCCGCAATGAGTGTGTTACGATTTGCACCTGAAAGTCGGTTCTGTTCGCGCAGACCGGCTTTCGCCATTTCCGAACCTGTCATATTGCCCCCAGCATGGTGGTGACCATCGCCATCAGTGGACCAGCCAGATCCGGGTCCACACGAAACATCGACACAATGCCTTCACTCATCTCCTTCAGTTTCTGGTGGCGTGGTGCGTTGAGAATGACAGCCTGTTTTGCCTCACTGAGTTCCTTTTCCATTTCAGCCAGCCGAGCCATGAAGCTATCCTGCTCAACCAGGTGGCCGCGATATTCCAGCGGTAGTACCGCCAGAATTGCCGGGGTCAGTTCACGCACGTTATTTCGGTATTTTTCAGAATCGAATTTGTTATCGAGGAAGCGGAACAGCTTCTGGCGTGCACGGCTGACATCATCAGGAAAATCGATGGTGCCGCCGCCCTGCTCCCGATACTCATTCACAATGAGTGCGGCAACAACATCCTGATTATCTGCAGCCGACCAGGCGCGAACGGCATCACGGATTTTTTCGTGGCCTGGCGCCTGTTTTGTTTGAGAACGATTTATCACCGCAGTCGGGCTAAATCCGCTAGTCTGTTGGTATGTAAGTGGTTGCATAGTCATTGCCTTATCAGTTAACGCCGCAGATTAGGCGGCAGAATTACTCGCGTTAAACAATGGTGCGAGGTCGGGACGAATATCTGCTGGTTTAATCTTTCCACCAGTGGCTGAGACAATTTTCATTACATAGCGGGCATCAATTCCGCCACCGTGTAGCCAACGCCAAACAGTGGGCTGGGCTACACCGCATAGATCTGCCAGTCGTTTTTGACTACCTGTAATACTGATTGCGAGTTGAATGGTTTGATTTGTCATTATTAATTCCTATTGGTATTACAATGAATAAATAATAGCAATGCGTATTAATCATAACAATAGCAAAACGTGTTTTGACCATCAATACGCAAGCGTATAAATTAAAACTTATGAAAAAAGAAACTCTTGCTGATCGCTTAAACCTAGCGATGGAACAATCTGGAATGTCTCAAGGCGCTCTTGCAAAGGCGTCTGGCGTAGCTCAACCCACAATCTGGAGACTGACAAGCGGCAACGCGCGCGGCTCAACAAAAATTGTTGAAATAGCTAATGCATTGGGTGTTCGAACAGAGTGGCTCTCATCAGGCATAGGCCCGATGAGAAATGACGGTCAACAATTAGGGAAGCCTACTGCCAACCATCCCAAATACTTCAAGATTGACGTTCTTGATATAGAAGTGAGTGCCGGGCCGGGAGTCATCAACCGTGAGTTTGTAGAAGTTCTACGCTCGGTTGAGTACTCGTTTGACGATGCTCGTCACATGTTCGATGGTAGGAAGGCAGAAAATATCCGCATCATTAACGTACGCGGTGACAGCATGTCAGGAACGATTGAACCTGGTGATCTTCTATTCGTTGATATCACGGTTAAATCTTTCGACGGTGATGGTATCTATGCGTTTCTGTACGACGACACAGCCCATGTAAAGCGCCTGCAAATGATGAAGGATAAGCTGCTGGTTATCTCTGATAACAAAAGCTACTCACCGTGGGACCCGATCGAGAAAGATGAGATGAACCGGGTATTTATCTTCGGGAAAGTTATTGGGAGCATGCCGCAGACGTATAGGAAGCATGGATAGTACCAATTAAAAATTATCAACCGGGCATTGTGCTCATTCAGTAAAACAACTTAATTATTCATTTTAGAATGGAGAACTTAATGGATACTTTAAAATATGAGAAATTCTCTGATTTTGATCACAATGACCCATTTTTTGACTCTTTAAAAAAAGATTATAAAGAGTTTCCTCTTTGGTTAGAAAAAAAAGCCAGAGAAGGAGAATCAGCTTATGTGCTCTATGATGACAAGCATAAAATCGAAGGTTTTATGTATCTAAAAGAAAATGATGATGCAAATGACATTAATCCAGCGCTCCCACCAGGACGTCATCTAAAGATAGGAACATTCAAATTTGAATCTAAAGGCACCCTTCGCGGACAACGATTTCTAAAAAAAGCGTTTGACCATGCATTTTCATCAAAATCTGATGATATTTATGTTACTGTTTTCGACAAACACGTCCATCTAATAAAACTTTTCCAAACGTACGGATTTTACATTCATGGTGAAAAAGAAACACATAACGGGAAAGAGTTTGTATATGCGAGGTCTTTGCATGAGCCTTATGGTGATATTTTATTAGATTACCCTCGAATAATGACATCAAGGGCCAACAAATATTTACTGGCGATTTATCCCGAATATCACACTAGACTATTCCCTGATTCAAAACTTGTAAATGAATCACCAGATATTGTCAAAGATATATCCCATGCTAACAGCATTCATAAAATTTACATATGTGGAATGCGTTCTGTGATGGGAATGAAAAGAGGAGATATCATTGTCATCTATAGAACCGGAGACAAAAAAGGGCCAGCTCGCTATCGTTCTGTAGCCAGTACATTATGTGTAGTTGAGAGCGTAAAAAATATTTCTGAATTTTTAAGCGAAGATAGTTTTGTAGACTATTGTATTCGTTTTAGCGTATTTTCTGAAGATGAACTCAGAAAAATCTATAAAGAACGTCGATACCCTTTCATTATAAGATTCACATACAATCTGTCTTTGTCAAAGAGACCCAATCGTGCTATTTTAATAGATCATGTGGGGCTAAATGGTTCGCGTGCATTCCGATGGAGTCACTTTAAACTCACAAATGAGCAGTTCTTAAAGATCATCGAGTTAGGCAAGATAAATGAAAGTTTTATTATCCATTAAGCCTGAGTTTGCAGAAAAAATATTGAACGGAACAAAGCGGTTCGAGTTTCGTAAAGGTATATTCAAAAATCCGCAAATTAGCACCGTTGTTATTTATGCCACGATGCCATTAGGTAAAGTTGTTGGTCAATTCCGTATTGAATCAATACTAAGTGACGAACCGGAATCTCTTTGGAAAAAGACGGAAAAACACGCAGGTATTTCTAAGCAATTTTATGACTCATATTATTCAGGTAGAGAAAAGGCCTACGCAATAAAAATTGGTGAAGTGGAAAGATATAAAGAACCAATTCCTATCTCTGCTCTAGGTAGTAATATTAAGCCACCACAATCATATCTTTACCTACCTGCGTAAGAATCCCGGCCACCGTGCCGGGTTTTCTTTTGTCCCCTCATCACACAAACCGTTCGAAAAACCACCACATCCTCCCTTCAGTTATCGCTATGCGATACAAGTCACAAAATTAATTCTTTTTGCTATCAAACAGTTAATATCAAAACACATCAATCAATAGCAATAAGTATTGATACAGCCAATAGCAATAGCTATTATCACCATGTCGCAACAACACAACGATACGGCAATCACCTGATTCACCGTTGCGATGACCGCTTAGATCCGCAGCTTGAATTTCAGCAGGCTCCGGGGAGTGCGAGGGGTGAAGCGGACGCGTGAACGTCGGTGTGACCAGCTGAAATCAACTCAACACCTCATACCTCAGTCGCTTCAACGAGGCGGCTTAGTTATGACAACCGGCGGCCATCCACCGCCTGAATACGCGCAGAAGTCTCTATATGTTCAGCAGCCCAGCTTACGGGCAGGAGTTTTTATGGTTCATCAACATTACGGAACGCAGACCGTTAATCGCGGTGCGGTCATGCCAGGAATGCTGGTCAAACACAAAGATGGTACCTGGACTGCATCAGCTAATTTACGCGGACGGCTTTATCTGCATCGCGGCATCGAGCGCACTTATACCCGTGATTTGCTCGTGGAAGTTTTTCTCGACGGACGCGGCAACGGCCTGAATCACTAATCCCCTTTCCTGTTTACCTAATCAGCCCGGCATTTCGCAGGCGATATTTTCACAGCCATTTTCAGGAGTTCAGCCATGAACGCTTATTACATTCAGGATCGTCTTGAGGCTCAAAGCTGGGCGCGTCACTACCAGCAGATCGCCCGTGAAGAGAAAGAGGCAGAACTGGCAGACGACATGGAAAAAGGTCTTCCACAGCACCTGTTTGAATCACTCTGCATCGATCATTTGCAACGCTGCGGGGCCAACAAAAAAGCCATTACCCGTGCGTTTGATGACGATGTTGAGTTTCAGGAGCGCATGGCAGAACACATCCGGTACATGGTTGAAACCATTGCTCACCACCATGTTGATATTGATTCAGAGGTATAAAACGGATGAGTACAGCACTCGCAACGCTAGCCGGGAAGCTGGCTGAACGTGTCGGCATGGATTCTGTCGACCCACAGGAACTGATCACCACTCTTCGTCAGACGGCATTTAAAGGTGATGCCAGCGATGCGCAGTTCATCGCATTGCTGATCGTCGCCAACCAGTACGGCCTTAATCCGTGGACGAAAGAAATTTACGCCTTCCCTGATAAGCAGAACGGCATCGTTCCGGTGGTGGGCGTTGATGGCTGGTCCCGCATCATCAATGAAAACCAGCAGTTTGATGGCATGGACTTTGAGCAGGACAATGAATCATGTACGTGCCGGATTTACCGCAAAGACCGCAATCATCCGATCTGCGTTACCGAATGGATGGATGAATGCCGCCGCGAACCATTCAAAACTCGCGAAGGCAGAGAAATCACGGGGCCGTGGCAGTCGCATCCCAAACGGATGTTACGGCATAAAGCCATGATTCAGTGTGCCCGTCTGGCCTTCGGATTTGCTGGTATCTATGACAAGGATGAAGCCGAGCGCATTGTCGAAAATACTGCATACACTGCGGAACGTCAGCCGGAACGCGACATCACTCCGGTTAACGATGAAACCATGCAGGAGATTAACACTCTGCTGATCGCCCTGGATAAAACATGGGATGACGACTTATTGCCGCTCTGTTCCCAGATATTTCGCCGCGACATTCGCGCATCGTCAGAACTGACACAAGCCGAAGCAGTGAAAGCTCTTGGATTCCTGAAACAGAAAGCCACTGAGCAGAAGGTGGCAGCATGACACCGGACATTATCCTGCAGCGTACCGGGATCGACGTGAGAGCTATCGAGCAGGGAGATGATGCGTGGCACAAATTACGGCTCGGCGTCATCACCGCTTCAGAAGTTCACAACGTGATAGCAAAGCCCCGCTCAGGAAAGAAGTGGCCTGACATGAAAATGTCCTACTTCCACACCTTGCTGGCTGAGGTTTGCACCGGTGTGGCTCCGGAAGTTAATGCTAAGGCGCTGGCCTGGGGAAAACAGTACGAGAACGACGCCAGAACCCTGTTTAAATTCACTTCCGGCGTGAATGTTACTGAATCCCCGATCATCTATCGCGACGAAAGTATGCGCACCGCCTGCTCTCCCGATGGTTTATGCAGTGACGGCAACGGCCTTGAACTGAAATGCCCGTTTACCTCCCGGGATTTCATGAAATTCCGGCTCGGTGGTTTCGAGGCCATAAAGTCGGCTTACATGGCCCAGGTGCAGTACAGCATGTGGGTGACGCGAAAAGATGCCTGGTACTTTGCCAACTATGACCCGCGTATGAAGCGTGAAGGACTGCATTATGTCGTGGTTGAGCGGGATGAAAAGTACATGGCGAGTTTTGACGAGATGGTGCCGGAGTTCATCGAAAAAATGGACGAGGCACTGGCTGAAATTGGTTTTGTATTTGGGGAGCAATGGCGATGACGCATCCTCACGATAATATCCGGGTAGGCGCGATCACTTTCGTCTACTCCGTTACAAAGCGAGGCTGGGTATTTCCCGGCCTTTCTGTTATCCAAAATCCACTGAAAGCCCAGCGGCTGGCTGAGGAGATAAATAATAAACGGGGGGCTGTATGCACAAAGCATCTCCCGTTGAGTTAAGAACGAGTATCGAGATGGCACATAGCCTCGCTCAAATTGGAGTCAGGTTTGTGCCAATACCAGTAGAAACAGACGAAGAATTTCATACGTTAGCCACATCCCTTTCACAAAAGCTGGAAATGATGGTGGCGAAAGCAGAAGCAGATGAGAGAGACCAGGTATGACAACCACTGAATGCATTTTTCTGGCAGCGGGCTTCATATTCTGTGTGCTTATGCTTGCCGACATGGGACTTGCTCAATGACACCTCAGCAAGAAAACGCCCTTCGCAGTATTGCCCGTCAGGCTAATTATGAAATCAAAAAAGCCAGACAGCAGTTTCCGGATAAAAACGTCGATGACATTTGCCGTAGCGTACTGAAGAAGCACCGCGAAACGGTAACGCTGATGGGATTCACACCGACTCATTTAAGCCTGGCGATCGGCATGTTAAACGGCGTCTTTAAGGAACGGTGAACATGAAAAATAAAATCATCATGGAGCTACAGGCTCCTTTTTTATTATTCGCATTCACCCTCAAGCGTATTAACCAACAATTCAGGGATTAATGAAAGATGGCAGACATCATTGATTCAGCATCAGAAATTGAAGAATTACAGCGCAACACAGCAATAAAAATGCGCCGCCTGAACCACCAGGCTATATCTGCCACTCATTGTTGTGAGTGTGGCGATCCGATAGATGAACGAAGACGCCTGGCCGTTCAGGGTTGTCGGACTTGTGCAAGTTGCCAGGAGGAGATCGAACTTAAGAACAAACAATGGGGACTGTGATGGCCTCAAAGCAGCAAATTTCAACATCGTCCAACTGAGGTGTAAAAATGTTCAGAATCATTTTTCCTAACACCTGGTACGTCGACCACCACGGCACTCCCTGCAAAATCCTGCGTTCTACCCACAACAAAGTTCACTACATCCGAAAAGGCAGAACATGTATCGCCAGCATGTTCCGCTTTAATCATGACTTTGAACCTGTGAATAAAGCTGATGCAGATCGGATAGCCGAAGAGATCGATACAGCAGAACACATTAAGAAGTTACGTGCCATACGCAGGAAATAGAAAAATTGATAAATTCAATACTGCATTTCTCAGCATTAAATTTATCTCTATGACCAGTCAAGAGATGTACCTGCCATGAGCTTAATATCATGTCAGATATATCGGTCACAAACTCCCTCAGTAGCTAAGAGGAGGACAAATGTCTCGACTAATCACTTTACAGGACTGGGCTAAAGAAGAATTTGGGGACTTAGCACCAAGTGAGCGAGTTCTGAAAAAATACGCGCAAGGGAAAATGATGGCCCCACCCGCTATAAAAGTTGGTCGCTACTGGATGATTGACCGAAATTCCCGTTTTGTAGGAACGCTTGCAGAACCGCAACTCCCAATAAACGCAAACCCAAAACTCCAACGGATAATCGCTGATGGCTGCTAGACCCCGATCTCACAAAATCTCTATACCCAATTTATATTGCAAATTAGATAAGCGAACCGGAAAGGTATATTGGCAATACAAACATCCACTATCCGGTCGTTTTCATAGCTTAGGAACTGATGAGAATGAAGCAAAACAAGTTGCTACTGAAGCAAATACCATTATTGCTGAACAACGTACCCGACAAATATTAAGCGTCAATGAGCGTCTGGAAAGAATGAAAGGCAGGCGCTCAGACATTACGGTGACAGAATGGCTTGATAAATATATTTCTATCCAGGAGGACAGGCTGCAACATAATGAACTAAGACCCAACTCCTATCGGCAAAAAGGCAAACCCATTCGTCTTTTCCGTGAGCATTGTGGAATGCAACACCTCAAGGATATTACCGCACTTGATATTGCCGAAATAATTGATGCTGTAAAGGCTGAAGGTCATAACAGGATGGCGCAAGTCGTGAGAATGGTGTTAATCGACGTCTTCAAAGAAGCACAACACGCAGGACATGTTCCGCCAGGATTTAACCCAGCGCAGGCAACAAAACAACCGCGAAATCGAGTAAACCGCCAAAGATTATCACTGCCCGAATGGCAGGCAATATTTGACAGCGTAAGCAGACGGCAGCCCTATTTAAAATGCGGGATGCTACTTGCTCTTGTCACTGGACAACGTTTAGGCGATATCTGCAATTTGAAATTCTCTGATATCTGGGACGACATGTTGCACATTACTCAGGAAAAAACCGGTTCAAAACTTGCTATTCCGCTTAACCTGAAATGCGATGCTCTGAATATTACCCTTCGTGAAGTTATATCTCAGTGCAGGGATGCTGTTGTTAGTAAATATCTGGTCCATTACCGTCACACAACCTCTCAAGCAAACAGAGGAGACCAGGTTTCTGCGAATACTCTGACAACGGCTTTTAAAAAGGCCAGGGAAAAATGTGGCATAAAATGGGAGCAAGGAACTGCGCCCACATTTCATGAGCAGCGATCTCTGTCAGAACGGTTATATCGGGAACAGGGTCTGGATACGCAAAAGTTGTTAGGCCATAAATCCAGAAAAATGACCGACCGATACAATGATGATCGTGGTAAAGACTGGATTATCGTAGATATCAAAACAGCATAGAAAATAGCCAGTTTTGGGGAAGGGTTTTGGGGAAAGTTTTGGGGAAGATTTTACATCATCATAAAACAACGGGCGTGTTATACGCCCGTTTCAATATTTAACACATGTAGTGATTACATATTCTTGATGATCGCATCACCAAACTCTGAACATTTCAGCAGTTTAGCGCCTTCCATCAGACGTTCGAAGTCATAGGTTACGGTCTTGGCGTTGATTGCGCCTTCCATACCTTTAACAATCAGGTCAGCCGCTTCAGTCCAACCCATATGGCGCAGCATCATCTCAGCGGAGAGAATAATAGAGCCTGGGTTTACTTTGTCCTGTCCGGCATATTTCGGCGCAGTACCGTGGGTGGCTTCAAACAGGGCGCATTCGTCACCGATGTTTGCGCCAGGGGCGATACCGATACCACCAACCTGCGCTGCCAGGGCGTCAGAAATGTAGTCACCGTTCAGGTTCATACAGGCGATAACATCATATTCAGCCGGACGCAGCAGGATCTGTTGCAGGAATGCATCAGCAATCACGTCTTTAATGACGATCTCTTTGCCGGTATTCGGGTTTTTAACTTTCAGCCACGGGCCGCCGTCGATCAGTTCACCGCCAAATTCTTCACGCGCCAGCTGGTAGCCCCAGTCTTTAAACGCGCCTTCGGTGAACTTCATGATGTTGCCTTTGTGCACCAGGGTCACAGAGTCACGATCGTTAGCAATTGCGTATTCGATCGCTGCACGAACCAGACGTTTGGTGCCTTCTTCCGAACACGGCTTAATACCGATACCGCAATGTTCCGGGAAGCGAATTTTCTTCACGCCCATCTCTTCACGCAGGAATTTAATCACTTTCTCAGCGTCGGCAGAGTCTGCTTTCCATTCGATACCCGCATAAATGTCTTCCGAGTTTTCACGGAAGATAACCATATCGGTCAGTTCAGGGTGTTTAACCGGGCTTGGAGTGCCCTGATAGTAACGTACCGGACGCAGGCAGATGTAGAGATCCAGTTCCTGGCGCAGGGCAACGTTCAGAGAGCGAATACCGCCACCAACCGGAGTGGTCAGCGGGCCTTTAATGGCAACGCGATATTCACGAATCAGATCAAGGGTTTCAGCAGGCAACCAGACGTCCTGACCATAAACCTGTGTGGATTTTTCACCGGTGTAAATTTCCATCCAGGAGATTTTACGCTCGCCTTTATAGGCTTTCTCGACTGCAGCGTCGACCACTTTCAGCATGGCTGGGGTTACATCTACACCGATTCCATCACCTTCAATGTAAGGGATAATCGGATTTTCAGGAACGTTGAGTTTGCCGTTTTGCAGGGTGATCTTCTTGCCTTGTGCCGGAACAACTACTTTACTTTCCATTCACCTCTCCTTCGAGCGCTACTGGTTTGCTCGTCTGCCACCACGTTGCATATGCGTTTGCGTCCTGCGATACGGATGCTTTAGAGCAATTTTTTGTTAATGATTTGTAATTGGCTTGTCAATACTACCCTATTGTTTGCCGTCATGAAAGATGCGCGTTATTAGGCTATAATGCGGCAATTCATAATCTCTGAAAATACCATGCAAAAAACTTCTTTTAGAAATCACAAGGTTAAGCGATTCAGCTCGCAACGTTCTACCAGACGAAAACCTGAAAACCAGCCCACGCGTGTGATCCTGTTCAATAAACCCTACGATGTTCTTCCGCAGTTCACCGATGAAGCCGGACGCAAAACATTAAAAGAATTCATCCCGGTTCAGGGGGTGTATGCGGCAGGTCGTCTCGACCGCGACAGCGAAGGGTTACTGGTGCTGACCAATAACGGCGCTTTGCAGGCGCGTTTAACCCAGCCGGGTAAACGTACCGGGAAAATCTATTATGTACAGGTAGAAGGTATTCCCACGGAAGACGCCCTTGAAGCGTTGCGCAATGGCGTAACCTTAAATGATGGCCCTACCCTGCCCGCAGGTGCAGAGATGGTTGAGGAGCCGGAATGGTTATGGCCCCGTAATCCACCAATTCGTGAGCGCAAAAGTATTCCCACCAGCTGGCTGAAGATCACCTTATATGAAGGACGTAATCGCCAGGTGCGCCGCATGACCGCCCATGTTGGTTTCCCCACGCTGCGACTGATTCGCTATGCGATGGGGAATTACTCTTTGGATAATCTTGCCAATGGCGAATGGCGAGACGCGACAGATTAAGGATGCAAAATGTTTAAACCGCACGTTACCGTTGCTTGCGTGGTGCACGCAGAAGGCAAATTTTTAGTCGTTGAAGAGACGATTAATGGTAAAGCGTTATGGAACCAACCTGCCGGGCACCTGGAAGCCGATGAAACCTTAGTGGAAGCCGCCGCCCGTGAGCTGTGGGAAGAAACCGGCATTAGCGCGCAGCCGCAACACTTTATTCGTATGCATCAGTGGATTGCGCCTGATAAAACGCCGTTTTTGCGTTTCCTCTTTGCCATTGAGCTTGAGCAAATATGCCCGACGCAGCCTCATGACAGCGATATCGACTGCTGCCGTTGGGTCAGCGCCGAAGAAATTTTACAGGCGTCAAATCTTCGTTCGCCGCTGGTGGCGGAAAGTATTCGTTGTTATCAAAGCGGGCAACGCTATCCGCTGGAGATGATTGGCGATTTTAACTGGCCTTTTACAAAGGGTGTCATCTAAAAGGCTGCGTGATAGAATACGCCGCCTTGAAGTTCAATGTCGTGAGTGATCCAATGTCTGAAACCGCAAAAAAAGTAATCGTCGGCATGTCCGGCGGTGTCGATTCCTCCGTTTCTGCCTGGCTGTTGCAACAACAGGGATATCAGGTCGAAGGCCTGTTTATGAAGAACTGGGAAGAAGACGACGGTGAGGAATATTGCACAGCGGCAGCGGATCTGGCTGATGCCCAGGCTGTCTGCGACAAGCTCGGCATTGAACTGCACACCGTTAACTTTGCTGCCGAGTACTGGGACAACGTCTTCGAACTGTTCCTTGCCGAATATAAAGCCGGTCGCACGCCAAATCCGGATATTCTGTGCAACAAAGAGATCAAATTTAAAGCTTTCCTCGAATTTGCCGCCGAAGATTTAGGTGCCGATTATATCGCTACCGGTCATTACGTACGTCGGGCAGATGTCGATGGCAAGAGCCGCCTGCTGCGTGGCCTGGACAGCAATAAAGACCAGAGCTACTTCCTTTATACGCTCAGCCATGAGCAAATTGCGCAAAGCCTGTTCCCGGTCGGCGAACTGGAAAAACCGCAGGTGCGTAAGATTGCTGAAGATCTCGGTCTGGTCACCGCGAAGAAAAAAGACTCTACCGGTATCTGCTTTATCGGCGAGCGTAAATTCCGCGAGTTCCTGGGCCGTTATCTCCCGGCGCAACCGGGCAAAATCATTACCGTCGATGGCGATGAAATTGGTGAGCACCAGGGGCTGATGTATCACACCCTCGGTCAGCGTAAAGGTCTGGGTATCGGTGGCACCAAAGACGGCACCGAAGAACCGTGGTATGTGGTCGATAAAGACGTCGAAAACAACATTCTGATTGTTGCGCAAGGCCATGAACACCCGCGTCTGATGTCTGTCGGTCTGATTGCCCTGCAGCTGCACTGGGTCGATCGCGAGCCGTTCACCGGTACTATGCGTTGCACAGTAAAAACCCGCTATCGCCAGACCGACATCCCGTGCACCGTCAAGGCGCTGGACGCTGATCGCATTGAAGTGATTTTCGATGAGCCGGTTGCCGCCGTGACGCCGGGCCAGTCTGCCGTTTTCTATAACGGTGAAGTGTGCCTCGGTGGCGGTATTATTGAGCAGCGTCTGCCGCTGCCGGTCTGATTATTATCTTTACTTAAAACAAGGAAGCAGTGAACGTGGCAAAGAATTACTATGACATCACCCTCGCCCTTGCCGGTATTTGTCAGTCGGCACGCCTGGTGCAACAACTCGCTCACCAGGGGCATTGTGATGGCGATGCGCTACACGTCTCACTCAACAGTATTATCGATATGAACCCCAGCTCAACGCTGGCGGTTTTTGGCGGTAGCGAAGCCAACCTGCGCGTCGGGCTGGAAACCTTGCTCGGCGTACTCAATGCCAGCAGTCGCCAGGGCTTAAACGCCGAATTAACCCGCTACACACTCAGTCTGATGGTGCTTGAGCGCAAACTCTCCTCAGCGAAAGGTGCGCTCGACACTCTGGGCAACCGGATCAACGGCCTGCAACGCCAGCTCGAACACTTCGATTTACAGTCCGAAACGCTGATGAGCGCGATGGCTGCCATCTATGTTGATGTTATCAGCCCGCTTGGCCCGCGCATTCAGGTCACTGGTTCCCCTGCTGTACTGCAAAGCCCACAGGTGCAGGCGAAAGTTCGCGCAACCCTGCTGGCAGGCATTCGCGCCGCCGTGCTCTGGCACCAGGTCGGCGGCGGTCGTCTGCAACTGATGTTTTCTCGTAATCGCCTGACCACTCAGGCAAAACAAATTCTTGCTCATTTAACCCCGGAGTTGTGATCTATGGAATTATCCTCACTGACCGCCGTTTCCCCTGTCGATGGACGCTACGGCGATAAAGTCAGCGCGCTGCGCGGGATTTTCAGCGAATACGGTTTGCTGAAATTCCGTGTACAAGTTGAAGTACGTTGGCTGCAAAAACTGGCCGCGCACGCAGCGATCAAGGAAGTTCCTGCTTTTGCTGCCGACGCAATCGGTTACCTTGATGCAATTGTCGCCAGTTTCAGCGAAGAAGATGCAGCACGCATCAAAACCATCGAGCGTACCACTAACCACGACGTTAAAGCGGTTGAGTATTTCCTGAAAGAAAAAGTGGCGGAGATCCCGGAACTGCACGCGGTTTCTGAATTCATCCACTTTGCCTGTACTTCGGAAGATATCAATAACCTCTCCCACGCATTAATGCTGAAAACCGCGCGTGATGAAGTGATCCTGCCGTACTGGCGTCAACTGATTGATGGCATTAAAGATCTCGCCGTTCAGTATCGCGATATCCCGCTGCTGTCCCGTACCCACGGTCAGCCAGCCACGCCGTCAACCATCGGTAAAGAGATGGCAAACGTCGCCTACCGTATGGAGCGCCAGTACCGCCAGCTTAATCAGGTGGAGATCCTCGGCAAAATCAATGGTGCGGTCGGTAACTACAACGCCCACATCGCCGCTTACCCGGAAGTTGACTGGCATCAGTTCAGCGAAGAGTTCGTCACCTCGCTGGGTATTCAGTGGAACCCGTACACCACCCAGATCGAACCGCACGACTACATTGCCGAACTGTTTGATTGCGTTGCGCGCTTCAACACCATTCTAATCGACTTTGACCGTGACGTCTGGGGTTATATCGCCCTTAACCACTTCAAACAGAAAACCATTGCTGGTGAGATTGGTTCTTCCACCATGCCGCATAAAGTTAACCCGATCGACTTCGAAAACTCCGAAGGAAACCTGGGGCTTTCCAACGCGGTATTGCAGCATCTGGCAAGCAAACTGCCGGTTTCCCGCTGGCAGCGTGACCTGACCGACTCCACCGTGCTGCGTAACCTCGGCGTGGGTATCGGTTATGCGCTGATTGCGTATCAATCCACCCTGAAAGGCGTGAGCAAACTGGAAGTGAACCGTGACCATCTGCTGGATGAACTGGATCACAACTGGGAAGTGCTGGCTGAGCCAATCCAGACAGTTATGCGTCGCTATGGCATCGAAAAACCGTACGAGAAGCTGAAAGAGCTGACTCGCGGTAAGCGCGTTGACGCCGAAGGCATGAAGCAATTTATCGACGGTCTGGCGTTGCCAGAAGAAGAGAAAGCCCGCCTGAAAGCAATGACGCCGGCTAACTACATTGGTCGCGCCATCACCATGGTTGATGAGCTGAAATAAGCCTCAAAACAGTGCCGGATGGCGATGCTGTCCGGCCTGCTTATTAAGATTATCCACTTTTTATTTTTTCACTTTACCTCCCCTCCCCGCTGGTTTATTTAATGTTTACCCCCATAACCACATAATCGCGTTACACTATTTTAATAATTAAGACAGGGAGAAATAAAAATGCGCGTACTGGTTGTTGAAGACAATGCGTTGTTACGTCACCATCTTAAAGTTCAGATTCAGGATGCTGGTCATCAGGTCGATGACGCAGAAGATGCCAAAGAAGCCGATTATTATCTCAATGAACATTTACCGGATATTGCGATTGTCGATCTCGGATTGCCTGACGAGGACGGTCTGTCACTGATTCGCCGCTGGCGTAGCAACGATGTTTCACTGCCGATTCTGGTATTAACCGCCCGTGAAAGCTGGCAGGACAAAGTCGAAGTATTAAGTGCCGGTGCTGATGATTACGTGACTAAACCGTTTCATATTGAAGAGGTGATGGCGCGAATGCAGGCATTAATGCGGCGTAATAGCGGTCTGGCTTCACAGGTCATTTCGCTACCACCGTTTCAGGTTGATCTCTCCCGCCGTGAATTATCTATTAATGACGAAGTGATCAAACTGACCGCGTTCGAATACACCATTATGGAAACGTTGATACGCAATAATGGCAAAGTGGTCAGCAAAGATTCGTTAATGCTACAACTCTACCCGGATGCGGAGCTGCGGGAAAGCCATACCATTGATGTACTGATGGGACGTCTGCGCAAAAAAATTCAGGCACAATATCCGCAAGAAGTGATTACCACCGTTCGCGGCCAGGGCTATCTGTTCGAATTGCGCTGATGAAAAAATTACTGCGTCTTTTTTTCCCGCTCTCGCTGCGGGTACGTTTTCTGTTAGCAACTGCAGCAGTAGTATTGGTGCTTTCGCTTGCCTACGGAATGGTTGCGCTGATCGGTTATAGCGTCAGTTTCGATAAAACTACGTTTCGGCTGTTACGTGGCGAGAGCAATCTGTTCTATACCCTTGCGAAGTGGGAAAACAATAAGTTGCATGTCGAGTTACCCGAAAATATCGACAAGCAAAGCCCCACCATGACGCTAATTTATGATGAGAACGGGCAGCTTTTATGGGCGCAACGTGACGTGCCCTGGCTGATGAAGATGATCCAGCCTGACTGGCTGAAATCGAATGGTTTTCATGAAATTGAAGCGGATGTTAACGATACCAGCCTCTTGCTGAGTGGAGATCATTCGATACAGCAACAGTTGCAGGAAGTGCGGGAAGATGATGACGACGCGGAGATGACCCACTCGGTGGCGGTAAACGTCTACCCGGCAACATCGCGGATGCCAAAGTTAACCATTGTGGTGGTGGATACCATTCCGGTGGAGCTAAAAAGTTCCTATATGGTCTGGAGCTGGTTTATCTATGTGCTCTCAGCCAATCTGCTGTTAGTGATCCCGCTGCTGTGGGTCGCCGCCTGGTGGAGTTTACGCCCCATCGAAGCCCTGGCAAAAGAAGTCCGCGAACTGGAAGAACATAACCGCGAATTGCTCAATCCAGCCACAACGCGAGAACTGACCAGTCTGGTACGAAACCTGAACCGATTGTTAAAAAGTGAACGCGAACGTTACGACAAATATCGTACAACGCTCACCGACCTGACCCATAGTCTGAAAACGCCACTGGCGGTGCTGCAAAGTACGCTGCGTTCTCTGCGTAGTGAGAAGATGAGCGTCAGTGATGCTGAGCCGGTAATGCTGGAGCAAATCAGCCGCATTTCACAGCAAATTGGCTACTACCTGCATCGTGCCAGTATGCGCGGCGGGACATTGCTTAGCCGCGAGCTGCATCCGGTCGCCCCACTGTTGGACAATCTCACCTCGGCGCTGAACAAAGTGTATCAACGCAAAGGGGTCAATATCTCTCTCGATATCTCGCCAGAAATCAGCTTTGTTGGTGAGCAGAATGATTTTGTCGAAGTGATGGGCAACGTGCTGGATAACGCCTGTAAATATTGCCTCGAGTTTGTCGAAATTTCTGCAAGGCAAACCGACGAGCATCTCTATATTGTGGTCGAGGATGATGGCCCCGGTATTCCATTAAGCAAGCGAGAGGTCATTTTCGACCGTGGTCAACGGGTTGATACTTTACGCCCTGGGCAAGGTGTGGGGCTGGCGGTAGCCCGCGAAATCACCGAGCAATATGAGGGTAAAATCGTCGCCGGAGAGAGCATGATGGGCGGTGCGCGGATGGAGGTGATTTTTGGTCGCCAGCATTCTGCGCCGAAAGATGAATAAATATGTCCATACTTCACGCATTACGTTAAGCATCCGTTATAATCGGTTGCAGATACCAGCCTGTGGATGCTTAACATGGAATACCAACTCACTCTTAACTGGCCCGATTTTCTTGAACGTCACTGGCAGAAACGCCCGGTGGTGTTAAAACGCGGCTTTAATAATTTTATTGACCCGATCTCTCCAGACGAGTTGGCGGGTCTGGCGATGGAAAGCGAAGTCGACAGTCGACTGGTCAGTCACCAGGATGGCAAATGGCAGGTCAGCCACGGTCCATTCGAAAGCTACGATCATCTCGGTGAAACTAACTGGTCATTGTTAGTGCAAGCAGTGAACCACTGGCATGAGCCGACCGCCGCGCTAATGCGACCGTTCCGTGAACTACCGGACTGGCGTATTGATGACCTGATGATCTCTTTTTCCGTACCTGGCGGCGGCGTCGGCCCACATCTCGATCAGTACGACGTGTTTATTATTCAGGGTACCGGACGTCGTCGCTGGCGAGTGGGTGAAAAGCTGCAAATGAAACAGCACTGCCCACATCCGGATCTGTTACAGGTCGATCCGTTCGAAGCCATCATCGATGAAGAGCTGGAGCCTGGTGATATTCTTTATATTCCGCCAGGATTCCCGCATGAAGGCTACGCGCTGGAAAATGCGATGAACTATTCCGTAGGTTTTCGCGCGCCAAATACGCGGGAACTGATTAGTGGATTTGCCGATTATGTGCTGCAACGTGAACTGGGCGGCAACTACTACAGCGATCCTGATGTTCCACCTCGCGCTCATCCTGCGGACGTTCTGCCGCAAGAGATGGATAAACTGCGTGAGATGATGCTCGAATTGATCAACCAGCCGGAACATTTTAAGCAATGGTTTGGCGAGTTTATATCCCAGTCACGTCATGAACTGGATATCGCGCCGCCAGAGCCGCCTTATCAGCCGGATGAAATCTACGATGCGCTGAAACAAGGTGATGTGCTGGTGCGCCTGGGGGGTCTGCGCGTATTGCGCATTGGCGACGACGTGTATGCCAATGGTGAGAAGATCGATTCCCCGCACCGTCCGGCACTGGATGCGCTCGCCAGCAACATTGCGCTGACCGCGGAGAATTTTGGCGATGCGCTGGAAGATCCGTCATTCCTCGCGATGCTCGCGGCGCTGGTCAATAGCGGATACTGGTTCTTCGAAGGGTAAGTTTGGATTTAAGCCGGATGCGGCATCACATGCCGCATCCCTTTTCGCTTACTTCCGTTGCGCCGTCAACTCGGCAATACGGACGATCACCTGCACCGCTTTTTCCATACCTTCCAGAGTCACAAACTCATGCTTACCATGATAGTTGTAACCGCCAGTGAACAGGTTCGGGCACGGTAATCCCATAAACGACAACTGCGCGCCGTCGGTACCGCCGCGGATCGGTTTCAGTTCCGGTTCAATATCGCAGTCACGCATCGCCTGCTGGGCGATATCGAGAATATGCGGATGCTCAACCACTTTCTCGCGCATATTGTAGTAACTGTCTTCAATCACCAGTTCAATGTAGCAATCAGGATGTAACCCTTTGCCCACTTTTTTGGCGATCTCCATCATTTTACGTTTACGCGCTTCAAACTGTTTACGGTCGAAATCACGGATGATGTAGTGCATATCGGCCCGTTCAACGGTGCCTTTCATGCTCGCCAGGTGATAGAAACCTTCATAGCCTTCTGTCATTTCCGGGCTTTCATCCGCCGGAACTTCCGCATGAATACGTGCCGCCAGCGACAGCGCATTTACCATCACGCCTTTCGCCGTGCCCGGGTGAACATTGTTACCGACAATTTTGATATTGACCGACGCGGCGTTGAAGTTTTCAAACTCCAGTTCGCCTACGCCACCACCATCAACAGTGTAAGCCCAGCGGGCATCGAAGGCGTCAACATCAAAATGTTTCGCCCCTTTGCCCACTTCTTCATCCGGGGTAAAGGCGACGCGAATATCACCATGCGGAATGTTTTTCTGTTGCAATACCGCCAGCGCGGTCATGATTTCTGCAATACCTGCTTTGTCATCGGCACCTAACAAGGTTTTACCATCGGTGGTAATCAGCGTCTGACCCAGTAGCTGATGCAGCACCGGGAACATAACCGGTGATAAAACTTCATCGCCGATACCCAGCGCAATATCGCCACCGCGATAGTTTTCAACAATTTGCGGATTCACATTTTTGCCGCTGCAATCCGGTGAGGTATCCACATGAGAAATAAAGCCAATCGCCGGGATATCGCCAGGGACGTTAGCCGGTAACGTCGCCATCAAAGTGCCCTTCTCACTTAAGGTCACATTGATAAGCCCCATCTCTTCGAGCTGCTCTTTCAGCAGATGCAATAACTTCCATTGGCCTTCCGTGCTGGGAACCTGTCTCACCCCTGCTTTTGATTGGGTATCCAGAGACACGTAGTTCAAAAATCGCTCAAGTAGTTTATCCATGTAGTCACCCTCACTTTTTGTGACAACATTATTAAGAAGCAAGAAAAGACAAATATTGCGTCAGGTCACTTTTACCCCTGCAAGCGGGAATATTTATCAGCATTACCTTAATGAATATAAAGCTAAGCCAGTAATTCACAACAAAGATTGGCGATTCAAGCGGTTTGCCGTAGAATTACCGCCCTCATTAAGAGTCACCAAGGTGGTTAACCACAAACCCCGCATCGGTAAGCCATCCGTTGCGTTTACATGGGACAGAGTAAAAAATTGAATAAACAACCGAGTTCGCTTTCACCGCTGGTGCAATTGGCGGGAATTCGCAAATGCTTTGATGGTAAAGAGGTCATTCCCCAGCTGGATCTGACTATCAACAATGGCGAGTTCCTCACGCTGCTTGGCCCTTCTGGCTGCGGTAAAACAACCGTTCTTCGCCTGATTGCAGGTCTGGAAACTGTTGATTCCGGACGCATCATGCTGGATAACGAGGACATCACCCACGTTCCGGCGGAAAACCGCTATGTGAATACTGTTTTCCAAAGCTATGCACTTTTCCCCCACATGACCGTGTTCGAAAATGTGGCCTTTGGGTTGCGCATGCAAAAAACCCCCGCTGCTGAAATTACGCCCCGCGTGATGGAAGCCCTGCGGATGGTGCAGCTGGAAACCTTCGCTCAACGCAAACCGCATCAGCTCTCTGGTGGTCAACAGCAACGCGTCGCCATTGCTCGCGCGGTGGTTAACAAGCCTCGTCTGTTGTTGCTGGATGAGTCGCTCTCAGCGCTGGATTACAAACTGCGTAAACAGATGCAGAACGAGCTGAAAGCGTTACAGCGTAAGCTTGGCATTACATTCGTCTTCGTGACTCACGACCAGGAAGAAGCACTCACCATGTCGGACAGGATTGTGGTGATGCGCGATGGTCGCATTGAGCAAGACGGCACGCCGCGTGAAATCTACGAAGAGCCGAAAAACCTGTTTGTTGCCGGGTTTATCGGTGAAATCAATATGTTTAATGCCACGGTCATCGAACGTCTCGACGAGCAGCGCGTACGCGCCAACGTTGAAGGCCGCGAGTGTAATATCTACGTTAACTTCGGCGTTGAACCGGGGCAAAAACTGCATGTTCTGCTGCGCCCGGAAGACTTACGTGTTGAAGAGATTAACGACGACAACCACGCTGAAGGGCTGATTGGTTACGTTCGCGAGCGTAACTACAAAGGCATGACGCTGGAGTCGGTTGTTGAGCTGGAAAATGGCAAGATGGTGATGGTCAGCGAATTCTTCAATGAAGACGACCCTGACTTTGACCACTCTCTCGACCAAAAAATGGCCATTAATTGGGTAGAAAGCTGGGAGGTCGTACTGGCTGATGAAGAACACAAGTAAGTTCCAGAATGTAGTGATTGTCACTATTGTCGGTTGGCTTGTGTTGTTTGTCTTTCTGCCCAACCTGATGATCATTGGCACCAGCTTTTTGACCCGCGACGACGCCAGTTTCGTCAAAATGGTCTTTACGCTGGATAACTACACGCGTCTGCTCGATCCGCTCTATTTTGAAGTGCTATTGCACTCGCTGAATATGGCGCTGATCGCCACCCTCGCCTGCCTGGTGCTGGGCTATCCTTTTGCCTGGTTTCTGGCGAAGCTGCCACACAAGGTGCGTCCGCTGCTGCTGTTTCTGCTGATTGTTCCGTTCTGGACCAACTCATTGATTCGTATTTACGGGCTGAAAATTTTCCTCAGCACCAAAGGCTATCTCAACGAGTTTTTGCTCTGGCTGGGCGTTATCGATACACCAATTCGCATCATGTTCACGCCTAGTGCGGTGATTATCGGTCTGGTTTACATTCTGCTGCCGTTTATGGTGATGCCGCTGTACTCCAGTATCGAAAAACTGGATAAGCCGTTGCTTGAGGCGGCGCGCGATCTCGGTGCCAGCAAGTTGCAGACCTTTATCCGCATCATTATCCCACTAACGATGCCGGGAATTATTGCCGGATGTCTGCTGGTGATGCTGCCAGCGATGGGCCTGTTCTATGTGTCCGACCTGATGGGCGGTGCGAAAAACCTGCTGATCGGTAACGTCATCAAGGTACAGTTCCTCAATATTCGTGACTGGCCGTTTGGTGCAGCCACCAGCATTACGCTGACTATCGTAATGGGCCTGATGTTGCTGGTTTACTGGCGCGCTTCTCGTCTGCTGAATAAGAAGGTGGAACTCGAATGATCGGTCGACTGCTTCGCGGCGGTTTTATGACCGCTATCTACGCGTACCTGTATATCCCAATCATTATTTTGATTGTGAACTCCTTTAACAGCTCGCGCTTTGGCATCAACTGGCAGGGTTTTACCACCAAATGGTATAGCCTGCTGATGAACAACGACAGCCTTTTACAGGCAGCGCAGCATTCACTAACAATGGCGGTGTTTTCGGCGACGTTTGCTACGCTTATCGGTTCACTGACGGCAGTTGCGCTGTACCGTTATCGCTTTCGTGGTAAGCCGTTCGTTAGCGGAATGCTGTTTGTGGTGATGATGTCACCAGATATCGTGATGGCGATTTCGCTGCTGGTGCTGTTTATGCTGCTGGGTATTCAGCTTGGCTTCTGGTCGCTGCTGTTCTCGCATATCACCTTCTGCCTGCCATTTGTGGTGGTGACAGTGTATTCGCGCCTGAAAGGTTTTGACGTGCGAATGCTGGAAGCGGCGAAAGATCTCGGTGCCAGCGAATTTACCATTCTGCGAAAAATCATTCTGCCTCTGGCAATGCCAGCGGTAGCGGCGGGCTGGGTGTTAAGCTTTACCCTGTCGATGGACGACGTGGTGGTTTCTTCGTTTGTCACCGGGCCGAGTTATGAAATTCTGCCGTTAAAAATTTATTCGATGGTCAAAGTCGGCGTATCGCCGGAAGTTAACGCGCTGGCAACCATATTACTGGTGCTGTCGCTGGTGATGGTAATTGCCAGCCAGCTTATTGCTCGTGATAAAACGAAAGGTAACACAGGGGACGTTAAATGAAAAAATGGTCACGCCACCTGCTCGCGGCGGGTGCTCTGGCACTGGGCATGAGCGCCGCTCACGCCGATGACAACAACACGCTGTATTTCTACAACTGGACCGAGTACGTGCCGCCAGGACTGCTTGAACAGTTCACCAAAGAAACCGGTATTAAGGTTATCTATTCGACTTACGAGTCGAACGAAACCATGTACGCGAAGCTGAAAACGTACAAAGACGGTGCCTATGACCTGGTGGTTCCTTCAACCTATTACGTCGATAAAATGCGTAAAGAAGGGATGATCCAGAAGATCGACAAGTCGAAGTTAAGCAATTTCAGCAACCTCGATCCAGACATGCTCAACAAGCCGTTTGACCCGAATAACGACTATTCCATTCCGTATATCTGGGGTGCAACGGCGATTGGCGTTAACGGTGATGCGGTGGATCCGAAATCTGTCACCAGCTGGGCCGATCTGTGGAAGCCTGAGTACAAAGGCAGCCTGCTGCTGACCGACGATGCCCGTGAAGTGTTCCAGATGGCGCTGCGTAAGCTGGGCTACTCCGGTAACACCACCGATCCGAAAGAGATTGAAGCTGCATACAACGAGCTGAAAAAACTGATGCCAAACGTCGCGGCGTTTAACTCCGATAACCCCGCTAACCCGTATATGGAAGGCGAAGTTAACCTCGGCATGATCTGGAACGGTTCTGCTTTCGTTGCACGCCAGGCGGGTACGCCAATTGATGTGGTATGGCCGAAAGAAGGCGGCATTTTCTGGATGGACAGCCTGGCGATCCCGGCAAATGCCAAAAACAAAGAAGGCGCGCTGAAATTGATCAACTTCCTGCTGCGCCCGGATGTGGCAAAACAGGTTGCTGAAACTATCGGTTATCCAACGCCAAACCTTGCGGCGCGTAAGCTGTTAAGTCCGGAAGTGGCGAACGATAAAACGCTCTACCCGGATGCTGAAACCATTAAAAATGGTGAATGGCAGAATGACGTAGGCTCCGCCAGCAGCATTTATGAAGAGTATTATCAGAAGCTGAAAGCAGGACGTTAATTCAGCAAGCGGGCGGTGGTATTACCGCCCGTTTTTTATTTAGCAAGGATGTGGCTAATGAGCCAGGACAGTAGAGTTTTCTTTCGTATATTCTTCGGTATCGGTCTGGTACTGATCCTCATTTCTGTTGTTATCTTTTATAACCAGTTCACCTATAGCAAAGACGCGATTCATACTGAAGGCGTCATTGTTGATACCGTCTGGCACTCCAGTCATTCTCATCGCACGGGTAAAAATGGTTCGTGGTATCCCGTCGTTGCCTTTCGTCCGACGCCAGATTACACGCTAATTTTCAATTCGAGTATTGGCAGCGATTTTTATGAAGACAGCGAAGGCGATAAAGTTAATGTTTATTATTCTCCAGGACATCCTGAAAAGGCTGAGATAAATAACCCGTGGGTTAATTTTTTTAAATGGGGGTTTATCGGCATTATGGGCGTTATTTTTATCGCCGTCGGTTTATTAATCAGTATGCCCTCCTCTAAAAAGACACGCAGGAAACGGAAGTCCCGCCCATGAAAAAAATCATAATACTGCTCAGTTTACTGATACTGCTGCCTCTGACAGCAACCAGTAAGCCCTTAATCCCAATAATGAAGACTCTTTTTACAGATGTTACCGGTACTGTACCAGATGCTGAAGAGATCGCGCATAAAGCCGAACTTTTTCGCCAACAAACCGGAGTTGCACCGTTTATTGTGGTTTTACCCGACATTAATAATGAAGCCAGTCTCAGGCAAAATGGCAAAGCGATGCTGGCGCATGCGGCATCTTCAATGAGTAATGTAAAAGGAAGTGTTCTGTTACTCTTTACTACCCGCGAGCCACGGTTAATTATGATAACCAACGGCCAGGTCGAAAGCAGTATGGACGATAAACATCTCGGCCTTCTGGTAGAAAATCACACGCTGGCTTATTTACATGCGGATCTCTGGTATCAGGGTATCAATAATGCATTGGCTGTTTTACAAGCACAGATATTAAAACAACCGACGCCACCACTGACATATTATCCGCATCCCGGACAACAGCATGAAAATGATCCACCCGGCAGTACCACGACATTAGGCCTTTTTGCCTGGGCAGTTGCATTCATCGTCTTTGCTGCATTTTTTAACTACACAACGCGCCTTTATTATGCGTTAAAATTTGCAGTGGCGATGGCTGTTGCCAATATGGGTTATCAGGCTTTATGTTTGTATATCGATAACAGCTTTGCGATTACCAGAATATCGCCACTCTGGGCAGGGCTGATTGGTGTCTGTACGTTTATTGCCGCGTTACTATGGACGAGTAAACGGTAAAAGAGGCAGTAAAGTTCGCATGTATTATGCCGGATGCGGCGCGAACGCCTTATCCGGCCCACAAAACCCGCAAATTCAATTAATTGCGCCCCTTCACAGGCCTGACAAGCGTAGCGCATCAGGCAATTTTTCCCGCTTTATAATCCCTTCAGCAACTTTTCAACAAACTCTGGCACCACCTGGCTTGCCGGACCGTAATATTTCTCGGCAAATTCATTACCAACCTGACTCGGTTCAAGATTCAGTTCCACGGTGTGCGCGCCATGCAGTTTCGCTTCGTGAACAAACCCAGCCGCCGGATAAACATGCCCCGAAGTACCAATGGCAATGAAAATATCGGCCATCGACAACGCCATATAAATTTCATCCATACCGAGTGGCATTTCGCCAAACCACACTACGTGCGGGCGCAAGGGTGCCGGGAACTGGCAACAATGGCATTTATCTTCTGGCGTAACATCTCCGGTCCAGTCGAGGACCTGGCCACTTTGCGAACAACGTACTTTCAGCAGTTCCCCATGCATATGAATGACATTGGTATTACCTGCGCGTTCATGCAGATTGTCGATATTCTGCGTCACCAGCAAAAAGCGATCGCCGAGAGCATCTTGCAGTTTCGCCAGCGCAAGATGTGCAGCGTTAGGCTGAATTTCTGGCTGCTGCAACTGTCGACGACGGGCGTTATAAAACGTTTGCACCAGTTCAGGATCGCGATCAAAACCTTCCGGCGTTGCCACATCTTCAACCCGATGTTCTTCCCACAGGCCATCTGCGGCGCGAAAGGTACGAATACCTGATTCCGCAGAAATCCCTGCCCCTGTCAGTACGAGTACTCTTGGTTTTTCCATTGCTTCCGGCACCACTTTATCTCTGAAAAAAATACGCTGACGCAAACGCTCGCGCAGGCGGCGTTTATTTTTACGAAAACGACTTAACCGATGACCCCGACGCGACAGCATAGCAACCTCTGTTGATTAATCGGTTAGATGTAGGAAGGCCGCACCACGCATTCCCCCCGCATCACCGTGGCGCGCGCGTTCAATGCGCGGAACACGAGCTACAGGTAAGAGATGACGAGGCAACCTTTCCGCCAGTTGCGTTGTGATTGCCGGGAAATTCGATAAGCCACCACCAATGACGACCAGGTCAGGGTCAACAATGGTCAGGATATTTCCCAGACAAACCGCTAATAAATCCAGATAACGCTCAACGTGCGCCCTTGCCTGCTCATCGCCTTGATCATAAAGCGCAATAATTTCGGGAGCCTGCAACGGTTGATGATAATAGTGTTGATACAGCCACGCAAAACCGCGACCAGACAGATAATTTTCAATGCAGCCATGCTGACCACAGCCGCAGCGGCGTAACGGGAAATCCAGCCCCATCATGGTTAACGCATCAACCGGCAGACGCATATGGCCAAACTCGCCGGTAATGTAGCTTTTACCGGTAATCGGTTTGCCGTTGAAAATCAGCCCGCCGCCAACGCCGGTGCCGAGAATCAACCCCATCACCAGTGGATATTGAGTAAATTCATCATCCCAGGCTTCTGAAAGGGCAAAACAGTTGGCATCGTTATCAAGGCGTACATCGCGATCAAGACGTGCGCTCAGGTCGGCACGCAGCGGTTTACCGCTGGCAGCGGGGACATTGGCGGCATACAGCGTACCATCTTCTGTTTCCGGCATTCCCGGAATACCGATGCCGACAGAGCCTTTACAGCCAAAACGTTGGTCAGCTTCAGCTACCAGCTCACACACTGCATCTAAAAATGCGTCATAGCTGTCACGCGGTGTCGGCACCCGCTTTTCCCACTGCAACTGCCGACCGCTATCAAACACGCCTAGCGCAATTTTTGTTCCACCAATATCAAACCCGTAATACATTGCCGCTCCTTGTTTTAATGTACTGCCTTTACTGGCCGCTAAGGACTCGCGCAGGGTCAATATTACTGGCGCGCCGCGCCGGATACCAACTTGCCAAAAGACTCAGCAACAATGCTGTGACCAGTACGTAGAAGACGTCCAGCCAGTGCAGTTCCGATGGCAGGAAGTCAATAAAATAGATATCGCTGGACAGGAACTGATGACCGATCAGATCTTCAATCCACTCAATAATCGGGGTAAGTTGCAGTGAAACCACCACGCCGATAATCACACCACACAGGCTGCCGAACAGCCCTGCCAGCAATCCATACCAGACAAAGATGGCGCGAATTAAACCATCTTTCGCCCCCAGCGTTCTTAATACTGCGATATCGCCACTCTTGTCTTTCACCGCCATCACTAATGTGGAGACGATGTTGAAACAGGCCACACCAATCACCAGTACCATCGCCAGATACATAATGGCGCGGATCATCTGGATATCGCGATACATATAGCCGTAAGTACCAATCCAGCTTTTAATATAAACATAGCTGTTGGTCACTTCACCCGCATCGCGTACCAGCTTATTGGCGTTGAAAACATCCGTCATTTTAAGGGCAATACCTGACACGCTGGAACCCATATCAAGATATTGTTGGGCATCCGCCAGCGGGATCATGGCAAAACTGTGATCGAGTTGACCACTCAACTGCAAAATACCGGCAATGTGCAAGCGCACACGTTTTGGCTGCATCAGTTTATGCTCGGGATTCGAGTTGGGGATCATAATCGACACCCAATCCCCCTGCTTCACTTTCAGCGCATCCGCCACGCCTTTGCCGATGATAATTTGCTGTTCGCCCGCTTTAAAATTGCGCCACGCATCGCCCTGGACAAACGAGGGTAATGCGCTCAGACGCTGTTCCTGTTGCGGGTTAACGCCCTTTACCTGGATTGCGCGAAGATTCGCGCCACTTTCCACCAGCCCGGTGAAATTGATATACGGCGCAGCGGCGGCAATACCTGGCACTTTTTGCACGTGATCCAGTGCTTCCTGCCAGTTAGTCCACGGCTGATCCACCGCCTCGATTTCGCCATGCGGCACCACCGCCAGAATACGGTTGTTCAGTTCGCGTTCAAAGCCGTTCATTGCGCTTAAGCCGACGATCAATACCGCCACGCCGAGGGCAATGCCAATGGTAGAAATGACGGAGATCAGCGACACCATGCCGCCGCGTCGCCGTCCGCGGCTAAAACGCAGGCCAATCAATAACGATAAAGGCATCGCCATTACTCCGCCCCCATCAGGCTCAGTTCCGCCGTCAGACGTCCATCACGCATTTCCAGTTGGCGGCTCATACGTTTCGCCAGTTGCAGGTCGTGAGTAACCACCAGGAAGGCGGTGCCCTGCAAGCGATTCAATTCCCCAAGCAACTGGAAGATGCTGTCGGCGTTACGTGCATCGAGGTTACCAGTAGGTTCATCCGCCAGTACCAGCCGCGGGTTATTGACCAGCGCACGGGCAATCGCCACACGCTGGCGTTCGCCGCCAGAAAGTTCAGATGGGCGGTGATTCGCACGATGCTCCAGCCCCACCGCTTTTAACATCTCCAGCGCACGGCTGTTGATTTCAGCGGGCTTTTTCTTGCCAATCAACAGCGGCATAGCCACGTTTTCCAGGGCGGTAAAATCCGGCAGCAGGTGGTGAAACTGATAAATAAATCCCAGCTTCTGGTTGCGCAGTTCTGCTTTGGCCGCCGAAGACAGTTTGCTCATCGGTTGACCGTTAAAGATCACATCGCCGGAGGTTGGCGTATCCAGCCCGCCTAACAGGTGCAGCAAGGTGCTTTTACCGGAACCAGAGCTGCCGACGATCGCCATCATTTCACCTTCGCCCACGCTGAAACTGACATTGTGCAGTACATCGGTTTGCACACTGCCTTCCTGATAGCGTTTGCACAGGTTGTCGCATTGCAACAGGATCTTATTCATAACGTAAAGCCTCAGCGGGTTGAGTGGCGGCAGCGCGCCAGGAAGGGTAAAGCGTAGACAGCAGCGCGATAGCCATCGCCACCAGCGCAATAACAATGACCTGTAAAGGCTCGATAGCGACCGGCAGCGCCGCGCCATCAAGCAGGACGCCGATTATCGGCATCAGATTATTCAACTGGCTGGCAAGCAGTGCGCCAAGCGCCGCTCCGAGGATCGCACCGATAATCCCAGCGCTGGCCCCTTGCACCATAAAGACCATCATGATTTGACGCGGAGTCAGCCCCTGAGTCTGAAGAATGGCCACTTCGCCCTGCTTCTCCATCACCATCAGTCCCAGCGAGGTAATAATGTTAAACGCCGCAACGGCGACAATCAGGCTCAGCAGCAAGCCCATCATATTTTTTTCCATGCGTACGGCCTGGAACAGCTCGCCTTTACGGTCACGCCAGTCCTGCCATTTGCTGCCTTCAGGCAGTTTTTGCTGACTTAATGAGTCGACTTTCAGCGGCTCATCCAGCCACAAACGCCAGCCGGTAATATTGCCTGCCGGATAACGCATCAGACGCGAGGCATCCTCAATATTCACCAGCATTTCATAGCCATCGACTTCACTGTTGGCGGCGAAAGTGCCAATCACATTGAACAGGCGCTGACTTGGAATACGCCCCATCGGCGTGAACTGGCTGGCAGATGGCACCATCACGCGGATTTGATCACCGCGATTGACGCCCAACTGTGAGGCAAGCTGTTCACCGAGGATGACATTATATTTCCCCGGCTCGAGGTCAGTTTGTTTCACATTGACCAGATACGGCGTTAGTGGATCTTTTTGCGCCGGGTCGATACCCAGCATCACCCCGACCGCCACGCTGCGCGCGCTTTGCAGTACCACATCACCGGTAGTAATAGGTGCGACGCGATTAACGCCGTCCAGTTTGACGGCCGTTTCCGGGAGTTGCTGCGGGTTAAGAGAGCCATGCTCAGAAGAGAGAATTGCCTGTGGCATCAGGCCAAGGATGTTGTTTTGCAGCTCGCGCTCAAAGCCGTTCATCACTGACAATACTGTGACCAGCGCCATCACCCCGAGGGTAATGCCGATGGTAGAAAGCCAGGAGACGAAACGACCGAAGCGATCCGCTGCACGCCCACGCATGTAACGCAGGCCAATAAATAGAGCGACAGGTTGGTACATGAAATCCGTCTGGTTGCTGTAGCAAAGACACGAGTATATAAGCGAAAGCAGGATGGGTAAACGTCTGAACTGTAAGTGATCGTCAGGGCTAATCTGAAAAGTACCGGCAAATCAATCGGCTAAAGTGCCTCATTTTATCATCGGCCATGTGGCCTGATCTTTATCTGAAAAATAACCAAATACAGACAGATACGCATTACACCACGCGACTCGCCCCGCAGGATCAACCGCATGTTAAATAAAAAGAGCGTGTTGTCCTGATGAAACAAAAAGAGCTATGGATTAACCAGATCAAAGGGTTATGTATTTGTCTGGTGGTGATTTATCACTCGGTCATTACCTTTTATCCGCATCTGACCACTTTCCAGCATCCGTTATCAGAAGTCCTGAGCAAATGCTGGATCTATTTCAATCTTTACCTTGCACCCTTTCGTATGCCGGTTTTTTTCTTTATCTCTGGCTATTTGATTCGCCGCTATATCGACAGCGTACCGTGGGGAAATTGTCTCGATAAACGCATCTGGAACATCTTCTGGGTGCTGGCACTTTGGGGCGTAGTGCAGTGGCTGGCGATAAGTGCACTAAATCAGTGGCTGGCACCTGAGCGCAATTTAAGTAATGCCTCCAATGCCGCTTATGCCGATTCTACCGGTGAGTTCCTGCACGGGATGATCACCGCCAGCACCAGCTTGTGGTATCTGTATGCTTTAATTGTCTATTTCGTGATATGTAAAATTTTTAACCGCCTGGCGCTGCCACTATTCGCCTTGTTTGTACTGATGAGTGTGGCGGTTAATTTCGTTCCCACGCCGTGGTGGGGAATGAACAGTGTGATCCGCAATTTGCCTTATTACAGCCTTGGCGCATGGTTTGGCGCAACAATAATGACCTGTGTTAAAGAGGTGCCGTTGCGCCGCCATCTGCTGATGGCTTCTTTGCTGACCGTTCTGGCGGTCGGTGCCTGGTTGTTTACTATCTCGCTGCTGTTGTCGCTGGTATCGATTGTGGTAATCATGAAGCTGTTTTATCAGTACGAGCAGCGTTTCGGTATGCGTTCCTCCAGCCTGCTGAATGTGATTGGTTCCAACACCATTGCTATCTACACCACCCATCGCATTCTGGTTGAAATATTCAGCTTAACTCTGCTTGCGCAAATGAACGCAGCACGCTGGTCGCCGCAAGTCGAACTGACACTCCTGCTGGTTTACCCCTTTGTTAGTTTGTTCATCTGTACTGTTGCGGGCTTGCTGGTAAGAAAACTTTCACAGCGCGCATTCAGCGATCTGTTGTTCTCCCCGCCTTCTCTGCCCGCGGCCGTCAGTTACTCCCGCTAAGCCATCGCCCCAGCCGGGGCGATTCAATTTGCTAAACCATGTCGATTACGGATAATGAACAGCATTGCTTATCAGAGATATGCCCCCATATGTTGAGGCATATCCTAACGAGAATCTGACAACCGTTATGCCTGAACAATATCGTTATACGCTGCCCGTCAAAGCGGGTGAGCAGCGTCTGCTGGGCGAGTTAACCGGCGCTGCCTGCGCGACGCTGGTAGCGGAAATTGCCGAACGTCACGCCGGTCCGGTGGTACTCATTGCACCAGATATGCAAAATGCTCTGCGTTTGCATGATGAAATCAGCCAGTTCACCGATCAGATGGTGATGAATCTGGCGGACTGGGAAACCCTCCCTTACGACAGTTTTTCGCCTCATCAGGACATTATCTCCTCGCGCCTTTCCACCCTTTACCAGCTACCGACGATGCAGCGTGGCGTACTGATTGTTCCGGTGAATACGCTTATGCAGCGCGTTTGCCCGCACAGTTTTCTCCACGGTCATGCGCTGGTGATGAAAAAAGGTCAGCGGTTATCTCGCGATGCATTGCGAACCCAACTGGACAGCGCAGGTTATCGCCATGTTGACCAGGTAATGGAGCACGGCGAATACGCCACGCGCGGCGCGTTGCTGGATCTCTTCCCGATGGGCAGTGAGCTGCCTTATCGTCTTGATTTCTTTGATGATGAAATCGACAGCCTGCGAGTGTTTGACGTCGATAGCCAGCGCACGCTGGAGGAAGTAGAAGAGATCAATCTGCTGCCCGCGCACGAATTTCCGACCGATAAAGCGGCAATTGAACTGTTTCGCAGCCAGTGGCGCGATACCTTCGAAGTGAAGCGCGATCCGGAACATATTTATCAGCAAGTGAGTAAAGGCACATTACCTGCCGGGATCGAGTACTGGCAGCCGCTATTCTTCAGCGAACCGCTGCCGCCACTGTTCAGTTATTTCCCTGCCAATACGCTGTTGGTGAATACTGGCGATCTGGAAAACAGTGCCGAACGTTTCCAGGCTGACACGCTGGCGCGTTTTGAAAATCGCGGCGTCGATCCGATGCGCCCACTGTTGCCACCACAATCGCTCTGGCTGCGGGTAGACGAGCTCTTTTCAGAGCTGAAAAACTGGCCGCGTGTGCAGCTAAAAACTGAACATTTACCGACAAAAGCCGCGAATGCCAATTTAGGTTTCCAGAAACTGCCAGACCTGGCCGTTCAGGCACAACAAAAAGCACCGCTGGATGCGCTGCGTAAGTTCCTCGAGTCTTTCGACGGTCCGGTGGTGTTCTCGGTAGAAAGTGAAGGTCGCCGTGAAGCGCTGGGTGAACTGCTCGCGCGAATTAAAATTGCTCCGCAACGCATTATGCGTCTTGATGAAGCCAGCGACCATGGGCGTTATTTGATGATTGGCGCTGCCGAACATGGTTTTGTCGATACGGTACGTAATCTGGCGCTGATTTGCGAAAGCGATCTGCTCGGTGAACGCGTTGCCCGTCGTCGTCAGGATTCTCGCCGCGCCATCAACCCCGATACACTGATCCGTAACCTTGCGGAGCTGCATATTGGTCAGCCGGTGGTCCATCTGGAGCACGGTGTCGGTCGTTATGCAGGAATGACCACGCTCGAAGCTGGCGGCATTACTGGCGAGTACCTGATGCTCACCTATGCCAACGACGCCAAACTGTATGTTCCGGTGTCATCACTGCATCTGATTAGCCGTTACGCAGGTGGCGCGGAAGAAAACGCCCCGCTGCATAAACTTGGCGGCGATGCGTGGTCACGCGCGCGGCAGAAAGCGGCGGAAAAAGTGCGTGATGTGGCAGCAGAATTGCTGGATATCTACGCGCAACGCGCCGCCAAAGAGGGCTTCGCGTTTAAACACGATCGTGAGCAGTATCAGTTGTTCTGCGACAGCTTCCCGTTTGAAACCACGCCGGATCAGGCTCAAGCCATTAATGCGGTACTTAGCGACATGTGTCAGCCGCTGGCAATGGATCGTCTGGTGTGCGGCGATGTTGGCTTTGGTAAAACAGAAGTGGCGATGCGCGCCGCTTTCCTGGCAGTAGATAACCACAAGCAGGTGGCGGTGCTGGTGCCTACCACCCTTCTCGCGCAGCAGCATTACGACAACTTCCGCGACCGTTTCGCCAACTGGCCGGTACGTATCGAAATGATCTCCCGTTTCCGCAGCGCCAAAGAGCAGACGCAAATCCTTGCGGAAGTGGCGGAAGGGAAAATCGATATTCTGATCGGTACGCACAAACTGCTGCAAAGTGACGTCAAGTTTAAAGATTTAGGCCTGCTGATTGTCGATGAAGAACACCGCTTCGGGGTGCGTCATAAAGAGCGCATTAAAGCGATGCGCGCGAACGTGGATATTCTGACGCTTACTGCAACGCCGATCCCACGTACGCTGAATATGGCAATGAGCGGAATGCGTGACCTGTCGATTATCGCCACGCCGCCCGCCCGTCGTCTGGCAGTTAAAACCTTTGTCCGTGAGTATGACAGCCTGGTGGTCCGGGAGGCGATCCTGCGTGAAATTTTGCGCGGAGGACAGGTTTATTATCTCTACAATGATGTGGAAAACATTCAGAAAGCCGCCGAACGGCTGGCAGAACTGGTGCCAGAAGCGCGGATCGCCATCGGTCACGGACAGATGCGTGAGCGCGAACTGGAACGGGTGATGAATGATTTCCATCATCAACGTTTCAACGTGCTGGTTTGTACCACCATTATCGAAACCGGGATCGACATTCCTACCGCCAACACCATTATCATTGAACGCGCGGATCACTTCGGTCTGGCGCAGCTGCACCAGTTACGCGGTCGCGTCGGACGTTCGCATCATCAGGCATATGCATGGTTGCTGACACCGCATCCAAAAGCGATGACTACCGATGCACAAAAACGTCTTGAAGCGATTGCCTCGCTGGAAGATCTCGGGGCAGGTTTTGCGCTGGCAACGCACGATCTGGAGATTCGCGGCGCGGGTGAACTGCTTGGCGAAGAACAAAGCGGCTCAATGGAAACCATCGGTTTCTCGCTGTATATGGAGTTGCTGGAAAACGCCGTCGATGCACTGAAAGCCGGACGCGAGCCGTCGCTGGAAGATCTCACCAGCCAGCAAACAGAAGTCGAGCTGCGGATGCCGTCGCTATTGCCAGATGATTTCATCCCTGACGTGAACACGCGTCTGTCGTTCTACAAACGTATTGCCAGCGCCAAAACGGAAAACGAACTGGAAGAGATCAAAGTCGAGCTTATCGATCGCTTCGGCCTGCTGCCGGATCCGGCGCGTACCCTGCTGGATATTGCCCGTCTGCGCCAGCAAGCGCAGAAACTGGGGATCAGGAAGCTGGAAGGTAATGAGAAAGGCGGCGTGATCGAATTTGCCGAGAAGAATCACGTTAATCCGGCCTGGTTGATTGGTTTGCTGCAAAAACAGCCGCAGCATTACCGCCTTGATGGTCCGACGCGCCTGAAGTTTATTCAGGATTTGAGTGAGCGGAAAACGCGTATCGAATGGGTACGCCAGTTTATGCGTGAACTGGAAGAGAACGCGATCGCTTGATGGTTAGATTAGGGGCGTTTCTGCGCCCCCATCTGCAACATTTACAAATTCTTTGCACTTCCCTGCACTATCCGACACTGTCACCCTCCATAATTCAGGCTTATCTGTTTATTACAATAACCTTATATTTATTATGGATTTTTGGTGATGATCAAAACGCATTTTTCTCGCTGGCTAACGTTTTTTACGTTCGCCGCTGCCGTGGCGCTGGCGCTACCGGCAAAAGCCAACACCTGGCCGCTGCCGCAAGCGGGCAGTCGTCTGGTTGGTGAAAACAAATTTCATGTGGTGGAAAATGACGGTGGCTCTCTGGAAGCGATCGCCAAAAAATATAACGTCGGCTTTCTCGCTCTGTTACAGGCTAACCCCGGCGTTGATCCTTACGTACCGCGCGCGGGTAGCGTGTTAACGATCCCGTTGCAAACCCTACTTCCAGACGCGCCGCGCGAAGGCATTGTGATCAACATTGCGGAGCTGCGTCTCTATTACTACCCGCCGGGTAAAAATTCGGTAACCGTGTATCCCATCGGCATTGGTCAGTTAGGTGGTGACACGCTGACGCCAACGATGGTGACTACCGTTTCAGACAAACGTGCAAACCCAACCTGGACGCCAACGGCAAACATCCGCGCGCGGTATAAGGCACAGGGAATTGAGTTGCCTGCGGTAGTGCCGGCAGGACCGGATAACCCAATGGGCCATCATGCGATTCGTCTGGCGGCCTATGGCGGCGTTTATTTGCTTCATGGTACGAACGCCGATTTCGGCATTGGCATGCGGGTAAGTTCTGGCTGTATTCGTCTGCGGGATGACGATATCAAAACACTCTTTAGCCAGGTCACCCCAGGCACCAAAGTGAATATCATCAACACTCCGATAAAAGTCTCTGCCGAACCAAACGGTGCGCGTCTGGTTGAAGTACATCAGCCGCTGTCTGAGAAGATTGATGACGATCCGCAGCTGCTGCCAATTACGCTGAATAGCGCAATGCAATCATTTAAAGATGCAGCACAAACTGACGCTGAAGTGATGCAACATGTGATGGATGTCCGTTCCGGGATGCCGGTGGATGTCCGCCGTCATCAAGTGAGCCCACAAACTCTGTAAAGCTCGGATAAAAAAATCCCCGCGACACGGCATGTCGCGGGGAAAAAATCAGCAGTAGCAGGCATTAATGAGGGTTAATGCTTATTTATAAATTACTGCTGTTCCATGGAGGGTATTCGGACCGGTTACAGAAGTAATACGGAAAGATTTTGCGCCCATCTCATCCGCTTTTTGCGCCAGCTGCTCTTCCAGCGATCCCAGATTTGTCCCCGCGTTAGCACTGATAGTACCGACTTTTTGTTGGCCTTCTGGCGTTGACTGAACTTCGACAGCCGCAAAGCTGGCAAATGACATTGAGCTTAAAATCGCCGCAGCGATGAGGGTTTTTACGTTTTTCATAATAGTGGCCTTATGCAGATGAATGACGTCGCAAGCAATTACTTAACGATCGATAACTAAATGATAGATGTGATCTGGATCACATACAAGATATTTTTTATAACAATCATTAATTAATTTAAAAATCTTTAAATTTCAGTTAAATAGAAAGCAATTATTTTTATGGTTTGTGGACTGGTGAACGGAGGTGATTATTTTTATAATAACCTTTCATTCACAGTCACCAGGTACAACGGCATCATGGCAACTGACTCAACACAATGTGTAAAAAAAAGCCGCGGCCGCCCAAAAGTGTTCGACAGGGATGCCGCGCTTGATAAGGCCATGAAATTGTTCTGGCAGCACGGTTATGAAGCGACTTCTCTTGCGGACCTCGTCGAAGCGACCGGAGCCAAAGCGCCCACGCTATACGCGGAATTTACCAACAAAGAGGGGTTATTTCGCGCCGTACTCGACCGTTATATCGATCGCTTTGCCGCTAAGCATGAAGCACAGCTGTTTTGTGAAGAGAAAAGCGTGGAGTCTGCGCTGGCTGACTATTTTGCTGCCATCGCCAACTGCTTTACCAGCAAAGACACCCCGGCAGGCTGCTTCATGATCAACAACTGCACCACCCTCTCCCCGGATTCAGGAGATATCGCCAATACGCTGAAATCACGCCATGCGATGCAAGAGCGCACTTTGCAGCAGTTTTTATGTCAACGACAAGCGCGCGGGGAAATCCCGACCCACTGTGACGTGACGCATCTGGCAGAATTCCTTAATTGTATTATTCAGGGGATGTCGATCAGCGCACGCGAAGGTGCATCGCTGGAAAAACTGATGCAGATTGCCGGAACGACTTTGCGTTTATGGCCCGAACTGGTGAAATAAGTCGCAAAAAAAGCCCCTCAGCCTGAGCGAATAAGGGGCCAAATTGCAGAGTACAGCCTTGTTATACTTTGTTATTCAAAATCAGTTGCCCGTTGCTATCTAGCGGGATCTGCGTACCCGGATCGCGGTCCATGCGGATTTTGCCCTGCTGATCGCCAATCTTATAGGTCACATCATAACCGAGCATTTTTTCTGACTTGTCATACACCGTTTTACAACGCTGTTGCGTAGTCGTGTAAGTATCGCTTTCCTGGAGAGAGCCCTGGATCTGGTTACCGGCATATCCACCACCCAGCGCCCCCACAACAGTGGCGACATCTTTACCGCGACCACCACCAAACTGATGCCCTATCACGCCGCCAGCAACAGCGCCGAGCACCGACCCGGTAATGCGATTTTCATCCTGCACCGGTCGACGATGGGTCACTGTGACGTTGCGACACTCCTGACGCGGTGTTTTAACCGTTTCCTTGATTGGGGTTGCAGAAACAACCTGAGCGTATTGCGGGCCACGTTCAAACACGTTCAGACTGGCCACTGCCGCTACGCCCAGCGCAGCTGCGACACCAATCCCGATACCCGCCAACATTGACTTATTCACGGGAATACCTCCTTCTTTGCTGTTATGCCAATCATGCAAGCGAAGGAGAAAAGCAGCTATCAGACAGAAGATGAAAAGCGCGGGAATGGCTGGAAATACTTAGGGATTCGGAGGAGTCTGAAGGAATGCCTGATGCGACGCTTAACGCGTCTTATCAGGCCTACCGCTCGTACCATTTGTCCAGGGCGGATAAGGCGTTTACGCCGCATCCGCCAGTACAAGCCGATTAATGCAACTTCAAACGTGGACGGATAACGCGGTTAATACTCCCCACCAGCATCATTAATCCGGTTTTAAAGTAACCATGCAGCGCAATCTGGTGCATTCGGTACAGCGAGATGTATACAAAGCGCGCAATTCGTCCTTCAATCATCATTGAGCCGCGCGTCAGGTTACCCATCAGGCTACCGACTGTGGAAAAGTTCGACAGCGATACCAGCGAACCGTGATCTTTATACTGATAATTTTTCAGCGGCTTACCGTTCATCTGCGCCAGAATGTTGTTCATTGCACAGGTTGCCATCTGATGTGCGGCCTGAGCGCGCGGCGGAACAAAGCCCCCTTCCGGACGCGGGCATGACGCGCAGTCGCCAATAGCGTATATGTCTGGATCGCGAGTGGTTTGCAGCGTCGGTTCCACCACCAGCTGGTTGATACGGTTGGTTTCAAGACCACCGATATCTTTCAGGAAGTCTGGCGCTTTGATCCCGGCTGCCCACACCATCAGATCAGCCTCAATATATTCGCCATCTTTAGTGTGTAGGCCGCCTTCATCAGCACTGGTGACCATGGTTTGCGTCAGCACGCGAACGCCAAGTTTCGTTAACTCACTATGGGCCGCAGCAGAGATACGTGGCGGCAATGCAGGCAAAATACGTTCGCCCGCTTCTACCAGCGTTACGTTCAGGGCTTCGTTGGTCAGACCTTTATAACCGTAACTGTGCAGTTGCTTGACCGCGTTGTGCAATTCAGCGGAGAGTTCTACACCCGTCGCGCCGCCGCCGACAATCGCAATGTTTACTTTGCCATTCGCGCCCAGGTTGGCGGAGTATTTCAGGAACAGATTCAGCATCTCCTGGTGGAAGCGACGCGCCTGGTGCGGGTTATCGAGGAAAATGCAGTTCTCTTTGACACCTGGTGTATTGAAATCGTTAGAGGTGCTACCCAGCGCCATTACCAGGGTGTCATAGGCGATTTTACGTTCCGGAACCAGCAGTTCACCTTTCTCGTCGCGCAGTTCTGCAATAGTGATTGTTTTCGCTTCACGATCAATATCAATTACGGAACCCAGCTGGAACTGGAAACCATGATTGCGCGCATGGGCCAGATAGCTCAACGCATCGACGCCTTCATCAAGCGAGCCAGTCGCCACTTCGTGCAGCAGCGGTTTCCACAGGTGGCTGTGGTTACGATCGACCAGCGTAATTTTGGCTTTTTTCTTGCGTCCCAGCTTATGCCCCAGCTGTGTTGCCATTTCCAGCCCACCAGCACCGCCGCCGACAATCACAATTTTTTTCAATGGCGTAGTCAACGTGACCCCCTTAAATTTATTAACCAATTGTTAATTAATGGTTATTAACATAGCTCTTAATTAACAACAGGTTACAGCAATGAAAATGTTCTTCGCTATTGAGAATAACATGAATGGTGCATTGGTCATACCAAAATTGATGTTAATCAAGTTTTGTTGCTGAAAAGATAGGCGACTTTACCGGGTGAGATCAAAAAACAGAGTTTGTTGTTTATTATTTGAGCTAATTTGTGAGAATGATATAGAGTGAGGTGTGTATGGAGGGCGTTCGGTAGGCCTGATAAGAGGCGCATCAGGCATTGATGCTCGACTGTCGGATGCGGCGGAACGCCTTATCCAACCCACAGAATCCGGAGCGCATCAGGTACCGGCAAGGTTACCTGATGCGACGAGGGCATTTACCCGAGGGTTTTGAACGCTTTAATGCGCTGTAAATGCGGGGAGATATTCTTGAATTTGTGCGTCTGCTCTTCGTCCCAGACAATCTCGTAATAATGATGCAACTCTTCAGATGTCCGCTGGCTGTTAAGCGCTTCATCATTACGCGACAAAATCACCAGGCAACGATCGCGATTCTTCTCACGGAAGTTGGTCACACACTTAGTGGCAATATCGGCATACTCTTCCGGGCGATCAATCTTCCCTTCCATGTTCTCATAAGGGAACAAATTGGGGTTGAAGATCACCTGGCGGATATCACAGAGAAAACCAATCCGCTCAGCCCAATAACCGCCCAGACCAACACCACAAATGAGCGGGCGCTCGTCGACGTTCAGTTGCAACATTTTGTCCACTTCTTTGAGCAAATGCTGCATATCATGTTTCGGATGCCGCGTACTGTAGCTTATTAGCCGTACATCCGGGTCAATAAACTGCAATTGTAAGACTTTCTCGTGGTTACCCGGACTGTTAGAGTCAAAACCGTGCAAATAGATAATCATCGCTTCCTCACATAAGCCAGGGTTAATGACCTGCCTTCTCTTCCTGCCAGCGTTCATGTAACTGATTCAGACGGGCGCTGATCGCTTTCCAGCGAGCCGAGTCCATCAGTTCCTGTCGCGAAAATGAACCTTTATGATACAAACGCGTAACACGTTCTGCCTTGATCGGTGACAGATTATCTAACACGCTGACGGCCCCTTTACGATTATTGCAGACCAGGATCATATCGCAACCTGCATCCAGTGATGCCTGTCCACGCTCGGCATAACTGCCCATAATCGCTGCGCCTTCCATCGATAAATCGTCAGAGAAAATCACGCCGTCAAAACCCAATTCCTGACGCAAAACGGTTTTCAGCCAGTAGGGAGAACCGCTCGCCGGACGCGGATCAACATCACTGTAGATCACATGCGCAGGCATAATGGCGTCGAGTTTATTTTCGCGGATTAAGGAACTGAAGACCGACATATCTTTAGCGCGAATCTCCGCTTGCGGACGTGGGTCGCACGGTGTTTCTTTGTGTGAGTCTGCCATTACTGCACCGTGACCTGGGAAGTGTTTCCCGGTAGCTTTCATTCCGGCTTCATGCATACCATCAATAAACCGGCTGGCAATTGCCAGGGCTTTTTGTGGATCGGCATGATAAGAACGCTCGCCAATCGCCGCGCTGATATGCCCGACGTCCAGCACTGGCGCAAAGCTGATATCAATATCCATAGCAATAATTTCGCTGGCCATCAACCAACCTGCCTCTTGCGCCAGTTTTCCGCCTTCTTCCATTCCCAACAGCGCAGCGAATGATTGTGCCGCTGGCAAGCGGGTAAAACCTTCACGAAAACGCTGCACGCGTCCACCTTCCTGATCTACCGCCACCACCAGATGATTGCGCGATGCTGCGCGGATCTGGCGCACCAGTTCACGTAACTGGGCAGGATCATGATAGTTTCGCGTAAAGAGAATCAGCCCTCCCACCAGCGGATGCGCCAGTATTTCACGCTCTTCCGCGTCCAGTTCGTAACCTTCGACATCCAACATTACTGGACCCACACTGCTCTCCTTATTGTTTTATTAATAGCTGCCGCCAGGTGTCATCGGCCAGCCTGATAAATTGTTGATCGCCGGTTTGTCGCCAGCGGTACTCAAACCACCCTGCTTTGAGCATCAGCAGCCAGGGAAACCATCGCCTGACCTGACGCCATAATTGCGCCGGATAAATCTTCGCGCGAGTGGCATAGTCATTGACCAATTGCCGATGCTGGTCAGTATTTTCCACCCACACCGCCGCCAGTTCCAGCGCGATATCACCATCTCCGGCATACTCCCAGTCGATGAGTTTTAACCCTGACGCGCTATGCACTAAATTTCCGGCGTGGACATCCATATGCAATGGACTTAAGCGTAAAAGCCGTGGTTCCCGCGCTTTACGCAGACGTTTTAACATTCGCAGCCAACCCACTGTCCGCCGCGCCGGATCGCTTTGCTGCCAGTACAGTTCCAGTAACGGCAACAGCGTTATTCGCCAGCCAAAACGCGGTTGTTGATGTAGATAATACAGCAAGCCTGCCAGTTCGTTGGTATCCGGCAAATACGTTTTTACCTCGCCGGGCAGATAGTCAACCACCATCCAGTCACGGAGATATAAATGCGGCTTCGGTGCAATGCATGCGGGTAGTTGTGATAAAGCCCGATACTGGCGCAAGAACGCGGACTGCGGCGCATCAGGATCGTGCGGCTGACGCACAACAAAACGCTGGCCCTGATGTTCAATGAGAAAACTCCCGCCACTAAGCCCTCGATTAAACGTCGTTACGGGATGAAACTGCGGGAAAAAGCGCGACAGAAATTCGTCGCGCGTGAGGGGATTATTGCTGCGAAACGGCACCTTTACCTGACCAGATAATTTCGCCCGTCTGCACCAGCATCAGCTGCATTTGTAGGGTCGGAGCGTTAACGTTGCCAGAGGCGCTGGAGTACAGCACGTAATGAGCGCCAACATTGCGGGCAATGCCTATGGCTTTACTACGGGTGCCTAAACTGTCCTGCGGCGATAAACCTAATTGTTGCTTAGCCATCGACAGCTGCTGGGCGGAAACCAGGGTAAATTTACCGTTATTAGCCAGCGCATTTCGCAGCGTTTCGGTCGCTTCTGCGGCATTCAACGAACCGTTAGTACGGTTGTTAACGCTATCAACCAGCAGGACGCTACCCGCAGTCACGCCGTCAGCCCCAAGCATCTTACTGACCATCGGCTGCATTGCGCCATTCCAGTCATAATGACGAATATGCGGCGCAGGCGGTGCAGTTTGATCTTCGTGCTCAATTGGGCCTGGCTGCTGCGGTATCGTCGGCACCGATGGCACTGTGGGGACAGGCTGTTGTGGCTCGGCTGGTTGTTCCGGCGCTGGTTTCACTTCTTCTACCGGTGCAGGTTCACGTTGCCCCACACACCCGGCAAGAAACATCGCCAGCGCGGTAATCAAGGCGTAGCGACTCATTTTTGTCATCAAGATTCACCCCTTACAAATATAGATAAAGTCTGACTTTGTGCGCCCCCAGAAAATTGGCGCTGCCGTACAGCGTGACCGCCGAATGTGCGGGAATGGTAACGCTGCGTGGCCTTTCCAGAGGATGCATCTCCAGCCCTCTGGCGTCATACCAGTAAAAACGATAATGAACGGTAACGGGTTCTTGCCTTTCGTTATAAAGCGTTGAGGATGCTGAAGGTTGAATATCAGATGTCGAAAGGACGGGCTTTTCTGCACTGATGCCCGCAGCTAATAAAGATGACTCCATCACCAGCGATTGCTCATCATTCACCGGAATTTCCGGATGTGAACGACAGCCCACCAGCACTAACAACGCCAGAGACATCAGCCCAAAGCATCCTTTTCTCATCGTTACAGACCTTTATGCGCCAGCATTGGTCCCAGCGGACAGCCACCCAACAAATGCATATGGATGTGGTAAACCTCTTGTCCGCCATGGCGGTTGGTGTTCATGATCAGACGATAGCCATCTTCGGCAATACCTTCTTGCTCAGCAATTTTTGCCGCTACGGTGATCATGCGTCCCAGCGCCTGCTCATGCTCAGCTGACACGTCGTTCACAGTCGGAATGAGGATATTCGGAATGATCAGAATATGCGTTGGCGCTTGCGGCGAAATATCGCGAAACGCCGTTACCAGATCATCCTGGTAGACGATATCGGAGGGGATCTCACGACGAATAATTTTGCTGAATATAGTTTCTTCTGCCACGACATTTTCCTTTTTCAAATAGCCATGCGTTGCGCCATGCTACGCCGCGCCACACTGCGAGTATAGAGTATGGTCGAGTTAAACCTGCTCTTTCAACCTTAACTCACGATTTCTTAAGCAAAAAATCGTTTTGCTGCCGTATATATCGCCATTATTCCCATTTCTGCCTGCGAATGCGCTGAAAAGACATTCTCTGTTTGGTTTACACACTAAATATGAATGCGTATATTTCTCATTTGCATTTACATACAAAATTATTCGCACACTAAATATAACCGCTCATCACCCTGCTCCGGCATGAGCCTGACGCCAACATAAACCAAGAGATTTCAAATGCTTTCGACACAATTTAACAGGGATAATCAACATCAAGCTATCATCAAACCGTCACTCCTTGCCGGTTGCATAGCACTGGCACTATTACCTTCCGCCGCTTTTGCTGCACCAGTCACTGAAGAAACGGTGATTGTTGAGGGTTCAGCCACAGCCCCAGATGATGGCGAAAATGATTACAACGTAACGTCTACCTCTGCGGGTACAAAAATGCAGATGACTCAACGTGATATTCCTCAGTCGGTCACTATTGTTAGCCAGCAGCGGATGGAAGATCAGCAGTTACAAACGCTGGGCGAAGTGATGGAAAACACGCTGGGGATCAGCAAAAGTCAGGCGGATTCCGATCGTGCTCTTTATTATTCCCGCGGATTCCAGATCGATAACTATATGGTTGATGGTATCCCCACCTATTTTGAATCGCGCTGGAATCTGGGCGACGCACTTTCTGATATGGCACTGTTTGAACGCGTAGAAGTAGTGCGTGGCGCGACAGGCCTCATGACCGGGACGGGTAATCCATCTGCGGCAATTAATATGGTTCGAAAACACGCGACCAGTCGTGAATTTAAAGGCGATGTCTCGGCGGAATACGGTAGCTGGAACAAAGAACGGTATGTGGCGGATTTACAAAGCCCACTCACCGAAGATGGTAAAATCCGCGCACGAATTGTCGGCGGCTACCAGAATAACGACTCATGGCTGGACCGCTACAACAGTGAAAAGACCTTCTTCTCCGGCATTGTCGATGCTGATTTAGGCGATCTTACGATGCTTTCAGCCGGTTACGAATATCAGCGTATTGATGTTAATAGCCCAACCTGGGGTGGTTTACCGCGCTGGAATACTGATGGCAGCAGCAACAGTTACGATCGCGCACGCAGTACCGCACCTGACTGGGCGTACAACGATAAAGAGATCAACAAGGTCTTTATGACCCTGAAGCAGCGGTTTGCTGATACCTGGCAAGCGACGCTGAATGCCACCCACTCTGAAGTCGAATTTGACAGCAAAATGATGTATGTCGATGCCTATGTAAACAAAGCGGATGGTATGCTGGTTGGGCCATACAGTAATTATGGACCTGGTTTTGATTATGTCGGCGGCACCGGTTGGAACAGCGGCAAACGTAAAGTTGATGCGCTGGATTTGTTCGCTGACGGTAGTTATGAATTGTTTGGTCGTCAGCACAATCTAATGTTTGGTGGCAGTTACAGCAAACAAAACAATCGTTACTTCAGTTCATGGGCCAACATCTTCCCGGATGAAATTGGCAGTTTCTACAACTTTAATGGCAATTTCCCACAAACCGACTGGTCACCACAGAGCCTGGCGCAGGACGATACCACACATATGAAATCGTTATATGCTGCCACTCGTGTCACCCTTGCCGATCCGCTGCATCTGATCCTCGGCGCACGTTATACCAACTGGCGGGTTGATACGCTGACTTACAGCATGGAGAAAAACCACACCACGCCTTACGCTGGTCTGGTGTTTGACATCAATGACAACTGGTCGACCTACGCCAGCTATACCTCTATTTTCCAGCCGCAAAATGATCGTGACAGTTCAGGCAAATATCTGACTCCAATCACCGGTAACAACTACGAGCTGGGTCTGAAATCGGACTGGATGAATAGCCGTCTGACCACCACGTTAGCCATCTTCCGTATTGAGCAGGATAATGTCGCTCAGTCCACCGGTACACCTATCCCCGGCAGCAACGGCGAAACCGCCTATAAAGCGGTGGATGGGACAGTCAGTAAAGGTGTGGAATTTGAACTCAACGGCGCAATTACCGACAACTGGCAGCTGACGTTTGGCGCAACGCGCTATATTGCAGAAGATAACGAAGGAAACGCCGTTAATCCTAATCTGCCACGCACCACGGTTAAAATGTTCACCAGCTACCGGTTGCCTGTCATGCCAGAGTTGACGGTCGGCGGTGGTGTTAACTGGCAAAATCGCGTGTATACCGACACCGTGACACCGTATGGCACCTTCCGCGCCGAGCAAGGTAGCTACGCGCTGGTGGATCTCTTCACCCGCTACCAGGTGACGAAAAACTTCTCGTTACAGGGGAACGTCAATAACCTGTTCGACAAAACCTACGATACCAACGTGGAAGGTTCTATCGTCTACGGCGCACCGCGTAATTTCAGCATTACCGGCACGTATCAATTCTGAATAACACCTGTAAAAAAGGCAGCCATCTGGCTGCCTTAGTCTCCCCAACGTCTTACGGATTAGTGGTTACGGATGTACTCATCCATCTCGGTTTTCAGGTTATCGGATTTAGTACCGAAAATCGCCTGAACACCAGAACCAGCAACCACTACGCCCGCTGCGCCCAGTTTCTTCAGGCCAGCCTGATCCACTTTAGACACATCAGCAACGCTGACGCGCAGACGGGTAATACATGCGTCGAGGTTAGTAATGTTTTCTTTACCACCAAATGCAGCAACCAGAGCCGGTGCCATTTCGCTGGTACCTGTCGCTTTTGCATCTTCAGTCGCATCTTCACGACCCGGCGTTTTCAGATCCAGTGCTTTAATCAGCACGCGGAAGATGGTGTAGTAAACAATGGCATAACCGATACCGACGATCGGGAACAGCCACAGTTTGCTGCTGTTACCAGACAGAACGATGAAGTCGATCAGACCGTGCGAGAACGACGTACCGTCACGCATCCCCAGAAGAATACAGATTGGGAATGCCAGGCCTGCCAGAATCGCGTGGATGATGTACAGGATCGGCGCAACGAACATGAAGGAGAACTCGATCGGCTCGGTGATACCGGTCAGGAACGAGGTCAGCGCCGCGGAGATCATAATACCGCCCACTTTCGCGCGGTTTTCTGGTTTAGCAGAGTGCCAGATAGCAATTGCGGCAGCTGGCAGACCGTACATTTTGAACAGGAAGCCACCAGACAGTTTACCCGCAGTCGGGTCACCCGCCATATAACGCGGAATGTCGCCGTGGAAAACCTGACCTGCTGCGTTGGTGTATTCACCAATCTGCATCTGGAAAGGTACGTTCCAGATGTGGTGCAGACCAAACGGTACCAGGCAACGTTCGATGAAACCGTAAATGCCAAACGCAACTACCGGGTTCTGGTAAGCAGCCCACTGAGAGAAGGTCTGGATTGCAGAACCAATCGGCGGCCAAATGAAGGACAGCACAACGCCAGTAAAGATGGCAGCCAGGCCTGAAATGATCGGCACAAAGCGTTTACCGGCAAAGAAGCCAAGATACTCAGGCAGCTTAATACGGTAGAAACGGTTAAACATATACGCTGCAATCGCACCGGAGATAATCCCTCCGAGTACGCCAGTATCCGCCAGGTGTTTAGAGGCGATTTCTTCAGCAGGTAAATGCAGTACCAGTGGCGCAACCACGGCCATGGTTTTAACCATGATGCCATAGGCAACAACTGCGGCCAGCGCGGATACGCCATCGTTATTGGTAAAGCCGAGGGCGACACCGATCGCAAAAATCAGTGGCATGTTTGCAAAGACGGAACCGCCTGCTTCTGCCATAACATGCGATACAACGGCGGGCAGCCAGCTGAAATTCGCGGAACCGACGCCCAGCAGAATACCTGCGATAGGCAGTACGGATACCGGCAGCATCAGCGATTTACCGACCTTTTGCAGGTTAGCAAATGCATTCTTAAACATAATTGAGAGTGCTCCTGAGTATGGGTGCTTTTTTTACGTTCTCACGCGTGGCAAGGGGGGAGTGCCTCGCCGTGTACAGGGCATCTAAGCGCCCTTTATTTATTACACAGAGTAAAATAATTCAGTGCCGATTTGTTTGACGGCTATCACGTTTCAACTTCAGATCATTGGAGAAGTTGCACATTTTGACAAAACATATGTCACAATATTTCAAACGTGGTTATTCACCGCCCGATTTTCGGCGGTGAACTTTACTCGTTTTAGCCATTAATTACGAGCTTTAAAAAAACTCATTCAACGGATGGATTGAAGGCGGGAAGCGTCGATGTGAAACAGACGGGCGAAGTTATCGGTGGTTACCTGCGCCAGTTCTTCAACGGCAACACCTTTCAACACAGCCATGTATTCTGCAACGTCACGAACCATCGCAGGTTGATTCTCTTTTCCTCGATGCGGTACTGGCGTAAGGTAAGGTGAGTCAGTTTCCACCAGTAACCGATCCAGGGGGACATAACGCGCAGCATCGCGCAGTTGCTCCGCATTACGGAAGGTCACAATGCCGGAAAAGGAGATGTAAAATCCGAGATCCAGTAATTTACCCGCCGTTTCTCTGTCCTCTGTAAAACAGTGTAGTACGCCACCGCAATCCGTCACTTTTTCTTCGCGCAGAATTGCCAGCGTATCGGCGCGGGCGTCACGGGTGTGGACGATAACCGGCTTGTTCAGTTCACGACCAATCTGGATATGATGGATGAAGGACTCTTGCTGACGTACTTTAGTTTCCGGCGTGTAATAATAATCCAGCCCGGTTTCACCCAGCGCTACAACGCCCTCTTCTGCCGCCAGACGACGTAAATCTTCTACATCGTAGGGATCATTCTGGTTGAGTGGATGCACGCCACAAGAAAATACGACGTTGTCACGTTCGCCTACCAGATCCCGCATATGTAAATAACCCGGTAATGTTGTGGCGACTGCCAGACAAAATTTCACATCGCGTGCGGCGGCTTTCGCCAGAACGTCATCCACGTCCTTATGCAAAGATTCATAATCCAGACCATCGAGATGGCAGTGTGAGTCGACTAAAAACATGATGTCTCTCTTAAAGATGAGGAACCGGTAGCACAACGCCCGGTTGCAGGTAATGCTCAATACGCAGTAAAAGATCGGTGATGAGAAGCTCGCGGTTGATGCCTGTGACAGACATTAACTGTTCACGAATGTGGCAAACATCCCCCAGTATAGCCTGCAGGCGCGAGGGAGAAAGATGGTTTGCCAGTTCGACGACCAGCCCCGGCACATCAACATTGGTCACCTGCGCAGCGCCATAATGGCGTTTTAGCGCATCCATCAGCAACGTTGCCAGCCAGTGTAAACGCGCCGGAGCTTGTTCATGATTAAGGGCCGCTAGCAGCGAATACCAGTCGCCCGATTGCACGCTATATGCCAGCGCCTGACACAATGTTTCACGAGCCTGCCAGTTATCTCCCTGAAACAACGCCAGTGCCGCCCCAGGCGAACCGGCGCTTAAGCGCAATGCGGCAAGTAGTGCATCCTGTGACATTGTCACTTCGCGTGAAAGCCAGGTCACGGCGTACTGTTCCGGCGGCGGCGCAAGGTAATGTAACCGACAACGACTACGTAATGTTGCCAGTAAACGTTCTGGCTCGCGGGTAGCAAGGAAAAACCACGTCTCTGCTGGTGGCTCTTCAAGCGTTTTCAGCAATGCGTTAGCCGCGGCGTCGGTTAGTAAGGCAGCATCGGTTACCCAGACAACTTTCGCACCACCTAAGCGTGCGTGCTCATTCAGCTTTTCGGTGACCTCACGTACCGCATCAATGCCCAGCGCATTTTTCCCTTTTTCGGGAGCCAGGGTGTAGTAATCGGGATGTGTGCCAGCCTGCATCAACTGACATCCACGACAGTGACCGCAACTTTTGTGGCCCTGCGGTTGTTGGCAGAGTAAATAACGGCTCAGGGCGTAGATTAAAGCATCATCTCCCATGCCCGGTAACGCCTGAATGAGTAGCGCATGGTGACCTCTTCCGGCCTGATAGCTGGCTACCAGTTTTTCGAAATCAGGTCGTAACCATGGATACCATCTCATGCGTCCAACTCCTTCACCCAGTGGGTCACGGTAGTGCGGATTGCACCCATCACGGCCTCCAGCGGCTGGGTGGCATCAATGGTATGAATGCTTTTATCTTGTGCTGCCAATTCCAGATAGCGGGCGCGGGTGCGATTAAAGAAATCGAAAGACTCTTGCTCAATACGATCCAGCTCGCCGCGCGCACGCGCGCGTTTTAAGCCAACTTCCGGGGTAACATCGAGATAGAGCGTTAAGTCGGGGCGAAAATCCCCGAGAACAGCATCACGCAGTGTTGCCAGCATATGTTGATCAATACCACGTCCGCCGCCCTGATACGCCTGAGTGGAGAGATCGTGGCGATCGCCAATCACCCAGGTACCGTTAGCCAGCGCAGGTTTGATGACCGTTTCTACCAGTTGAACGCGCGCGGCATAAAACATCAGAACTTCGGCTTTATCGGTAATGACTTCATCGCCTACCGATTTGATATCCAGCACCAGGCTTCTTAACTTTTCGGCAAGTTGCGTACCGCCAGGTTCCCGAGTGAAAACCATGTCGCGGATACCCAGTTGCTCAAGCGTCTCAACCACCACGTTACGCGCGGTAGTTTTGCCTGCGCCTTCCAGCCCCTCAATGACGATATACTTACTGCGCATTTTTTTCCTTAAGCACTTTCAGATAATCCTGCACAGACTTGTTATGACTGGCAAGATTGGTATTAAACGTGTGACCACCTTTACCATCGGCCACAAAATAGAGATACGGCGTTTTTGCCGGATGCGCAGCAGCCTTCAGCGAATCCGCCCCCGGCGTCGCTATCGCACCTGGCGGCAGACCGGTAATGGTATAGGTGTTATACGCTGTCGGCGTTTCCAGGTCTGCACGAGAAAGTTTGCCATTATAACGCTCTCCCATCCCGTAAATCACGGTCGGGTCGGTCTGCAGGCGCATACCAATGCGTAACCGGTTGATAAATACTGAGGCAACCTGATCGCGTTCACTGGCAACGGCGGTTTCTTTTTCGATAATTGATGCCATCGTCACCAACTGGTTTTTATCTTTATAAGGCAGACCGTCCGCACGCCCTTCCCAGGCGCTATCGACCGCTTTCACCATTTTCTTGTGCGCTCGCTTGAGTAACGCGACATCGGTGGTATTGGCGGTATACATCCAGGTGTCTGGCCAGAACCAACCTTCAATCCACTCCGGGTTTTCCAGTTCAAGTGCCTGCGCTACGGTGGCGTACTTATCGTCGCTCAGCGTGTGCTTGATATACGGAGCCTCACGCAATTGCTTGAGGTAGTCGCTCAGACGCATCCCTTCTACCAGTCGCAGCGGGAACTGTGCTTCTTTACCGCTTTCCAACAATTTCAGCATCTCGCGCACGGTCATCTGCGGTGTAAAGCGGTAAGTCCCGGCTTTAAAGTGAGAAAGATCCGGTTCGATACGCAGCAACCATTGAAAAACCCGTGGGCGATTGATGATCTTATCGGCATAAAGCTGTTCACCTAGCGCCAGACGTCCGGTCCCTGGCTTAAGGGTAAATATCGTCTCTTCTTTGATAAGCAATTTGCTGTCGGCAAGATGGCGAACCTTCCAGACGCCCACACCAGCGGCGATACCCAGTACCACCAGCAATAACAAGATTATCAATAACACTTTTTTCATGACTAATTCGGGCGCTCACAAAGTGGGGCTAAATATTCATATAACGTTGCTGACGAAAAGGAGACATCGCCACAGGCACGTACGGGCATCACTGGCATTAACGCATTACAAATAACCATCTCATCTGCCTGCAACGCCTCTTCCAGAGAGGCTTGCACTTCGACAAGCTGATAAGAGGATTGTGCCAGCAAACGGATACAGAATTGTCGCATAATGCCGTTAACACCTGCCTGATCCAGTCGCGGCGTATAAACTACGTTGCCCTTCCGCCAGAACAAATTAGCCGCACAGCATTCCGTAACCCACCCTTCGCTGTCAAGGACCAGCGCCTCATCAGCGTTTGTCTGCTCAAGATGAGAGCGGATCAATACTTGCTCAAGCCGATTAAGATGTTTAATACCTGCAAGATGAGGATTGCGCCCCAGCCGCACCGGGCTTAGCGCCAACGTCATCCCTTCGTTACGCAAACGGTCGTAATGTGCAGGATAAGCCGTAACGGAGAGAATCCGCGTTGCCGGTCCACTGTTCAATGTGCTGTACCCTCGCCCGCCACTACCGCGACTGATCACGACTTTCAGTACACCATTTTGCTGTTCTGCTGCCAGCGTTTTCATCTCTTGTTCAAGCTGAGGCCAGAAGTCACAGGAAATCATCAACCGCTGACAAGCATCCTGTAGTCGCTGGATATGCGCCGATAACAAACTGACTTTACCGTCGATAACTCTGGCGGTGGTAAAACAACCATCACCAAACTGCGTTGCCCGATCGCTTACTGCCAGCGATTCCTGCTTATGACCGTTAATTAAGAACATACCGGCTCCTTATCAGAGAATTGTTAGTGTGGCAGCATGTTCACTACGGAACAAGTCGGAATAAAAGCTAAGAAAAAAGGCCCGCAAGCGGACCTTTTATAAGGGTGGAAAATGACAACTTAGATCTTTTTAAAGATCAAAGAACCATTAGTGCCACCGAAGCCGAAGGAGTTACACAGAGTGTATTCCATTCCGCTAACCTGACGCGCTTCGTGCGGTACGAAATCCAGATCGCAACCTTCATCCGGGTTATCCAGGTTGATGGTTGGCGGAACAGCCTGATCGCGCAGCGCCAGGATGGAGTAGATAGATTCTACTGCACCCGCCGCACCTAACAGGTGACCGGTCATAGATTTCGTGGAGCTTACCAACACGCGGCTTGCAGCTTCACCGAAGATGGTTTTCACCGCCTGCGCTTCAGCTTTATCGCCAGCCGGCGTAGAAGTACCGTGCGCGTTAACGTAGCCAATCTGACTCGCTTCAATGCCTGCATCACGCAGAGCATTTGCCATCGCCAGAGCTGCGCCTGCGCCATTTTCTGGCGGTGACGTCATATGATAAGCATCGCTGCTCATACCAAAGCCGACGAGTTCAGCGTAAATTTTCGCACCGCGTTTTTTCGCGTGTTCGTACTCTTCAAGTACCAGCATACCGGCACCATCGCCCAGTACGAAACCATCACGCTCTTTATCCCACGGGCGGCTCGCCGCTTGCGGGTTATCATTGCGGGTAGATAATGCACGTGCCGCGCCAAAACCACCAACGCCCAGCGGCGTACTGGCTTTCTCTGCGCCACCTGCAACCATCACGTCAGCATCGCCATACGCGATAATACGCGCAGCATGGCCAATGTTGTGCACGCCGGAAGTACAGGCGGTCGCGATAGAGATGCTTGGGCCACGCAGGCCATACATGATAGTCAGATGACCTGCCACCATGTTCACAATCGTTGACGGAACGAAGAATGGGCTGATCTTACGTGGACCACCGTTCATCAGAGATGTGTGGTTTTCTTCGATCAGTCCGAGGCCGCCAATCCCGGAGCCAATTGCGGCACCAATGCGGGTTGCGTTCTCTTCCGTTATTTCAAGGCCAGAATCCTGCATGGCCTGAACGCCAGCGACAATTCCATATTGAATGAAGGCATCCATCTTGCGCTGTTCTTTGCGCGAGATAATGTCCTCACAGTTAAAATCCTTTACTAAGCCAGCAAATTTCGTTGCATAGGCGCTAGTATCGAAATGGTCGATTAGGCTGATGCCACTCTGACCGGCAAGCAGAGCTTTCCAGGTAGACTCTACGGTATTGCCGACAGGAGACAACATGCCCAGTCCGGTCACAACTACACGACGCTTAGACACGTTTGTCCTCCAGGGAGGGAAAAAATGATTCTAGTGGGACAAAAAGATAAAACTCAGGCGGTCGAACGACCGCCTGGAGATGTTCACTTACGCCTGGTGGCCGTTGATGTAATCAATGGCAGCCTGAACGGTGGTGATTTTCTCAGCTTCTTCGTCCGGAATCTCAGTATCAAACTCTTCTTCCAGAGCCATTACCAGCTCAACGGTGTCAAGAGAATCCGCGCCCAGGTCTTCAACGAAAGAAGCATTGTTGGTAACTTCTTCCTGCTTAACGCCCAGCTGTTCGCCGATAATTTTCTTAACGCGTTCTTCGATAGTGCTCATACTCTTAAATTTCCTATCAAAACTCGCTTTCGCGATGGTTTTCGTAGTGTATAAAATGTTGAAAAATTTGCAACTAAATCCCGGCAGGTCTTACCACGATTTTACGTTATTTTGAGGCCTTACCCCCCAATAACGCAAATCATTTTGCACTAATTATTACTCATAACCACGCAGACTGCGCGCAACATGAGCATTTTGTGCAAATCGCGGTCAGACCATGTACATCCCGCCGTTCACATGCAAAGTTTCACCCGTGATGTAAGCTGCTTCGTCGGATGCCAGGAATGCAACCGCGTTGGCGATTTCCTGTGCGCCGCCGAGGCGACCCGCAGGAACCTGCGCCAGGATACCCGCACGCTGGTCATCGCTCAGCGCACGTGTCATGTCCGTTTCAATAAAGCCCGGAGCAACAACGTTTACAGTAATACCGCGTGACGCAACTTCGCGCGCCAGTGATTTACTGAAGCCGATCAAGCCCGCTTTCGCCGCAGCGTAGTTGGCCTGACCGCCATTTCCCATGGTACCAACCACAGAACCGATAGTGATAATACGACCATGACGCTTTTTCATCATAGCGCGCATTACCGCTTTTGACAGACGGAAAACAGATGAAAGGTTGGTTTCGATAATATCGTTCCACTCTTCATCTTTCATTCGCATTAACAGGTTATCACGAGTGATACCGGCATTATTGACCAGGATATCCACTTCACCAAATTCTGCGCGAATTTTTTCCAGAACAGATTCGATAGATGCCGGGTCGGTCACATTCAACATCAGACCTTTGCCGTTGGCACCTAAATAATCACTGATCGCCTGAGCGCCATTTTCACTGGTCGCAGTGCCAATAACTTTCGCGCCACGGGCTGCGAGCGTTTCAGCAATTGCGCGGCCAATTCCGCGGCTTGCACCGGTTACCAGTGCGATTTTTCCTTCAAAATTCATGATTTTCCTCTTTTAAAGCTCGAGCGCCGCTGCCATCGCTGAAGGTTCGTTCAGCGCCGAGGCGGTCAGAGTGTCGACAATGCGTTTCGTCAGGCCAGTAAGCACTTTGCCCGGGCCGACTTCATAGAGATGTTCTACGCCTTGCGCTGCCATGTACTCAACAGACTTCGTCCACTGAACCGGGTTATACAACTGACGTACCAGTGCGTCACGGATGGCATCACCATTGGTTTCGCATTTCACATCAACGTTATTCACAACAGGAACTGTTGGTGCGTTAAAGGTGATTTTCGCTAATTCTACTGCCAGTTTGTCGGCTGCTGGTTTCATCAGCGCACAGTGAGACGGTACGCTCACTGGTAACGGCAGAGCGCGTTTTGCGCCCGCAGCTTTACAGGCAGCGCCAGCACGCTCAACCGCTTCTTTATGACCGGCAATAACCACCTGTCCCGGAGAGTTAAAGTTTACCGGAGAAACGACCTGACCTTCTGCAGCTTCTTCACACGCTTTTCCAATAGACGCATCATCCAGACCGATGATTGCCGCCATAGCGCCCGTTCCTTCCGGTACGGCTTCTTGCATGAACTTGCCGCGCATCTCAACCAGACGCACCGCATCAGCGAAATCAATCACACCAGCGCAAACCAGCGCGGAGTATTCCCCCAGGCTGTGACCGGCCATCATTGCCGGTGCTTTACCGCCCTGCTGCTGCCATACGCGATACAGCGCAACAGATGCAGTCAACAGCGCTGGCTGAGTTTGCCAGGTTTTATTCAGTTCTTCAGCTGGCCCCTGCTGGGTCAGCGCCCACAGATCGTAGCCCAGCGCCGCAGAAGCTTCTGCAAACGTTTCTTCGACAATTGGATAGCTCGCCGCCATATCAGCCAGCATTCCAACGGTTTGAGAACCCTGTCCAGGGAACACAAATGCAAATTGCGTCATGTTTTAATCCTTATCCTAGAAACGAACCAGCGCGGAGCCCCAGGTGAATCCACCGCCAAAGGCTTCAAGCAGAACCAACTGTCCCGGCTTAATGCGCCCGTCACGTACAGCTTCATCCAGCGCGCACGGGACAGAGGCCGCAGAGGTATTACCGTGGCGATCCAGCGTCACCACGACATTGTCCATCGACATGCCGAGTTTTTTCGCCGTTGCACTGATAATACGCAGGTTAGCCTGATGCGGAACCAGCCAGTCCAGTTGAGAACGGTCAAGATTATTCGCCGCCAGCGTCTCATCAACGATGTGCGCCAGTTCCGTTACCGCAACCTTGAAGACTTCGTTGCCCGCCATCGTCAGATGAATTGAATTCTCTGGATTCACACGGTCAGCATTAGGCAGCGTCAGCAATTCACCATAGCTACCGTCGGCATGCAGATGGGTGGAGATGATTCCCGGCTCTTCAGAGGCAGCCAGCACCGCAGCGCCCGCGCCATCGCCAAAAATAATAATAGTCCCACGATCTGTTGGATCGCAGGTGCGCGCCAGTACATCGGAACCGACGACCAGAGCATACTTCACCGCCCCAGATTTCACGTATTGATCGGCTACGCTTAATGCATAGGTGAAACCTGCGCAGGCTGCTGCAACGTCAAATGCCGGGCAACCTTTAATGCCCAACATGCTTTGAATCTGACAAGCTGCGCTCGGGAAAGCGTGCGTCGCAGAAGTCGTTGCCACAACGATCAGGCCAATCTGGTCTTTCTCAATACCCGCCATCTCAATTGCGCGTGTCGCCGCTTCAAAGCCCATGGTTGAAACGGTTTCGTTTGGCGCGGCAATGTGGCGTTCGCGGATACCGGTACGAGTGACAATCCACTCGTCAGAGGTATCCACCATTTTTTCCAAATCGGCGTTTGTCCGCACTTGTTCGGGCAGATAGCTGCCAGTACCAATAATCTTCGTATACATGTACGCTCAGTCACTTTTCGGTTATATACCGTCACTTGCAAACTGCGAGTTCGCTGGCAGCGTCCTGCTACCGCAGAGTTCCGCTTTTGCCACCGTCCAGCAGCTCAAAACCAGCTGGGTATACAGATTCCAGGCGAGCGGCAATTCGCTGAGGAACTTGTCGCTGCACCGCCTGCACTGCCTGTTCAATCGCGACCGCAAAAGCTCGCTGATTGGCTGCACCATGACTTTTTATCACCGTGCCGCGCAATCCTAACAGACAGGCGCCGTTATACTGGTCGGGGTTGAGGTGACTGAATCGCCTCGTCAGGCTCTTTTGTAGCCAACGCTTTAATAACAGTAGCCACCACGACCGTTTTTTCCCTTCACCCTGAGATTTCAGCAGAGAAAGGAACATCCTGACAACACCTTCCATCGTCTTTAATGTGACATTTCCTGTAAAGCCGTCACAAACCAGCACATCTGTCTTGCCAGTTAACAACTCATTGGCTTCAAGATAGCCGATATAATTGATAGAAGGGATTGTTTTAAGCACCGCTGAGGCATCCCGAATACTGTCGAGACCCTTTACTTCTTCTTCACCAATATTGAGCAACGCCACGCGAGGATTAGGAATTTCCACCACCTCTTCAGCCAGAACTGAGCCCATAATGGCAAATTGCACCAACATTGTACTGTCACAATCGACGTTGGCCCCTAAATCGAGGACCACCGTTTTGCCCTTTTGCTGATGCGGTAATACCGTCACCAGCGCCGGACGCTCAATCCCCTCCAGGGGCTTGAGTAATAATTTTGCCAGCCCCATCAGCGCCCCGGTATTACCGGCACTGACACAGGCTTGCGCTCGACCTTCTTTCACCAGCTCCAGGGCCACGCGCATTGAACTCCCACGACTGGCGCGGATAGCTTGCGAAGGCCGGGCATCACTGGCGATAACTGACTGCGCAGGAATAATCTGCAGACGCGAACGTTGTTCAAAGTCAGCTTTAGCAAGTAATGGCGTGATGGCGTCGGGATTGCCGACTAAAAGAAGAGTGAGTTGCGAATTAGAATTCAGTGCCTGCAATGCTGCAGGCACTGTCACGGAAGGGCCAAAATCCCCTCCCATGACATCTAACGCCAGGGTTAGACGTGTCAAGGTATCGTCGCCGCCCGGTTTGGTCTTTCCCCAGTTGCCTGGGGAAAATCCTCACTAAGCTTCATCACGCAGACGCGTGATTACTTAGCGATGACCTTGCGGCCGCGGTAGTAACCGTCGGCAGTGATGTGGTGACGCAGGTGTTTTTCACCAGAAGTTTTGTCTACAGACAGGCTGGTGACTGCGGTCAGCGCGTCATGGGAACGACGCATGCCACGTTTGGAACGGGTTGGTTTATTCTGTTGTACGGCCATGGACCTTACTCCTCAATTACGGTTTATCCCCGATCCAACGGGGAGCACCAATTACTTACGCTTTAAGCTGGCTAATACGGCAAATGGGTTTGGCTTTTGCGCTTCTTCAGGCAGTTCACCAAAGACCATGTCCGCTTCGGACACTTCACAGTGTTCAGAATCATGCACCGGAACTACCGGCAAGGCGAGGATGATTTCATCTTCAACCATTGCAAGCAGATCGATTTCACCGAATTCGTTAACCTCAATCGGTTCATACGCTTCCGGCAGTGCTTCAGCCTGTTCGTCTGAACGCACAGGACTAAAACAATACGTTGTGTAGACCTGATGAGTAAACGGCTTCCCGCAACGCTGACACTCGAGCGTTACCGTCACCTTCGCATCGCCGTTTAACACTGCGAGACGTTGGTTATCGATAGCGAACGACATGGAGCATTCCACATCACTGTCCACACTGACTACGGATTCGGCGACGCGCTCAACCTGATCAGGAGTATAGATACCCTGGTAATCAAGGCGTTTTTGAGCCGTACGAACCGGATCGAGAGTCAGGGGTAATTTTACCTTTTGCATAGGGCGCGCATATTAACTTTGTAACGTCATAGAGTCAAAGAAAAAGGCAGCCTGTGGTTGCCTTTTGCCAATAATTCGCACACATTGCGGGTTACTGCTTTATTTTCGTTCAGTGCTGATAACGAACATCAACCTGCAAAACGAAGCGCATAGTTTAAAATGGCTATCATCAATACGCTATATCTGATGGAAAAAAATATGCCTAAACTTATTTTAGCCTCCACCTCGCCCTGGCGTCGCGCTCTTCTGGAAAAACTGCAAATCTCTTTTGAATGTGCAGCACCCGAGGTCGACGAAACTCCACGCAGCGACGAATCACCGCGACAGTTGGTGCTTCGACTGGCACAAGAAAAAGCGCAATCTCTGGCGTCACGTTATCCGGATCATTTAATTATTGGTTCAGACCAGGTATGTGTTCTTGATGGCGAAATCACCGGTAAACCGTTAACGGAAGAAAATGCCCGTCTGCAATTACGCAAAGCCAGCGGCAATATCGTCACCTTCTATACTGGACTGGCGTTGTTTAATTCGGCGAATGGGCATCTACAAACAGAAGTGGAGCCTTTTGACGTCCATTTCCGTCACCTGAGCGAGGCGGAGATTGATAATTACGTGCGTAAAGAGCATCCCCTGCACTGCGCGGGTAGCTTTAAGAGTGAAGGATTTGGCATTACGCTGTTTGAGCGTTTAGAGGGGCGTGATCCTAACACGCTGGTTGGTTTACCGCTAATCGCGCTGTGTCAGATGTTACGTCGGGAAGGGAAAAACCCGCTGATGGGATAGTTTTTTGCGCCGGATGCGGTTACTTCGCATCCGGCAATCGGTGCTGGCGGCCTGATGCGGCGTAAACGCCTTATCAGGCCAACCGCCCATTATCAGGTTTATATGCTTGTATTAGCGCGCGTTACGCAGCTTTTGCAAACAACGCTTCAAACCTTCATCCATCGGCGCTTCAATACGCATCACCTCACCGGTCCCCGGATGAGTAAACTTCAACGCTGCAGCGTGCAGGAACAGGCGATTTAATCCCGTGCCTGCTTCAGTGAGCTGTCTGTCAAATTCACGGTCACCGTAGCGATCGTCAAAGGCAATCGGATGACCCGCATATTGTGTATGCACACGGATCTGATGAGTACGCCCTGTTACCGGGCTACAACGCACCAGGGTGGCAAATGCATAGCGTTCTTCCACTTTAAAGCGTGTTTCCGACGGTTTGCCTTCCTGACTCACACGCACGATACGTTCGCCGCTTTGCAGAATATTTTTCAGTAACGGCGCTTGAACGCTCTTCACATGCGACTGCCACTGACCGCGCACCAGCGCCAGGTAATCTTTTTGCATCCCTTTTTCACGTAATTGCTCATGCAGAGAACGCAACGCCGAGCGTTTTTTCGCTACCAGCAACACACCTGAGGTGTCCCGGTCAAGACGATGAACCAGTTCAAGGAACCGCGCTTCCGGGCGCAACGCCCGCAAACCTTCAATAACGCCGAAGCTTAAACCACTGCCGCCATGTACCGCCGTACCGGAAGGTTTATTCAGCACCAGGATATGATCATCTTCATATAAGATGACGTCCGCCAGCGCCGCCACCTTTTGCAGATGTGGCGAAACCGCCTCTTCTTCCCGCTCAGCAACGCGAACCGGTGGGATACGCACCTCATCACCCGCTTCGAGTTTATATTCAGGCTTAATACGTTTTTTGTTCACCCGCACTTCGCCTTTACGCAAAATACGGTAAATCATACTTTTTGGTACGCCTTTCAATTGGGTACGCAAAAAGTTGTCGATACGTTGCCCCGCTTCGTCAGCGGTGATAGCAACAATTTTTACGGATGGAGTCTCTGTTTTCATGGTGGGCGATTCTAATTAGCCAACAGGATTCGCGCCACTCATTTTTCTATGCTTATATTTAGTTTTGCACCTTATTACTTCACTAGGTGATCACTTTATTGATGGTTATTAAACCAATCACCAGCAAGAAGTGAAAAAACTGTGAGTAAGCGGGTGATAAATGGTAAAAGTCATCTTGCTATAACAAGGCTTGCAGTGGAATAATGAGGCCGTTTCCGTGTCCATCCTTGTTAAAACAAGAAATTTTACGGAATAACCCATTTTGCCCGACCGATCATCCACGCAGCAATGGCGTAAGACGTATTGATCTTTCAGGCAGTTAGCGGGCTGCGGGTTGCAGTCCTTACCGGTAGATGGAAATATTTCTGGAGAGTAATACCCAGTCTGTTTCTTTGATAATTGCGCTGTTTTTCCGCATGAAAAACGGGCAACCGACACTCTGCGCCTCTTTGAGCTGACGATAACCGTGAGGTTGGCGACGCGACTAGACACGAGGCCATCGGTTCACACCCGGAAAGGCGTTACTTTGCCTGCAGCTTAGTCGTCAATGTAAGAATAATGAGTAAGTTACGATGAAAAGAATGTTAATCAACGCAACTCAGCAGGAAGAGTTGCGCGTTGCCCTTGTAGATGGGCAGCGTCTGTATGACCTGGATATCGAAAGTCCAGGGCACGAGCAGAAAAAGGCAAACATCTACAAAGGTAAAATCACCCGCATTGAACCGAGTCTGGAAGCTGCTTTTGTTGATTACGGCGCTGAACGTCACGGTTTCCTCCCACTAAAAGAAATTGCCCGCGAATATTTCCCTGCTAACTACAGTGCTCATGGTCGTCCCAACATTAAAGATGTGTTGCGTGAAGGTCAGGAAGTCATTGTTCAGATCGATAAAGAAGAGCGCGGCAACAAAGGCGCGGCATTAACCACCTTTATCAGTCTGGCGGGTAGCTATCTGGTTCTGATGCCGAACAACCCGCGCGCGGGCGGTATTTCTCGTCGTATCGAAGGCGACGACCGTACCGAATTAAAAGAAGCACTGGCAAGCCTTGAACTGCCGGAAGGCATGGGGCTTATCGTGCGCACCGCTGGTGTCGGCAAATCTGCTGAGGCGCTGCAATGGGATTTAAGCTTCCGTCTGAAACACTGGGAAGCCATCAAAAAAGCCGCTGAAAGCCGCCCGGCTCCGTTCCTGATTCATCAGGAGAGCAACGTAATCGTTCGCGCATTCCGCGATTACTTACGCCAGGACATCGGTGAAATCCTTATCGATAACCCGAAAGTGCTCGAACTGGCACGTCAGCATATCGCTGCATTAGGCCGCCCGGATTTCAGCAGCAAAATCAAACTGTACACCGGCGAGATCCCGCTGTTCAGCCACTACCAGATCGAGTCGCAGATCGAGTCCGCCTTCCAGCGTGAAGTTCGTCTGCCATCCGGTGGTTCGATTGTTATCGACAGCACCGAAGCGTTAACGGCCATCGACATCAACTCCGCACGCGCGACCCGCGGCGGCGATATCGAAGAAACCGCGTTTAACACTAACCTCGAAGCTGCCGATGAGATTGCTCGTCAGCTGCGCCTGCGTGACCTCGGCGGCCTGATTGTTATCGACTTCATCGACATGACGCCTGTACGCCACCAGCGTGCGGTAGAAAATCGTCTGCGTGAAGCGGTGCGTCAGGACCGTGCGCGTATTCAAATCAGCCATATTTCTCGCTTTGGCCTGCTGGAAATGTCCCGTCAGCGTCTGAGCCCATCACTGGGTGAATCCAGCCATCACGTCTGCCCGCGCTGCTCCGGTACTGGTACCGTGCGTGACAACGAATCGTTGTCGCTCTCTATTCTGCGTCTGATCGAAGAAGAAGCGCTGAAAGAGAACACTCAGGAAGTTCACGCCATTGTTCCTGTGCCAATTGCTTCTTACCTGCTGAATGAAAAACGTTCTGCAGTGAATGCGATTGAAACTCGTCAGGACGGCGTGCGCTGTGTGATTGTGCCAAACGATCAGATGGAAACCCCGCACTACCATGTGCTGCGCGTGCGTAAAGGGGAAGAAACTCCAACCTTAAGCTACATGCTGCCGAAGCTGCATGAAGAAGCGATGGCGCTGCCGTCTGAAGAAGAGTTCGCTGAACGTAAGCGTCCGGAACAACCTGCGCTGGCAACCTTTGCCATGCCGGATGTGCCGCCAGCTCCAACCCCAGCTGAACCTGCCGCGCCTGTTGTAGCCCCAGCACCTAAAGCTGCAACGGCAACACCAGCATCTCCTGCACAACCAGGGTTGTTGAGCCGCTTCTTCGGCGCACTGAAAGCGCTGTTCAGCGGTGGTGAAGAAACCAAACCGGCCGAGCAACCAGCACCGAAAGCAGAAGCGAAACCGGAACGTCAACAGGATCGTCGCAAGCCTCGTCAGAACAACCGCCGTGACCGTAATGAGCGCCGCGATACCCGTAGTGAACGTACAGAAGGCAGCGATAATCGCGAAGAAAACCGTCGTAATCGTCGCCAGGCACAGCAGCAGACTGTCGAGACGCGTGAGAGCCGTCAGCAGGCTGAGGTAACGGAAAAAGCGCGTACCACCGACGAGCAGCAAGCGCCGCGTCGTGAACGTAGCCGCCGCCGTAACGATGATAAACGTCAGGCGCAACAAGAAGCGAAGGCGCTGAATGTTGAAGAGCAATCTGTTCAGGAAACCGAACAGGAAGAACGTGTACGTCCGGTTCAGCCGCGTCGTAAACAGCGTCAGCTCAATCAGAAAGTGCGTTACGAGCAAAGCGTAGCCGAAGAAGCGGTAGTCGCACCGGTGTTTGAAGAAACTGTCGCTGCCGAACCAATTGTTCAGGAAGCGCCAGCTCCACGCACAGAACTGGTGAAAGTCCCGCTGCCAGTCGTAGCGCAAGCTGCACCAGAACAGCAAGAAGAGAACAATGCTGATAACCGTGACAACGGTGGCATGCCGCGTCGTTCTCGCCGCTCGCCTCGTCACCTGCGCGTAAGTGGTCAGCGTCGTCGTCGCTATCGTGACGAGCGTTATCCAACCCAGTCGCCAATGCCGTTGACCGTAGCGTGCGCGTCTCCGGAACTGGCCTCTGGCAAAGTCTGGATCCGCTATCCAATTGTACGTCCGCAAGATGTACAGGTTGAAGAGCAGCACGAACAGGAAGAAGTACAAGTGCAGCCGATGGTGACTGAGGTCCCTGTCGCCGCCGCTGCCGAACCTGTTGTTAGCGCGCCAGTTGTTGAAGAAGTGGCTGAAGTCGTAGAAGCCCCCGTTCAGGTTGCCGAACCGCAACCGAAAGTGGTTGAAACGACGCATCCTGAAGTGATTGCCGCCGCGGTAACTGAACAGCCGCAGGTGATTACCGAGTCTGATGTTGCCGTAGCCCAGGAAGTTGCAGAACACGCAGAACCGGTGGTTGAACCGCAGGAAGAGACGGCAGATATTGAAGAAGTTGCCGAAACTGCTGAGGTTGTGGTTGCTGAACCTGAAGTTGTTGCTCAACCTGCCGCGCCAGTCGTCGCTGAAGTCGCAGCAGAAGTTGAAACAGTAGCCGCGGTTGAACCAGAGATCACCGTTGAACATAACCACGCTACCGCGCCAATGACGCGCGCTCCGGCACCGGAATATGTTCCGGAGGCACCGCGTCACAGTGACTGGCAGCGCCCTACTTTCGCCTTCGAAGGTAAAGGTGCCGCAGGTGGTCATACGGCAACGCATCATGCCTCTGCCGCTCCTGCGCGTCCGCAACCTGTTGAGTAATAATTAGCTCAAGCAATCAAGCCCTGGTAACTGCCAGGGCTTTTTTATTTCATCTTTGAATCAACATATTAAAATTCATCAAATGGCATCCTTGCTAACCAACAATACAAAATAGGCAAAAAAATGCCCGCCCCGGCGATCCCAGAGCAGGCAGACAAAACATACCCAGTTTCATGATATGTTTTAAAGCGAAATTATTTGTTGAGCTGGAAGAGCGACAATCCCTGCATATCGGTAAATGCTTTATACGATGCCTGCAATGCCGTTTGCTGCATGATGTAAGATGAAATAGTTGCATTCCAGTCCACATCAACCAGATCGCTCATCTGCTGCGTTTGCCCTAAAGCGCGATCGCTACCTAATGAATCAAGCGACTCCAGTTCGTTCAGCTGCGTGCCTAATTCCGCGCGAACAGTCAGCACATTGTTCAGCGAGTTTTTCAGTCCGCGGTTGGTTTTATCCAGTGCCGCAGCGGCGGTTTCTTTATCCGCTTCGCTATCCGCGACCGGCGTTTTCAGGGCTGCGATGGCGCTATCCAGCATGGCAAAAAGATTGGTTTCAGAAGCGCTACCGTCTGGTTCCGCTACCGCGTTGCTGGTAATACTGTCGAAAATTTTGTCGCCCGTATGTCCTATCACCATCGAACGCGAAGCATCGACCTGTTGTTTAATACTTTCTGTTCCGCCGACATAATCACCGTCAGCCTCACTAAACGGCGCAGTCTCTGTTTTATAACCGGCAAAAATGTAGCGCCCGTTACCGTCAGTGGTGTTCGCCAGATTCAGTAACTGATCACGAAGCCCCTGAATATCCGTAGCCAGTGAGGCCCGGTCATCGTCACTCAAGGTGCCATTGCTGGCGTAGACAATTTTTTCCTGAGCATTCTGGATAGCAGTGGTGACCTGGCTAAGCACACTCTCTTCCAGTGACACTTTTTGAGTGGCGAAAGTACGCGCCAGCGTGTACTGGCTGTTTTGTGCCTGTGCCTGGGAGAGAACAACAGCTTGTGATGCAGCAATGGGATCATCTGAAGGGTTAACGACTCGCTTACCCGTCGACATCTGTTCGCCGTACTTCATCCATTCTGCCTGAGAATTGGTGATGCCACGCATGTTTTGCTGGTACATCATCTGGGTACTGAAACGCATTTTATCTCCCCTTAGCGAATGTTAATCAGCGCATCAAAAATCGCGTTTGCCGTCTGCAGAACCTGCGCATTCGCCAGGTAATACTGCTGAAAACGTTGCAGATTTCCGTACTCCTCATCGAGATTGACACCGGAAATCGACTGCTGCTGATTGGAAAGCTGCGTCACCACATTACCTTGCGTGGCGCTACTGGTTTTCAACGTCGCGGTTTTATTCCCGATATCACTCACTAATGAGGCATAAGCGTCGTTAAAGGATTTCGCACCGCCCACCGTTTTACTGTTGCTTTGCAGATCCAGCAGGGCCTGACCGTTGCGGTTGTCGCTATCACCCGCATCTTCTTCGCTCGCCATGGCGATTTTCGCTTCGTCAGTGATTAATACATCCATGTTGACGATGGCGTCACTTACCGGTTTCAGCGTGAAGCTGTCGTTAACGGCAGGCGTTCCTGTAAACGTCAACTCCAGACCATCAAATGCCACTTTACCGTTGGCATCCGGCGTCACTGTAAAAGTGGTATTGCTGGCAAGGCGGGTGACCTGCCACTGATTATTATCGAACGAGATTTTGTAATCTGTCGCCAGTACCGCGGAGGCATCAGTTACCGTGGCACCGATCGCAACGTCACCGTTGTTTTTCGTGTTTTGCAGAACCGCGGGCTTACCGATAGCAAAGAAATCTTTACCGGCATCGCCGTTGGCATCAAATCCGGCTTTGTGTTGGGTGTTGAAAGCCCCGGCAAATGCCAGCGCCAGTTGTCCGAGCGTATTACGCGTCTGGTCCAGATCCTGAGAACGGAATGTCAGAATGCCGCCCAGCGACCCGGTATTCAGTAATTTCTCCGGGATCTCAATATTGCCAGCCGTCCCATCAATATAAGCGACAGTCGTACGCGAAGGGTCGGCGCTGGAAGGAACTGCCGCCAGCTGCCGCGCCGTACTTCCCTGAACCAGTGAGTAGCCATTGGCCATCGTGATGTTATAAGTGCCACCATCCTGAACGCTAACTTCTACGCCAACAATCTGGTTTAATTCACTCACCAGTTGATCGCGTTGATCCAGCAGATTGTTAGGTGACGCCCCTGCCCCCACGCCTGTCAGACGCGAGATTTGATCGTTCAGGCTGGCGATTTGTTTAGCGTAATTGTTGATCTGATCAACACTGGCACCTATCGCGATATTGACCTGTTTGTCCTGGTCGCGCAGATATTGATCGGTGGTTTTAAACTGATTCACCAACCCTTCTGATTTCCCAATCAGCGCCTGGCGCGCTGCCGGGTCTTCCGCGTTACTTACCAGCGTTTGCAGGCTTGTGAAGAAATCCTGCATCTGTGTTGCCAGCGAAGAGGTACTGGTGGAGAGCATATTGTCGATTTTCGACATCTGCTCATAGCGGGCAGTCAGGCCGCTACTTTGCGTCTGCGCCGCACGTAACTGGTTGGTAATAAATGCATCATACTCACGCTGCACACCAGAAACGTAGACGCCATTGCCAACCCAGCCGCCAGCGCCCAACGTGCTATTGGCCTGCGCCATAATAGTGGTTTGGCGGGTATATCCGGCAACGTTATAGCTGGAGATATTATTACTTGCCGTATTTAACGCCGCCTGGGCCGCGTTCAGTCCGCTCATGGCGTTATTGATCAAGCTGGACATGGAGGTTCCTTATAAGCCTTCAATTACAGAGTATTATCGGCAGCGACCCGCCGGACTTGAGTTATTCAGAACAGATTATCAATGTTCATACTGTAGGTTTTGCTCACTTTGTCGCTTATCGATTTCATCTGCTGAATCATGTTGGTGAGTTTGCGGGCATAGTGAGGATCGGTGGCATAGCCCGCGTCCTGTAGGGCCTGTGCCCCCTGCTCCGCACTCACGGCGGTCGTCACGGCAGCGTAGCGCGGATTACGTGTTAACAGCCCAACGTAATCCGACAATGCTTCCAGATACGAGCTGTAGACCCGAAATTTCGCTTTTACTTTCTTCGCTTCGCCGTTTTCATATTCAGTCGTGGTGATTTCAGTGACTGGCCCTTTCCAGTTGCCAGAGGCTTTGACGCCAAACAGGTTATAACTCGGCTCGCCGTTTTCGCGGCGGATTTGCCGTTGCCCCCAGCCAGATTCAAGCGCCGCCTGAGCGAGGATCAAATGATGTGGCACACCGCTTTGCTGGCTTGCCAGTTGGGCGGGCAGTGAGAGTTGCGCGAGGAATGCTTTACTGTTACCCGGCAACGAATCATCGTAGTTACGTGGTACGGCCTTTTGCACCAGCTGAGAAAGCGCCTGATTTTGATAACGCACCACAGTTTCGAGCGGGAATTTCATCGGTGCTGCTGGCGTGGGCTCCTCTGGCAATGGTTGTTCTGGCGTCATCTGTTTAACCATCATCTCTGCAAGCCCCAGACCTTTGCCCGCCGTCATCTGTTGGGCAATCTGCTGGTCATACATACTGGTATACAGGCGAGTGTGCTCGCTGCTGAACAGGCCATCTTTTGGTAAAGCGTCGCGCATGCTTTTCAACATCATCTGCACGAACATCCCTTCCACCTGGCGGGCCACCGGACGGATATTTGCCGCTGGATCTTCGCCCGCTTTCGCCTTTAGTTCGTTGAGTGATTGCGCATCCCAGGCCGCACTTGCCAGTAGTTTGCTGTCGCTGATCATCAGATGATTTCCAGTTTTGCCCGCAGACATCCCGCACTTTGCATTGATTGCAAAATAGACATCAGATCCATCGGCGTAGCGCCCAGCGCATTGAGCGCGCGCACCACGTTATTGAGGCTGGCGCTGGAACGTACGCTTTGCAGCGAACCGCCGCTCTGGCGTAAATCGATCTGCGTTTGTGGAGTAACCACAGTCTGTCCACCACCAAACGGTGTATCTGGCTGGCTGACATTGGCCTGACGATTGACCGTAACCGAGAGATTCCCCTGCGCTACTGCGCAGCTGTCCAGGGTCACTTCGCGATTCATCACCACCGAGCCAGTGCGCGAGTTAATCACTACTTTAGCGTCCTGCGGGGTGACATTAACCTGCATATTCTGGATATCGGCAAGGAAACGGACCTGGGAACTGTTGCCACTTGGTACGCGCACCTGAATAGTCCGCGCATCTAACGCGGTGGCGCTGCCATATCCACGCACGCGGTTGATGGTGTCAGCGATTTGCTGCGCCATGCTGAAATCTTCGTCGTTAAGTTGCAAATTAAGGGTATTCCCGACGCCAAACTGGCTGGGCAATTCACGTTCAATAACCGCACCATTGGTGATCCGTCCACCGTTCAGTTGGTTCACCTGAACACTGCTACCGCCAGCGGAGGCTCCAGCGCCACCAACCAGAATATTGCCCTGCGCCAGCGCATACACCTGACTGTCAACGCCCTTAAGCGGTGTCATCAACAACGTACCGCCACGCAAGCTTTTGGCATTACCCATGGAAGAAACCACCACATCGATGGTTTGCCCCTGGCGTCCAAACGGCGGAAGTGACGCTGTCACCATTACCGCAGCGACGTTTTTTAGCTGCATATTGGTGCCCGTCGGAACGGTAATTCCCAGCTGTGAGAGCATGTTATTAAGCGTTTGTGTGGTAAACGGCGTCTGGGTTGTCTGGTCACCGGTTCCATCCAGCCCCACCACCAGGCCATAGCCAATCAGTGAGTTTTGCCTTACCCCCTGAACACTGGTGAGATCGCGAATACGCTCAGCCTGAGCCGCCGTGATAACCAGTAGAAGAATTAATGCAGAGAGAAATTTAATCACCACAGCCTCACTTACATTGGCGACAGGTTAAGGAAGAAACGCTGCAACCAGCCCATATTTTGCGCTTCGTTAATGTAGCCATTGCCTACGTATTCAATGCGCGCATCCGCCACCTGAGTAGATGGTACGGTATTGCTGCCGCTGATAGTGCGTGGATTAACCACGCCAGAGAAGCGAATAAATTCGGTACCCTGATTAATGGCGATCTGTTTTTCACCCACCACATGCAGGTTGCCGTTGACCAGTACCTGGTCAACCGTCACCGTCAACGTACCGCTAAAGGTATTGCTGGCATTGGCCCCGCCTTTTCCGTTGAACGTGTTACCACCGGAGGCTTCGACATCGGCACGAGCGTTACCAAACAACCCCTGCAAATAGCGCGGCACAGTATCAAAGCCAAAATTAGTTTTACCGTCACGGCTGGCATTCGCAGAGGAGCTTTTGCTGGCGCTGACGTTCTCCTGTAACACGATAGTCAGCGTATCGCCAATATTGCGTGGTCGACGATCTTCAAACAGCGGTTGATAGCCATAGTTAATCGGCTGAGCAGACTGGAAAATAGACCCGTTGGCGACGGGCGTCGGACCGGGAACCGGTTGTGCACTGGTCGCCCCTTGTACCAGCGGCGTGGAGGGTATCCAGGCGCAGCCGGTTAGTGAAAGCACCAACAAGCTGGAAATGGCATAAGTATGCGCAGCGTTTTTTTGCATGGCTATCATCTTCAAAAATCAGTAAACCGGTGAACCTGCCACCGGTTAAGCCTTAGAGTTGCGTCAGTTTTTGCAGCATCTGATCGGTGGTGGACACCGCTTTACTGTTGATTTCGTAAGCGCGTTGCACCTGAATCATATTGACCAGTTCTTCCGCCACGTTGACGTTAGACGTTTCAACATACCCTTGATACAGCAGTCCCGCGCCGTTCAGGCCCGGCGTGCTTTCGTTCGGTGCACCGGAGGATTGCGTTTCGGTGTAGAGGTTTTCGCCAATGCTCTCCAGTCCGGTGTCATTCATAAAGGTGGTGAGATTGAGCTGCCCAACCTGAACTGGAGCTGCCTGGCCTTGTTGGGTTACGCTGACCACGCCATCACGACCGATGGTGATACTTAACGCATTCGCCGGAATGGTGATCGCTGGCTGCACCTGAAAACCACCGGCCGTCACCAGCTGCCCGTTCTGATCCACCTGGAAAGAGCCGTCACGGGTATAGGCTGATGAGCCATCTGGCAACATCACCTGGAAAAAGCCCTGCCCTTTAATCGCGACGTCTTTACTGTTATTGGTTTGCGACAGGTTGCCCTGGCTGTGTAAACGTTCCGTGGCGACCGGGCGTACCCCCGTACCGATTTGTAATCCGGATGGTAAGGTGGTTTGTTCGGAAGACTGTGCCCCCGGCTGGCGAATGGTTTGATAAAGCAGATCTTCAAACACCGCGCGCTGACGCTTAAAACCGTTGGTACTAACGTTTGCCAGGTTGTTGGCAATGACGTCCATATTGGTTTGCTGGGCGTCAAGGCCCGTTTTGGCGATCCATAATGAACTGATCATAAAATGTCCTGTAGTGGATTAGTGACAAAGTGCATATGTCTTCTTGCCGGATGCGGCGTAAACGCCTTATCCGGCCTACAAGAGCTCGCAAAATCGATAAATTGCGATTGCCCCCATAGACCCGATAAACTTGCGCATAGGGCAACTTATACTTGTCATGTATCCTTTCAATTAACTCATCGACAGCAGTTGGTTGGCACGGCCTGCGTTATCATCGACGCTGCTGATCACCTTCATCTGCATTTCAAAACGCCGTGCGCTGGCAATCATGTCGCTCATTGCCGCAACGGCATTGACGTTACTGCCTTCCAGAACCCCCGACATCACACGCAAGGTTGGATCTGCCAGCAGTACCGGCCCACGCGTAGCCTGGCTTTCTGCGCTTAAACGAAAAATGCCATCGTCACCGCGCTGGACTTCGCTGCCCGTGGCTTTCACCAGCTTCAGACGCCCCACTAGCGCAACCGTATTTGCCGGATCGCCCGGATTCAGCGCCGAGATTGTGCCATCGGCAGCAATAGTGATTTCCGCCCCTTCCGGCACAGCAATTGGCCCCGCCTCGCCTACCACCGGATGTCCCTGAATTGTCAGTTGCCCGGTAGGATCAACCTGAATGCTGCCATTACGCGTATACCCTTCACTGCCGTCAGCGGTCTGCACGGCCAGCCAACCATCCTGCTGCAACGCAACGTCCAGCGGGCGCGAGGTGTAATCCATCTTGCCGGGCGTCATGTCTGCACCCGGTGTTGACGCCGTTACCAGCGTGCGCGTGGGCAGTGAAAGCCCTTCCACCGGCACTGCGCGCAAGGCGTTTAACTGCGCGCGAAAACCGGGCGTTGAGGCATTGGCCAGATTACTGGCGGTTACCGCCTGTTGATTCAGCGTCTGGCTGGCTGCTCCCATCGCGGTATAAATTGCGTGATCCATTGAGCTATCCCGTCAGCGATTAGCGTAAGTTAACCAGCGTGTTGAGGATCTGGTCCTGGGTTTTGATGGTCTGGGCGTTAGACTGATAGTTACGCTGGGCAACGATCATATTGACCAGTTCTTTACTGAGATCGACGTTGGACGCTTCCAGCGCCCCGTTGGTCAGTGTGCCAAAGTTGCCCGTCCCGGCTGTCCCCAACAGCGCCACGCCAGAAGATTGCGTAGCGGACCAGACGTTGTCGCCTTCGGATGCCAGACCTTCGTTGTTGGCAAAGTTCGCCAGTACAATCTGCCCCAGCAGTTGGGTTTGTTCGTTGGAATAGTTGCCGACAACCGTACCGTCATCATTGATTTGATAACTCACCAGATCGCCCGGTTTGTAGCCGTTCTGGGTGGTTGCCACAATGTTGTTAGCGCCGGTATTTTGCTGCATGGAGTTGAGGAAGCTCAGGCTAAACGTGGCGGGATCTGCGCCGTTAATTGCGCCGGTGGTAATATCCTTTGTTGGATCTGAGGTCAGAACGCCATTGGCATTAAACACCAGCGTCGTTGCAGGGTTAGCTGTGCCTGTTGGATCACTGCTATCCAGGGTGTAAACATCCCAGTGATTATCCCCGGTCTTCACAAAGTAGACGCTCATGTCATGAGCATTACCCTGACTATCGAAAACAGTCACCGAACCTTTTTTGTTATAGCTATCCGCATTGCTGGCATCAAATGCGTTAACAGAGGGAAGCGAATCACTGGAATTCAGGTTGATCTGCATCGACGCCGTGGTGGTAGTTTTCGCTGCCATCAGGGTATTCGGAATCGAAATATTGGTCGGATTCGCCCCTTGCTGAATAGTCGGCGGCGTACCGGTTGCCGGGTAACCCGTCAGCTGTAAACCTTGCATATTCACCAGGTTACGGTTTTCATCCAGCTTAAATTGTCCGTTACGGCTGTAGAACACCGAACCATTGCTGTCTACCAGACGGAAAAAACCGTTCTGGCTGATAGCAACGTCCAGACCACGCCCGGTGTTGGTGGTCGTGCCATCGGTAAAGTCCTGAGTGATACCAGCAACTTTTACCCCCAGTCCCACTTTCGAACCGGCAAACATATCGGCAAAAGAGGCCGTGCCTGATTTAAAGCCGTAGGTGGCGGAGTTGGCGATATTGTTGCCAATAACATCGAGGTTGGTGGCGGCAGCGTTTAATCCGCTAACCGCTTGAGAAAAGGCCATGACTGACTCCTGAAATGTGAAGGCTTAAATTATCTGCCGTACTTCGTCGAGGGTAGTGGTGCCGTAAGTGCCAAGATCCAGCGTATTACCGTTGTTGCCGCGGATCACCCCCTGCACCAGAGCAAACTGCAGCGGTTGGGCAACCAGTTGTGTACCACCGTTACTGGCGCTAATCGCTACATTGTAAGAACCGTTCGGCGCAGTGCTGCCGTCAGTCAACGTACCGTCCCAGGTGAAACTGTGGACTCCGGCAGTCAGTTCACCGATATCAATGGTACGGACGACCGCGCCGTTTTTATCGGTGATGGTGGCCGTCACTTTGTCTGCTGCCTGTTGCAACTCAACACCAAACGGCGTGGTCGTGGTCACAGCCCCTTCTTCACTGCCGGTTCCCGCAAGAACTGTGGTACCGGGGATCATCACGCCGTGACCGATAAGGTTACTGGCCTGTAACGACTGGCTGTTATCAATCTGTCCGGAAATAGATCCGAGCGTGGTATTGAGTTTTTCAATCCCACTGACCGTGCTGATTTGTGCCAATTGCGACGTCAGCTCGTTGTTTTCCATTGGATTGGTCGGGTCCTGGTTTTTCAGCTGCGCCACCAACAAAGTCAGAAAACTGCTTTGTAAATCTGCGGCGTTGCTGCCCGTGAGCGAACTACTGCTGGTGGTACTGACGCCGGTATTCGTCGGATCGGTGGTGGTTACCGCAATAGACATAGCTTTCTCCTTTATTGACCGAGCGTAAGGGTTTTCAGCATCATGCTTTTCACCGTGTTGAGCACTTCAACATTGGCCTGATAACTGCGTGACGCCGACATGGTGTTAACCATCTCTCCGACGACATCAACGTTTGGCATTTTCACGTAGCCCTTTGCATCCGCCAGCGGATTACCCGGTTCATAAACCAGTTTGTCCGGAGCCTGACTTTCTATAACATCGGCAACCTTTACGCCGCCTGTCGCAGCACCTGGCGCAGCGTTAACCTGGAATACCACCTGTTTTGCCCGATATGGCTGTCCATCGGGACCGGTGACGCTATCAGCATTCGCCAGATTACTGGCCGCCACGTTCAGGCGCTGGGACTGGGCAGTTAACGCCGACCCGGCGATATCAAAAATATTCAGCAGTGCCATCCGTTAATTTCCGCTCTGTAAAACGTTCATCATGCCTTTGATCTGCCCGCTCAACGCGCTAAGGCTCATCTGGTATTGCAGGCTGTTATCGGCAAACTGGGTGCGTTCGCGATCCATATCGACAGTATTACCGTCAAGCGAAGGCTGGTCCGGAATACGGTATTGCAGTTCTGCGGTAGGAGGCGTCAGCGCCTGCGCCGGAATGTGTTTCGTTGAGGTCATCGTCAGTGCAACCACACTTGTTGCATCCCGTCCACGTTGCATGACTTTTTTAAGTTCACTGGCAAAATCGATATCGCGAGCCTGATAACCAGGGGTATCGGCATTGGCGATGTTTGCTGCCAGCACTTCCTGACGCTGGGCGCGCAGATTGAGCGCCTCTTGTTGAAAACGTAAGGCGGCGTCGAGCTTATCGAGCATATCTCCTCCGCAGGTATCAAAATTCTGCCATCAGCTTAAATGCCTTTACGCGCGCGTTATCGGCGGAATAAACGCAAAATGGGTCGCTATTTATGCCGTTGATGGTCATTGCGGACAGGTACAATTCACGTTGTAGAAATGGCTGGGGGGCGAAAATGCTGGCAATAAAACGTCGCGTGGCGATCATCGCGATACTGTTCAGTCCGTTAAGTGCGGCGAGCAATCTCACATCGCAATTGCACACCTTTTTTAGCGCCCAGCTCGCGGGGGTAAGTGATGAGGTTCGTGTTTCTATTCGTACAGCGCCCAATCTACTGCCGCCGTGCGAGCAGCCATTGCTTTCGATGAGCAATAATTCCCGCCTGTGGGGCAATGTGAATGTGTTGGCACGCTGCGGTAACGACAAACGATATTTACAGGTTAATGTGCAGGCCACAGGAAATTATGTGGTTGCCGCAATGCCCATTGTGCGGGGAGAAAAGCTGGAAGCTGGCAATGTCAAACTGAAACGCGGACGGCTGGACACCCTGCCACCGCGTACGGTGCTGGATATCAATCAACTTGTTGATGCCGTTAGCCTGCGCGATCTATCACCCGATCAACCTATCCAGTTAACCCAGTTTCGCCAGGCATGGCGGGTAAAAGCGGGACAACGCGTCAACGTGATCGCCAGCGGTTATGGGTTTAGCGCCAACGCAGAAGGTCAGGCGCTGAACAATGCTGCCGTCGCACAGAATGCGCGGGTGCGCATGGTATCGGGACAGGTGGTCAGCGGCGTTGTTGATGCAGATGGGAATATTCTTATAAACCTGTAAGCTGTTAAAGATAACCCATCCCTTGCCGATAAATAAGCAACACATGATAAAAGCGCCCTCAATGAGGAATAAACCATGAGTATTGATCGCACTTCGCCTCTGAAGCCAGTAAGCACCGTTCAACCGCGCGAAACCACTGACGCGCCGGTAACAAACACCCGGGCGGCAAAAACAACCGCCTCCACCAGCACCAGTGTGACGTTAAGCGACGCGCAAGCAAAACTGATGCAACCCGGCAGCAGTGATATCAATCTTGAACGTGTCGAAGCGTTAAAGCTGGCGATTCGTAACGGTGAACTAAAAATGGACACCGGCAAAATTGCCGATGCGCTGATCAACGAAGCGCAGCAAGACTTGCAGAGTAACTGATCGTATGACGCGTCTTGCAGAGATCCTCGACCAGATGTCCGCTGTGCTTAACGATCTCAAAACGGTAATGGATCAAGAGCAGCAACATCTCTCTATGGGGCAGATCAACGGCAGCCAGTTGCAATGGATTACAGAACAAAAAAGCTCACTGCTGGCGACGCTGGATTACCTCGAACAGTTACGCAGGAAAGAACCCAATACAGCAAATAGCGTTGATATTAGTCAACGCTGGCAGGAAATTACTGGCAAAACGCAGCAACTACGCCAACTGAATCAACATAACGGCTGGTTACTGGAAGGACAGATTGAACGCAATCAACAGGCGCTGGAAATGTTGAAACCGCATCAGGAACCGACGCTGTATGGGGCGAACGGTCAGACCTCAACAACCCATCGCGGCAGTAAAAAGATTTCGATCTGAAGATTAACTCCGGCCTGCACTGCAGGCCGGAATGTATCGTTACACCGTCCGGCGGGCAAATTCTTTAACTTTGAAGCCCAGTACTGCCAGTGCAGCGAAGTACGCGGCAATCCCCGCCAGCACGACCGCCATTAAACGCAGTAAACGCCAGGGCATAGTACCCAATGACCACTCCGGCATGATATGTAACATACCTAAAAGCACGCCAGACATCACCAGTACCGCCACCACCAGACGCAACAGAAACGCCATCCAGCCGGGTTGCGGGGTAAAGATTTTCTGCTTACGCAACTGCCAGTAAAGCAGCGAAGCATTCAGACACGCCGCCAGACCAATAGAAAGTGACAGCCCGGCATGTTTCAACGGACCAATAAACGCCAGGTTCATCAATTGCGTTAAAATCAGCGTAACGATGGCAATTTTCACTGGCGTTTTAATGTCCTGGCGGGAATAAAAGCCAGGAGCCAACACTTTCACTACAATCAGGCCAATCAAACCCACCGAGTAGGCAATTAACGCCCGCTGGGTCATCAGCGCATCAAAGGCGGTAAATTTACCGTACTGGAACAGCGAAACGGTTAACGGACCGGAAAGAATGCCCAACGCAACCGCACTCGGCAGCGCCAACAGGAAACAAAGACGCAGCCCCCAGTCCATCAAACGGTTGTATTCATCATGATTGCCACTGGCAAAACTTTTCGACAGCGACGGTAGCAAAATGGTGCCAAGCGCCACGCCCAGCACACCGGACGGAAACTCCATTAAGCGGTCGGCGTAATACATCCACGACACCGAACCGGAAGCAAGAAACGAGGCAAAAATGGTGTTGATGATTAAGGAGATCTGGCTCACAGAGACGCCAAGGATTGCCGGTCCCATCTGTTTCACCACACGCATTGCTCCGGCATCGTGGAAGTTAATGCGTGGCAAAACCAGCATGCCGATCTTCTTCAGATGAGGTAGCTGATACACCAGCTGCAGGATGCCGCCGACCGTAACAGCCCAGGCCAGCGCCAGCACCGGTGGATTAAAGTACGGCGCGGCAAACAGCGCAAAACCAATCATGCTGATATTGAGCAATGTCGGGGCAAACGCCGGAATTGAGAAGCGGTTCCAGGTATTCAGAATCGCTCCCACCAGCGACGCCAGGGAGATCAGCAAGATATAGGGAAAGGTTATCTTTAGTAGCTGGCTGGTCAGGGCAAATTTGTCGGCAGTGTCAGCGAAGCCAGGCGCGGTCACCATGATCACCCACGGTGCAGCGAGCATGCCAGCGACCGTCACAACCGCCAGCGCAAGTGTCAGCAGGCCAGAAACATAAGAGACAAAGACCCGCGTGGCGTCTTCACCCTGCTTGCTTTTATATTCTGCCAGAATCGGTACAAATGCCTGGGAAAATGCCCCTTCGGCAAAGATACGGCGTAACAAGTTAGGAAGTTTAAAAGCGACGAAAAAGGCGTCGGTTGCCATCCCTGCGCCAAAGATTCTGGCGACAATTGCGTCTCGTGCGAAGCCAAGCACACGCGAAAACATGGTCATCGAGCTGACGGCGGCCAGCGATTTTAATAAATTCATCGGTGTTCTAATCCAGACCCACGGGCAAAACGCCTGCAAGGCAGGCGCTGAAAGAGGCGAATAGTCTACCTGGATTATGGTGAATTGCTACCGCCAGATGTTACAGGGTTTATTCACTCATCGCATCGCGCCAGATCTTGTCAACGATACGTTGCGCCAGCACGGCCTGTTCGCCGGCGGTTTGCGGAACTGTCTGATTTTGCACGCATTCAATGAAGTGCCGCGCACAGCCGACAAATCCACGTTGCTCGAGCGTACTCTGCCAACCAGGAATCGGTTTATGCACTACGCCCTGCCCGCGCTCCTCACGCCATTCGCGCATATCCGTAATGTCGATGAGCGCACCATCAGTCACGGCCTGCACGGTTTCACGCTGACTTCCGGCACGGCGATGCATACAGGTGGTAATCTGCAAAGGACCAGCCGAAAAATGGTGCTCGGCAAACAGCATTTCGCCGGACTCATTGGTCAGCAACGTACCGCTTTCGAGAGTTGCATTGCCGCCAGACAACCACAGCGCGGTATCAACCACATGCAAATAATCATCCAGCAATGTGAAATAAAGATCGTGTGGCCCGACGCTATTGCTACGATGTTTATCCATTCTTAGCGAGGACGCGGTGGCGAGTTGCGTTTTTAACTCACCGTAGAGTGGTGCGAAACGACGGTTAAAACCGACCATCAACGTCAGTTTTTTCCGCGCCGCCAGTTCCACCAGCCGTTCAGCATCGCGCAGATTTTCTGCCAGCGGTTTATCGACACAGACATGTACCCCCGCATTGAGTAACGTACTGACCACATCAAAGTGGCTGGCGGTGCTGGAATGCACAAAAACCGCATCGCAACTGGCGGCAAGGCTGGATAACGAATCAGCATAAGGAATGCGCCAGCTGTCACAAATTGGCAAGGCTTTGGCGCGCGTAGGCGACCACGCACCTTGTAACGTCCAGTCAGACGCTGCCGCCAGCACCGGTAACCACGCTTTTTGCGCGATGCCGCCTAACCCCACTACGCCGATACGTAATTTTTTCACTTTAATCTCCCAGATGGGCCAGCAACGAATCAAGACGCTGTTTCAGTTCTGCCACTTCGATTTCCAGGGCTTCGACGCGGGCCTGTAAATCACCGTCAGCTGCGTTCGACATATCCGTTACCGCCGGCGGATTCTCAACCTCACCACTGAAAAGATGCATGTAGCGGCTTTCGCGTTTACCCGGTTCGCGGGCCAGACGCACCACAAAAGGACCATCTTCGCGACTCGCCAGTTGTTCCAGCGTCGACTCCACTTCCGCCATATCGCTGAATTCATACATTCGCGCGGCGCGGCTGCGCAGTTCCCCCGGCGTCTGGGCACCACGCAATAACAACGTGGTGATTAACGCCACTTCTGCGGCGCTCAGTTTCAGATCGCCAAATTCTGAATTACAAAAACGTTGCTCATATTTGGTGACCCGATTACCAAAACCGCTCACCGTGCGTAGATAATGACGTTTGACCAGATTATCCAGCTGTTCCTGCACTTCAGATTCACTCAGATTCATAACCGGTTCACGGTTCGTTTTCTGATTACAGGCCGTGACTACACCATTTACGGAGAGCGGGTATTGCTCCGGCGTGGTCACCTGTTTTTCCAGCAAGCAACCAATCACGCGAGCTTCCATGGCAGTAAGTTGATATTTCATGAGATTCTCCTTAGCGGCCGGGCGTCCAGTCTGGGGTAGTTAATGCCGTCAGTACGTGATCGCGCCATTGTCCATCAATCAACAGATAGTCTTTCGCATAGCCTTCTTTTTCAAAACCCAGTCGCGCCAGTAAATCACCGCTGCGTTTATTGTGCGGCATATAATTAGCCATAATGCGATGAATATGTTGGGTGCGCTGCATATAACGAATGGCTGCGCTCAGAGCTTCAAACATGAGTCCTTTGCCCTGCCATTTTTGCCCAATCGAATAACCGAGATAGCAGGCATGAAAAGAGCCGCGAACAACATTGGAAAAATTGGCAACGCCAATAATCTCTTTTTCGTCCGGGTCGAATAAGCCAAAGTAAAAAGCTGAACCTTGTTTATGAAATTCGCTAATCATCCCTAGCCTGGCCTGCCAGCCTGATGGATAACAGTGGCTTTCGTCGCGCACTGGCTCCCAGGGCTTGAGGAAATGGCGATTCTCTGCGTAATAATCCGCCAGACGCCAGGCATCACGATCATGCACCAGACGCACGACCAGTCGGTCTGTGGTTAAGCGCACTTTTGGCACGTTACTGCGATAGCCAAACATTCTATACCTACTCCTTCCCGTAACGTCTTTAATACGCTGTAAGTATTACTATACCTGCGCAACCAGACCCTGTGAAAAGTCCAGAATGCCATTTTCTGCATTATTCACATATTTGATAAAAACTCTCTATCAAAGCGACGTTTTGATAAAAAAATATTGTCCCCGAAGTGATGGGAAAAGTCTTAGCGGCAATGCAGAATAGAAAGTGCTCATCTTTTATTTCCCGGGAGGGGAAATGTCCCGCGTGTCGCAGGCGAGGAACCTGGGTAAATATTTCCTGCTCATCGATAATATGCTGGTCGTGCTGGGGTTCTTTGTTGTCTTCCCGCTGATCTCTATCCGCTTCGTTGATCAAATGGGCTGGGCCGCCGTCATGGTCGGTATTGCCCTCGGTCTACGCCAGTTTATTCAGCAAGGTCTGGGTATTTTCGGCGGCGCAATTGCCGACCGCTTTGGTGCCAAACCGATGATTGTCACCGGTATGCTGATGCGTGCCGCCGGATTCGCCACAATGGGTATCGCCCACGAACCGTGGCTACTGTGGTTTTCATGCCTGCTTTCGGGACTCGGCGGCACGTTGTTTGATCCTCCGCGTTCGGCGCTGGTGGTGAAATTAATCCGTCCACAGCAGCGTGGTCGTTTTTTCTCGCTGTTGATGATGCAGGACAGTGCCGGTGCGGTCATTGGCGCATTGTTGGGGAGCTGGCTGTTGCAATACGACTTTCGCCTGGTCTGCGCCACAGGGGCAGTTTTGTTTGTGCTGTGTGCAGCGTTCAATGCGTGGTTGTTACCGGCATGGAAACTCTCCACCGTACGCACGCCCGTTCGCGAAGGCATGACCCGCGTGATGCGTGACAAGCGTTTTGTCACCTATGTCCTGACGCTGGCGGGTTACTACATGCTGGCTGTACAAGTGATGCTGATGCTGCCAATTATGGTCAACGACGTGGCGGGCGCGCCCTCTGCCGTTAAATGGATGTATGCCATTGAAGCGTGTCTGTCGTTAACGTTGCTCTACCCTATCGCCCGCTGGAGTGAAAAGCATTTTCGTCTGGAACACCGGTTGATGGCTGGGCTGTTGATAATGTCATTAAGCATGATGCCGGTGGGCATGGTCAGTGGCCTGCAACAACTTTTCACCCTGATTTGTCTGTTTTATATCGGGTCGATCATTGCCGAGCCTGCGCGTGAAACCTTAAGTGCTTCGCTGGCAGACGCAAGAGCTCGCGGCAGCTATATGGGGTTTAGCCGTCTGGGTCTGGCGATTGGCGGCGCTATTGGTTATATCGGTGGCGGCTGGCTGTTTGACCTGGGCAAATCGGCGCACCAGCCAGAGCTTCCGTGGATGATGCTGGGCATTATTGGCATCTTCACTTTCCTTGCGCTGGGTTGGCAGTTTAGCCAGAAACGCACCGCGCGTCGTTTGCTTGAACGCGACGCCTGATTTGATACTCCCCCCTGACTCCTCCATACTGAAAGTGAACTGACAGCTAAATGGAGGAGTCACGTGAAGCTATACATTTACGATCACTGCCCTTACTGCCTCAAAGCCCGCATGATTTTCGGCCTGAAAAATATCCCCATCGAATTACATGTTCTGCTCAACGACGACGCAGAAACACCCACCCGGATGGTCGGTCAAAAACAGGTTCCCATTCTGCAAAAAGATGACAGCCGCTATATGCCAGAAAGCATGGACATCGTTCACTATGTCGATAAACTCGACGGCAAACCGTTACTGACCGGCAAACGTTCCCCTGCCATTGAAGAGTGGCTGCGCAAGGTCAATGGCTACGCCAACAAACTGCTGTTGCCGCGTTTTGCCAAATCGGCATTTGATGAGTTTTCTACTCCTGCCGCGCGCAAATATTTCGTCGACAAGAAAGAGGCCAGCGCGGGTAATTTTGCCGACCTGCTGGCCCACTCTGACGGTCTGATTAAGAATATCAGCGATGATTTACGTGCGCTGGACAAACTGATCGTCAAACCGAACGCCGTGAATGGCGAACTTTCGGAAGATGATATTCAGCTATTTCCGCTCCTGCGTAATCTGACGCTAGTAGCCGGAATCAACTGGCCAAGCCGCGTTGCTGATTACCGCGATAATATGGCGAAACAGACACAAATCAATTTGTTATCATCAATGGCGATTTAATCCTGACCCGCCGCGGCAGCCTGTATTCGCGGGTTGCCGCCGTTTTCAGTTTTTTCTGCTGGCGCGTTTATCGCTGGTGACACATGCTGCGTTGTGTCAGGATATTGACGCAGATTTCATGTCGAGGACTACCATGAACAAGTTTTTATTTGCCGCTGCATTGATCGTCAGTGGCCTGCTCGTTGGCTGTAATCAACTCACCCAATACACCATCACCGAACAAGAAATTAACCAGTCGCTTGCGAAACATAATAATTTCTCAAAAGATATCGGTTTACCCGGCGTGGCTGACGCCCATATTGTTCTGACAAACCTGACCAGCCAAATTGGTCGCGAAGAGCCGAATAAGGTTACCCTAACCGGAGACGCCAATCTGGACATGAACTCCCTGTTCGGTAGCCAGAAAGCGACCATGAAACTGAAGCTGAAAGCGCTGCCCGTGTTTGATAAAGAAAAAGGCGCGATCTTCCTGAAAGAGATGGAAGTGGTCGATGCGACGGTACAACCGGAAAAAATGCAAACGGTGATGCAAACATTGCTTCCCTATTTAAACCAGGCATTACGCAATTACTTTAACCAGCAACCTGCTTACGTCCTGCGCGAAGATGGCAGCCAGGGCGAAGCAATGGCGAAGAAACTGGCGAAAGGCATTGAAGTGAAGCCAGGCGAAATTGTCATTCCGTTTACTGATTAATCACGAGGGCGCATTCGCGCCCTTTATTTTTCGTGCAAAGGAAAACGTTTCCGCTTATCCTTTGTGTCCGGCAAAAACATCCCTTCAGCCGGAGCATAGAGATTAATGACTGCACCATCCCAGGTATTAAAGATCCGCCGCCCAGACGACTGGCACCTTCACCTCCGCGATGGCGACATGTTAAAAACTGTCGTGCCGTATACCAGCGAAATTTATGGACGGGCTATCGTAATGCCCAATCTGGCTCCGCCCGTGACCACCGTTGAGGCTGCCGTGGCGTATCGCCAGCGCATTCTTGACGCCGTACCTGCCGGGCACGATTTCACCCCGCTGATGACCTGTTATTTAACAGATTCGCTGGATCCTAATGAGCTGGAGCGCGGATTTAACGAAGGCGCGTTCACCGCTGCAAAACTTTATCCGGCAAACGCAACCACTAACTCCAGCCACGGCGTTACGTCAGTTGACGCAATCATGCCGGTACTTGAGCGCATGGAAAAAATCGGTATGCCGCTACTGGTGCATGGTGAAGTAACACATGCAGATATCGACATTTTTGATCGTGAAGCGCGCTTTATAGAAAGCGTGATGGAACCGCTGCGCCAGCGCCTGACTGCACTGAAAGTCGTTTTTGAGCACATCACCACCAAAGACGCTGCCGACTATGTCCGTGACGGAAATGAACGGCTGGCTGCCACCATCACTCCGCAGCATCTGATGTTTAACCGCAACCATATGCTGGTTGGTGGCGTGCGTCCGCACCTGTATTGTCTACCCATCCTCAAACGCAATATCCACCAACAGGCATTGCGTGAACTGGTCGCCAGCGGTTTTAATCGTGTATTCCTCGGAACGGATTCTGCGCCACATGCACGTCATCGCAAAGAGAGCAGCTGCGGCTGCGCGGGCTGTTTCAACGCCCCAACCGCGCTGGGCAGTTACGCTACCGTCTTTGAAGAGATGAATGCTTTGCAGCACTTTGAAGCATTCTGTTCTGTAAACGGCCCGCAGTTCTATGGCTTGCCGGTCAACGACACATTCATCGAACTGGTACGTGAAGAGCAACAGGTTGCTGAAAGCATCGCACTGACTGATGACACGCTGGTGCCATTCCTCGCCGGAGAAACGGTACGCTGGTCCGTTAAACAATAAAAATCGTAGCTTCCTGTTGTCATTAGGTTATTTTACCTGTATAAATAACCAGTATATTCAACAGGGGGCTATTATGCGAATTGAAGTCACCATAGCGAAAACTTCTCCATTGCCAGCTGGGGCTATTGACGCCCTGGCTGGCGAACTTTCCCGCCGTATTCAGTATGCGTTTCCTGATAATGAAGGCCACGTATCGGTACGTTATGCCGCAGCAAATAATTTATCGGTTATTGGCGCGACAAAAGAAGATAAACAGCGCATTAGCGAAATTCTCCAGGAAACGTGGGAAAGCGCCGATGACTGGTTTGTCAGCGAATAATATGCAGTGATTTTTGTTTTTGCCGGGTCGCCCCGGCTTTTTTATTTTACTTGCGAATTGTGAGTACAAAATTTCTACACTTCCTCAAAATAATTGCACAATATGCTAAAAAAATATGAATGACATGCTGTTTTATTGTTCATATAAATCTTAAAAGCAGAAATTTATCTGCTCCCCCCTTTAAAAATTCGGTGAATACCCTTACTTATTGGTATACTGAAGTTGCTTCAGATAAAAACGCATTGAACCTCGAATAACGTTGTCTAGTAACACGAATTAGGGGGCCATGATGGAAAAAAATAATGAAGTCATTCAGACTCATCCGCTCGTAGGGTGGGACATCAGCACCGTTGATAGCTATGATGCGCTGATGTTGCGTTTGCACTACCAGACCCCAAATAAGTCCGAGCAGGAAGGGACTGAAGTTGGTCAGACGCTCTGGTTAACCACTGATGTTGCCAGACAATTTATTTCGATATTAGAAGCAGGAATCGCCAAAATTGAATCCGGTGATTTCCAGGTAAACGAGTATCGGCGTCATTAACATGACATGACCATCCACCCAAAAGGCACCTCACCGGTGCCTTTACCATTTCTGGGTTGTATATCTGCATTCAGTTAATTACTCTGCTTAAACCATGAGAGCAGAGAGAAAAAAATGAAATACGATCTCATCATTATTGGCAGCGGTTCCGTAGGCGCTGCCGCCGGGTATTATGCAACCCGCGCCGGTTTAAACGTGCTAATGACCGACGCCCATATGCCACCGCATCAACACGGCAGCCACCACGGCGATACGCGATTAATTCGCCATGCTTATGGTGAAGGCGAAAAGTATGTCCCGCTGGTCCTCCGCGCGCAAATGCTGTGGGATGAACTTTCCCGCCACAACGAAGATGATCCCATTTTTGTACGCTCTGGTGTCATTAACCTCGGTCCGGCTGACTCCGCATTTCTCGCCAACGTCGCCCACAGCGCCGAACAGTGGCAACTCAACGTTGAAAAGCTCGACGCGCAAGGGATTATGGCCCGCTGGCCAGAAATACGCGTCCCGGACAACTACATCGGTTTATTTGAAACTGATTCCGGTTTTTTGCGCAGCGAACTGGCGATTAAAACCTGGATCCAACTGGCGAAGGAAGCGGGCTGTGCGCAGCTGTTCAACTGCCCGGTCACCGCAATTCGTCATGACGATGATGGCGTAACTATTGAAACGGCTGACGGTGAGTATCAGGCGAAAAAAGCGATTGTCTGCGCGGGAACATGGGTAAAAGACCTACTCCCGGAGCTGCCTGTCCAGCCCGTACGCAAAGTATTTGCCTGGTATCAGGCCGATGGTCGCTATAGCGTGAAGAATAAATTCCCGGCGTTTACCGGTGAACTGCCCAATGGCGATCAATATTATGGTTTTCCGGCAGAAAACGACGCGTTGAAGATTGGCAAACATAACGGAGGCCAGGTTATCCATTCAGCGGATGAACGTGTTCCGTTTGCGGAAGTGGTCAGCGATGGTTCGGAAGCCTTCCCGTTCTTGCGCAATGTGTTGCCGGGTATCGGTTGCTGCCTGTACGGCGCTGCCTGCACCTATGATAATTCGCCTGACGAAGATTTTATTATCGATACCCTACCCGGCCACGATAATACACTGCTCATTACCGGCCTGAGTGGGCACGGTTTTAAATTTGCGTCAGTTTTAGGGGAAATAGCTGCCGATTTTGCGCAAGACAAAAAAAGCGATTTTGATTTGACGCCATTCAGGCTTTCCCGCTTCCAATAATCATCATTACGGCCTCCAGAATGAGGCCGTTTTTACAGGAGTATTTAATGCGTCGACTGTTGCACTATCTCATCAATAATATTCGCGAGCATCTGATGCTTTATCTTTTTCTCTGGGGATTGTTGGCAATTATGGATCTGATCTATGTGTTTTATTTTTAGTTTTCCGCACTGACATAAACTGACAAATATTTAATCTCCCTTTCATTTAGCGTGAAAAATTGAATGAGATTCTTCCTGCCTCTACAGCACTCACTAGACCTTCCAGATGCTTAACCCACTAAACTTATGAAGATTCTTTCATTATTAATTCAAAATTATTGAAATAAAAATAAATATCATTCAATTTGTTATTTTTGTGTTGCAATTCATTCTCCGACACGCCATTTTCTTTCTCTCGCAAATTCGTTTTGGATGTACTTATGTCATTCACAAATACCCCTGAACGCTATGGTGTTATATCTGCGGCCTTACATTGGATAAGCGCAATTATTGTCTACGGCATGTTTGCTTTAGGTCTGTGGATGGTCACGCTCAGTTATTACGATGGCTGGTATCACAAAGCACCCGAACTGCATAAAAGCATCGGTATTTTGTTAATGATGGGGCTGGTTATTCGCGTTCTGTGGCGTGTCATATCTCCACCGCCGGGTCCGCTGCCGAGTTATTCGCCCATGACTCGTCTTGCAGCAAAAGCTGGACATCTCGCATTGTACCTATTGCTGTTCGCCATCGGCATCAGCGGCTATCTGATCTCAACTGCCGATGGTAAACCGATCAGCGTTTTTGGCTGGTTTGACGTCCCCGCGACCCTCGCCGACGCTGGCGCACAGGCTGACTTTGCCGGTGCCCTGCATTTTTGGCTCGCGTGGAGCGTCGTAGTACTGTCCGTTATGCACGGATTTATGGCCCTGAAGCATCATTTCATCGATAAAGACGACACTCTGAAGCGCATGCTGGGAAAGTCGTCATCTGACTATGGAGTATAAAAAATGAATAAAAGCCTGCTTGGTTTAACCTTCGCTTCCCTGATGTTCTCTGCCGGTTCAGCGGTTGCCGCCGATTACAAAATTGACAAAGAAGGTCAGCACGCCTTTGTTAACTTCCGCATCCAGCATCTTGGCTATAGCTGGTTATATGGCACCTTTAAAGATTTCGACGGTACTTTTACCTTTGATGAAAAAAATCCGGCTGCCGATAAAGTGAATGTGACAATTAACACAACCAGCGTCGATACTAATCACGCCGAACGCGATAAACATCTTCGCAGTGCGGATTTCCTCAATACTGCAAAATATCCACAGGCAACATTCACCTCCACCAGCGTGAAGAAAGACGGTGACGAACTGGATATTACCGGCGATCTGACGCTGAATGGCGTAACCAAACCCGTCACGCTGGAAGCGAAATTAATTGGTCAAGGCGACGACCCGTGGGGTGGTAAACGTGCAGGCTTCGAGGCCGAAGGCAAAATTAAGCTCAAGGACTTCAATATCAAAACAGATTTAGGTCCAGCTTCTCAGGAAGTGGATCTGATTATTTCAGTGGAAGGCGTACAGCAGAAGTAAGAGTGAAATGTTGCCGGATGGCACGCATCCGGCAATGATATTTATTCTGTTGGATCAGGAATGCCCAGTGTTGTATTCAGACGTCCACGAGACTTATTAAAGATCTTATTGCCATTTTCACGTCCTGCCCGACGGCGTCGCTGTTCTTCAGGCGGTAACGCGCTTTCTTCGCAGCAAATCTCACTACAACAACCTTTGTATTTTTCCGCACATACTGGACACTGAATAAAAAGCAGGTGGCAGCCATCATTTTTACAGTTGGTATGGCTGTCGCACGGCGCACCGCACTGGTGGCAATGCGCGATAATCTCATCAGATATACGTTCGCCCATCCGCTCGTCAAAAACAAAATTTTTGCCAATAAAACGTACCGGTAAACCCTGCTCGCGCGCCTTGCGGGCGTATTCAATAATTCCGCCCTCGATATGCCAGACTTTATTGAATCCGTTATGTTTCATCCAGGCACTGGCCTTTTCACAACGAATGCCGCCGGTGCAGTACATAACGATTTTTTTATCTTTATGTGCCTGCATCATCTCGACTGCTTTTGGCAGCTGCTCACGGAAGGTATCTGCCGGAATTTCCAGCGCGTTTTCAAAGTGCCCCACTTCATACTCATAGTGGTTACGCATGTCGATAAACAATGCATCGGGATCGTCAAGCATGGCGTTCACTTCCGCCGCTTGCAGATACTCACCCACATTGCTGGCATCAAAGTGAGGATCGTCAATACCGTCGGCAACGATACGATCGCGGACCTTCATGCGCAGTACCCAGAAGGATTTCCCGTCATCATCCAACGCGATATTCAGGCGTAAGCCCTCTAAAGCCGGGTCGAAGGCATAAAGCTGCGCGCGAAATGTTTCAACATTGCTCGCAGGTACGCTGATTTGCGCGTTAATGCCCTCATGCGCCAGATACACTCGCCCAAAAACATTCAGCGCGGTAAACAGTTGATATAAAGCGTCACGGGTCACCTTAGGATCGGCAATGTGGAAATACTTATAAAACGAAATGGTGGTTCGCGGTTCGCTCTCAGCCAACATTTTGGCTTTTAACGCGTCGTTGGAAATGCGGTTGTGTAACACTGGCATGGTGTACGGTTCCTGCGAGATGGGAAAGTAAAAATCCGCGGCATGATATAGCAATTATCGATAATTAACATCCACACATTTTACGCTACATTTTAGCATTAAAAATTATTTGTTATTTACAAGCGCGGCAATTTCGCCCAGTCTTCAGTCACAAATTTTGGTTGCGGACGAAAAAATGCGACAATACATACAATTGCCCGTATAGGTTGAAAAACAGGATTGATATGACGAATCTACCCAAGTTCTCCACCGCACTGCTTCATCCGCGTTATTGGTTAACCTGGTTGGGTATTGGCGTACTTTGGTTGGTCGTGCAATTGCCCTACCCGGTTATCTACCGCCTCGGTTGTGGATTAGGAAAACTGGCGTTACGTTTTATGAAACGACGCGCAAAAATTGTGCATCGCAACCTGGAACTGTGCTTCCCGGAAATGAGCGAACAAGAACGCCGTAAAATGGTGGTGAAGAATTTCGAATCCGTTGGCATGGGCCTGATGGAAACCGGCATGGCGTGGTTCTGGCCGGACCGCCGAATCGCCCGCTGGACGGAAGTGATCGGCATGGAACACATTCGTGACGTGCAGGCGCAAAAACGCGGCATCCTGTTAGTTGGCATCCATTTTCTGACACTGGAGCTGGGTGCGCGGCAGTTTGGTATGCAGGAACCGGGGATTGGCGTTTACCGCCCGAACGATAATCCACTGATTGACTGGCTACAAACCTGGGGCCGTTTGCGCTCAAATAAATCGATGCTCGACCGCAAAGATTTAAAAGGCATGATTAAAGCCCTGAAAAAAGGCGAAGTGGTCTGGTACGCACCGGATCATGATTACGGCCCGCGCTCAAGCGTTTTCGTCCCGTTGTTTGCCGTTGAGCAGGCTGCGACCACGACCGGAACCTGGATGCTGGCACGGATGTCCGGCGCATGTCTGGTGCCCTTCGTTCCACGCCGTAAGCCAGATGGCAAAGGGTATCAGTTGATTATACTGCCGCCAGAGTGTTCTCCGCCGCTGGATGATGCCGAAACTACCGCCGCGTGGATGAACAAAGTGGTCGAAAAATGCATCATGATGGCACCAGAGCAGTATATGTGGTTACACCGTCGCTTTAAAACACGCCCGGAAGGCGTTCCTTCACGCTATTAAATCTTCCATGCTGGATGCTTCAGAATGGCATCCGGCATTACCACAGAAAATCCCCCTGATTTAGCGATAAAAGCTCTCTGGATTGCGCCCCCTGGAAGTCGGGCGCATAATTAGTGTGCTTATCTTTTCTTCTTATGTTCACCGCGCCTGGCGCACCAACAGCGGATTGCTATGTCACCCTGTGAAAATGACACCCCTATAAACTGGAAACGAAACCTGATCGTCGCCTGGCTAGGCTGTTTTCTTACCGGTGCCGCCTTCAGCCTGGTAATGCCCTTCTTACCCCTCTACGTTGAGCAGCTTGGCGTTACCGGCCACTCCGCCCTGAATATGTGGTCCGGTATTGTCTTCAGCATTACATTTTTATTTTCGGCCATCGCCTCACCGTTTTGGGGTGGACTCGCCGACCGTAAAGGCCGAAAAATCATGCTATTACGCTCTGCTCTCGGCATGGGCATCGTGATGGTGTTGATGGGACTGGCACAAAATATCTGGCAGTTTTTGATCCTGCGGGCGCTTCTTGGTTTACTTGGCGGATTTGTCCCCAACGCTAATGCTCTTATCGCCACACAAGTACCGCGTAATAAAAGCGGCTGGGCGCTGGGTACGCTCTCCACAGGCGGCGTTAGCGGCGCGTTGCTCGGCCCAATGGCTGGCGGTTTGCTCGCCGATAGCTACGGCTTACGTCCGGTATTCTTTATTACCGCCAGTGTGCTCATACTCTGCTTTTTCGTCACCCTGTTTTGCATCAGAGAAAAATTCCAGCCGGTCAGCAAAAAAGAGATGCTGCATATGCGGGAAGTGGTGACATCACTTAAAAACCCGAAACTGGTACTCAGCCTGTTTGTCACCACGTTAATCATCCAGGTGGCGACGGGCTCAATTGCCCCCATTCTGACGCTGTATGTCCGCGAACTGGCGGGTAACGTCAGTAACGTCGCCTTTATCAGTGGCATGATCGCCTCGGTGCCAGGCGTGGCGGCTCTGCTAAGTGCACCACGACTCGGCAAACTTGGCGATCGAATCGGACCCGAAAAGATCCTGATTACGGCGCTGATCTTTTCTGTACTGCTGTTGATCCCAATGTCTTACGTTCAGACGCCATTACAACTTGGGATTTTACGTTTTTTGCTCGGTGCCGCCGATGGTGCACTACTCCCCGCCGTACAGACACTATTAGTTTATAACTCGAGCAACCAGATCGCCGGGCGTATCTTCAGCTATAACCAATCGTTTCGTGATATTGGCAACGTTACCGGACCATTGATGGGAGCAGCGATTTCAGCGAACTACGGTTTCAGGGCGGTATTTCTCGTCACCGCTGGCGTAGTGTTATTCAACGCAGTCTATTCATGGAACAGTCTACGTCGTCGTCGAATCCCCCAGATATCGAACTGATTTTTCGCCTTTCATACTTGCAAAAGCGGAGAATCAGCTATCCTTTTCCCTGAAACCTCATCAACTCAAAGGGAGAATCGTGATGACCATGTACGCAACGCTTGAAGAAGCCATTGACGCTGCACGCGAAGAATTTCTTGCAGACAACCCCGGCATCGACGCCGAAAACGCGAATGTGCAACAGTTCAATGCCCAAAAATACGTTTTGCAGGACGGCGACATCATGTGGCAAGTTGAGTTTTTTGCCGACGAAGGGGAAGAAGGTGAATGTTTACCCATGCTTAGCGGTGAAGCTGCGCAAAGTGTCTTTGACGGCGACTATGATGAGATAGAGATCCGCCAGGAGTGGCAAGATGAGAATACATTACATGAATGGGACGAGGGGGAATTTCAGCTTGAGCCACCGCTGGATACCGAGGAAGGACGCACTGCAGCTGATGAGTGGGATGAACGTTAATCACTCATACGGGCCATGATGTACGTCGATCGGCAGCAGTAAAGTATCGAAAACCAGGGAGAATGGCAGATCAAGGATCGTGACGTAACGCCAGGCGGAGTCACGCACGTCCCATTGCACACCGGGATAATATTGGTTGCCATGCCCCTGCCCCGGTATAGTGCGACTAATGATGCTGCCACAGCCACTCAGCAAGGTCACCATTATGCTCATCACAATTAAACGCATTTGATACCTCTTCCGTAAAAAATACCGGCATAACGCCGGTATTTTTGTTGGCTCGTTGTTTTTGCCGGATGCGGCGTGAACGCTTTACCCGACCTACAAAATCTTGCAAAATCAATAAATTGCAGGAACGATGTAGGCCTGATAAGCGTAGCGCATCAGGCAACTACGTTTTTATTGCGAAGCCGCATCCGGTTTACGTAATGCCAGTGGATTGAGCTTTATCCCTTCGTAATAACTCACCCATGAGGAATATCTCTCCGGGGAATTCCAGACGCGGAAATGCAGACGGGCCATCGTCACCGGATCGCTTAGCAGCACCAGGCGACGATCGCGATTCAGCTTCTCTGGCGTCTCGTTCAGCGCCTGTTCAACGTGGCGGTCACGGGCGATTTCCAGCACCTTGCTGGCGCGGTGACGCGCGGTCGCCATTGCGGTTGCCAGAGCGTTAAATGACGGGTTAAACACCGCGTGCATAAAACCATCATCAAGGGAGCGTTGACGATTCATCTCAAGGAACCGATCGGTATCAACCAGCACCTGCGGCGGTGAATACTCTTCCGGGATCAGGAACAGTTTCCAGCGTTTGGTTCGCAGACCAACGGTGGCACGGCTGGAAATCACCGAAACAAACGGTGACAGGATCAACGAGAAGACAATCGGTGCCAGCCAGAACAGAAAACGCAGATCCAACCACGCCATACCAACTGCCCACACTAACCCTAACAGCAGCTGTGAGCCGTGGCGTTTGAACGCTTCCCCCCAGGAAGTGGAGTCATCATCACGCTGCGGTGAATTCCACACCACTTCCCAGCCAAGGAACGCGCTGACGACGAAGACCGTATGGAACAGCATGCGTACCGGAGCCAGCAGCACGGAAAACAGCACTTCCAGCAGCAACGATAATGTAACGCGCCAGAAGCCGCCGTATTCTTTCGTTCCTTTGCACCAGATAAGCAAAATGCTCAATAGCTTCGGCAGGAACAACAGCACCATGGTCGAAGCAAAAAGTGCAATCGCCAGCTCAGGACGCCACTGCGGCCATACCGGGAACAACTGCCGTGGTTGCAGGAAGTATTGCGGTTCGGTCAACGCATGTACTACCTGCAATGCAGTAGAGAGCGCGAGGAACATAAACCACAGCGGAGCGGAGAGATAAGACATCACGCCCGTCAGGAACACCGCACGGTGAACCGGGTGCATACCCTTCACCAGGAACAGACGGAAGTTCATCAGGTTACCGTGGCACCAGCGGCGGTCACGTTTTAGCTCATCAAGCAAGTTAGGCGGCAATTCTTCATAAGAACCCGGGAGATCGTAAGCAATCCAGACCCCCCAACCTGCACGGCGCATCAACGCCGCTTCCACGAAGTCATGTGACAGGATTGAACCGGCAAAAGAACCTTCGCCCGGCAGCGGAGCCAGTGCACAGTGCTCGATAAACGGTTTCACGCGGATAATCGCGTTATGCCCCCAGTAGTGCGACTCGCCAAGTTGCCAGAAGTGCAAACCGGCTGTAAACAGTGGCCCATACACGCGGGTCGCGAACTGCTGACAGCGCGCATACAGCGTATCCATGCCGGACGCTTTCGGCGACGACTGAATGATCCCGGCGTTCGGGTTGGCTTCCATCAGGCGCACCAGGCCGCACAAACAATCACCGGTCATTACCGAGTCAGCATCCAGCACCACCATGTAGCTGTACTGGCTGCCCCAGCGACGGCAGAAGTCATCGATATTACCGCTTTTACGCTTCACGCGACGGCGGCGGCGGCGATAGAAAATCTGACCTTCGCCACCGACTTCAGCGATAAGCTCCATCCAGGCTTTTTGCTCTGCGACGCAGATATCCGGGTTATAACTGTCACTCAGAATGTAGACATCAAAATGTTTGGCATTCCCGGTGGCTTTTACTGATTCCCACGTTGCACGCAAGCCAGCAAAAACACGGTTCACGTCTTCGTTACAGATAGGCATGATCAACGCCGTGCGATGCTCCGGGTTTAATGGTTCATCGCCAACTGTTGACGCAGATATACTGTATTTATCGCGACCAATAAGCAGTTGCAGGAAGCCCATCAACGCCGTCCAGAATCCGGCGGACACCCAACAGAACAGTACCGCAAAGAGGATCAGGATACCGGTTTGCAGCATATAAGGCAGAAGCTGCATAAAGGAAACCCACACATCCTGACCAACCATATCCATAGGATTAATCAGCGCCCACCCCTGATAAGGAAGAATGGTCTTCATATACCAGGTCGCGACAACAGTTTGCGCGAGCGTCAGGATCAACAGAATGTAACGGCGGATGGTACCGACAGTACGCCACTTTTGCTCGCTCTCCTGCTCTTCTTTGGTCAAACGAGCCAGATAGCGCGGCGTCACATCGCGTCCACGCAGGCGATCCCAGAAACGGCCTACCGGGTTGGTACGCCACGGGTCGGGAAACATCGAGGAGCGTTTTGCTTCTGGCATCGCCTTTAGCTGATCGCGCCCTTCGTCGTCTTTGATTAACTGTCCATCAGCAAGTGAATCTGGCCAGGCTTGTTCCAGACGCGCCTTTACCGAGCCTTGCGGGGAGTCATCCTCCCGCGCCCAGGTGCGGTGTTCGGCATCCAGCGCCTGATGAACGGCGCGGATATCAGTCTTCGGCAATGCCGCTTTCTCGCTTGCGGCGATGGGCATTGCGTCAATGTACTCAGTTGTCTTATTCATTGGCAGGTAACTGGTAGCTCCAGGTTTCACTCAACGTCTGATCGGCATTCACCAGCGCAGCACGCATTTCAGTGGTTTTCTTGGCATCTTTCACTTTCACACGCATCACCAGACGCCAACCTTTGGTAACCGGGTTATAGCGCACCGTGCTTTCAACTATCTCACCATTATCACCAATGCTGGTTTGCGCTGTGACCGGGGTATCCTCTGGCAGTTTTTTCATCTCAGCGCCGGTAAAATCGACCACAAAGGCGATAGTACCGTCAGGCTGGCGAATCAGGTTCGACTGCTTCACATCCCCCGTTGAACGACGCGTTTGTTGCACCCATGCGTTATCTGGCGCATGCAGTTTGTCTTCATCACGGCTGAAGGTGATGGTGTATTTAAAGTTCATCTCTTTACCCGGCTCCGGCAACTGATCCGGCGTCCAGTAAGCGACGATGTTATCGTTGGTTTCATCGTTGGTTGGAATTTCCACCAGCTCAACGCTGCCTTTGCCCCACTCCCCTTTCGGAGTCACCCATGCGCTTGGACGAAGATCGTAACGATCATCGAGATCTTCAAAGCGGGAGAAATCACGACCACGCTGCAATAGACCGAAGCCTTGCGGGTTTTCCATCGAGAAGCTGCTGACCGCTAAATGTTTCGGGTTATTCAACGGACGCCAGATCCATTCGCCATTACCAGCATGGATAGACAGACCGTTAGAGTCGTGCAACTCCGGACGATAGTTATTTGCAGGCGACGGTTGGTTCGGCCCAAACAGGAACATACTGGTTAACGGTGCAACCCCCAGTTTGCCGACTTTATCGCGCAGATAGATTTTCGACTGCACATCCACAACCGTGTCACGTCCTGGCATAACTACGAATTTGTAAGCACCTGTCGCGCGCGGCGAGTCAAGCAATGCATAAATGGTTAAACGTTTATCAGTCGGTTTTGGACGCTCGATCCAGAACTCTTTGAAGCGTGGAAATTCTTCACCCGATGGCAAGGCGGTATCAATTGCCAGGCCGCGTGCAGAAAGGCCATAAACCTGACCTGCACCAATCACGCGGAAATAGCTGGCCCCGAGCATGCTGACGATTTCATCGTTTTTATCTTTGCTGTTGATCGGGTAAAGCACTTTGAAACCGGCAAAACCAAGGTCTTTTACCGTGTCTTTGTCATGCTGAACATCGCCGAAAGTGAAATAATCCGGGCTGTATTTGATTCGTTTGACTGCGGTGGCAGTCACTTCATTTATTTTGACCGGGGTATCGAAGTACATACCCTGATGGTAGAACTCGAGTTTGAATGGGGTCTTCAGATTGTTCCAGTACGCTTTGTCATGATTAAACTGGATCTGCTGATAGTCCGCGTATTTCATATCGCGGAAAACGGAGGGCAAGTTGCTTTTGGGCGCCTCATAGCCTTTCCCGGCTAAGGATTGAGCTTGCTTTGCGACATCATCAATACTGAAAGCCCAGCTTGAAGATGTATACAGGGTTAACATTACTGCAGCACTCAACCAACGCGTTTTCATCATTTGTAGTTTATGTTTCATAATTAGTAAGCACTTCCCCCTTTGTGTGCTTATATCGATCCGATCTATTTTAATGGATAACCAGCCATTCCGACAACAGAATCCCGGTATCGTTCAGCACACTGGCTCATGGATTAAGCACCTGATTGCAACCGTTTTCACTTTCCGTGCTTCTCCTAAAGACAGAAGCATCGACTTCGTGTAGGGTTTGCCAGCAAATTTATTTATCAACCGTCTTACTGACGCTTTCATTCTGGTTAGTGGTAGCGATGATGCTATGCATAAAAACCTTGAAGCCTGCGCCTGGCGCGGTCAGGTCGGTGTCGCTATGGCAACAAGCCTAAAGGCATAACCCGACAGGGATAAGACGAAAAATCCGAGATTAGTTAACCATATATGAATCCAGTACCCGCGCAACGTGAATATTTCCTCGACTCCATCCGCGCCTGGCTGATGTTGTTAGGGATCCCTTTTCATATTTCTTTAATCTATTCGAGCCATACATGGCATGTGAATAGCGCCGAACCGTCATTGTGGCTGACCCTTTTTAATGACTTCATCCACTCGTTCCGCATGCAGGTGTTTTTCGTTATATCCGGGTACTTTTCCTACATGCTTTTTTTACGCTATCCCTTGAAAAAATGGTGGAAAGTACGTGTCGAACGTGTAGGGATCCCGATGTTAACAGCCATCCCCTTACTGACATTGCCGCAATTTATTATGCTGCAATACGTCAAAGGGAAAGCGGAAAGTTGGCCTGGGCTGTCATTGTATGACAAATATAATACGTTGGCCTGGGAATTAATATCACACCTGTGGTTTTTACTGGTGTTAGTGGTCATGACGACGCTGTGCGTATGGATATTTAAACGCATCAGAAATAATTTAGAAAATTCTGATAAAACGAATAAAAAATTCTCGATGGTAAAATTATCGGTGATTTTTTTGTGCCTCGGCATCGGTTATGCGGTAATAAGAAGAACGATTTTTATTGTGTATCCACCCATTCTGAGTAACGGCATGTTCAATTTTATTGTCATGCAAACGTTATTTTATTTGCCGTTCTTTATCCTCGGCGCACTGGCTTTCATTTTCCCTCATCTTAAAGCCTTGTTTACCACGCCGTCTCGTGGCTGTACCCTTGCAGCAGCATTGGCGTTTGTCGCTTATTTACTCAACCAGCGCTATGGCAGTGGCGATGCCTGGATGTATGAAACCGAGTCGGTGATCACTATGGTCCTCGGTCTGTGGATGGTGAATGTGGTCTTCTCCTTTGGCCACCGTTTGCTTAACTTCCAGTCAGCGCGGGTGACTTATTTTGTTAACGCATCGCTGTTTATCTATCTGGTTCACCACCCGTTAACGCTGTTTTTCGGCGCATACATTACACCACACATCACCTCCAACTGGCTTGGTTTTCTCTGTGGCCTGATATTCGTAGTAGGGATTGCGATAATTCTGTATGAAATTCATTTACGCATCCCATTATTGAAGTTTTTGTTCTCTGGTAAACCGGTTGTTAAGCGTGAGAACGATAAAGCACCAGCCCGTTAAGCCGCGTTTACAATAACCATTCCACGGGCAATATCGACGCCAGTTTGACCATAACCCGCTTCCAGAAACTGGTGGCGGGTTCTTTTTTGAGAATAATCTCTTTCTTTGAATGACGATCAACCCAGTTGATCCGTCCCCACCTGTCCAGACGGAGCTGCCAGGCCGCATCATACTGGCTCTGAATAAAGCGTTTATCAATTAACTGTGCCAGCGTTTCGCTCTCTATCACGAAGCCCATTTCAGTATTGAGCAATGTTGAACGCGGATCGAAATTGAAAGAGCCGATAAACACCGTTTTACCATCGATACTAAAGGTTTTAGCATGCAGGCTGGCACCGGAATTACCGGTTATGCCGCGATCGTGTAACGTACTACTTTGTTCACGCGTCGGCTTGAGTTCATATAATTCCACGCCATAGCGGAGCAATTTTTTGCGCCAGCGCGCGTATCCGGCATGGACGACAGCAACATCGTTAGCGGCAAGAGAATTGGTTAGGATCGCAATCTTTACCCCTTTTCTCACCATCCGTAAGAGTTGCGCCACACCTGCGCGTGTCGGTACAAAATAGGAAGAGATAATATCGATGCGTTCACTGGGTGAGCCCATGATATCGAACAGGCGCTGCGGTAACAGTGAATGCCGTTTTGCCTTGCCTTCCCCTTTCGCCGGATCATCACTTAATAAACGTGTTTTCGCCCAGATAAGCGGCAACGTTCCATCAACCAGATGATTTATAAACGGGCTGGATTCCATTTTGCGTAAATAACGATGCGTCATGGCATCGTTGTGCCAGGATGCTGGTAACTCGATGCGATCCGCCATTTCACCTTCCGGGACATCCAGCACCTGCTGTAGGGGTGAAACCGATTTGCAATACCAGTAGCGGGCGAAATCATCGGCAACGTCCTCTACAACTGGTCCTATTGCCATGACATCTAAATCCGAAAAAAGTGGCTCTTCCCCTGCACCAAAATAGGCATCACCAATATTTCGCCCCCCTACCAGCGTCACCACGCCATCGACAGTGAAACTTTTATTGTGCATACGGCGATTGAGACGGGAAAAGTCGGTGATATAACCAAGCGGACGTAGCAAGCGAAACGAGAAAGGATTAAAAAGCCGGACTTCAATGCGTGGATGACTGTCAAGCAAGCGTAAAATGTCGTCAAGTCCGGGCGTATTGTTGTCGTCCAGCAACAAACGGACGCGAACGCCACGCTTTGCTGCGGCTAACAGGGCGGAAAACAGTAACCGACCCGACATATCGTCCTGCCAGATGTAATACTGAACATCCAGCGTATGCTCTGCCATTTCGGCCAGACGATACCGGGCGGCAAACGCATCCAGACTTTTCTCCAGAGGAAAAAGGCCACACTGACCGGGATGTTGCGAACACAGTGGCAGCACCGCGCTCGCCAGCCGGGGCAAATCATTCATCTCCTTGTTGAGTAAGGAGTCTTTCGTAGAGGTGGGCGTTTTCTTCATCATAACAGACAAAGTATACCTGTTCGGGTAAAGCGTGACGGGTAATAAATTCTGAAACGGTTTTTACTGCGATTTCAGCCGCTGCCGCACGAGGGTAACCATAAACCCCAGTACTAATTGCAGGAAAAGCCACTGACGTATAGCTGTTTGCCGCCACCAGTCGTAGGCTATTGAGATAGGCATCCTGCAAAAGCTGGTCTTCGTTTTGTTCACCACCACGCCAGACTGGCCCGACGGTGTGCACTACGGCTTTAGCGGGAAGATCGCCTGCAAGCGTAATAACGGCATGCCCCGTAGGGCAATCGCCCTGCTGTTGCCTGACTTTTAAACAGGCATCCAGCAGCGCCGGACCCGCTGCGCGATGAATGGCCCCATCGACGCCGCCGCCTCCCATTAATGACGGATTAGCCGCATTCACAATCACATCAACGGCCAGTTTGGTAATATCACCCTGCACAACATGAATACGCGTTTTCATAACGCCTCCTTACACCTTCTTGTTTCTTAAGTGTACAGCAGGCTTTTTGGTTAAATCGCATTTTTCTGCTCAGCAAGGTGAGTTGTTCAGAAACTTAGTTATATTCGATGTTCATTACAGCCAGCTTTTTCTGTTTATCAAGATACTGCACTTTTACTGAGGCTATTTGCGCGTTTTTGACATTGCCGCTCATTAACGCTTTGCTGGAATAGGTTCTGCCCGGAACAGAGCCATTCTGTGGGCAGTTCATTTCTACGGGTGATGACTGGGTGCTGACGTCACATGCCGGTTCCACAATTTGGCCATAAAAGTGGATCACGCCCCCTTGCGCGGTGCTTCCTGCGATGGCAATAAAAGGAAAAAACATACTGCCGAGCATTAGAGAGTCTAAAAAAGGTCTGAACATTTATTCTATTTCCTCAATGATTAGTCATCCTTGAGGGTTGTGTTATCCATACTTTCAGGTTGGCTGATCCGCAGCAGACCATTCTCTCCAGATTCATCTTATGCTCGATATTTCAACAAATTAAGACTTTTCTGAAGAGGGCGGCCATTGTTGTGATAAATGAAGTGACTGTCCATCAGAAACAGTAACAACTATTTTCACCCGATCGTCCGGGGAAATATTTAAACTCAACTTCGTCAAAGCAATGGGTTGATTAGCAGGCAATGAGAGGGTCTTTTCTTGCTTCGTCTGACTTTGCCCTGAACTGCCTTCGCGCAGGGACAATATTTGTACTCTGCACAGACAAGATTGAGTAAGAGTGACTTCAGGAATAATGGTGTACATATCCCCTTGCTGGGTCGTATTAAAGGTTATCTGACTGGAAAGTGCCGCAAGGAGTAATAACGCATTCATATTCTTCTCCCGAAAAAAAACAGGGCTTGCGCCCTGTTTCTTTAATACAGATGTGTATTAGTACTGATGAGCGGTCGCGTTGTTACCAAAGCCAACCTGAGTGACGTTAACGCTGGAGTTAGATGCAGTCTGGTCAACAGCAGCACCGTTACCGCCACCGAACTGTTTAACAGTCATAGTAGAATCTTTACCATTCCACTGATCAAGAGTAGCGCTGTTGCCGAAACCACGCTGAGTCAGATCGATTGAGCTGTCATCAGAACCTTGGCCAACATCTGCGCCGTTACCGCCGCCGTGCTGGGTAATGGTCAGATCAGAGTTACGGGCGTCAGCTTGCAGAGCAAGTGCAGAGTTACCGCCACCGTACTGGTAAATGTTCAGCTCTGAATTTGGGCCGCTATTATTACCACCACCACCGTGGTTACCGCCGCCGCCGTACTGAGGAACAACACCTGCCAGAGCGCTACCAGAGAATACGATTGCTGCAATTGCTGCTACTTTTAAAAGTTTCATGTAAAACCCCCATCGGATTGATTTAAAAGTCGAATGGAAATTAACGTTGTGTCACGCGAATAGCCATTTGCGACTGTCTCTGCACTACAATTGCCGTTTTTTGAGTACCATACTGTGTAATATTTGCTTTATTACCAGAACCTTTCTGGATAATCATCGCAGTATTACCATAAGCACCTTGCGAAATACTGGCATCGTTGGCATTGCCCGCCTGATCAATATATGCAAGGTTATAATCTCCTGTCTGGTCAATCTTTGCCCGGTTGCTACTACCTTCTTGCGCAACAACCGCCAAAAGTTTTGAGCCTCCCTGCCGTAACTGAGCACTATTATTAGTCCCAGCTTGACCAATTATGGCTGCCTGATTAAATGAAGACTTACTCAATTCATTTACCGCGAAGTTATATTCTGAATTAGCTAAATCATAACCTGCTGCGGCTGCAATCCCAGGCGCACCCAGTATTGTTAACATCATAAATAACAATTTGTTTTTCATGTTGTCACCCTGGACCTGGTCGTACATTTAAGAAATTAAATCATTTCAACTTGGTTGTTAACGCAACCTGTATTTTGTTAACGCTGCGTTACGATGGAAAGTATGTCTGCGGAAATATTTTTAATAACTCACCCGCGCGTTGTATTTTTCTTTTTTTGTTCATACCAAAGTATTAAAACCCACGTAAATACGCTGTTATCTACGCAAAAAAATATTTTGTTTTCTTTTAAATCTCCGTTTTTCGCAATCAAAAATCACCAGACAGCCATTCTTCTTGCCCGTCGCTGATTGCTGCGATATGTCTTGCGCACAAGCCGTGACAAACCTCGTCTTTTTGCAGTAAAAAATTGTCCAAGGAGGTGTAGAGAAAAAACAAGAACGTTTTACATGACGAAAGGACTACACCGAAATATTTTTTATATGCATTATTAGCAAGTTAGCACCATTTGTATGATTTTTTAAAATTGTGCAATAAAAACTAAATGTACAACTTTTCTATCATTTCTAAACTTAATAAAACCTTAAGATTAACATTTCAATATAACGAGTTACATTTAGTTACATGTTTAACACTTGATTTAAGATTTGTAATGGCTAGATTGAAATCAGATGTAATCCATTAGTTTTATATTTTACCCATTTAGGGCTGATTTATTACTACACACAGCAGTGCAACATCTGTCAGTACTTCTGGTGCTTCTATTTTAGAGGCAGCTGTCAGGTGTGCGATCAATAAAAAAAGCGGGGTTTCATCATGTTTAATGAAGTCCATAGTATTCATGGTCATACATTATTGTTGATCACTAAACCTTCTTTGCAGGCGACAGCTCTCTTGCAGCACCTTAAACAATCGCTGGCAATTACAGGAAAATTACATAATATTCAACGTTCTCTGGACGATATATCTTCAGGCTCTATTATTCTTCTGGATATGATGGAAGCGGATAAAAAGCTTATCCATTATTGGCAGGATACTTTGAGCAGGAAAAACAACAATATCAAAATATTGTTGCTAAATACGCCTGAAGATTACCCGTACCGCGACATTGAAAACTGGCCTCATATCAACGGCGTTTTTTATGCCATGGAGGATCAAGAACGTGTTGTCAATGGGTTGCAAGGCGTCCTGCGCGGCGAATGCTACTTTACGCAAAAGCTTGCCAGTTACCTGATTACGCATTCAGGTAACTATCGTTATAACAGCACGGAATCAGCCCTCCTTACTCATCGGGAAAAAGAGATCCTGAATAAGCTGCGTATCGGCGCATCTAATAACGAGATCGCTCGTTCGTTGTTCATCAGCGAAAATACGGTTAAAACGCATCTTTATAATCTTTTCAAGAAGATAGCCGTAAAAAACCGGACACAAGCGGTTTCCTGGGCAAACGATAACCTCAGGCGATAAAGCCATGAAACGTTATTTACGCTGGATTGTGGCGGCAGAATTTCTGTTCGCCGCAGGGAATCTTCACGCCGTTGAGGTAGAAGTCCCGGGATTGTTAACTGACCATACTGTTTCATCTATTGGCCATGATTTTTACCGAGCCTTTAGTGATAAATGGGAAAGTGACTATACGGGTAACTTAACGATTAATGAAAGGCCCAGTGCACGATGGGGAAGCTGGATCACAATAACGGTGAATCAGGACGTTATTTTCCAGACTTTTTTATTTCCGTTGAAAAGAGACTTCGAGAAAACTGTCGTCTTTGCACTGATTCAAACTGAAGAAGCACTAAATCGTCGCCAGATAAACCAGGCGTTATTAAGTACGGGCGATTTGGCGCATGATGAATTTTAAATAAAAAATTGTTCGGAGGCTGCAATGCGTGTCAAACATGCAGTAGTTCTACTCATGCTTATTTCGCCATTAAGTTGGGCTGGAACCATGACTTTCCAGTTCCGTAATCCAAACTTTGGTGGTAACCCAAATAATGGCGCTTTTTTGTTAAATAGCGCTCAGGCCCAAAACTCTTATAAAGATCCGAGCTATAACGATGACTTTGGTATTGAAACGCCCTCGGCGTTAGATAACTTTACTCAGGCCATCCAGTCACAAATTTTGGGTGGGCTACTGTCGAATATTAATACCGGTAAACCGGGCCGCATGGTGACCAACGATTATATTGTTGATATTGCTAACCGCGATGGTCAATTGCAGTTGAACGTGACAGATCGTAAAACCGGACAAACCTCGACCATCCAGGTTTCGGGTTTACAAAATAACTCAACCGATTTTTAAGCCCCAGCTTCATAAGGAAAATAATCATGCAGCGCTTATTTCTTTTGGTTGCCGTCATGTTACTGAGCGGATGCTTAACCGCCCCGCCTAAAGAAGCCGCCAGACCGACATTAATGCCTCGTGCTCAGAGCTACAAAGATTTGACCCATCTGCCAGCGCCGACGGGTAAGATCTTTGTTTCGGTATACAACATTCAGGACGAAACCGGGCAATTTAAACCCTACCCGGCAAGTAACTTCTCCACTGCTGTTCCGCAAAGCGCCACGGCAATGCTGGTCACGGCATTGAAAGATTCTCGCTGGTTTATACCGCTGGAGCGCCAGGGCTTACAAAATCTGCTTAACGAGCGCAAGATTATTCGTGCGGCACAAGAAAACGGCACAGTTGCCATTAATAACCGAATCCCGCTGCAATCTTTAACGGCGGCAAATATCATGGTTGAAGGTTCGATTATCGGTTATGAAAGCAACGTCAAATCGGGCGGGGTTGGGGCAAGATATTTTGGAATCGGTGCCGACACGCAATACCAGCTCGATCAGATTGCCGTGAACCTGCGCGTCGTCAATGTGAGTACCGGTGAGATCCTCTCCTCGGTGAACACCAGTAAGACGATACTTTCTTATGAAGTTCAGGCCGGGGTTTTCCGCTTTATTGACTACCAGCGCTTGCTGGAAGGGGAAGTGGGTTACACCTCGAACGAACCTGTTATGCTGTGCCTGATGTCGGCTATCGAAACAGGGGTCATTTTCCTGATTAATGATGGTATCGACCGTGGTCTGTGGGATTTGCAAAATAAAGCAGAACGGCAGAATGACATTCTGGTGAAATACCGCCATATGTCGGTTCCACCGGAATCCTGATAGATAAAAAAGCCGGAATTATCATCCGGCATTTTACGGTTTAAGCGAAAGCGTGAGTGCCCCTCACGCTTTATTTTTGATTTGCTGCTCACGGTGAGCTGTCTTTGCACTACGCGCCGCCAACCACAGGCCGCTGTTTTTCATTGCGTAACCAAATACCAGTCCAAGCGCCAGCGAAGGTAACACCAGTTTCCAGTCACCCTGCCCGGCAAACGTCGCGCATGCGCCTATAAACGTCCCCGGAACAAATGAAAGCAGCAGCTGTTTGGCCTGGATACACATCAGAAACGCGACAATACCGGTTATGACATAACCGAGTATTTCCAGATGTGGTGCCAATGCACTACCGTAAATAATGACCATCGCCCACACCACGCCACTAAGCAGGGTTGCAGCGGAGATCGCCAGCCCTTTCAGCCCACCTTGCGGGCAGGCAAAGTAGGCCGTACAGCCCAGGAAGCCCGCCCAGCTTAGTAAGCCCAGGGAAACAGCCACCCATCCCCAGATACCGGAGAGAATGCCTGTTGTGATTGCAATAGAGAGAAGTATGTTCATGCCGCGCATGATAGCAGAAAACGCGGCCATGAATGAGATCGAGCACACATTTTATGCAACAACAAATTACCCGTTGCAGTTATGAGTGATGCAGATCACATTTACTCTTCAGAATCTTCTTCCAGCTCGTCCCACATTGCACTAATAGCATCGCGGGTTAGCGGTGCCATGGTGCGCCAGAAAGGCGTAGTTGCATGGGCCTCCACTTTGCCAAGGAACGCACCACACCAGGGTAACAGATACTCACTGAACAGTGTTTCCAGTGCTTCGCTCTCATCTTCCGTTGACTGATCTTCCAGCCAGGAAGCCGCAAGCAGCAATGTGCCGATGTGATCGGCTGGCGTATCCGCTAGTGGCATCCCTCGTTCGGAAAGAAAAGCGCGCACTTCCGCTTCCGTTGCGCCCTCAACCCATGCGCTACGATATGGCGGCACAGCACATTCATCGCAGATAAACAACGCATTGTAATCGGCAGAGACTTGCGTCATATCACAGCTTTTCTGTAAACGCGTCAGTAACTCATCCTGCTCCAGTGGCCAGTTCGCAGCCAGTTTCCCCTCACGAATCAGGGTAAACAACGGCACCAGTAAAGGATCTTGCGGTTGGCGGTAATAGAGCGAACCCAGCACACGACAGAGGATAGAAAACTCATTCATTAATATATTTCCATTACTAGTAATTAAAGGTCTGCAAATTCCGCAATCGGTGCCATACCGCGAGATTCAAGGAAGTTAAGTAAGCGGCGCGGAGAAACATTCAAAATGCGCTCTGGCGGAAAATCTACCGCGTCGAGGATTTTAAGACACTCTTCAAATTCACCCATGGTAAACGCAGTGTGAGAATCCGAGCCTAATGCCACCCAACCTCCAGCGTCACGTACCGCTGCGGCTACCGCACGACAATTGTCTTCACTTCCCTTACGTGAGTGTAAAAATGAGGAATTATTGATTTCCAGCGCCACCTGATGTTTCGCTGCAGCTTCAGAAACAGCTTTAAAATCAATTGGATATCGTGGATTTCCGGGATGACTTATTATATGCACATTGCCGCTGGCGATAGTGGCGATCATCGCTTTTGTATTGGTCGCTTTGTCATGTGGCGCAAAAACCGGCTCATGAAAACCGGCAATAATCAGATCCAGCGAATCAAACATTTTGCCGCTGCAGTCAATTTCACCATCAACATTTTTAATGTTAGCTTCGATGCCGCGCAGGATCCCTACCCCATCAACCACTCGCGGCCAGATACGCATGTTAATGAAGTGCCAGTGATGCGGCGCATCTTCCATATCCGGGCCATGATCGGTGATAGCAAAAAGTTTAATGCCCTTTTGTTTGGCCTGGGCAATGTAATCACTCAATGTGCTATATGCATGCGTGCTGGCAACGGTATGCATATGAAGGTCGACGGGATACATAACTCTCTCCTGTATTCAATTCCCGCCAAGGATAGCAGGAAACCAGATGCTTTATTAGTAGCCGCGTGCGCGGTCGACTTGCCCGCAGACCCTCTCCCCTTTTTCGAGCTGGGCAATGGTGCGCGAAATGTAATCCACAGCTTCAGCGGGACGGGTAATCGCGGCGACATGTGGTGTTATCGTCACGCGTGGATGTTGCCAGAGCGGACTTTCCGGCGGTAAGGGTTCACGATTAAAAACATCCAGCATTGCGCCTTTAACTTTGCCGCTATCCAGCGCCGCGAGCAGGTCATCTTCCACGACATGAACACCACGCGCCAGGTTGAGGAGATACGCGCCATCCGGTAATTTTTCGAGTAATTGTTGATTAATAATGCCGACGGTTTCAGGTGTATTCGGTAACAAATTAATCAATACCCGACATTGGCTCAGAAATGCAGAGAGTTCTTCCCGTCCGGCAAAGCTTTGCACGCCAGGCCACGATTTACGGGTTCGACTCCAGCAACGCAGCGGGAAGCGCCAGGTTTGCAGACTCTGTGCAACTTTACTGCCCAGTACGCCTGCGCCCAAAATGCCGATGGTAAAATCTTCCCGATGATATTCAGGCAGCGGTTGCCAATGCGAACTATTTTGCTGGATGCGGTAATCGTCAAAACGTCGAAACCAATGCAGCACCTGACTGACAGCATATTCCTGCATTTGCTCGCCCATACCGGTATCTTCCAGGCGAAAAAGTGGAACAGAAGGCTTCAGCATTTCAGGGTGAGCCTGTAGCTTGCTCAAAATAGAATCAACACCTGCCCCAAGTGCAAACACCGCTTTAAGATCGCGCCCAGCCAGCATTTCAACAGGAGGATGCCAGACTAAAGCATAATCGGCTGATTCATTGTCTCCGCTTTTCCATGCTCTGACTCTTGCCTGAGGAATAGCTTTGTGCAGTGCCTCAATCCACCATTGGGTATCGAACGTTGGGTGATAAAAGATGATATCCATACTGACTCCCGAAAAGCGTTGCGCGAAATTTATTCGCACTTATCGTTATGATCTACAAAAGCCACCAGCATAACAAATCCGTGGTCGGTGGCAAAAAAAGCAAATTTCGCTTATTAAAACTGCATATTGATTGAAGTTTGAATAATCGAGCGATTTTTTAAAAAAGTTTGTTGACCTCAGGTCATGATTTCCCTAAATTAGCGCCCGTTCCAGCAAGACAGGAACGACAATTTGGTGAGGTGTCCGAGTGGCTGAAGGAGCACGCCTGGAAAGTGTGTATACGGCAACGTATCGGGGGTTCGAATCCCCCCCTCACCGCCATATTTAAAGAAGAGCTCGTACGAAAGTACGGGCTTTTTTTTCGTATATTGCACACACCGGGGGGATGAGAAGCCCCGATCGGGGTTCGACAACTGGCGACAGACTCATTCATCATCCTTGCGGTTGATAAGAATTTCTGCCTCTTTTACTACCACCTTATTACGCCCGGTCTCTTTCGCCTCGTAAAGTGCGTTATCAGCCAGTTGATAGATCTCCTTAGGGTTTAACTCATTTTTCTGCGTTACAACAGCGCCAATACTAATCGTCACTTTTTGTGGTATGGCGTATTCAGGATTATCGCCAGTTAAACGTTCAACATTTTCCCGAATCCTTTCCGCTAAAGCTTTCGCACGTTCAGTATCGATGTCCGTCAGCAAGACGCCAAACTCTTCGCCGCCGACGCGCGCAAAAAGGTCATCTGGCCGTATGCTTTTCCCAATGATACTCACCACTGTTTTTATCACCTGATCGCCAACCGGATGCCCCCAGGTGTCGTTGACTTTTTTGAAGTGGTCGATATCCATAATCATGACGCAATAAGGCGTTTTTTTGGCCGATGCTGATTGAACTGTCAGTTCATTAAAAAAATAATTTCTGTTAAATATATTGGTTAAGGAATCGCGATGTGCAATGTCCTTTGTTACTCGTAGCGCACTGAATATATGGCACATAAATATTACCATAACGGTTAACTTACTGACTACTTCAATAGTGCGACTAATATACCAAATGGACACGCTATACCTGCTCATAAATAAAAGAGAGACATTGTACAGTACGGCACAAAAAGCAATCACCGTCACTCCATTCCAGATATCACAGCGTAAACCATTAAAGTATAGATTAACTGAAAGCAAGGTTAACCACATGAAAATCATTATGGTAACATATGATGTTTTCCAAACCACCTGATCATTTTCATTGGTTAACTCGGCAATGTGTAAATTGTAGCTCTCATAATGACTAGAAAGTATGTGAGCAACTATCGGCCCCCCAACAACAAAAAACAAACTTATGCACAAAGTCATTTTTTTGGAAAATAAATTGCGCTGTTTTGTGTTTTCACTAACTTTATTCACCAATGCCAGAAATATTAATATGCACAAACTCATCTGACGAAACAAATAATAGATTGCAATGTCATTTTGAACAACACTGCTTGTCAAACGCCCCTCAATAATTTGCTGAATGATAATGACGGTTTTAATAAAGTAAATCAAACAACTTAGAAAAGCCAAACTAAGTATACAGTTTGAAAATTGCCTACGGTCATAAATGAAATACAACTGCATAAAAATAAATGCAACAGTATCGATAAAAAATAAAGCAATCATAACCATCAGATAGGTTGATCGTGGAACAACTTCCTCAACGGTTGGCTGATTGAACCAACTATTAACCAAAACCAATGCAAGCCCAAACAATAAGCTCACTAATACAGTACTACTAATTCCCAAATAGTCTTTTTCCATAAAGCTACACCAACCTGTAGGTTGTAGATCCCTTTTTATTATTAATAGATATAAGAACTGTACTGTTGTCAATATGAAAATCCACCCACAAACAATACCGATGATGATAGTTGCAGAATGCAATTATTATCACTTTAATGCTTTATATATTTTTTGCTGCAAGGCAGGCTTGCAAATACTTATAAAGGATTATAATAAAATCATTATAAAGCATTAATTAATAGATACATTAGGAATAACAATTAAATTCGTGAGTGCAGTAGCGCTGCCTTTCATCAGGACTTTCGAAAAATCCGAAATTATGCATCGGAATTTACTGATTTAATTATTTTAATCCTAATTTATTTTGAAAAAGGCATTGGGATTTATGCCGTATTCCTGAAGATCCTCATCATTGGAATGGATTTTCGGGCGAGAAAAGGATTTTATATGGACAATCTGCTCATCATTTCTTCTTCTCATCATCAACAATTCACGTGTCTCTTCCGCGTTTAATAACGGATTATGAGATGCAAAAATATCTTTCTTTTCAGTTACCTGTAATTAGATATAGAGAGAGATTTTGGCAATACATGGAGTAATACAGGATGTATTCAAGTAGCAGAAAAAGGTGCCCGAAAACCAAATGGGCTTTGAAACTTCTTACTGCCGCATTTTTAGCAGCGAGTCCCGCGGCGAAGAGTGCTGTTAATAACGCCTATGATGCATTAATTATCGAAGCTCGCAAGGGAAATACTCAGCCAGCTTTGTTATGGTTTGCACAAAAATCAGCACTCAGTAATAACCAAATTGCTGACTGGTTACAGATTGCCTTATGGGCCGGGCAAGATAAACAGGTTATTACCGTTTACAACCGCTACCGTCATCAGCAATTACCAGCGCGTGGTTATGCAGCTGTCGCCGTCGCTTATCGTAACCTGCAACAATGGCAAAACTCGCTTACACTGTGGCAAAAGGCACTCTCTCTGGAGTCGCAAAATAAGGATTATCAACGGGGACAAATTTTAACCCTGGCAGATGCGGGTCACTATGATTCTGCGCTGGTTAAACTTAAGCAGCTTAACTCTGGAGCACCGGACAAAGCTAATTTACTCGCAGAAGCCTATATCTATAAACTGGCGGGGCGGCATGAGGATGAATTACGGGCGATGACAGGGTCATTACCTGAAAATGCCTTAACGCAACAATATCCCACAGAATACGTGCAGGCATTACGGAATAATCAACTTGCTGCCGCGATTGACGATGCCAATTTAACGCCAGATATTCGCGCTGATATTCATGCCGAACTGGTCAGACTGTCGTTTATGCCTACGCGCAGTGAAAGTGAACGTTATGCCATTGCCGATCGCGCCCTCGCCCAATACGCTGCATTAGAAATTCTGTGGCATGATAACTCAGACCGCACTGCCCAGTACCAGCGTATTCAGGTTGATCATCTTGGCGCGTTATTAACTCGCGATCGTTATAAAGACGTTATTTCTCACTATCAGCGTTTAAAAAATACGAGGCAAATTATTCCGCCCTGGGCGCAATATTGGGTTGCGTCGGCTTATCTCAAAGAACAGCAGCCAAAAAAAGCACAGTCAATAATGACAGAGCTCTTTTATCACAAGGAGACCATTGCCCCGGATTTATCCGATGAAGAACTTGCGGATCTCTTTTACAGCCACCTGGAGAGTGAAAATTATCCCGGCGCGCTAACTGTCACCCAACATACCATTAATACTTCGCCGCCTTTCCTTCGGTTAATGGGCACGCCTACGAGCATCCCGAATGATACCTGGTTACAGGGGCATTCGTTTCTCTCAACCGTAGCAAAATATAGTAATGATCTTCCTCAGGCTGAAATGATAGCCAGAGAGCTTGCTTATAACGCACCAGGAAATCAGGGACTGCGCATTGATTACGCGAGTGTGTTACAAGCCCGCGGTTGGCATCGTGCAGCAGAAAATGAATTAAAAAAAGCAGAAGTGATCGAGCCACGTAATATTAATCTGGAGGTTGAACAAGCATGGACAGCATTAACGTTACAAGAATGGCAGCAGGCAGCTGTCTTAACGCACGATGTTGTCGAACGTGAACCGCAAGATCCCGGCGTTGTACGTTTAAAACGTGCGGTTGATGTACATAATCTTGCAGAGCTTCGTATAGCTGGTTCAACAGGAATTGATGCCGAAGGCCCGGATAGTGGTAAACATGATGTCGACTTAACCACCATCGTTTATTCACCACCGCTGAAGGATAACTGGCGCGGTTTTGCTGGATTCGGTTATGCCGATGGACAATTTAGCGAAGGAAAAGGGATTGTTCGCGACTGGCTGGCGGGTGTTGAGTGGCGGTCACGTAATATCTGGCTCGAGGCGGAGTACGCTGAACGCGTTTTCAATCATGAGCATAAACCCGGCGCGCGCCTGTCTGGCTGGTATGATTTTAATGATAACTGGCGTATTGGTTCGCAACTGGAACGCCTCTCTCACCGCGTTCCATTACGGGCAATGAAAAATGGTGTTACAGGCAACAGTGCTCAGGCTTATGTTCGCTGGTATCAAAATGAGCGGCGTAAGTACGGTGTCTCCTGGGCTTTCACTGATTTTTCCGACAGTAACCAGCGTCAGGAAGTCTCACTTGAGGGTCAGGAACGCATCTGGTCTTCACCATATTTGATTGTCGATTTCCTACCCAATCTGTATTACGAACAAAATACAGAACACGACACTCCATACTACAACCCTATAAAAACGTTCGATATTGTTCCGGCATTTGAGGCAAGTCATTTGTTATGGCGAAGCTATGAAAATAGCTGGGAGCAAATCTTCAGCGCAGGTGTTGGTGCCTCCTGGCAAAAACATTATGGCACGGATGTCGTCACCCAACTCGGCTACGGGCAACGTATTAGCTGGAATGACGTGATTGATGCTGGCGCAACGCTACGCTGGGAAAAACGACCTTATGACGGTGACAGAGAACACAACTTATACGTTGAATTCGATATGACATTCAGATTTTAAGGATAAATATGTTACGTAATGGAAATAAATATATCCTGATGCTGGTGAGTATAATTATGCTCACTGCGTGCATTAGCCAGTCAAGAACATCATTTATACCGCCACAGGATCGCGAATCTTTACTCGCCGAGCAACCGTGGCCGCATAATGGTTTTGTGGCGATTTCATGGCATAACGTTGAAGACGAAGCTGCCGACCAGCGTTTTATGTCAGTGCGGACATCAGCACTGCGTGAACAATTTGCCTGGCTGCGCGAGAACGGTTATCAACCGGTCAGTATTGCTCAAATTCGTGAAGCACATCGAGGAGGAAAACCGCTACCGGAAAAAGCAGTAGTGCTGACTTTTGATGACGGCTACCAGAGTTTTTATACCCGCGTCTTCCCAATTCTTCAGGCCTTCCAGTGGCCTGCTGTATGGGCCCCCGTCGGCAGTTGGGTCGATACGCCAGCGGATGAACAAGTAAAATTTGGCGATGAGATGGTCGATCGAGAATATTTTGCCACGTGGCAACAAGTGCGAGAAGTTGCGCGTTCCCGGCTCGTTGAGGTCGCTTCTCATACATGGAATTCTCACTACGGTATTCAGGCTAATGCCACCGGCAGCTTATTGCCTGTATATGTAAATCGTGCATATTTTACTGACCACGCACGGTATGAAACCGCAGCAGAATACCGGGAAAGAATTCGTCTGGATGCTGTAAAAATGACGGAATACCTGCGTACAAAGGCTAAGGTAAATCCACACGTTTTTGTTTGGCCTTATGGCGAAGCGAATGGCATAGCGATAGAGGAATTAAAAAAACTCGGTTATGACATGTTCTTCACCCTTGAATCAGGTTTGGCAAATGCGTCACAATTGGATTCCATTCCGCGAGTATTAATCGCCAATAATCCCTCATTAAAAGAGTTTGCCCAGCAAATTATTACCGTACAGGAAAAATCACCACAACGGATAATGCATATCGATCTTGATTACGTTTATGACGAAAACCACCAGCAAATGGATCGCAATATTGATGTGCTAATTCAGCGGGTGAAAGATATGCAAATATCAACCGTGTATTTGCAGGCATTTGCTGATCCCGATGGTGATGGGCTGGTCAAAGAGGTCTGGTTTCCAAATCGTTTGCTACCAATGAAAGCAGATATTTTTAGTCGGGTTGCCTGGCAATTACGTACCCGCTCAGGTGTAAACATCTATGCGTGGATGCCGGTATTAAGCTGGGATTTAGATCCCACATTAACGCGAGTAAAATACTTACCGACTGGGGAGAAAAAAGCACAAATTCATCCTGAACAATATCGCCGTCTCTCTCCTTTCGATGACAGAGTCAGAGCACAAGTTGGCATGTTATATGAAGATCTTGCCGGACATGCTGCTTTTGATGGCATATTGTTCCACGATGATGCTTTGCTTTCAGATTATGAAGATGCCAGTGCACCGGCTATCACGGCTTATCAGCAAGCAGGCTTTAGCGGGAGTCTGAGCGAAATTCGACAAAACCCGGAGCAAGTTAAACAGTGGACCCGCTTTAAAAGTCGTGCGTTAACTGACTTCACTTTAGAACTTAGTGCGCGCGTAAAAGCCATTCGCGGTCCACATGTTAAAACTGCACGAAATATTTTTGCACTTCCGGTAATACAACCTGAAAGTGAAGCGTGGTTTGCACAGAATTATGCTGATTTCCTAAAAAGCTATGACTGGACCGCTATTATGGCTATGCCTTATATGGAAGGTGTCGCAGAAAAATCGGCTGACCAATGGTTAATACAATTGACCAATCAAATTAAAAACATCCCTCAGGCTAAAGACAAATCTATTTTAGAATTACAGGCACAAAACTGGCAGAAAAATGGTCAGCATCAGGCTATTTCTTCGCAACAACTCGCTCACTGGATGAGCCTATTACAACTGAATGGAGGGAAAAACTATGGTTATTATCCCGACAATTTTCTGCATAACCAACCTGAAATAGACGTTATTCGTCCTGAGTTTTCAACAGCCTGGTATCCGAAAAATGATTAATCGCATCGTATCGTTTTTTATATTATGTCTGGTGTTATGCATCCCCCTATGCGTAGCGTACTTTCACTCTGGTGAACTGATGATGAGGTTCGTTTTCTTCTGGCCGTTTTTTATGTCTATTATGTGGATTGTTGGCGGCGTCTATTTCTGGGTCTATCGTGAACGCCACTGGCCGTGGGGAGAAAACGCACCAGCCCCCCAGTTGAAAGATAATCCGTCTATCTCCATTATCATTCCCTGTTTTAATGAGGAGAAAAACGTTGAGGAAACCATACACGCCGCTTTAGCACAGCGTTATGAGAACATTGAAGTTATTGCCGTAAATGACGGTTCAACAGACAAAACCCGTGCCATCCTGGATCGCATGGCTGCACAAATTCCCCACCTGCGGGTCATTCATCTGGCGCAAAACCAGGGGAAAGCCATTGCGCTTAAAACCGGAGCTGCCGCGGCGAAAAGTGAATATCTGGTGTGCATTGATGGCGATGCGTTATTAGACCGCGATGCGGCGGCATATATTGTGGAACCGATGTTGTACAACCCGCGTGTGGGTGCCGTAACCGGTAATCCTCGTATTCGAACACGTTCTACCCTGGTGGGTAAAATTCAGGTTGGCGAGTATTCCTCAATTATTGGTTTGATCAAGCGAACCCAGCGTATCTATGGAAACGTATTTACCGTTTCCGGTGTTATTGCCGCATTTCGTCGCAGCGCCCTGGCAGAAGTGGGTTACTGGAGTGACGATATGATCACCGAAGATATTGATATTAGCTGGAAGCTGCAGTTGAATCAGTGGGCGATTTTTTACGAGCCACGGGCGCTGTGCTGGATATTAATGCCTGAAACGTTAAAAGGGCTGTGGAAACAGCGCCTGCGCTGGGCTCAGGGCGGTGCAGAAGTATTCCTCAAAAATATGACAAGGTTGTGGCGCAAAGAAAACTTTCGAATGTGGCCGCTGTTTTTTGAATACTGCCTGACGACAATATGGGCCTTCACTTGCCTGGTCGGTTTCATTATTTACGCAGTCCAACTTGCCGGTGTACCGTTAAATATTGAATTGACACATATCGCTGCGACACATACTGCCGGAATATTATTGTGTACGTTATGTTTACTGCAATTTATTGTCAGCCTGATGATCGAGAATCGCTATGAGCATAATCTGACTTCATCGCTTTTCTGGATTATTTGGTTCCCGGTTATTTTCTGGATGCTGAGTCTGGCAACGACATTGGTATCATTTACACGAGTCATGTTGATGCCTAAAAAGCAACGCGCCCGTTGGGTAAGTCCCGATCGCGGGATTCTGAGAGGTTAATATGAACAATTTAATTATTACGACCCGACAATCGCCAGTACGTTTAATGGTTGATTATGTTGCCACAACCATCTTATGGACATTATTTGCTTTGTTCATATTCTTATTCGCAATGGATCTGCTGACGGGTTATTACTGGCAAAGCGAGGCCAGAAGCCGACTTCAGTTCTATTTTTTGCTGGCAGTGGCGAATGCCGTCGTGTTAATTGTCTGGGCGCTGTACAATAAGCTACGTTTTCAAAAACAGCAGCATCATGCAGCCTACCAATATACGCCGCAAGAATATGCTGAGAGCTTAGCAATACCTGATGAGCTCTATCAGCAACTACAAAAAAGCCACAGGATGAGCGTACACTTCACCAGCCAGGGGCAAATAAAAATGGTGGTTTCAGAAAAAGCGCTAGTCCGGGCGTAAACACCCAAAACAAAGCCCGGTTCGCCCGGGCTCTGCGCCGATAATACACTTAACTGTATGCATGTAGCGTATGTTGGCAAAGTGCCGAACGTACGCAATCCTCTTTACCGAATCGGACGATCCCGACCATTTCATCTTCTTCGAAACGTTCCAGCGCGTCACTTAATCCGGAGCGCACGCCGCGAGGCAAATCGCATTGCGTGATATCACCGTTGACGATAACCGTCACGTTCTCCCCGAGGCGGGTTAAAAACATTTTCATTTGCGCGGCAGTCACATTCTGCGCCTCGTCAAGAATGACGACTGCATTTTCAAAGGTACGTCCACGCATATAGGCGAACGGCGCAATTTCCACCTTCCCTATTTCCGGTCGCAGGCAGTACTGCATAAAGGAAGCCCCTAAGCGCCGGACCAGCACGTCGTAGACCGGACGAAAATAGGGAGCAAACTTTTCTGCGATATCTCCAGGTAAGAAGCCAAGATCTTCATCGGCTTGCAGAACTGGACGGGTGACGATAATCCTGTCGACATCCTTATGTATCAGGGCCTCTGCCGCTTTTGCTGCGCTGATCCAGGTTTTTCCGCACCCGGCTTCGCCCGTGGCGAATATCAGCTGCTTACTCTCAATAGCCTTCAGATAGTGCAATTGCGCTTCATTTCGCGCGAGGATGGGCGAGGTATCGCGACTGTCGCGGGCCATACCAATGGCTTCTACGCCGCTCATCTGCACAAGCGAGGTGACCGATTCTTCTTCACGCTGCTTATGGCTGCGCGAATCCCGTCTCAGCACACGTTTTGCCTCGCGACGAGCTTTGATCACTGCTTTTTGTCTTCCCATGGAGAGCACCTTGAGTTGTTTGTATTCATCACACGCGCCGTTGGCAGCGCGATTATGCGCACGAACATCAGAGGGTTGGCTTCCTTGTAAGCCATAGTTTGCTTTTGGATAAAATGCCGAAAAACGGCTACGCACACCGTTTGCGGCGTCGGTAACACGAGTAAAGAGAGGAAGTGAGAAAAATACAGAGTGACGAAGTTGCTACCGGAGGAGAAATCTCCGCAAGTGGTGGAGCGTTGCTTAACAAAACATTGTCCAGAACAGGACGTTACCATCCGCGATCTCCATAGTGACTGACTATCACTGCCGGGAACTTCCGCTGCTACTTAATAATTACAACAGATCTCGCATTCATTGCAACAATATATTCACTTATATTTAACTATAAAACACCATTTCAGTGACATTAGTTTCTACTGGAAAGATGACAGAGTGATGACAGTGATGAAAAAAGCTGTGTGCTTTCAGCAGGATTCGCAGTACTGGTAAAAGCTTGCCGGATGCGGCGTGAACGCCTTATCCGGCCTACCGACCCGCACCGATTGTAGGCATGATAAGACGCGCAAGCGTCGCATCAGTGTACGAACGCCTGGTGCGGCGTAAACGCCTTATCCGCCTAAAAACATTAAACCCGCAATAATGCGCTTCCGAGATAATCGTTCGCGTCCTTCACACCCGGCAGCGCAAAGAAATAGCCGCCACCGATAGGTTTGACATATTCCTCCAGCGCCTCGCCATTCAACCTTTTTTGTACTGTCAGGAAGCCCTTTTCCAGATCGTGTTGGTAGCAGACAAACAGTAGCCCCATATCGAGTTGCCCGGAATTGGTGACGCCCAACGAATAACTGTAGCCACGACGCAGCATCAGGCTGGACTCGCTCTCTGGCGTGCGGGGATTCGCCAGCCGGATATGGCTGTCCAGCGCAATCACCTTCCCTTCCGGATCGCTAGCGTAATCGGGAACATCATGCTCGTGCTGCATGCCCAGCGGCGCACCGGTTTGCTTATCACGACCAAATATCGTCTGCTGCTCTTTCAGCGGCGTTCTGTCCCAAAATTCCACTCGAAACTGAATCAAGCGTACTGCCTGATAGCTGCCACCGATTGTCCACGCAGGCTCCTGCTGATCTGCCGTCACCCACACCACTTTTTGCATCAACTTATCATTCTGGCTATCGGGATTGGCGGTGCCGTCTTTAAAGCCCAGCAAATTTATCGGCGTCTCTTTGCCTTTACTACGCGCTGCGTGGTCGGAAATAAACCCTTCCCGCTTCCAGCGCACGCTGAGCAAATCCGGCGTGTGTTTGATGATATCGCGCAGCGCATGGATCACCGTGTCCTGGGTGTTGGCGCAAATTTGTAGCAACACATCACCATGACATAACGCCGCATCCAGCGAGTCGTTAGGGAAACGCGTCATCTTCTGCAACTTTTTTGGCATCTGTGGCGCAAGGCCAAAGCGCTCATCAAACAATGAGTGACCCACCGATAACGTGATGGTGAGATTATCGGGCGCAATGTAGCCGCCAAGAATGCCGGAATCGAGTGGTGGCAGGCGCGGATTTGGCGTTTCTGGTGCCGCTCCGCCCTGAGTCAGAAAAGCAAAACGCTGAGTCAACAAGCGAAACAACCGTTCAAGATCGGCTTTATCGCTGGCAAGCACATCAAACGCCACCAGCATCATTGCAGCCTGTTGTGGTGTCAGGATCCCAGCCTGATGCTCACCATAAAACGGCTGTTTCTCATTGCGTGCATCCGGTGAAAGCGTACCCGGCGCACTTTGCGTTTTTTGTGCATGAGCGACCGGACAACTTCCCGCCAGCGCCAGCGCACCAATCCCTTTCAGTAAACGTCGGCGTGACGGTTCATTCACGCCGTTTTCATCTTCATACTGCATAACGCTTAGTCCAGCCCCAGCACACCGCGAAGTTGCGCCAGATCTTCCGCCAGCGCAGTAATCGGTCCTTTCAGTGCATTCCGGTCAGCATCGGTCAGTTTGTCGTAATTTTCAAAACCGTCTTTAGTACGGTATTTCGCCAGAATGGTATCGACCTTTTTGAAGTTGGCATCGACTTTTGCCAACAGTTCCGGATTCGCTTTTTGTAGTTGTGGACGCAGCAGATCGACAATTTTCTGCGAGCCTTCAACGTTAGCCTGGAAATCCCACAGATCGGTGTGGCTGTAGCGATCTTCTTCACCGCTGATTTTGCTGGCTGCCACTTCCTCAATCAGTCCGGCTGCACCGCCGACCACTTTTGAAGGAGGGAAAGCCAGTTCACTGATGCGTTTTTGCAAATCGACCACATCGGTATAAAGCTGGTCAGCATACTTATCCATCCCTTTGGTGGTGTTATCGCCAAACAATGCTTTTTCCAGACGGTGGAAACCGGTGAATTTCGGATCGGCGGATTTTTGCTCGTAATCATCTTCACGGGCGTCAATGCTGCCATCCAGATCGGAGAACAGTTCAGCAATCGGTTCGATGCGCTCATAGTGCTGGCGCGTCGGCGCATACAGTGCTTTCGCTTTTTCGATATCGCCTGCTTTAATAGCGTCGGTAAAGGCTTTGGTGTCGGTCACCAGTTGCGTGGTTTCCGCCATGACATACGCTTTATATGCAGTAATTGCACCACCAAGACTTAACAGCGCATCACTTTGCGCCGCATCCGCCGTTGCTTCACCTTTGACGATCAACTTCCCTTTCGGGTTAGTCAGCAGACCGCAGGTCATATCGTATTCGCCAGGCTGTAAATTCGCCGTCATTTTCTGGCTAAAACCAGGGGCGATATTTTCCCGCTCTTCCACCACCATCACGCCTTTGAGGATCTCCCACTCCAGCGCCTTCTGGCTGTGGTTCTGAATAATGAACTGCGTTTTCCCGGCGTTAACCGTAATGGTCATCGGCTCGCACTGCTTATCCGTCACGGTCACTTTGACTTGCGGAATATCAGCGGCGTTAGCCATAAAAGCAGAAGAGAACAGCGCAGCCACGCTCAACTGCAATGCGTTACGGCGGAAGTTAATGGTCATGACGAGACTATCCCTTTAAAGTATGTTGTAACTAAGCAAGAGTTTGCGTCGTATTTGCTACACGGAGCGGGACGCAGTCGCCCCTGCGCGTGGTGGCAGAACAAATGCCACCAGCGCCGGGATGAGATAAATAAACCAGACGGCGACTTCGCTGACGCTCGGTGCTTCCTGATAGCCAAAAATCCCTTCCATCAGTGTGCCAAACAGCGAGTGAGTTGAGAGCACCGCGCTCATATCGAAGGCGATTTCCTGAAAGTGGTTCCACAATCCGGCTTCATGAAATGCGCGAATGGCACCAGCTGCCAGCCCTGCGGCGACGAAGAGAATAAACAGACTGGTCCATTTAAAAAATGCACCAAGATTGAGGCGAATACCGCCCCAGTAGAGCAGGAAGCCAAGCACCACGGCTGTAGCAAGACCGAGCATTGCACCTAGCGGCGGCCAGATCCCGACATCTTGTTGAAATGCCGCCAGCAGGAAAAAGACCGACTCCAGCCCTTCCCTTGCAACGGCAAAAAAGACCATCATCACCAGCGCCCAGCCATGATGATTTCCACGCTGCAATGCGCTATCGACCGCCTGCTCCAGTTGTACTTTGACGTTGCGCGACACTTTGCGCATCCAGAAAACCATCCAGGTAAGGATCACTACGGCGATCACCGCCACAATGCCTTCAAACAGTTCCTGTTCTTTTTGCGGAAATTCGCCGGTGGTTTCGTTAATGAAGATACCCAAGCCCAGACACAACGCAGCGGCAAGCAACACGCCAATCCACATTACACCAATCCATCGGCCTCGCTGGGTACGCTTAAGATAGCTGGCAATCAAACTGACAATCAGCGCGGCTTCAAGTCCTTCGCGCAACATAATGAGAAACGGAACAAACATGCCACCCACCCTTAAACGTTTTTCTGAGTCAATCTATGCAAAGAAAAGTAAATCGCAGTGATAGCGATTATCATTACGACAAAGAAAAATACAAGTGGAATGTAGTGATAATGATGAGAAGATGTAAAAATATTTTGAGAAAAAACGCAGAGGGCAATCACTGATTGCCCTCTACCTGCTTCCTGTTATGACGTGAAATTTTCGGTAAAACGCCTTCCCTTACCCTTCCTGCAACCGTGACGGCGGAGCCGAATGATAGTGCGCATCGGCCTCGGCAAAGCGTTTTTGCATCGCCGCTGACGGCGCTTTACCCAGCAAACTAAACACTACAATCCCGATACTGCCGAAGATAAAGCCCGGAATAATTTCGTACAGACCCAGCCAGCCGAACTGTTTCCAGACGATAACCGTCAGCGCACCGATGATCATCCCCGCCAGCGCACCGTTGCGCGTCATGCGTGACCACATCACCGAGAACAGCACCACCGGACCAAACGCTGCGCCAAAGCCTGCCCACGCGTAGCTCACTAAGCCCAGCACGCGGTTTTCCGGGTTTGCCGCCAGCGCAATCGCCACCAGCGCCACCACCAGCACCATCACTCGCCCTACCCACACCAGCTCTTTCTGGCTGGCCTGTTTACGCAGAAACGCTTTGTATAAATCTTCGGTAATCGCACTGGAACATACCAGCAGCTGGCAACTTAACGTTGACATTACCGCCGCCAGAATCGCCGACAGCAAAATCCCGGCAATCCACGGGTTAAACAGAATTTGTGCCAGTTCAATAAACACGCGCTCGGCGTTCTGGTTTACCGCACCTGCTACCGCTGGGTGCTCGTTAAAGTAAGCGATACCAAAGAAGCCGACAGCCACCGCCCCTGCCAGGCAGAGGATCATCCAGGTCATACTAATACGACGCGCATGGACAATGCTGTGGTGAGAATCTGCCGCCATAAAACGCGCCAGGATGTGCGGCTGCCCGAAGTAACCCAGCCCCCAACCCATCAGCGAGATAATGGCGACAAAATTCAACCCTTTGAGCATATCCACGTTTTCAATGCTCTTTTGTTTGATTACTTCCAGCGAGTCACCAAAGCCACCGACACTGATAATGACGATAACTGGCGTCAGGATCAGGGCAAAAATCATCAGACTGGCCTGTACAGTGTCAGTCCAGCTCACCGCGAGGAAACCGCCAATAAAGGTGTAAAGGATCGTCGCCGCAGCCCCCGCCCACAGAGCCGTTTCGTAGCTCATGCCAAAGGTACTTTCAAACAGACGCGCGCCTGCCACAATGCCTGAAGCGCAATAAATGGTGAAGAACAGCAAAATAACCAGCGCGGAGATAATGCGCAAAATGCGGCTTTTATCTTCAAAGCGCCCGGTGAAATAATCCGGCAATGTTAAGGCGTTATTGTTGTATTCGGTATGCACACGCAACCGCCCGGCCACCAGTTTCCAGTTGATCCACGCGCCTAATGTCAGACCAATGGCGATCCAGCTTTCGGAAATCCCGGAAAGAAAAACAGCGCCTGGCAACCCCATTAACAGCCAGCCGCTCATATCCGACGCACCCGCCGATAATGCCGTCACGAATGGCCCAAGACTACGACCGCCCAGAATATAGTCGTCGAAGTTTTTCGTTGATCGCCAGGCGATAAACCCAATCAATATCATGCCAAAGATATAGACACAAAATGTCACCAACATCGGTGTGCTAATAGCCATCTAAAGTCTCCAAAAAATTATTATCGGCAATGTCGAAACTTGCCGTTATATCTGCCACCGGAACGGGGTAACAGAGTTTATGTTTTACCAGGGCGACCGTATCCTGCCGGAAGCGCTGGTTATTCACAATCGATTTAACACACCATTTACATTAAATTTTAGTGCTCAGCGACACTATTTTTCATCAGGTTGCACTCTCTCACATTTTTTGCGGTTGCACCTTTCAAAAATGTTAACTGCCGCAGAGAAAAAGTCTGAGTTATTTTTTTAATCCCTGTCATATCGATTTCGTTTATTAACATTTCATTCATTTTTAAGCTTGCTACGCAGGTCACATTTAACACAGTTGCACAAAGTTGCAACATCATGGATATTTCACGATAACGTTAAGTTGCACCTTTCAGAACAACAGGAGTAATGGCATGGGAACCACCACCATGGGGGTTAAGCTGGACGACGCGACGCGTGAGCGTATTAAGTCTGCCGCGACACGTATCGATCGCACACCACACTGGTTAATTAAACAGGCGATTTTTTCTTATCTTGAACAACTGGAAAACAGCGATACTCTCCCGGAGCTACCTGCGCTGCTTTCTGGCGCGGCCAATGAGAGCGATGAAGCACCGACTCCGGCAGAGGAACCACACCAGCCTTTCCTCGACTTTGCCGAGCAAATATTGCCCCAGTCGGTTTCCCGCGCCGCCATCACCGCCGCCTATCGCCGCCCGGAAACCGAAGCGGTTTCTATGCTGCTGGAACAAGCTCGCCTGCCGCAGCCAGTAGCTGAACAGGCGCACAAACTGGCGTATCAACTGGCCGATAAACTGCGTAATCAAAAAAACGCCAGTGGTCGCGCAGGTATGGTTCAGGGGTTATTGCAGGAGTTTTCGTTGTCATCGCAGGAAGGCGTGGCGCTGATGTGTCTGGCGGAAGCGTTGTTGCGTATTCCCGACAAAGCCACCCGTGACGCGTTAATTCGCGACAAAATCAGTAACGGTAACTGGCAGTCACACATTGGTCGTAGCCCGTCCCTGTTTGTTAATGCCGCTACCTGGGGGCTGCTGTTTACCGGCAAACTGGTTTCCACCCATAACGAAGCCAGCCTCTCCCGCTCGCTGAACCGCATTATCGGTAAGAGCGGTGAACCGCTGATCCGCAAAGGTGTGGATATGGCGATGCGCCTGATGGGCGAGCAGTTCGTCACGGGCGAAACCATCGCGGAAGCGTTAGCCAATGCCCGCAAACTGGAAGAGAAAGGTTTCCGTTACTCTTACGATATGCTGGGCGAAGCCGCACTGACTGCCACAGATGCACAAGCGTATATGGTTTCCTATCAGCAGGCGATTCACGCCATTGGTAAAGCGTCTAACGGTCGTGGCATCTATGAAGGTCCGGGCATTTCAATCAAGCTGTCGGCGCTACATCCGCGTTATAGCCGCGCCCAGTATGACCGGGTAATGGAAGAGCTTTACCCGCGTCTGAAATCACTCACCCTGCTGGCGCGTCAGTACGATATTGGTATTAACATCGATGCCGAAGAGGCCGATCGTCTGGAGATCTCCCTCGATCTGCTGGAAAAACTCTGTTTCGAGCCTGAACTGGCAGGCTGGAACGGCATCGGTTTTGTTATTCAGGCTTATCAAAAACGCTGCCCGTTGGTGATCGATTACCTGATTGATCTCGCCACCCGCAGCCGTCGCCGTCTGATGATTCGCCTGGTGAAAGGCGCGTACTGGGATAGTGAAATCAAGCGTGCACAGATGGACGGCCTTGAAGGTTATCCGGTTTATACCCGCAAGGTGTATACCGACGTTTCTTATCTTGCCTGTGCGAAAAAACTGCTGGCGGTGCCAAATCTAATCTACCCGCAGTTCGCGACGCACAACGCCCATACGCTGGCGGCAATTTATCAACTGGCGGGTCAAAACTACTACCCGGGTCAGTACGAGTTCCAGTGCCTGCATGGTATGGGCGAGCCACTGTATGAGCAGGTCACCGGGAAAGTTGCCGACGGCAAACTTAACCGTCCGTGTCGTATTTATGCTCCGGTCGGTACACATGAAACGCTGCTGGCATATCTGGTGCGCCGCCTGCTGGAAAACGGTGCTAACACCTCGTTTGTTAACCGTATTGCCGACACCTCTTTGCCACTGGATGAACTGGTCGCCGATCCAGTCACTGCTGTAGAAAAACTGGCGCAACAGGAAGGGCAAACTGGATTACCGCATCCGAAAATTCCCCTGCCGCGCGATCTTTACGGTCACGGGCGCGACAACTCGGCAGGGCTGGATCTCGCTAACGAACACCGTCTGGCCTCGCTCTCTTCAGCCCTGCTCAATAGTGCACTGCAAAAATGGCAGTCCTTGCCAATGCTGGAACAACCGGTCGCGGCTGGTGAGATGTCGCCCGTTATTAACCCTGCGGAACCGAAAGATATTGTGGGCTATGTGCGTGAAGCCACGCCGCGTGAAGTAGAACAGGCGCTGGAAAGTGCGGTTAATAACGCGCCAATCTGGTTTGCCACTCCTCCGGCTGAACGCGCGGCGATTTTGCATCGCGCTGCCGTGCTAATGGAAAGCCAGATGCAGCAACTGATTGGTATTCTGGTGCGTGAAGCCGGAAAAACCTTCAGTAACGCCATTGCCGAAGTGCGCGAAGCGGTCGATTTTCTCCACTACTATGCCGGACAGGTGCGGGATGATTTCGCTAACGAAACCCACCGTCCATTAGGGCCTGTGGTATGTATCAGTCCGTGGAACTTCCCGCTGGCTATTTTCACCGGACAGATCGCTGCCGCACTGGCGGCAGGTAACAGCGTGCTGGCAAAACCGGCAGAACAAACGCCGCTGATTGCCGCGCAAGGGATCGCCATTTTGCTGGAAGCGGGTGTACCGCCAGGCGTGGTGCAATTGCTGCCAGGTCGGGGTGAAACCGTGGGCGCGCAACTGACGGGTGATGATCGCGTGCGCGGGGTGATGTTTACCGGTTCAACCGAAGTCGCTACGTTACTGCAGCGCAATATCGCCAGCCGCCTGGACGCTCAGGGTCGCCCTATTCCGCTCATCGCTGAAACCGGCGGCATGAACGCGATGATTGTCGATTCTTCAGCACTGACCGAACAAGTCGTAATAGATGTGCTGGCCTCGGCGTTTGACAGTGCAGGTCAGCGTTGTTCGGCACTGCGCGTGCTGTGCCTGCAAGATGAGATTGCCGACCACACGCTGAAAATGCTGCGCGGCGCAATGGCCGAATGCCGGATGGGTAATCCGGGTCGCCTGACCACCGATATCGGTCCGGTGATTGATAGCGAAGCGAAAGCCAATATCGAGCGTCATATTCAGACCATGCGTAGTAAAGGCCGTCAGGTGTTCCAGGCGGTGCGGGAAAACAGCGAAGATGCCCGTGAATGGCAAAGCGGCACCTTTGTCGCTCCGACGCTGATCGAACTGGATGACTTTGCCGAATTACAAAAAGAGGTCTTTGGTCCGGTGCTGCATGTGGTGCGTTACAACCGTAACCAGCTCCCAGAGCTGATCGAGCAGATTAACGCTTCCGGCTATGGCCTGACGCTTGGCGTTCATACGCGTATTGATGAAACCATTGCCCAGGTCACTGGCTCGGCCCAGGTCGGTAATCTGTACGTTAACCGTAATATGGTGGGCGCGGTGGTTGGGGTGCAACCGTTCGGCGGCGAAGGGTTGTCTGGCACCGGGCCGAAAGCAGGCGGTCCGCTCTATCTCTACCGTCTGCTGGCGAATCGCCCGGAAAGTGCACTGGCAGTGACGCTCGCGCGTCAGGATGCGGAGTATCCGGTCGATGCGCAGTTGAAAGCCGCATTGACTCAGCCGCTAAATGCACTGCGGGAATGGGCGGCAAACCGTCCAGAATTGCAGGCGTTATGTACGCAATATGGCGAGTTGGCGCAGGCAGGAACACAACGATTGTTGCCAGGGCCGACGGGTGAACGCAACACCTGGACGCTGCTGCCGCGTGAGCGCGTGTTGTGTATTGCGGATGATGAACAGGATGCGCTGACTCAGCTCGCCGCCGTGCTGGCGGTGGGTAGCCAGGTGCTGTGGCCGGATGATGCGCTGCATCGTCAGTTAGTGAAGGCATTGCCATCGGCAGTCAGCGAACGTATTCAACTGGCGAAAGCGGAAAATATAACCGCTCAACCATTTGATGCGGTGATCTTCCACGGTGATTCGGATCAGCTTCGCGCATTGTGTGAAGCCGTTGCCGCACGGGATGGTGCAATTGTTTCGGTGCAGGGTTTTGCCCGTGGCGAAAGCAATATCCTTCTGGAACGGCTGTATATCGAGCGTTCGCTGAGTGTGAATACCGCTGCTGCTGGCGGTAACGCCAGTTTAATGACGATCGGTTAAACAGGTAGCCGGAGGATGTTACAACCTCCTCCGGCATCTTTAACGTGGTCGAATCCCCTCAATAATAATCCGCTGCACGTTTTCAACCGTTTGATTGAAAAACACCTCATCGCGCAACGTCGCGCCTGTCACCGCCTCCACCTGAGGGGCAAAATCGGCGTAATGTTGAGTGGAAGCCCAAATCATAAAAATCAAATGCTGCGGGTCAATCGGCGCGAGTTTGCCGCTTTTAACCCAACCGGCAATGAGCGCCGATTTCTCATCAATTAATGCCTTCAAATCGCCCGTCAGTTCATCCATTAACAGCGGTGCACCTGCCAGCATCTCCATACAGAACAGGCGCGAAGCCTGCGGATAATCGCGGGAAACTTCCAGCTTCAGACGGATGTATTCTTTGATCGCCGCCAGCGGGGCGAAATCTTCTCGAAACGCTTTTAACGGTGCCAGCCAGATATCGAGAATCTGCCGCAGTACGGCTATATACAGCGCCTCTTTTGACGGAAAGTAATACAGCAGATTGGTTTTTGAAACACCCGCCAACTCCGCGATCTGCTCCAGCCTTGTGCCGTGAAAACCGAATTGTGAAAAAGTGTCCAGTGCTGCGCTAAGAATCGCTTTTTTCTTCGCGCTTACTGCGCGCGAACGCTTACCCGTTGTTTTCACTGCGCCTTGCGTCATGCGCTCTCCCCTCTTGTAGATTGGCAACAGGATAGCAAAACCCCCGCCCGGCCTCGACCTTCTGCACTCTCATCGCGCACGAATGCATGTTTTATGTGCAACTGTTTTGACCGTTTAGTCCACTTTTTTTCAGGCATTTTAGACAACTTAATATTAACACATTAATAACATTCACTTTTTAAAAACTGGCATCCGCTTTGCAAACAAGCCATTACGCGGCTGAAAAGGATATGCAGGATGCAGCGCCCCGTCTGACTTTCACTTTACGAGACGAAGAGAGGTTGATGATGAAAATTGGCGTATTCGTACCTATTGGCAACAACGGCTGGCTCATTTCGACCCACGCGCCGCAGTACATGCCGACATTTGAACTGAATAAAGCCATTGTGCAAAAAGCGGAGCACTACCATTTCGATTTCGCCCTGTCGATGATCAAACTGCGTGGCTTTGGCGGCAAAACTGAGTTCTGGGATCACAACCTTGAGTCGTTCACCTTGATGGCGGGGCTGGCAGCCGTGACCTCGCGCATTCAGATATACGCGACAGCTGCCACCTTAACGTTACCTCCGGCAATCGTCGCCCGTATGGCCGCAACCATCGACTCCATCTCTGGCGGGCGTTTTGGCGTCAACCTCGTGACTGGCTGGCAGAAGCCCGAGTATGAGCAGATGGGGATCTGGCCTGGCGATGACTATTTCTCCCGTCGTTACGACTATCTCACCGAATATGTTCAGGTGCTGCGCGACCTGTGGGGCTCGGGGAAAAGCGATTTTAAAGGCGATTTTTTCACTATGGATGATTGTCGCGTCAGTCCGCAACCGAGTGTCCCCATGAAAGTGATCTGCGCCGGGCAAAGCGACGCTGGCATGGCGTTCTCCGCCCGGTATGCCGATTTTAACTTCTGTTTCGGCAAAGGCGTAAATACACCCACGGCTTTCGCCCCGACCGCTGCGCGGATGAAACAGGCCGCAGAGCAAACCGGACGCGACGTTGGCTCTTATGTGTTGTTTATGGTGATTGCCGACGAAACCGACGATGCCGCTCGTGCAAAATGGGAACACTACAAAGCGGGCGCGGATGAAGAGGCGTTAAGCTGGCTAACCGAACAAAGTCAGAAAAATACCCGCTCCGATACTGACACCAACGTCCGTCAGATGGCCGATCCAACTTCGGCGGTAAACATCAATATGGGGACGTTAGTCGGTTCTTACGCCAGTGTCGCGCGCATGTTAGATGAAGTCGCAAGCGTGCCTGGTGCCGAAGGCGTGCTGTTGACCTTCGATGATTTTCTGTCGGGAATCGAAAACTTCGGCGAGCGCATTCAACCACTGATGCAGTGCCGCGCCCATCTCCCTGCGCTGACTCAGGAGGTGGCATGATGACGACCTTAACCGCACGACCGGAAGCCATTACCTTCGATCCGCAGCAAACTGCGCTGATCGTGGTGGATATGCAAAACGCTTATGCCACGCCAGGCGGCTACTTAGATCTCGCCGGGTTTGATGTCTCAACCACTCGCCCGGTCATTGCCAACATTCAAACCGCCGTGACCGCAGCGCGAGCGGCAGGGATGTTGATCATCTGGTTTCAAAATGGCTGGGATGAACAGTATGTCGAGGCTGGCGGCCCCGGCTCACCGAATTTTCATAAATCGAACGCCCTGAAAACCATGCGTAAGCAGCCGCAGCTGCAGGGGAAATTGCTGGCGAAAGGCTCCTGGGATTATCAACTGGTGGATGAACTGGTGCCGCAGCCTGGCGATATTGTGCTGCCGAAGCCGCGCTACAGCGGTTTCTTCAATACGCCGCTGGACAGCATTTTGCGCAGCCGTGGAATACGCCATCTGGTTTTCACCGGTATCGCTACCAACGTCTGCGTCGAATCGACGCTACGCGACGGCTTTTTTCTGGAGTATTTCGGCGTGGTGCTGGAAGACGCAACACACCAGGCGGGGCCGGAATTTGCACAGAAAGCCGCGTTGTTCAATATCGAAACCTTTTTTGGCTGGGTCAGCGACGTCGAAACGTTCTGCGACGCGCTTTCTTCCACGTCCTTTGCTCGTATCGCTTAAGGAGTTTAACGATGCCAAAATCCGTAATTATTCCTGCTGGCAGCAGCGCACCGCTGGCCCCCTTCGTTCCCGGCACGCTGGCTGATGGCGTGGTGTATGTCTCCGGTACGCTGGCTTTTGATCAACATAACAACGTGCTGTTTGCCGATGACCCAAAGGCGCAAACCCGCCACGTTCTGGAAACCATCCGCAAGGTCATCGAGACGGCGGGTGGCACGATGGCGGATGTGACCTTCAACAGCATCTTTATTACCAACTGGAAAAATTACGCCGCGATTAACGAAATCTACGCCGAGTTTTTCCCGGGTGACAAACCGGCGCGATTCTGCATTCAGTGCGGACTGGTAAAACCTGACGCGCTGGTGGAAATCGCCACAATTGCGCATATCGCCAAGTGAGGCCGCGATGAAACTTTCACTCTCACCTCCCCCTTATGCTGATGCGCCCGTAGTGGTGTTGATTTCGGGTCTTGGCGGTAGCGGCAGTTACTGGTTACCGCAACTGGCGGTGCTGGATCAGGAGTATCAGGTAGTCTGTTACGACCAGCGCGGCACCGGCAATAATCCCGACACGCTGGCAGAAGATTACAGTATCGCCCAGATGGCAGCGGAACTGCATCAGGCGCTGGTAGCCGCAGGGATTGAGCGTTACGCGGTGGTCGGCCATGCGCTCGGTGCGCTGGTGGGAATGCAGCTGGCGCTGGATTATCCCGCGTCGGTAACTGTGCTGGTCAGCGTTAACGGCTGGCTACGAATAAACGCCCATACGCGCCGCTGTTTTCAGGTTCGCGAACAGTTACTACATAGCGGCGGCGCGCAGGCATGGGTGGAAGCGCAGCCGTTGTTCCTCTATCCCGCCGACTGGATGGCGGCCCGCGCACCTCGCCTTGAGGCAGAAGACGCGCTGGCACTGGCGCATTTTCAAGGCAAAAATAATTTACTGCGTCGACTTAACGCCCTCAAACGCGCTGACTTTAGTCACCATGCGGATCGTATCCGCTGCCCGGTGCAAATCATCTGCGCCAGTGATGATCTGCTGGTGCCAACAGCATGTTCCAGTGAACTTCATGCCGCCCTGCCCGATAGCCAGAAAATGGTGATGCGCTATGGCGGACACGCCTGCAACGTGACCGATCCCGAAACGTTTAATGCTCTGTTACTCAACGGGCTTGCCAGCCTGTTACATCACCGTGAAGCCGCTCTGTAAGGAATTGCTATGAACGAAGCCGTTAGCCCAGGTGCGCTTAGCACCCTGTTCACCGATGCCCGCACTCACAACGGCTGGCGGGAGACACCCGTCAGCGATGAGACGTTACGGGAGATTTATGCCCTGATGAAATGGGGGCCGACATCAGCTAACTGTTCTCCGGCACGGATCGTGTTTATCCGCACTGCAGAAGGAAAAGAACGTCTGCGCCCGGCGCTTTCCAGCGGCAATCTGCAAAAAACCCTGACCGCGCCCGTCACCGCTATCGTCGCCTGGGACAGTGAATTTTATGAACGGTTACCACAGCTGTTTCCTCACGGCGATGCCCGCAGTTGGTTTACCTCCAGCCCACAACTTGCCGAAGAAACAGCGTTTCGCAACAGTTCCATGCAGGCGGCCTATCTGATCGTCGCCTGCCGTGCGCTGGGGCTGGATACCGGCCCGATGTCGGGCTTTGACCGTCAATACGTTGACGACGCCTTTTTTGCGGGCAGCACGCTGAAGAGCAATCTGCTGATTAATATCGGCTATGGCGATTCCAGCAAACTTTTTGCGCGCCTGCCACGTCTGTCCTTTGAAGAAGCCTGCGGGCTGTTGTAAGGAGCAAACAATGAACATTGTCGATCAACAAACCTTTCGCGATGCGATGTCCTGTATGGGCGCGGCGGTCAATATCATCACTACTGACGGTCCAGCCGGGCGCGCCGGGTTCACCGCCAGCGCCGTCTGCAGCGTGACTGACACGCCGCCCACATTACTGGTGTGCCTGAATCGTGGGGCGTCCGTCTGGCCGGTATTCAATGAAAATCGAACGCTGTGTGTAAATACACTTAGCGCCGGGCAGGAGCCGCTTTCAAACCTTTTTGGCGGCAAAACGCCCATGGAACACCGCTTTGCCGCCGCCCGCTGGCAGACTGGTGTGACCGGATGCCCGCAACTGGAAGAGGCGCTGGTTTCGTTTGACTGCCGTATCAGCCAGGTGGTGAGCGTCGGCACCCACGACATTTTGTTTTGCGCCATCGAAGCGATTCATCGTCACGCCACACCCTACGGGCTGGTGTGGTTCGATCGCAGTTATCACGCGCTGATGCGCCCTGCTTGTTAACCTCCTTAAGGAGACAGCTGATGGCAATGTTCGGTTTTCCTCACTGGCAGTTAAAATCGACCTCTACAGAGAGCGGCGTGGTCGCGCCGGATGAACGATTGCCGTTTGCTCAAACGGCAGTAATGGGCGTTCAACACGCGGTGGCGATGTTTGGCGCGACGGTGTTAATGCCAATTCTGATGGGGCTGGATCCCAATCTTTCCATTTTAATGTCGGGGATCGGCACGTTACTGTTTTTCTTTATTACCGGCGGGCGCGTGCCCAGTTATCTCGGTTCCAGCGCGGCTTTTGTCGGCGTGGTGATTGCCGCGACGGGCTTTAATGGTCAGGGAATTAATCCGAATATCAGCATCGCGCTGGGCGGGATTATCGCCTGTGGGCTGGTTTATACCGTCATTGGCCTGGTGGTGATGAAAATCGGTACGCGCTGGATTGAACGACTAATGCCGCCGGTTGTGACGGGTGCGGTAGTGATGGCGATTGGCCTGAACTTAGCGCCTATCGCAGTGAAAAATGTATCGGCTTCGGCCTTTGATAGCTGGATGGCGGTAATGACGGTGCTGTGTATTGGGCTGGTGGCCGTATTTACCCGTGGCATGATCCAGCGATTATTGATTCTCGTAGGATTAATTGTTGCCTGTCTGCTGTATGGCGTGATGACCAACGTTTTAGGGCTGGGAAAAGCCGTCGATTTTACTCTCGTCAGCCATGCTGCCTGGTTCGGTCTGCCACATTTTTCCACTCCTGCTTTTAATGGTCAGGCAATGATGCTGATTGCGCCCGTGGCGGTGATTCTGGTGGCGGAAAACTTAGGTCATCTCAAGGCGGTCGCCGGGATGACCGGACGCAATATGGACCCGTATATGGGGCGGGCATTCGTAGGCGATGGGCTGGCGACGATGCTTTCTGGCTCTGTCGGCGGTAGCGGCGTAACCACCTACGCCGAGAATATTGGTGTGATGGCCGTGACAAAAGTCTACTCGACGCTGGTGTTTGTTGCCGCTGCCGTCATCGCCATGCTGTTGGGCTTTTCGCCGAAATTTGGCGCGCTGATCCATACTATTCCGGCCGCGGTGATTGGTGGTGCATCAATTGTTGTGTTCGGGCTGATTGCCGTCGCAGGCGCACGGATCTGGGTACAAAACAGTGTGGATTTAAGCCAGAACGGTAATTTGATTATGGTCGCAGTAACCTTAGTGCTGGGTGCGGGTGATTTTGCTCTCACGCTGGGCGGTTTTACGTTGGGAGGGATCGGTACAGCAACTTTTGGCGCGATTTTACTCAATGCGTTGTTAAGCAGAAGGTTGGTTGACGTTCCACCGCCAGAAGTTGTTCATCAGAAGCCATAAACAGAAAACCGCCGGGGTAACCGGCGGTGATGGCTTTTTGACGAGCTACAGACAAAAATGCATGCGTCATTGATTAGCCCGGCTAGTTGTCGCTTTTACCGTGACTGCTCTTGCCACCTTTTTTACCTGCTTCAGATGCGCGCTGCGGGTCATTTTTGAAATTACCCCCGCTGTGCTGTCCACCTTTTTTACCTGCTTCTGATGCTCTTTCGCGGTCTTCTGCAAAATTGCCGGAACCGCCTCGATGGTTTGCCATTACTGACCTCCGTCTGGGTATAGACATCATATTGCATAGAATTAACGCGGCGTATGGCGGCTGCCATATTTTCGCTACGTGGGACTAAGCTTAGTGAACTGACGCGGGCAGACCCGCGTTTGGTAATATCCTGCAACAGCTTCTTAGCGAGAATAGATATCATCTCCAATAATTATCCATAAGCCGCTCTTATGATTAAAAAAACGCGATGAGATAAAAATGTGTCATTTTGCGACAAAATTACGTGCTTGTGAAAGTTGTTATAAATCAAATAAGTGGTTGTGAAATTTGCACTCTGAAAAGGACGTCTTATCTTTAAATAAGTGGTAGCGAATCGCTACGGAATAGAGATAACACGAGGAGTGGTTAGAAATGGCTAAAGTTCTGGTGCTTTATTATTCCATGTACGGACATATTGAAACGATGGCACGCGCAGTTGCTGAGGGTGCAAGCAAAGTGGATGGCGCAGAAGTTGTCGTTAAGCGTGTACCGGAAACCATGCCGCCGCAATTATTTGAAAAAGCAGGCGGTAAAACGCAAACTGCACCGGTTGCAACCCCGCAAGAACTGGCCGATTACGACGCCATTATTTTTGGTACACCTACCCGCTTTGGTAACATGTCCGGTCAAATGCGTACCTTCCTCGACCAGACGGGCGGCCTGTGGGCTTCCGGCGCACTATACGGAAAACTGGCGAGCGTCTTTAGTTCCACCGGTACTGGCGGCGGTCAGGAACAAACCATCACATCCACCTGGACGACCCTTGCGCATCACGGCATGGTGATTGTCCCCATTGGCTACGCAGCGCAGGAATTATTTGACGTTTCACAGGTTCGCGGCGGTACGCCGTACGGCGCAACCACCATCGCAGGCGGTGACGGTTCACGCCAGCCCAGCCAGGAAGAACTGTCTATTGCTCGTTATCAAGGGGAATATGTCGCAGGTCTGGCAGTTAAACTTAACGGCTAATCTTCAACAGGAGGATACGCATGCCAACTCAAGAAGCGAAAGCTCATCACGTCGGTGAATGGGCATCTCTGCGCAATACGTCGCCGGAAATAGCCGAGGCCATTTTCGAAGTCGCCGGGTACGACGAAAAAATGGCGGAAAAGATTTGGGAAGAAGGTAGCGATGAAGTGTTAGTCAAAGCCTTTGCTAAGACCGATAAAGATTCGCTTTTTTGGGGCGAACAGACCATCGAACGTAAAAACGTTTAACCAGCGACTCCCCCACTTCACGCGGGGGAGTTTTCTGTTATTTCACCGCTTCATTCAATACGCGATCAAACTTATCCATTGGGCAAAAACCGTTGGCATCTATCGGGCAACCGCTTAATTCCAGCGTCACGCGCTGCGCAGGTGCCTGCAGGGTTAACGCATCGGCATTACGTAACTGTTCCGCACTCTGGTACACATATTCAATTTTCATCAAATCGCGATTGGCTTTGCTGTCATGCCAACGCTGGAAAACGATTTTGCCGCCAATCGGCGTGCGTTCGTTCTGGTCATGCAACTGATACGGTTTGAAATCCAGCGCCGTTAACAGAGAGGCAATGTTGGAGTCGTGCCCAACTAATACCGTGATTTTCGGTGCACTGGTGCGATCGGTGACCAGGGCTTTGTCGATATAACTGACCAGCGGTTTCGCAACATTGCGCACCACTTCCGGTGAGGTAAACAGGCTGTCCTGGTAACCGTTTTTCAGCTTCGACAACACCTTCCACTGCTGGTCAGATTTGATTTCTCCCCAGGCCACCTGATCCATCGGAAAACCTTCGTAGTATTGCAAAGTAAACGCATCTACCAGCGAGTTGCCGACTTTCAGCGGCCCGGAAACGCCCGGTTCTTGTTGATACTTCGCGCTAAAGGTATTTTTGCCATCTACAAGCGAACATTGTTGCTTCTCTTTACACGCAGGGGAATCTTTATAGTTAACGATTTGTTCCAGTAGCTTGTAGCTGTCGGTAAGCTGGAGTTTGCTGAGCTCTTTCTCCATTGCCGCCACCGCCTGTTCACTGAATGCGGCGGAATCATCGGTGATCACTGGGTTAAAGGTGGGGTCCATAGTGCCCATTTTTTCCTGGTGATGAACAGGAATATCACACCCAGGGAATGCGCCAGTAATAAAGAACTGCGCGGTCGCGACGGTGCGTTGCAGACTATTGGCATAGGCATAAACGGTGTCCGGTGGCGGGCATTCCCCTGATTTCACCATCCCCTGTTCTGCCAGCCATTCACGCATATAATGGCCCATATACACTTCGAGCACGCCCCCTTTAGTGGTGAGCTGCCCACCGGGGACGTCCCATTCAGGCCATTTATTCGGCGTCGACTGCTCCAGCACACTGCCATTGTTCGCCAGCGGCGCACGTAAGTTATGGCGGCTCATCATGAGCACTTGCTGTAGCTGATAGCCTTCCGGTACGGTTTGTGCCTGAGCATTTGAAGCGAGTAAAACTATCCCTGCCACAGTTGCGGCGATTAGCGTTTTGTTCATTCCTCACACCTCTTTTGTTATCAATAATTAAAGAGTGTGACAGAAATATGTCATTTTTCCGGGAACAGGTTCGCAAAATGGCTCGTTGAACGCCTGTTTTTCTATATTCTCCTTTAAAAACAGGCAAGTTTTGACGCAAACTATGCCTGATTAGCCCCGGCCTCGTTTACGCCGCTAATGATTACATCAGTAGCTATAAAGAAAATCAGCGGCGTTACCATTACCAATAAAAAAAGAATGTGAGACTAATAGAAATGGTTTTTAGCACATGTCTTTATCATTAAATTGCATAACGATTTAAATAGTCGAGTTGTGCATTCCTTTCCTTATTGTTTAACTTGTAAGCATGAGCCAAAAGTTCAGGAGGGAGGTAAATAAAATATGTTCCTCCCACCTTGAGGCGACCTCCCCTCCGCGATGATTTCAATAACATATTCTGTGTTGGCATATGAAATTTTGAGGATTACCCTACACTTATAGGAGTTACCTTACAGGGGTTCCTTCAATTTGTGTTGATTTACGCGAGATAACGCTATGGAATTAAAGGATTATTACGCCATCATGGGCGTGAAACCGACGGACGATCTCAAGACAATCAAGACCGCCTATCGTCGACTGGCCCGCAAATACCATCCTGATGTCAGCAAAGAACCGGATGCCGAAGCCCGCTTCAAAGAGGTCGCCGAAGCCTGGGAAGTGTTAAGTGATGAACAACGTCGCGCTGAGTATGATCAGATGTGGCAACATCGCAACGATCCGCAATTTAACCGTCAGTTCCATCATGGCGACGGTCAGAGTTTTAACGCCGAAGATTTTGACGATATCTTCTCGTCAATTTTCGGTCAGCATGCCCGCCAGAGCCGTCAACGCCCCGCCACACGCGGCCACGATATTGAAATCGAAGTGGCGGTATTCCTCGAAGAAACGCTTACTGAGCATAAGCGTACCATCAGCTATAACCTGCCGGTTTATAACGCCTTTGGCATGATCGAACAGGAAATCCCGAAAACGCTGAATGTGAAGATCCCGGCGGGCGTCGGCAATGGTCAACGCATCCGCCTGAAAGGCCAGGGGACGCCGGGCGAAAACGGCGGTCCAAATGGCGACCTGTGGCTGGTGATTCACATTGCGCCACATCCGCTGTTTGATATTGTCGGCCAGGATCTGGAAATAGTGGTGCCGGTTAGCCCGTGGGAAGCGGCGCTGGGTACTAAAGTCACCGTTCCAACACTGAAAGAAAGCATTTTGCTGACTATCCCGCCTGGCAGCCAGGCCGGGCAACGATTGCGCGTTAAAGGCAAAGGTCTGGTGAGCAAAAAACAGACCGGCGATCTGTATGCGGTACTGAAAATCGTGATGCCGCCGAAACCGGATGAAAACACTGCCGCGCTGTGGCAGCAACTGGCAGACGCCCAGTCGTCTTTTGATCCACGTAAAGATTGGGGGAAAGCATAATGGCTAATGTTACGGTGACTTTTACTATTACCGAATTTTGCCTGCATACCGGCATCTCTGAAGAGGAGTTGAATGAAATTGTCGGTTTGGGGGTGGTTGAACCGAGTGAGATCCAGGAGACAACCTGGGTATTTGACGACCATGCCGCCATTGTGGTGCAACGCGCGGTACGCCTGCGTCATGAACTGGCTCTGGACTGGCCGGGGATCGCGGTGGCGCTGACGTTAATGGATGATATTGCGCACCTGAAGCAGGAAAACCGCCTGCTGCGCCAGCGGCTTTCCCGGTTTGTGGCTCACCCGTGAGTTTGTTGCCTGATGCGACGCTTAACGCGTCTTATCAGGCCTACAAAGAGCACTGTTCCCGTAGGCCGGATAAGGCGTTCATGCCGCATCCGGCAACTGCGCCATAATGCCTGATGCGACGCTTAACGCATCTTATCAGGCCCACAAAAAGCACTGTTCCCGTAGGCCGGATAAGGCGTTCTCGCCGCATCCGGCAACTGCGCCATAATGCCTGATGCGACGCTTAACGCGTCTTATCAGGCCTACAAATCGGCATTATCCCTTTTGGTTGTCGCACTCCACCAACACCTGCAACAACTGGCTTAGTGCTGCGTAAAAACCAAAGCGGTCATACTGATGGCAACGCGCAACAAATTCCGGTAACCATTGCCGCAGCGCCGTCAGTGTTTTTTGCCGCAAACCGTCGATTCTTCGCGCAGGAACGGTCCCCTCTCCCAGCGAAAAATGCAGATGACTCAACAACTCGAGATAGATCGCCAGATGATCTGCCGGTTCGTTGAAATTGCCGCTGGTTTCCATCCCCGCCTCAACTAACAAGCGTTTAATCTCTTGCTCGTCCTGTTTGTAGGCCGATGCATACGGCAGCGCCGCTTGTTTGTCGGTCATCAGAAACAGGCCGCAAAAGTCAGCGGCCAGTTCCAGACGGGCATCGTCACGTACTGTCAGAGTGGCAATACTGTTTTCCAGCCCATTCACCGCCGCAGTGAGCGGCGGTTCGCTTTTCAGCAACGAAAACCATTCAGCCATCTGCGCACTGGCGATTTGCGTCAGTTGTTCATCGTCCAGTTCATGGGAGAACAACTGCGCCAGCCAGGCGTAAACACAGGCAATCTGTTGTGCTGTCAGCGTGGTCATGATTTCACCTGCGACGCGGGAACATATTCGCACTGCGCCACCATCTCCACGGGGCCGTTAAACGCCGTCACCTGCTCCACTGTTCCGTTGTACTTCTCAATTTCCACCAGCGTAGTGTGCGCACTGGTCGCCTGCGCCAGCTGCGAAGTACCGATGTCGATGGTCAACACGTTGGGGTTACCGTATTTGCACAGCGCCCCTGGCTCGCCGCCTTTGTCCGGATCGTACCATGCCCCTTCGTGAATCCGCGCCACGCCAGGTGCATAGCGGTCAGAAACCACTGCTCCAGCCAACACCTGACCACGAACGTTAAAGACGCGTACCACATCACCGTGACGAATACCGCGCGCGCTGGCATCCTGCGGGCTAATAAATACTGGCTCTTTACCCGCTACGGTATATTGCTGACGCAGAGTTTCCGACTCACATAACTGCGAGTGAAGTCGGAAATCCGGATGCACAGATTGCAGATGCAACGGATACTTCTGCGAGCCAGGCCCACCGTGGGAGCGTTCGATTTTCTCAAACCACATCGGATGCCCCTGACAATCGTCGTAGTTCATATCAGCGATGGTTTTCGAGTAGATCTCAATCAGGCCACTCGGCGTGCCCAGCGGTTCGAGATCCGGATCTTCGCGGAATGCCTGGTGGCGAACAAACATCTGCGGATGGTCAAACTCGACATACTCTTTGTTATTCCAGAAGTCATCAAACGCTGGCAGATGAACGCCGCGTCCTTTGCCCTGTTGTACACCTTCCTGCCAGATGCGTTTCAGCCAGCCCATTTCGTCCAGCCCTTCGGTAAAGGCTTCTTCGCGATTAAAGCGACGGCACAGCTCGCGGAAAATATCGAAGTCGTTGCGCGCCTCGAACTGCGGCGGCACGACCTGTTTCATGGCGATGATGCCACGATTGGAGTGGTTGCCGTACTGGTCGAGATCGTTACGCTCAAACTGCGTGGTCGCAGGCAGCACGATATCGGCAAAGCGGCAGGTTGAGGTCCACTGGTTATCTATGGCGATAACCGTTTCCAGCTTGCGCCAGCCTTCAATAATGCGGTTGATCTGCTGATGGCGATGGAACGGGTTAGTTCCGGCAAAAATACACATTTTCAGCGGCGGCAGTTTTACCGATTTACCGTTCCAGTTGATCACTTTCCCCGGTTCGAGGATCGCATCGATAAAACGGGCAATCGGAATGGTGCTGCTGTAGCCTTTGTAGTCACTGTTGTCGTGAACAGGCGGAATCGACGTAGAGCCGGAGAAACCACTCAAAATAACGCCTTTACGCCCCGGCGTGCCTGCGCCGTTATAGTGCCAGCCAAAACCAAAACCACCACCTGGCAGGCCAATTTGCCCCAGCATCGCCGCCAGAACGACAATCATCCACGCCCACTGTTCACCGTGCTGCATACGCTGTACGCACCAGCCAGCAATAATCTGCGTTCTGTTCGCCGCCATCTGCCGTGCCAGCCCACGAATGGTTTCGGCATCAATGCCGGTCAGTTTTTCAGCCCATGCGGCATCTTTCGGCTGACCGTCTTTCTCACCCAGCAGATACGGCAGGAACTGCTCAAAACCTACACAGTAGTTAGCGAGGAAGTTTTTGTCGTACAGGTTTTCACTGTACAGCGTATACGCCAGCGCCAGTTGCAGCGGCACGTCAGTTTGCGGGTTAACCGCAATGTGCTTCACATGCTCGCGCCCCAGATACTCATGGGTGGATGTGACAACAGGATCGATGCTGATGACCTCAATTTCACCGGCGGCGACTTTCGCTTTTAGCTGCTCGTAATATTCATAAACATCGTGATCCGGGCACCACCAGTTCGCTTGCTGGTTTTTCAGCAAATCGGAGCCCCACAGCACAATGGTTTTGCTGTTCTGCAATACCAGCGGCCAGGAGGTTTGCTGTTCATACACTTCCATTGAGCCAACCACGCGCGGCAAGATCACCTGCGCAGCACCGGTAGAGTAATCTCCGCCCGTACCAACGCTATTACCATGCAAGGCAATAGCTTTCGCCAGCATCCCCGAAGCGTTATGGAACATCCCCGTCGATTGCCAACCACTGGCGGTCAGCAAGGCACTCGGCCCGTGAGTTTTCTGTACGCGTTCCAGTTCTTCATAGAACATGTCGAGGGCTTCATCCCAGCTCACGCGCACAAAACGGTTATCACCGCGCTGGGAGGTGTCGCTCAGATGGCGCTTACGCAGCCAGTCCACGCGTACCATCGGGTAACGAATACGCGCCGCGTTGTGTACATGATCCGGCAATCCGGCGATCATTTTCGACGGATATTTATCCAGTTCGAACGGTTTTGCTGCCACAAAGCGACCATCCTTCACCGTCGCGCGGATAGCCCCCCAGTGCGACCCGGTAAGAATGCCCTCTTTCGAGATGACAGCCTCAGTCGCCGCTTGCGCCGCAGTCGCACGGCGCGGCGTTAACAATGACGGCCCCAGCATCCCGGCGACGGTTAAGCCGCCGAGTTGTGCCAGAAAACGCCGACGTGATGCCTGAAAGAGATCGTTATTGTTCATTATTTTTCTTCCTTCTTATCGCCGTGAGCTTTACCTGCGGTGTCAGACGCATTCATTTGCAGATATTTCAACAAGGTGCGTTCTTCACGTTTATCGAGGCTGGTAAAGCCAATCATGCCGTTGAGCGTGCCGATCCAACCGTTAGCGTCAAAGTGGGATATTTCCGGTGCGCCGTGGCACTGGTTACAGGTGCCGTTGTACAGCGAATCCGCATAAGCCCAGATCGGTTTGATATCGTTCACCATGTCGCCTTTCTTCATCCACGCAGTGGCCTGCAACTTGCTCCACTCGGTATTGGTGTCGGCAACGGTGGTTTTCTCCAGTGTTTTCACCTGCTGCTGCACATCACCACGAATCGAGGCAACAAAGATGCGTTTACCTGGGAATTGGGTGAGTACACGCTGACGTCCTGCACTTTCCGTCCAGCCAGTGATTTCAATTTGCAGCCAGTCGCCGTCACGTTTAAGGACTTTCACTTCCGAAGCAGGCAGCAGAGAACCAGACGCTTCTTTATCGCCTTTCGCCGCATAAATCGGCTTAATATCAATGGAGTACAGCGTGTCACCACTATCATTAGCACTGGCGCGCAGCTCATCGAACTGCTTACGGAAGCCACTACTCATATCCGGTAACTGGTGGGCAATACCTTTATGACAGTCGATACAGGATTGATTATCTTTCGCTGCCACCTTCATCTGACGCGCCGCTTCAGGATGCTGCTTCGCATGATCCATCGCATCGTAGTTATGGCAGGAGCGGCAGGTTGCCGAGTTGTTTTCTTTCATTCGCGCCCATTCACGCTCGGCAAGTTCCGCGCGTTTGGCTTCAAATTTCTCAGGTGTATCAATGGAGTGGGCAATAAAGGTCTGGTAAATGTCGTTGCTCGCTTCCAGTTTGCGCTTCACCATGCCTGGAATATCCGGCGGGATATGACAGTCATGGCATTCAGCTCGCACGCCGGAGGCGTTCTGGAAATGCACCGACTGTTTATATTCTTCATACACCGGTTGCATACTGTGGCAACTGACACAAAATTCGGTTGTGCTGGTGACTTTGATCCCAACGTGTGGCAATACAATCAGCGCAATGCCAATCACAATCCCAGTAGCGACCAGCGCCAGTACCGACCAACGAGCACTGGGTCGGCGTAGCGCGTTCCAGAGTTTCCGCATAATAGCCCCTGTAAAATTATGGTTTAGTGAAGCGATCTTAATGAGCAAATATGAACAGCGGCACTGGTCAGGATGAACGGCTTACGGCAGAATATGAACAGATATGAACAGAATGAGTAAAACCCTCTGATGCCACATCACATTGTTATTGTTGAAGATGAGCCGGTTACCCAGGCGCGATTACAATCTTACTTCACTCAGGAGGGGTATACCGTTTCCGTTACGGCGAGCGGTGCCGGGCTGCGGGAAATTATGCAGAATCAGCCGGTGGATTTGATTCTGCTGGATATCAATTTGCCCGATGAAAATGGCCTGATGTTAACCCGCGCCCTGCGAGAACGCTCAACGGTGGGGATTATTCTGGTTACCGGACGCAGCGATCGGATTGACCGTATTGTTGGGCTGGAAATGGGCGCAGACGATTACGTCACCAAACCGCTGGAGCTGCGCGAACTGGTGGTACGAGTGAAAAATTTGCTCTGGCGAATCGACCTCGCGCGACAGGCGCAACCGCACACTCAGGACAACTGCTATCGCTTTGCCGGTTATTGCCTGAATGTGTCGCGCCATACGCTGGAGCGGGATGGCGAGCCGATTAAACTGACCCGCGCAGAGTATGAAATGCTGGTGGCATTTGTGACTAATCCGGGCGAAATTCTCAGCCGTGAACGTCTGCTGCGTATGCTCTCTGCGCGTCGGGTGGAAAACCCTGACCTGCGCACCGTCGATGTGTTAATTCGTCGTTTACGCCATAAACTCAGTGCGGATTTACTGGTGACACAACATGGCGAAGGTTATTTCTTAGCCGCTGATGTGTGCTGATAAAAATAAACCGGACGAAATCCCCCTGGTGACAGCGAGCGGCGGATATGTTCGCGGTCGGCATTTTTCGGCGTCATGACTAAAATCGGTGGGCTGACATTATCAGACACCGATTGCCCCTGTAATTGCCTGATAGCCTGCTCAACCGCCAGTTCCCCCTGCCAGACCATTTGATCGCTGGCTGCCATAATCACTCTTCCCCGCTTCAACCCGCGATACACCTGATGTGAAAGATAAAACGACACCACGGTAAGCGGCGTTTTCAGGTTGCGCCCTTCCCCCATTGCCGCCTCTGCCGCAATGGCCGTTCCGGCAACGACGTCGATTTCTGGATGGCGTTCCAGCATCTCCTGCAGCAGGTTACGCTGGATTTCAATATCGTTATCACCGAGCGCAATATCAACAATACGTACCGGGCTTCCGGCAATGGCTGCGCGAAAACCCTCTACCATCTCCTTACTGCCCCCGGCGTTATCGGGGCCGGGCATCAACAGCACGTTCAGTGGTTTACCGTGCGCCCATTGCACCAGATATCGCCCTGGTTGATAGCCCATCTGAAACCAGGGCACACCAACGCGGCTTTTCACCTGGGGAGCATCAATAGCATTCACCAGTTCGATCACCGGCAGATTTGCTACCTGCTTTTGCAGATCGGGAAATGACGTCGTGCTACTACCGAGCAAAATGGCCTCTGCGCCCCACTGTTTACACTGGTCGATTTGTGCTTGCTGCGTAGCCAACTGGCTGTAGCCGCCTGCCTCCAGCACTTTTAAATCCACACCGTAGCGGCGAGCAGCCTCCTGCATACCATAGTTCAACGATAACCAGTATGAATCTTTCAGGCTGGGATAAAGCGCGCACAGTTTCCATGCGCGTTTGGCTTTAAGCGGCGTAGAGGCTTGCACCGTGTAATGCTGCGCATCATGCCAGCGCAACAGGTTATCAGCCGAAAATGCCGATAACATGAAAAGGGAAAGAAGTAAAAATAGCAGTACGCGCATGATAGCCTCATCAATAATAAGGCTTTATGCTAGATGCATTCTGCTTTGCGACTCAACCTTTTTCACCTAAAGGATGACAAAATCACATAAATAATTTAAAAATCATAGCATTAGATTACTTAATGATTAAATAATAGACTGCAAAACGCGACAAAACACAACATATCCAGTCACTATGAATCAACTACTTAGATGGTATTAGTGACCTGTAGCAGAGCATTAGCGCAAGGTGATTTTTGTCTTCTTGCGCTAATTTTTTGTCATAAAAACATGTCGCACTCCTGAGAAGCACAAAGCCTTGCAATCCAATGTAAAGCTTTGTGTGTATAAGTTTTGTCTCATCAACCACAGCAAGTATCGATCGATTGAGACTTGGATGATAGACTTCATGCCCTTCAGAACTCATTAATTAAATAAATGTTAAAGCTATTTGCAAAGTACACCTCGATTGGTGTGCTGAACACACTTATACACTGGGTGGTTTTTGGTGTATGTATCTATGCCGCGCATACCAATCAGGCTCTGGCAAACTTCGCAGGTTTCATAGTAGCTGTGAGCTTTAGCTTCTTCGCGAATGCAAAATTCACATTCAAAGCATCGACTACAACGATGCGTTACTTGTTATATGTGGGATTCATGGGAACCTTGAGTGTTGTCGTCGGGTGGGTTGCTGATAGATGTTCACTTCCTCCAATTGTCACTCTTGTCACCTTCTCCGCCATCAGCCTGGTGTGCGGTTTCGTCTATTCAAAGTTCATTGTCTTTAGGGATGCGAAATAATGAAGATATCTCTGGTCGTTCCTGTCTTCAATGAAGAAGAAGCGATACCAATTTTCTATAAAACGGTACGTGAATTCGAAGAGTTGAAGCCATATGAAGTGGAAATTGTTTTCATAAATGACGGCAGCAAAGACGCTACGGAGTCAATCATTAACGCTCTGGCTGTTTCTGATCCGCTAGTTTTTCCGCTGTCATTTACACGCAACTTTGGTAAAGAACCAGCATTGTTTGCAGGGTTAGACCATGCAACTGGCGATGCCGTGATTCCAATTGATGTTGACCTTCAGGATCCGATTGAAGTCATTCCTCATCTGATTGAGAAATGGCAGGGCGGAGCAGATATGGTCCTGGCTAAGCGATCTGACCGCTCAACTGATAGCGCTTTGAAGCGAAAATCTGCCGAATGGTTTTATAAACTGCATAACAAAATCAGCAACCCAAAAATTGAAGAGAATGTCGGTGATTTTCGATTAATGTCTCGTGATGTAGTCGAGAACATCAAGCTCATGCCTGAGAGAAATCTCTTCATGAAAGGGGTTTTAAGTTGGGTTGGCGGGCGTACCGATGTAGTGGAATATGCACGCGCTGAGCGTGTTGCTGGCGATTCAAAATTCAATGGATGGAAACTATGGAATCTTGCCCTTGAAGGTATCACTAGCTTTTCTACCGTCCCTTTACGCATGTGGACCTATATCGGCCTAATTGTTGCTGTATTATCGTTTCTGTACGGAGCTTGGATGATTTTCGACACCCTGGTATTCGGTAATGCAGTACGTGGTTATCCATCACTACTTGTGTCTATTCTGTTCCTTGGTGGCATTCAGTTGATAGGTATTGGCGTACTTGGTGAATACATTGGCAGGATATATGTCGAAGTAAAATCAAGACCACGTTACATAATTAAAGGAATAAAAAATGAACGTCGATAAGATAAAAATATCTCTTGTATATCTTCTAATGTATGTATTAACACTTGGAATTGCATTGCATACACCAATGCATTCAGATGATTATGCATATGCATTGAAGGGAATAAGTTTAGAATCCCATATTAATCACTACTTTACGTGGAGTGGGCGCGTAATAGCTGACTATATCAGTGGATTTATACTGTTCATTGATAATCATTACATCAGAGCGGCGATAAATTCACTGGCTCCAGTTTTATTAACATTTTGCTTAACAAAAATCGGTTACACCACAACAAATAAACAGTCGAGTTCTGGGTTCATTGTTGTATCCATAATTATTTTCCTTACATATTGGATATCAAATACCAACATAGGACAAACTACCTTCTGGTTGGTTGGGTCTGCGAACTACTTATGGACCAACGTTATACTATGCCTATTCTTGCTTTCAATATTTAAAGATTACTTTAATAAAAAGTATAGTTTGTCTATTGTTTCATTGCTCCTTGCCTTAGCTGCTGGATGTTCAAATGAAAATACAGGTTTTATTGCCGTCGCAGCTCCAGCGATTTTCTTTGCTGTTGGATATTTCCTTAAAAAAGAGCGTAACTACTCATTTGCTTTCTACTCATTCAGCGCCATCATTGGTTATGCGATATTGGTGCTATCTCCTGGGAACGCTGCTCGAGCTAAGTATTTTACATATTGGTATGACAAACCCATGGTGGACAGGCTTGATGAGCACTTTTATAGCCGCGCACCAGAAATGATGGGTATGCTATGGATACCACTGCTGATAATTGGTGTGTCACTGCTTGCGGGTTGCTTGAATGCAGTAGAGAAAGATACGTTGAAATCTAGGGTCATTTGCTCAGCGGCGTTCCTGTCTGCCTCTCTTCTCTCTGTAGCAATGATGGCTGCAGCTCCGGGGTATCCGCCTCGCTCAGGCAACGGAACCCTGGTTTTGATGCTTGTCTCTATGTCTTTTGCGTTAAATCAGGCTTATCACGGAACTTCTATTAAGCTATTTTTTGCTGGCCTTGCTGCAATACTGTTAGCATACTTCGCGCCGTCCTATTACTTCATGTACAAATCATATAAGTCAGCATTCATGCAAAATGATGTGCGCATGAGCGTTATTGCAGAAATGAAGCGTCAGGGGAAAAAAGATTTCATGATCCCTGATTTTTACTTCCCAAAACTTCTGTCGAAGGGTGATAAGTTTGATATGTACCACTCGGTGAATACGTATGGTGAATACTTCGGCGTTTCGCGGATCAGAAAGTCTAACTCAACTTTTGATTATTCCATGCTTCCCGAATCCAATGAAATCAAGGTTGGCAAGACAATGATTCCAGCTAAGGAAACTATTCTGGAAAGCATATATATTGCTAAAAGCAATGACCTTATTGTGCTTAAAACGAATAATGACCTTTCATCCGATAACTTCAAGCAGGGTCCTAAAGTTTATCTCAGAATTACTTATAAAGGCGAAAAACGACCTGTTTATACTGACTTCTGGCCCAAATCAACAAAGCTAACAGATTATAGTTGGACCGCGAAGTCAATCAACAAAGGCGATATTATAAACATTGAGGTGGGAACTTACGATCTTTCTGGAACTCTTCAGATAATTAACATCCCTGTAAACTAGTGGTAAGGGTGGGTAATTCCCACCCATTTTTACTGATACACGCCAGGGTTCGTGTAACCTGATGTCACTCTTGTTTTGAAGGTTGCATCAACCTGCTGGAAAGAGTTAGATGGAACCAGAATGGCACATCCCGACATCTTCCCTGTAGCAGTGTTATTATTTTCCGCCGAACCAAACAGCGAACCGATACTAGTGTTTGTAGTTTCATCGACGCCGGTTATTGCTGATAACCACCCGAACACACATGATGAAAAATCGAAAATCCCTGTTCGTTTACCGCCGCTACTTCCAAATCCCGGTCCGTATATCCTACAGTTGTCCAGAAAAATACGGTTGTAAGATGCAACTGTTCTCGTCACCACGCCAGTCGCTGATTGATGCTGCTATGGCTTCCATCAGTCTGATTCAACTGAAATTACAGGCCGGACGTAAATTGACGCAGGCAGAAACCGCTCGGCTTAACGCTGTGCTTGATTACATTGATGCGGTGGCGGCAATAGATACAAGCATCGCGCCGGATGTCATCTGGCCTGAACTGCCGGAGGCGTAGGCCATTCAATATCTGGCGCACCGGAAGTATCGACCAGCTCCAGTGCGTCCAGATAATCCAGCCACGAATTATATTGCGCCAGTTCCTCGCCTTTCAGACGACCAATAGCGGCTTTACCTGGCCATTGCTTACTATTCATGTAGTCGTTCGCCTCATCAATACGAAACTGTCTTTGGGCGTCCGCAACCTCAACTTCTTCCTCATGACTTAAAGGCGGCAGATTACTCCAGGTGGGCAGCCCATCTTCTGTAGTACCTCGCTTTTTTCCTCGTGGTGGCTCTCCTGAATAAGTAGCAAATATTTCATGTGGCACAGAAATAATATCATCAGGTAAAGTTCCTGCTGCTTCATATAACAACATGAGATCTTCAGGATAAAATGCCAAAGTCGAAGGTGAAAAATAGTAGTTATCCATAATTAATACCCCACGGCTAACCAGCGGAAGTTATAACTACCACCGGTTGCACCACAACGTAAAAGAAATTGAGTGGTAGTTTGGTTTCCTGCTGCACCAGCAATGATTGACGAGCTTCCATTATCGTAAGATGTAATTATTTGGGCGCAATATCTGGGGAATGCAACAGGGAATGAGACTACATTTCCTGTACCCCCAGTGCTGCCAATTCCAGCAACAGCCGCCCCCCACTGAATAATTAGTCCAGAAGGTAATTTCTGGTAGCCACTCGAAGAGAGTGCTGATGCAAAGCTACTCATATCCGGTATCTGACCTGAACCTGTTCCCACATTCCGTTTTGCCGCTTCTCCCAAACCAAGGTTTTCGAGAGCCGTTTTCACCGTGCCATCCGCTTTGATATCGCCAAACGGATTTTTGCGGCTTAACAGCAGCGCGCGAAGTGCGGTAAGCAGCTGGTCATGCCGCCCCTTCTCCAGGCTGGCACCGGATGCCTCCACCACGCTGCAGAGTTCTTCCTGCAACATGTCAAAGTAGTCATCATCCAGATCGGTGGCAGGCGTGCCGGTCTGGGGGTTACCACGGGTAAAACCGTTCTTACCCGCGCCGAACTTATCCTTCTGCGCGGTTTTCGTGTCTATACGATGCATGGATTACTCCGGATATTTAAAAATTACGTAGGTATGCGAAGGGCAGAGTTTGTTAAGCACACACTCGACAACGGTGTCGCCCCAGATACGCAGTGCGGAATCACAGGGATCGCCACATGTCATCCAGGTGGTGTTGGTGGCGGCTGGCATGTTGACCTGCCAGTAATACCGCCATTCCGGCGCATTCACCGCGTCAGTACAGGCAGATGAGCAGGTGAAAGTGCTTTTATCGTATCGCGTGATGGTGGCGTCTGGTCTGCCCAGGGCAGCAAGCTGTGCAAGGTAAAAATCCTCATTGATGCCGCCCGCCAGATTAACCTTCGCATCCAGCCGTTGCTGACGCTGGCGAAGGGTCTGCGTTCCCGCAGGAATACATTCATCCGGCAGGCCGCACAGACGCTCCCAGCGGTTTATCAGTTCAGTGGTGGTGCGCGGATCCAGCTCCCGCATCAGGGCATCCGCACGCTGATGAACGCGGGTTAATGACGGTGCCGCACCGGCAATCGCCGGATCGCTGGCTGACCATGCCGGACCGGGGGGCAACAGTGCCGACAACAGATGGATGTAATCATCGTTTGTCACGTCCATGAAATCGTCCCCAGTACCGCCAGTTCATTTTTTGCAATGGAGATATTGTCCGCCGGTGCAAGCAACTGATGGCTGTATTCCCCGTTCGCACCGGAAATCGCCTCACTGATACGCGACACCTTCAGTTCTCCCTGCGGATAACCATCACGCAGCAGGAACGAACGCAACTCGGCGGTGATGGCAGCCCGTATTTCCGGTGTGTCCGGCGTCACGCGGATATGAAAATCCACCGTATGTGCCACCGGCCTGAACACATACAAATCAGAGCCTGCCACCGGGGCCAGTGGCCCGATATGTTGTCTTGCCGCCGTTTCCGTTGATTCTTCCGGAATGGGATTAATCAGGTCACTGCTGGCAATCATCACACCGACAGTTCCCGTTCCCATCCAGTGACGGTATGTCCATGCGCGGGTAATGCCGGGCACTTCTTTAGCCCAGACGACATAGTCCCCGTCAGCCCCGCCCTGCGGCGTCCAGTAATACCGCTCAATGACGCGGGCGCGCCACGTTTCCAGCTCTTCAGTATCAAATCCGCCTGTCAGGGTGTCAGCCACACCGGAAGACGGCAGACCATTCACCGGCGTGACCAGGATTAATGCCGTACCGTCGTCAGCGTTACCGACCGCACCTGCACTTGAGCAGGCGATCGGCACGCGCAGGACACCACCGGAGCTGATTGCATCGTCAGTTGTCGTGTACTGCACCAGGTCATCGCGCTGAATAACACTCCCGGCAGTCACCTTCAGGCCATCGCTGACACCTTCCCAGCGCATATACCCGCTGGCAACCGTGGCTCCCTTGCGCGGACACCGTTTCATCGCAGCATGTCGCGCCAGCCAGGACTCATCGCACAGGTCAGGCAGCATATTCATTGCCAGATAATCGATGTAACCGTAGACCGTATGCAGCGCCGCCGCATACACCTTTGCCCGCACGTCTTCATCCATGCGCCGGAGCGTGTCGCTGACGTCCAGCCTGGCGAATAAATCGTTACGGAGCATACTGATATTTTCTGCCAGCGTCGGGCGCTGAAATTCACTGTCCGCCATGCGTTATCGCACTCCACAGATCATCAAAAGAAATCACTACTGGTCCATCACGACGCCAGAGGGTGATACTGTTACCCAGCTCATTAATCCCGGTGCGGCGGATATCCAGATCAATACGGGACACCACGCCGTCATCAATCATCCATTGCAGGCATTCGCGGATATATCCCCTTACCGTCTGCACCAGCTGATTGGTCAGTTTGCTGCGCTGAAGCAGCCACAGTCGGGAGCCGTAACGGTCATTCTGTACCGCAGGCCAGGTATCCCCCCACCATCCCATCGGGACGTCGGCATTGTCATCAGGCTCCGCCCGCCGCCAGGTGAACAGGGAAATCACCACGGCGCGGGTCAGCGGATCCAGCGGTGCGCTGGCGCAGGTGCGTTTACCGTTCACCGTCAGCCACAGTTCCATCATGCCTCCATCGCTTTATCAGGTTTGTCGGTGTTACTGCCCTGACCGTTCTCTCTGTGACGATGCCCGTTATAGGCAAGCCGCATCGCTGACATGGTGGTGCCGCCGGAGTCGCACAGGTCTTTCACCTGTCCGGTCACTTCCAGATCCATTTCAAAACGTGCTTCAGGTGCATTGCGAAACGTGATCGTTTTCCCTGCACCGTCCACCACGATCCCCTCCCGGGTCAGCGTCACAGACTGCCCCTGATCGTCATAGACAGCCACCTCACCCGTCTGCAGCCCTTTCAGGCGGTAGCGCCGGTCCGACACCGTAACAACCACCGCATGAGAACGGTCGCCATCCGGAAACAACACCACCGCTTCCGCACCGCTGTTTGCCCTTGCGGTAAAACCGTAGGGTTCAAGATGTTCAACCCCGGCTTTGGGTTCACCGGCAATCAGGGACACATCCACGGTCTGACATTTCGTGGCGGCACTGATGCTTTTCACCACGGCCCGCCCAATCAGGCCGAGGAGTTGTCGCTGCATGGCTTCAATCGTCCTCATCAGAACGGGTCCTCCTGTACTCTGGCTTTTTTCTTTTTCCGCGCGCCGGGGGCTTCGGGTTCAGGCAGATAAGCATCAGGTGGGCCGACACGGATTTCCGTCAGGGTGCCGTTCTGGTCCTGAGTAAACGTGACTTCCGAAACAAGCAGTTCGGTATTGTCAAAACCACAGACCGGATCAAAGACAATCACCCGCTGGTTGGGCTGCCACAGCGTACCGTTACCCTGTCGCCAGCCCTGCACCACATAGGTGGTTTCATCCGTCCGCGCCGCCCGTTGTCGGGCTTCAAAGTCAGCACGCGCAATACAGCCTGCCCCCGTGGCCTGCCCTGTCTGCCTGATATACATCGGACGGTAACGGGCAATAAATGCGTCCTCTGTGCGGGCCCGCAGCGCGGTGGTGGTGGCCTCACCGAAATCATCGTCGTTTCCGGCACGCTGCCCCGCCACCTGGTAAACTGAAAACCGCTCCCGGATACTCTTCTCCGTATCACAGGAAAGGATGTTTTCCCCGAGTACCAGCGCGGTATGTGCCCGCGTTGAGCCAATACCGCCAATCACCAGCCTGCCGTACGGGTCGTCGTAAGCCAGTGCCTGCTGCTGACCGAGTATTTTGTTGATTACCTCAATCACCGTTTCACCGTGATCAGGCTGGACGTCAGGAATAACACCCGACGGCGCACCGCTGTTCACCACCTCAATGCCGAAAGGCGCAGCAAGCGCCTGCGCAATCTGCACCAGCGAGCGTCCGTTAAACTGTGTCGGTTCGGCTGCACAGTCAATCAGGTCAGCCGTCAGACTACGTCCGGCAATACCGGTGCTGACCGAACGGGCATCGTAACGAACGGGCGTCGCCTCCACCCAGCCGGTGATCACCAGCTCATCACCAATCAGCACTTCCACTTTTGAACCGTTTTTAATGCGCGGCTGAAGCGTGGTGATACCCTCATCTCCCGGCCACTGGCGGGTGATCTCCACACTGAAATCCCGCGCCAGCCGTTCAATACCGGCACCGATGCGCACCGATGTCCAGCCATTCCACTCCCGGCCATTTACCCGTAGCGTGACATTGTCGTTCATTGCACTGGCACCTTCAGAGGGATCACCGGCACAAAGCCGGGATGCGTAATGGCATTACGCCGGATAATGTCCGCGTCACGCGCCGCGTTATCAAACCAGGTCGCCGCCAGCACCAGCGCGGGTAAAACCTCATCCGGCGTGCGCTGAATGATCCGTGCAGACTGTTCAAGGCGCGTGTTGATATCCGCATTCAGATCTGCTTTCACCCGGCGCAGCGCCAGAAACAGCGCATCACTGGTTGTACGGGACAACTCCTTATCAATTGCCGTATTCAGTGTGTAGCGAATGTCAGTCAGTTCTTCCCACGTCGGCAGGTCAACCGTGCTTTTCACCGCCGGTGCATTGTTCAGTGCCGGATGCGTGACGGAAGGCCAGCCAGTGCTCTGCGCGGGTGTTGTTGCCTGCCCCACTGCGGCATTCTGCATCACCGCGGAAGTTGTTGGCGCAGGCAATCGGGTGACGGCATACGCCGCTTCGCTGATTGCGGTCGTACGAAGGGTGCTGGCAACCACGTTACGCTGCTGCGTAGCCGTGGCGGTGGTTTTACTGTCCGTTTTCCAGACGCCGCGCGGTTGCAGATCGCTGCCGAGGCTGACACCGGAAAGCGTTTTGATCATGGTGACCAGGTCGCTGGCGTTACCATAAAGGCGTTTCCCGGTACGCCACATTTTCTGCACCTGCTCAACGAAATTTTTGCCTGACGATGGTGGCGGCAGAAGTACCGAGATATCCCCCTGCAACAGCCTGGCCGCATCCGATACGGCAGAATCCACCACTTTCATCGCATCAGAAACATACCCAAGCATTGTGCTGACATTACCAACGACGTCGTTCTGCACAAAATCCGCTACGCCATCGATACTGAAACCGCTGAAGCTGTCACTGATGCAGTCATCCAGTGCAGAACAGGATGACATCAGCGTCTGCGCCGTCGCCGCACCTGATGTGGGGTAAGAGAGTTCTCCCGCTTCGACAAACTTCAGGTCAAAGCGGACAATACGCCCTTCACTCTTCGATGTGCTGACCCGAACCTCCCCGTCAACACAGACTTTCAGCTCACCGTATGTCGGATGGACAAGCGTGCCGGGACCGGGTTTATTCAGCGCGTCAATCAGGCGATCGCGCTGGTCAAAGCAGTCATCTCCCACCACATAAGCCGTGATGGACGGGCGGAAAGTGACTTTTCCCAGATCTTCAGTATAGGGCTTGTCGCGGTTCGGGTATTCGTGCGTTTCCACACGACGACCGGTTCCCGCACTTTCTTCTTCAACCTTAAACGGCACACCGCGAAATGACGCGTCCTGAAGTCTGTCTTTCCACGTCATATAAACTCCGTACATAAAAAATCCCACCGGAGTGGGACTCATTAACAGATTAATTTTTCATTACCTGCCAAAGCGCGTATAGCCAACATCATGGCTGACATCAAAACCGCTGGATCGCGTTTCCATAACCCGCATACCCGGAGGCGAATTCACAAAAGAGACCTTGATCTCACCATCAACTTTTGGCGCAGAAGCTTTGTTAATCATGAAGGGATTCGGGCCTGTGGCACCGGAGGCGTTGTTTGACTGAGCCGGATCTACCGCCTGATAAGGTGTGTATCCCCGTGCCGGTATTCCCGTCCCATAAGCATCATAAGCACCCGCGCCCCACTGCGCAGAGTTAATGGCATCGACCGTGTCACCGGAACTGTCGGTAAACCACTCAATAATTGGCTTCAGTTTGTCCCACATATCCTGAAACCACTTAACAACCGGTCCCCAGTTATTGATTACCATCCCCAGCGGCGACCAGGCAAAAACCTTCTTCAGAAGTTCCCAGCCAGCCTCAAAATAAGGACCAATGGTTTCCCAGAGCTTCTTGAAATAAGGTCCGACAACATCCCAGTTAGTGATAATTAATCCCGCAGCCAGGGCTATCGCCGTCGCAATCATTCCAATCGGCGTCATCGACATGATCCTGCTGACAATACTGATGGCACCGCCAACGCCCATCAATCCCAGTTTCAGAATCGCAAGACCGGCAGCAAGCCCGACGACGCCGCGAATAACCCGGGGATTTTCATCCGCAAACTTCGTGAATTTTTCCCCTAACTCCCCCAGCCATTGCGTGATATTTTTGGCGTCACCAGAAAATGCGCCGCCAATAGCCGCAAGGCCGTTAGTTGCGGTCCCCGTCATTGCCTCCCACAGGTTGGACAGCGTACCAAGCTGGGCCTGAACACGTTTATTCAGGCTGGCCTGTTTATTCATCTTTTGCTGGATCTGATCGTAGCCATCCTTTCCTTTATCGATTAGTGCATTGACCACCTGAAGGGTTTCGGCATCATCACCAAATATTGCCTTAAGTACACCTGTTCGCTTAACGTCGGTCAGTTTTCGCAGCTTTGCCAGTTGCCTGAACATGTTATCAAGACCGCCAAAACTTCCTTTGCCGTCAGTAAAATCGAGCTGTACCCCGAGTTTCTGGCGGGCCATGATTTTATTGACGTCCCTGATTTTCTTAACGCTTAATCCGGACTGGATAACTTTTCGCAGGGCGTTACCTGCCGACTCCCCGTTCATCCCCATCTGATCCATCATGACGCTGATGGGGGCAAGGCTCTGTGCAGCCTGAAGACCGTCCTTGTTCACCATCTTCAGAACAGAGCTGGTTTTAGTGAAGAAGGACAACATGTTGGTATCGTCAACACCCAGATAAAACGCCTTCTGGATAGTGTCGAACAGCCCCATCATGTCTTCTGACACCGTTCCGGTAGCATCCTGCATCTTTGCAGCAAACTCGGCAGCCGCTTCCGGTGTTTTTTTCAGTTGTACCGCAAGATAAGCTGTCGCTTTACCCACACCGCCAAGAATGTTTTCTGCCGGGATCCCCTGACGCACCAGCATCTGCATCATGTTCTGGAAATCAGCCGTTGTACCGGGTAGCTGGTTACCCAGGCCAATAGCCAGTTTATTGATGTCCTGAAAGCTCTTTCCAACCTCGCCGTTCGCATCCATCATGGCGACTTTCAGCCCGGTGGCGGCGTTTTCCTGATCGGCATAAGATTTCAGGGAAAGCGTCAGACCCGCTGCCAGTCCGCCACCAAGCGCCAGCCCACCCTGTGACGCTTCTTCCGCCTGGCGTTTAAATCCCCGGATTTTCTTTTGCATTTTCGACAGCGCGGGAGAAAGCCTGTCGACACCGGTGATCAACGCCTTAAGCTCAAATTCCGCCATGTGTGCGTTTCTCCTGCTCTATCCTGTTTGCCTGACTGACCAGCAAGGGAATTTCACTGATCGGCATATTCAGCAATTCGAAAGGATTAATGCGCCAGTAGCTGGCGCAGTCAAAGAAGCGATCAGTGAGGTATTCAGCCGTCAGGCCTGGAGGAAAAAACCAGCCACAAGCCACGCCGCTGCATTCAGGTCTGCCGGAGACATCTGGTCGACAGAGCTTTGCGGCACTTTCGCCAGCCGCACAATGTATTTCGACACCACATGCGCCAGAAGTCTGACTGACTCATCCTGATTCATCTGGTAGGGATACCCCAGCTCGCGGACATCCTTCCCGGTGGGTTCATCAAACTCCAGTACGGAGAGTGTCTCGCCATGAGCAGTAATCGGTTTCTTTAACTCAAGCTCTTTCATTACTGGTAATCCCCTTCTTCACCGTGGAACTCAAGATCAACCGTGCCTTCTTCGGCATTATGGTTCGCTTCGCCGTGCAGCCAGGCAGACGACAGTACATAGACCTGACCGTTCGCCAGCTCGGCAGTGATGGTCATCTCATCAGACGAGGTGATTTTGCTTACCGGAAAATTCTTCGGCACCTTGAAGGTCCCTTTGACATAAGGCGCACGGTGAGTTTCCTTGCGGTCCACTGAACCGTCCAGGCCGATGATGTCATCGTTAACCGTTTTGTTCATGGGCACCTCAATGCCGCCGGTCAGCGATAGCTGCTGACCGTCAATTTTGAAATAACAGGTTCCCCCGATACGGGCCATTATGCAGACTCCTCTGAATACTGAAGACGGAACTGATTAACCACGGCAAAGATACGCAGCTGGTTAACATAGTCAGGCGGGAACAGCGTGTTCAGGCGGTTCGGATCGCTGGCATCACGCTCCACAACCAGGTACTGCTTAAACAGTTCGTAGTTTTCCACGATCCCCGCACGCTCAAGCTGACGGTAGGTTGCCAGCAGTTCCCCTTTGATCACCGCCGGGGTGACAATCGCCTGACCGGGACCAAAGCGGGTACCGTCACTGGCAAGCTTGTGACGCCCGTACTTACTGGTAATGACGGATTTCAGTTTGCGCAGTACATACGCGCTGGTATGCAGCGTCTCACTGTCGAGGTAACTGTTATCCGCAACCCCGTAAGCGTTTTTCCTGTACGTGGTGACATCACGCTGAATGCGCAGTACCCCGCTTTCGACATACGCCGTTGCCACGCCATGAGACAGCAGGGTCTGTTGTTCGGTCATCGTGAACCGTTTCCCCTTCGGCGCAGGCAGCATACCCACCAGCTCACCGGTCTGCGTGGGACGTGCCGGATCGTTGCGGATAAACACCGCTGCGCGGGCGGTACGGCTTGCCGCCAGCTCGTCGGCAGGCGTCTGGGTCTCTTTTTCGTACCCCGCCAGGGTAATGTGCTGCTGGTTAAACTGGTCACCTGCGGTCACCAGTTCTGACAGTGTGCCGGCCTTTGCCGTATACACATGACCATACAGCTGACGCGCATAGCTCCAGCGACCGCTGGTATCGTTCATCTCGGTCACCAGCGTGTTAACAGAGGCCGTGTCGTTGAACGGCAGACCGATATAATCAAACGGCTCATCCGCCATTGCAGCCACCGCGCCGGTGAGAACCGGAGCGCCCGTTCCGGCGGTACCCGTCGCCACGGCAATCTGTACGCCCGCTGGCAGCACTTCGCCCCCACCAAAGCCGTAGTAATTGAGGCTGACAGGAATTTCATTCCCACAAAGCCCCTTATGACGCGCGGTCAGTGTGACCACGCCTGCCGAAGATGAAGCCGTAAACGGCAGGGTCGGAACGGCATTGATGGCATCCTGGATACTGCTGGCAATCATCGTGACGTTATCGCCGTTAGTCACCGGTGCCTGCACGCGGGTACGTCCTACATACACATTCACCGTGCCGGTTTCGGTTGCCGCCCCGGTCACCGTCAGCGTAACTGTTGCCGCCGCACCTGTGGATTCAGGAACGGCAATCACATACAGCTCGCCAAACGGGTCAGTCTGGCGATAAGCCTCGACCATACGCGCCAGCTGACTTCCCGCACCACAAATCTGGCGTGCATAGTCTGCCGACGACATCAGTACCAGACTGTTGGCAACAATCTCTGCACCGTTATTGGCATGACCAATCAGCAGCGATGCTCCGCTGTCCTGTGCAGTATTCGCCGCCTGGTTATCCATTTCCGCATAAAACAACGGAACCAGCGTATTCGACGGAATGGTGTTAAAGCTTATCGTCATCGGTGTTCACCTTTTTATTCACGCGCCGGATATCACCCGCTGCTTCACGGCGCAGCCAGTAGTTGTTCTCGTCAACATTTCGCCCTTCGGCGGGCAAAAGGTCGCCGCGGGCAGGGTCAGGCACTGACCGCCCTTTAACAGGTTTGACAAACATGAGGATCCTCAGGAAGGAAGGGTTATTTCGGTGTGATGTTCGATATCGCCGTCAGGCCCGTTACCGGGCTCGAGATAATCAACATCAATCGCCAGCGTTTGCAGTTCATCCAGACTGTTCAGATCATCCTGCTGGCGGGTATCGTCTTCGGTCAGCTCGCTGATGACCGAAAAATCGAACTGATAAATCAGCTCATGACGATTCAGATCCAGCAGCGTGCCGCCGTCATAGGTAATCGGGTTACCGCACGCTTCCGGGTTCCAGCCCAGCAGGGCCTTAAAGAGCATCTGCCGGACATCGTCCACCACATCATACGAGGCAAACTGACCGCGCTCATCACGCCCGTTACTCAGTATGACAACCACGGAGAAACCCTCTTTCAGCTCCTGCTAGTAGTCGGTCTGGCTTTTGTTTTCTCCCGGAGAGTCATCACCCGGTACCACATACGCCGCCGGGAGTCTCAGCTTTCCGACCTCCGGCAGATTTTTGAACTGTGCCGCGCCTGCCACCCGGTTTTCAAAATACGGGCAGCGGGCACGCAGCGCAGCAATAACAGGCGTCAGTTTCATCTGCGTCGTCGCTCCGGCTTCAGTGATTTACGTAATTCCCGCGCCAGAAAATAGCGTGTCCAGCTGCGGTTCTTTTCAAGCGTTTCCACCATAAAGTTATTACGTGGAGCCAGTCGCCAGCCGCTGCCACCGGATGCACCACGATGATGGCTGCGACGACGCTTTGCCCCTCGCCTCACGCCATAGAACAAAAAAGCCGGATAAAAATCACCGGTGATACGTCGGTTTCCCTCTCCATTACGCTGGTTAGGGGCTATACGTGCCATAAAACCAGGGCGATGTTTACTGGCTCTGGGTACCATGTAACCAATCGAACGAGCCAGGCGTCCGGTCTGATAACCGGGGTTTTCACCCGGTGCCGACCGCGCACGGCGTATCACCAGCCGACGGGCATCACGCATATGACGCTGCCCAATCGTGATAAACGCCCGCCGGACACGGGCGCGGTTAAAGCGCATCTCCGCGGGCTGCTGAAAATCAACGTGCAAAAAGGAAGTCGTCATTGTTGCCTCCGTGACTCTGCCTACATTCACCCAGCTCCGTACACTCCAGCAGCAGAAAGCGCCGCGCCCCGTTCAGATCGCGCTGACGTTTCACCCGGTACACACTGTCACCGCAGACCACCTCATAATCAGCGGTGATCCCCCGGCGGTAACGAATGGTGATGTAATGGGTGATGGCGTCCCCGGTCTGCGCGGTTTCCTGCCAGGTGGTGGCACTGGTCTGGATAACCTTCGCCCATGTCCGGAACGTAACCGGGTATTGAGGCTCCACGCCAAAGTTATCCGCGGGCATATCCACCCGCAGGCGGATCAGGACGCGTTTATTCAGTTCACCGGGGTCCGGCAGAATGTAGGTTGCGCTGGTCTGCGCCTGACGAATTTTCATTGCGGAAAGTACCTGTACGGGCCAACAAGCCAGCCAAAACTCTGCGGCATGTCGAGTTTCTCCACTTCCGTAACCGACGAGCGGTTTTCGTAAAAATGGCTGATAAGCATCAGCATCCCCAGACGAATATCATCCGGCAGGTGCAGCCCGTCCGGATCGCTGTCCGGAATGGTTTCATCCGGTGCATAGAGCTTCCGGTTCAGATACGTTTCCGTCCGCTTTTGCGCCGCACAGGCCAGCAGTTGCAGATGGCGGTCATCAGCATCGAAATCCTCATCCAGCCGGAGTTGGGCTTTAATCTCTTCCATTGTCAGAAGCATACTCAGCCCTCTTTACTGGTCGTGGCTTTTTTCTCTTTTGCCGCTTTACTGCTTTTTGCACTGGTTCCGCGCTCTGCTAACCCGGCCTGAAGTGCAATCTCCTGCACCCGGGCAGGAAGCGCCCCGTCGTCATACTCACCGGCCCGAATGACCTCAACACGCATACCGTCCGGTGACCATTTCAGATCTTGTTTCAGGATCATGATTCTTCACCCGTCAGAACAGGGGGCGCGGTTCCGCGCCCCTGAGTGATTACGCCGCTGCAATCTTCAGCAGTTTGATGGCCTGCGAATCGACCAGCATCCCGCCGGTGCGCTTGGTGGTATAAAAACCGACAAACGGTTTATTGGTGTACGGGTCACGCAGAATGCGGGTGCCGATACGGTCAACGATGGTGTAACCCCGTTTGAAGTTACCAAATGCAATGGCTTTCGCATCAGCGGCGATATCCGGCATCTGTTCGTTTTCAGCGATACCGTAACCCGCCAGAGAGGACGGCTGCCCCAGTTCCAGCCCCGGACGCCACAGATAGTTACCCTCGGTGTCTTTCAGCAGACGGATGGCAAACAGGCTGTTGTTGTTCATCATGAACTTCGCGCCAGTGCGGTGTGCCTTACGCAGCGTGTAAATCAGTTTGATAATGGCGTCTGCGGTCACCGCGGTCGCTTCGCCGGATACAATATGCTGAAGTTTGCCGAACGCCCGGACCTTGTCGGTTTCATCAGTGGATTCATACGCCAGGAACCCTTTCGGCTTCTTGGTGCCATCGCCTGAGGTAAAGGCAATTTCTTCCTGTTCGGCAAATTCGGTTGCCAGCTCGCTGTTGATCCAGGCCTCCACGTTGAAGAAGGCATCGTCCAGCATTTTCTGGGTAGCCTGCGGGTTGCCGTAGATTTCCCCCATGAGAGGTTCAATCAGCTCCAGTCTGGAGGTGGCAGTCTGGGATCGCGTATCCGTTTCCCCCACCCATCCGGAAGCCGTACCGCCCAGATTCACCAGTTTTTTGTAGTCGGAACCGCCAACGGTGATCACCGTGGCTTCCTGACGCATCACCACTTCATCTTTCAGCAGGTTAAGAATGTTGCGATCCAGTTCTTCCGGCACGGCGTAGCCACCGTCTTCATCGGTACCCACCTGCAATGCCTTACGCTCCAGATCGCGCAGACCGTCTTCACGGCCTTTACGCAGGAAGCCCACAAACGCCTCTTTATGCTCGGTGGCCAGTTTATTTTGCGCTCCACCTGCCGGACGTTTCAGCTCAAGCAGCTCTTTTTCAAGGTCGCTTTTGAGATTTTCCAGCTCGCTGAGTTTCCCGTTCAGGGTTTCCACCTGCCCGACAAGTTTGCCTTTTTCCTGCTCAATCGCATCCACGCGCTTGTCGTTCTTTGCTTTGAAGTCGTCAAACTTCTGCTGCAGCTCCTGCGCGACCTGTTCGACATCTTTAATATCTACCGCCATCGTATTTCTCCTGATTAGAAGTTCAGATTTTTCAGTGCATTCAGTGCAGAGCTCACATCCTCAGCGTCGCGCAGGGACAGTGCGCTATAGCCCCCGGCCATGAATGCTTTGGCCTGGGTACGGGAGAGTCCGACATCACGCAGGACTCTTTCGATTTTTTTCTGTTCGGGGATTTCCCCGCGGGCCAGCGCGTTCTTGACGTCGCTGATCCGTGCCTCGTCGTTAGACGGGAACGTCACCAGACTGACTTCCCAGAGGTCGATTTCTTTCAGCAGAAAGGCTTCTTTCGTCCGGTCGTATTCCCAGTCCTTCAGGACGTACCCAATAGAAAGGCCGGTTAACGAACCGGCCTTCATGTGTGCATGTGCGCGTTTTGCCAGGGGATCATCATCAATGAGCAACCGCCCCCTGACGTAAAGCCCGACATCGTCTTCCTTCATTTCGGTGTAAACACCGATGGGCTCATCCATGCGGTGCTGCCAGAGCAGCGCAGGTAACGCTTTTCTGTCACTCCACGCCCGCAGGGAAGCAGCAAATGCCCCAGACATCACCACATCATCGTGGCTGTCCTTTACACCAAAGACGGAGCCATACCCTTCAAACTCACCGGAGTCACTGACAGATTTCAGACTCAGCGGTACATCAAGACGTTGTTTCGTCTGCATTGGCGTTATCCTTCTGCTTACCGGCTTTACTGCCATCGGAGGGTTTCGTGGTCATGTTCATCGGTGTGAGATAGACATCCCCACCGGGACGCGGATTCATATCTTCCAGGTCGCGGCAGTCATTGGGAGAGTAAATTCCCCAGTTAATCCCGGTGGCGTAGGCTTCAAAACGGGACTTCATATCCCCGCGCAGTAACGCCCCGGCGTTAAATTTGGCGTAATAAACGCCCTGCTTACTTTTTCGTACCAGTCCGGTGTTGATCCGCTGTTCGATGCGGGTCAGATACGGCACCAGTGAATAGTTGATAAATCCGAGCCCCAGTTCTTCGATATTGTTGAAGGTGGCGCGATCGGTGTTCTGCACCATGTGCAACGGTACCCGGAACAGACGACAGATTTCTTCAAGCTGAAACTTGCGGGTTTCCAGGAACTGGCTGTCCTCGGCGTTCAGCGCCATCGACTTCCAGTCCAGCCCCATCTCAAGGATCATCGGGCGGTGAGCATTGCCAAGCCCGGTGTGACGCTCCTCAAAATCTTTCTTCAGGCGCTCATAAGCCTGATCTGACAGCGTCTGCTCTGTACGCAACACACCCGACGTCACCGCACCATTGCTGAACAGTCTGGCCCCGTGCTCTTCAGTCGCTGCCGCCAGCGATATTGCCTCGCGGGCATAGGCGACGGGATTCAGCCCCACCAGTCCGTCCAGCGTCAGCGTGCGCACATGCCAGATATCCTCCTGGCTCAGCACATCCGTGGAGCCGTCCGGGAATGTGACCTGATAGACCGGCTCCCAGCTACTGTTAAGCTTCGGTACCACACAACCGGGATCGACGGGCAGCAGTTCAGCCACTTCGCCAAATGCTTTCACTTTGTAGGCGTAAAAGTTTCCCCTCAGGCACAGACAGGTGACCACCAGCTCCCAGAACTCCTGCGGCGTCATATAGCCATTGGGATGCGTGGAGATCAGCTTATGCAGACGTTCGCCGGTGGCTCTCTGTTTCAGGCTGCCGTTCAGGTGATACAGATTGCAGGGCAACATCCCGACCGACTCTGCCAGCACCCTGACGCAGGAAAAAACCGCCGTCAGTCGCATGGCCCGCTGGCTGCTGATCTGCTTTCCGGTATAGGTGTCATATGATAGCCCGATAGCCTCCGCCAGCTCTGCTGGCGTGGTCACCGGTGCGTCACTTTTTCGTTGAAATAATCCCGAAAAGAACACTATTTACCTCCGCCGAAAGACGGCTGTGTACGGTCGAGATATCGCGCCACCAGCCACGACCAGAACAGGCACAGCGCCCCGGCAACAACAAAACCCGCCGGGGGATAAATCAGCCAGGCACCATACGCCAGCAAAAGCGCACCCAGCACGCCCACCAGAGGCGCGAAAATCAGCATGATCATAATTACCTCAGTTAAAGCGAGCGGATCCCGTAGGACTCAATGTGATCAGACAGCGTGTCTTCTTTCTCGTACAGCATGGCTCTGCCAACCGCCATAATCAGCGCAACTGCACCGTCAATTTTGTTTTCCGCCTGCTCCTTGACAGGCTTCACCACATCATCGTTACCCGGAATGGTTTTGCCGACCACGTTGCCGATACACCAGGTCATGATGGGATTGCCGTCATGATGAAAGCGCCCCGATTCAATCGCCGCTTCCAGCTCTTTCATCGGATCGGACATGTTGGTGTAATTCTGAATGATGGTGATGGGGTTCAGGTCTTCATCAGCAAGGTCATGCGACAGCCCGGTCGCCCCGAAGGGGTCGATGGGTGACTCACTGACCGGGCTGATTTTGTTCGCCGCTTTGGCCTCCTCGAGGATGTAGCGATAATCCACCTCCGCACCAGCGGTAACAGTCAGAACGCCCATTTCCACCCATTTCTGAAAGCGTTCGGCTGTCCGGCGATCTTCATTTTTCTCGACGCTGTACACCGTGTCATACGGTACCCAGAAACGCGGGGCTACACTGTAGTAATGCGTTTTACCGTCAATCTCGCGGGTATAAAGTCGCGCCATGCTGTTCATATCCAGCTTACGCGCCAGGTCAAAGGCCAGAATGCACGGCTGCCCCTCGAACTGCTCAAGGGTCAGTGATTTATCCTCGCAGCTCTGCCAGCTCACCAGGTTGAAATACGCCGAACGTGCCGACACCCAGATATTGAGGTGTTTTGTTTTAAAGACGTTTGCCAGACGGGCGTTATTTTTCGCACGCTGCTGCTGACTTAACAAAAATTCGCGATAAACCGACACGCCAATATTTGGATTGGCTTTTTCCAGCACCTGCGGGTCGGTCCAGTCGTCACCTTCATCAACGGTATAGATGATCCCGAACAGTTCATCGTTAGGCACCGAGCCGTTGAGCATCTCGATGACTTCCCGCCGCTTGTCGTAGCACGGCCCCTCAATGTTGTACCCGGCGGTGGTGATGGCCCACATCAGTGGCTGACGTCGCGCGCCCATCCCGGTAAGCATCGTGGTGTAAAGTGCATCTGTGGCATGCTCGTGATATTCATCCACCACAGCACAGTGGGGTGATGAACCATCACCGGGGTTACCGATCAGCGGTTCAAACCGCGCGCCATCCTCCGGACGGTTCATGTTTGAGGCGTTAACCTCAATCCCGAACGCTTCCGTCAGCATGGGTGTGCGTTTACACATCAGTCGCGCCGGGCGAAAGACTTCCCACGCCTGTTTCTCTGTCGTGGCACCGGAATACACTTCCGCGCCAAACTCGTTATCACAGGCAAAACAATACAGGGCAACACCGGCAGAGATTGCCGATTTGCCGTTCTTACGGGGGATTTCGGTATACACCTCCCGGAAGCGGCGCAGCCGGGTACCTTTATTGACCCAGCCAAACGCACAGCAGATCACAAAGAGCTGCCACGGCTCCAGCGTGATGAGCATCCGTTTGAATGCCCACTCACCCTTGGTATGCGGCAACAGCTGAATAAATTTGGCGGCCCGTTCAGCCAGGTCCTTGTCGAAGCGGTAACGAAACGACTTACTTTTTTCCGCCATCAGGTCATCAAGATGGCGCTGGCAGGCCTGAATCACAAACTGGCAGGCCACAATCTTTCCGCGAACGACATCCCGGGCATACTGATTGGCAGCATTTACGTTGGGGTAAGATTTCCGGCTCATGATTCGATAATTTTCAGAAACGGGTTAGTGGCTTTCTTCTGCCCCGCCAGGCCAATCAGACGCTGGCGGCTGCTGGGGTCGAGTCCGAGCATTGCCCCCGTGCTGCTCATCTCGGACTCCTGTTCTTTTTTGGCGGTCAGCTCCGGATTTTTGACCATACCGCCCATTGCACCGGTGATGGTGTTGCCCTGTCTGGCAATATTTTTCACGGCACGCCGCCAGAACTCATAGGCCACACACCACCGCTCAAGCACCGCAAGGTCAGTCACGCACAGCAGGCCCTGACCGCAGAGTTCTTTGGTTGTCAGTTGCCACATGGTCGTGGCGAGAGGGAGATCTTCTTCAGCGAACCACTCCGGTGGCTCAACACCTTTGATGGGCGTAAAAACAGGTTCATCTTTATTCAGGGCTCGCTTGCCGGGGTTTCCGGCCAGCGCCTTGCGCGCCGTTGGCTTGGGGCGACGCCCGGAACGCCCCGCCGTTCCAGCCATATGCGGCACTCCTGGTTAAATTTCATTTTTCGCGGGTATAAAAAAACGATGGGGCGGGCAGTCCGGAAGACGTCAGGTCACAGAGATTTGACCCGCCCCTCCCCTCAGACAGTTGAGAATTATTATCACTTTAGCCGTTCACGGGCCGTCTTCGCCTTATGGCACGGCCAGCACAGGCTCTGCAGATTACTGTCTGCATCGGTGCCGCCATGCGCTTTAGGGATGATGTGGTCAACGGTTTTCGCCTCACGCACCACACCAGCACGCAGACATAACTGACACAGGCCTTTGTCACGCTTCAATATGCGCGCGCGGATACTGTCCCACTTCGAACCGTAGCCGCGCTGATGACGGGATTGCCCCGGCTTGTATTGTTTCCAGCCTTCGTTTTTGTGGCTTTCGCAGTAGCCTGACGGGTCTGTAGTGGTATTACGGCAGCCGCGAACACGGCAGGCTTTTGGGATTCGTGATGGCATATGTACTCCAATGAAGAAGCCACCGACATAGCCTCCTCCATTCATCGTGAAACTATTTTCATCTACGCAGTCATGAATTCTTTGTAGAGTTGTGATCAATACAACTCACTAATGGAGAGGCTTGTCCAACACGTTGGACAAGTTTCCTGTTTGATTTACTGGACACTATAGAAGGACAGAATGCCTTCCTCACTCGAATAACATTAATTAAGGAGGTTCAACATGTTTCATTCCACAAATCATCAGGCTGTAATTATGGCTGTATCAGTTTGTGCCACAGACCTTTTCCGCTTCACTTTGAGCCTGATTCATTTCTACCTGACCGGCTCGCCTCTATCTTTTTAATCCCCGCTTTATCCAAATTGCATTGCCAGAATGCCGACAACAGACTGACATTCAAATCCTGACTACCTCCAATAGTCTGACCGTACACCTATATAGTTTTAAATTTCATCAATCCATTTAACTATCGTTTAATTGTTGTCACATAGGATTCTGCCGTTTTTAACAATGCAGGATAATAAGATGAAAAAAATGTTGTTTTCTGCCGCTCTGGCAATGCTTATTACAGGATGTGCTCAACAGACGTTTACTGTTGGAAACAAACCTACAGCAGTAACACCAAAGGAAACCATCACCCATCATTTCTTCGTTTCGGGAATTGGGCAGAAGAAAACTGTCGATGCAGCAAAAATTTGTGGTGGTGCAGAAAATGTTGTTAAAACAGAAACCCAGCAAACATTCGTAAATGGATTGCTCGGTTTTATTACTTTAGGCATTTATACTCCGCTGGAAGCGCGTGTGTATTGCTCACAATAATTGCATGAGTTGCCCATCGATATGGGCAGCTCTATCTGCACTGCTCATTAATATACTTCTGGGTTCCTTCCAGTTGTTTTTGCATAGTGATCAGCCTCTCTCTGAGGGTGAAATAATCCCGTTCAGCGGTGTCTGCCAGTCGGGGGGAGGCTGCATTATCCACGCCGGAGGCGGTGGTGGCTTCACGCACTGACTGACAGACTGCTTTGATGTGCAACCGACGACGACCAGCGGCAACATCATCACGCAGAGCATCATTTTCAGCTTTCGCATCAGCTAACTCCTTCGTGTATTTTGCATCGAGCGCAGCAACATCACGCTGGCGCACCTGCATGTCAGTAATTGTCGAGTTCGCCAGCTTCAGTTCTCTGGCATTTTTGTCGCGCTGGGCTTTGTAGGTAATGGCGTTATCGCGGTAATGATTAACAGCCCATGACAGGCAGACGATGATGCAGATAACCAGAGCGGAGATAATCGCGGTTACTCTGCTCATACCTCAATCTCTCTGACCGTTCCGCCTGCTTCTTTGAATTTTGCAATCAGGCTGTCAGCCTTATGCTCGAACTGACCATAACCAGCACCCGGCAGTGAAGCCCAGATATTGCTGCAACGGTCAATTGCCTGACGAATATCACCGCGATCAATCATCGGTAAAGCGCCACGCTCCTTAATCTGCTGCAATGCCACAGCGTCCTGGCTTTTCGGAGAGAAGTCTTTCAGAGCAAGCTGCTTACGGTAAGCATCCCACCAGCGTGAAAGAAGCTGATAACGTCCGGCGGCTGTTGATTTAAGTTTCGGGTTTAGCGTGACAAGTTTGCGAGGATGATCGGAGTAATCAGTAAACAGTTCACCACCAACAATAACATCATAACCGTGGTTACGTGTCGGTTGTCGCCCGTTATCCGTTCCCTCTGACCACGCCAACATATCGAGGAAAGCTTTACGCTGAGGATTAAGATTTTGCATTTTTCACCCCTGTCAGTCGTTCCCAGAAGTACGTCAGTGCAACCGAACCCATCGCACCACTAATCCCCGCTGTCGCGAGAATCATGTAAATACTGAATCCACTTTCGATACTGATCAGGCCACCAATAACACCGGTGAATCCCGATACCACTATCTGAGCCAGAGCATTTATCCAACTCCACGTTGCTTTACTCTGCTTCACATCTATCAGGTAGCGGACCAGACCGCCCCAACCTGCGATGATCAGCAAAACGAGCCAGAATGCTCCGGCAAGGCTCTCTTTTTCGTGCATATGAATAGCCAATGTTTCGCCGCCGACGAAAGGCCGGGACGCTAATGATTAAAAACTTACATGGGAAATATTGTTATAAACAGTCAATTCAAAATAACTAAAAAATCTTATAACCAAGCGAATGGCCTTCAAAAACCAATATATGCAACTTGCATAAAACGATCTTTATCAATGAGTTACATGTATGGTTAAATACTATGCTTTAAGGACTAAGAGTATTACCAGCAGATGACAGAAAAAGATAACATTGGTAAGTTAATTTGGCATATTGCTTGCGATGAATCTGGCATTGATGGACAACGTTTCTACGGCTTTGGCAGTCTGTGGATGAAGTACCAACGCCGTGGGGATTTCTGTCAACTAATCAGAGAACTACGCAGAAAACATGGTTTTTTTGAAGAAATAAAATGGCAAAAAGCCCATTCAAAAAGATACTCTGAATTTTATCTTGAGCTGATCGACTTATTCTTTAGAGTTCCTTGGCTAGCTTTTCATTGTATCGTGGTTGAAAAATCAATAGTAAATAAGGCATTTCATAATGGAGATTATGACCTGGCAAGGAGAAAGCACTTCACAAATCTCATTACCACAAAAATTAGCTCTGTAATTTCTGCACACCCTGAAAGAGACAGTTACTTCAGGATTGAAGTTGATCCTATCGCATCTCGTTATAAAAAGGCTGATGAAGAACTAAATGTTATTGCCAATAACATATTGAATAGAAAATTTGGTCGTAAAGGGATAATCAGCAGTGTAGTGACAAAAGACTCTAAAGCATCTGAAAACATTCAGCTAGCCGATTTTTTCTTAGGTGCGGTTATGTGCGCATATCAAGGAAAAGCTTCATCTGAAGCCAAAATAAGAGTATCAAACTATGTTGCTTCATATTTAGGCTGGGATCACTTGCAATATGATACATGGCACACTGAGAGAAAATTTAATATCTGGTATTTTTATGATAAAACTCGAGGGCCACGAGATATAGAAACTCAAAATGTTAGCTTAAAGTATCCACTTCCCAAAAAGAAATAGACGTCGACCTCTCAGCCGACACGGTTGGAGTCCCAGACCAATTATCGAGTCGAAGTTACCAACTTGGCGGTTATCTTTTGGGAGCCGCCCCTTCATTCCCAAAACCTTTATTGCAGAAAAATCTATATCCTAGAAATTGGATAGTCAACCCTTACTACATCTACGAACAGTTGCACATACAACATTGGCAGAATATCAGATTTACATAAAATATATGCTTTTTAATCCAGTTTTGCAATACTTTGCTGTGAAAATGTGGTCTTTTGTTTTGAACGTGTTCTCGTTACAAGCAATAAAGCTTCGCTATCAAGCTGTAGAAAAATGTGCTTCATTGCAACCCAGCGTTCAGTGAATGTCTCAGACCAGTTTTTTGATGTCACTCCCACCAGTGATGCCAGTTCCCGGTATTCATAAGTCTCACGCCCAGCCAGCTCGCTCTTCACATCCTGTGCTGCCAGCCAGATCAACTTCTTTAAGCGTTCCAGTGTCTTACTGGCAATTTTTCTTGTACCTAACAGAGCCTTAAACTCGTTCCATGCCCACTGCGTTATGGCAACCTGATGCTCCCAGCGAACACTTTCGCTGTAACTCCACAGCAACCACGCTTTCTGATGTTCATCGAGAGACAGAACCGCGCGGCGCCATGACGAGGTTGAGAACTCAACCTGGCTGACCAGTGCAATGGATGAACCTTTTGCGTACGACTGCTTACCGGAAATCGGCGGATTATCCAGCGTAATCATCCTGCCAGTTACCTCATCCAGAATGCGCGGCTTCTTTCGTTTGTATGTACCAGTATCAAATTGTGCATGCTCCAGACAGGCTTCAAGCTGGCCTTTCGTTGCTCCGCTCAAATCAGCGGTAGCCACAATGAGTTGCTCGCGGACATACTGTAAATATTGGGTATTCATGCGGCAGCTCCTTTCAGTGTTTTGGCGTAATTCTTCAGTATTCGGTAATCGGTCAAAACAGAACCGGGGAAACGATATAAGCGCAGACGCCCCCAGCGGTGGCGAAGAAGTTCTGCCATATTAAACTCAAACATCATTCATTCCCCATTTCGGTGATGGTCAGTTCCAGCCTCCCACCTTTGGTAACAGGCATCTTCACAACGCGGTAATCAACGACCTGAGCATCATCCAGCCAGAAACCTGCTTTAGTGAGTGCGTCAAAAGCGGCTTTTTGCAGATTATCCAGGTCACGGCGACGGCGATCCGGCATGTGGCACTCAATGCGGATTTTCACAGGCATAGCCAGGCCGATATCCAGCATTGCGTTTTTAATGATTCGGGCGACGTTATCGCGGTATGCCTGCCCCTCTGCGCTGATGTGCGTGCGCCCGCGATTATGGCGGTAATAGCGATTATTGCTCGGAGGCCAGGGTAATGTGATGCTGTAGGTATTCACGCCTTAATAACCCCCTCTTTCAGCCAGATAACCTGTGTTCTCGCCATACCTTCCAGCGCGCATTCTTTTGCATATCCAGCGTCAACAAAATGCGTGCGACGGTCGATCTCATCGTGACAGGCAGAACATGCAATGGTGGCAATCAGGTCTGGCGGTTTGGTACCGGTGCCACACAATCCAGCCAGCCGGATATGTGCCAGTACAGACGTTTCAGAATTGCCATTACATACGCCAGGGATTCTTACCTGGCATTCCCGACCACGCGCTGCTTTTCTCAAATCAGCCATGATTCCTCCTTGCTGCCAGTCGCAACCATTTTTTATCAACCAGGCTGGCGGTATATCCGAGCAGAGTTGGTATTTCGGATGGCTTCAGCTCAGGTTTACGCTTACGACGATTTGGTACTTTGTAGATGTGTCCGTTCATGACACGAATAAGCGGTGTAGCCATTACGCCTCCTGCTTGTCGCGCAGCAGCTGGAACTCGCAGCTCTGCGGAATAGTCAGGTGGCAGCCAATATTCATCGCCCAGGCTTCAACCTTACACAGGAAGACATACATCTCTCCGGTATCGAGATCGGAGGTATGACGTAATGACTGAATGGTGGTGATTTCACCGGTTACGACATCAACCAGTTCTTTGGTTTCATAACCGAGATAAGTGTGTTTGAGAGCATCTTTTACCCAATCTGGAGTGGCGAACGTTTTACCCCTGCTGATGAGGTATTCACTGATTTCGCTGTACCACATGTGGCTGAGTGCATTCTGGGAAAGACTGCGTCTCTCGCGCCACGGTTTAAGCACCATGCGAAAGCATTTGCCGTCTTCCAGATAAGTCTGGATCTGCTGACCGACAGCGGTGAAGTTACCGCGATGTAATTTGATGCCATCTTGTGGGAGGTTCACGCTTCACCTCCGCAGAGATCAAACGCTGGATGCAAGACATCGCAGGTGCATTTCTGCATCTGTGAAGGGAGAAGAGAGTTTGGATTGTATGTGCGCATAAACGTCCCCGTTTAGCGCAGAAGTCACCGGAGTTGTTCAGGCTCCGATGACATGATTATGGCGGGTTGATAGCTGGAAATCAAATTGCTTTCATGTCTTCAAATAACCTTCAATTTTTCGATTTGGCTTTCTCGATAGGCTATCTCTTTATGTATTTCATCCAGACGACCTTGATTGTATTCACCTTCAAGAGCGTCCTCGCATATAGCAGTTTCTTCTTCCAAAAGTTCTCTAATTTTTCGCTGATGATGTGTCATTCCCTGCCTTGCCCCTTCTGGGGTAGATTCAAATTCTATCGTCACTTTCAACCCTCCTGTTTTCAGATAAACCGGATCGCTACCGATCGCTACCTTTAGGTAAAGTTATCGACTTCTCGGAATAAAACTTCAGGCACTCATTGTACGCTTTACTAGATGCCACCAAGTCAATGTTTACCTTGTCGGCTTCGTACTAGATTTTAGCTGCTATGTTAAAGTCTGACATATCGGTAGCAAGTCAATAAGTTGCATAATTTATAAAAAACCCGCCAAAGCGGGTTTGCAGATCTGTCACGACAGTGAAAGGAACAACGCCACATTAAAAAAGCGATAAGCTTTGCCCCGAATTCATCGGTAGTGGAGAGAAAGTAACATCACGTATTTGCTCCCCGAGCAGAAGAAACCTATCCAAGGGTAGCGGCGGTATCGTAGCAAACCCTGAAAGCCCCTTCTTTCTTGCAACATCTCTCGCATCCATAAGGATACGACCTAACACGTTCATACCATAAAAGTTACCTTCGGAGTCTTTACTAGCCCCCCAAAATTGGTCCTTCTCTGAGTGCTCAACAATGTCATGCTCTCCTGTGCTATCCAGGAGCGCGAAAAACGATTCCCAGTTCTGGCAAAGCTTAACGCAGACACACCATTTCATTACCGAAACTCGATTTTTTTCCCAACCTGCACGGGTTTTGGCTTCGAAAGATCTGGCGGTTTGTTTAGCTTCATAAGGGTTGCCTTGGGTAATAATAGCCTTTTGGATATCTGGATAGTCTGGATATCGGCATGCTTGGTAAAGAATTTCACTCGATTGAATGGGTATACCATTAACTAAGAGCGGATATCCTTTGGCCATGTTGGAAAGACCACCCCATTTCTCGGTGGTTTTCCTGAAAGAAACTGTGTTGTGAAACAGGTATAGTCTATAGCTCATGATCACCGATTATACACATTACGCTTCATAAGTGGATACCAACAATCCAGAGCTCTATTTCCCGTTCGAAGATAAGTTCCCCACCAGTACGCTAGAGGGGTATTATTGGGGCAGTTTCTGAAAGTAAAGATAGTTCCACCAAACCCAACACCATTGAAAGTTGAAAAGCCTAAAGGCTTTATAACATCAGAAGGATTTTGACTCTGACCAAGGATATCAAACCCAACTTTTGTCATAATTGCTTCAAAACGATCTCGTCTCTGCTCATTAGGGAAAAAATTATTCGCGACGTAACCGTCACGATATGTTCCTAAATAATGTACTTGACCGTCAGCCCATTCAGGTATTGATACACTTTGCGCTTTTGGCCAAAAAACCTCAGAACTCGAACTGTTTCGGCGTTGATTTTCAACAACTGCAAACTCACCACCACCAACGCAAACTGAAATATTCCTATCAGCAAATTTTCGTTCAAGTTGGTTTTTTATCTTCCATGCTGAATACGTGTGCCCGCCTAAAAAGTACACCAATATTGTAATATTTTGGAGTTCAAAGTGCTCAATAAACCAAGTTAAATCATTGATTGCCTTAGCTCCTGAGAATGAAACATCGTCAAGGTAAATAAATTCACGGAATGAACTAACTCTTTGACGTTGTGACAGTCTGGTCACAACGTTGAATTCTTCTACACAATCTTCTCGAAGCAAATCCAAAAACTCAGATTGACTGGTGCCTTGGTTCTGGATATCGAGAAACGCTGCGGTTTGAAAGAACCTTTCATTTTGCTCATCATTGGCGATACTACTAATAACTCTGCGATAGTCGCTCTCAGAGAAGTATCCAATCCCCATTAATCGGTCCGTTTCCTCTAAGACAAATCGCCTATCGGTTAACTCAAATTGATTAATCCATCGATTAACATGATCAATGCTCATGCCACCTTGAGGAGGGTTTCGATAGTCATTTAATTTAGTAGCAATTTGCCCCATAAGATCACGATCTGTAACATTGCTATAACACATATAGATTCCTGTTCATGCATTGATACGAAAGGGTCAGAATACTCTTAAAAAAATTTGGTGAAAGCCTGAAAAGTCATAATGTTAACATGTATCACAAATTGTTATTTTTCTCAGTATCTGAGACGTAAACTGAATCCAAGACCACTAATCTGGCTCAAAAAATTTAGAAAGTTTCTCATAATGAATACTTGCCTCTTTGCCCGTCATACACTTGCTCCTTTCAGCCCAAACTTAGCTTTGATTTCTGCGATCTTCGCCAGAGCCTGTGCACGATTTAGAGGTCTACCGCCCATGACAGGAAGTTGTTTTACTGGTTCAGGTATCGCCTCACCACGGTTAATTCGCGCGGTGATACAAGTCAGTTCATCGGCAGCCTTGCGCCGTAATTCCGTATCAGTAAGCGCATTGGCCCGCATATTCTGGTACAGGCTAGTAACCAGCCAGTAGTGCGCGTTTGATTTCCACGGATAAGACTCTGCATCCGGATACAGGCCACGCTTCCGGCAATACTCGTAAACCATATCAACCAGCTCGCTGGCGTTTGGCAGTCCGGCAATAACGGATGCTTCTTCACGGCACCATGCAACAAACTGCCCGGGTGATGGCAGGAATGGTCGATTCTGCCGACGGGCTACGCGCATTCCTGCGTTAACCTGTTCCATTGTGGTGATCCCGTTTTCCCGGAAAGCCAGAACCCACTGGCGGCGGATTTCGTTCAGTTCGTTCTGGTCCCGGTTAGCCAGGCTCGCCGGGAAAGTTGCCAGTAACTGGCTGAACACACCATTGATGATCTGCGCTACCTGCCGTACCTGCGGCTTTTCGTCGTACTGTTCCGGCATGTTGTTGGCGATCCGACGCATCTGCTCACGGTCAAAGTTAATCATCTGTGCGGCGATGTTTTTCATAGATCCACCCCGTAAATCCAGTCTGTGTTTGTCAGGTCGAGTTTTGGTTTGCTAGCTGTCACGCCTGCCTGTTGCTTGTTACGGTTGATTTCGAGCTGGGTCCACTTGTCGCGGAGTTTGGCCGGACTCAGCACGTTACCGGACCAGAAGTTGTCCTGGCATGCCCAGCGGAACAGCACGCACATGTCGCGGTGGTTACGTCCGTCACGTTCACGCATCAGGCGGATATCGTTAGCCCACCCTGCAAAATTTGGTTTTCTGGCTGATGGCGCGATGGTCTTCACCATGTCAAACATCCACTCTGCGGCGGTCAGGTCTTCTGCTGTCCCCCACTTGCTGCCGCTCTGAATTGCAGCATCCGGTTTCACCACAGGAAGATCGTTTTCTGGCTGGTCAGAGGATTCGTCAGAATTCTCGGACGAAAAAGGTTTTATATTGTCTTTTGTTAGTTTGTCTTTTGTGTTTACCTGATTCGGGTAAACGCCTTTACCTGATTTGGGTAAACTTTTCTTACCTGATTCAGGTAAATTTACCTCTTTCAGGTAAACTTTATTTTTCTTACCTGATTCGGGTAATGTTGACCATTCACTGACCACATTATTAATGCCGATATTCCGCCCGCTCTGAATAAGAATCCCACGCTTTACCAGAACGCTTTTTGCAGCAGAACACTTGTGCGGCAATATCCCGGTCAATTCGGAAAGTTGCTCGTTGCTCACCCAATCCAGTCTTTTATTAAAGCCATATGTTTTGCGCATGACAGCCAGGAAGACCAGAAGCTGGTGCTGTGTTAATCCGGCCAGCATCACAGCTTCCAGCAACTCATTTGCAATGCGCGTATAACCATCATCGAGATCTGCCACGCGCGGCTCCTTTTGTGCCACATCCGGCACTGGAAAATTGAATATCTCAGCAGTGTTTGCCATAATTCCTCCCGCAATGAGTGTGTTACGATTTGCACCTGAAAGTCGGTTCTGTTCGCGCAGACCGGCTTTCGCCATTTCCGAACCTGTCATATTGCCCCCAGCATGGTGGTGACCATCGCCATCAGTGGACCAGCCAGATCCGGGTCCACACGAAACATCGACACAATGCCTTCACTCATCTCCTTCAGTTTCTGGTGGCGTGGTGCGTTGAGAATGACAGCCTGTTTTGCCTCACTGAGTTCCTTTTCCATTTCAGCCAGCCGAGCCATGAAGCTATCCTGCTCAACCAGGTGGCCGCGATATTCCAGCGGTAGTACCGCCAGAATTGCCGGGGTCAGTTCACGCACGTTATTTCGGTATTTTTCAGAATCGAATTTGTTATCGAGGAAGCGGAACAGCTTCTGGCGTGCACGGCTGACATCATCAGGAAAATCGATGGTGCCGCCGCCCTGCTCCCGATACTCATTCACAATGAGTGCGGCAACAACATCCTGATTATCTGCAGCCGACCAGGCGCGAACGGCATCACGGATTTTTTCGTGGCCTGGCGCCTGTTTTGTTTGAGAACGATTTATCACCGCAGTCGGGCTAAATCCGCTAGTCTGTTGGTATGTAAGTGGTTGCATAATTGACTCCTTTAGTTTGAATTGACTGTTAAGTTGATTGCTTATTGTTAAAGAGCGTGAAATGGAAATTTAAGCTGCGTTCTTTTCGGTGTGTGGAAACAACTTCGGAAGATCCGGGCGAATCTGGTATGCCTTCACTACTCCACCAGTAGCCGTAACAATGCTGCCGACATGTTCAGGGGATACCTTTGCTTTGTTGTGAAGCCACTTATAGACGGCCTGCTGTGAAACTTCGCAAGCAGCGCCCAGTTTCTTTTGTGAACCAACGATATTGATCGCTGTTTTGATAGCTGGGTTCATAACAACCTCCGTGGTTAATTTGAATCAAGATTAAAACTATGGTTGTTTTTAGTCAACAACCATTTTCGTTTGATGGAATAAAACCTTGGTTGTACATTTGGACTATGAAAACAACACTCTCAGAAAGACTTAAAGAAGCCAGATTAGCGCGAGGCCTTACACAAAAGGCGCTTGGGGATTTGGTCGGGGTTAGCCAAGCTGCTATTCAGAAAATCGAAACAGGGAAAGCTAATCAAACAACTAAAATCGTGGAGATCGCGAACGCTTTGGGTGTGCGCGCAGAATGGTTATCTTCTGGCGTTGGAAATATGTCAGACAGTACAGTGCAACCAATACAATCAACTGTCAGCCATTCCAAATACTTCAAGATTGACGTTCTTGATATAGAAGTCAGTGCTGGGCCGGGAGTCATCAACCGTGAGTTTGTAGAAGTTCTACGCTCGGTTGAGTACTCGTTTGACGATGCTCGTCACATGTTCGATGGTAGGAAGGCAGAAAATATCCGCATCATTAACGTACGCGGTGACAGCATGTCAGGAACGATTGAACCTGGTGATCTTCTATTCGTTGATATCACGGTTAAATCTTTCGACGGTGATGGTATCTATGCGTTTCTGTACGACGACACAGCCCATGTAAAGCGCCTGCAAATGATGAAGGATAAGCTGCTGGTCATCTCTGATAACAAAAGCTACTCACCGTGGGACCCGATCGAGAAAGACGAGATGAACCGGGTGTTCATCTTCGGTAAGGTTATTGGGAGCATGCCGCAGACATATAGGAAGCATGGTTAAAGTGAGGCTAAAAAACAGTTACAGCAATAGGCCTGTTGTTTTTCTTTAAACACGCAGTGTTAAACCGCTCTTTGAGATGCGGAGTAATGAGATGGAAGACTTGAATCACATAAGGGTTAGTGATGGAGTGCGTAGCGAGCAGCAATAGTGCAATACCTAATGTCGTTGAGGTAATACGTCGCATCAATGAAGGTTCCACTCAGCCATTTCTTTGCAAATGTGATGATGGGCAGTTGTATGTTTTGAAGTCAAAACCATCAATGCCCCCGAAAAATCTCTTAGCTGAGTTCATTTCGGCGTGTTTGGCTAATGATATCGGCCTTCCTTTACCTGACTTTAAAATCGTATTTGTGCCAGAGGAACTTATAGAGTACTCACCTGATCTGCAGCAACAAATTTGTACAGGATATGCCTTTGCTTCATTGTTCATTGACGGTGCAATAGCGTTAACGTTTACGCAGTCAAGAAACGAAACGATCATCCCAGTCGAACAGCAAAAATTAATCTATGTTTTTGATAAATGGATATTAAATGCAGACAGAACGCTTACTGACAAAGGTGGAAACGTTAACATCCTTTATGACATCAGTAACGATAAGTATTATCTGATTGACCATAATCTCTCATTTGATCAGAATGCTGGACCTGAAGATTTTTCTGTGCACGTGTACGGCCCTGGTAACCGCAAATGGCAATATGATTTAGTGGATCGCGTAGAGTACCGCCAGAGGGTCGTTAACAGTTTACACAAGCTTCCTGCTATCCTTGACGAAATTCCAGAAGAGTGGATAGTAGATGAGGAGTTTTTACCTTTTGTCTGCACTACGCTAGACAAAGGTGATTGTGATGAATTTTGGAGCGCAATAGAATGACAACTCCATGCCTATATAGCATCGTTCGCTATGCGCCTTATGCGGAGACTGAAGAGTTCGCAAACATAGGCGTACTTCTGTGCGCGCCAAAAGAAAATTACTTTGATTTCCAGCTCACAAAGCGAAATGACTCTCGTGTAAAGAATTTTTTCCATGATGATTGTATTTTCCCTGTAGCAAAAGACTCAATACAAAGAGAACTACAGTTCGCAAAAATGCATGCGACCCAGATTGTTGGACATCAACAACTTGCACAATTCTTCAGATATTTTACAAACAAAAAAGAATCAATTTTTCAGTTCAGTTCTACGAGAGTGATTCTCAGCGAAAACCCAAAAGAAGAGCTGGCCCGCATTTACAATAAATATGTAAACCACTCTGACTACACAAAAGAGCGCCGTGAAGATGTTCTAGCCAGAGAGCTAAAACGAAGTATCGATAGAATAGATGGATTGAAGAACGTCTTCAAACAAGCAACCATTGATGGGTATTTCGCAAAGTTCTCAATGCCATTGGTCGCCAAGAAGCATGACAGGATCCAATGTGCCATCAAACCTCTGGCATTCACTCAAGCTGAACCAGGAAAAATGATGGAGCATAGTGATACTTGGGTGATGAGAATAACTCGAGCAGCAGAAGAAAACCTGCTTTCACTTGATGACATTTTATTCACAATTGAAACTCCTGAATCACCAAACTCAGGCCAAAGCAAAGTTATTGACATCATAAAGAGAACTATGGATGCTAAGAAAATAAATCATATACCTGCATCCAACCACAAAGAAACTATTGATTTTGCAAAAAAAATACTTCCCCAAGTTTAAAATTTATTTTTGTATGTGATATTCCTTATTAATAACCCGGCCACCGTGCCGGGTTTTCTTTTGCCTCCCCTCATCACACAAACCGCTCAAAAAACCACCATAACCTCGCTTCAGTTATCGCTATGCGATTCAAGTCACAAAATAAATCCATCCTAAATACAACCAGTTATATCTAAAACAACCAATAAAACAACTTTTGTTGTTGACGGTAAAACAACTATAGTTTTAAATAAGTTCATCGCAACAACACAACGATACGGCAACCACCTGATTCACCGTTGCGATGACCGCTTAGATCCGCAGTTTGAATTTCAGCAGGCTTCGGGGAGTGCGAGGGGTGAAACGGACGCGTGAACGTCGGTGTGACCAGCTGAAATCAACTCAACATTTCATACCTTAGTCGCTTCAACGAGGCGGCTTAGTTATGACAACCGGCGGCCATCCACCGCCTGAATACGCGCAGAAGTCTCTATATGTTCAGCAGCCCAGCTTACGGGCAGGAGTTTTTATGGTTCATCAACATTACGGAACGCAGACCGTTAATCGCGGTGCGGTCATGCCAGGAATGCTGGTCAAACACAAAGATGGTACCTGGACTGCATCAGCTAATTTACGCGGACGGCTTTATCTGCATCGCGGCATCGAGCGCACTTATACCCGTGATTTGCTCGTGGAAGTTTTTCTCGACGGACGCGGCAACGGCCTGAATCACTAATCCCCTTTCCTGTTTACCTAATCAGCCCGGCATTTCGCAGGCGATATTTTCACAGCCATTTTCAGGAGTTCAGCCATGAACGCTTATTACATTCAGGATCGTCTTGAGGCTCAAAGCTGGGCGCGTCACTACCAGCAGATCGCCCGTGAAGAGAAAGAGGCAGAACTGGCAGACGACATGGAAAAAGGTCTTCCACAGCACCTGTTTGAATCACTCTGCATCGATCATTTGCAACGCTGCGGGGCCAACAAAAAAGCCATTACCCGTGCGTTTGATGACGATGTTGAGTTTCAGGAGCGCATGGCAGAACACATCCGGTACATGGTTGAAACCATTGCTCACCACCATGTTGATATTGATTCAGAGGTATAAAACGGATGAGTACAGCACTCGCAACGCTAGCCGGGAAGCTGGCTGAACGTGTCGGCATGGATTCTGTCGACCCACAGGAACTGATCACCACTCTTCGTCAGACGGCATTTAAAGGTGATGCCAGCGATGCGCAGTTCATCGCATTGCTGATCGTCGCCAACCAGTACGGCCTTAATCCGTGGACGAAAGAAATTTACGCCTTCCCTGATAAGCAGAACGGCATCGTTCCGGTGGTGGGCGTTGATGGCTGGTCCCGCATCATCAATGAAAACCAGCAGTTTGATGGCATGGACTTTGAGCAGGACAATGAATCATGTACGTGCCGGATTTACCGCAAAGACCGCAATCATCCGATCTGCGTTACCGAATGGATGGATGAATGCCGCCGCGAACCATTCAAAACTCGCGAAGGCAGAGAAATCACGGGGCCGTGGCAGTCGCATCCCAAACGGATGTTACGGCATAAAGCCATGATTCAGTGTGCCCGTCTGGCCTTCGGATTTGCTGGTATCTATGACAAGGATGAAGCCGAGCGCATTGTCGAAAATACTGCATACACTGCGGAACGTCAGCCGGAACGCGACATCACTCCGGTTAACGATGAAACCATGCAGGAGATTAACACTCTGCTGATCGCCCTGGATAAAACATGGGATGACGACTTATTGCCGCTCTGTTCCCAGATATTTCGCCGCGACATTCGCGCATCGTCAGAACTGACACAAGCCGAAGCAGTGAAAGCTCTTGGATTCCTGAAACAGAAAGCCACTGAGCAGAAGGTGGCAGCATGACACCGGACATTATCCTGCAGCGTACCGGGATCGACGTGAGAGCTATCGAGCAGGGAGATGATGCGTGGCACAAATTACGGCTCGGCGTCATCACCGCTTCAGAAGTTCACAACGTGATAGCAAAGCCCCGCTCAGGAAAGAAGTGGCCTGACATGAAAATGTCCTACTTCCACACCTTGCTGGCTGAGGTTTGCACCGGTGTGGCTCCGGAAGTTAATGCTAAGGCGCTGGCCTGGGGAAAACAGTACGAGAACGACGCCAGAACCCTGTTTAAATTCACTTCCGGCGTGAATGTTACTGAATCCCCGATCATCTATCGCGACGAAAGTATGCGCACCGCCTGCTCTCCCGATGGTTTATGCAGTGACGGCAACGGCCTTGAACTGAAATGCCCGTTTACCTCCCGGGATTTCATGAAATTCCGGCTCGGTGGTTTCGAGGCCATAAAGTCGGCTTACATGGCCCAGGTGCAGTACAGCATGTGGGTGACGCGAAAAGATGCCTGGTACTTTGCCAACTATGACCCGCGTATGAAGCGTGAAGGACTGCATTATGTCGTGGTTGAGCGGGATGAAAAGTACATGGCGAGTTTTGACGAGATGGTGCCGGAGTTCATCGAAAAAATGGACGAGGCACTGGCTGAAATTGGTTTTGTATTTGGGGAGCAATGGCGATGACGCATCCTCACGATAATATCCGGGTAGGCGCGATCACTTTCGTCTACTCCGTTACAAAGCGAGGCTGGGTATTTCCCGGCCTTTCTGTTATCCAAAATCCACTGAAAGCCCAGCGGCTGGCTGAGGAGATAAATAATAAACGGGGGGCTGTATGCACAAAGCATCTCCCGTTGAGTTAAGAACGAGTATCGAGATGGCACATAGCCTCGCTCAAATTGGAGTCAGGTTTGTGCCAATACCAGTAGAAACAGACGAAGAATTTCATACGTTAGCCACATCCCTTTCACAAAAGCTGGAAATGATGGTGGCGAAAGCAGAAGCAGATGAGAGAGACCAGGTATGACAACCACTGAATGCATTTTTCTGGCAGCGGGCTTCATATTCTGTGTGCTTATGCTTGCCGACATGGGACTTGCTCAATGACACCTCAGCAAGAAAACGCCCTTCGCAGTATTGCCCGTCAGGCTAATTATGAAATCAAAAAAGCCAGACAGCAGTTTCCGGATAAAAACGTCGATGACATTTGCCGTAGCGTACTGAAGAAGCACCGCGAAACGGTAACGCTGATGGGATTCACACCGACTCATTTAAGCCTGGCGATCGGCATGTTAAACGGCGTCTTTAAGGAACGGTGAACATGAAAAATAAAATCATCATGGAGCTACAGGCTCCTTTTTTATTATTCGCATTCACCCTCAAGCGTATTAACCAACAATTCAGGGATTAATGAAAGATGGCAGACATCATTGATTCAGCATCAGAAATTGAAGAATTACAGCGCAACACAGCAATAAAAATGCGCCGCCTGAACCACCAGGCTATATCTGCCACTCATTGTTGTGAGTGTGGCGATCCGATAGATGAACGAAGACGCTTGGCCGTTCAGGGTTGTCGGACTTGTGCAAGTTGCCAGGAAGATCTGGAGCTTATCAGTAAACAGAGAGGTTCGAAGTGAGCGAAATTAACTCTCAGGCACTGCGTGAAGCGGCAGAGCAGGCAATGCATGACGACTGGGGATTTGACGCAGACCTTTTCCATGAATTGGTAACACCATCGATTGTGCTGGAACTGCTGGATGAACGGGAAAGAAACCAGCAATACATCAAACGCCGCGACCAGGAGAACGAGGATATTGCGCTAACGGTAGGGAAGCTGCGTGTTGAGCTGGAAGGCAAAGACAGGCGCATTACTGAGGTGACAATGTGGATTAAGCGACTGAGTTCCTCTCTCAAAAACGCCAAACCAGACAGCAAGTTGCCGGATGACGCCATGATCTGGCTAAATAATGAAGGACTTACCAGTATAGAGGATATTTTACGATGAGCACTTTTACCAAAGAATGGCTACAAAATACGATTACCAGTATTGAGTCAGCACGAGATGAAATGCCATTCGGACTCGACAACGATCAAGCACACATGCTTACAGCATTTAAAATCGCTCTCGCCTCACTGGAACGCGAACAGATTCGCCACGAGCATGCCAAATGGTCTGACTCCACATTTGGCTGCGTTGGCCCCATTGGTCCGCTGAAACATCTCTCAAAAGAGGCACTGGAAGCCGCAGCCGAACCAGACGATCTTAGCGAGTGGGCTGATATGCAGTTTCTGTTGTGGGATGCACAGCGCCGTGCTGGTATCAGTGATGCTGAAATTACCGCTGCTATGGAAAATAAATTGAAGATCAACATGGAACGCCAGTGGCCTGAACCAAAAGATGGTGAGCCTCGCTTGCACATTAAAGAACGCGGCAACTCTCCGGTAACTCCGGGTGGTTGGATAAGCTGTAGTGATCGAATGCCGGAAGACACCAAAATGTTACTGGCATTTAGTCAAGGTGAAATCGTGGCCGCATATTGGAACTGGGTTGTAAATCCAATTGATTACAAAAAATATAGAGCTTTCACGTATTTATCAGGAAATATCTTGGATGACGTAACTCACTGGATGCCGCTACCAGAGCCTCCACTTTGAAAGCGAAGCTTATACATATCTTTTACATCAGCAATCTATTGTTAATCTCCAATCAATGTTACGTTGTCATCTCACTCATGCTTTGGAGGTAGTGATATGTCTTGTCCAAAATGCGGTTCTGGAAATATTGCAAAAGAAAAAACAATGCGTGGATGGTCTGGTGATTATGTGTGCTGCGATTGCGGATACAACGACTCTAAAGACGCATTTGGAGAGCGTGGTAAAAACAAGTTTGTCAAAATTAATAAAGAACGCGAAGGCAACGAAAAAAGCTAATTTATTTATTCATATATGAAAACAATGTAACCAATATTCGAATTGAAGAACTGAAAGAACACCAAGCCGCCTGATGGCGGTTTTTTCTTGCGTGTAATTGCGGAGACTTTGCGATGTACTTGACACTTCAGGAGTGGAACGCACGCCAGCGACGCCCAAGAAGCCTTGAAACAGTTCGTCGATGGGTACGCGAGTGCAGGATATTCCCTCCTCCGGTTAAGGATGGAAGAGAGTATCTGTTCCACGAATCAGCGGTAAAGGTTGACTTAAATCGACCAGTAACAGGTAGCCTTTTGAAGAGGATCAAAAATGGGAAGAAGGCGAAGTCATGAGCGCCGGGATTTACCCCCTAATCTTTATATAAGAAACAATGGATATTACTGCTACAGGGACCCAAGGACGGGTAAAGAGTTCGGATTAGGCAGAGACAGGAGGATAGCAATTACTGAAGCAATACAGGCCAATATTGAGTTACTCTCAGACAGCGGACGCAAATCACTGATAGACAGAATTAAAGGCGGTGACGCAATCACTCTTCATGTGTGGCTTGACCGATATGAAAGAATCCTCACCGAAAGGGGGATCAGGCCGAAAACTCTACTCGACTACGCCAGCAAAATCAGGGCAATCCGAAGAAAATTGCCGGACAAACCGCTCACTGACATATCAACGAAAGAAGTGGCAGCAATGCTAAACACCTACGTAGCAGAAGGTAAAGCAGCTTCCGCAAAATTAATCAGGTCAACCCTTGTTGACGTTTTTCGTGAAGCAATAGCCGAGGGGCATGTGGCAACGAATCCGGTAACAGCAACCCGTACAGCAAAGTCAGAAGTAAGGCGCTCAAGGCTGACAGCTAATGAGTATGTCGCGATTTACCATGCAGCCGAACCTCTCCCAATCTGGCTGAGGCTGGCAATGGATTTGGCGGTCGTTACAGGGCAGAGAGTGGGCGATTTGTGCAGAATGAAATGGTCAGACATAAACGACAACCATCTTCACATTGAACAGAGTAAAACAGGGGCTAAGCTCGCCATTCCGCTAACGCTAACGATTGACGCGCTCAATATCTCATTGGCTGATACACTACAGAAATGCAGGGAGGCCAGCGGCAGTGAAACTATAATCGCATCAAAGCATCACGATCCGCTTTCCCCTAAAACAGTATCGAAGTATTTTACAAAGGCGAGAAATGCATCTGGACTCTCATTTGATGGAGACCCGCCAACATTCCATGAACTGCGTAGCCTGTCAGCGAGGCTATACCGGAACCAGATTGGCGATAAGTTTGCTCAACGTCTTCTCGGGCATAAATCATATTCAATGGCGGCGCGGTATAGGGACAGCCGTGGACGGGAATGGGACAAAATTGAAATCGACAAATGATTTTATTTTGACTAATAATGACCTGCTTACATTAATTCATTGATAATAAAAGAGATTTCAAATATACAACTTATTCACCTTAAGTGCACCGACCGTGAATTTAACCCTGACTCGAAGACTCTGGATGGGCTTTGCCCTGATGGCGCTGTTAACCCTGACCAGTACCCTGGTGGGATGGTACAACCTGCGCTTTATCAGCCAGGTGGAAAAAGACAACACTCAGGCATTGATTCCTACCATGAATATGGCGCGCCAGTTGAGCGAAGCCAGCGCCTGGGAACTTTTCGCCGCGCAGAACCTGACCAGTGCCGATAACGAAAAGATGTGGCAGGCGCAGGGGCGAATGCTCACCGCACAAAGCCTGAAGATTAATGCGTTGCTGCAAGCGTTACGGGAACAAGGTTTTGACACCACCGCTATTGAACAACAGGAGCAGGAGATCTCCCGTTCGTTACGTCAGCAAGGGGAACTGGTGGGGCAGCGTTTGCAACTTCGCCAGCAACAACAGCAACTCAGTCAGCAGATAGTCGCCGCCGCCGATGAAATCGCACACCTGGCGCAAGGTCAGGCGAATAATGCGGCAACCTCCGCCGGAGCGACCCAGGCCGGGATTTACGATTTGATCGAACAACATCAGCGTCAGGCCGCAGAAAGTGCACTCGATCGGCTGATTGATATCGATCTTGAGTATGTTAACCAGATGAATGAACTGCGCCTTAGCGCCCTGCGGGTGCAGCAAATGGTGATGAATCTGGGGCTGGAACAGATCCAGAAAAATGCGCCAACGCTGGAAAAGCAGCTCAATAATGCGGTGAAAATTCTGCAACGTCGGCAAATACGCATTGAAGATCCGGGTGTTCGTACTCAGGTAGCAACAACGTTAACTACCGTTAGCCAATATAGCGATTTGCTGGCGCTGTATCAGCAGGACAGTGAAATCAGCAATCACCTGCAAACTCTCGCCCAAAATAACATCGCCCAATTCGCGCAGTTTAGTAGCGAAGTCAGTCAGCTGGTCGACACCATTGAGCTGCGTAATCAGCACGGGCTGGCACATCTGGAAAAAGCCAGTGCACGCGGGCAATACAGCCTGTTATTGCTGGGATTAGTTTCTCTTTGCGCACTGATTCTGATCCTCTGGCGCGTGGTTTATCGCTCAGTCACGCGCCCTCTTGCAGAACAAACGCAGGCGCTGCAACGCTTGCTGGATGGTGATATCGACTCCCCTTTCCCGGAAACCGCTGGCGTACGGGAACTGGATACCATCGGGCGGCTGATGGATGCGTTTCGCAGCAGTGTTCATGCACTGAATCGCCACCGCGAACAGCTGGCGGCGCAGGTCAAAGCGCGTACAGCTGAATTGCAGGAACTGGTGATAGAACACCGACAGGCACGGGCGGAAGCAGAAAAAGCCAGCCAGGCAAAATCGGCGTTTCTGGCGGCGATGAGCCATGAGATCCGCACACCGCTGTACGGTATTCTCGGCACCGCACAGCTGCTGGCAGATAACCCCGCACTTAACGCCCAGCGCGATGATTTGCGGGCGATTACCGACTCTGGTGAATCGTTGCTGACCATCCTCAACGATATTCTCGATTATTCGGCTATCGAAGCAGGCGGCAAGAATGTTTCGGTCAGTGATGAACCCTTTGAACCGCGCCCGCTGCTGGAAAGTACCCTGCAATTAATGAGCGGAAGGGTGAAAGGTCGCCCGATTCGCCTGGCAACAGAAATTGCCGACGATGTACCGACTGCGTTAATGGGCGATCCGCGGCGTATTCGTCAGGTCATCACCAACCTGTTGAGCAACGCCCTGCGTTTCACCGACGAAGGGCACATTATCCTGCGTAGTCGCACTGATGGCGAACAATGGCTGGTCGAAGTGGAAGACAGCGGCTGCGGTATTGATCCCGCGAAACTGGCAGAAATCTTCCAGCCATTTGTTCAGGTTAGCGGCAAACGCGGCGGCACCGGGCTGGGGCTGACTATCAGTAGCCGTCTGGCCCAGGCGATGGGCGGCGAACTGAGCGCCACCAGCACGCCGGAGGTTGGAAGCTGTTTTTGTTTACGCTTGCCGTTACGTGTTGCCACTGCACCCGTGCCAAAAACAGTCAATCAGGCGGTGCGTCTGGACGGTTTACGTTTGCTGTTAATTGAAGATAACCCGCTAACCCAGCGAATTACCGTTGAGATGCTGAACATCAGTGGTGCGCAGGTTGTTGCTGTTGGCAATGCCGTGCAGGCTTTAGAAACACTGCAAAATAGTGAACCGTTTGCTGCCGCACTGGTGGATTTTGATCTACCGGATATCGACGGCATTACGCTTGCCCGACAACTGGCACAGCAATATCCGTCGCTGGTTTTGATTGGCTTTAGCGCCCATGTCATTGACGAAACACTGCGACAGCGTACCAGTTCGCTATTTCGCGGGATTATCCCTAAACCGGTGCCGCGTGAAGTGCTCGGTCAATTACTGGCGCACTATCTCCAACTGCAAGTCAATAACGATCAACCGCTGGATGTATCGCAACTCAATGAAGATGCTCATTTAATGGGGGCGGAGAAGATCCACGAATGGCTGATATTATTTAAACAACATGCCCTGCCGCTTCTCGATGAAATCGACATTGCCCGCGCCAGTCAGGATAACGAGAAAATAAAGCGTGCCGCACATCAGCTAAAAAGCAGTTGCTCGAGTCTGGGAATGCGTAGCGCCAGCCAGCAATGCGCACAACTGGAGCAGCAGCCATTATCTGCCCCCCTTCCACACGAAGAAATTACACGCAGTGTTGCCGCTCTGGAAGCATGGTTAATAAGAAAGACCTGAACGCGATTTGAATCAATATCAGCCAGTTAAGAACAACTAGAATAGTGGCATTTGGTATGCAACTTAACGGACTGGCAAAATCATGGCAGAGAAAAAAAGAACCCGCTGGCAGCGGCGGCCAGGCACGACGGGCGGCAAATTACCGTGGAATGACTGGCGCAATGCCACGACCTGGCGTAAAGCGACGCAATTATTACTGTTGGCAATTAATATTTATATTGCCATCACGTTCTGGTATTGGGTGCGCTATTACGAAACGGCAGGTAGTACGACATTTGTCGCCAGACCGGGAGGTATCGAAGGCTGGCTACCGATTGCCGGTCTGATGAATCTGAAATATAGCCTTGCAACAGGTCAGTTACCGTCCATCCACGCCGCCGCGATGCTGTTATTGGTCGCTTTTATCGTCATCAGTCTATTACTCAAAAAGGCCTTTTGTTCATGGTTATGCCCGGTTGGTACGCTTTCGGAATTAATCGGCGATCTCGGTAACAAACTGTTTGGTCGGCAATTTGTCCTTCCCCGCTGGCTGGATATTCCTCTGCGCGGCGTGAAGTATTTGCTGTTGAGTTTTTTTCTCTATATCGCGTTATTGATGCCCGCTCAGGCGATTCACTATTTTATGTTGTCGCCCTACAGCGTGGTGATGGACGTTAAAATGCTCGATTTCTTTCGTCATATGGGGACCGCGACATTAATCAGCATGATCGTTTTGCTGATTGCCAGCCTGTTTATTCGCCATGCCTGGTGTCGTTATCTTTGCCCATATGGCGCGCTGATGGGCGTGGTTTCGCTATTATCGCCGTTTAAGATTCGTCGCAATGCCGAAAGTTGTATCGATTGTGGCAAATGCGCAAAAAGTTGCCCATCACGGATCCCGGTCGATAAATTAATTCAGGTACGAACAGTGGAATGTACCGGCTGTATGACTTGCGTAGAGTCATGTCCGGTAGCCTCAACATTGACCTTTTCACTGCAAAAACCTGCGGCAAATAAAAAAGCCTTTGCGTTGTCTGGATGGTTAATGACGCTACTGGTTATGGGGATTATGTTTGCGGCGATTGGTTACGCAATCTATGCGGGAGTATGGCAAAGCCCGGTGCCGGAGGAATTGTACCAACGCTTAATTCCGCAATCGCCAATGATTGGTCACTAAATTAGCAACAAGCGGAACATCACCTCGCACGGGGTGATGTTCACAAAATCACATTATTTTGATTTTGACATCATAACTTTCAAGCCCGGTCATTTTTTCTCGTGCGGTGAAGCGAATTTCAGAGACTTCTTTCCCTGTATTCTTGTTCAGCTCGGCGATTTTTTGCGCGATAAAGTCGGCGATTTCCGTTTCGGCTTGTTTTTTTAACTCTTCAATATTCACTGTTAACCTCTTCTGGTCTTAAAAGACAGCAACACGCCAGTAAGGTGTTGGTTCCCGGTACCCTGGTCAGGTAAGAAATGTTATAAGCCATCTCCCCGAAAGATTCAATAATCAACAGGTTATCGCTTACTATACATACAGCATTGAAGAAAAATAAGGCAGATATAAAAAAGGCTCCACGAGGGAGCCAGATATTATTTTGTGAAATCCAGCGGCGCATGGTCAGTGCGTATTTGCAGCGCGACGTTATCAAAGGTGATCATCGTCGATTTACAAAAAATGCACTTTGCTCCTAAAGGATTTCGCTCCGTCACATCGAATGCCGATGTGCGGTACTGTGAACCATGGCAACATGGACAGCGGAAATGGAGATGTTGAGTAATAACGGCAACCTTAGAGCGTAACAACGTTCGCTGCCGCGGGACCACGTTGCCCCTGCTCAATAGAAAATTCAACTTTCTGATTTTCGTTCAGCGTGCGGAATTCATTGCTCTGGATGGCAGTGAAATGGACGAAAACGTCTTTGCTGCCATCATCAGGAGTGATAAAGCCAAAACCTTTATCTGCGTTAAACCATTTTACTAAACCAGTCATTTTATTAGACATATTTTACTTCCTTCATTTTGGGCCTTTCGGCAAACAGGGCTTTAATACAGAAACTACTTAGTGTTCAGGAGAGAGACTCAAAAGAAGGGGATAATGCCTGATAATGAGAACTGCTTTAGTAAACTACTTTGTATGCTGTCTGTCTTTCAAACCGACGCAGCTATTAACGCATGATAATTGAGATTAAGCAAATTTTATTTTAGCCGTCCGGCGGTCTTAAATATCGCTGGCTTTATTTTATTAACCCCGTATAGTGCAGCGCAGTATTTTCAGTAAGGAATTTGTTTGTCCCGTAAAATGACAGGAATTGTCAAAACCTTTGATCGCAAAAGCGGCAAAGGATTCATTATCCCCTCCGACGGTCGTAAAGAAGTCCAGGTCCATATTTCCGCATTCACTCCCCGCGACGCAGAAGTGCTTATACCAGGATTACGCGTGGAATTTTGCCGCGTAAATGGCCTGCGTGGACCAACAGCGGCAAATGTTTATTTGTCTTGATGGAGAGCGCACGCCGGTATGCGTGCTTCATTCACGATTTGCGTAAAACCTGCCAACGAACACATGCCCTGCGCATTTCGCTCTTCACATCCTGCCAGGGTCAGTTTCACCTCTCCGGGCGGCGTATTTAATGACAGCGGCGTTTTATCACGCATCTGCTGTAAAGTCTGGAAGACCAGCGAAACCTGAATCCACTGGCTGTTATCGCTTAGCCGACGCCAGCGTTCAAACACCAGTTCACCCCCTGGCGGCGTGTTATCCGGCTGAGCTGGAAGCGTCCAGTTGAGCTCCAGTGCGCCGCCGAGATTTGCCAGATTAGTATCGTGTCCGGCGATAAACAGCACTGAAGTGGGTAATGTCACACCATACGCCTGTTTTTGCGGTGGATGGGGCGTCAACGCTGTCATGATCAAATCCAACAACGGGGTGGCGCGGCTGCGGGCAACCTCTGGCGTGCGTTGTAGCAAATAAAATTGCGCGTTATGCAGGCTTAGCAAGGTGTTCCACTGGTGTGAATCGGTGATCCTTCCCCACCCCGGCTCCGGCATTCCCTGTGCTTGTTGCAGGAGAAATATCTCCGTCAGCATTGATGCGAGGCTTACCGCACCGGTTAATGAGACATTGTCGGCGCTCACCTTGAGTTCCGATGGTAATGCCTGCGTTAATGAACAACTTTTGTCCTGTTTCTCACGGTTAAGGCACAAGTTTGATTGTGGGAAATTAAGTACCTGTTCCAGTTCGCGAAACGCCGTTTGCCGATGCCCGGTAAAGTCAGCAATTGACCCTCCTGCCCTGCTGAGGATCGCGTCAGTCACGTTCGCATTATCCAGTTGGCAAACGCCAGTTTTTAGGGGATTAAATAACGGATCGGGACTGGACGTATCTGCCTGGGTATGTACGGTTATTGCACAGTCAGGTGCCAGCCCGGCGGCGAAGGCTTCGCCTGTTTTACGGGTACGCTCGTCGACATCAGCAATAACCGCGACCTGACCAGGCTGCGGGCAGCCCTTTTTCGTCAACAATCCGTCGGCTACCAGACGCTGGCGTTGGTAATGTCCGAGATAAGCGATTAGCTCACCACCGCGCGGTGTCAGCCAACCCAGTTTTACCGGCCAGGTTGGCCATGCGTCTGGGGTGACATCCTGCATCAGTTGCGTGGCCTTGGTTGGTGCACGCACACCGTGACGACTGACAATCACCACGCTTTCCAGCTTCAGCTCCGGCTCACTCTGAGCGAATGCAGATTTCGGTGTTAACGGAATCAGAAGAGATAAGAATGGGATCAAGATCGCTTTCATCGATATGTTTCCGCTTTTCATATCCGACATTATTGATTGCCTGATGCGACGCTAATGCGCCTCATCGGGCTTACCTTCGTTAACTTTTCAATCGCGGGTCCAGCCATACCAACACAAGGGTGGAGAGCGAACACATCAACAAAATGCCGACGAACCAAAGTAAATACCACATTGTTCCTGCTCCTTAGTACAGCTCGTTTTCGTTACGGCGGAGAGTTTCTGTCGTCATGCGCCCCCACATTTTGTAGTAGCTCCAGAGAGTGTAGAGCAACACAATGGGCAAAAATATCAGCACGATTACCAACATAATGCTCAGCGTCAGCTGACTGGAAGTGCTGTCCCATAACGTCAGGCTGGAGATCGGACTCACGCTTGACGGCATGACAAAGGGGAACAGCGTGATGCCTGCCGTGAAAATCACGCCAAATTGCATCAATGACGCCATCAAAAATCCCCAACCCGGGCGACCACGATAAATCGCCATCACCGTCAGCAATGGGCAGAAGAACCCCAGCAGCGGGAAGATCCACAAAACGGGCGATTCGACGAAATTATTCATCCAGGCACCAGGTAGCACTGCCACCAGTTTCATTAACGGATTGGAAGGACCGTTAGCATCCTGGGCGAGCAGTACAAAGCCATCAATACCAACCCACAGCCAGTAACCCGCCAGCAAAAAGCACAGCATCACCAGTAGTGCGGCGCGTTTGGTCGCCAGCTGTGAACGCAGATGAATCACACCAACAGTTTTCAGTTGTAACCAGACGCCACCTTGCAAAATCACCATCCCAAGACTGAGCAATCCACACAATAAAGGGAATGGCGTCAGCAGTTGCCAGAAGCTGCCGAGATATTCCACGCGTAATTGCGGTGTGAAAGCAAACGGCACGCCGAGCAGCAAGTTGCCGAATGCAATACCGAAGACTACCGGCGGCACCAGACTGCCGATGACCAGTCCGGCATCCCACATTTTACGCCAGCGTGCATCGGCGATTTTTCCGCGATAATCAAAGGCCAGCGGGCGGAAGAACAGCGAGCACAGCACCAGAATCATCGCCACATAAAAGCCGGAAAACGCCGCTGCATACACTCTGGGCCAGGCGGCAAATAATGCCCCACCTGCGAGGATCAACCAGACCTGATTGCCTTCCCAGTGCGCGCCAACGCTGTTTATCACTATCCGACGTTCATCATCATTACGCGCCACCAGCGGCAGCAGACAGCCGATCCCCATGTCAAATCCGTCGGAGATCATAAAGACCACCAGGATCACGCCAATCAGCAGCCACCAGATGAAGCGCAATGTTTCATAATCAAACATGATTTTCTCCTTTACCCCTGTTGCTGCGTCGGTTGTTCACTCTGCATCGCGCTCGGCCCCAGACGGGCATATTTCTGCATCAGGTAGACTTCGGCGATTAAGAACAGGGTGTAAAGCCCTACGATCATGATCAGTGAGAAAGCCAGTTGTCCTGTGGTTAAGGCGGAGTGCGCGGAGTATGTCGGTAAGATGTCTTGTATCGCCCACGGCTGACGACCAAACTCGGTCATAAACCATCCGGCTTCAATCGCAATCCACGGCAGCGGCAAACTCCAGAGCGCCATTTTCAGCACCCAGCGATGCTGGTCGATTTTGCCACGCAGCGTCTGAACAAGCGCAATCAGCATCACCAGTAGCAGCAGGGAACCACAGCCCACCATGATGCGGAAACTCCAGAATACCGGCGCAACCTGAGGTATCGCGCCACGCATCGCCGCCTGGTACTGTGCGGCTGTGACATGATTCATATCCGGTGCATAGCGGGAGAGCAACATGCCGTAACCCAGGTCGCCTTCCAGCTCCCGGAATGCCTGCAACACATGCGGCTCACGATTGCCTTGCGATATTTCCTGCATTAACAGCCACGCCATACGTCCGCGTTGCAAGCGTGGGTAGGTTTCAGCCATCAAATTCTTCAGACCCGGCACGGGTTTATCTAATGAGTGAGTGGCGAGGATCCCTAGCAGCGCGGGAATTTTGATGGCAAAGGCGTTACGCTCTTGATCCTGTTCCGGCCAGGCAACCACATGGAACGGTGCAGGTGCAGGTTCCGTTTGCCACTCCCCTTCCATCGCCGCCAGTTTTACCGGTTGTACTTGCGCGACTTCATACGCAGAACTGTCTCCGAGTTGCAGCGTACCGATAATCGCCAGAGTACCGAAGACGGAACCGATGGCAAACGAGCGTAATGCGACATCGCGCTCCCGTCCGCGCAGTAAATACCAGGCGCTGATCGCCATAATAAACATAGCCCCGGTCACGTATCCCGCCATTACGGTGTGCACAAATTTCACCTGGCTGACCGGGTTAAAGACCAGCTCGCTGAAACTGGTCATCTCCATACGCAGGGTGTCGATATCAAAATGCGCACCGGTCGGGTATTGCATCCAACCGTTGGCATTCAATATCCACAACGCAGAGAGATTTGAACCGAACGCCACCAGCCACGTCACCAGCAGGTGCTGGTATTTATTCAGCCGTTGCCAGCCGAAGAAGAACAGCCCGACAAAGGTGGATTCGAGGAAGAAGGCCATTAATGCTTCCATCGCCAGCGGTGCGCCAAAAATATCGCCCACATAGTTGGAATAAAATGACCAGTTAGTACCAAACTGAAACTCCATCGTCAGGCCGGTAGCCACGCCAAGAGCAAAATTGATACCGAAGAGCTTACCCCAGAAGCGCGTCATATCGCGGTAGATTGTTTTGCCGGTGACCACGTAAATGGTTTCCATGATAGCCAGCAAAAAAATCAGCCCCAGGGTAAGGGGTACAAATAAAAAGTGATACAGCGCGGTCAGAGCAAACTGCCAGCGCGATAAATCAATGACATCCCACATGCGCACTCCTGTAGGCGAAGAGAGAAAAATAACCCGTTAATGGTAGATCTCCCTCTTTATCCTGAAACTCTACGACCAGAGGTATTCGCCGATTGCGATATTCATAAGCCTGAAAGCGATACTTACCGTCTTTTTACGTCGGTGCACCCTCCGCCAGCCACTGGCATACCTCGCTAAGCCGCTGCGCAGAGTCGACCAAATCTTCTGGCGCTGCCAGCACCACTTCCGGTATTGGGCAGATTTCATAACTTTCCAGTAACGGGCCTTTTAAGGTGTCCGTACAGCGTAAATGCCAGACATGGCGTAACCCCGTGGCGTTGATATAGCTCTCGCCATAGCCAATGGTACGAATCTGAATATTTCCCGGCCCACAGAGACGTGAGAGAAAAAGCCGGTCAGCTTCGCTGATGGGTAATTGAGTCAGATTAATGCTGTGCGGCTGCGCGTCGGGGTTACGTACATGTGCCAGTAATTCATGGGCCAACGGTAGGCCATTCATCAGGCCATCAATGGGCGGCGGTAACAGCGAATCTGTCGGCAAGACGTTTTGCGTTGCCGCCTGCCACAACGCCAGCGGTGCGCAGCCAGCCTCCAGTTTGTCTTCCAGCAACTGTTCGCCGTGACGTCTGCGCACCCGCCATAATCCGCAGAAGATCGCCTCCTGAATTTCACTTTCACTGTCGTTAGCCTGCTGAATGCGCACTGACACTTCCCCTTCCCCGAGAAGCGTATTGATAAAGTGACGATCGTCGGCGTTGAGATTTAACAGATCGACTGCCAGTACCTCACCCAGCGGCGGCTGGCGTTCGCTTAGTTGATGTTGTAACTCGTTTAACAGCGCAATCACCTGCGGGCTGTGAGCACATTGCTCCAGGGCAGCCATACTCGGTTCACCATTCACCCGACAGGTGATCGGCAGTGGATTCATGCTGAAACTGTCATCGTTCGGTTGCGTTCCTGGCCCCAGCAGATGGAAAAAAGTTTCGCTCATAAAGCACGCTCCTGTTGCGGTTCGACAAGCCCGCGCATCAGGTTTATCAGTTCCGCCCACGGGTGAATACCATTCAGCACGCCGCGATAGTTTCCGCCGGTAAACACTAATGTGGCGGGAAAGCGAAAGACGCCAAAGCGATCGCCGATGGCTTCGCTCTGCTCAAGATCAGCAATCGCTACCTGCCATGTATAGTCGGGAAATTCGCGCAGTAATTCGCCAATCATTACCGGGTTATCGCTGACTTCTGGCGTGCGTTTCGGGTCGCTGCTTAATAACACCACGCCGTCTGGCGCTTGCGTAAGCCAGTCGTCAAGACGGCATTCACTGACCGGCGTCCAGCCACGTGCCAGCATTCGTTGCCACAACGCATTAAATGGTGTGTCGTTGCTCATCCCTGTTCCTCCAGCCTCATCCTGTACTGACGCAAGCGAACGCCTTCGTAATTTTCCATCGACAGACAGTCATAATTGAGACAGCGCGATTCATTAGCCGGTTGCGGCACAATTCCCCAGGCCGCCAGCTGTACCAGCGCCGCCTGTTCCGCGGCGGGCAGTTGCTCCCGCGCCAGTTCGCTCAGGCTGCCGCCGTAGTCGTCGAGCATCGCGGGTTGCAGACCGACGAGGGCAATATGTGCTGGCAGATGTCCGCGGATATCTGCCAGCGCCAGCACTTCGGAGAAACTGTTCTGGTGCAGGCTCATTTTCTTCGCGCTGAGATAAGCTGGAATGCGTTCTCCGGCATACGTTCGTAGCGTTCCGGGTTCCAGCCCGTAATCAATGGCATCGAGAATCAACAGATGACTGGCGCTTTCGACATACCCCAGCAAGTTCAGTCCTTGGGTGCCGCCATCGACAATCTCCACATCCTCTGGCCAGTGGTAATGGGCATACAGCCGTTCCGCCACCCGCACGCCGAAGCCTTCATCGGCCCACAGCAGGTTGCCCAGCCCCATTACCACCACGCGTTGCTCGCTCATGAACGCTCCTTGTTACTTATTTTGCCAAATTTGTGGCTACGGTAGCCGTTGACCATAGTGGAGATCACCGTGTCGTCGGACATGATGTCTTCACGCAGCGCCATGTAGACATGACCGATCACAAACGCGCCAATCAGCCACATCCCCAGCCGATGCCAGCTGTGAATGTCCATTGAGTTGCCACCCGTCCAGTAGAAAAATTCCACCACATAACGGAACGGCGCAAAAATAGCGTACTGGCTGTGTTCGCTGTACAGCGCAAAGCCAGTGATGATCATAAAAACTGACATCAGGAAATAGCCGAACATCGCCGCCTGGGCGATGGGGTTATGGCCTATATCGGCACTCGGACGTTTTGCCAGAAACAGATACCAGCGGATTTCATACCACACGCCCTGCCACCAGCTTTTACGCCATACCGGCACGATAAACAGCTCGCGGGAGTAACGATTGCCAACAAAAGCCCAGTAGATCCGCATCAGCAAGACCACGGTAAAAACCATCCCGGCGCTGAAGTGAATTAACCTGATATAGCCCATATAGAACAGATACGTCGCCTCGCCGCTGACAGAAGGTAGCGGCTTGCCGATAAAGTAACCGGTGACCATCAACACCGCCATGCATAACACTGTCAGCCAGTGCCATATCCGCACGGGTGCTTCAAAGACATAGTGACTGACAACGTTGTCGCTTTTCTGTTGCATGATGATTCTCCTTCGCTGTTAACGCACCTGCACGGAGATAAGCTCGCTACCGTCGTCGCCCAGCACGTGTGTTGAACAGGCGAGGCACGGGTCAAAGCTGTGCAGAGTACGCAGGATCTCCAGCGGTTGCTCGGGGATCGCCATTTTGGTGTTCATCAGCGCCGCTTCATAAGCGCCAATCTGCCCTTTGGGATCGCGCGGGCTGGCGTTCCAGGTGGTCGGCACCACGCACTGATAGAGATCAATCTTGCCATCGCGAATGGCAGCCCAGTGGCCTAACGCCCCGCGCGGTGCTTCGGTAAAACCGACACCACGGCACTCTGTCGGCCAGGTTGCTGGTTCCCATTTTTCCGTGGAAGCGGTGGCAAGATTGCCGTTTTTCAGGTTGGTCATCAGTTTATCGAAGAAATACTGCAACTTACCTGCGGCCCACTGCGCTTCGTGCGCGCGACACAAAATGCGGCCCAACGTTGACTGGATGCCGGAAAGCGGCAGTTTCAACGCCGACATCATACGATCGACCGACTCAACGGTCGCCGCATCGCCTTTGTGATAAGCGATTAACGTGCGTGCCAGCGGCCCCACTTCCATCGCGTTACCGCGCCAGCGTGGCGCTTTGATCCACGAGTAGCGTTCCTGTTCATTCAGCTGCTGAATGTTGGTATCGCTGCCTTTGACATCGCCGGGGTTGTACCACGGGTCGGTAATGCCATCGAACGGATGACGCCCCACCTGATCGTTGGGATAACGATACCAGGCGTGGTCGACAAACTCCTGCACCTGCTGCGGATCAACCAAATCCACTGGCAGCACATTGTTGAAGTCGCCGTTAATCACCGCGCCGCCAGGCATCAGCAGACTTTTCTCACTAAAGTCGTTGGCAATATCCGGGAATGCGCCGTAGCTGAGGACACATTTATCAGAAAGACCCGTGCCGATTTCGCTCCACGGTTTGTTGAACTGGCCGATGGCTAAGGCGTCGGGGATCATCACGTTGTTAATGAAATCCGCCGTACGGGTAATGATCGACTGCACCAGGTTCAGGCGTTCCATATTGACCGCCCCGACTGCGCCGCTTTCGTCAATGTTAATGGCGCAAGGCATCCCTCCGACAATCCAGTTTGGATGCGGGTTTTTACCACCAAAGACCGCGTGGATTTTGACAATTTCACGCTGGAAATCGAGAGCTTCGAGATAGTGGGCAAAGCCCATCAGGTTGGCTTCTGGCGGCAGTTTGTACTGCGGGTGCCCCCAGTAGCCATTGCGGAAGATCCCCAACTGCCCGCCTTCAACGAATTTCTTCAGGCGGTTTTGTACGTCGAAGAAATAGCCAGGGGATGATTTCGGCCATGAGGAGAGGCTTTGCGCCAGTTCGGAGGTTTTCCGCGGGTCGGCTTTCAGCGCATCTAACACATCGATCCAGTCCATCCCGGCAAGCTGATAGAAGTGCACCAGATGATCGTGGCACCAGAGCGTTGCCAGCATAATGTTGCGGATGATATTGGCGTTATCCGGCACTTTAATACCGATGGCATCTTCGATGGCGTAAACCGAAGCCAGGGCGTGTACGCCAGTACAGACGCCGCAGATACGTTCAACGAACGCCCACGCATCGCGCGGGTCACGCCCTTGCAGGATGATCTCCAGCCCGCGAAACATGGTGCCGCAGGAGACGGCATTGGTGATCACATTCTGATCGTTAATATTCACTTCGCAGCGCATGTGGCCTTCAATGCGCGTAATCGGGTCGACCACCAGGCGGCGTCCGGCATTGTTGATGGTGTATCCCTGAGTTTCGTACTGAGTGCTCATGCCTGTTTATCCTCATTGCCTGGCTGATGTTCGGTTTCTGTAGGTTGCTGGTTATGACGTCTGCGCTGGTCAACGGCGCTGGCGACTGCGTGCACACCAACAGCCGCTGCCACCACGCCAAGCGCGGTTAAACCGACGGTGTCGGCGGTGGAATGGGTACCCATTTGTGGAATATCGACCACGCGGCTGTAGAACGAACCGCGATCCCAGAAACCATTTTCCGCACAACCCAGGCAGCCGTGACCTGACTGGATCGGGAAGGAAACGCCATCGTTCCAGCGTGTGGAGGAACAGGCGTTATAGGTGGTAGGCCCTTTGCAGCCCATTTTGTACAGGCAGTAACCTTTGCGGGCAGCGTCATCATCCCAACTCTGCACGAACTCTCCGGCGTCGAAGTGAGCGCGGCGATAGCATTTATCGTGGATTCGCTGACCATAGAACATCAACGGACGGCCCATTCTGTCGACATCTGGCAAGCGATCAAAGGTCACCATGTAAGTAATGATGGCGCTCATCACATCCGGGATCGGCGGGCAGCCAGGTACTTTGATAATAGGTTTGTCGGTGATGACTTTGTCGATAGGCGTTGCCTGCGTCGGATTGGGTCGCGCGGCCTGCACGCAGCCCCAGGACGCGCAGGTTCCCCAGGCGATAATCGCACTGGCTCCGGCAGCGGCACGTTTGAGTTTCTCAATAAACGGTCGACCGCTGCTGATACAGAACATCCCCTGCTCGCCCAGCGGCGGATTACCTTCAACGGCGAGGATATATTTGCCATTGTATTGCGTGATGATGTCTTCAAAGACTTCTTCCGCCTGGGTTCCGGCGGCAGCCATCAAAGTATCGTCGTAATCGAGGGAAATCAGGGAAAGGATGACGTCCTTCGCCAGTGGGTGAGCGGAGCGGATAAAAGATTCGGTACAGCAGGTGCATTCCAGACCGTGGATCCATACCACCGGAATGCGCGGTTTATTCTCCAGCGCCCAGGCAATCTTTGGTGCCATTCCCGCGCCTAATCCCAGCGACGTGGCAGCCAGACTACAATATTTGAGAAAGCTGCGCCGGGTAACGCCCTGACGCCGCATGGCCTGGTAAAATGTTTCCTCGTTATTCATATCGCACGTCTCTTCTCCTTGCGACACCGGCAGGACACCGGGCGCACATGGTCGGCAAGCGACGTCCCTGTAGCAAGGCAAACCATCGCTTCACGTGAGATGCTGAAAACGAAAGCTCATCCTTCTGCACTGGCGCACGTCGCCAGAAAGTATTGTTAATAAAGCGTAGTGAAACTTTTGCACAAAACAATACAAACTGTGTGGATTTATCTTTTAGCGATAAAAATGGACCTATTTTTCTTTTTACCGGGCGGTGGGGATGTTTAGCCGGTTGCTAAACGAGTAAAAGAGAAGGAATTCATGGTGATGAAATGATCAATCTGCTGTTATTTCACGCTATTAATGCACTTTTGGCTGTTTTTCAGGCAAACAAACAAATTAGGGGTTTACACGCCGCATCGGGATGTTTATAGTGCGCGTCATTCCGGAAGTGTGGCCGAGCGGTTGAAGGCACCGGTCTTGAAAACCGGCGACCCGAAAGGGTTCCAGAGTTCGAATCTCTGCGCTTCCGCCAAATAAGATAAGGGGTTAGCTAAATGCTAACCCCTTTTTCTTTTGCCTGTCGAAATTCTCAGGGCGTTATATCACTGCCTAATGACCTGAGACTCCGCTGTGAAACTTGTTTCAGATCAAATGCGTAAAGATGGGTAAAACTTCTGTGTACCTTCCCACATTATCATTATGCTGCTTAATTAATTACATCTGTCATAGAGAGTGACTCAATGGATCGTATAGTTAGTTCTTCACATGACCGTACATCGCTGCTTAGCACCCATAAGGTGCTGCGTAATACCTATTTTCTGCTGAGCCTGACGCTGGCCTTTTCGGCGATTACCGCAACTGCCAGTACGGTGCTGATGCTGCCATCTCCGGGTCTGATTCTGACGCTGGTGGGTATGTATGGTTTGATGTTCCTGACCTACAAAACGGCGAATAAGCCGACCGGGATTATCTCCGCATTCGCCTTTACCGGTTTTCTGGGTTATATCCTCGGACCAATTCTGAACACCTATCTGTCTGCCGGAATGGGTGACGTAATCGCTATGGCACTGGGCGGAACGGCGTTAGTGTTCTTCTGCTGCTCTGCGTATGTGCTGACCACCCGCAAAGATATGTCATTCCTTGGCGGTATGCTGATGGCGGGTATTGTGGTGGTGCTGATTGGTATGGTTGCTAATATCTTCCTGCAACTGCCTGCTCTGCATCTGGCGATCAGCGCGGTCTTCATTCTGATCTCCTCTGGCGCTATTTTGTTTGAAACCAGCAACATCATTCATGGCGGTGAAACGAACTATATTCGTGCCACGGTTAGCCTGTATGTTTCGCTGTACAACATCTTCGTCAGCCTGCTGAGCATTCTGGGCTTCGCCAGCCGCGATTAATCTCGCCCAGGGTTACTTACCGAGCCTCGCTTTATGCGGGGCTTTGTTTTTTGTTACACTGCCGCCAGTCTGATTAAGGTAGTAAAGAATTATGCTGATCTTCGAAGGTAAAGAGATAGAAACGGATACCGAAGGCTATCTCAAAGAAAGCAGCCAGTGGAGTGAACCACTGGCGGTGGTGATTGCAGAGAACGAAGGGATTGCGCTGTCGCCAGAACACTGGGAAGTGGTGCGTTTTGTGCGTGATTTCTATCTGGAATTCAATACTTCTCCGGCGATTCGTATGCTGGTAAAAGCGATGGCGAATAAATTTGGCGAAGAAAAAGGTAACAGCCGCTATCTGTACCGACTGTTCCCGAAAGGTCCGGCAAAGCAAGCCACCAAAATTGCTGGCCTGCCTAAACCGGTAAAATGCATTTAACGGATACGAAAATCCGTTAACTCCCCGGAGGGATGATGCGGCTCGCTAAGCACCCGTTCCACACGCGCTGAACGCGGGCCGCCACTTTTTAACCACTGTATTAATTTTTCCACCTGCCCTTCGTCACCGCAGGCGACCACTTCCACGCTGCCATCGTCAAGATTTTTGGCGTACCCGGTTAGTCCCAGTTTTTTCGCTTCGTACTGCGTGGTGTAGCGGAATCCTACGCCCTGAACTCGCCCGTAAACCCAGGCAATTATGCAGACTTTTGACATTGCTGCTCTCCTTATCCTTAATGGACGCGTTGCAAATCCATGGAAAACTCCGGACAATGACGCCCATTTCTTTGCATCGACAGAAAAGTAAATTATGAGTGTACGTTTAGTGTTAGCCAAAGGGCGCGAAAAATCATTACTTCGTCGCCATCCGTGGGTCTTTTCCGGGGCCGTTGCCCGCATGGAAGGTAAAGCCAGCCTCGGTGAAACCATCGATATTGTTGATCATCAGGGAAAATGGTTAGCACGCGGCGCTTATTCGCCAGCTTCGCAAATCCGGGCGCGAGTCTGGACGTTTGACCCGTCTGAGTCTATCGACATTGCTTTTTTTACCCGCCGTTTGCAGCAAGCACAAAAATGGCGTGACTGGCTGGCGCAAAAAGATGGCCTCGACAGCTATCGTTTAATCGCCGGAGAATCTGATGGCCTGCCGGGTATTACTATCGATCGTTTCGGTAATTTTCTGGTGCTGCAACTGCTGAGTGCTGGCGCAGAGTATCAGCGCGCGGCATTAATTAGCGCCCTGCAAACGCTGTACCCGGAATGTGCCATTTACGATCGCAGCGACGTCGCGGTACGTAAAAAAGAAGGGATGGAGCTGACTCAGGGCCCCATCACCGGCGAGTTGCCGCCTGCCCTGCTGCCGATTGAAGAACACGGCATGAAACTGCTGGTGGATATTCAGCACGGACACAAAACGGGCTACTACCTGGACCAGCGTGACAGCCGCCTGGCTACCCGCCGCTACGTCGAAAATAAACGCGTACTTAACTGTTTCTCCTATACCGGTGGTTTCGCCGTATCGGCATTGATGGGCGGTTGCAGCCAGGTTGTCAGCGTTGATACCTCCCACGAAGCGCTGGATATTGCACGGCAGAACGTTGAGCTGAACAAACTGGATCTGAGCAAGGCAGAGTTTGTCCGTGATGATGTCTTTAAATTGCTGCGTACTTATCGCGATCGCGGTGAAAAATTTGATGTTATCGTGATGGACCCGCCGAAGTTTGTTGAGAATAAAAGCCAGTTGATGGGCGCGTGTCGTGGTTATAAAGACATCAACATGCTGGCGATTCAGTTGCTGAATGAAGGCGGTGTTCTCCTGACTTTCTCCTGTTCCGGTCTGATGACCAGCGATTTATTTCAGAAAATCATCGCGGATGCCGCAATTGATGCCGGTCGTGATGTACAATTTATAGAGCAGTTCCGTCAGGCAGCCGATCATCCGGTGATCGCTACCTACCCGGAAGGGCTATATCTGAAAGGGTTTGCCTGTCGCGTCATGTAACTTGAAATGTGGAATTTTACCCTTATATCAAAGGTAAAGATTTCCCGGGAGGTGACTATGATTGCCAGCAAATTCGGTATCGGCCAGCAGGTCCGCCATTCCCTGTTAGGTTATCTCGGAGTGGTCGTGGATATCGACCCGGTTTATTCGCTCTCTGAACCGTCGCCTGATGAGCTGGCGGTGAATGACGAGCTTCGCGCCGCTCCGTGGTATCACGTGGTGATGGAGGATGATAACGGCCTACCGGTTCATACCTACCTGGCTGAAGCCCAGCTAAGTAGCGAATTGCAGGATGAACATCCTGAACAGCCATCCATGGATGAGCTGGCGCAGACCATCCGCAAACAACTCCAGGCCCCGCGTCTGCGTAACTAATCCCTGAACAAATCCCCGGAAGGTTTTTGCCTTCCGGGGATTTTTTATTTGGCCAAGCCCAGGCGAGGGATCTCAATCGCCGGGCAGCGATCCATCACCACGTTTAGCCCTGCATCACGCGCCAGCACTGCCGCTTGCTCATTAATCACCCCCAGTTGCATCCAGAGGGTTTTCGCGCCAATGGCGATAGCTTCCTGCGCCACGCCCCACGCCGCTTCTGAATTACGGAAAACATCGACCATATCGACTTTTTCTGGAACGTCTGCCAGCGTGCCATACCCCTGCTGGCCCAGCAGTGTTTTGCCGGCAACTTTTGGCGAAACAGGAATGACGTGATACCCCTGGTCGAGTAGATATTTCATCACGCGATAGCTGGGACGATCGGGTTTGTCGCTTGCCCCCACCAGCGCAATGGTGTGAGTGGACGTTAAAATGCCTGCAATATCGGTTTCTTTCATTATTTCCTCCAGACTGTTTAACAAAGTGTACGACAAAGCCGACATGCCAACCATGCAGCTAATACGAATGAATGAGAGCAAAAGCGGGAAATATGTCTATATGTTAGTAAGTATGATTAAAGAAAAATTTTGACACATTATTATTCGGGCGGTCTTTTAACAGGAGCTATCTATGAAAACCGGCATCGTGACCACCTTGATTGCATTATGTTTGCCGGTATCCGTTTTTGCCACCACGCTGCGGCTTTCTACCGATGTCGATCTTCTGGTACTCGACGGTAAGAAGGTTTCCAGCTCTCTGCTGCGTGGTGCGGACAGCATTGAACTGGACAATGGACCGCATCAGTTAGTGTTTCGCGTTGAGAAGACGATTCATCTTTCCAATAGTGAAGAACGGCTCTATATCTCCCCTCCACTGGTGGTTAGTTTTAATACCCAGCTCATCAACCAGGTCAATTTTCGCCTGCCTCGCCTGGAGAATGAGCGGGAAGCTAACCATTTTGATGCCGCGCCGCGCCTTGAATTGTTGGATGGCGATGCGACGCCGATTCCGGTAAAGCTGGATATTCTCGCCATTACCTCAACGGCAAAAACGATTGATTATGAGGTCGAGGTTGAACGCTATAACAAATCCGCGAAACGCGCTTCACTACCGCAATTTGCCACGATGATGGCAGATGACAGTACGCTGCTTTCGGGTGTTTCCGAGCTGGATGCTATTCCACCGCAGTCTCAGGTGCTCACAGAACAACGGCTGAAGTATTGGTTTAAACTGGCTGACCCACAAACGCGAAATACTTTCCTGCAATGGGCGGAAAAACAACCATCCTCCTGAGATTTTTGTGCCTGTGCGCAGGCTTTTTCAGTCTTTATCTTGCAGCGATAAGTACTTACAGTAATCTGTAGGAAAGTTAACTACGGATGTACATTATGGAACTGACGACTCGCACTTTACCTTCGCGGAAACATATTGCGCTGGTGGCACACGATCACTGCAAACAAATGCTGATGAGCTGGGTGGAACGGCATCAACCGTTACTGGAACAACACGTACTGTATGCAACAGGCACTACCGGTAACTTAATTTCCCGCGCGACCGGCATGAACGTCAACGCGATGTTGAGTGGCCCAATGGGGGGTGACCAGCAGGTTGGCGCATTGATCTCAGAAGGGAAAATTGATGTATTGATTTTCTTCTGGGACCCACTAAATGCCGTGCCGCACGATCCTGACGTGAAAGCCTTGCTGCGTCTGGCAACGGTATGGAACATTCCGGTCGCCACCAACGTGGCAACGGCAGACTTCATTATCCAGTCACCGCATTTTAACGACGCGGTCGATATTCTGATCCCCGATTATCAGCGTTATCTCGCAGACCGTCTGAAGTAATATTGCACAGGTGGCAAACGCCACCTGTTTCTTACGGTTTTCTCGCCACCGGCACATCCAGATTTTTCAGTATATCCACAAAGGGAGAGGGATTCTCTTTGTTAAACAGTGCCCATACCCGATGGCGTGCCCGGGTCAGCGCCACGTACATTAACCGCCGTTCTTCAGCGTCCGGGAAATCCTCAACCGGTGGCAGTAGCGCCTCTTCCATAATCGACTCCCGCGCCGCAGCCGGAAAACCATCACTCCCCTCCTGCAAGCCAACGATGATGACGTAATCCGCCTGTTGCCCTTTGCTGGCATGAATGGTCATAAAGTCGATTTGCAACTTCGGCCAGCGTGTTGCTGCTTTTTCCAGGCTGGCAGGCCTCATGTGATGGTAACGCGCCAGGATCAGAATGCGCTCTTCCGGTTTGGCATAACCAGAGAGTTTATCCAGCAAAGCGTCAAGTTGACCCTCATCCAATAACGTGACGGCTTTTTTGTCTCCATTGGTTAAGCTGTTTAGCGGCTTTTTAAGCTGGCCTGGGTTCTGCTGAATAAACCTGTTTGCCACCTCACCGATACGACTGTTAAAACGGTAGGTCGTGTCTAAATCACAGCGATCACCTTCACCAAAGTTTTCATGGAAAGCCGTGGTAAGCGACATTTGCGCACCGCTGAATCGGTAAATCGCCTGCCAGTCATCACCAACAGCGAACAACGTCGTTTGACTATTTTGCTTGCGTAATGCCGCTAACAACGCTGCACGCTGCGGCGAGATATCCTGAAATTCATCAACCAGAATATGCTTCCACGGGCTGATAAAGCGACCTTTCTCCAGAATCACAATCGCCTGGTGAATAAGGCCCGAAAAATCGACAGCGTTTTCTGCCTTCAGCGCACCTTTCCAGGCTTTTAATAACGGGGCCATCAACTTGATACGTTTACTGAACAGATCGCGAATCTCTTCGGGTGCACTGGCAATCATTTCTGCCTGTGCACCACCGTGCATCCGCATCAGACTTACCCAGCGATCGAGGCGAGAGGCAAGACGACGCTGTAATTTTTCATCATCCCAGAAATTACCTTCTGGCACTGACCACTGCATTTCTTCCGTCAGCCATTGCCGCCAGCCCTTCGCCTGCGCTTTCTTTTCGCTGCATTGCTTGCGCCACTCAGCAATAAAAAGTTCATGACGGGCAGCGGTATCATTTTCCAGTTTGCTGACTATCGGAACTTTTTTGCTGCCCTGCTGAATAATATGCAGCGCCAGCGCATGAAACGTGCGTGCGGTAATGTCTTCGGTATGTAGTCGTTCTCGAATACGCTCGTGCATCTCTTCAGCGGCTTTGCGACCAAACGCCAGCAATAAAATTTGCTCAGGGGACGCTTCACCACGCGCCAGTAACCAGCCAGCACGGGCCACCAGCACCGACGTTTTTCCGCTTCCTGCACCTGCCAGCACTAACAGAGAATGCTCGCCATTAACGACTGCCCGGGCCTGCGCCGGATTCAGCGGTGAAGACTCGACCTGGCGGAAAAAATCCGCATACTCGATAAGCATGGCTTCGGTATACGCCTGATTATGCTGCAACCGAGCGCCTTCAATGTCCTTCAACCAGGCCTGACATTTACGCCACGCCTCACGGCAGTTATCGAATTCTTCCAGTCGGTTAACCGGCAATGGTAACGCCGACAAAGCCTGGCGGATTTGTTGCTGCACGCCAGAGGTTTGCTCACGCGTCAGCCATTTATTTTCTCCGGTGCGCGTGGCAATCAAATCCAGTTGCTGACGTAAAACGCCAGACGCAATTTCGCTCATCTCGCCACTCCACCGCCGCCAGTGAGCATCAAGATGATGGTAAAAACGCTGCGTCTCGCCCCATTCGGTGCCGTGCAGACGCACCACTTTTTCGTCCGGCAGTACAAACTCCAGTTCGCCCCATACCAGACCGCGCTTACAGTGAATCGCCAGTAATTGATTGAAAGGAATAAGGTATTCGTGGCGATCGCCGGAGACTTTAATCCCGGCATTGAGGATCACCGCCCGATCGTAAGGGTGCTGTGCCAGACGTTTTCCAAGCGTTGTCGCTTTCAGTTCCATGACTCTGTAGATCCACACGAAATTATTTCTTATCAGTGTAACCGTCAGAGAAAACGTGCTCCAGCCCAAAAAAACGTTACAATTGCCGCCCATTACTGAAAACCACAGTAAAGCGAGGTTTTATGCGTACCGTTTTGAACATTCTGAACTTTGTGCTTGGCGGATTTGCCACCACTCTGGGCTGGCTGTTGGCGACTCTGGTCAGTATTGTGCTGATTTTTACCTTACCACTGACACGATCCTGCTGGGAGATCACCAAACTGTCTCTGGTGCCTTATGGCAATGAAGCTATTCATGTCGATGAACTGAACCCGGCTGGCAAAAATGTGCTGCTAAATACTGGCGGTACGGTATTGAATATTTTCTGGCTGATTTTCTTTGGCTGGTGGTTATGCCTGATGCACATTGCAACGGGCATCGCACAATGTATTTCCATCATTGGCATTCCTGTCGGTATTGCGAACTTTAAAATTGCCGCTATTGCACTATGGCCGGTCGGTCGTCGCGTGGTATCGGTAGAAACAGCGCAAGCTGCGCGCGAAGCCAATGCTCGTCGTCGTTTCCAATAATCCACTAATATGGCCTTTATGCTAAGTCCTTTGCTCAAACGCTATACCTGGAACAGCGCCTGGCTGTATTACGCGCGTATTTTTATTGCGCTTTGTGGAACCACAGCGTTTCCGTGGTGGCTGGGTGATGTAAAACTGACGATTCCGCTGACGCTTGGGATGGTGGCAGCGGCGCTGACCGATCTCGATGACCGACTGGCGGGACGTTTGCGTAACCTCATCATTACGCTGTTCTGCTTTTTTATCGCCTCGGCCTCAGTAGAATTGCTGTTTCCCTGGCCCTGGCTATTTGCGATTGGCTTAACGCTCTCTACCAGCGGCTTCATTTTGCTCGGCGGTCTGGGTCAACGCTATGCAACAATTGCCTTCGGTGCATTGCTGATCGCCATTTACACTATGTTGGGAACATCACTGTATGAGCACTGGTATCAGCAGCCGATGTATCTTCTGGCCGGTGCCGTCTGGTACAACGTCCTGACACTTATTGGTCATCTGCTGTTCCCGGTCCGCCCGCTGCAGGACAACCTGGCGCGTTGCTATGAACAACTGGCGCGTTATCTTGAGCTCAAGTCGCGCATGTTTGATCCTGATATTGAAGATGAAAGCCAGGCACCGCTGTACGATTTGGCTCTCGCCAACGGTCAGCTGATGGCGACATTGAATCAGACGAAACTCTCGCTGCTGACCCGCTTACGTGGCGATCGTGGTCAACGAGGAACGCGTCGCACACTGCATTATTACTTTGTCGCACAGGATATTCACGAGCGTGCCAGCTCTTCTCATATTCAATATCAAACATTGCGTGAACATTTTCGCCACAGCGACGTGCTGTTCCGTTTTCAGCGGCTGATGTCGATGCAGGGCCAGGCGTGCCAGCAACTGTCACGCTGTATTTTGCTGCGTCAGCCTTATCAACATGATCCGCATTTTGAGCGCGCTTTTACGCATATTGATGCTGCGCTGGAGCGGATGCGCGATAACGGCGCTCCTGCTGATTTACTCAAAACACTGGGATTTTTACTGAACAATTTACGTGCCATTGATGCCCAACTGGCAACAATTGAATCAGAACAGGCCCAGGCACTGCCCCATAATAATGACGAAAATGAGCTCGCTGATGACAGCCCGCACGGATTGAGTGATATCTGGCTGCGTCTTAGCCGTCACTTCACGCCGGAATCCGCCCTCTTCCGTCATGCGGTAAGAATGTCGCTGGTGTTGTGCTTCGGCTACGCCATCATTCAGATAACCGGAATGCATCACGGGTATTGGATCTTGCTGACAAGTTTGTTTGTCTGCCAGCCAAACTATAACGCCACGCGCCACCGGCTGAAGTTAAGGATTATTGGTACGCTGGTAGGTATCGCAATTGGTATTCCTGTGCTGTGGTTTGTGCCATCACTGGAAGGGCAGCTGGTGCTGCTGGTTATTACCGGCGTGCTCTTTTTTGCCTTCCGTAACGTGCAATACGCCCATGCAACGATGTTCATCACACTTTTGGTGCTACTGTGTTTCAACTTGCTGGGTGAAGGTTTTGAAGTGGCGTTACCTCGCGTAATCGATACGCTGATTGGTTGTGCCATTGCGTGGGCGGCAGTGAGCTACATCTGGCCTGACTGGAAGTTTCGCAATCTGCCGCGAATGCTCGAACGCGCCACAGAGGCCAACTGCCGGTATCTAGATGCCATACTGGAACAATACCATCAGGGGCGTGATAACCGTCTGGCGTATCGTATTGCCCGCCGCGATGCACACAACCGTGATGCTGAACTGGCGTCGGTGGTATCAAATATGTCCAGCGAACCGAACGTTACCCCGCAAATTCGCGAAGCCGCGTTTCGGTTGCTGTGCCTTAACCATACGTTTACCAGCTATATCTCAGCCCTCGGTGCTCACCGGGAGCAGTTAACTAATCCTGAAATTCTGGCGTTTCTTGATGACGCCGTTTGCTATGTTGATGACGCGCTACATCATCAACCTGCTGATGAAGAACGCGTCAATCAGGCATTAGCTGGCCTGAAACAGCGGATGCAGCAACTTGAACCACGGGCAGACAGCAAAGAACCTCTGGTCGTACAACAAGTTGGGTTATTGATTGCATTACTGCCAGAGATTGGTCGTCTGCAACGCCAGATTACTCAAGTTCCGCAGGAAACTCCTGTTTCGGCGTAAGAGAGTCAGCCCATTCTGCAAGCTCCTGGCGGCGTGCCACCGGGAGCGCAGCTTCATGAATGCCGATAATGGCCCCTTCAAGCATAAACAGAATCTTTTCTGTCACCAGACTGTTTTGCTGCCGCAGTCGCAACCAACACATTTTTGCCCCAAGTATACGTAACGCCCGTACATCCTTAATCCCCACCTCCCCGAGAATCGCTTCCAGATGAAAAGACATATTGGGCAAATCTTTCAGTCTTTCCCGAATATTGCGCGTGCTTTTCTCTTTCAGCGCTGCATCGAGAGAATATTTCGACAGACGCACCAGCTTCAGTTGATTTCGCCATAGACTTTCATCAACCCGATAGTAATTGAGGGTAACGGATCGGCCACACTTTTTATATGTCAGCCAGACAGGCGGATGTTTTACACAGTACGGTGCACTTTGCTCACAAGCCCGAAGATACAACTCACCATCAGAAACCATCGCAAACACCGTGTCGTCAACGGTTAGGCTGTAACTACCAAACAATGATCGGTATTCAATTGTGCCCAACGTTGCCAGGTATTCTTGTGATTTATAGATCCGCTTATAGGAGAGGCTTTTCATAAAATTCCTTTTAAAATCATAACATAAAAGAATGATTCACATTAACGGATCCGTTAACTACGAAAATAGGCAACTTATTCTTAAGGGGCAAGATTAATTTATGTTTTCCCGTCACCAACGACAAAATTTGCGAGGCTCTTTCCGAAAATAGAGTTGATCTTTGTCGTCACTGGATGTACTGTACATCCATACAGTAACTCACAGGGGCTGGATTGATTATGTACACTTCAGGCTATGCACATCGTGATTCGTCGTTCTCATCCACAGCAAGTAAAATTGCGCGTGTCTCTACGGAAAACACTACAGCCGGGCTTATCAGTGAAGTTGTCTATCGCGAAGATCAGCCCATGATGACGCAACTTCTACTGTTGCCATTGTTACAGCAACTCGGTCAGCAATCGCGCTGGCAACTCTGGTTAACACCGCAACAAAAACTGAGTCGCGAATGGGTTCAGGCATCTGGGCTACCCTTAACGAAAGTAATGCAGATTAGCCAGCTCTCCCCTTGCCACACCGTGGAGTCAATGGTTCGCGCTTTACGCACGGGCAATTACAGCGTGGTGATCGGTTGGTTGGCAGATGATTTGACTGAAGAAGAGCATGCTGAACTTGTTGATGCGGCAAATGAAGGTAACGCTATGGGGTTTATTATGCGTCCGGTAAGCGCATCCTCTCACGCAACGAGACAACTTTCCGGGCTAAAAATTCACTCTAATTTGTATCATTAAGTAAATTTAGGATTAATCCTGGAACTTTTTTTATTGCCCAGCCAATGCTTTCAGTCGTGACTAATTTTCCTTGCGGAGGCTTGTCTGAAGCGGTTTCCGCGATTTTCTTCTGTAAATTGTCGCTGACAAAAAAGATTAAACGTACCTTATACAAGACTTTTTTTTCATATGCCTGACGGAGTTCACACTTGTAAGTTTTCAACTACGTTGTAGACTTTACATCGCCAGGGGTGCTCGGCATAAGCCGAAGATATCGGTAGAGTTAATATTGAGCAGATCCCCGGTGAAGGATTTAACCGTGTTATCTCGTTGGAGATATTCATGGCGTATTTTGGATGATAACGAGGCGCAAAAAATGAAAAAGACAGCTATCGCGATTGCAGTGGCACTGGCTGGTTTCGCTACCGTAGCGCAGGCCGCTCCGAAAGATAACACCTGGTACACTGGTGCTAAACTGGGCTGGTCCCAGTACCATGACACTGGTTTCATCGACAACAATGGTCCGACCCATGAAAACCAACTGGGCGCTGGTGCTTTTGGTGGTTACCAGGTTAACCCGTATGTTGGCTTTGAAATGGGTTATGACTGGTTAGGTCGTATGCCATACAAAGGCAGCGTTGAAAACGGTGCATATAAAGCTCAGGGCGTTCAGCTGACCGCTAAACTGGGTTACCCAATCACTGACGATCTGGACGTATACACTCGTCTGGGTGGTATGGTATGGCGTGCAGACACTAAATCCAACGTTTATGGTAAAAACCACGACACCGGCGTTTCTCCGGTCTTCGCTGGCGGTGTTGAGTATGCGATCACTCCTGAAATCGCTACCCGTCTGGAATACCAGTGGACCAACAACATCGGTGACGCACACACCATCGGCACTCGTCCGGACAACGGCATGCTGAGCCTGGGTGTTTCCTACCGTTTCGGTCAGGGCGAAGTAGCTCCAGTAGTTGCTCCGGCTCCAGCTCCGGCACCGGAAGTACAGACCAAGCACTTCACTCTGAAGTCTGACGTTCTGTTCACCTTCAACAAAGCAACCCTGAAACCGGAAGGTCAGGCTGCTCTGGATCAGCTGTACAGCCAGCTGAGCAACCTGGATCCGAAAGACGGTTCCGTAGTTGTTCTGGGTTACACTGACCGCATCGGTTCTGACGCTTATAACCAGGCTCTGTCCGAGCGTCGTGCTCAGTCCGTTGTTGATTACCTGATCTCTAAAGGTATCCCGGCAGACAAAATCTCCGCACGTGGTATGGGCGAATCCAACCCGGTTACTGGCAACACCTGTGACAACGTGAAACAGCGTGCTGCACTGATCGATTGCCTGGCTCCGGATCGTCGCGTAGAGATCGAAGTTAAAGGCATCAAAGACGTTGTAACTCAGCCGCAGGCTTAAGTTCTCGTCTGGTAGAAAAACCCCGCAGCTGCGGGGTTTTTTTTTCGCCTTTAGTAAATTGAACTGACTTTTGACAGTTATTCCTTACCCAGCAATGCCTGCAGATCCTGCTTCAAAGAAGACATTTTATTCGCGTATTTCTCTTTGTTTTCCGCATCTTCAATCAGCTGAACAATCGTTTCAGAAAGCGTTTTACCGCGACGCTGCGCAAGGCCAGCCAGACGTTGCCAGACGATAAATTCCAGATCGATCGATTTTTTGCGCGTATGCTGGTGTTCTGCATTAAAATGGCGCTTCCGTCTGGCCCGAATGGTCTGCTTCATGCGATTGACCAGTTCCGGATTCATATGCTTGTCAATCCAACCATTTACCAGCACGGGTTCATTTTCCAGCGAGAGCAACTCATCGACGGCTTCCTGGGCGGCACTGGCTTCTATGTAACGGGTGATTAACTCCCCTTCGCGGTGCTTCTTCACCAGATACTTCCATTTCCAACCGCTTTCAAGATTTTCAAGTTGTTGATATTTCATAGCGATCTCAATGTTACCGTGTAACTCTTTACAGAATATCAGCTTTTTAGGCCAGTGAAGAAAAGAATCTCCATCCTGTGAGCTTTAACGCCCATGCCAGGAGTATTGTCGTTGCTTTCTACGTGTGCTGCAGTGCCGGTTACGGTATAATCGCGGCTTTGACAACAGACTAAAAAACATCAACTTTGACCATTACGAAACTTGCATGGCGTGACCTGGTTCCTGATACCGATAGCTATCAGGAAATATTTGCTCAGCCACATTTGATTGACGAAAACGATCCTTTATTCAGTGATACTCAACCGCGACTGCAATTTGCGCTGGAGCAGTTGCTGCATACGCGAGCATCCTCCTCTTTTATGCTGGCGAAGGCCCCGGAAGAGTCTGAGTATCTGAATCTTATTGCTGATGCCGCGCGTACGCTACAAAGCGATGCAGGCCAACTGGTGGGCGGTCACTATGAGGTTTCCGGCCACACCATCCGCTTACGTCACGCAGTGAGTGCAGATGATGATTTTGCGACTTTAACGCAAGTTGTCGCTGCCGACTGGGTAGAAGCAGAGCAACTCTTTGGCTGCCTGCGTCAGTTTAATGGCGATATTACCCTGCAGCCTGGTCTGGTGCATCAGGCAAATGGCGGTATTCTCATCATCTCTTTGCGTACACTGCTGGCGCAACCTCTGCTGTGGATGCGGCTGAAAAATATCGTTAACCGCGAGCGTTTTGACTGGGTTGCGTTTGATGAGTCGCGCCCTCTCCCCGTCTCTGTGCCTTCGATGCCATTGAAGCTGAAAGTCATTCTGGTAGGCGAACGCGAATCATTGGCTGATTTCCAGGAGATGGAGCCAGAGCTTTCAGAGCAGGCTATTTATAGCGAATTTGAAGATACTCTGCAGATTGTCGATGCGGAGTCAGTAAGCCAGTGGTGTCGCTGGGTGACATTTACCGCCAGACATAATCACTTACCAGCACCGGGAGCGGATGCCTGGCCGGTACTTATCCGCGAAGCAGCACGCTACACTGGTGAACAAGAAACACTTCCGCTTAGCCCGCAGTGGATCCTCCGCCAGTGTCAAGAGGTCGCCTCCCTGTGTGATGGCGACACCTTCTCCGGCGAGCAGCTAAACTTAATGCTACAGCAGCGTGAATGGCGCGAAGGTTTCCTCGCTGAACGCATGCAGGATGAGATCCTTCAGGAGCAAATCCTGATTGAAACCGAAGGCGAACGCATCGGGCAAATTAACGCCCTTTCGGTCATTGAATTTCCGGGTCATCCACGCGCTTTTGGCGAACCTTCTCGCATTAGCTGCGTTGTGCATATTGGCGATGGTGAATTCACCGACATCGAACGCAAAGCGGAGCTTGGCGGCAATATCCATGCGAAAGGGATGATGATCATGCAAGCGTTCCTGATGTCGGAACTACAGCTTGAGCAACAGATCCCCTTCTCAGCATCGCTGACATTTGAGCAGTCATACAGTGAAGTGGATGGCGATAGTGCCTCGATGGCTGAACTCTGCGCCCTGATAAGCGCCCTCGCCGATGTGCCGGTGAATCAAAGTATCGCTATCACAGGTTCAGTCGATCAGTTCGGTCGCGCCCAGCCAGTCGGTGGTTTAAATGAGAAAATCGAAGGCTTCTTTGCTATTTGCCAGCAACGTGAGTTAACGGGGAAACAAGGTGTCATTATCCCCACAGCTAACGTTCGCCATTTAAGTCTTCACAGTGAACTGGTGAAAGCGGTAGAAGAAGACAAATTCACCATCTGGGCAGTAGACGATGTGACTGACGCACTGCCGTTATTATTAAATCTGGTGTGGGATGGCGAAGGCCAAACGACGCTGATGCAAACCATCCAGGAACGTATCGCACAAGCATCGCAACAGGAAGGACGTCACCGTTTTCCATGGCCATTACGTTGGCTGAACTGGTTTATTCCGAACTGATCGGACTTGTTCAGCGTACACGTGTTAGCTATCCTGCGTGCTTCAATAAAATAAGGCTTACAGAGAACATGGTAGATAAACGCGAATCCTATACAAAAGAAGACCTTCTTGCCTCTGGTCGCGGTGAACTGTTTGGCGCTAAAGGCCCGCAATTGCCAGCACCAAACATGCTGATGATGGACCGTGTGGTCAAAATGACCGAAACGGGTGGTAACTTCGACAAAGGGTATGTTGAAGCAGAGCTGGATATCAATCCGGATCTGTGGTTCTTCGGATGCCACTTTATCGGCGATCCGGTTATGCCGGGATGCCTGGGCCTGGACGCAATGTGGCAGCTGGTAGGGTTCTACCTCGGCTGGCTGGGCGGCGAAGGTAAAGGTCGCGCGCTGGGCGTAGGTGAAGTGAAATTCACAGGCCAGGTGCTGCCGACGGCGAAAAAAGTGACCTATCGTATTCACTTTAAACGCATAGTTAACCGTCGTCTGATTATGGGCCTGGCTGATGGTGAAGTGCTGGTTGATGGTCGTTTGATCTATACCGCCAACGACCTGAAAGTAGGTCTGTTCCAGGATACGTCTGCATTCTGATTTTAATCAGACAGAGTATATAAAGGCGAAACCTCCGCAATGCGGAGGTTTCTTTTTAAAGAGACAGAATCAGGCCATGACTACCCTGTCCGCCATGGCTTCTCGCCAGCCTCCCAGCCATTGTGACCTTTGATTCAGCGTCTGATAGGGACACATTTCTTTTGAGCGTCCGGCGATGCCGGCCTGATAACCACGTTGATGTGCCCGTTCCAGGCGATCTCGTTTTTGTCTCTTCATGCCTCGTTTCCCTCATACTGGTTTCTGGTGGAAAAGAAAACAGTGATTACTAAATATGCAATCACAGTTAAGCAATACCGCGAATCATAACTGCCGTCAATGCGCAAAATTCACGCCACTGTCATATTTGTGAGCTACACGGGCATGTCGGTTGTACAAAAAATGTGAAGAGGAACAACTTTTTCCGCACGTTAGAAACAAAAAAACCGCCTCAGGCAACATACCGGAGACGGTTATATTTACAAATCTTTATGATTAAGGTAGACGCTTTATCTCTTGCGCAATAGAAGCGGCTTCCTGACTCCAGACACTGGCCAGCACTTTAACCATCTCATCGTAACCATCCTGAGTTTGCACTCCTTCCAGATGGAACGGACGTTTGATCAGTTGTCCCTGGTGGTTCAACAGCCACTCACCACTGACAATGACCTTGCCATCATAGCGACCGTTAAACTCCGTGACGGTAACATTGAGCGTGTCCTGGGCGCTTCCCAGAGGCTGGGAGGCAACCACCCAGCCGGGTAGTTGCGTACTCAGGTTGGCAACCAGGGTGTTGCGCAACTGTTGATCCAACGGGCTGGCCCACAGGTTGTTGTTGGCAATCACATACTTCACATCACTGGTTTGATAAACCACACCATTCCCCGCCAGATAGTCAGGAACAGCGACCTGCTCAACCCATAACAGGCGATTACCCTGGCTGGCGGTGCTTTGTGTACCGCTCTGCACCACAGGTAACTGGTAATAGTTTTTATTAATTTCGCCGGAGCTGCATCCGGCCAGCCACAGTGCCGCAATCGTCACTAGCCACTTTTTCATTGCTTCGCCCTCTTCGGCTCTGGATCTTTTTTGCCCTTCGCTTCAAATACCAGCGCGTTACTCTTCTCGTTGAGCGTTTTCAGCACCGGTTGCAGTTCTCGCAACACCTGATCAAGGCGCTGCATATCCGCCACCATCTTGTTGTAGGCTGCGGAACCAGGCTGGAAGCCCTGCATGCTGCGATTCAATTCACGCAACGTTGACTGCATATCCGTCGGTAACTGCTGCATCGACTGGCTGGCAAGGATCTTGTTCATGCTATCCAGCGTCGTTTGCAGGTTTTTCATTGTGCGCTGACTTTCAGAAAGCGTACTGGTTGCCTGTTCAATCATCGGATTCAGTGGCAGTTTGTTGATCTTATCCAACGCTTCCATCAGTCGTTGCTGGATTTGCGCCAGGCCGCCGCTGACGGTCGGGATAATCTGATAACCATTAAATTCACGAATACCGGTTATTGCAGGCGTATTTGGATAGAAATCGAGATCAACATACAGTGCGCCAGTGACCAGGTTTCCGGTTTTCAGCGATCCGCGTAAACCACGTTTCAACAATTCGCCAAGGTGCTCAACAACATCCGCATTTTCGCCAAGCTGCATTTTCAGCCGCTCTGGCTCGATACGAATCAGTACCGGAATACGGTAATCATCGTTAAATGTCTGACGCATATTCGGCGCAAAGAATGGCACTTTGCTTACGGTACCCAGGCGAATACCCCGGAATTCTACCGGAGCTCCCGGTTGCAGACCGCGTACCGAATCTTTAAAGAACATCAGATAATCAATGTGATCGGTGTACAACGAATCCTGAATGCTCTTCTGATCATCATACAAAACGAAAGCTGTTTTCGGTGCCACTGGCTGCCCTAAATCCAGACCTTCCGGCACATCAAAGCTGACACCGCCACTAAGCAGCGTTGTCAATGAGCCCATCTCCACACGCATTCCCGCTGACGTCAGATCAACCGCAATGCCACTATCTTTCCAGAAACGAACATTGCTGGTCACCAGTCGGTCATAAGGTGCATTGATGAACAGTTGATAGCTGATATTGCGTTTTTGCGTATCGAAAGTGCTGGTTTCAACCGAACCTACCCGATAGCCACGGAACAGCACCGGATCTCCTGGCGAGAGCTGCCCGGCTTTTTTGCTATCGAGAAGCACACGGATACCTTTCGCATCAGGCGGGGCCAACGGTGGCGAGTCCAACAAATCGTATTTATCCATTTTGCTGCCTTTCGCGCCTGGCTGCAGTTCGATATAAACCCCAGACAGTAGCGTTCCCAGGCCGCTAATCCCTTCTCGACCAATCTGCGGTTTCACCACCCAAAAGACGGTATCTTTATGCAGCAATTTTTCCATACCGGAATTCAGCCGCGCTTTGATTTCAACGTGCGTCAAATCATCAGCCAGTGTGGCGCTTTCAACCACGCCGACGTCAACGCTACGGCTTTTAATGGTGGTTTTGCCACCTTCAATTCCTTCCGCATTCGCGGTGATCAGGGTCACTTCCGGTCCCTGATGGCTGTAATGATAAAAAAGAACCCAGGCCCCAATGAGCGCCGTGACGATAGGAAATATCCACACGGGAGACCAGTTCTTCACTTTCTGGATTTTGGCTTCCCCATTATTAGATTCCATACTGTCAGGACTCCTCATGCTCTGATTCAGGTTGACGATCCCACGACAAACGCGGGTCAAACGTCATAGCAGAAAACATTGTCATTATGACGACTAAAGCAAACATTAATGCACCCATTGCCGGATAAATACTCATTAAACCTCCCATACGCACCAGCGCCGAGAGCACCGCGATAACGAAAACGTCAATCATCGACCAGCGGCCTACAAACTCAACAACTTCATAAATCAAATGCATTCTTTCACTGTCGCGCTTGCCGTGTCCTTTGGCATCCCAACACAGCCACGCAATGGCGATCATCTTTAACGTTGGCACCATAATACTGGCCAAAAAAATCACCGCAGCGACGGGATAAGAGCCTTCGCTCCATAACAGAATGACCCCAGCGAGAATCGTCGACGGCATCTTCGAGCCTAATAAATCCGTCACCATGATGGGCAAAATATTAGCCGGAAGATACAGCATGATGGACGTTACAAGCAGCGCGAGTGTCCACTGCAGGCTGTTTCTACGCCGAACGTACCCTTTGGTACTACAACGCGGGCACACGGGTTCATCAGCAGGAAGGATTGCCGTACAACAGGAGCACGAACGCAGCCCCTGACGTATCCCCGTGACACCTGGTTTTAGCGGCTGGCGCAGTTCTGGCATCGGGGCGATGTCGTCCCATAACCAGCGACGATCAACGCACTGAAAAGCGCGCAGTTGCAGGACACAAAATAAACACCAGGGGAGAAAGCTGCTGCCTACCCCAATGCTGCCGTAAGCCATCAGTTTAACGAAACTGACCAGCACACCCGCGAGGAAAATCTCCGCCATTCCCCAGGTTTTGAGTTGAAAAAGCACCCGTGCCAGTTGCTCTTTTAAACGGACCGGTAATTCCGCGCGATTCACCAGTAACAGAATGATTATCAGACAAAACGCGGGAACCAGTTGCACAAACAACAGGAAAAAGGTGCCGAGGCTGGCGTAGTCCTCAGAAAAAAGCACGCCGGGAATTTCCAGTAATGTAATTTCACTGGTAACTCCTGCAACGTTCATATTCACAAAAGGAAACAAGTTGGACAGCAACAGCATGAACAGTGCAGCCAACGCATAGGCGGTGGGACGCTGCCGAGGGGCATCCCACGCCACGGTTAACGTTGTGCCACACCGGGGACATGCCGCTTTCTGACCATGCTCAAGGCGCGGTAACGCCACCAGCATGTCACACTGCGAGCACAGGATGTGCTTCGCGGCATGATGATGTTCGCACATTGGTACTCCTTAATGATGCGCTATTTTACAGATGACGAACAAAGTGTTGGTTTTCATGCCTGATAAACCCAGTTCATCAGGCAATTTTACCGTTGTCAGCTGTCTCTGTTTAAATCGACTATTTTGCGATCAGCCACCATTTTTTAACGCTTCAAGATACTCCCAGCGTTCAAAGGCTTGCTCCAGCTCCTGCTCTGCAGCAGCCATATCGGCGAGCACTTTTTGTGTCTGCTCATGGGGCTGACTGAAGAAGGAAGCATCCGCCACTTGCGTCTGTAGGGCTTCCAGCTTCGCCTCCAGATCTTCGAGCAATTGCGGTAGCTGCTCCAGTTCGCGCTGCAATTTATAGCTTAGTTTGCTACTGCTGCGTTTTACAGTTTCTGCTTTTGGCGCGGCGGCTTCTTCGATTTTTTTCACCGCAGGCTGTTTGAGCGCCACATACTGTTCTTGCTGACCACGGGCATCATGATAACCGCCGACATAACGACCAATTTTACCGCCGCCTTCGAAGATCCAGCATTCTGTAACGGTGTTATCGACAAACTGACGATCGTGGCTAACCAGCAATACCGTGCCCTGATAGCTGTCGATCAGTTCTTCCAGCAGTTCCAGCGTTTCGACATCAAGATCGTTGGTCGGTTCGTCAAGAATCAATAAGTTGCTTGGTTTGAGGAACAAACGCGCCAACAACAAGCGGTTACGCTCACCGCCAGAAAGCGCACGTACCGGCGTCATCGCCCGTTTTGGATGGAACAGGAAGTCCTGCAAATAGCCCAATACGTGGCGTGGCTTGCCGTTAACCATCACCTCTTGCTTACCTTCGGCAAGGTTATCCATCACCGTTTTATCGGGATCCAGTTCCGCGCGGTGCTGATCGAAATAAGCTACTTCCAGTTTGGTGCCAACGTGAATACGCCCGCTGTCTGCTTGAAGCTGACCGAGCATTAGTTTCAGCAGCGTGGTTTTGCCGCACCCATTCGGACCAATCAGGGCAATTTTGTCGCCGCGTAGAACCTGGGCAGAAAAATCTTTCACCAGTTGCTTACCGTCAACCTGGTAGCAAACGTCCTCCATTTCGAAAACGATCTTACCGGAGCGGCTGGCTTCTTCCACCTGCATCTTTGCGGTACCCATTACTTCGCGACGTTCACCACGCTCGCGACGCATTGCTTTCAGGGCGCGTACGCGGCCTTCATTACGGGTACGACGTGCTTTGATCCCCTGGCGGATCCACACCTCTTCCTGCGCCAGTTTGCGATCGAACTCGGCATTTTGTAATTCTTCCACGCGCAGGGCTTCTTCTTTTTCCAGCAGGTACTGGTCGTAATTCCCTGGATAGGTCACCAGCTTGCCGCGATCGAGATCAACAATGCGCGTCGCCATATTGCGGATAAACGAACGGTCGTGGGAAATGAAAATAATTGTCCCATTGAAGGTTTTGAGGAACCCTTCCAGCCAGTCGATGGTTTCAATATCCAGGTGGTTAGTCGGTTCGTCGAGCAGCAATACGCGCGGATTGCTCACCAGCGCGCGTCCTAATGCCGCTTTACGCAACCAGCCGCCGGAAAGCGACGACAGCGCAGCATTAGGATCTAATCCCAGTTGCGCCAGCACTTCGTTGATGCGGTTTTCCAGCTGCCACAGGTTGTGGTGATCCAGCTGTTCCTGAACCTTCGCCAGTTCGTTGAGATTTTTCTCGCTCGGGTCGTTCATCACCAGGCGCGAAATATCGTGATAGCGTTTCAGGTATTCCGCTTGTTCTTCAATGCCTTCGGCAACGAAATCATAAACGCTACCCTCAACGTTACGCGGCGGATCCTGTTGCAGACGAGCTACAATCAAATCTTGCTCATAAATAATGCGACCGTCATCCAGCCCCTGTTCACGGTTGAGGATCTTCATTAACGTCGATTTGCCTGCGCCGTTACGCCCCACCAGACAAACACGTTCGTTATCTTCGATATGCAGTTCTGCGTTATCGAGAAGCGGCGCGTCGCTGAACGACAGCCATGCGCCATGCATACTGATTAATGACATTACTATTCCTTTCAGGCTGCGGTAATCAGCCAGCAGTTATGGATCTGGCGGTTACGGGCGAAATCCTGGGAGAGCGTTTTTTGCGTAATTTCTTGTGCTTTCAGTCCCAGTTTCGCCAGACCGTCGAGATCCATACGGAAACCGCGTTTGTTGTTCGAGAACATGATCGTCCCACCTGCACGCAGCAGACGTTTCAAATCTTTCATCAGCACCAGATGATCGCGCTGAACATCAAACGCATCTTCCATTCGTTTTGAGTTAGAAAAGGTTGGCGGATCGATAAAGATCAGATCGAACTGTTCATTTGCCTCACGCAGCCACGCCAGGCAATCGGCCTGAATCAGGCGATGCGCACGGCCAGTTAAGCCATTCAGACGCAGGTTGCGTTCTGCCCACTCCAGATAAGTACGCGACATATCCACGGTGGTGGTGCTGCGCGCGCCGCCTAATCCCGCATGCACGGTGGCGCTACCGGTATAGGAGAACAGGTTGAGGAAATCTTTGCCTTTGCTCATCTGACCGAGCATACGACGGGCGATACGGTGATCGAGGAACAGACCGGTATCGAGGTAATCCGTCAGGTTCACCCACAAGTGAGCGTTATATTCGGTAACTTCCAGAAACTCGCCCTTCTCGCCCAGTTTCTGGTACTGATTTTTGCCCTTCTGGCGTTCACGGGTTTTCAGTACCAGTTTGTTTGGCGCAATCCCCAGTACCGAAATAGTTGCAGCGATAATATCGAACAGACGCTGACGCGCTTTGTGCGCATCAATAGTTTTTGGTGGCGCATACTCCTGCACCACCACCCAGTCGGCATAACGGTCAACGGCAACGTTATATTCCGGCAGATCGGCGTCATACAGGCGGTAACATTCAATTCCTTCCTGGCGAGCCCACTTCTCGAATTTTTTGAGGTTCTTACGCAGACGGTTGGCGTAGTCCTCCGCTGCCATTGCCGGTTTGCTGTCTGGTGTGCTTTCGGCAACATGGTAGTTTTTCTGTACGCAGTCCAGCGGGCCGTTTTTCGCCTTGTACTGTTTGTCTGCACGCAGCTGCAGGCAGCTTAGCAGATCCGGCGAGGCACTAAACAAAGAGAGATTCCAGCCACCGAACTGGTTTTTCATGATTCGGCCCAGCAGACTATGCAGCGCAATCAGCGCCGGTTCGCTGTCCAGACGTTCACCGTATGGCGGGTTGCTCAACACTGTACCGTACGGCCCTTTCGGCAGCGGATTGGTCAGTTGCGCGACATCTTTCACCTCAAAGGTGATCAGTTCACCAATCCCCGCAAGACGGGCGTTAGTGCGCGCACGTTGAATCACCCGTGCGTCACTGTCCGAACCGTAGAAATGGGAGCTATACTCCGCCAGGCCTTTACGGGCACGAGTTTGCGCTTCCGCTTTCACTTCCTGCCAGATAGCTTCATCATGCTGCGTCCAGCCGCTAAAGCCCCAACGCCCACGGTGCAAGCCCGGTGCGCGGTCGGTCGCCAACATAGCCGCTTCAATCAGCAACGTACCTGAACCACACATTGGATCGAGCAGCGGTGTTCCTGGCTGCCAGCCGGATCGCATCACAATAGCGGCTGCCAGGGTTTCTTTGATCGGCGCAATGCCAGCACGATCGCGATAGCCACGCAGATGTAAACCATCACCACTGAGATCAAGGGCGATACTGGCGGTTTCTTTATGCAGCCAGACGTTAACGCGGATATCCGGCGCATCGCGATCAACATTTGGACGCGGCAGATTTTTCCGCGTGAAAGCATCGACGATCGCGTCTTTCACTTTCATCGCACCGTACTGACTGTTGCGTATGGTGTCATTCAAACCACTGAAGTGGACAGCGAAGGTCGCGCCAGGATTAAACATCTCTGTCCAGTTGATCGCCTGAACACCGAGATAGAGGTCTAAATCGCTGTAAACCTTACACTCGCCCAGCGGCAACATAATACGCGAGGCCAGGCGGCTCCACATCAGGCTCTGGTAAACAAGCCGTGTGTCGCCCTTGAAATGGACCCCACCCTGAACCACCTGGCATTCAACGGCCCCCAGGTTTTCCAGTTCAGTTTTTAACAGCTCTTCCAGCCCACGGGCCGTACTGGCAAACAGAGAATTCATATTGTCACTTTTACTCTAAGAAAATTGTTGCGCATTATAGCTAATAAGCGCGTCATGTCATAAAGTTGAGGGCTTATTTTCATTTGAGGACCGCACCGTGGCGACATTAACCCGGCTTTTTATTCATCCTGTTAAATCGATGCGCGGCATTGGTCTTACACATACCCTGGCAGATGTCAGTGGTCTGGCCTTCGATCGCATCTTTATGATCACGGAACCTGACGGTACGTTTATTACCGCTCGCCAGTTTCCGCTAATGGTACGGTTTACTCCTTCACCCGTGCATGATGGCTTGCATCTCACCGCACCAGATGGCAGTAGTGCATATGTTCGTTTTGCTGATTTCGCCACACAAGACGCACCAACCGAAGTTTGGGGCACACATTTTACCGCGCGAATTGCGCCAGACGCGATCAACAAATGGCTAAGTGGATTTTTCTCCCGCGAAGTGCAATTACGCTGGGTGGGGCCACAAATGACCCGGCGCGTGAAACGCCACAACACTGTACCCCTGTCATTTGCTGATGGCTATCCTTACCTTCTTGCTAACGAGGCCTCGTTACGTGATCTCCAACAACGTTGTCCGGCCAGTGTAAAAATGGAGCAATTCCGCCCCAATCTGGTGGTTTCCGGTGCATCGGCCTGGGAAGAAGATAGCTGGAAAGTGATTCGCATTGGTGATGTCGTGTTTGATGTGGTTAAGCCTTGTAGCCGCTGTATTTTCACCACCGTCAGCCCAGAAAAAGGGCAAAAACATCCGGCAGGCGAACCATTAAAAACGCTGCAATCTTTCCGTACTGCCCAGGATAACGGCGATGTCGATTTTGGTCAGAATTTAATTGCCCGTAATAGCGGCGTGATTCGCGTTGGCGACGAGGTGGAAATTCTGGCAACGGCTCCGGCTAAAATTTACGGCGCAGGTGCCGCTGATGATACTGCCAACATCACGCAACAACCGGACGCAAACGTAGATATTGACTGGCAGGGACAGGCATTTCGTGGAAATAACCAACAGGTGCTGCTGGAGCAATTAGAAAATCAGGGAATTCGTATCCCTTATTCTTGCCGCGCGGGCATTTGTGGAAGTTGCCGTGTTCAGCTTTTAGAAGGCGAAGTCACGCCGCTAAAAAAATCAGCAATAGGCGATGATGGCACTATTCTTTGCTGTAGTTGTGTACCGAAGACTGCGCTTAAGCTGGCGCGTTAGACTGCCTGTTCGAGGCTGAAGCTGTCAACATTAACCTGCGGTTTCAGCCTGTCGTTCATGATTTTAATGGCGTCGCCCAACTGCATCGCGCGACCCGCAATAACAACGCAGGGTTGTGCCAGTAGACATAGCGCGGCATTCTCGCCAGATTCAACGACCAGTAAATTCACTTGCTCATGAGTGTCGCTCAACCAAACGTAGGCCGCATCGCCCGGCATGGGCATCCACATTTCACCATGAGATACAAAATGCCAGCTTTTCGGCATTTGCGGTTTGAGATAACGAATTGCTACCAGTGCATTCAGCACCAGTTCGGCTTTTTGTTCTTTAGATAAATTAAAATCGCGGCACTTTTCTTCAAAAGAGAAATAGAGCGCGGCGTCATCAACGCAAAAACCTGCGGGAGAAAAGGCATCTGGAGTCAACATTTTGCGCGCAAAACGTGAGCGAAATAGCATACCATTGGCTAAATCGAGCATCATTCGATCGTGCTCTTCATCGTAATACCAACGCCAGTTATCGTCTGGTTTAATTCGCATCTGCCACTCCCCAACCTTATAAAACCGCAGCGACACAATCCATTGTCGCTTCGCTTAATAACCTCAACAATAAAAGTACAAAATGTCTAAATAAGCAACAGCGATGAATATAAAACAACCAGGGCTGAAAATAAAGCCCTGATTATCTTATAAAGAGGAATTTGAAGAAATAATTAGATATGGGTAACGATTTCTTTAATCAGCGGCGGGCCTTTAAAAATAAAACCAGAATAAATTTGCACCAGTGAGGCACCCGCAGCAATCTTTTCACGCGCAGCGATAACCGAGTCAATGCCGCCAACACCAATAATCGGCAAGCGTCCGTTTAATTCCTGTGACAAGCGGCGAATAATTTCGGTGCTTTTTAACTGAAGCGGACGACCACTTAAGCCACCGGTTTGATCACAATTTTTCATTCCCTGAACCAGAGAACGATCGAGTGTGGTATTGGTTGCAATAACGCCATCAATATTATGGCGAACTAAACTATCGGCAACCTGGATCAATTCTTCTTCAGAAAGATCCGGCGCGATCTTCACTGCGATCGGCACATATTTATGGTGCATCACTTGCAAATCATTTTGTTTATTTTTAATCGCAGTTAAGAGATCATCCAGCGCTTCACCATATTGCAGTGTGCGTAATCCTGGGGTATTTGGCGATGAAATATTGATGGCGATATATCCCGCATAGGCATAGATTTTTTCCATACAAATCAGATAGTCATCTTTACCCTGCTCCACCGGCGTATCTTTATTTTTGCCGATGTTAATACCCAGAACGCCGTCATAATGGGCTTTTTTTACGTTCTCTACGAGGTTATCAACGCCAAGATTATTAAAGCCCATACGGTTGATCAAACCTTCGGCATCTACCAGACGAAAGAGACGCGGCTTGTCATTACCTGGCTGGGGACGTGGCGTGACGGTACCGATCTCGATCGATCCAAATCCCATCGCGCCTAACGCGTCAATGCACTCCCCGTCTTTATCAAGACCGGCTGCCAGACCAAGCGGATTTTTAAACGTCAGGCCCATGCAGTTAACAGGTTTCGCAGGCACTTTCTGCCGCACCAGTGCTTCAAACGGCGTTCCGGTAATACGGCGTAATTGCTGAAAAGTAAACTCATGAGCGCGCTCTGGATCGAGCTGGAAAAGGGCTTTACGAACGAAGGGGTAGTACATGAACTCTCCTGGATTCCCGGTGTGCAAACCGGGGGCGTATTATGTGCGAGTTCGGACCAAAAGGGAATTGACCTGCGGCAATAAATAGCAAACGTTTTCTTATTGCGCTTTTTTTATGCTTTTTTTGGCTTTTCTTCCTCAGATAAATCATTTCGACTCGCGGACGCCCTCTGTCAGACTGACCGAATTGTTATCAATGTTAACAAAACAAGAACAATTGGTTATAAGGAGAGAGTATGCGTGTCATCACCCTGGCGGGTAGTCCTCGCTTTCCTTCTCGCTCCAGCTCCTTGCTGGAATATGCGCGGGAAAAACTAAATGGCCTGGATGTAGAGGTTTATCACTGGAATTTGCAAAACTTCGTCCCGGAAGATCTGCTTTATGCTCGTTTCGATAGTCCGGCACTCAAGACCTTCACCGAACAGCTGCAACAGGCCGATGGGCTGATTGTCGCCACGCCTGTGTATAAAGCCGCCTATTCCGGTGCACTGAAAACCCTGCTCGACCTGCTGCCAGAACGTGCGTTGCAAGGCAAAGTGGTGCTGCCGCTGGCGACAGGCGGCACCGTGGCCCATCTGCTGGCGGTCGATTATGCCCTTAAGCCAGTTTTAAGTACGCTGAAAGCCCAGGAGATCCTGCACGGCGTGTTTGCCGATGACTCGCAAGTAATTGATTACCAACACAAACCCCAGTTCACGCCAAATCTGCAAACTCGTCTTGATACCGCGCTAGAAACTTTCTGGCAGGCGTTGCACCGCCGCGATGTTCAGGTTCCTGACCTTCTGTCTCTGCGAGGTAATGCCCATGCGTAAGATCATTAAACTGGCGCTGGCGGGTTTACTTAGCGTCTCTACACTTGCTGTTGCCGTGGAGTCTTCGCCAGAGGCGTTACGTATAGGCTATCAAAAAGGCAGTATTGGTATGGTGCTGGCAAAAAGCCACCAGTTACTGGAAAAACGCTATCCGCAAACAAAAATCTCCTGGGTGGAGTTCCCCGCTGGCCCACAGATGCTGGAGGCGTTAAACGTTGGCAGTATCGATCTCGGCAGTACCGGGGATATTCCGCCAATCTTTGCCCAGGCTGCCGGGGCTGATTTGGTATACGTGGGCGTCGAGCCACCGAAGCCCAAAGCCGAAGTGATTCTGGTGGCAGAAAACAGCCCGATCAAAACCGTAGCCGATCTTAAAGGTCACAAAGTTGCCTTTCAGAAAGGTTCCAGTTCGCACAATCTTTTACTGCGAGCCCTTCGCCAGGCCGGGCTTAAATTCACGGATATTCAGCCCACTTACCTGACGCCTGCCGATGCCCGCGCCGCGTTCCAGCAAGGTAACGTTGACGCCTGGGCTATCTGGGATCCCTACTACTCCGCTGCATTATTACAGGGCGGCGTGCGGGTGCTGAAAGACGGCACCGATCTCAATCAAACTGGATCGTTTTATCTGGCAGCTCGTCCGTATGCAGAAAAAAACGGCGCTTTTATTCAGGGTGTGCTGACAACCTTTAGTGAGGCCGATGCGTTAACCCGCAGCCAGCGCGAACAAAGCATCGCTTTACTGGCAAAAACGATGGGCTTACCGGCACCGGTTATTGCCTCGTATCTGGATCATCGTCCTCCCACCACCATCAAACCGTTGAGCGCTGAAGTTGCCGCCTTACAGCAGCAAACGGCAGATCTGTTTTATGAAAACCGTCTGGTGCCGAAAAAAGTCGATATTCGCCAGCGCATCTGGCAGCCCACTCAACTGGAAGGAAAACAATTATGAGTCTGAATATGTTCTGGTTTTTACCGACCCACGGTGACGGGCATTATCTGGGAACGGAAGAAGGTTCACGTCCGGTTGATCACGGTTATCTGCAACAAATTGCGCAAGCGGCGGATCGTCTGGGCTATACCGGTGTGCTGATCCCGACGGGGCGATCGTGTGAAGATGCGTGGCTGGTGGCGGCGTCGATGATCCCGGTGACACAACGGCTGAAGTTTCTTGTCGCCCTGCGCCCCAGCGTAACCTCACCTACCGTTGCCGCCCGCCAGGCCGCCACGCTTGACCGTCTCTCTAACGGACGTGCGTTGTTTAACCTGGTCACAGGCAGCGATCCACAAGAACTGGCAGGCGACGGCGTGTTCCTTGATCATAGCGAGCGTTACGAAGCCTCGGCAGAATTTACCCAGGTCTGGCGGCGGTTGTTGCTTGGCGAGACTGTGGATTTCAACGGCAAACATATTCATGTACGCGGAGCCAAACTGCTCTTCCCGCCGATTCAACAGCCTTATCCTCCGCTTTACTTTGGCGGATCGTCAGATGTCGCCCAGGAGCTGGCGGCAGAACAAGTTGATCTCTACCTTACCTGGGGCGAACCACCGGAACTGGTAAAAGAGAAAATCGAACACGTGCGGGCGAAAGCTGCCGCGCATGGACGCAAAATTCGTTTCGGTGTTCGTCTGCATGTGATTGTTCGTGAAACCAACGACGAAGCGTGGCAGGCCGCCGAGCGGTTAATCTCGCATCTTGATGATGAAACTATCGCCAAAGCACAGGCCGCATTCGCCCGAACGGATTCCGTAGGACAACAGCGAATGGCGGCGCTACATAACGGCAAGCGCGACAATCTGGAGATCAGCCCCAATTTATGGGCGGGTGTTGGCTTAGTGCGCGGCGGTGCCGGGACGGCGCTGGTGGGCGATGGTCCTACGGTCGCCGCGCGAATCAACGAATACGCTGCACTTGGCATTGACAGTTTTGTGCTTTCGGGCTACCCGCATCTGGAAGAAGCGTATCTGGTCGGCGAGTTACTGTTCCCACATCTGGATGTCGCCATCCCGGAAATTCCCCAGCCACAACCGCTGAATCCACAAGGCGAAGCGGTGGCGAATGATTTTATCCCCCGTAACGTCGCGCAAAGCTAAGGAACACGATGATGGCAACGCCAGTGAAGAAGTGGTTATTGCGCGTTGCCCCCTGGTTTTTACCGGTGGGCATCGTGGCGGTGTGGCAACTGGCCTCCTCGGTTGGCTGGTTATCGACGCGTATTTTGCCCTCACCGGAAGGAGTGGTGATGGCGTTCTGGACGCTCTCTGCCAGCGGCGAATTGTGGCAGCATCTGGCGATCAGCTCCTGGCGGGCGTTGATTGGTTTTTCAATTGGCGGATCGCTGGGATTAATTCTGGGGCTGATTAGCGGGCTGTCACGCTGGGGTGAGCGACTGCTGGATACCTCCATTCAGATGTTGCGCAACGTGCCGCATCTGGCGCTGATCCCGCTGGTGATTTTGTGGTTTGGCATTGATGAATCCGCAAAAATCTTTCTGGTGGCGCTCGGTACGCTATTCCCCATTTATATCAACACCTGGCATGGCATCCGTAATATCGACCGTGGGCTGGTGGAGATGGCACGTAGCTATGGATTATCCGGCATACCGCTGTTTATCCATGTGATCCTGCCTGGTGCCCTGCCCTCAATTATGGTCGGTGTGCGTTTTGCTTTGGGCCTGATGTGGCTGACGCTGATCGTTGCCGAAACTATTTCTGCCAATTCCGGCATTGGTTATCTGGCGATGAATGCGCGGGAGTTTCTGCAAATGGACGTGGTGGTAGTCGCCATTATTCTTTACGCCCTGCTCGGCAAACTTGCTGACGTCAGCGCGCAGCTGTTAGAGCGTCTCTGGTTGCGCTGGAACCCGGCTTATCATTTGAAGGAGGCCACGGTATGAATACCGCTCGTCTGAACCAGGGCACACCATTGTTGCTCAATGCAGTAAGCAAACATTACGCGGAAAATATCGTCCTGAACCAACTGGATTTACATATTCCGGCAGGTCAGTTTGTGGCGGTGGTGGGCCGCAGCGGCGGTGGCAAAAGTACTCTGCTGCGCCTGCTGGCAGGTCTGGAAACGCCAACCGCAGGCGACGTGTTAGCGGGCACCACACCGCTGGCTGAGATTCAGGATGATACGCGAATGATGTTTCAGGACGCGCGTCTGCTGCCGTGGAAATCGGTGATTGATAACGTTGGGTTAGGCCTTAAAGGCCAGTGGCGCGATGCGGCGCGTCAGGCTCTGGCTGCGGTAGGGCTGGAGAATCGCGCGGGGGAATGGCCTGCCGCACTTTCTGGCGGGCAGAAACAACGTGTGGCGCTGGCAAGGGCGCTGATTCATCGACCGGGTTTATTGTTGCTTGATGAACCACTCGGTGCGCTGGACGCTTTAACGCGACTCGAGATGCAGGATTTGATTGTGTCACTCTGGCAGGAGCACGGCTTTACCGTCTTGCTGGTGACGCATGATGTGAGCGAAGCGGTGGCGATGGCTGACCGGGTGTTGTTAATTGAAGAGGGAAAAATTGGTCTGGATTTGACGGTGGATATCCCCCGTCCGCGCCGGTTAGGGTCGGTACGATTAGCAGAGCTGGAAGCGGAAGTGTTGCAGCGGGTGATGCAGCGTGGTGAATTTGAAACTCGCCTGAGAAAACAGGGATAAATTCTCCGAATGGCGGCGCTATTGCCGCCATTCGGTTATTTATCAAGCCAGTGCTTTGGTGATCTTCTCGTACAGATCGCCAGAGAGATTTTCCA